>Ga0114922_10000008_pt1 | contig 209819 bp, 192 predicted proteins | sample AartaG_FD_100975 | JGI IMG/M metagenome (GOLD analysis project Ga0114922, IMG submission 100975) | Deep subsurface microbial communities from Aarhus Bay to uncover new lineages of life (NeLLi) - Aarhus_00045 metaG | ecosystem: Environmental > Aquatic > Marine > Oceanic > Sediment | place...
ATTGTTTATACTTTTTCATCATATGCTCCATTTATCCTGTCAGATATTTAGCTATGATTGTATATCAATCAGCCTTACTATCTGCTATTCCTGAATGTTGCACTTTAAGTGTGAATTGGCGTATCAATATCTATAAGAACATCTTTTAATACTTTTAAAGCGGCATTTACAACTTCTGGATGAAATTGTGTTCCACTTAATGATTCTATCTCTTTAAGTGCGTCATCAATAACTTTTCTACCTTTATAAATCCTATTCGTTGTCATGGCATCAAATGCATCACATAGTTCCATAATATATGATAATATTGGAATCTGTTCGCCTGACAGTCCTTGAGGATATCCCAATCCATCATAGCGCTCATGATGATGTCTTACAATTTGAGAAATTTGTTTAAAAACATCAACTTGATTTAAAATTTCATAACTTGTTTTTACGTGTTCTTGAATTAAGGAATATTCTAAATCGTTAAGTTTACCTGGCTTTAGAAGTACTAAATCCGGAGTTGAGATTTTACCTATATCATGAAGCATACCTGCTCGAAATATTAAATCAATCTTATCTTCACTAAGTCCCATCTCAGTGGCAATTAAAACACAATACTGTGCAACACGTTTGCTGTGACCTGCTGTATAACTATCCCTTTTTTCTATCATATCAACCAAAGAATAAACACTTTGTTCATATAGTATTACCTTAGCTTCTATAGCATCTTTTATCTTTTTGTAACTATAGTAAATAAATATCAAACCAATAAACCATATTAAACAAAATGTAAGAACTATAGTTTTAGAATATTCAAAAGCTTTTTTTAAATGATCATCAAGTGGAACTGAAACTGCAACTCCTCCTCGAATATCACCAATTTTATATCCTTGATGAGCATGACAGTTTAAACAATCTTTCTTTGTAATTAAAGGATTCAAATATCTCATATAAGATTTACCATCTATTTTAGAGGATTCAAAAAAAGGCTTATGAATTTGTTCGACCACAAGAAGTGCTTTTGCTTCCCACTGATCTGGTATGTTTTCTGGATTTAGTAATTTTCTACTTGTGATTTTTGCTTTTATTCCATAAAGATGCGAATAATCTTTCATCATCTGAGAAAGAGTGTAAGCTGGATTCATCAGTGTTAAGTTTTGACCATCTAGTGTTGTTATATCACGTCTTTTTATATGAGAAAGATAAGGACTAGGTTGTGTCCTTTTGGTGACAGGTACATATACACCACCATGTGACGCTACCCAACTTCTATATGCTAAATCTTTTTTTACACTTACCTCTGCTTCATTTAATGCAATCTCATGAGCAAATAGATACTGCTTATAGATATTGTATCCAGCTACAGAAAAAATAACTATACTCCAACCTAATGCAATAAAAATAGCAAACTTAAATAAAAACTTGTAATCATATCTTGTTAACATATCGTAACCTTCTCATTAATTAAAAATAATAACCATATCTTATTCCAAGGTTATCATTCCCTTGATTTCTATCACCTGTAATTCCACCATTTGAGTAGTGGTCATATAAAATAGATATTGTGCTATTTTTATTTAAGTAATATCCTATTTCAAAAGCCTCTCGTAAAAGGATACGTGTTCCTAACTGCCTTTTATCATTACTTCCTTCATCTAATTCTCCATTATGTATAGCCAAACCAAAAGAGAAACCTAAAAGTATATTATCAAAGAACCTATCTTCCCACACTAAACCACTATAGATAAAACTTGTGTTGTTATTTGTACTTAAATCTGCACCAACTGTTATATGTCCTTTTAATAACTTCTCTTTAAATTGAACCTCTATATTTAAATCTGTTCCATCTTCTTTTCCATATGATAAAAAACCTGTACTATGGGATAAAACACCACCTTTAACTGAATGATATATATCATCTGCATTACTAAAATAAAAACTAAAAACTAAAACTATAAGTATTCTAAACATTTTCAATCCTCCAATGATAACTTCTATATAGTAATGTTAGCACAATAATAATTAACATTATTCATTTTAATATTTTATACAATTAAAGGGACAAACCTAAAACCATAATGTTCAATCTCTTCAATCATACCATCCTCTTTTTTTGTGATTTCTAAAATTGAATTTTTTACTGGTATTACTAATTTTCCATTTGTTTTTAATTGTTTTATTAACTCATATGGAAATTCTTCAGCTGCTGCAGATACTAAAATTCGATCAAATGTTTCATTAGGGATACCTAAGTTATCTCCAGCTTGAATAATTTTTGCATTTTTAAAATTAAATTTTTCAAGATTACTACTACCAAATTCTACAAGTTGTTTAACTCTTTCAAGCCCAATAACAGAACCACTTACCCCTACAATTACAGCAAGAAGTGCAGTTGTCCATCCAGAGCCACTTCCTATATCTAAAATTCTGTCTCCTTTTTTTGGTTCAAGCATCTCTATCATCATAGCTACTGTTGATGGCTGTGATATAGTTTGAGAATAGCCAATATCTAATGGATAATCTTCATGTATAAATGAAATATTTTTATTGACAACAAAATTTATCCTATCTATATTTTTAAAAGCTTCTATAATATTAGTTGAGTATAAAACTTTTGACAGTATCAAGTGGTTAATTAAATCATTATGGGTAATCATCATTTTACCTTTCATAAATTCAATCATCTTAATATAAAAATATGTTAAATTTGTGTTAATTATTATATTATTTAATTTTTAACACAAATTTAACACATCTTTTATTTATACTTACAATCTAGATAAACTAAAAGGATTGAAAATGATTGAAAAAAGCCAGATTAGAAAGTATGTTAAAAAAGAGATGAAAAATATTTTAAAAAAAGAGTTAAAGCAAGAGATAAAAAAGGCTATTAAACTTTATAAGAAAAAAGAGAAAGCTCAAAAGAAAAAGCTTTCATAATTACACTTATAATTTAAGATAAAGTTATATTAGTGCATATTTTGAGATTATCAAATGAATAGTATGCCATCGCAATTTTATATTTACTTGATATATATATTGGTGGAGTTTTACTTATTGTTGCTGTATTAAATATGTTATTACAGCGACGAACTCTCACTAGTATAACTGCTTGGTTATTAGCCATTTTTATAGTTCCTTTTCTTGCGGTACCTCTTTATTATATTGTAGGTATTAGAAAACGAAAAAACTTTCCTAAAAAAACGATAGTTACTCTAAGAAGAAACAATATCCCTGGTACTACTGAAAATAATAATTTTATACTTTTTACTAGATGATGTTTCAAAATCGATAATAGATGCTTTGATTTTAAAAGCAAATCAAGGTGTAAAAGTGAGAGTTTTAATAGATAGTGTAGGCTCATTTTTTCTATATTTTAATCAAAAGTATTTAAAAAAATTAAAAAAAGCAGGAGGAACTGTTAGCTTTTTTATGCCGATTTTTAAACAACCATTTCAAAAAGATATATGGGACCAACATATTATAAAAATAGATGTGAGGATCTTTTTTTTAGTATAGAGGGGGATGCTGTATATCAATATATGCAAATTTTTGAGCAAGATTAGGCTTATGCCACAGATAAATTAACAAAAAAAGTTGATTTTAAAGAGATCAAACAAAATAATTTTGGTCATAAAATACAAGTTGTACCCTCTGGTCCAGATATTAAAGATGATCCACTTTATGAGGCACTAATAAGTACCATTCATATGGCTAAAAAGAAAGTATGGATAGTAACACCATATTTTGTGCCAGATTATAATCTACTTCAAGCATTAATTATAGCAAGTCACAAAGGTGTAGATGTTAAGTTAATAACACCATATAAATCTAATCATATTATTGTTGATTTATGCAGAAGCAGTTATATGAGAGAACTTGAGGATAAAGGGATAGATGTGATGTTGTATAATAGAAATATGCTTCATGCGAAAGCAATTTTATTCGATGATATTGGGGTAATGGTAGGCTCCGCTAATATTGATAACCGCAGTCTATTTTTAAATTATGAGATAGTAAATTTAATCTATTCTAAAGTGGTTATAAAAGATATTGAAAATTGGATGGAAACTTTACTTTTAAAATCTACAAAAATAATGGAAGAAGCAAACTTTTTTAGAAAAATTGGTGAAAATTTTTGCACCGCTGGTTTAAGTTAAGATATTTATGTTTATACCAAAAAGTTCATTAATTCACTCTAGAGGTTTAGCTGTAAAAGAGCACTTGCCAAAAGTATTTGGACTTTTGAATCTTCTTTTAGACTATGATGGTGCAATGATTGTAGCAGGCGACTTTAATAATTGGACAAGTACACGTACAACATTGCTTCAAAGATTTGTAGATACTTTAAAACTTCATGCTGTAGAACTTGATATTTTTCATCAAAAAAATATTAAATCGGTTTTTGGATATTCGATTGATAATATGTTTTACAGAGGATTAGATCTAATAGAAGCAAAAACTATCAATAGTGGAAGATTTTCAGATCATACACCTATTTATGCTAAATTTAGTTCAAAATAGATCTAATAAATATATAAAAAATAGATAAAAATTATATTTTATTAAACGATAACACATATTTGCTATATTTTTATATTAAAATCATCTCATAAACGACATAAGATTTTTGTTTTTTAGAGGGATTATATTATGAGTAAAAAAAAAGATATTATAAGAAAAGATATAAAGGCAGACTCGCTACACTATTCACAACTTTATCGTAAATGTGATGCTGCACTATTTTCATTTGCAAATACTCAAGAGTTGGAGTTGCTTGAACATCCGATTGGTCAAAAAGATGTGCTTAACGCAATAGATTTTGGTACAAGCATCCAGCAGGATGGCTATAATCTTTTTGCCATGGGTCCTACAGGAAATGGCAAATACTCTACTATTATGAAATTTTTAGATGAAAAAACGAAAAGTAAAAAAACGCCAAACGATTGGTGTTATGTCAATAACTTTAAAAACCAACAAAAACCTATTGCTATAGAATTACCAGCAGGAGATGCAACTCAATTCAAAGATGATATTGATGAACTTATAGAGATGTTTAAAGTTATCCTCCCTAATGTTTTTACATCTAATAGCTATCGTAAAGAAAGTGAAATAATCAACCAAAAAAATCTTGATGCACAGTCAGAAGTTTTTAATCATCTTCAAGAAGAAGCAGAACTACACAATGTTTCTATGAAGACCTCATCTAGTAGCCGTGTCACTTTTGTCCCTATTATTGATGGTAAAGTTGTTTCTGATGAAGAGTTCAAAGAGATAAAAGGTGAAGAGAAAGAGAAAATCACCAAAAGTATGAGTGAATTTGAACTTATTGTCAAAGATGGTCTACATAAAATAAGTGAACTCAATAAAGAGCTTCACAAAGAGTTTAAAGCACTTAATAGGAAAATAACACAAGATGCTGTTGAATCATTAATAGATGAAGTTCGCCAAAAATATGCTTATTCTGATAAAATAATAAGTTATATTAATGAACTACAAGAGAATGTTGTCCGTCACGTACAAGACTTTTTAACAAAACCAGACGATGCAAATATACCACCATTTATACGTGAGTTTTACACCCCAAGTTTTACTCAATATAAAGTTAATCTTTTTATTTCGCATAAAAAAGATAGTGCTGCACCTATTGTCCATGAAGATAACCCCACTTATCAAAACATTATAGGGAGAATTGATCATCTCTCAAAGATTGGTATGCTGGTTACTGATTTCAGTATGATTAAACCAGGTGCTCTACATAAAGCCAACGGTGGATATCTAGTGCTTGATGCTAGAAAACTATTGATGAAACCTTTTGCTTACGAGGAGCTCAAACGAGTTTTACTATCCAAAGAGATACATATTGAATCATTAGAACAACAATACTCTCTTATTAGTACTACTTCGCTTGAGCCAGAACCTATACCTATTGATGTAAAGGTTATTTTGGTTGGAGAACGAGTACTGTACTACCTTTTATATCATTACGATCCTGATTTTAATAAGCTGTTTAAAGTAAATGCTGACTTTGAAGATGAGATGCCTCGTAACGATAAGAATATACAGCTATATGCTCGCATGATTGGAACTATTTCTAAGAACCACAACCTACATCCTCTAACCCCAGAGGCTGTTGCCAGAGTTATTGAACAAAGTTCTCGTAATGTATCACACGCCTCAAAGTTTTCTACTCACCTAGGAACACTTTCAAATCTTTTAAAAGAAGCTGATTATTGGTCTAAAAAGAGTAATCATACAGTGATTAAAAAAAGTGATATTGAAAAAACACTTGAGACTCAAATAGAACGAGTGAACCGTATCCAGATGAAGTTATATGAGCAGATAAATGAGGGTACTATAATGATTAATCTAAAAGGTTCTGTAGTTGGTCAGATTAATGCACTTAGCTATATATCAATAGGTGGTCACAATTTTGGTATCCCATCTCGTATAACAGCCAGAACCCGTATTGGTAAAGGTGAGATTATAGATATTGATCGTAAAGTGGAACTAGGAGGCCCAATCCACTCCAAAGGTGTTATGATTTTAGCTGCATATCTTGGATCCAGATATGCTAAAGATATCTCTCTAAGTTTGTCTGCATCACTTGTATTTGAACAATCATATGGAATGTTAGAGGGTGATAGTGCATCATCAACTGAACTTTATGCTCTTCTCTCCTCTCTTTCAGAACTTCCAATTAAACAAAATATTGCAGTTACTGGTTCAGTCAATCAGTTTGGAGAGATTCAGCCTATAGGCGGTGTAAATGAGAAGATTGAAGGTTTTTTTGATATCTGTATGTATAAAGATCCAAAAGCTTTTTATGGTGTTATTATCCCATTTACCAACATAAAACATTTAATGCTAAAATCAGAAGTTGTTAAAGCCGTAAAAAATAAGAAGTTTGCCATATATGCTATTAAATCAATTGATGAGGGGATCTCAATACTAACTGGTGTTCAAGCAGGAGTTGAAGATGATGACGGAAACTTTAGCTTAGAATCTGTAAATGGTAAGATTGTTACACGTTTAGAAAAACTTTTTCAAACAGTTAAAGGGTTTTATCATTCGCATCAAGATATTAAGGAATAAGGAATAAAGATATTAATATTGATAAATTAGCGATTTTATAACTATAATATTCCAAGAAAAACAACTTATTTATATTAATTAATTGGAATGGTTATACTAAAAAGAGCACCATTTTGATGATTTTTAACACTTAGATCACCATTCATATTATTTTCTATAATCATTTTAGACATATACAATCCTATCCCTGTCCCTTGTGACTTAAACTTTGTTGTAAAGTATGGATCAAACACTTTTTGGATGATATTTTCAGAAATCCCATTTGCATTATCTTTAACCACTATATTTAAATTATAATTTTCCTTTTTTATATCTATATTTATAATGCCATTTTCTATTTTATTAACTATAATTGCGTCTTTTGCATTACTTACAAGATTTAGTAAAACTTGTTCAAGCTCATTTGAATATCCAAATATCTCAATATCTTGATCTCCAGACACAACAAGATCAATATCATTTGGGTAAAGCAAAGGTAACATCAATGCCTTAATACTTTCTATTGATTTTCTTATTTTAAAATGATGCTTCTCTTTATCTGGTGAAAAGAAATTCCTAAAGTCATCTATTGTTCTTGACATAAGTGTTATGATTGAATTTGTCTTATATATTGCATCTTCTATATCATCAGCACAAAGACCATCATCATCACATTTTAACTCCAATTTCATCATAACTGCACCTATTGAATTAAGTGGTTGTCTCCATTGGTGTGCGATATTTCCTATCATTTCACCAAGCGCAGCTTGTCTTCCCTGAGATAGCATTATATTATTCTTGACTTTTAATTCATCTTCTAATTCTTTTCTTTGTGTTATATCTTCAATGATTACTTTAAAAATATATTCTCCAAGTTCATTTTTCTCTAATGATGCTTTCATATATGCCCAAAAATCACTTCCATCACCTTTTAATAGTCGTAACTGACAGTCATATTTTCCTTCAGATTTAGTTAACTCTTTATGAAACATATAAAATATATCTTGATCATCTTTATAAATAAACTTTTGAATTTTTTCATTTAATATATTTTTGCTATCTATTTCAAATAATTTTAAAGCTGTTAAATTAGTCTGTATAATTACATAATTAGAATCTAAAATCATATATCCAACAGGTGCATTATCATATAACTCTAAGTAGTGTTTTTTACTTATTTCAACTTCATTATTTGCTCTTCTTAACTCATCATTTTGCATCTTAAGTTCTATTTTATGTAGTTGTAACTCATCAACCAACGATTTAATCTCTTGTGAAGTTAGATTTTCTAAATTATTTTTAGATTCGCATACTAATAGTTCCGCTTTTTTACGAAGCGATCTAATATAATTTTCTTCTTTTACATAATTTAACATGAATTATCCTTTATTAATCAAACTATCCAGATTGTAGTTTTTGTAGTTTTTGACGAATATTAACAATCTCTGTAATATTTACAAATGATATAACAGCACCCTCAATAACATTTTCAATAGTTCTATATGGCTGAATACGCATTAGAAACCATAAGCCATTTTTTGCCTGTACCTCTATCTCTTTTGGTATAAGTGTATCAAGTACATTTTGTGTGTCAGATATAAGCTCTTTATAATCTATAATATTTAAAACAATATCACCTAGAAATCGTCCTATATCACCTGGAATTAAATTTATTATCTGTTTTATAGTTGGTGTAAAACGCAAAATATGAAGATCATTATCAACAAAAATTGTTCCTATTCCAGTTCCTGAAATGAGATTATTCATATCATTGTTGACTGTGGTAAGATCAGTTACTTTTGATTGTAGTTCTGCATTGACTATTGATAACTCTTCATTTAAGGATTGAAGCTCTTCCCTTGATGTTTCAAGTTCCTCATTTGTAGATTGGAGCTCCTCATTCATAGATTGTATCTCTTCATTGTAAGATTTTAATTCTTGATTTGATAATAGTAACCTTTCATTTGAATCTTGAAGAAATTTTTTTTGTTTTTTTAACTCTTCCCTTAATGTTTTTATAGTTGTAGATTCATCTTCAACAATATTTTTACTTGGAATTAAATTTGATATCTCTTTTTTTTCTAAACTTGATTTATTATTTTCAAAGACAACAAGATATAAAAAATCTGAGGACTCCAAACCAGAACTACTTACTGTTGATAATATTGATATATTTACTATCTCATAGCTATCATTTGTTTTTATATTTAAATTCTCAATTGTTATATTTAATTTACTTTGTTTCACTTTATTGAATGCTTTTAACACCTCAATTTTAAGCTCTTCTTTTAACATATTGAAAATATTATTAACAATTGCTTCACCTTGTGGTATCTCTAAATACTTTGAACTCTCTCCCCTTAGATATAAAATATTGCCATCTTCATCTACAAGTACAGCAGTTGGTGATAGGTATTTTAATAAAGCATGTTCAAAAAGTTCTTTTATTGGCAGCTTTAGATCCACAAATGGTGTATTAGTAGTGTTTAATGATAGTTTTTTTACAAAACCTACATCTCTTATCCTATTTGGAATTATTGTATTTGTAGTGTTAGTATTATTACATTGAAAAATATTATTTTTTTGATCAATTGCATCAAAAAACTGTCCAAAATCCCCTATGCTTTCTGAACTACCTAAAAATAATATACCATTTGGATACAGTGCATAATGAAATTGTAAAATAAGCTTTTTTTGAAGTTCTACATTCATATATATCAGTACATTTCTACAACTAAGCAGATCAAGTTTTGAAAAAGGTGGATCTTTAATTATATCATGCTCCGAAAAAATAATCATATCTCGAATAGTTTTATCGATAGTATATCCATTGCTGTTTTTGTGGAAAAACTGTTGTAGTCTACTAAGTGACACATCATTTTCAATACTAAATGGAAAAATTCTATTTCTGGCAATTATAATAGCATTTAAATCAATATCTGAAGCGAAGATATTTACCTGATTATCAAGATTATTCTTATCCATATATTCTTTTAATAATATTGCAATAGAATAAGCCTCATCTCCAGTTGAACATCCTGCTACCCAAACTCTAATAGTAGCGTCTTTCTCTTTATTGATAAAAAGTTTTGGTATAACATTTTTTTCTAAAGACTCAAATGCCTCTTTATCTCGAAAGAAATTTGTAACACCTATTAATAGTTGATTAAAAAGGCTGAAAATCTCATTTTTATTTTCATTTAAAAAATTCCAATACTCTTTTATACTATTAATTTTATATTGACTCATACATTTTTCTATACGGCGGTTTACAGTATTTAATTTATACATTGAAAAATCATGTCCTGTATGTTTACTTAATAAATAAAAAATCTTCTTTAGGTAAATATCTTTGTTATTTTCATCTATTATGGTATCTATGGAATCTCTATTTTTAATATAGTGTATAAGGTTTGCTCCCATATCTTCTACAGTTAACTCATAATCAACAAACCCTGTATCAAGAGCATTTTGAGGCATCCCCTCATATATTGCAGTTTTAATGTTTTGAACAAAAACCAAGCCGCCGTTTTCTTTTATAGTTTTAATACCTTTTGAACCATCACTTCCAGTACCTGATAATATAACACCGATACTATTTTCATGGTACTCTTTAGCCAGTGAATTAAAGAAAAAATCTATTGGCAATCTTTGAGTTATATTTGTTGATTGTTTTATAAGGTTAAAAGTGTATCCCGATATTTCCATATTGTAATTTGGCGGTATTATATATACACATTTTGGTTCTATTTTCATTTTATCTTTTACTTCAAATACTTGTAAATTAGTATATCTTTTAATTATTTCAGTTAACATACTATGTGAATCTGGAGACAAATGTTGAATAAGAACAAAGGAGATATCTATATCAAAAGATATTGGAAGTGATGAAAAGAACGACTCAAATGCAGCCAATCCTCCAGCAGAAGCACCTATACCAACAACAATGAGATTTGTTTTTTGCACTTTTACTTTTTTCATCACTTTCCTATTTTAAATTATCTAAATTACCCAATTATTTTATCTAATTTTAACTTTCAAAATATTTTATTAAAAAAACACTTTGTATAGAATATGATTTTCATAACACTATTTTGCCACAAATTTTTTATAAAATCACAATAAAGATTCTAAAAATATCAAAAAAGGTACAAGAGTTTTATCTATTGATTAAACTTTCAAGCTAAGAAAGTTGTGAATTGGTAATATAATAATTTAAAAAATTAAGAAGGATATAATATGGCAATTATAGGTATAGATCTTGGTACTTCAAATTCAGCAGCAGCAGTTCTTAGAGGAGGACGACCAGTTATTATCCCCAGTACAGAGGGTATTAGCTTAAGTGGTAAGGCTTTTCCAAGTTATGTTGCTATTACTAAAGATGGAAGCAAACTTGTAGGTGAATCTGCACGAAGACAAGCATCCCAAAATCCAGAGGGTACTACAAATGCTTTTAAAAGAGAGATGGGTAAAAGGGAGAAAATCAGGTTAAGAGATAAAGAGTTCTCACCTGAACAGCTATCTGCTTTTTTGATTCAAAAAATAAAGAGTGATTCGCAAGCATATTTAGGTGAAGATATTCAGAAGGCTGTTGTAACAGTACCCGCCTATTTTGATGATAACCAAAGAAGTGCAACAAAAGATGCTTGTAAAATTGCTGGGATTGAAGTTGTAAGACTAGTTAATGAACCTACAGCTGCAGCGTTAGCATATGGTCTTAACAAAAGTAATGAAGATCTTAAAATTGCTGTTATTGATTTTGGTGGAGGTACTCTTGATGTGACAATTATGGAGTTTGGACAAGGTGTATTTGAGGTTAAATCTACAAGCGGTGATACACAACTTGGTGGAACAGATATGAATGAGTCAATTTTCAATCATCTATCCGAACAATTTAAGATTAAGACAGGAATAGATATTAAAGCGGACAAAATTGGATCTGCAAGACTTATGGAAGCGGCAGAGATAGCAAAGATTGAGCTTACTTCAAATACTACAACACATATATCTCTTCCTTATATTTCTGCTGATACACATCTTGAATTGGATCTAACACGCACTGAGCTTGAGAGACTTGTACGCCCTGTTGTGGAGCGTTGTAAAGGACCAATTGAGCAGGCACTGAGTGATGCAAATATAACAACAAGGGATGTAGACCGAATTATATTTGTAGGTGGTCCAACGAGGATGCCTGTAGTTCGAGAGTATTTTGAGGAGATTCTGGGTAGAAAAGCTGAGGGTGGTGTAGATCCTATGGAATGTGTGGCAAGTGGTGCAGCTATACAAGCTGGTGTACTCTCCGGTGAAGTTGGTGATATTGTATTAGTAGATGTAACTCCTTTAAGTCTTGGTGTTGAAACATTGGGTGGTGTAGTAAGTGTATTGATAGGGAGAAACTCACCAATCCCAGTAAAACATACTGAAACGTTTACAACAGCAGCTGATATGCAGACAAGTGTTACAGTTCATGTTATCCAAGGTGAGCGACCTATGGCTGCAGATAACACTTCACTTGGTCAATTTAATCTAGATGGTCTTGTACCAGCACCTAGAGGGATTCCAAAAATTGATGTTACTTTTGATATTGATGCGAGCGGAATCTTAAATGTAAGTGCAAAAGATGTAGCAACGAATAAAAGTCAATCTATAAAAATAACAGCATCAACAAGACTATCAAATGAAGAGAAAGAGAAGATGGTCAAGGAGGCGGAAGATTATGCAAATGAGGATAAAGTAAAAAAAGATGAAGCTGATAAACTTAACGCTGCAGATGCTATTTGTTATGAAGCTGAAAGGATGTTGGCTGATTATGGAGATAAGATTGAGAGTGAGATAAAAGATAAAATAGAGCTAAAACTCAAAGAGACAAAAGAGGCAGTAGCAAAACATGATATCACACTATCAGGTGAATGCTCGGAAGCACTTAAGGAGTTAATAAAACAAGCTGGAAGTGCTATCTATTCACAATCAGCAGGTGAAGCTAATACAGATAGTAATCAATCATATGGAGACAGTAAAGAACCAGATAAAAATAAGCCATATGAACGAGTTGTAGATGCAGATTTTCATGAGTCAACATAAGGGATAGATTATTAAAACTCCAAATAAACGAGACTATTATGAAGTACTTGGCATAAAGAAAGATGCTGACCAAAAGGAGATAAAAAATACCTTTAGGAAACTTGCTTTAAAGTACCATCCAGATAGAAATAAAGAACCAAGTGCCCAAGAGAAGTTCAAAGAGATTACAGAAGCGTATGCAATCCTTTCTGATCCAGAAAAACGTACAAAGTATGACAACAGAGGTTTTGAAGGAGTATCAGGGTTTTCGCAGGAAGATCTTTTTAGTGGTGTTAATTTTGATGATATTTTTGGAGGAACCGGTTTTGGTTTTAAGATGGGAGATTTTGGAGAAGGTCTATTTAACAGTTTTTTTCAAAGAGGAGAGCATCAAGATAAATTAAAAGGTGAAAATATTAGAGTTAAGGTTGTTGTGCCACTACAAAAAATTATTACAGGTGGTGAGGAAAAGGTACATATAAGCCATCTTAGAGCTTGCCCCTCTTGTAATGGAACAGGTGCTTCTTCCGGTACAGAACCACGCATATGTAAAACTTGCAAAGGAACGGGGAAATTGATAAACACCAGACAAGAGGGAAATGTCTCTTATCAGGAGATTAGAACATGTCCAGATTGTGCTGGAAGGGGAAAGTTTATTGATAAGCCTTGTACAAGGTGTTCTGGAACAGGAAAAATAGATGAACCTGAAATATTAACTGTGAATATACCTGTTGGTGCAGAGGAAGGGATGGTGCTAAGGGTACCTTCACATGGCAAACCAAGCTCTAAACCAGGTGGAAAAGCTGGTGATCTTATGGTAATTGTACGAACTGCTTTTAATCCACATTTTAAACGTGATGGTATAAATCTTTGGCATGAACAAACTATTGGACTCCTTGATGCAGTACTTGGAACACAGATAGAAATCTCTACTCTAGAGGAACCACTAAAAGTAACAATTCCTAAAGGTACACAACCTAATACAGTTTTACGTCTTAGCAAAAAAGGACTTCCTGACTTTGGAGGGATTAAAAGAGGAGATCTCTTTCTTCGCGTAAATGTACATATACCTCAAAATCTCAACGATAAGCAGATAGAACTATATAAACAACTACGTAAGCTTCAATAAAGTAGTTTATGAAAGCTGACTAGTTGCTTTGTTAAAATCTTCTACCTGAATAGTAGCTTTTTGTTTGTCTAGTACACAAAAATAGACTAGAGGTAAAACTACAACTAACTACTTAAATATTTACAACTTAAGGTACATAAACTAAAATATCAGATGGTGACTCTTTCATTAAAAATGATGCAGTAGAACCAAATAAAAATGATTGTATATTTTTTGTTCCGTGTGAGCCCATAATTATCAAATCATTGTTATTTTCTTGCATATAATTTATCAAATCATTCTCAATAGTAGTTGAACTTTCTATAAGTTCAGCATTTTTAATATCTATATCTATTTTAAACTTATCTAAATCTTGTTTAGCAAGAAATAATATATTTTTGTTTAGCATCTCTTTATCTTCATATGAAAGATTGTAAAAATCCATATCGATTTTTACTGGTTGATAATAAAGATATACTAGTTTTATATCATCCTCACTAAAGATATTTTTTGCAAATTGAATACTTTTTTTAGAAAAGTCTGATAAATCAGTAGGTACTAACACCTTTTTATAATCTTCTTTAGCTAAATTTTTTACTACTAGCACTGGTATATGACTCTCTTGTGTAACTTTTTGTGCAGTTGAACCAAATTTTTTTGTTGTTATATCATCCTTGCTATGTGCACCTAAGATAATGATTTGAGCATTTTCCTGCTTGGCTATATGGATAATCTTATCTGAGGCATCACCCCTACTAACAAATATTGAATACTTAATATTTGTATCTTTATTTAGTTTTTTAATTTTATCTTCTATCTTCTTTTTTATTTGAGTTTCATCTATCTCTTTTATCTCTTCACCACCAAAAAAATCAGGCCTATCAAACCAAGGGACATCAATCGTATGAATAACAGTTACTGCAGAATTTTCATCTTCTGCCAATAAAAGTGCCCTTTTTAATACTTCATCAGCTATTTTTGAATTATCTACAGCTGCTACAATTCTATTCAATGCTCTCATTTTATCTCCTATAAACTATTTTTATTTTATGGAAAGATTATAAAATAAAAATATGTCAAAGTTGTGGCATTATTGATAATATATTAAAGTTTTTTCAACTCGAAAGTTTTTCTATCTAAAGAAAAAGTATCAAAATCATTTGCTATAAAATAGTTTGCTTTAAAATATTTTTTAACTTCTTTATCTAAAAGTTTTATATCTTTTTTTGTAAAGCGTGGGCTGATATGTGTGCATATAAGATTTTTTAGACCACTATTTTGTGCTACAATTGCTAATTGTTTTCCCGTTGTGTGTTTCACTTTTACTTTTAGATTTTCAAATACCTCTTGTGTAAAAGTAGCTTCATGGATAAGAAGATCTAAGTTATTTAATCTATGTGCTAAAATATCAGGATTACAATTATCCCCTGCAATTATCACTTTTCTACCTCTTATTGGTTCAAGAAGAAATTCTTTAGCTTCTATTTTTGTTCCATCTTCTAAAAATAGAGTTTTACCTTTTTTTAAATCACAATATATTTTTCCAGGGATAACACCAATGAGTTCAAGCTTTGCTATATCAATAGAACAACTTGATTGATGCTCAAAAAAACAATAAGCAAATGAGGTGATACCATGATCAAGAGGTACAACTTCTACATCAAATGTATCAAAATTAAACTTTGTCACATTATTTTCATGGCAACTTGTAGAATTAGACTCATCACAAATCTCTATAATTTTAATATTGTCTAAAAGTTTATTTTTTGTAAGTTTTTTTATACATTCAAGATACTCTTTTATCCCTATTGGACCATAAATTTCTAAAGGCGTTGTAATCTCTTCTAAAACTCGGGAAGATAACAAGCCAGGAAGTCCATAGCAATGATCCCCATGAAGATGTGTTATAAAAATCTTAGTTAATTTTCCCAATTTATAGTTACTTTTCATAATTTGAAATTGTGTAGCTTCCCCACAATCAATAAGATACCACTCTTTTTTTTGTTCATATCTTAAAATAATTGCCGATAAATTTCTATCTTTTGATGGTTTACCTGCACTTGTTCCTAAAAATGTAATAATCATCTTAATAAAACTCCAAACATTACAAATAATATTACAGCAATTATTCCACTAAAAATAGCATATTGAAGTTGAGTATTAACATGGTCAATATGATCACTTCCTGCTGCCATAGAAGAAACAATACTTGTATCACTTATAGGGGAGCAATGATCCCCAAATACACCACCAGAGACCACTGCACCAATCATTAGATAAATATGTGCATCAATTACTACACCCATTTGCAATGCAATAGGGATCATTATACTAAATGTTCCCCAACTTGTCCCTGTACTAAATGATATTAAAGAAGCTAAAAGAAAAATAACAGCAGGTCCAAACATAGGACTTAAAAAACCTTCACTTAAAGTTGCTAAATATTTTCCAGTACCTAATTCAACTGTAACATCACCAATAGCAAAAGCAAAAACAAGAACAGCGGCCACTTGAAACATTGCCCCTGCTCCTCTATTTAGATGTTTCATAAAGGTATTAAGTGTAAAAATCTTTAAAACTCCTACATAATATATTCCACAAAAAAGAAGTGTAGTTAATACAGAATAAAAAATTGCACTAGTTCCACTGCCTTTAAAGATATTTCCATCACCACTTAAATATAAACCAAGAGGCATCATTAAAATTAAAATAGTAATAGGAAGTATCATTCGCCAAGGATCAGGTTTGATACCTTTATCTGTTTTAAGAGACATAACCTCTTCATCTACAATTGGATTTGAACCATCTCGAATAAGTTTTCCTGTCGTTAAAGCTCTCATCTCTGCTTTTTTCATTGCACCAAAATCTTTATCTTTATAAATTATAATAAAAACTACAATCAATGTAACTATTGAATAAAAATTAAATGGTATTGATTGAATCAAGATATATACAGCATCTCCACTAATAATACCAGCATTAATTTGTGTTGTTATTAATCCTATTAAAAGTGCTCCCCACGCATTTAAAGGGATCAAAGAGCAAACAGGAGCAGAGGTAGAATCACATACATAGGCTAGCTTCTCTCTTGAAACTTTATATTTATCGGTTAGTGGTCGACTTACTGTTCCTGCTATCAAAGCTGTAATTGATGATTCTACAAAAATTATAAGACCAATTATATATGTAAGAAAAAGTGAAGAGCGTTTACTTTTTATAATCTTTTTTTTATGGCTAATATATTGAATAAACCCCTCAATTCCTCCAGAAGCTGAAATCAAAACAATAACAGAACCCACCAACAGTGCAAAAACAATTGTCTTTGCAACCCAAGCTTCTGCTAGTATTGCAATTGAACGCTCAACAGAACCTATAACTGCATCACTTAATGAATATCCACTTATAATAAAATCACCCATAACAATACCAGCAAAAAGTGCAATAAAAACCTGTCTAGTTGTAATTGCAAAAATAATTGCTATTAGTGGTGGTAAAATTGATAAAAAGCCATATTCATTCATAGTTTTGTCTTATGAGATAGGTAACTCTATTGTAAACTTTGCTCCATCTTTGTCATTTATAACAGATAGCTTACCAAGACAATGCTCTTCTATAATTGTTTTTGACATATACAAGCCTAGTCCTGAGCCATGTTTTTCTGATTTTGTAGAAAAGTAAGGATCAAATATTTTATCAATAATATCATCATCTATCCCTCCAGCATTATCACTTACTGTTAAAATATATCTATTGTTATTTAACTCTTTTTTTATTGATGATATTTTAATATACGGATCTTTTATATTTCTTTGGATCAATATATCTTGTGAATTTTTAAGGATATTCAACAATACTTGAGTAACTTCATTTTTATATACCACAAATCTATCCTCACTATTTAGTTCAAGTATTAACTCTATATTTTTATTTAATATAGATGATTTTATTATACTTAATGAGGAATGTACCAATTCACTAAAACTTGTATCTTGTTTCTCTTTATTTGGTTTGAAAAAATCTCTAAAATCATCTATTGTTTTTGACATAAATGATAATTGTCTAGTTATATCATTAGCTATTGGCTTATAACCTTCTGCTGTAATATGTTCTTCAAAATCCAATGTTGTTTCAACCTTCATATTTAAAGCACCCAAGACATTTAATGGTTGTCTCCATTGATGAGCAATCATACTTATCATCTCACCTAATTGAGCTAATCTTATCTGTTCTATTATCTGTTTATCTTTTTGTTTTAGTTCTGTTAAATCAACTAAAACTGCTATTCGAACATGCTTATTATTTATCTCTATATTTTTACCTTTTATTAAAGCAGGGAAAATAGTACCATCTTTTTTTATACAATTTGCCTCATAAGGTAATGTATTGTCTTGTTTCATCATTTCAAATACAATCTCTTTTGACTTAGGTGCTATAAAATCTAAAGCATGAATACCAAACATATCCTCTTTTGTTTTATGTCCAAAAAGTTTATATGTTGATTCATTTGAGTCTATACAATAACCATCTTCAAATATAAATATAGCTTCTATGGTTGTATTTAAAAGAGCTTGGAAACTATTTATTGACTCTTGAAGTTTTATATTTTTTGATTCTACTTCACTTATTGATTCTTCAACTTTACTAACCATCTTATTAAAGCTATCAGATAAAACACCAACTTCATCATCTCTTTTTAAATTTGATCTAACACTATAATCACCTTGAGATACCTTTGTTGCAATTTGAGATAAGTCTATAACAGGATTTAATAGATTTTTAAAAAATATAAAACTATAAATTGTTAAAATAATTAATAATAAAAAAGAAAGTATAATTATAAATCGTTTAACATTGTAAGATGAATCTTTAATCTCATCAATATAAACAGATGAACCTATATACCAATCAAGTTCAGGAATATACTCTACCCATGAAACTTTATTATAAATATAGTTTCCTTTATCAGTTGGTTTATCCCATATATAATATAACGACTTATCTTTTGTTTTTGAAGCATTTATTAAATCAGAAAATAGATAAGTACCTTTTGTAGGGTTTATTAGTTTAGAACCATCTTTACCATTAAGATTATTATCTGGATGGATTACCACTTTTCCATCACCATTAATAATATATAGATAACCTGTTTTTCCTATAGTTGTAGTTTTTACAATTCTCGTTAACTGTTTAAATAACTCTTTTTTTCTTTTTTCAATCTCTTTATCAATACCATTAATATACACACCAGTACCTATAACCATATTCCAATCTGGGAAATCTTTTACAAAGGTAAGCTTCTCATATGATATATCATCTTTATTATGTTTCCACCAATATTGATAAAAGCCCTCACCTTTTTTTCTTGCTATATTAACCATAGGGGGAAGTATAAGATTACCTTGTTTATCTAAACAATTTGATAGGTCTTTACCTTGCAGAAATGGATGAGATAATAAATTATTATTATAATCACTTATAAAATAATAGTTACTATTGCCATAACTAAGCTTATTTACCAAGTCCATAACTTCGTTTTGAAGTTTTTGTTTTAATATACTGTAGTATTCACCTGTACCTATTATCCAATTAAATGGTTCAAACTTAAAAACATAACTTATCTTATCTTCAACCATTTTACTTTTAGGATTTTCCCACTGATATGTTAATATTCCACTACCATCTTTTTTACATATTTCAACCATTTCATTGGCATAATATACGTTGTTTTTATCTTTAATATTTTTAAAACTTTTACCCTCAATTGAACGATTTAAAGGGTGAATAACTGAGTTTGAATTAAAGTCATTCACAAAATAGTAGCCGTCATTTTGTTCATATCTATATATTAAAATATAATCTTTAATAGCCTTTTCTAGTTCATCTTTAGAGAGTTTATCTTTGTTTTTATTATAGAAATTCAATAGATTACTTTTAAACTCATCACCACGTTTTTTTAGAATACTACCTATATTTTGTGGTTTTGATTGATTGTATTTTACTTGTATTATTGACCATACTGTATCTGTGAGATTTTTTAGTTCTGATTTATGTTGTTCTATAGAAAATTCTTTAAAACTTTCTAAATCCTTTTCAAAGTTTTTTGTAATAGTTGCAACTTTATATAGTATCTCTTTAGCACTTTTTTGTTCAATGTTTTGAATTGTATCATCTATTTTTGGTATTGCTATAAAAAATAATGCAGATGTATATATAACAATCATACTAAAAATAACTATTATAACTTTTAAAAATATTTTTGATTTTATCATTATTCTAAGAACCTCTTTTATTATTAATACGAAAGAAACAAAAAACTTAATATTAGATTATATCAGTACATTATAAAATTTATAATAAACTAAATTGTTATAAGGTAAATCATAATTTTATTTGTATAAAATTATAGTAATGAAAAATCTAGAACAAAACAATAATATAAAGTATATGAACCTTGCAATTGATATTACAAAAAAGGGTATAGATATTGGTCAAACCCCTTTTGGTGCAGTTATTGTTAAAGATGGTAAGGTTATAGCAAAAACATATAATCAGGTGTTTGCTACAACTGATATTACAGCTCATGCAGAGATTGTTGCTATTAAAGAGGCTTGTAAAAATACAAACTCTATAGATTTAAGTGGTGCAACTATCTATTCTACTTGTGAACCTTGTCCTATGTGTTTTAGTGCAATCAATTGGGCTAAAATAGATAAAATAGTTTATGGTGCTACAATAAAAGATGCGTTAGACTCTGGATTTAATGAACTAACTATAAATAATGAAACTATGAAAAAACTTGGAAAAAGCAAAGTAAGTATTATTAAAAACATATTATCAAAAGAGTGCAAAGAGCTTTTCAAACTTTGGAATAAAAATGGAGATAAAAAGAGTTACTAAAATTTATCAAAACTTATTAATAAGGGGATAACATGACTAAAACTGCATGGTTAAGTAAAGAACTGACTAATGGAAAGATTTTATGTCAGGCGTGTGCACATGCTTGTAAACTTGGAGAGGGTCAGTATGGTATCTGCGATGTAAGAAAAGTTAAAAATGGTGAGCTTAAACTACTTGTATATGGTTTAGTTGCTGCTGCAAATATTGATCCAATAGAAAAAAAGCCTTTATTTCATGTTTTACCTCAAAGTAGTGTTTTATCAATTGGTACGGTTGGATGCAATTTCAAGTGTTCATTTTGTCAAAATCATACAATATCTCAATATCCACAAGAGCATAATCATAATATATTTGGAGATGAATACTCACCTGAATTTATAGTAAAGTCAGCTTTAGAAAACAACTGCAAATCAATAGCATATACATATAACGAACCAATAATATTTTTCGAGTACACTTATGACATAGCTGAACTTGCACATAAAAATGGTTTGAAAAATATTTATGTTACAAGTGGGTATGAAACAAAAAAAGCTATAGATTTACTTGCTCCATATATAGATGCAATGAATATAGATATAAAAAGTTTTAATGATAAATTTTATCAAGAATTATGTTGTGCAAAATTGAAACCTGTTTTAGAATGTGTAAAATATGCTTATTCAAAAGGGATATGGTGTGAAATCACTACTCTTCTTATCCCTACAAAAAATGACAGTGATGAAGAGATTCGCGAGATTGCACAATTTATTTATGATATATCTCCTACAATTCCTTGGCATATATCTGCTTTTCATCCAACATATAAACTTACTGATATAAATAGAACTCCAATTTCAACTCTACATAGAGCTTATAAAATAGGACTTGATGTTGGCTTAAAGTATGTATATGTAGGAAATATTGATGATGAAGATTGTGAGTCCACATATTGTCCAAAATGTAAGGAAAAAGTTATAAATAGATGTGGCAATATTGGTCAACATGTTATGAATAAACTAGGGAAGAATGGGACTTGTAAAAATTGTGGATATAAAATTGATGGGATATGGAATTAAATTTTATTTTATTTATTTAACAATAACACACTTTTGACACAATAGTAATATATAATTCTCTTAAGTGAGTTGGTTACTTGCTAGGTAAGGTTGATTGTTTCCTCCTTAACATAATATCAACCAGAGTTTAAAAAAATTACAGTTTAGTTATCAAATATCCGCGTATCTGATAACTAAATATTTGTTTTTTTAAATCTTAATACTAACGCAATTATCACAAACAAAATCAATAAAATATATGCAGAATAATCACCTATTTGATTTAATAGAAATATCAATTCTTTTAAAAAATATGTCCATACTACAATTGCTAATGAAGTACCACAAAGAACGATAAGTATAGTAGTATAGTGTCTTATTCCAATTAAAAATCCAATTATTGAACCTATTACAGGACCAGTCATCCAAAAAGGGAACCATACAAATATAAACAATCCATATTTACCATATTTTTCAAAAAACTCTTTATACTTTAACTTTTGTTTCTCTACATTTATAACTATATTTTTTAAAAACTTTATATCTAATGATTTATTCCAAGTTAATACAAATAATGGATATATCAATAAAACCATTATAAACTCAATAATAGCATTCATAAAAATAATTGCCAAATCACTAAACTCAGCAGTATAACCAAAAGATATACCAGCTGCCCTACCAAAAAAGATATTTGTTATTGTCATTCCAACTAAGTTATTTGCATCTTTTACAGAAAAAAGATATAGATTTATAATACTAATTATATATCCAAAAAGTAATAATACCCCTGCTATAAATATTTTTCCCTCTTGTGTTGATACAAACTTATTTATTTTAAACATAATTATATTTTTTCTTTACCTCTAATAATTTTTTCTATTTCCATTACAACCATAAGTATTATAGCAATAATCAATAGTATTCCCCATATTTTTAAATCAACTGGTTGTACATTTAATACAGATTGCATAAATGGATTATACATAGAGATAATATGAATCCCTTGAGCTGCTATAACTGATATCCATAGAAATTTATTTTTTCTATGCTCTATTTTAAAAATAGAGTTATTTTCGCTTCGGGAATTAAAAACATGTACATTTTCAAATAAAACCATCAATAGCAAAGTTATATTTCTTGCCATATCTTCACTATATCCATATTGAAGTAAAGTATAAAATAGTATAAATGCGGATATACCCATATATAAACCGCCTACAATCACTCTACTAATCATACTCTTATTAAATATAGGCTCTTTTGGGTCTCGCGCCTTTCTTTTTAATATATCAGGTTCAGCTTTTTCAAGTCCAAGTGCTACATCTTGAATACCATTTGTAACTAGATTTAACCACAATAATTGAACCGGTAAAAGTGGTATAGGGACAAAAAACAACATAGATAATAATATAAGTACAATCTCTGCAAATCCTGTAGAGATAAGCAGATGAACCACCTTTCTTATATTGTCATACGCTACTCTCCCCTCCTCTATACCATTAACTATTGAACCAAATGAATCATCGGTTAAAATAAGATCACTAGACTCTCTTGCTACGTCTGTACCACTTTTTCCCATAGATATACCAATATTTGCATATTTAAGTGCAGGTGCATCATTTACACCATCACCGGTGACAGCTACAAAATGACCTAAGTCTTGAAAAGTTTTAACTATAATCTGTTTTTGTTCAGGAGAGACTCTTGCAAAAACTCTTTTATGAGCAATCTGCTCTTTTGGTGCTCCATTTTCTAACCAGTGTGAGATCTCTTCACCATCTATCACCTCATCTTTACTTATAGCTATACCCAACTCTTTTGCAATAAAAAAAGCAGTATTTGGATGGTCTCCTGTTATCATAACCACCTCTATACCAGCTTGAGAAGCAGTATCAACAGCCTCTTTAACACCATCTCTTAACGGATCAATAATAGCAGCAAATCCAAGGTAGATATAACCATCTTTAGCTATATCATCTTCTTCACTTACCTTATACCCTAGAGCAATATTCCTAAATCCTTTACCCGCCCATAAATCAACTTGCCCAATTATAGAATTTAACTCATTTTCATCAACGATACATTTACCAAGAATAACCTCTGGAGAACCTTTAATAAAGTGTATCTTTTTACCATCAAGTTTATAACTAGCAGCTGAAAACTTATTTACAGGTTCATAAGGGATATTATTTATAATAGTAATCTCTTTTTGAAGTTCTAATAGTGATTTATCTTGATTAAGTGTATATCTTGCTAGTGCTACATCTACTTGATCGCCTAAAAAGTTATATTTCTCATCCTCAATATAAAAAGTCACCTCATTACATAATAGAGCACATTTAAGTATATATTCATTATCTTCTGTAGCCCTATCTATTTTATTAGGTGTAACAAACTGCTCAACGCTTAGTTGATTTTGTGTCATAGTACCTGTTTTATCACTGGCAATCAGAGTACAGGAACCCAGTCCCTCAATGGCTGAAAGCTTGCGAACGATAACATTTCTCTTACTCATAGCAGCACTAGCAACACTAAGTGCAACTGTAATTGCAACTGGAAGACCCTCAGGAATAGTAGATACTGCAATTGCAACTGTTAAGAAAAATATCTCTTTAAGTTCAGTCTCTTGATAGATACCAACCATAATAATAACAACTACAATAGCACCTATAATTTTGGCAATATTTATAGAAAACTTTTCCATACGTAACAGTAAAGGTGGTTTAGATGTTACAGACGATGCAAGCAGTGTTGCAATTTTTCCAACCTCTGTTTGATCTCCAATTGTTGTAACCACACCAATTGCACGCCCATTTGTGATCATGGAGCCTGCATAAAGCATATTTTTTCTATCACCCATTGGTATATCTACATCATCACAGATATAAGAAGCATCTTTTGTTACATCAATTGATTCCCCTGTAAGCAATGATTCATCAACTTGCAGGTCATTAGTTTCAATCAGCCTTATATCAGCAGGAACTTTTACCCCTGATTCAAAAAAAACTATATCACCCACTGTAACATTAACACTTAAAAGTTCAATTTTCTTACCATCTCTTAAAACCATGACATACGTTTTGATTATTTTTTTTAAAGCATCAGCTTTTTGACCTGCTATATACTCTTGATATGTACCAATAAATGCATTTATAAATAAAACTGCCATTATAAATCCAGCATCAGTAAACTCTTTAATAGCAAAAGAGATAATAGCCGCTATAAGTAAAACATAGATAATCGGGCTTTTAAATTGTTCTATAAAAATATCTAAAATAGTATTTTTTTTAGCAATAGGTAGGGAGTTTTCCCCATAATGTTTATTTCGTTGCAAAGCCTCACTTGTAGTTAATCCATCTAAAGTAGAATCTAAATCTTTTAAGCAGTTTTCAACACTTTTAGTATAAAACATAAATTTAAATACCTACTTTTTCAAGTTTTTTATCAACAAATCTTTTAACCTCAACAACAAAAAGAACACCAAAAGATACAATTATTATCTCTAACCAAGTGTCAATATCTAAAGCTTCACTTTTAAACAATGTATTCATAAAAGGGGCATGTGTAAAGGTAACTTGAAAGAAAACCATTAAAGCAACACCTAAAAGTAAAAGTTTATTATTTAAAATATTAGTTTTAAATACAGATGTTTCTAACTCTTTACAACTAAATAGATAAAAAAGTTCAACAAAAACAAATATATTTACAGCAACAGTTCTAGCATACTCTACACTATGTCCTTGCGAAAGGGTATAGTTAAACATACCATAAGATACTATTAACATATAAAAACCAACTACTAACATCTGCACAATAATATGTTTTGTTAATATAGATTCCCTTGGATCTCGTGGGGCTCTTTTCATTATATTGTTTTCACCAGCTTCAAACACAAGCATAAGACCCAAAAAGATTGCTGTTGACATATTTATCCATAAAATCTGTACAGGTAATATTGGTAAAGTAAGACCAAGAGATATTGCTACAAGGATAACAAGACCTTCTCCTAGGTTAGTGGGTAGAGTCCATGTGATAAATTTTATTAAGTTATCAAATACAGTTCTACCCTCTTTTACAGCGTGAGCAATAGAACTAAAGTTATCATCACTTAGAATCATATCAGAAGCCTCTTTAGCAACCTCTGTACCACCATATCCCATAGCTATACCTATATCTGCTTGTTTAAGTGCTGGTGCATCATTTACACCGTCTCCTGTCATAGCAACTATCTCACCTCTTGCCTGAAGAGCATCTACTATACGAAGTTTTTGCGCTGGTTCTACCCTTGCAAATACTTTTATTGTTGCTACTTTTTCAATTAGTTGTTCATCTGTTAGTTTTATAAGTTCTTTTCCTGTTATTACAGAATCTTCAAAGATTGCATCTTTATTTACTATAGACATCATTTTAGCTATAGAAAAAGCAGTAAGAACATGGTCTCCTGTAATCATTATGATATTTATACCTGCTGTGATAGATTCTTTTACAGCTTCTATAGCTTCAACTTTAGGTGGATCCATCATAGCTTGAATACCAACGAAAACAAACTTATCTTTTAAAAGCTCGTCATCTATACTATTTAAATCTACAACTTTTTTTACCATAGCTAATACTCTTAAACCTTTTGATGCATAGTTATGTGCTTCTTTTAGTATATGTTCTTTGTTTATAGCTTGTAGTTTATTATCTTTTAACTCATGCTCACATATATCTAATATCTTTTCAATAGAACCTTTTAGATATAGTACATATTCATCATTTTGTATATCTTTATGTATAGTTGCCATATATTGTCTATCTGATTCAAAAGGTAAGATATCTACTCTTGGGTATTGTTTATTTAACTGATATTCATCAAATCCACCTTTTAGTGCACTTACTATTAAAGCACCCTCTGTTGGATCTCCATTTACACTATAGTATCCATCTTTCTTTACTATATATGATTCATTACATAAGTATCCTATTTGAAGAACCTCTTTTAGGCTATCATCAATAGATTCTACAACCTTACCATCCTCTACAAAGTCACCTTTTGGTTCATAACCATCACCAGTAATCTCGTATCTCTTATTTGGGCAAGATATATTTGTAACAGACATCTTATTTTGTGTTAATGTTCCTGTTTTATCCGAACATATAGTTGTAACACTCCCAAGAGTCTCAACTGCAGGTAGTTTTCTTATAATTGCATTTTTCTTTGCCATACGACTTACACCAATAGCAAGTGTAATTGTAACAGCAGCTGGTAAGCCCTCTGGAATAGCACCAACAGCTAGGGCAACTGAAGCCATAAATGTATCAAACGCACTATTATCTCTTAACATACCTATAAAAAATGTAAATGCTGATAATGTTAATATAACATATAATAAAATCTTACTAAAAGATGATATTTTTTTTGTAAGTGGTGTTTCCATAGCTACTGTGGAGTCTATTAAGTGGGCAATCTTTCCTAACTCTGTATGGTCTGCTGTTGCTACAACTATACCTTTTGCTCGTCCATAAGTTACATATGTACCAGAATAAGCCATATTCTTTCTATCATTTAAAATCAACTCTTGCTCGTATGTTAAGATATCTTTTTCTACACTTAACGACTCACCAGTTAACATAGACTCATCAACTTTTAAATTTTTAGATTCTACAAGTCTCATATCAGCAGGGATTTTTGAGCCAGACTCTAATAAAACTATATCACCAGGAACTAAGTCTTTTGAAGAGATGATTATTTTTTTACCATCTCTTAATACTACAGCTTCTGTTACTAGCATATTTTTTAAAGATTCTATCGCTTCTTGAGCTTTTATCTCTTGTATATATCCTATTATTACATTTATTATAACAACTGCAAATATTACACCACTATCTATATACTCACCTAAAAAAGCAGTAATAATTGATGCACCTAATAGTATATATATCAAAGCATTATGAAACTGCATAAAAAACTTTTTTAGTTTACTTACCGGTTTCTTCTCTTTTAATATATTTTTTCCAAAAAACTCTTCACGGTGTTTTATACTTAACGGAGATAACCCGTCAACAATATCACTCTCAAATAGTTCAATAATCTCTTTGTTTTCTAAACTATGCCAGTTTTGTCCTATTAGATGTTGCATAAATACCCCTTCATAATAAAATAAATTATAGCATATAATTATGATTATTGGAGTAAATGATAAGTTTTATATTTAGTTATTCTTTAAGTAAAATTATTTTATTGTAATTGTAACATCATTTTTAAACTCAAACTCTATATCTTTAGAGTTTAAAAATTGAAATATATCAATAATACTAGAGTATTCACTTAAACTTAATGTTTTACTCTCTTTATCATATACTACACCATGAAACCTGGGGATTATCTCTTCCATGATATTTACTATAGATTCTTTTGTATCTAAGCTGTTAGCAAAGGCACATTTTTGATTATTAAAATCTTTCATCACTTTTATTAGTTTTGGAATACTTACTGGTTTTAATAGTCTAATCTTATTGTGATTTTTTACACAATAGTCACACCCTTTAAATTCACTATATTCAAAAGAATCACTTATTGTGATAATATTTTGTTTTGGATTAACATCTAGTATATGTGATAATACATCACGACCAAAATCTAAAATAAAATTTATAATAACTATATCTAAATCATTTTTATGATAGATAACTGTTGCTTCTTCCAAACTTTCACAATGAAATATATTTAATTCACTTACATCATTTAAGTGTACAAACAGATTTACTAACGCTTTCTCATTATCGATTAATAAAATATTTTTCATATTATATTTTAATATATCATTGTTATACAATTGTTATAGTTAGTAACACTTATCTCTTTATTTTATATCCCACATTATAAATAGAATCAAAAATCTGTACACCTAATTTTGATTTGATTCGTGAAATTAATGCTCTTAATGCTTTTGTATCATACTCATTATCTAACTCATCTTCCCAAACATGATTTAATATACATTCTGTTTCAAAAGTGAAATTTTCATTAGAACAAAGTAGAGATATTAAAGTATGCTCTTTTTTTGATAGTTTTATTTCTGTATCAAATTTTGTTAAAATTTTCTTTTCTTTATCCCATAAATGATTATCTTGTAGTTCTAAATTATTTTTATTCTCTTTCTCTATCTTATTTATTACATTAAATATTGTATTTTCTAAATCTTTTATTTTTATTGGTTTTATAAGGTAGTCAGTAACTTGTATTTTAATAGCATCCAATAATTGTTCTTTTTGGCTTAATGCTGTTAGCATTATAATTTTAACATCACTATCAATATCTTTAATCTTTTTTGCTACAGTTAAGCCATCTATTATAGGCATATTTATATCAAGTATTGCTACTCTAGGTCTTTTTTCAAAAAACAATTCTAAAGCTTCTTGTTCATCTTTTGCAGAGTAAACTTCACTAAAGTAAAATTTAAATAACTCTGTATAGTTATCTCTTGTTTGCTCATCATCTTCTGCATAAAGCATTGTATATTTATATTTATATTGTTTCATTTAAGTCACATGATATTGTAAATATCACTCCATTTTCTACATTTTTTGCAGATATATCACCATTTAGACATGTTTTTGTAATCATCTTTGCTATATAAAGACCCATACCATTTGATCTACTTTGTACTGTATCATTTTTTGTTGTATAGTATAAGTCAAATATTTTATCAATATTATCTTCTTCTATACCTTTGCCATTGTCTTGTATATTTATATAAACCCTATTGTTCACTTTTTTAATATCTATTATTATCTTTGAATCTTTTATATCTCTAATTTTAAAATTCTCTATACTATTATTTAATAGTGTTATTATTATTTGTTGTATTTGTGTTTTGTATGCACATAATGTGATCTTTTGTGTATAATAAAATTCTATATTTGGTTTTATTCCATCATAATACCTAGAGAATAAAATATTTAAAGAGTTTTGAACCACTTCATGTATAAAAAATTTTTCTTTTTCCATTGATGGTTTATAAAATGAACTAAAATCTGTAATTGTTTGAGATAGATATTGTGTCAACTCTTCAATATCATGTATATTTTCAACTATATTATTATCGTTTAGTTTCCCTTTTTTTGAATCTATATATATCTTTGCAGTAATTGAATTAATAGCATTTAATGGTTGTCTCCATTGATGTGTAATCATTGACATCATTTGACCCATAGCTTCAGATTTCGACTTTTGAGCTAACATTAAATCTTTTAATCTTATCTCCTCAATTTGTGATAAAACTTTATCTTGTAAAGAGTGATTTAAATTTTGTATCTCATCCTCTTTCTCTTTTAACATCTTAATAATTCTTTGTGTATTAAAATATAACAATATAAGCATAAATACTAGCAATATAGTTGTTACTATTATTGAGCTTATTATCTCTAGTTTTATACTCTCTTTTACTTTTAAGTTAATTCTTTCTATCTCTGTATTTAAATCTTTTATATAAAACCCACTACCTATTACTATCTTTAGTGGCTCATAGTAGTATATATAAACATGTTTTATCTTTGATTCATCAAAATGTATATCATGAGAAAAGTATTCATGATATACCTCACCATTATCACGTAACTGTTTTAAAATATCTTTTCTAAATTTTGTTTTTGAGGTATTGTCACTTAATATTTTCCCAACTATATTCTTATCTTTTGAATATAATACTTTTGCAAATTTTTCACCACCATTTATATTATTTAATTTAACAATAAAAAGATCATCTGTACTATTTAGATTGATATTTTCTTCTAATGTTTTTATAATATTATTTTGTAAACTATCTAAGTTTAGTTTATTTTCATCTTTTATTACAATCTGTTTTATTAGTTTTATATTTGCCAATGTATTATGAACATCACTATATGAATTTTCTTTTTTTTCTAATATATATTCTATTTTTATGTTAGCTATTCTATCTTCACCATTTTTAATAAACTCTAATATATGATATATTGTGATTATTGTTGAAGATATAATAATTAAAATAATTGGATACAAAACTAACTGTAAATATAATTTTCTACTCATATATAATTTTTTATTCATATTCTATCCTTATTAAAATAATTTATTATACTTAAAAAAAGTCTACTAATTGTTACATTTTTGTAACAAGACTTAATTTAGTATCATACTTCTTATATTATATTAGAACATTGTCACATTTTTGGTCACGTTTTATATAAATTTGCACATTCTTTTGACATACTATTTGTATAAAATAGATAAAATTATGTTTTAAACTATAATTACTTACAATACTATAGTTGTAATAAATGGAGTGTGTATGATTAGAAATAGTGATGATAGATATAAAATGGTAGAAAAAACTATGAAAAAACTTGGTTATGAAAGAAGTGCTTTAATAGAAACTTTACATACAGCACAAGAGACATTTGGGTATTTGGAAAATGAAGTTTTAAAGTTTATTGCAAGAAGGTTAAAGCTTCCATACTCTAAAGTTTATGGTGTGACCACTTTTTACCACTTTTTTAGACTTAAACCAAAAGGTAAACATACAGCTGTAGTGTGTACTGGAACGGCTTGTTATATCAAAGGTGCAAATAAAATACTTGAGATTATTGAAAAAAAGTATGGAATAAAAGCTGGCGAAACAACAAAAGATGGTCTTGTATCTTTGCTAACTGCTAGATGTGTTGGGTCTTGTTCATTAGCACCTATTGTTATTTATGACAATAAACCTATAGGAAACTTATCTCTTGAACAATCTATACAAGAGTGTAGCCACATGGTAGAAGGGTGAGAAAATGATAACATCTTTAGAGAAACTAAAAAAGCTTTCAGATAAAAAAAACTGTAATGATAAAAGTTGTAAAGAGGAGTTAAGAGTTTGCATTGGAAGTAGTTGTTTAGCACTTGGTGCAAAAATACTTCAAAAAGAGCTAACTTCTCAGATTAAAAATGATGATTTACAAGATAGTTGCAAAGTAAAAGGTGTAGGATGCAACGGTCTTTGTGCAAATGGTACTTTAGTTTCACACTACAATAGTGCCTTACAAAAAGAGACTTTATATGAAAAAATAACAACATCAGATGTAGATGAACTAGTAAACAGTATAAAAAACAATACTAAACTAGAAAACAAACTATGTGATACCTCTCAACCCTTTTTTACAAAACAGTTTAAAATTGTACTTGAAAATGCTGGATATATTGACCCAAATGATATTGAAGATTATATTGCACACAACGGTTATGTTGCTTTATTTACAGCACTTGAAGAAAAAACTCCTCAAGATGTAATATCTGAGATTAAAATAAGTGGACTTAGAGGTAGAGGTGGTGGTGGTTATCCTACTGGACTAAAGTGGGAAACAGTATCAAAAGTACAAAGTAACCAAAAATATATAATTTGTAACGGTGACGAGGGAGACCCTGGAGCTTTTATGGATAGAGCAGTTATGGAAGCAGACCCTCATAGAATAATAGAAGGCATGCTATTAGCTGGCTATGCTTGTGGAGCATCCCAAGGGTATATCTATGTAAGAGCAGAGTATCCAACAGCAGTTGAGAAACTACAAAAAGCTATAAAACAAGCAAAAAAGTTAGGAATACTTGGTAACAATATCGCAAATAGTAGTTATGTATTCAATATTGAAGTTCGTTTAGGTGGAGGTGCTTTTGTATGTGGAGAGGCAACAGCACTTGTCACATCAATAGAGGGAAACCGTGGAAACCCTAGACAAAAACCACCACACTTAAGTGACTATGGACTGTGGAATGAACCAACTATTTTAAATAACGTAGAAACATTTGCTAATATTGCTCCTATTATTAGAAAAGGTGGTGCTTGGTATAAAGATATAGGTACACATAACTCAAGTGGAACAAAAGTATTTGCCCTAACAGGTCATATAAAAAATACAGGACTCGTAGAAGTTCCAATGGGTATAAAACTAGATGAACTTATCTATGAGATAGGTGGTGGAATCCCTGATGGTAAAAAACTAAAAGCTATCCAAACTGGTGGACCTAGTGGTGGTTGTATCCCTAAACATCTTATGAATTTAGAAGTAGACTATGATTCTTTAAAAAAAGTTGGTTCTATCATGGGAAGTGGTGGACTTATAGTTATAGATGAAAGTTCAAATATGGTTGAAATAGCTAGATTTTTTATGGACTTTTGTAAAAGTGAATCATGTGGAAAATGTACCCCTTGTAGAGTTGGTACATATCAACTAACCGACCTACTTGATAAGTTTATAAATAAAGAAGCTACAAAAAAGGATTTTGAACTTTTAAAAGAGTTATGTGAAGTTGTACAAACTACAAGTTTATGTGGACTAGGACAAACAGCACCAAATCCAATTTTAAGTACAATTCAATACTTTGAAGAGGAATATCTAGCAGGTATCAAAAAAGATGGGGAGGACTCTTAAGATGTTAAAAGAGAAAGTAAGAGTAAAAACCTTTAAAATAAACGATATAGATGTTACTGGGCAATCCAACCAAACTATTTTAGAAGTTGCACGTGAACATGATATAGATATACCAACACTTTGTTATCTTGAAGGCTTAAGTTGTGTTGGAAGCTGTAGAATGTGTATAGTTGAAACAAAGGGAAGCAATAAACTAATCCCATCATGTACAGCAAAAATAAAAGAAGGAATGGAAGTATACACATCAACACCTCAAATAGAGAGAAAAAGAAAGATGATACTTTCTATGCTATTTACAGAGAGGTCACATACGTGTAGTGTATGTGTATCAAATGGAAACTGCGAACTTCAAGATAAATCAACACAACTAGAGTTAGACAATAGTTCTGTTCCATATACCAACCAAAGATTTGAAATAGACGCCTCACATAAAAACTTCATTCACGATCCAAACAGATGTATTTTGTGTACAAGATGTATACGAGTATGTGATGAGATAGAAGGTGCTCACGCTTTAGACTTAGTAAATAGAGGGATAGACACCAGAATAATACACGATATGGATGAACCATGGGGAGAGTCTCAAAGCTGTACAAGCTGTGGAAAGTGTGTGTATGTTTGCCCTACAGGTGCTTTATATGAAAAAGATATGAGTGAAGATGAAGTTACTAAAAAAACAGATATTATTAAAGAGTTATTAATAAGACGGAAAGAGATGTAAATATAAAAGTAAATAAATTTGAATACTTTTAGTTGACAAATTTATTTTTAACGATACTGTACGATTAGTAAACAGATTTAAATACTATGATAAATATGGCTCTCAAAAGATGGTTGTATTTGTCAAAGCTATAATTTTTATATATTTAGATGAAACAGTCGAGGACTGTCTGAGCGTTAAGAAATATGACTAAAGTCATATTTTAGTGAGTTCCGCAGACGCATCTAATATATAGAAAAATTATAGGTACTCGAAGAGCTTTGTCAATTTCAAGCGATTTTTTTTGGTTTCGTTTTTTTATAAAAAAAAAGGAAAATTTAGGAATATTAGTTTATTATTGTTACAATGAACTTTCTAATTTATCTATAAAATACTCAAAACTTGGCATATTAATTTTATCAATTTCAATTTCGTCGTTTTTTATCATATCATTTATATCATAATATTCTTTATCAATTTTTTCTAATATCTCTTTTAGTTCATCTTTTAAATTATTTGGTGAATCATCATTGCCTGATCTACTTTCCAATTGTTCACAGTTTTGATATTTATTATCTTTTAATGCACAAATAAGCCAAGCTTCTGACTTCGGTTTAGGTATCATTCCTACACCTTTAACATTCTCTTCTTCAAAGGCATTTTCTATAGATTGTATTTTGTTATCATGTGAATGAATATCAGAATCTCTAAATAAAATAACTATTACATCATTATCTTGTTTTGTATTACAAACTTCGTTAGCAATTTGAGATAATCCTTTTGCATTTTTATAGAACAATGTCGTTTCTTGCTTTTTATTTTTACCCACAAAAGACCTCATGGATTTACATTTCTTTATTAGTTCAGCTTTAGGTATAAATGTAATCGAAGTAGGAGTTGACTCATAAAATGAATAACCTAACTTTTGCTCTATTAGCTTATCAATTAAATGATACATTGGTGCTGGTTCAAAAGTATTATCAGTATAAGATAATTTTCCTATATCACTATTACCCTCTCCACTTAAAACTAAATGCATTATTTTTCATCTTTTTTTTGTTCTATTAACTTTATCTCTTCATTCAAATCAGATAAGTTAGTATCAACATAAACCTCACCTACACCCATAAATTCAAGTTTTTCTTTCATACTAGGTATATCAAAAAATGGAATACTTTTTGTAAATCCCTCTTCTGTTTTATATATGTATTGCACAGATTTTTTAGCTACTTCATCATCTATATAGTTTAATATCATGGGACTATGTGTAGTTATCATAACTTGATGATCAGATTCTATCAAAGTATCAAGAATAAATTCTATAAGTTCAGAGTTGATACCGTTTTCTAATTCATCAAAAAGTAAAAAACTTTTTTGAGATTGTAATTGTGCCAAAACTGCAATAAGTCTTAAAATACCATCATTTAAGTATTTTGCTTCATTTGTAAGCTTAATAACTTTATTATCTTCATCTTTAAATTCTTCTACTAATTCTATTCTACTCCAACCACCTTTTGATTTTCGTATATTTAAACTAGCTAAGTTTTTATAACATTTTTTTAATTGCTTTAATAAATTATTTTTTTGCTCATCACTAAAAGTATTTAAAAATGCACTAATATTTGCACCACTTAATCCAAGTTGACTTCCTGTTCTTGAACGTTTTCTTAACTCTTGCGGAGATAATAAATCTAAAGAATATATATTTTTAATATACTCTTTAAACTCTTTTATTGGTTCAGGTAAAAATTCTGATTTTAAACTAGCTAAAAATGATCCCTCATAATCTTGAATAATATCACCTTCAAGTTTTTCTTCTGTTTCTAAATTCTTTATTATCATATATTTAGATTTTTCAACTTCAAAAATTGTTTTTTCATTATTATATTTGTCATATTTAAATATATTTTCAGAAATAGACCTTTTCAACTTAGGATCATAACCAAACGTCCATGTAAAAGCACTTCCTTTATATGTAAAAGAAATAGCAACAAGAATAAATTTTTTTTTAACTAGTTTACACTTTATTTCATTTGATTCCCAACCTCTTTCTTTTAACCATTGAGAAATATCACCATTCATCTGTTGCGAAATAAAATCTATAGCTTGGAGAATTGTGGATTTACCAGAACTATTTAAGCCTATTAAACAAGTAAATTTTGAAAAATCTAAAGTGAATTTATCAAATGATTTAAAATTACCAATAATTAGTTTATCTAGCTTTATCAATTATAAAATCCTTATATATTATTACTTTAAGTATAGCAAAAATTGGTTTAATACTAAAATTAAGATAAAATATCAATAATTAAAAGGTAACCTATTTGAAAATAGTATCAAAACCCACAAAAATAACAATGCTTCTAATAGCTATGACAACGATGATGTCAAACGTAGCTATTATCACAGCACTTCCACATCTAAAAGATTATTTTGTAGATGAACAAAATATTGAGTTTCTTGCTCGGTTGATGATAACTATTCCATCTTTGGCTATAGCTTTTTTAGCTCCATTTTTGGGTCATTTTGTTTATAAGGTTGGGAGACAAAAGTCAGCTTTAGTGGCTTTGTTTTTATTTGCTATTACTGGTAGTTCTGGACTATATTTAGATAGTATGGATGCTCTTTTATTTTCTAGATTTTTTCTTGGTATATCTATAGCTATTTTGATGATTGTTTCTACTTCACTTGTGGGGGATTATTTCTCTGGGGATGCTAGGCATAAGTTTATGGGGATTCAGGGTGCTTTTGTATCTTTGGGTGGTGTTGTTTTTGTTGTTGGTGGTGGGATGTTGTCTGATATAAGTTGGCGATACTCTTTTGGTATATATTTGATTGGACTTTTACTTATCCCTTTAGTTTATATGTTTTTAAAAGATAGGGTTATATATCACGATGAAAGTAATGATGATGAAAATATAAACTCAAATCTATTTATCATATACTTTTTAGCATTTATATTGATGATAGTTTTTTATATCTTACCTACTCAGATACCATTTCTTATTATCAATCATTTTGGTGCATCTGGAACTATGACAGGAAGTATCATAGCGACCGCTTTTATATCAAATGCCATAGGTGCTTTGGCATTTAGAAAACTAAAACATAAGTTTTCTTATCCTCAAGTATATCTAATAGGTATGGGTATTATTGCTTTTGGATTTGTTGCTATTGGAACTGTTACAAATGTATACTTTTTCTTTTTGACTGCTCCTATTATGGGATTTGGAGGGGGGATACTTATGACCAATATGACAGCTTGGATGCTTAGTCGTACTCACCATACAAAAAGAATACATGGTTCTGCTTATCTAACTTCGTCATTGTTTTTAGGACAGTTTTTTTCACCTATTTTATTTCATCCTGTTGTTAGTTATTTTGGTGTGAAAGATTTTTTTATTGTTGTTGGGATATTTGTTGGAAGTGTTACTCTTCTAAGTTTATTTATTGTTAGAAAAAAAGTTATTTATCCATAGACTTACAAAATACTATTGTTTTCATAACTGAGCCATTTGTAAAAAAACGGTTGTTGTGTATCTTCCAACCTGCACCTCTTTGTACTATGGTATCATCACATAAGATTCGTTTATTTTCTTTAAAGTCTTTCAAAAGTGATGCTCTACGCTCTTTTTCATAAAAACCATATAAGACAATTGCAACTGAGATAAGAATGATGATTTTGATACTTGTCGACATATCACACCCCTAAAATTGTTTTATTTATTATTATAACACTATTTTGCCCTATTATAATGTTAAGATTAAAGATAATAGAATTGTGCATATTATAAATAAATTGTGGGGTACAGAAGTGAGTGATAAACAAAAAATAAGATTAGCTACCATTTGGCTTGATGGTTGTTCGGGTTGTCACATGTCAATACTTGACATGGATGAAAGACTTGTTGAAATAGCTGAATATGTAGATGTAGTCTACAGCCCTTATGTTGATACTAAAGAGTTTCCTGTCAATGTAGACTTAACTATAGTAGAGGGTGCTTTAAGTACAGACCATGATATAAGAATGATAAATAAAATAAGAAAAAATTCAAAGCTTATTTTAGCTCTTGGGGATTGTGCAATTACTGGAAATATCTCTGCTATGAAAAATCTTTATGGTAGTGATGCTGTTCTAAAAAAAGGATATTTAGACCTTGCCGATATAAATGAAAGTGGGAAATACCCATCAAAAATAGTTCCAAAATTACTTGATAAAGTTATACCACTTCATGAGGCAGTTAAAGTTGACTATTTTTTGCCAGGATGCCCAACACCGCCAGATGCTATATACGAAGTTCTAACAGCACTTATAGAAGGTGAAGATATAAATATACATCAACTTACAAGATTTGGAAAATAGATGAAAACAAATAAAACAACAAAAAAAAGAACCATAACAATAGACCCAGTAACTAGAATAGAGGGTCATGCAAAGATTACAATTGATTTAGATAAGAATGGAAAAGTTGATGATGCAAGAATCCATGTGACTCAGTACAGAGGTTTTGAAAAGTTTTGTGAAGGGCGTATGTATACAGAGATGCCACATCTTACAGCTAGGACTTGTGGTATTTGCCCTGTAAGTCATGCTATATCTTCCACCAAGGCTTGTGATGAGATTTTAGCAGTAAAGCCTCCAAAAGCTGGTATAAACTTAAGAAAAATTATAAATCTAGCACAGATAATACAATCACACACTTTAAACTTCTTTCATCTATCAAGTCCAGATTTTGTATACGGTTTTGATGCAAAAAAAGAGGATAGAAATATCTTTAAAATGATGCAAACACACCCACAAATGGCAAAAGATGGTATAGAGTTAAGAGCCTTTGGTCAAAAAATCATAGAACAACTAGGTGGAAAAAGAATCCACCCTACAAATATAGTTGCAGGTGGAGTTACACAAAAATTAACTAAAGAGATAAAAGAAAATATATTGGCACAAATTCCAAGAGCTAAAGAGATTGCACTTGGAGCATTGGAGTATTTTACATCAAATGCACATAAATTTAAAAAAGAGATAGAATCGTTTGGTAGTTTTCCATCACTTTTTATGGCATTAGTTGATGAAAATGGAAATCTTGAACACTATGATGGAGTATTAAAATTTATAGATTCAAATGGAAAAGTCCTTGAAGAAGCTATTAACCCATCAGATTATAAAGAGTATATTGGTGAAGCAGTTGAAGAGGATAGTTATCTAAAGTCACCATACTATAAACCACTGGGATACCCAAATGGTATGTATAGAGTTGGAGCATTAGCAAGACTAAATGTGGCAAAAGCTTGTGGTACACCAATAGCAGATAAAGAACTAAAAAAGTTCAAAGCTTTAAATGACGGTAAACCAGTGCTTAACTCATTTTATTATCACTATGCAAGACTAATAGAGATTATTTATGGAATTGAGAAGATTGAAGAGCTTTTAAATGAGAAAGAGACATCAGATGAAAATATACAAATAAATAGTAAAGTAAGTTCTACAAAAGGTGTAGGATGTTCAGAAGCACCCAGAGGGACTTTATTTCATGACTATGAAGTTACCAAAGATGGTGTTATAACTTCTGTAAATCTAATAATCGCAACAGGAAACAACTCTCTTGCTATGAATGCAGGAGTTAAGCAAGTTGCCCAAACTTTTGTAGATAGTGAAAATATAACCGATGGTGCATTAAATAGAGTAGAAGCTGTTATAAGATGTTTTGATCCGTGTTTAAGTTGTTCTACTCACGCTTTAGGGATAGTCTCTTCAAAAGTAGAAGTACGAGACAAAGATAAAAATATATTAAAAATCATAGATAGAAACTAAATGAGAGTAATAATAGGATATGGAAATGAATTAAGAGGTGAAGATGCCTTTGGGATTGATGTGGTAAAAGAGTTAGAAAAATATGAGTTAAAAGATACTAAACTTATCTCAACTTTTCAACTTACCCCAGAAATAGTTTTAGATCTACAAGAGTGTGATGAAATAGTATTTGTAGATGCTTGTTATTCAATGGAAAATCAGTATAAATTAGCTTGTAGTATAGAACAACAAAATTGTTTAACACTAAGCCATCATATTGGTTCAAGAAATATTATTGGTATTTTAAATAGTGTTTATAATAGATACCCTATCTATGAAGTATATTCAATGTTAACAGATAGTTTTGATGAAATATCTGATAATACAAAATATATAAGCTCAATCCAAAAGACAAGTAAATATCTAATAAACCCAAATAATATAAGATGTAACTAAAACTAACGAGACAACGTAAAAATAAAAGTTACTACTTGTTTCTTTTTTTGAAAAACTCCAACTCCATCTATCTTCACCTCGGCTAAGGTCGATATAAGTACCTATTGATGTATTTAAATTTTTGTCATTTATTATGGTTTGCATACGATTACTCCTAAAATATAGGAAAAGAGCATAAGAGATTGAGCTATCAAATTTCATGTAAAACATGGTAACTCGGCTATCTTATAATCAAGACCCGTGGCTTTCCGTCCTTACCTCACGATAAGTTTGGCTAAAATATAGTTATAAAAAAATAACTATATTCATCATAGCACTAGAAAGTTTAAGACTAGATTAAATAAATCATTATATTACTATGTATGATTTAAACCAAATTAGATATAATGCACCTTATGAATAAAGATAAAAAAAGATTAGCAGTAGCATTTACGGGTCCTTCCAATAGTGGTAAAACAACACTTATTATAAAAGTATCAAATATACTTCAAGATGAAGGTTACAAAGTAGCGATTGTAAAACATGATCCAAAAGATAAAGCAACTTTTGATAAAGAGGGGAAAGATAGTTTTAAATTTTCTCAAACAGGTGCAGATGTAGCAGTTGTATCTCCAAATAAAACTACAGTATTTAAAAAACAGACATCAGATATAGATACTCTTATAGATATTTTTGATGATTTTGATTTTTTACTTGTAGAGGGTTTAAAAACACTTCCTCTTCCTCGTATTTGTGTAATGAGAAATAATATAGATGAGAGATATTTTGAGGTTAGTGATTCTATTGCAACTGATGATAGTATAAACCATAAGAACTTTTCTAACTCTATTAATATATTAGATTTAAACAATCCAGAAAACATAGTAAAATGGATAAAAAAACACGCTAAAAAAGTATAACTAAAAACAAAGCAAAGGTATAAAATGCAAGATATAATAGAATCAATAAAAAATTCAACAATTGAAATAAAAAAGATTATAGAGCTAGGTGATACTAGTAAAAGTGAAGAACAAAACTCAACTGGTGATACTCAACTAAAACTTGATATTAAAAGTGATATAGTTATAGAAAACAACTTTAAACTTTTAAAAAGTGTAAAACAAATTGTAAGTGAAGAGCAAGAGCATATTATAGATATAAATAAAGATGGTGAGTATCTAATAGCATATGACCCACTTGATGGAAGTAGTTTAGTTGATGTAAATCTAGCAGTTGGTTCAATTTATGGAATATTTAAAAATGACTTTACAGGTGATAATATAGTTGCATCTGTATATGTTGTATTTGGTCCAAGAGTTGAGATGGTTGTTTGTGATGGGGAAACTGTAAAACTATATAGAATGCAAAATGAAGAGTTCAATTATATCAAAGAGATAACTATGAATGAAAAAGGTAATTTAAAATCACCTGGATCTACTCAACAATGTTGGTATGACCATCATAAAGAGATGGTTACAGATATGTTTGATGATAACTATACTTTGACATATAGTGGTGGTATGGTTCCAGACTTACACCATATACTTTTAAGAGGTGGTGGATTATTTTCTTATCCAGGGGCTTCAGATAAACCAAAAGGGAAACTAAGACAACTATTTGAAGTTTTCCCATTTGCTCATATTTTTGAAACAGCTGGTGGTGGTGCTATTGATGGAGAGTATAGAGTTTTAGATATTCCTACACTTCATATTCATGATACTTCACCTTGTTTTTTTGGAAGTAATGATGAACTAAATAGAGTTAAAAAAGCATATAAATAATTTATGGAAAACCAAGTAAATACACAAAATAATGAACTTGAAAAAGACAAGTGGCAATTAGCTTTAGATAATCCACTTGAAACTTTAAAACAGTGTCAAATTAGTAGAAATATTGACTCTTGTATGAAGTGTGATAAAATTCTAGATTGTGAAGTAAGAGACAACTACATAAAAGCTGTTTATGAGAGTATGAACAAAGGTAGTGGTGGTGGATTTGAATTCTAAATAGAGTGTAAAACTTTCCTACAAAGGAAGTTTTATCTCAAAACAAGCACCAACATAATTCTTTGAATTGTACTCAAACTCTTTATTCGTTACAGATATATCTCCATTAAAATGTTTATAAATAATCTCACTTGTCATATATAACCCTATTCCAGTACCTTGACTTTGATGTTTTGTTGTAAAGTATGGTTCAAAAATATTTGAGATAATATTTTCTTCACAACCTCCTCCATTATCATATATAGTAATTATTCCATTATTTTTAATATTTTTTAATGAGATAAAAACATATCTATCTTTATCTTCTTTTAACTCTAAAATATCTTTTGAATTATTTAGTATATTTACAAGAGCTTGAACTAATTCATTTTCATATCCATCTATTATAATATCTTCTTGGGCTAAATCTTGAAGCAACTCTATTGAAGATTCATTTAGTGTAATATTAACTAATTCTATAGACTTAGCAATAGTCTCTTTTAAATTAAACTCTTTTCGTATTTTATCTTTTTTGAAAAAATCTCTAAAGTCATCTATTGTTTTTGATAAGAATTGAGAAGATTCATCAAGTATATGAAGGTTTTTGATTGCATCATCTTTATCTATCATATCATACTCAAATTTTACTATTAATCCAGATGCAACTGTACTTATCACACTTAAGGGCTGTCTCCATTGGTGAGATATATTCTCTATCATTTTACCCATTGAAGCAATTTTTGATTGCTCATGTAAGAGTTTATCTTTTTTTCTTATTTGTTCTACTTGTTCATCCACAAGCATTTGTAAAATTTTCTCATTTGTGATGTTTTTTCTAAATGCTATATAGCCTATTTTTATCCCATTTTTATCATATTCTGGTTTTATCATTGTTTCAAAAGATACTAACTCACCATCTTTTGTTTTATTTTCAATTATCCCTTTATATATATCACCTTTTTCTATTGTCTTCCACATATCACTATAAAACTCTTTACTTTTATTAGGTGACTTTACAATATTATGGGATCTTCCAATAAGCTCTTCTTGACTATACCCTGTAGTTGCACAAAACATTTTTGATACATAAGTTATAATACCTTTTAAATCTGTTTTAGACATATCAGCATAGTTATTTATAACATCAGTTGAATCAATAAAAAGTTTATTTATAGAGTCTAACTCTTTACTTTTCTCAACTAAACTACTTTCTAATTGGTGATTTCGTAATTCACTTTTAGTTATATCATGAAAAGATACTATTTGGAGTATATCATCTTTTACTTTGTAAAATATTTCAGATTCTATTTCAAATATTTTCATATTATTATTTTTATCAGTTATTTTTACTTTATTTTGTAAGTCACTATTGTTTAAAAGATAATCTATCCACAATTTACCATTCATATCTTTTTGAAGATAATTCTTATTCTCTTCAAATTCAAAAAAGTTACAAACACAACCATACTTAGATTTAAAGAATTCAGAACTCTCCACATCAAAAAAATCTAAAAATGCCTTATTTGACTGAATTAATCCAGTACCACTTGTAACTACAATTATACTCTTTTGTGTATCAATTATCTTTTGTGTATCTATACATTCTATATCATACATAAAGTACCTCCACATTTCTATTAACTATTGTAGCATAAATGTAATTAAATATTATTTATTATTTATTATTTTAACTTATGTGCAAATGTATATAAAACTGGTAAATAAATAAGGTTCAATATTGTTCCCCAAGCAAGTCCAAATCCAAGAGCAATAGCGATTGGCTGGAATATAACAGCTTGTCCCGTAGCAAAAAAGATTAAAGAACTCATACCAATTAAAGTTGTAATAGTTGTTAAAACAATAGGTCTAAATCTTTTTGTTGCTCTTATAAATACATCTTCAACAGTTTTTGCTTTCTTTAAATATGTCATCATAATAATACCATCATTTATAACAACTCCAGCAAGACCAAGTCCTCCAATAATAGAAGGCATAGATAGATTTAAGCCCATAAATTTATGACCTAAAACAACACCTAAAAATGAAAAGGGTATTACACTCATCAAAATAGCAGTTTCTCTAAATGAATTAAATAGATACAACATAGAAAGCATTATTAGAGTCACAGCTAAACCAGCTGCAAACATCATATCTCGTGCTAACTCTTTATTTTTTTTAGCTTCACCTTTCATAACTATTTTTATTCCACTCTTTTTTATATCATTTAAAAGTGGTTGAATTTTTTCTATCACCTCTGAAGATGTCACTATTTTTGGGTCTACATTTGCATAAACATAAAAGTTTTTATCACCATTATCTTTTATAAGTTGCTCAAAAGACTTTTTAATAGTAAAATCACAAACATCACTTAAACTTACTATTGTACCATCTGATAAAGGTATTGGAGTATTTTTAAAATTCTCAAAATCATCTTTATTTAAACTCTGAATTTTTATATCTAACATCTCTTTAACATCAAAAGATACTGACTTTTTCTTTGATAGATACATATTTGATAAATATGAACCTATACTAGCTTCAGTAACACCAAGTTGTTGACCATAACTATTTACTTTTAACTTTATCTCATCAACCCCAAACTTAACAGAGTTTGCTAAAGATTTAATACCATCTATAGCCTCTATACTTTTCATCAATTTATCCATAGATTCTATTATTTTTTTATCATCTGAAGATACTAGTCCTATTTTTACATCAGCTTTGATTGGACCAACTTTTCTCTCCAATACTGCTATTTCATCTAAATTAAACTTTTTTGTATACCCTTGCTCTTCTAAATACTTTTTAAGTTCTGTTGATATAGCTTGAGATTTCATAGTTCTAGTTCGACCATTTTCATCATAATATATACTTAAATATGGAGTGATATATTTGTCTAAAATATTATCAGCTTTTAGTTTGTTCAACTCAATTGTCATATACATAACATAAGGGAAATTTTCAGTATTATTTCCAGTATCTCTTCTATATCCAGCTTTTGAGTCTATGCTTCTTATATGAAACTTATCTTTTTGAGCTATTAAATCTTGTTCTATTTTTTTAACTATCTCAAAAGATTGCTCTAATGAGCTATTTTGATTTGCTTTTATGGATATTTTTATATTATCGGAATCAAAGGTTGGAAACATCTGGAACTTTGAGGTTTTGATAGCAACAAAGGTAAAAATAGGAACTAAAATAATAAATATTGTTAAAAATGTTTTTTTCCAATTCATAAAAAAGTGTATAATTCCATTATAAATTTTATTAGGATATTTCCAATCAGTAACTTTTGCTCCAACTTTAAGTGTATGAGCAGCGTGAATAGGTAAAAATATAAATGACTCTATAAGTGAAGCGATTACTAGTGCAGAAAGTGCGATAGGAATAAGCTTCATAACCTCACCCATAGTTCCACTTATCATTAAAGCTGGTAAAAATGAAAACAGCGTTGTAAGACTTGCTATTGTTACTGGTTTTACCATCTCTGATGCACCTTGAACTGCTGCCTCTTTTGGCTCCATACCATCCTCTATATGTTGTTGTATATTTTCACTTACAACAATAGCATCATCAACAACAATACCTATTGCTATTAAAACACCAATTAAAGAGATTAGATTTATAGAATAACCTAAAAGGTACATATAAATTGCTGCAATTACAAATGATGTTGGTATTCCAATAGCAATAATAAAAGACATTCTTCCATTTACTAAAAGCCACACAAGTAAGATAATAAGCATAATTCCTAAAGTGATATTAGAACCCACAATATCAAGTCTCTCTTTTATCCTTTCACTGTTGTCATCACTTATATCTATATTTATATTTGGTTGTTTATCTTGAACTTTTAATATAAGTTTTTTTATATCTTCAGATATTTTCATTGCATTAGCTGCTTCACTTTGTTTAACAGATAAAGATAATGAGTTTTTTCCATTAAATGAGTAAAGTGTAGATGAGTCTTCATATCTTTTTTTAATACTAGCAATATCTCTCAAATAGACACTACCATTTGATAATTTTATTAATGTGTTAGATAACTCAAGAGCAGATTTAGCTCCATTGTAAGTAGATAGATAATAGTGTTTATTTTCACCCTCTATTTTTCCTATAGGAAATATATATGATAAAGTTCCAATTACATCAAATAATTCACTCTTAGTTATACCGTAAGCTTCAACTTTTTTATCATCTATTAAAATCTCATAGTACTTATCACTATCTCCAAAAATAGTAACATCACTAACACCACTAACCGCTAAAATTTTACTTTTAAAACTATCAGCAAAAATTTTCATATCATCCACATTTAGATTTTTTGATGTTAAAGATATATCTATAAGATCTTTTGCACGTTCAAGTACATTTACACTTGGTTCATCCATATCAGATGGTAAATTTCCTAAAGTTAAAGATACTGCATCTTTAACTTTATTTGCCATATTATATCTGTCTTTTCCATTAGCAAGTTCTAAAATAATAGAAAATCTTCCGGGGCTTATAACCGTAGTTATATCTATAATTCCCTCTAAAGATTTTACATTATCTTCTATCTGTGAAACAGCCATCTTATCGAGAATATCAACAGAAGCACCTGTATATGAACCTTTAATAGATATCATATCCATCTCAAAAGTTGGGAATATCTCTTTTGGCATTTTAGAATAAGAGTAAATACCAACTGCAAAAACTAAAAAGAATAAAACATAATTCATCCTAGCGTTATTAACAAAAAATCTTAAAAATCGTTCAAACATTTTATATCCTATATTATAATTGATGGATTATATAACAAAAATGTTAATGGAGTGTTAAATAAAAATATTTATTCATATATCTTTTATCAACTCCTACAAGTTTTTTATTAAATTAAACTTAAATTTGTCTATATGTTTTATTATAACAATTAAACTATGTTACAATTTTATATAAAACAAAAAGGGAGAGGTTATGAAAATTGAAAAACTATTGAAAAGAGTTACGTTAGTAACTGCTACATTAAGCTTAGTGGGGAGTCTAGCCAATGCAACTGATTTATCACAAAAAGGTCCATTATCTTTTGATATTTATGATATAAATAAAGATGGGTATGTAAGTAAAAGTGAGTTTTATGATATTAGAGCAAATAGACAATCTATTAGAGCAAATCAAGGAATGCCAATGAGAAATGCGGGTAATGCACCAGATTTTACTTTATTTGATAAAAATAAAGATGGCAAATTAACTAAATTAGAACTACTTGAAGGTCAAAACTCACAAATGAAAAATAACCGTTCAAATAAAGGAAATAAACAAGGTATGGGTCAAGGTAGGATAAACAATCAAGGAAATAATTCAAGAGGCATGAGACAAAATATGCCAACTTTTGAAAGTTATGATTTAAATAATGATGGATATTTAATTGAAAATGAGATGAATGAAGCTAGAAATAATAGAGTGACTCAAAATTCTGAGCAAGGTAAAATGATGAGAAACTCAGGAAATAGCACACCATTTTCAGATATTGATACAAACAATGATGGAAAGCTAAGTAAAACTGAGTTTTTAGAAAATCAATCAAGAAAAAGATAAATATGAAAAAAATAACATCACTTAGTTTAGGTTTCTCATTTTTAATAATGAGTTACACAGGTGTTATTTTATACATAGCACCACATGGTCGAATATCAAAATGGCTTGATTGGCATCTATTTGGACTAGATAAAACACAATATCAAGAGTTGCATACAACTTCAATGGTTACATTTTTACTTTTTGCCATATTACATATTTATTATAATTGGAAACCAATCGTTAGCTATATGAAAGATAGTAGTAAAAAAATATCTTTTACAAAAAAAGAATTTTTAATTGCATTTATTTTAAATTCTTTTTTTGTTGTAGGCACACTAACTCTGGTTCAACCTTTTAAAGGATTTTTAGATTTAGGTGAAAATATAAAAGATAGTTGGGGAGAGAAAACAACAAAATCAATTAACTCAAATAATATACAAGTAACCATAAAGCCACCTCCACAACAATTAGGAAGAAAAACTTTACAAGAGTTAAGCGATATGGGCAATATAAATTTATCAAAATCAATCAGAATTTTAAAGCTTGAAGGGATTGAAAATATTGATTCAACATTTAGAATTAGAGAAATTGCAAATGAGTTAGATACTACACCTACTAATATTTATAAAATATTAACTGAGTAGTTTATATTTATTGAGTAACCAAAGCTAGATTATTTAACTTGTATTTTTGTAAGATATCTAGAACTTTTACAATTCTACTATATGTAACATCTTTATCAATTCTTACAATGATGGGCTTATCTTTTTTTATCACATTTGATAGTTTTATATCAAGTTGATTAAAAGTTAAACTTTTTCCTAAATAAGCTAAACTATAGTTTGACAACTCGATATTTAACTGTTTTAGTTCTACATTCATCTCTTTTGCTGTTGAAGATGGAAGATTTAGATTTAATGCTAACTCCTCTTTTTTAAAAACAGAACTAACAATAAAGAAGATTAATAATATAAAAACTATATCGATCAAAGGTGTAATATCAGGTGCTAATATTTCTCTTTTTTTTCTCATTTTAGTATCTTATTCTTATGGCTTATTTTATATTTTCTAAAACTGTTTTTTCTAATTTTATTTCAAAGTTATCTAAACTTCCCATAAAATAGTTATATCCAATATAGTGAGGAATAGCAACAATTAAACCAGCAACAGTAGTAATTAAAGCGATACTAATACCACTAGAAAAAACAGTAGGATCACCAAGCCCCAAATGACTAATAGAATCAAATGAATTAAGAATACCAACAACAGTACCTAAAAGTCCAATAAGAGGAGATAATGTAGCAATGATTTTTATAGTATTTAGTCCAGATTCAAGTTGTTTAACTTTTAAAGATACAGAAGATTGTACTTGCGCTATCTCGAAAGTTTTAGTTAAAGTTAACTCTTCTACTAAATTTTGAGATATATTATTTATGTTTTTATTTAGTCCTAAAAAAATAAAACTTTTCCAAAATATTATAGTAAAGCCAACGATATTCATAGCAATTAAAACATATACTATGATACCGCCTCTTTGGATATAATCTATAAGTTCCATAAAATTATTGTTTAATTATTTTCAAAAATTGTTCTGGATCTTTAAATCCAATCATTCTTTTAGATTTTTCCTCTTTACCATTTTTATAAAAAATCATTGCTGGTGGTCCAAATAGATTGAACTTCTTCATTAACTCTTTATCTGCTTGGGTATTTTTTGTAACATCTACTTTGATTAATGTGTATTTAGACAACTCTTCTAAAACTGCTTTATCTTTAAATGTAATTTTATCAAATTCGATACAACTTACACACCATGTTGCCCAAAAGTCAATCATAATTGGTTTTGTAGAGTGAATTGTAAGTAAATCTAACTCTTGAACTGTCGTAACATATGTAAATGGTAGTTTTTTAGATGATGCTTCATCTACACTATATTTTACAAATACCATTGATACTATCATAAGAACGCCGGCTACAACTTTTCCAAATTTATTACCATTTTTGATTAGATAAAATGCACTTCCCATTAATAATGTAACAAATAGTACAATTGTTACTAAAGAAGGTACAATTCTATCCATCATCCAAATAGCCACACCTAACATAACTACACCAAATACTTTAGATACAACCATCATCCAACCACCAGGTTTTGGCATATATTTACCTGCACCAATACCAATAGCTAAAAGAGGTAGACCCATACCCATACTCATAACAAATAGAGCAAGTCCACCTAAGACTGCATCACCTGTTTGACCAATATAAACTAAAGCACCTGCAAGTGGTGGAGCAACACAAGGACCAACAATAAGTGCAGATAAAAATCCCATAATAGCAATACCAGCTATTCCACTGTGCTTTTTTTCTTCCATATTACTAGTCTTATTTAAAGCAGTTTGCCAAGATGCTGGAAGTGCTAATTCATAGTAACCAAACATTGAAAAAGCAAGTGCCACAAATATAGCAGAGAAAGCAACTATTACAAATGTATTTTGCAACATTGCTTGAATATTAGCACCAAATAAGCCAGCTAAAACTCCAGCAACAGTATAAGCAACACTCATAGAAAGTACATATACTAAAGATAAAAAGAATCCTCTAGATGCAGACATTTTTCCACCATCTTGGTCTGAATGCTTAACAATAATACTAGATAAAATTGGAATCATTGGGAATATACAAGGTGTAAGTGCAAGTAATAAACCAAATCCAAAAAATGTAATAAGAACCAACCATATACTTCCACTTTTTAAAGTTTGAGTAATAGTATCTGTCTCAGTTACAACAAGTGGTTTTTCATCAGTTGGTTTAAATAAATTATCTTTTTTCTCTTCAACTTTAACATTATCATTTGTATTAACATTAGCAGTTGTATTTGACTTATATGTTATATCCATTGGAGAGTAACATAAACCTTTTTTTGAACATCCTTGATATTCAAACTTTATCTCATAGTTAGCATCTCCAACTTTTGATTTAATCAACTCATTTGGAACTAATACAGTTAATCCATCAAAATGAACAACAAATTCATCATATTTAACAGGTTCTTTAATCTTTAACTTTTTAGTTATATCTATATTTTGAGGTTTAGATATACTAACTTTAAAAAACTCACTATAAATATAAATCGTCTTATCTAAAACTAAATTGAACTCTACGCCATTCTCTTTTTTTTCTACTTTTACTTTAAACGCATCTTCTGGGTTTAAAAACTCTTCATTTGAAAACAATGAAGATATAAAAACTAAAATAAGCAAAATATTTTTCATAACTGATAATTCCTTGTATAAATTTTTGTTATATTATCTAAAATAGATTAATAGATTATAAATTTGACTAATTAAACAATAACTTGATGTAACAATGAACATCCAGTTAACTCATCTGGTTTATTATTTTGTGCATTTTTTAATATCTCTTCAAAGCTATGAATCTTTGAATCGTAAACATAAACAAATATTTCATCATCAATTTCTAAAAAAGTACTCTCACCAAAATCAGTATAACTAGTAGCACCAATACTTATAACCATACCTTCTGGATAGTTACATTTCTTAATATATGAGTTTAAATCTTCTAAAGGTCCAGTATCTTTTTGTGTATTTAGCTTATCTACTATCCAATCTTTTAATTGTCCATAAAAATAGTTATACGTAGTAACGGCGCTATCTTCACCATAAGCATGTATCTTACCATCTCTTTTTAAAAATGATGCAATATGAAAAGAATCCATAACTCCACCATCTTCAAACTTATCAATAGCTATAATAGAAGATGATATACCTTTTGTATCTTCACCCCAATTCTTTTTTTCACTAATTTTTTTAGCACCCTCTTTTCTTATTGAACAATCGTTATATGCTGTAAAGAAGTTTGGAACAATATCTTTTACTGTATTATTTTCATATATTATTTCACAAATCAATGCAACTTCAGGTTCCATTTGTAAGTTACCTTCGTCTGTTCTTGGATGTACAATATTCTGTGATGAAAGAGGATATGTACCTAAAAATGTTTCACTATTTGGTAAATAAAAAGGGAATATCCCTTTTGGTGCTTTTTCATCATCAACTTTTACATCTACAAAATCACTAGCCTCACCAGCTTGTTCTAAATGGTGTGCAAAATTTCCAGCAACTCCAAATCCAATATATTTTTTTAAATGTTGTTTACTCATAAGTTTTCTCATCTTTAAATTTTTTTTAAATTGTACCATAATATCTATAGCAAATCAAAATTATAATGAAATTCTAAAAACAACACCTTTATCTTTATTTTTTACAGTTAGCTCACCACTACAATGCTCTTCAATTATTGTTTTAGACATATATAAGCCTAATCCTGTACCATTTTTTTCTAATTTTGTTGAAAAATATGGATCAAATACCTTATCAATAATCTTATCTGGTATCCCTCCACCATTGTCAATAATATCTAAAATATTTTTATTCCCTTTTTTATATGATACAAGTTTGATATATGGTTTTTTAATATCTCTATCTATTAATATATCCTCAGCATTTTTAATAATATTTAAAATCACTTGAGTCACCTCATTTGAATAAGTAACAAACATATCTTCACAATCTAACTCTTTAATAACCTTAATATGTTTACTCTTAATTGATGACTCAACCATACCTAATGAAGAGTCAACAAGTTTAGTAAAGTTTGTCTCCTCTTTTTCTTTATTTGGCTTAAAAAAATCTCTAAAGTCATCTATAGTTCTTGACATAAATCTCAATTGTTTATTTATATCATCACTAATTGGGGCATAACTTTGTGAAGTAATTTCCTCATCAAAGTCTAACTTTGTCTCAATCTTCATATTAATTGCGCCTATAATATTTAATGGCTGTCTCCACTGATGAGCAATCATACTTATCATCTCTCCCATTAAAGCTAGTTTTGATTGTTGTTGAATATATTTATCTTTTTGTTTTATCTCTGTTAAATTTACTATTGAACTTATTCTTATTTGTTGTCCATCTCTTATAATATTTCTTCCACTTATTAAAGTATATACCTTTTCACCATCTTTGTTAACCATCGTCAACTCATATGGTTCAGTAGTGTCATTTAACATTGCTTTTTGAACTTTTGGCATCTCACTTTTTAATATAAAATCAGATATATTTTTACCTATTAGTTCTGACTTATTTTTAAATCCACCAAGAACTACACCAGGGTGATTTATCTCAATAATCTCACCATTAGGTTTAAACATAACAATCATCTCCATTGTTGTATCAAATAAATTTTGAAAATTCTTTACCGATTCTTCTAGCTCCCTTTGTTGCTTAACAAGTGTATGGTTTCTTTTTTTTAGGTTTTTTGTAGCTTTTTGTATAGACTTTTCTAATTTATTGTTATTATTATTTAATATTTTATGTCTATATATCATAAACATAAATATAATAACAACAACAATCAAAATTTGCCATACCAAAGTATAATCTTTTTTGACAGTCTGATTTGCTGTTACCCAACGATTTAAAATTTGTTGTTTTGTTTTTAAATCAATTGATAGAATAGCTTTATCAAATATATCATATAATAATTTTTCATCATTTCTTACTCCAACAGTATACTCTCTATATAAATCAACTCTTCCTGTTATACTTATAGTACCTAAAAAGTGTTTTTGTATTGCATCTCTTACAACTATAGAGTTATCAATATAACCAAATATCTTACCCTCCTCTACTTGTCTCATCCCATCATATAAAGAATCTACATCTACTATTTTAATATCTGGATAAATTCTTATTAACTCTTCAGCTAAAGCATAACCTTTTACAATACCCCATGTTTTATCCAGATGTGACTTTATATTATCAGTATATATTTGAGTTGGTTTAGTTGCAATAACAGTAGGAATAGAAATATATGGTGAAGGAAAATCTAAATACTCCTCTCTACTAATTGTCTTTGATGCCATTGATAATATATCACACTCTCTATTTTTTGCTTTATGCAATGACTCTTCCCATGAAGATGTAACAACTAGTTTTATTGGTGTATCTATTTTTGTACTGATTAATTTCATATAATCACTTGATAATCCAATATGTTTTCCATTTTCTATCTTTTCAATTGGTATCCAATCTGGATCAACACACATCTTAATCAATTTTTTATTAAATAGATAATTTTTTTCTTTTTTCGTAAGATTAATAAACTCTACTAATTCCTTTGTCTCAACTCCAAACCACTTTTGTTTTAATTTATCTAACTCTTCATCATCAACATAATTTTGTGCTTTTTGTAAAATATCTCTCAATACCTTATCTTGTTTTGATACACCTAAACTTATTTCACTAATTGATCTTTTATCATCAATAAATCCAGTTACTAAAATCTCTGATATATTGTTATTTCTAATTATATAATCCATAACAACTTTTTTACCTACGGTTGCATCAACTTTTCCTAAAGATAAAAGTTTAAGTGATTCAACTTGATTTTTAACTAGAACTTGTTTAATTTTAGGATAATTTTTTTCTATAAATTTTTGTGCAAAAAAACCATTGGGCATTGCAATTGTTTTACCATTTAAACTATTTAAACTATTAAAATTTGAGTTGTTCTTGTGTGTATATATAGCATTTTGTGCTGTATAAAAATGTTTTGTAAAATTTATTGTTTTTTCTCTCTCTTTATTTTTAGAGATATTTATTATTACATCTAGCTTTGATGTTTGTAACATTTCCATAAACTCATTCCAACTATATCCACTGATATATTCAATATCAATATCCAATTTCTTTGCTAACAAATTTATATAATCAATAGTAAAACCTTTTGGAACACCATTAACATTAAAATTAAATGGTGGCCAAGAAGATTCATTGTGTACTTTAAGTGATGAATGAGAGTTAATATAATCTTTCTCCTCTTGTGTAAGATTTAAATCAACTTTAAAACTTCTATATTTATCATCAGAATATATAAAATCATCAAAATCAAATTTTTTATTAACAAATCCTATAACATTGTAAATATCATATATTCTTTCTATTTTAGATTGTTCTATATCTCCTAATTTTTTATTATTATAATATGCTAATTTTTTTAATTGATATGCCTCATAAATTAATGAATTTTTACTTTTATTTTGTGAATTATATTTTTTCAAAATTAATTCCACTGTTTCATCTATATTATTAAAAGCATACTCCCAACCTTTTAAAGATGCTTTTTTAAAAAGATTTACCCTTTTAGGATTATTTTTTGCCTCGTCATTACTTGTAAATAAAATATCACTATAAAAATCAAAACCATAATCCTTAGGATCAAAAACTTTATATTTTATTCCCATTTTATTTAAATAATAAGGTTCATTTGATATATATGAAGCCATCAAGTCCGTTTTTTTATTTACTAAATCTTTTATATCAAACGTATGCTTTATTTTAAATACGTCTTTTCCATAAACACCTTCTTTATTTGCCATTGCTCTTAAAGATACTGTTGTTTCTGCATCTTTTGTAATCATAACTTTTTTACCTATAAAATCTTTTATAGTTTTTATACCTGAGTCTTCAGTTGCAAGTAGTATTAAAGGTGATGATTGAAATATAGAAGCAAGCAGTTTAATATTTGAACCATTACTTTTATCAATAATTAAAGATGACCTCCCTATTCCATATGTTACTTTTTTATTTATAACTTCATGTAAAGGTAATATACCAAAGTTATATTTTTTTATCTCAACATCTAAGCCAACATCTTTATAAAAACCTTTCTCTTTTGCTATATAATATCCCGCAAATTGAAATTGGTCTAGCCATTGGAGTTGTAAAGATACTTTTTCAAGCTCTTTTTCATTTTGGTTTGTACTTCCATATAAATTATTAATAGAAAATAAAATAACTAACATAACATAAAACATTCTAATAAAATTCATAAATAATTCCTAAAATAAATTTTCAATTTTCAATTACATAATACTAAAAAAAGATGTTAAAAATGTGTCAAGCTAATAAAAGCAAATTATATATAATATCTTTTATGGTAAAATAAAAAGATTATAAACAAAGGAAATATCATGTCTAATACAACACAAATAGATACAATTGAATTAAGTGGTACAAAACAAGGTACGATAAGTATTGCAAATATTACTGAACCTTATGGGGCAAACACTGAAGAGGTTACGAGCATTGGTATATCTTTAATAGGTGATGAAGTTGAGTGGAAAGTACATATTCCTAAAGATAACTTAGATTCAGTTATACAAGCACTACAAAAAGCGAAATAATAATACTCGTGGATAATAATAAATTTAATTTTACAGAAGTTAGTGATGACTGTATAAAATGTGGAAAATGTAAGACTGTTTGTACAATTTTTAATATAAATCAAGATGAGACTACATCTCCAAGGGGTTTTATTGATCTTCTTGGTGCTTACAAAAGAGATGAACTAGAGTTAGATAAAACAGCAAAAGATATTTTCGAGAGTTGTTTTTTATGTACAAATTGTGTTGAAGTTTGTCCAAATGACTTACCTACCGATATGATAATAGAACAAGTACGTTCTGATATAGCCAAAAAGTATGGAATAGCTTGGTATAAAAGAGCATTCTTTTTTCTTTTAAGACATAGAAAAGTTATGGATTTTTTAGCAAAAATGGGATGGGTATTTCAAACATGCGGATTAAAAATAAACCATGAGAAACAAAGTGGTAAATTTAGATTAAATCTACCTATTGAGATGATAAAAGATAGAACTTTACCTTTTGCAGATCGAAAATCATTTTTAAACTCATACCCTGAATTGATAAAAAATTCAACTGCAATAAAAGAACATAAAAAAGCCAGAAATAAGGTAGCAATATTTATTGGCTGTATGGGGAACTATGCATATACAAATATAGGTAAAAGTTTATTAAAAATTTTAGAAACTATAGAGATTGATGCAATGATTCCAAAAAAACAGCTGTGTTGTGGAGCACCTGCATATTTTACAGGTGATTTTGATACGGTTGATTATCTTATCAAAAAAAATATAAAATATTTTGAATCATTTATTGACGATGTTGATGCTATTATTATCCCTGAAGCTACTTGTAGCGCTATGATAAATACCGATTGGGAACATTTTTTACATGACCAACCCCAATGGCAAAGCAGAGCTAAAAAACTTAGCTCTAAAATACATATGGCAACAAAATGGCTAGAGGGTAATAGTAAACTTGTACAAATACTAAAAGAAAATGGCAAACAGATGAATGATATTGTAACTTATCACGATCCTTGCCATGCTAAAAAAATGCAAGGTGTATTTAAAGAGCCACGTACTTTAATAGAACAAAACTATAAAATCGATGAGATGAGTGATCCAAATGAATGTTGTGGTTTTGGTGGAGTTACTATGCAAAGTGAAAAATATCATTTAGCAAAAGCAGTTGGTGTAAAAAAAGCCGCAATGATAAACAAAACAAAAGCATCAGTTGTAAGTGCTGAGTGTAGTGCTTGTAGAATGCAAATTACTGATTCACTAGGTAGAACTGATAGTGATGTTGTATTTAAAAATCCTATAGAATTAATTGCAGATGCACTATAGGACAGTTTAAATAATGGAAACATGGAATAATATATATTCAATCTTTGACCCAGTAGCATTTAGCATAGGTAGCTTATCAGTTCACTGGTATGGTATTATGTACGCTACAGCTTTTATTAGTGCAGTTATGATTGCAAAATGGCTAGTTAAAAAAGACAAACTAAATATATCACAAGATTTTCTTGATAGTTATATTTGGTGGGTAGAGATTGGTGTTATATTAGGTGCTAGAGTTGGATATGTTTTATTTTATGATCCTAATAGTAGTTATTATTTAACACATCCTTGGCAGATATTCAATCCTTTTGATGCAAGCGGTTCTTTTGTAGGTATATCTGGTATGAGTTACCATGGTGCATTAGCTGGATTTATTATAGCTTCTATTCTTTGGTGTAGAAAATACAAAACTAATTTTTGGTTTATGGTAGATATCGCAGCACTTGCTGTTCCTTTAGGTTATATATTTGGGAGAATTGGAAACTTTTTAAATAAAGAGCTAGTTGGTCGAGTTACTGAACAACCTTGGGGTATTTATGTAGATGGAATTTTAAGACATCCTTCTGCACTTTATGAAGCATTTTTAGAGGGTTTTATTATATTTGTAATACTTTTTATAGCAAGAACTAAAAAACAATTTGATGGTCAACTAGGACTATTGTATGTAATACTTTACTCTATTATGAGAATAATAGCAGAAGTATTTAGGGAACCAGATATTCAACTTGGATTTTTACTTGGAACATCATGGCTAACTATGGGGATGATTATATCTTTTATATTTGCAGTTTTATCTACTTTAATATACAGTTTAGTATATAAATCAACTACAAAGAACAGATAAAATTAATCCTCAGTAGGATGGGGATTTTCTATATATCCCATCTTTATAGCTTCATCTTCAATCTTATTTTTCAAAAGATCAAGTCTCCATTTATGGCGAGTAGCAAATTCAACTATCTCTTTTTCTCTCTCTTCTTCAGTACAAAAAACAAAAATTCTTTTCATAAACAATTTTGGTATTTGTATAGCAATAAGTTGAAAGTAATTTTCTTTACAATTTCTTGAGCAAAATGCTTTACTCATAGCTATTTTCTTTTTACAAAAAGGGCAATGTGACATCTATATTTCCTTCTATTTTTTTATCTATTTTTTTATCTATTTTTTAATAGGCACAAGCTTATAGTATTCTGCATTTGTTACATCTGCAATATACTTTGGATCAGTTTCATGAATCGCTATTATTTGTATCTCTTGACCATATAAAAGCCAACCATCATCATTATCTTCTAACACACCTAAAGAGAACATCTCAACGATTTCATCTTTAGATACTATTTGTTCTTCCATTATTTCATCCTATGCAAACAATAAACTACTAACTTACTGTATCTATTTGATACCCAGCAGTTGAGTTATTTATAATAATATTATAATATGTTTTATTTCTAATCTTATTTATAACATTTCTCATTGTAAAGATACTCATTTTTTTCTCTTTCCAAACTTTTTCTTTAATCTCTTCATATCCAATTATTTTATCATGATTATCTAATAATAATTTTAATACTTGAAACTCATATTTTGTAAACTCAATAGCTCCATTTGTATCATAAAATCTTTCTCTATATGAATCATAATATATATCTTCATTTAAAAGTATTTTATCTACCCTTTTAGATTGATTTAATGCCATTATAATTGAGTATTTTAAATCATCATAATTCACAGGATTTGACAGTATCGAATAAGCAGATGCATTTATACAGTTTACTATATTCTTTTCTGACTGATCCTCAAGTATAACAATTTTTGGTAAATGAGGTTTTTTAATCCTCATATCTGCCATAATCTCTAGTGCTATTTCACAACAGTAATCAACTAAAAGTATATCAAAATTATTTTCAACAATATCACTTGAAGTATGCACATTTACAAAAATTAACTCTTTAGAATCTTTTAAATTTTCTTCTAATTGAGATTTCAATTCTTCATTACTAGTGATACATAATATAGTCATATTTGTAAATTTTCTTAATTTTTTAATCATCTGTCCAACTTTTAATAGTTATTTTCTCGTATTGTATCAAAAAAAATTATTTTTGTCAAAGGTTATTTATAAGATTATCTTAATATAGTCTAGCACCAAATATCAATACTTTAAAAAATCTAATCGCCCACAGCATAAACATAGCAATCCATACAGTTACTGATATATCAAATAGTACCATATAGTTCCATCCAAGAGCTGCTACAATGGATGTAACTATTCTTATCAGAATAACAACTTGAGTAAAAACAAATAGATATTTTGTAAACTTATCTGCATACATTTGGTTTCCACTATGACCTAAGGTAACTCTTGTACCAAAACCAATTAAAACTGTAAATAGAAATCCAAGCATTAAAATATGAATATCTAATGCTAGAAAATAGTTATCATTAAAAAATGATATAATCTTACTAATAAATGAGATAAAAAAAGAAACAGGTACCCAAAAAAGTGCAATATGCAAAATAGATAACATTGGGTTTGGATTTGGGAAAGGTAGTTTCCATCTTATTAATTCTTTAGCAATTATTATTGCTAAAATAATATCTGCTATAAATGATAGATTGTTAGTAATTATTTCTAAAACAATATGAAGTGATATAAGTAAAACAATATTTCTCATAAATGTCTTATTTTTATTTACAATACAGTGTGAGAAAAATGGTATCATCCTTTGAGCAACAGAAAATCCAACAATAAAAAGATATGCATAAATTGCCACCTCTACACCCACATGTACAAACTGTTCTATTATAAATAAACTGTACGCCCCTATTCCAAAAATAAAACCAACCAATATCCAATATGTATCGTGTTTATTTGGCATATCAGAACTCTTATGAATACCATACAAAACCTTCACAGATAATACAAAAGCCACAAAACTTATAATCATCCCCAGCTTATAAACAAAAGTAGATATAAAAGAACCAAGTAAAAATATTAAACTTCCAGTTAAAAATAATCCAAATATCTTTAGATAAACATCTTTTTCAATTGGCTGTTGAGATAAAAACCTTGGAAATGTTGTAAATAAAAATGCAAAAAGTGCAGGTGTAAAAAATAGATAAATTAAACTATATGAGTGAAACATCACACTACTAATCTCTAAAGATAGTACACCTTTATATGAAAGCATAAATACCAACATAAAAATAATAGAGTTAATAAACCCCAATACAAAAAATGGCTGATGTGGTTGTGAGAAAAAATAGTGTTGTTTCATAAATCAATCCTTTAATTTAAATGATATATACAATGATACACATAAACATATAAGTGTAAATATATACAAAGTTGTAAAACTTGTGAAGTGTAAAAGTACTCCTCCAAGTAGTGAGAAAAACATTCCAAATGATGTTATATTTGTTTGTAGTGCACTATAAACTGGTCGTTTTTCTTCTGGTGCTAAAATAAGTATCAGATTTCCTGATGATATTCTATTCCCATCTATTGATGCACCTATTATGAAAAATATTATCATATATATGATTAAACTTGATGCAAAAAATGCTAATGTGATTGCAACTATTGTCATACTTATTGTTATATTTGCGATTAGTTTATTATGTCCATTTCCACTTAGTTTTCCCCATGCAAAATTACTAAGCATAGCACCCACCATTTGGGCAGTTATTAAAAGTCCAATTGTAGTACCATCTATATCTATTTTTGTATTTGCATCTATTATTATAAATGGCAAAGCAAACAAATAAGAGTATGCAAGTAAAAATGTAGTGACTTGTATCTGTAAGTTTTTATCACCTTTTAAAGTTGCCATTGCATTTTGTAAAAATAATTTAAACGACTTTTCTTTTTTTGTCACTTTCTCTTTTTTTGGTTCACTTACAGTTCCAAATGCAAAAAGCCCTATAGCCATTAAAAATGCACTAACCATAAATAAAACTGCATAACTCATTGGTGCTTCAAAAGATGAGATAATATATCCAGTCCCTGCTCCACTAATAATAGCAGCAGCTCCAGAGAAAAACTGTCGTACTGCCATAGTTTTTCCACGAAACTTATGTGTAAATATTTTTGCAGTTATCTCTCTAAAATAGATAGCTCCAAATCCTGCAGAAAATGAGAATATAAAAAGTCCAATACCAATACTAAATAAGGATGCATTTGGATAATCATCACCAAATATATATAAAGCAACACCAATTAAAAACCAAGAGATAAATCGTATAACAAATACACGTCTAAGGTATTTAAGCATATAAGGATAACTTTGGGCATGAAAAGCCGCATAAAGCTGAACGATAATAGCCCCACCTCTTAGCAGTGATGAGAAAAAACCAATCAAAATAGAACCACCACCAAAGTGGCTAATAATAAGTGGTAAAATTGTATGTGGTTCTGCTATAGTTGTACTAATTGATAAGAAAAAACCATGTAAGACATTTTTTTTATGATTTGAATTTGAGTCCATCTCATGTTTTTGTATATTTGACATTTTGTTAAATAATCCCTTATATTTAAAATATAATCAACTTATACCTTAATCTCTTGATATTGTCAATTTAAAGGTAATATCAATTTAAACATTGCACCTATATAACTCTCACCTTTATACTCAAATTTTTCATTTTCTAAAATTAATTTTCCACCTAAATGTTTTGTTATAATTGTATTTGTCATATAAAGTCCTATACCAGTGCCTTGTGACTTATGCTTAGTTGTAAAGTATGGTTCAAATATTTTTTCTTGTATCTCTTTTGGAACTCCCCCTCCATTATCTTTTATCTCTATTATTAGATTGTCACTATCTCTGTATATATCTATAAAAATCAATCTTTTAACATCTTGAGGAAGTGTTACAATTATATCTTTTGAGTTTTTAACAATATTTAGGATTGCTTGTGTTAACTCGTTTTCTAACAAAGTTACCTCAATATCTTCTATATCTTTTATCACCTCAATATTGTGAGTTTTAAATGAAGCAACTAAAAGACTCATAGTTTTATCAATGCTACTTTTCATTGTAAATGTTGTTTTATCTTTATTTGGAATAAAGAAATTTCTAAAGTCTTCAATAGTTTGAGATAATAGTTTTGTTTGACTTGTAATATTATTTGCATATATTCTTAAATCTCTTTGATCTATCTCATCCATATCTATATCAGCAATTATATTATTTGCCCACATTGCAATAATAGATATAGGTTGTCTCCATTGATGTGCAATATTCCCTATCATCTCACCCATTGATGCCATTTTTGATTGTTGATATAAGATATTATCTTTTAGTCTATTTTTTACCACTTCCTCTTTTATTTTATCTTTTAGCGTTAAATTAAAGTGAACTAACTCTTCTGTTTTTTCTAAAACTTTATTTTCTAGATTTTTATTTAAAGTTGTAAGTTCATTGTCCATTCTTTCAAACTCTTGTATATCATCTTCTAACTTTTCCTTTGCAATACCTAACTTATATTCATCATCCTCAATTTTATCTAACATTCGATTTACTTCTAAAGATAATACTCCAACCTCATCATTACCGTATATATCAGCTCTTAAATTTCTTTTTCCTGTTGCTGTTTGTTGTGCAATAAAAATTAAACTGTTTAAACCTTTGGTTAATCTTGTTGCTAAAATATAAGAAAACAGTATACTAATTAATATTGCAATAATTATAAACACTAATCCACTACTACTTATACCTTGTAACAATTCATTATTTAACTCTTGACCTAACGCTATTCTTACCCAACCAATATGTTGGTTATTCCTTAGAATTGGCATTGCTATATCAACTATATCTAAATCATTTTTTAAAATAATAGTTTTGGCTTCGACATTTAATATTTTTAAACTTATCTTATCAGATATATATTTACTATTATATTCTATACTTGTATGGGACAATACTTTTCCATGAGTATCTAATATCATTGCATACTTCAAATCAGGATAACTACTAACAGACTCAATAATCTCCTCCATACCAATATAATCATTTGCTAAAACCCACGAAACTGAGTTTTTTGAAAGTGTTGTTGTTAAACTTATCACTTGAGATAAACTTTGATTATGTAAAAACTCTTTTTGTTTTTCTGTCATTTGACAAATAAATATACCCATTAAAAATATATTTGTAAATACAAATGCAACCATTATTTTTCTTTTAATTGATTTTGAAATAAAATTTATTATAGTATTCATCACTTTTTACCTCTTATATCCCTTACCTCATTTTCAAATTTCCTTAGAAATTCAACAACAGGTAAATATCTATTCTTATTTGCTTTTTCAAAACGACTTAACTCCATAGGGCTTAATATATCTCTACCCTCTTTAGATTTATGAAGTTCAAATAATAACTTTGATACTTTTTCTATTAATATATTTGGTGTTCCCTCTTTTACAACCAATCCATTATTTGGTAAGCTTGTAGTTTCCCATTTTATCTCAACCTCTTTTGCAACCTCTGGTCGCTCCTTTATAAATGCTCTCCAAGGCGGAGGCCATGTTGCTGCTGCAATTGATTTTTTTAAATAAACATTCATTATTGATGATTCTTGTGAACCAACATAGTTGTTTTTTATATCTTTTTTTATATCTATACCATTCTTATATAAAAACCATTGTGGCATCATAGTTGCAGCAAGTGCAGTGGGAGCTGGATAACTTACCGTTTTGCCTTTTAAGTCCTCTACTTTATTTATATTACTATCTTTTCTAACTAAAATAATACCTCTAAAGTTTTTATCATCACCCATTTTTCCAAATACATTATAACCATATTCCAAAGATTTTACCGTTTGATAAGGGTTTGGTAAAGAGAAATCAAAATATCCTGAAAAGAGCTTTTCATCATAAGCTGCATAGTTTCTTGATGCTTCAAGTTTTAAAACAGCATTAGAAAGGTTACTATTTATATAATCAACAAGTGGTTGATACACCTCAAATAGTCTCTTTGGATTGTGTAAAGGATGTACTCCAAAAATATAAACTTTTTTACTATTTGGTGCCTCATTTGAATATGTAGGTTTATATTCCTCATTCTCTTTATCCGTACAACCTGTTAAAATAAATAGGAATAAAACTGTTACTACAATTAAATATTTTTTCATAATCACCCCTTCTGTTCAATTGGCAAACTAATAGAGAATAATGCACCACTATAACTCTTTTGCTCATACTCATATTCAACATTTTCTACAGAGACATCTCCACCTAAATGCTTTGTAACAATCGATTGAGTCATGTAAAGTCCTATACCTGTACCTTGTGACTTATGCTTTGTGGTAAAGTATGGTTCAAATATTTTATGTATAATCTTTTTTGGTACTCCACCTGCATTATCTTTTATCTCTATAAATATAGATTTATCTTGTTTATAAATATTTATAAACAATAATTTTCTTGAATCTTCAGGAAGTGTCACTAAAACATCTTTTGCATTTTTTATAATATTTAAAATAACTTGCATTAGTTCATTTTCTAATAGTGTCACCTCAATATCATCTATATCTTTTATCACTTCAATATTTTGTGTTTTAAATGAAGCACTTAACAGACTCATTGTTTTATCAACAATATTTTTAATCTTAAAAGTATTTTTATCTTTATTTGGTATAAAAAAGTTTCGGAAATCATCAATAGTAGAAGATAGATGTTTAGTTTGGTCATTAATACTATTTGCATATTTTCGTAAACTTTCATTTTCTATTGTCTCCATATCAATATCTGCTATTATATTATTTGCCCACATTGATATTATAGCAATTGGTTGTCTCCATTGATGAGCAATATTTCCAATCATTTCACCCATTGATGCCATTTTTGATTGTTGATATAGTATCTGTTGTTGTTCATCTTTTTGTTTTTGTAATTTTCTTTGTTGCTCTAATGTTTTAGATAAATCATCATTTAACTCTTTCATACGTATATTTTGTGATGAGATCTCATCAACGAACTTTTTATTTGTAAGGTAGTATAAAGATGTAGCAATTAAAATAAGTATTAAAACAATAAAGAAAATCATTTTCTCTATTACAAGTTCGACCTCAGACATATCAATATGACTAATTTTTTTAAAAAGTATAAAGTACCCCATTGGATTATTATTTATATCAGGAAGGTTATAAACTGTGATTAAATTATCATTTTTTTTATCTATATAAAATTTTGAATATGACAAAAAAGTCTCTGCACCTTTTTCTTTTATTTGATTCATATATTTTATATTTGCATCTAAATTAGCCACATAATAATCATCAACAAATAATGTTGTAAATGGTTTTATAAGTTGTTGTTTATATCTTTTATCAACTAAAATCACTGATTCTATATCTTTTTTTCTAAGTTTTTTTGATATAGAGTTAAAATGTGTAATAACCTCAAAGATTCCTATTAATTCATCATTACTATAAATAGGTATTATAGATTTAAATGTCATATCAAATTTACCTGTACTTACTGTTGACATTATTTTTGGATTTTTAAGTATTTTTACAATATCAACTCTAGCATCTAATAAACTATCACCACTTTTATCAATCCAACTTCTATAAAAGCTATTACCATCTTTTGTTATAATTTGAAACCATACATTTTTAAAGTCACTATTTTCTCTTAATGATTTAGAGAACTCTTTTAGTTTTATCAAAGATGGTGTTTTATTTTCTAAAGCATCTATAACATTTTTATCCAAAGCTAACGCCATTCCTATTGATAATGTAGCATTTCTTTTCTCTTCAACTAGTATTTTTGTTTGATTTTTAATATCTTTTGCAACAGATATATACTTTTCATTTTTAAGAGATGTTACTTTATCTTTTAATACTTTATTTGCAATAACTACTACAAAGATAGAGATAAAAAGAAAAACTAAAAGTATAGAGATATTAAATTTAACTTTTCTCATGATTATCCCCTTTCTTTTGTAATCTAAACTTGCTTTAATGGTAAAACTATATTAAACAACGCACCTTGATATTTATTATCTTCATATTCATACTCGATATTTTTTACACTAATTTCACCTTTAAGGTGTTCTACTACAATTTGTTTAGTCATATAAAGTCCAATACCTGTACCATCTTTATCAGATTTTGTTGTAAAATGTGACTCAAATATTTTATTTATAATATCATTTGGAACACCACCTGCACTATCTTTTATATTGATATTTATACAGTCATCAGATGTTTTAATATCAATAAAAATTAATCTTCTATTATCTTTAATCTCTTCTAGTGCATCTTTCGCATTATTTAATATATTCATAAACACTTGCACAAGCTCATTTACTAAACCAAATATCTCACTATTATCGATATTCTCAATAGTTTCTATATCTCTATTTTTAAATTTTGAACTTAAAAGCTCTTTGGCTCTTTTAAAACAATCCTCTATTTTATAAGTTTCTTTTTTCTTATTTGGTTTAAAGAAATCCCTAAAATCATCAATAGTATCAGATAGATGCATAGCAGCTGAGATTATAGAATCTGTTGATTCATTAAACACTTCATCATTTAACATATCATACTCTTTTTGCATCTTCATACCACTAGCAGCTGTTGTTATAACGGATAAAGGCTGTCTCCATTGGTGAGCAATTGACTCTAGCATCTCACCCATTGCTGCCATTTTGGATTGTTCTAATATCATCTTTTCATTGATTATATTTTTTTCTATCTCTTGTTTTACCCTTTTTTCTAAGTATTTTTCATACTCTATAACTTTTTGATGCTCTTGTATATTTAAAACTGTTTTATATAAAATATCATTCATTTGTATATAATCCATAGGTTTTATTATATATCCACTTATTCCAATTTGTATAGCATCTGTAAAATAACTTGTATTTGTATACGCAGACATTATAATAATCTCTTGAGATGGATCAATCTCTTTAATTAACGTTGACATCTCAAGTCCATTTATATTTGGCATCTCTATATCTGTGATTACTATATCATACTGCTCTGTTTTATATTTTTCTAATCCTTCAACACCATCTGCAGCACTATCCACTTTTTTAAATAATTTTTTTAAATACTCATATACACTTTGTCTTAAATCTTGTTCATCTTCAACATATAAAGCAGTTAAATTTTTAGTAATCTCTTTTAATTTTATTAATTTTTCTTTCATAATTTAAATCCTTATAAACTATTATACTATAACTTGAACTTATTAACAATCTCATTCATTATTGTAAACATATTATTATAAGAGATAGGCTTCCTAAAATATAGATCTGCAGCAGCTTCTATCTCTTCTTTTTTAACTTCTGAAGCAGTAAGAGTAACAATAAATATTTCACTATTTAACTCTTTTATTTTCGCTATCATCTCCAAACCATTCATTTTAGGCATCAATATGTCAGTAAATACAATATCAAAGTCTCCATTCTTAAACTTTTCAAGACCATCTTTACCATCAACTGCAACCTCTACTTTAGAGAAGAATTTATTTAAAAATATCTCTGTACCCATTCTCATATCATCTTCATCTTCAACATAAATAACTTTTAAACTCTTAACTTTTTCTTTTAATATTTTTATTTCACTATTCATTTTTTATCCTCCAATGGAATTTTCACCGTAAATAACGCACCTCTATATTCAACACTATCATAGTTATATGTGACATTTTTCACCACGACATGACCATTAAAATGTTTTGTTATAATTGTTTCTGTCATATATAAACCTATGCCAGTACCTTGAGATTTATGTTTTGTTGTAAAATAAGGTTCAAATATCTTATTAATTATATTTTTTGATACACCACCACCATTATCTTTTATCTCTACAATTGCATTATTTTTTTTCTTATAAACTCTAATAAATAATAATCTTCTTGAATCATCTGGAAGCATAACTAAAATATCTTTTGCATTTTTTATTATATTTAAAATTGATTGAGTTAGTTCATTTTCCAAACCGCTAACCTCTACATTATCTATATCTGTTATAACCTCAATATTGTGTATATTAAAAGATGCTGTTAAAAGATTCATTGTTTTTTTGATACATCTTTCAATCTCAAATATCTTTTTCTCTTTATTTGGTATAAAAAAGTTTCTGAAATCATCAATAGTAGAAGATAGATGTTTAGTTTGGTCATTTATATTTATTGCATATTTTCGCAAATTTTCATTTTCAACCTCATCCATATCTATATCAGCTATTATATTATTTGCCCACATTGATATTATAGCAATTGGTTGTCTCCATTGATGAGCAATATTTCCAATCATTTCACCCATTGATGCCATTTTTGATTGTTGAAATAAAATCTGCTCTTTCTCTATCATATCAGTCTCTATTTTTTTCGCAGTTCTTGATATAAATATAGCCAATAAAATTGTAAAAGTCAATATAATTAAAGGAAAAAACAGAACAAAATATTTTGTATTTTTTAACTTATTTTGCTCTTGGAGTTTATGTTTTTCATTTAAATCATTAAAAAGATTTAAAATAAAAGTTTCATTTTGAATAAGATATTCAATAGAGTTGGTAACCTCACTTAACAAAATATAAAAATCATTTGAACTATTGTTCATAAACAACTCACCTCTTCTATGCAAAAGGGGTTTGTCTTTTATATTTTTTGCATTAAAAATTATGTGATTTAATATTTCATCTATTTTTGTTATCTCTTTTTGGCAAACATACCATAAGTTATCTATTTCAGATATATATTCTAATTTTAGATTGTCTAATTTTTTATCAAATTTTCTAGCTGATTTTAAAAGTAGATAGTGACTATTTTTTATATCACTTGTGGTAAGTAATCTTTCAGTATTATTTTTTAATTGTAAAAATGACTTATGAGTGTTTTGAATCACACTTAAATCTTCTTTGATATTTTCTAATCTAAAAAATAATACTATAAGAACTAATGTACTAATTACTGAACCAAATATAATAATAAAAAATCCATAGTTTGATATTTTTCTTATACTAAAATCTTTCATTCATTGTCCTATTTATTTAATGACTTTTTGTATAATCTAATTTGATTATCTCTATTTAACGATTCTGTTATACCTTCCCATTTTATAACAACACTATTTAAAGCTTCAGATGGGCTAACTTCACCTTTTAATGCTAAATTTATCCCATAAGATAGTGTATCATAATATTGCGATGATCCCGGTATTCTTATATCAATCATTACATTTTTATTACTTAAAGATTTTGATATTACCCCTAAATATTCTTTTGCACTACTTTGAGAAAAACCAGAGTCAGCCCAAGCTGACAAATCTTTAAAATGTGAATATCTAGAGGGATTGACCCCAGTCCAACCAAGTGTGATAAGTTTTGAAGTTAATTTTTTAGATGTCATATGTGCTGCAAATTCAAAAGCCAACTTTTGTTGTTTTGAATTTTTATTTACTAAAATAGTCCAATTTCCTGAAATTGAAGATGGGCTATTATAGATATTATCCCAACTATTTGTTTTTGAGTTAAATACCTTATCATAGCCTGGTAACTCTGCATAACCAACTTTATCCCTTACTACAGATATTTCAGAATTTGCAGCCATTGTCCCCATATTTGCCCAATCAATAGCCATAACAACATCACCAGATATAAAACTCTTTCTTACATCAGATGGTGAAAAGTTTAAAATCTCTTTAGGTCCATATTTCATTACACTAATATAATCTTCAAGTGCTTTTATGAACCCTTCATTGTTTATTCGGGCTTTCATTGTATCTATATCAAAATAGTATGCTTTATCATCAGGATGTTTTGCATACGCAGCAGCTCTTGTAAAAAACTGTAACACTGAACCATAACCTTTTAAACGACTTCCAGCTATTCCATACTCAACTTTACCATCACCGTCCCAATCCCAACCATTAAAAAACTTTGCTATATCTTCATAGTTTTTCCATGTTTTTGGTGGAGTTAATTTATATCCAAACTCTTTTAAAAAGTTTTTTTGATTATTTTTATTTTTAAAAACATCTTTTCTATAATACAAATTTATACAATCACCATCATAAGGCAAAGCATAAGTTTTATTTCCCCATGTTAAGATATTATTTTTATACACAGGTAGTACATCATCCCAATCTATTCGTTTTTTTACCCAATCAGGAACAACAGCAACTTGATTTTCACCTAACAAAGAACCACCCCAGCTAGTTATTATTACAAACATATCAAAATTTATTTTTGGATCATTAAGTGACTCATTAATTTTATTTATTGTATCTATCCAACTTGGAGTTACAACTCTTATTCGAGTGCCAGTTTTTTCTTCAAATTTTTTTGCTTCTTCTAAAATAGCTCCACGTATCAACTTACCACCAAGCTTTGGAACAATGACAGTTATCGTATCTTTTTGAACTTTAGTATCTTCTTTTTTTTCACTACACCCTATAAAAGTCAGTAATAATGCAATAGAAGTAATATATGATATAATTCTTTTAAATTTCATATTAGTCCTTTATAATTTATAAATACTTTACTATTATAGTATGTTAAAGTTATGTCAAATTTAGATAATATTTTATTTTTAAAATTCTTTTTATTTTAACACAGTTTTAACACAAAATTTTTTTATACTGACAATCTAAATAAGAAGAAAAGGATTGAAAATGGAAAATGTATTATTTTTTGTTGTGAGTGGGTTATTGATATTTGCTGCTATGTACTTAAATGTACAAGATGCAAAAAAAGAAATTTCTTGTGATAGTATATCGTGAGAGTCTATATATAAATCTAGATACTGATGTTATTTTAACTTTCAATATCTAGAAAACTTATCTGTTTTTTCTAAACACTTTTTATCTTAATTCTTAGTTTTTTTAGAGTTTTCATCTCCCGTTTTAGTTCAGCTTTTTTATCTTTATTTACTCTTTCCCTAATCTTACTTTTAAGAGATAATATCTTTTTATCAAGAGATAGTTTTAACTTATCCCTTTTGTCACATTTTTTAATTTGTTTATATTTTTCCATACTAAAAAAAATTTCTACTTTTTTAAATAATTTTTCTATTTTCATGACATATCTCCCGTTAATTTTTTTATCTCTTTATCTTTAATCCATAAAGTAACTGCAACTTCTATTAGCCTTTTAGATATATCATATGCAAATGAACTATCATTTATCAAAGATGTTGCCATTTTAGGATCAATTTTATTATCCCTTATTAGTTTATCTATTCTTCCATTTCCAATCATATCTAACTTTTCAAGATTATCTTTTAGTATTCTAATCTTTGCTAAAACATCAAAGTCATCATTTTCATTATTTCTTAGAGTATGTATACCATCAAGAGTTCTTGCTATCTCTTCTCTTATATAGTTATACTCATTTTTTATATGATTATTTTTACTTGTTATAAAACTATTAATATTTTTTTGTAGTTCTCTTACCTCTTTAATAGCTTCAACTATATCTCTACAAGCAATTTTCAAATGGTATATTTCACTTTGCTCTTCATTACTCATATTCTCTTGTGAAATTGTTGCATAGTTTATAATATCACTATATAAAGTTTTAATCTTTTTTTCATAAAACTCATCAATATTCATATCAATTTGAGTAACAGATGATTTAACCGCACTACTTATTTCATCACCCATACCTATAAAAGTGTGTCTATGTAAAGATAAAGCATGAGATAAAACCTCAGTTGAATTATCATACAGATGTACAATCTCTTTTTTTAATGCACTAATTGCAGCTTCTGGTACTTCTATAACTACACTATCTAAATATTTTGCTCGTGATATATCGCTTGTATCTTCTAAAAATAAACCCTTTAAAAAAACAACAAGTTTCTGCGTAAAAGGTGATACAGCTAAAACTCCAATAATATTAAATATCGTATGAAATAAAGCTAACTTCATAGCATAATCGTCAGAACCTATTCCTATATTACTACTTAAAACATCAACCACATCAGCCAATTGATATAAAAAGACAATAGCTATAAATCCTGTAACCATATTAAAAATAAAGTGTGCTACAGCCAACCTTTTACCATTTGCATTTGAAGATATTGAACCAATAATTGCAGTTACTGTTGTACCAATATTTGCTCCTATTGCTAAAGCTAATGCATTAACATACTCTATTTGTCCAGTTGCAAGTGCCGTAATAATCAAAGCCATAGTAGCACTACTAGATTGAATAACAACCGTAGCAACTGCACCTATTAAAATATATACAAAAACACCAAGGTATCCATCCATTGCAAACTGTGCTAAATCTAGCCCAGCTTTCATAGCTTCAAATCCCTCTTTCATATATCCTATACCTAAAAATACAAAACCTAAACCAACTAAAACATTACCTAATCCTTGATATGTTTTATGTTTGTTAAATCTAAAAATAACTCCAAAAATAAGCATAGGCATAGCATAGTGTGCAATTTTAATCTTTACACCAAATGATGAAACAATCCATGCAGTGGTAGTAGTTCCTATATTTGATCCAAATATAACACCAATAGCACCACTTAAAGATATAAGTTCAGCACTTAAAAATGATATAACAATAATAGTAAGTAATGATGAACTTTGAACAATTGCGGTTGCTAAAAATCCTGTACCAATAGCTTTTGGTACAGTTTTTGTACTTTTTTCTAAAACTTTTTCAAGCATTCCTCCACTAAAAAGTTTAAAGCCATCTTCCATAAAAACCATACCAATTAAAAATATTGCTACACCAGAGATGATTATCTTGGCATCATTACTTGAAAATAGCAAATATGCGATAGCTAATAAAAATAGCGGATAAAAAGATTTTTTAAACATTTTACACCCCTATATATAGCTTTGCCATCATCTGTTTATCTTCATCAGATTCAACCCGTAAGCTTGTTTTTACAGAATCTCTGCCCTCTTCTAATACACCTTGAAGTGTTTGTAAAACATGCCAGTACTTTTCATAAAATGGGGCATCAATCTCTTTGATATTTTCCCTTTTTACTACATTTTTAATATTTTTTATACAATGCATATAATATATTTTATTTATAGCCCTTTGTATTCTATACTCACGCATAACTTCAAGGTTACTTATCCAAACTTGTTTCTCTATAGAGTTTAAGATATTATTATCTTTAACTCTTTGAACCTCATCACTTATGTGTTCACTGTACTCATCAGATTCCATTTCCATCTCTAAATTTAAGTTTGGTTCGTACTTTTTCATAACTTCAATCATCTCATCATCAGTTAATCTTTTTGTACTTAAATCATAACTATAAGATTTGTTTTCACCATAATCTTTATCAATAGCTGTTAAAATTTGAATACCTATCATCAAATATAGATACTTATCCTCTTTTCCATCTTTAAACTCAATTCCATGATGCGATATAGTCACTCTTGGTCCTGCATATTTAATATTCATAATTTACCCCTTTATCCTATCATGATACCTTTGATCATAAAAAATATACCAGCACTTAAAACTGCTGCTGCTGGAACTGTTATTACCCATGCTGCAATTATTTTTTTTACAGCATCCCTTTTTACATATTGTATTTTTTTTGCATCTTTAAAATCCTTTTTTTCATCTTTTAGTAATTCTTGTCTATATTCTATTAGTTTATACAACTCAACCAATCTTTCATAAACTTGTTTATTCTTTTTTTCTAATGATTCTAACTTTTTAAGTTCCTCTTCAAACTCTTCAAGCTCTTTTTTATTTTTTTTGAATTTTTCACGAACCATTTTAATATAGTTAGATTCACTAGCATCTAATCTTTCTCTTAAAAAACCAACGCCAAAGATACCACCAATAGCAATATGTGTTGATGATACAGGAAGCCCTAACTGAGAAGCAATAATAACAGTAATAGCAGCAGCCATAGCGATACAAAATGCTCTTATTTGATCTAATTCTGTTATCTCATTTCCAACTGTTTTTATTAACTTTGGTCCATACAAAGCAAGTCCTAAAGTTAAACCAATGGCACCAACTGCCAAAATCCAAAAAGGTATCTCCACTTTTGAAGATATACCTCCACCAATAATTGCATCATTTATAGCGGCAAGTGGTCCAATAGCATTTGCTACATCATTAGCACCATGTGCAAAACTAAGTAGTGCAGCTGAAAAAATAAGGGGAATAGTAAATAGTGTATTCACACTAACTCTACTATTATCTAAAGTTTCCGTTGCTTTTACAATCATAGGTTTTACAAAATAATATACAACTACAGATATAGTAAACCCTATTAGTAATGCAGTTGTTAAATCAACTTTTACAATTTTCTTAACACCTTTTAGCATTAAGTATGTTGCAAAAACCCAAACCATAATAGAGATAAGTACAGGTACAAACTTTCTAGCACTGTCAATCATATCCTCTTTAAAAACAATATTCTTTTTAATAAAGTATAAAAAAGATGCAGCGATAATACCACCTAGTACTGGAGATATAACCCAACTAGATGCAATCTTTGCCATAGTTCCCCAATCCACTATTGCAAAACCTGCAGCTGCAATACCAGCTCCCATAACACCACCAACAATAGAATGAGTAGTTGAAACAGGAGCTCCAATAGATGTTGCAAAGTTAAGCCACAATGCTGCACTTAAAAGAGCAGCTGTCATAGCCCAAATAAATATTTCAGGATCGTTTATCAAAGCTGGATCAATAATCCCTTTTTTGATTGTTTTTACAACATCACCACCAGCTATAAAAGCACCTGCTGCTTCAAAAATAGCAGCTATTACAATAGCCCAAAATATAGTTAAAGCTTTTGAACCAACTGCTGGACCTACATTATTTGCAACATCATTTGCACCAATATTCATAGCCATATAAGCCCCAAATACCGCACCAATAATTAAAAATGTATTATTAGGTACATCTCCATGAGAGATATAACTCCATAAAAATACAACTAAAATAAATATCAATGCCAAAGTTAATCTTGCAAAACCTCTTTGTGATTGAGTTGTAAATTTTTCAACTTTTACTAATGTTTGAATATCCATCATTTTCCCTTATTTATACCTATAGGTATTTGTATTTTAAAAACTGCTCCGTCATTGTCATTATGAACGGCTAAAGAACCTTTCATATTCTTTTCAATAATTATTTTTGACATATACAAACCTAAACCTGTACCTTGAGATTTAAATTTTGTTGTAAAATAAGGATCAAATATCTTATCTTTAATAGTTGATGGTATTCCACCTGCGTTATCACTTATATTTATAGTTAAATTTTCTTCATCACTAACTATATCAATTTTTATCAGTCCATCTTCATCAATATTGTTATTTACAATTGCATCTTTGGCATTACTTACAATATTTATCAAAACTTGTTTTAGTTCATTTTCATAACCAAAAACTTTAATATCCCTATTACCTATAATATTTATGCTTATATTATGTACTGTTAGTTGAGGGATAATAAGAGATAATATTGACTCAATATTATCTCTTATTAGAAATTCACTTTTACTTTTAGTAGGTGAAAAGAAGTTTCTAAAGTCATCAATTGTTTTTGACATATGGCTTACTATTGAGTTTGTTTTATCAATAGTATCACTAACCATCTCTTTTGTAAGATTATCATTGTCACTATTAAGTTCTAGTTTCATCATAGTAACACCGATTGAATTTAAAGGTTGTCTCCATTGATGTGCAATATTCCCAATCATCTCACCAATAGCAGCTAGTTTTGATTGTTGAAAAATCAAAGCATCTTTTTTTTGAAGCTCTTTTTTGTAAAAGACTGGTTTTAGTACTCTATCTACAACTTTTATTAAGTCATCCAAAACTAAAGGTTTATTTACAAAACCATCAACCGCTAAATTTACAATTCTTTTTAACGATTTTTCATCACCAAATGCACTTGTAATAATAATAGGTACATCATAGTTGATTTTACGTATATCTTCTATCATATCTATACCACTAAGTTTTGGCATATTTATATCTGTTATAATAATATCTATCTCATCTTTATATTTTTCAAATATCTCTAAACCATCATCTCCATCATAAGCAACATGCATCTTTTTAAATGTTTGACTCATAATATTACAAAAAATGCCAGAAACATTTAAATCATCCTCAACATATAACAAAGTTGATTGTTTTAAGAGTTCAATATTCATAACTTACAACACTTCACCAAGAGCTTTAAATAGTTCACCAGAACTTATTGGTTTAATAATAAATGAACTTTTCAACTCTTCAGCTTTTTCCATAAATTCACTTTCATTATGTCCACTTACACAAATAACTTTTGTATCAGGGCTAAAAATTTTTATCTTTTTAATCATATCAATTCCGTTCATTTTTGGCATACTTAAATCTGTTATAAGAATATCAATTTTATTATTTTTTGCTTGAGTTATACCATCAACTCCATTGCTAGCAAAGTAACTTTCTTTAAATAACATTGGTAGTATATCTTTCATTGTTTCAACAACAAACTCTTCATCATCTACAAACATTACTGTTAAATCTTTCAGTTTTAATTTAATCTCATTTTTTGTCATAATAACTCCTCGTTAACTTAACAATTATGATTTTAATATATAAATGTGGTATTTATGTGTCATTGATATCAAAATATATTATTATTTTTAAATAGTTTCAACTCTATTTCTACCATTTTCTTTTGCAATATATAAAGCTTCATCACATCTTGTAAACATAGTTTCTATTGTATCATCTTGTATATAAGATGTTACTCCAAAACTTGCACTAATATTACCAGCTGTTTTATGCTCTAAGTCTTCAATCTTTTTTCTAATTTTTTCAGATACATTAATCGCCATTTCCAAAGAAGTATCACTAAATAATATTGTAAACTCTTCACCACCCCATCTAGCAAAAGTATCTGTATCTCTTACATGATTATTTACCTCATTGGCTAAACTTATCAATACCTCATCACCTATTAAATGACCATAAGTGTCATTAAACTTTTTAAAATGATCAATATCTATTAATGCAACAGAAAATGGTATCTTATATCTTTTTGCTTTTCTTAGTTCTATTTCAAATAGTTCATTAAACTTATTTCTATTATATACATTTGTTAGTCCATCATAGTATGCTTGATGTTCTATTTCTTTTTGATGTATCTCTTGTTTAGTTATATTTACTAAGGTTAAAAGGTAAAAGTCATGACTGTTATACTTTATTTTAGAGATACTCATACTAAAAGCAGATAAATTAAATGACTTATCAAACATCGCAACTTTTCTATTTATTTCAGAAGTATTTATTATCAATTCTATAAAATCTTTTTTATTATTATTTTTATCACAATGTAAATAATCATCCCAAGGTAAAAAAATATCCAATATATTTGGATGTAATTCATTAAATCTTTCAATAGACGGAAGATTAAAAAACTCTAAAAAAGCACTATTTGAGTACCCTACACTTTCAAAATCTGTTACAAATGTTATATTTGGTATTGAGTTTATTATATTTTGTACTAACTCTTTTTCTTTATTTATTTTTTGTTTTGATTCAATTTGTTTATAAATAAATAATAAAACTATAAATAACAATGATATACTTAATAGAATCATCATATTAGTATTTAAAATCATATTTTTTACAAATTGTACTTTTTTTATAATTTTTATAAATCCTACTTGTTTTGATGTTGCTGGATTCTTTATTGGTATTATCGTTACAGTTGTACCCATTTTTTCATTGTATACCGTACTTATTTTACCACTTTTAATAATTCTTTTAATTTTTAAGAGCAACATTTTAGATGGTTTAGACGTACTCAGTTTATTTAAATTAAATTTTTTTAGTGATTTTAATATAACTTTATCACAAAAATAACCATCAATATTAGAAGGAGAATATCTATCTTTATTATTTATAAAAACTCTTTCATCTATTAGCTCTTTATTTATCATAAAATAACTTTTTACACCATACTCATTCATGATTTTAGATAAAATACTTTCTATTGAAAAAGATATACCTAAACTCCCTAGGTGTTCGTTTGTTGATTTTGACGTTATTGGGTATACATACCTATTTGCATTATATATTCTTCCTTGTTCTATACCTGAGATTGGTTTATGATATTTATTTACATAAGCTATAGTAGGTCGTTTGTAAGTTAAATCATCACCAAACTTTTTTGAATTGTAAAACCTTAAAAAACTTTCATTATTTTTCAAATGAAATTGTAATTGTACTATATCATGTGATTTTAGATTTGGTAATTTTACATTTAACAAAAAAAGTATATTTTGTCGAATCATATCTTTTTCAAACTTATTTACTCTTAATGATTCTTCATACATACTCATTAATTCTTCATCATTAACTATTGCTTGATATAAAAAGTTAGCTAAGTTTTCGTTAGACTTAAATACCGTATGATATGCTTTTGTATATTCTTCTGTTTTATTTTGGTAAAACTTTTCTAACTTATAATTTCTCTCATAAATAAATCCAGAAAATATAACCAAACTTCCAATAACAAATATAACTATTAGTTTTAATTTTAGTTTCATTTCGTCTCCTCTATTCTATAATATTAAACAATTTTTCAAAAGCTGATATAAACTTATGTGTTGAGATTGGTTTATCAATATATACTATATTTTCATGAAACTCTTTTAAGTTTTCACTATAAAACTCTTCTTTATATCCACTAACAAATATAACCATCACATCTTTGTTAATTTTAAAAATCTCTTCAACCATCTTATTACCATTTAGTTTAGGCATTTTAATATCACTTATAACAATATCATGATTGTATTTTTTAAATTTTTCCAAGCCCTCTTCTCCATCATAAGCAAAATCAGAATAAACATCTAAACCATTTTGAAAAAGATTATAAAACATATCTGTTATATCTTTTTCATCATCTACAAAAAGTATTTTTTTATCTTCTAAATTATCTTTTATCTTTTTAGTAAACATCTATTTCACCCCCTCCCCACAGATAGGCATACTGTAAATATCGCACCCTCAGAGTCATTTTCAACGGTTATGCTTCCATTCATATCTTTTTCTATTATCATTTTTGACATATATAGACCGATACCTGTACCTTTTGATTTAAATTTTGTTGTAAAATATGGTTCAAATATCTTGTCATTTATATACTGGGGTATTCCCCCTGCATTATCTTTTATAATAATTGATACTCCATCATTAACATTATCAATTATTATTGTTATTTTAGATTTATATATCTCTTTTTTTAGCTTTGTAACAATTGCATCTTTCGCATTATTTAAAAGGTTTAAAAGCACTTGTATAAGTTCATTTTTATGTCCATATATTTTTACATATCCATCTCTATCTATTACATGTAAATTTATATTTAAATCATCAAATTGTACTTTTATAATTGATACTGCTTCATTTATTACCTCATGTGCATAAAACACCTCTTTCTCTTTATTTACTGCAAAAAAATTCCTAAAATCATCTATTGTTTTTGACATATATTGTAAAGACTTATTTGTATCAACTACAATCTTTTGTAACTTTTTATTCTCATTACATTCATGTTCATTTATCATCTCTAATTTCATCATGGTAGCACCTATACTATTTAATGGTTGCCTCCATTGATGTGCAATATTTCCTATCATCTCACCCATTGTTGCCATTTTTGACTGTCTAAATATCATTAAATCTTTCTTACTATTTTTATCTATCTCTTTTTTTATTCGTTCTTCTAAATTATTATTTAAATTTTCAAGTTCTTTGGAATGAGTATTCATGATAAGTTGAATTTTTCTAGATAATAAAACAGAAAATATACTCAAAATTGATGCTAAAGTTAATGTAATAAGAAAAGTAGTAATCAATTCTCTTCTTATCTCATATTTTTCATGTGACTCTTTTTCCTTAATAATTTTATTTATATCATCATAATAAAATCCATTTGCTACTATCCAATTAAATTTTTTATCTAAATAAAAATATGATAGCTTTTTTCCACTTGTACCATCTGGTTTTTTATAATGATACTCAACCCAAGCAAAACCTTTTTTACTAATCTTTTCCAAAAACTCTTTTCTATACTCTTTACCTTTTATATCTTTATGACTATCACTTAAATACTTACCTATTAAATCTGGTCTATTTTTATTTACTAACATCTTTGCAAACTTATCACCGCCATTTATATCTAATAAATCATATATAAACAGATAGTTGTTACCTATGAAATTAACTTTTGATATTTTTTCTATCAAGTTTTTTTTAGTATATTTTATATTCTCATCTATGAACTCTGCAGTTTCAACATACCAATCATAAAAACCTAAGTCTTTCACATAAGATATTTGTTTAAATTGAATATTTTTTTCACTATTTATTTTTCTAGATGTATTGTATAAATAACCCTCTTTTTGTGTTTTTACTAAATTTATTTCCTCTTTTATGTTAAAGTTTCCTCTAGTATCTTTAAAATTTAATATATTTTTTCCTGTAAACTCTTTATAATGTGGTATGTCAATACGCTCTACACCATCACAGTCAAGAATCCTAAAGTAATTTTTACCATCTTTCCATGATATTTTATTTAATGCTGTAATGATTATCTCTTTTATCTCATCTTCTGTTTTTTCATTTTTATATTTTTCATATAATGTATTTGCAATTGTATGTGCTACACCTACTCTTCTTTTAATTCTAAGTTTTATATGCTTATACATCTGTTTTTTACTAAAATCTATTCTAAAATTTAATAAATCAATATTTTTTAACAAAATGGCTTTTTGTTTATCAATATAATTATTTTTTATCTCATCTATCTCATGATTATGATGTGAATTTAGATTATAAATATTAAGCCCACCAATTATTATAGAAGTAACAAATATAAATAATATTGGTAATCCAATAATAAGTTTTGAATAATCTTTTCTATTTTTTAATAACATTTTAATCCTATTAAGTTGTAATGTAAAGTTATAGTATCAAATGAGTATGTTAAAAGTGTGTCAAATAGCTAACACACTTTTAACATACTTCTAATATATAATCTCCTAACAAATTATCGATTTGGAGTATAGAAATGAGTTATAAGAAAATTAAACTTAGTCATATATCATTAAAAGCCTTGGAGATTGGGCATTTATATAACTATCCAGTTTATTTTAAAAAAGATGATGGTGTTTATACAAAATTGATAAAAAAAGATACAGAGTTTACTAAAGATATTCAAAAACAAATAGAAAATTTAAATATTACTGATGTTTTTGTAAAATATGAGGACCATGATGAATATGAAAAAGATACGCAAAACTATCTTAAAAAAATTATTAATGATGAAAATGTATCCTCAGAATTAAAATCTGAAATATTACATGAGATGGCAGCTGATGTAATAAATGATCTTTTAGATGGCGAACTAAGTGTTAAAAAGATTGATCAAGCTTCAGATATAGTATCTGATACAGTTGCTCTAATTTTATCAGATAAAACTGCTATAAAAGCTATGCTTAAAGTTACTTCACATGATTATTATACATACACTCATAGTGTAAATGTATCAACTTATGCACTTGGATTTGGAGAGTATTTAAATTTAAGTGAAGAAAATCTAAAAGTATTAGGTATGGCTGGTATTATGCATGATGTTGGAAAAAGAAAAATTCCAAGTGAAATCATAAATAAAAATGGGAAACTAACTGAGGAAGAGTTTGATTTAATGAAAAGTCATCCTACATTTGGCATAGAAATTTTAAAAGAGTTAGGTGAAACAAATCAACTACTTTTAGATGTAGTAGAACAACATCATGAAAAAATAGATGGAAGTGGATACCCAAAAGGGTTAAAAAAAGATGATATACATATATTTGCACAAATTATGTCAGTAGCAGATATTTTTGATGCACTTACTACAAAAAGATCATATAAAGATGCAATGAAATCTTTTGAAGCTTTTAATATCATGCACAATCATATGAAAAAAGAGTTAAACCCAAAACTTCTTAGAAAGTTTATGGACTTTATGAGTAAATAGTGTCTATTTATAAATATGGATTTTATATCCTAAACCAGCTACATTATCTATAAATTTAATATCTGATTTTTTTCGTAAGTTTTTTATAACAGTTCTTAAAGCTGATTCAGTCATCACCTCATCATAGTCATTCCAAACTGTATGTTCTATTTCACTATATGTTACAAGTTTATTTTTATGCTCTACAAGTAAATTCATCAAAGCTTTCTCTTTTTTGTTTAGATGTATCTCTTGTGTTTCGTGGTTTATTAAAACACCATTTATTTTATCATATGATAATTCTTGTGAAATATGAAGATATAAATTTGATGTAAGATTTAAATATTCTGTTACTTTATATAAAGCATCTTTTAAAGTTTTATACTCAATAGGTTTTACTATATAAGATTGTATATTTAAATTTGCACATTTTAATAAATAATCACTAGATGTAAATGCTGTTAACAAAATTACAGGTGTAACAACATCATCTTTTCTTATTTTTTCAATAAGTTTTATCCCATCCATAATAGGCATCTCTATATCTGTTATAACTAACTGAACAGATTTTTCTTCAAAAATTTTTATAGCCTCATCACCATTTGATGCTAATAAAACATTATCAGAAAACTTACCTAATATCTCTGATATATTTTTCCTAGCTTCATCTTCATCTTCTACATATAAAATCGTAATCTCTTTTAATAACTTCGATAACTCTTTAGGACTAGTCAATTTAAATACCTTTTAAAATTTTATAACTATATTTTAACTAAACAATACAAAGAAATATATTATATTGAAACTTGAAGTGTAATAATTTTATTAAGATAAATTATATTGATTATTTAAAAAACAACCAATCAATGGTTGTTTTTCGAAGAAGTAGAGTTACTTCTTTTTATTTTTTTTTGCAGTTTTCTTCTTTGCTACTTTTTTTGCAGCCTTTTTCTTTGATGCTTTTTTTGCAGCCTTTTTCTTAGCCACTTTTTTTGCTTCTTTTTTTGCTTCTTTTTTCTTAGCCACTTTTTTTAGTTCAATTTTCTTTAACTCTTTTTTTGATACTTTTGCCATATTGGACTCCTTTTTTAATAAACAAATCAACTATCTACCAACTTGCTTTGTAACATAGTAAAGTAAAGTTATGTTATTTTTGTGTTATAAATAACATTTTTTAAATTTTATGATTTTACAAAGAATTTATACTATCAAATTTTTAACACTATTTTTCTATTTTTTTTCAATACTATCCTTATTCATTATTTATAAGCAATTATTAAACACATTTTTGCCACTTTATTTATTTACACTTACATTTATATTTTAAATAAAGGAGATAGTATGAGTATCATAAGAGAGCTAAAACACTTTGCTGGTTCACTATCATTACTTATTGTTGAAGATGAGAAAGAGTTAAATAGTGAACTTGTAAGTATGTTATCTCTATTTTTTTCTGTCGTTGATTTTGCATATGATGGTAAAGAGGGTTTAGAAGTTTTCAAAAAAAATAAACACGACATCATTTTAACAGATATTACTATGCCTAAAATGAACGGTATTAAAATGTCTGCAGAGATTAAAGATATAAATAGAGAACAACATATAGTTGTATTATCCGCACACAGCGATACAAAGTTTATGATAGAACTTATTGATGTTGGTATTGATCAATTTATTTTAAAACCTTTTGATAGAAATACTTTGATGTACAAACTATTAAAAGTTGCAGAAAATATTATCTATAAAAAAGAGTTTGATAAGTTTTTCAAACATAAACAAGAAGAAAGGATTGAACTTTTAATTGAAGATGAAAATATTAAAGTTCAAGAGAAAAAATTAGAAAAGATTATAGATACAAGTACTGAGATTATATCTGAAAAAAAAGATGACTATATTTTATCTCATACTGTAGAAAATGCAGATAGTTTTATGGAAGATATACAAGAAGATTCTTTAATATGGAACACATTTCAAAATGATATACCAGAACTAATGCAACTAAGTGAAGAATTTAGTGATGATATAGATAGAATTGATTTAGAAGATGGACTTTTTGCTGAAACAAGAGATAGTATTGTTCAAATACTACATGGATATATACTAATTTTCTCTACACTTGATCAGATGTTAAGGATGACAGAAGCTCTTGACTTACTTGCAAACTTTTTAGATGAATTAGATATTTCAGAACTAACACCCACTCAACAAAGAAAATTAAAAATATTAGAATTTATCAACAATGATATAACAAGATTCTTACAAACTGTTTTTGTTTATAAAGATAATGTTGATATTTACTACCTTGAAGATTCATTAGAGAGTTCTATTACGCAGTTAAGAAATGATGTTTTAGGGATTGAAGATGAAGATGATGATGATGATTTAGAATTATTTTAAATAGTTCTAAATCAAACACAATTTTAACACTTTATTAATTTATAATTGAAGTTAAATAAGCAAAGACAAGTTTAAGGAGAATTATTATGCCAAAAGATGTTCTATTTGTAGATGATAGTAAAACAGTTTTAGTAAGTGTTGAGATGGCACTTGAAGAGTTGGTTGAGAGTGGAGATATAAATTTTAATTATTACAGTAATCCAGTTGAGCTTTTAGAAGCTGTAAAAGCTGGGTCACTTACTTACGATTTACTTTTTACAGATATAAATATGCCAGAGATGAATGGATTAGAACTTGCTCAACACTTAAAAGGGATTGATAGTGTAAAAAACAAACCAATTATTGCTCTAACAACAGAAAGTTCACCTGAAATGAAACAAAAAGGTAAGTCTATAGGAATTGCAGGATGGGTTGTCAAGCCATTTAGTGATAAGAAAATTGTTATGGCAGTTAAAAAGATTTTAGGTATTTAAAGTTTATTGTTACAAAACAATAATTTAATTAGTAAAGGAGTTTTTTTGAATTTAAACAAACATGTTAAAAAAAATATACTATTAGGTGATTACTTTAAAGTAGATTTTATTTAAAAAGTAATTAAAAATAATTGAAATTTTATAGTTTCAAATTATATCAAGAAAGAGGAAAGAACAATGAATTTTAAAAATTTGGGCTTAAAAGCAAAAATCATTTTAGGGAGTAGTACAACTTTAGCACTTTTATTAGCTTTAGGTATTGTGGCTTATACAGTTATCGGGTCATTACTTAAAAGTAGTAATATGGTAGATCATACACATGTAGTTATTGAAAAAGCGATGGAAATAGAAGCATCTGCTGTTGATATGGAAACAGGTATGAGAGGTTTTCTTTTAGCTGGTAAAGAGGGTTTTTTAGATCCATATAATAATGGTAAGAAAAACTTTACTAATAGAATAAACTCACTTATAAAAACAGTAAGTGACAATCCAGCACAAGTACAAAGACTTCAAGGGATTCAAAAAACTATTGGTGATTGGCAAACAAATATTGTAGAACCTGTAATCAATCTACGACGTCAAATTGGTAATGCTAGGACTATGAACGATATGGCACATCTTGTTGGTGAAGCAAAAGGGAAAGTTTACTTTGATAAATTTAGAACTCAAATCGCAACTTTTATAGATAGAGAAGCTGTCTTAATGAAAAAACGAAAAGAAACTGCAGCAAAATCTAATAATGTAAAGACTATTAAAAAAAATACTGCCATGGTTGAACATACTTATAAAGTAATAGCAATAGCAAATGAGATTTTAGCATCTGCTGTCGATATGGAAACAGGTATGAGAGGTTACCTTTTAGCAGGTAAAGATGAATTTTTAAATCCATATACTAATGGTAAAAAGAACTTTAATAAACTAGTTTCATCACTATCAAAAACAGTTAGTGACAACCCTGCACAAGTGAGACTTTTAATACAAATAAAAGACACTATTGATACTTGGCAGTCAAAAGTTACTGAAAATCAGATTGAACTTAGAAGAATGATCGGTGACTCTAAAACTATGGATGATATGGCAGATATTGTTGGAGAAGCCAAAGGTAAAGTTTACTTTGATAAATTCCGTGAAGATATAAAAACATTTATTGAAACAGAAGCAAAGCTTATGGTAGTTCGACAAAAAGAAGCTGAAGACACTGCAAGTAATTCAACATTTTTAATAGTTACTGGAATTATATTAGCAACTGTTGTTGCATTATTTATAGCATTATTCTTATCAAAAGCGGTATCTGACCCATTTAGACAAATATTCCAAGGGTTAAAATCTTTTAGTCGAGGTGAACTTGAGGGTGTTGGTGAACAATTCAATACTGTTGTTTCAGGATTATCTAATGGTGCTGATAATATAGCAACCGCAAGTGATAGAATGGCATCAGGTGCATCTGAACAAGCAGCTTCTATTGAGGAAACATCGGCATCACTTGAAGAGATCTCTTCAATGACTAGACAAAATGCACAAAATGCAAATCAAGCAGATGAACTTATGAAAAGTACAAACCAAGTAGTTGCTAAAGCTAATGATTCTATGGTTGGATTAACAAAATCTATGCAAGAGATATCAAAAGCGAGTGAAGAGACACAAAAAGTTGTAAAAACAATTGATGAGATTGCATTCCAAACTAATCTTTTAGCCTTAAATGCTGCTGTTGAAGCTGCTCGTGCTGGAGAAGCTGGAGCTGGATTTGCAGTTGTTGCTGATGAAGTTAGAAACTTGGCTATGAGAGCTTCTGATGCTGCAAAGAATACAGCAGACCTAATTGAAAGTACAGTTACAAAAGTAAACGAAGGTGGAAGACAAGTTGAATCTACAAATGAATCATTTAGTCAAGTAGCTGAAAGTTCATCGAAAGTAGGTAATATTGTTGGAGAAATTGCTGTAGCATCTGGAGAACAATCTAGTGGAATAGAGCAGATTAATAAAGCTATTTCAGAGATGGATAAAATCGTTCAAGAAAGTGCAGCGAGTACAGAAGAGATGGCTTCTCAAGCACAAGAGTTAAGAAGCTTTGTTGGTACTCTTCTTGATATAACAGAGGGTGATAGTAAAAGAAGTAATAAATCGCAAGTGGTAAAACCATCTTATGTTATGGAAAAAAAGAGAGTTACTGTTTCTCATAAAAAAGAAGTTAGCCCTGAAACTGTCTTCCCTATGAGTGAAGATGATATTAAAGAATTTTAATAAATAAAAGGAGCAATTATGAGCACAAGAGAAAATACTGAAGATGGTACAACAATAGATAGACTTGGAGATCATCTTGAAAAGTATCTAACTTTTATTGTTGATAGTGAAGTATATGGACTAGAGATATTAAAAGTAAGAGAGATTGTGGCGATGATACATATCTCTAAAGTCCCTTTAGTTCCAAACTATGTAAAAGGTGTTATTAACCTTCGAGGTAAAGTGATACCAGTAATTGATATTCGACTAAAATTTGGTATGGAGGATGTTGATTATACTGAACATACAACAATAATTATTGTTGATATTGAAGAGTTATCAATTGGTTTTATAGTAGATGAAACTTCTGAGGTAGTAAAAATTGATAAATCAAATTTAATGCCACCACCTAAATTTGGTACAGGTATTGATACATCATTTTTAAAATCAATGGCAAAGACTCAAGATACTATTACTATGATAGTAGATTTGGAGAAGTTATTTAGCAGTGAAGAGATAGAAACTTTAGCTACTCATCACCAAGAAACGGAGTAATAATATGGCAATGACAATTAAAACAAAGTTATTATTATTATCAGTATTAGTATTTGTAGGTTTTATAACATTATTTTTATTAGGACAATATTCAATTAAACAAATGGAGGGTATTGGTACAGTAAACCGTTATGTTGAGAGATTGCAATCTGATGTTTTAACATTAAGAAAAAATGAAAAAGACTTTTTATCTAGAAAAGATTTAAAGTATAAAAAGTCTTTTGATAAAAATGTTGAAAAACTTAAATCAAATGTACAACATATGATTGGTTTATTGAATGATTTAAATCTTGATACGCAAGAGTTAAATTCTTATTTGCTTATTATTGAAAACTATCATAAAACTTTTCAAAAATTAGTAAAAGCAAATCAAAGTATGGGATTAACACCTAAAACTGGTTCATATGGTGCATTAAGAGATGTAGTACATAAACTATATAATACAGTAGAGGAAACAAAATATAATAAGCTAATTAAAAGTGTATTGATTTTGAGAAAGTATGAAAAAGATTTTATGTTGAGAAAAGATTTAAAATATGTTGAAGAGTTAAATAAAACTGTATCTTTAATGACCAAAAATATTCAAAGTAATACCAAAGATTTTTCTCTAAAACAAAAAGAGGATGTTTTAAGATATCTTAAATCATATAAAATTATATTTACAGATTTTGTAAATTTGAATAAAACAGTAGGGCTAGATAGTAAATCAGGGCTACTTGGAAGTATGAGAACTGAAGTTCATAGTACTGAAGAGAAAATTACATTAATTGACAATATCATAAATCGACAAAGTAGTGAAAAAACCAACTTTATAAAACAATTGATATTTATTTTAACAGTTTTCATCCTACTTGCAGTAGTTATTTCTTTATATCTCATTGGAAATAGTATTATGAAAGCTATGTCAAGTGCTATAAATGATATATCAAATGGGTCATCTCAAATTATTTCAGCATCAAATGAGATAGCATCAAGTTCTACGATGTTAGCAGAGGCATCAAGTGATCAGGCTGCTTCGGTTGAAGAGGTGAGTACATCTATAGAGGAGACATCATCAACAGTTGAACAAAATAGCAATAATGCAAGGGAAGCTGATATATTAAGTAATGATGCTTCTTCATCTGCACAAGATGGATATAAGTCTATACAAAGCCTCCTTGGTGCAATGGATGAGATTACAAGTTCAAGTAAAGAGATAGCAAATATTATTAAAACTATTGACGAGATTGCATTTCAAACAAATCTATTGGCACTTAATGCAGCAGTTGAAGCTGCCAGAGCTGGAGAACATGGTCTAGGTTTTGCAGTAGTTGCAGATGAAGTTAGAAACCTAGCAGGAAGATCATCAACAGCAGCGAAAGAGACTGCAGATATTATTGAGAACTCATTATCACTAGTTAAAAAAGGTAACTCTATAGCTATTGATACAAATAAAGCTTTTGAAGATATCTTAGATAAAGTTAAAAAAAGTGGTAATTTAGTAGGTGAAATAGCGTTAGCATCAAAAGATCAGACAGAGGGTATGATACAAATTGCTAAAGCTATGACTCAAATCGATCAAGCAACACAAACAGTTGCAAGTACATCAGAAGAGTCAGCAGCAGCAGCAGAGGAACTAAATGCACAAGCTCTTTCTTTAGGTGATACAGTAAAAGAGATAGGTAAAGTAGTTGGGATAACAAATGAATAGTGACTCATTTTGGTTTTAAAGGAGATTATATGTTGGAAGATAATGGAATATTTAAGATAGATGCTGGTGTATCACACGGTGAATTAGATGAGATACATAAGAATATCGTTAAAAATATAAAAGATATAAATACAATAGAAGTAAGTGATAATGATGAATTAAAATCATCTGCATTATTTTCATTATTAATGTGTGTAAAAAATAGTAATCCTAAAATAAAAATACCATTAATAGAGGAACAAAATAGTTTCTTAAATGGTCTTGGTTCATTTTCAATTACAAAGTAAAGAGAATATAAAAGAGAAAGTTAAAAAGGGTTTGTTATGGATAAAAAAGAGAGATTGCTTCAAGTTTTTATTGAAGAAGCAAATGAGATAATTGAACAGCTAGACAGACTAGTGATGGAACTTGAAGATGGTGGAGATAGTGCATCTTTAATAAATGACATATTTAGAGGTGTACATACTCTAAAAGGTAGTGCAAACTCATTTGGTTTTTCTAGACTTGGTGAGTATGTACATCATTGGGAAGACCTACTTGGTATGTTTAGAGATCATCCAGAGATTTCACTTGATAATAGTATCGATCAATTTTTTGAATCGGTTACTGTTGTAAGAGAGATACTAGAGTTAGAGATAAATAAAACAGATGGTTTCCCTGAAAATTATGAAAAAACACTTAATGAAATAAAACATAAGCTTAATAATACAGAGGATTTAGCAGTAGATAAATCTACAAGTCAAACAGTCGAAAAAGTTGAACCACAATTTGATTTAACTTATAAAGTTGCAGATTTAAATGAAATAGAATTGAAAAACTTTACTAAAGAAGAAAAAAAGAATATCAAAGAATCTGTTAAAGATGGTAAAAAACTTTATAATATTGTATTTTGTTTTGATGATGATCTTTATTTTAGAGGTCATAATCATTTAATATCTATTAAACTTATCAATGATATAGGCAGTGTTGTAAAATCTTATTGGAGTTTCAATGAATTAGACTCTTTAGAAGAATACAACAATGAACATAATTATATTAAAGATATATCTTTATATTTAATAACAGATTTAGACTATCCTGATGTTGAGGAGATATTTGAATTTTCAGCAGATGAGCATGAGGTAAAAATAAAACTTTTTTTAGAAAATGAAATCACTACAATTTTATCAGAAAAAGAAGATGAATCAAATGTAGAAAAAAATGATAAATCTAAAAAAGAAGTAGAAGAAGTAGAAGATAAAAATCAATTCAAAAGAAGAAAAGAAGATAAGTTAATAGAAAAAGGTGCGGTAAGAACACAATCTTTTATCCGAATTGAATCTAGCAAAGTGGATGAACTTTTTGATTCCGTGGGAGAGATGGTTATTGCACAAAGTTATATTGAAAACTCTGAAGTTATTCAAGAGTCAGATAATGTAGCACTTAAAAAGAATATAAATGCCTTATCAAAATCAACTAAAAGAATTCAAGATCAAGTTATGAGTTTAAGAATGGTTGCTATTAAAGATACCTTCCTAAAGATGAAAAGAATTGCAAGAGATGTTTCTAAAAAAACAGGAAAAGAGTTTGAATTTATTTTAAATGGTGAAGATACAGAAATAGATAAAACAATGGTTGATGCTCTATCTGATCCACTTATTCACCTTATTAGAAATGCAATAGATCATGGACTTGAAAGTGATGAGGATAGAAAAAAAGCTGGAAAAGGTGTAGGTAAAGTACATCTTGATGCTTATCATCGTGGAGATAATATTGTAATTGAGATTAAGGATGATGGTAAAGGGATAGATACAGATGCAATTTTAGCAAAAGCTATAGATAGAGGTCTTGCACATGAAGGTCAAAACCTAACAGAATCTGAAATTATAAACTTTATTTTTAATCCTGGATTTTCAATGGCAAAAGAGATTAGTGATGTTTCTGGTCGTGGTGTTGGACTTGATGTTGTAAAAAATTCTATAGACAAATTAAAAGGGAAAATGGACATTAAAACAACTTTAGGAGAAGGTAGTTCTTTTAAAATAGTTCTACCTTTAACTTTAGCAATTATTGATGGGATGATTATATCAATTAACAATGAAACATTTATCATCCCTACTTTAACTGTAGTTGAATCATTTTCTCCAGATATGAAAAATGTAAGTTCAGTACAACATAAAGAGGAATTTATAGATTTTAGAGGTGATGTTCTGCCTATTGTTCATCTAAATAGACTTTTAGGACTTGATGGTGAAGAGCAAAAGGACAAAGATTCTGTATTTATTTGTATAGAACATGAAAGAGGTAGATTTATACTAAGAGTAGATTCTTTAGTAGGAAGACAACAAGTAGTTGTAAAGTCTATGGGTAAATTTCTAAATTTTGTTAAAGAGATAGTAGGTGGTGCGATTTTAGGTGATGGAAAAATAGCTTTAATTTTAAATGTAGAAGAGATTAGAGTTAAACTTGATGAGCAATTATAATGGAAATAGAGATATCAAAAAGAGAATTTAACCTTTTTAAAGATTATATTTATGATAAAACAGGGATTAATCTTATGGATCATAAGGTTACTCTTTTAAAAACAAGACTAAATAAAAGATTAAGAGAATTGAAGATTAATAGCTTTAAAGGATATTATGAATTTCTTATAAAAGATGGAGATGAACAAACAAAATTTATAAATGCAATCTCAACAAATGTAACCTCTTTTTTTAGAGAGGAGAAACAATGGGAATTTTTAAGAAAAGAGATTCATAATATTAAAGCAAAATCTGGAAATAAGTTAAGAATTTGGTCATCTGCTAGTTCTACTGGTGAAGAACCATATACTATTGGGATGTTTTTAAAAGAGGAACTAAGTGATTTCTCAAAATTTGATATCAAGTTATTAGCTACAGATATATCTCATGATGCTTTAATAAAAGCAAAAAGAGGGATTTACAATGTTAAGAATATTGAAGATTTACCAAAGCATCATATTTTAAAGAATTTTTCAAGAATAGGGAAATCAGATAGCTATGAGATTAATAGTGATATTAAAAAACTTGTAATGTTTAGAGAGTTTAATTTGGTTTATGGAAATTATTCGTTATTTGGTAAAACTCAATTTGATATGATTTTTTGCAGAAACGTAATGATATATTTTGATAACGATACAAAAGCAAAAATAGTAGAAAACTTAACAAAAAGATTGAAAAGTGGTGGTTATTTTTTCATAGGTCATTCAGAGAGTTTAATGAATCCAAGTGGATTAAAATATGTTATGCCATCAATTTATAAAAAAATATAATAGGAGATACAAATGTTACCTATAAAAGTATTAGTTGTCGATGATAGTGCAACTGCAAGAGAAGTTATAAAAACGACATTATCAAAAGATAAAGATATAAATGTTGTAGGTGTAGCACAAGATGCGTTTGTAGCAAGGGATATGATTGTAAAACTTTGTCCTGATGTGATTTGCTTAGATGTTGAGATGCCAAAGATGGATGGTATTACATTTTTACGAAAAATAATGACATATTTACCAACACCAGTTATTATGGTCTCATCTTTAACTCAAGCGGGTGCAAAAACTACACTTGATGCTTTATCATATGGAGCTTTTGATTATGTTTCAAAAACTCATTCTAATGTTTATGATGGGATATCAGATATAGAAAACGAACTTATTTCTAAGGTTAAACAAGCAAGTCGAGTTGATGCAAAAATACTTCAAAGTAGAATGAAAAAATCTCAAAATACAGCTAAACCATCTATATATTCGTTAAGTGAAACAACTCAAAAAATAGTTATGATTGGTGCATCTACTGGTGGTACAGTTGCCTTGCAAGATTTACTTTCTAGATTACCAAAAAACTTCCCTGGTATTGTTGTTGTTCAGCATATGCCAGCATCATTTACTAAAGGTTTTGCAAATAGGTTAAATGATACTTGTTTAATTGATGTGAAAGAAGCAGAAGATGGAGATATGGTACAGGTGGGACAAGCATTGATTGCACCTGGATCTCAACATCTAAAACTAAAACGTATTGGCGGTACCTATCGTGTTCAATATAGTAATGAAGGGTTAGTTAATGGACATAAACCATCTGTAGATGTTTTATTTCATACAGCAGCAAAAGAAGCTGGTGCAAATGCAATAGGTATTATATTAACAGGGATGGGAAAAGATGGAGCAAAAGGGATGCTTGCTATGAAAAACGCTGGTGCTAAAACTATAGCACAAGATGAAAAAAGTTGTGTGGTTTATGGTATGCCAAAAGCCGCTGTTGATATTGGTGCTGCAGATTTTATAGTATCTTTAGACAATATCGGTGGTAAAGCCATATCAATTTTAAAAAATCAAAAAGGATAAAAAATGGATTTTAAAAATATGACAGTTACAAAAAAAGTATTAGGTTTATTAATTGCTATATCAGCTATATTTGTAATTATAGCATTGATAATTAGAAGTGTATATGTACCAGATCTAGAGAAAGATACATACCAAAAAATTTCAAAAAACTTAAAACTAATTTTGAAAAAAGAGATAAGTTTAAAACGTGAAGTAGGTTCTTCCAATGCAGCAGGTATCGCATCTAATGATATAATATCAATAGCTTTTCAAAACAATGACAGAACACTTGTAAAAGATTTGTTTAAAAATATTAATAAACAATATAAATCAAATTCAACTTTTAAAAATATTAAACTACACCTTCACACAACTGATTTAAAATCATTTTATAGATCTTGGAAACCTAAAAGATTTGGAGATGATGTAGAATTTAGAAAAATCATAAAGAAAGTAAATAAAGAGAAAAAATATTTTGCAGATATTGGACTAACAGGCAATGGACTATCTATGATTGCTACAGCACCTATATTTAAAAATGATAAATTTTTAGGTACTTTAGAGTTTATGCAAGGTTTAAATTCAGTAAAAAGATCTTTAAAGAAAAATGATATAAATTTTTTATTATTAATGGATAAAGAGTTATTAAGTGTTGCACAGCAAATAAAAACACCAGTTATAGTTGGTGATTATATATTAAATCAAAAAGCAGTTGATAAAGAGTTTTTAGAAATTGCAAAAAATCTTCAATATAAAAAACTTTTAAAAGATGGTTATCTTCTTACAAATAAACACTATATAACTTTTCAAGATATTTTAGATGTTGATGGAGAACATATAGGTATATACTTATTAAGTAAAGATATAAATGATGCAAATCAAGAGATTAACGAAAGTAAAAGTATGATAAATATATTTTTTGCAGGGATTGTGATTTTAATAATTATTATATTATTAGCTACAGCAATTACATTCTATAATTTTGCCACAAAACCAATTATTCAAGCAGTTAAAAATATGTCAGATGGTGGTGATCAAGTTATATCAGCATCAAATGAGATAGCAAGCAGTGCAACAATGTTAGCTGAGTCATCAAGCGACCAAGCTGCATCAGTAGAGGAGATAACTGCAACTATAGAAGGTACAACTACAACTATTCAGCAAACAGCAAATAACTCTAGAGAAGCTGATATTTTAACAAGCGATGCATCACAATCTGCAAAAGTAGGATATGGTTATATAAAAAAATTATTAGTATCAATGGATGAGATTACAGCTTCGAGTAAAGAGATAGCAAATATCATTAAAACTATTGATGATATTGCATTTCAGACAAATTTACTTGCACTAAATGCAGCAGTTGAAGCAGCGCGTGCAGGTGAACATGGTCTTGGATTTGCTGTTGTTGCTGAAGAGGTAAGAAACCTTGCAGGCAAAAGTGCAAATGCAGCAAAAGAGACAGCTACCATAATAGATAATTCATTGAGCCAAGTTGAAAATGGAAACAAAATAGCAGCTCAAACAAATAAAGCATTTGAAGAGATTTTAGATAAAGTAGATAAAAGTAGTAGTTTAGTTAGTGAAATTTCTAGTGCGTCAAAAGACCAAACAAATGGTATGAATCAAATAAACAAAGCCATGGGACAAATTGATAAAGTTACACAAACTGTTGCAAGTACTTCAGAAGAATCAGCTGCAGCTGCAGAAGAGTTAAATGCACAAGCAATAAGTATGGGAAATACTGTTGAATCTATTGGTTTACTTGTGGGATATGAAGTAAAAAAGGGATAGAAGGATAACTTATGAAATTAGATGAAATAGAAAATAGTGTTTTACTTAAAGAGATTGAGAGGCGATTTTCACAAAGAGATAATACGATTTATGAACTCAAAGTTGTAATGGGCAAGATGGAGAGTATAAATAAGCAACTATTAGATGCTGAATCAAATAGAAGTAAGTTTATATCTATAATTAGAAATGAGTTTAATAACCCCCTATCTAGTATGATTAATCTTTCTAAGATGCTATTAAGTGGTAAAGAGAAAGTTGATATAAAACTTATTGGAAACTCTTTATATCAAGATGTATTAAATCTTAACTTTCAAATTTCTAATATTATTTCAGTAGCAGAGATAGAAGCAGGAACATTAGAGAAAGAGATATCGAAAATAAACTTTGAAGAGATAATAGAAGAGATAAAAGATGCTTTACAATATCTAATCAAAGATAAAAATATCAACCTAAATATAAATATATCGTGTAATGAAGACCCTATATATCAAGATAGGTCTAAAATATACTCTATTTTAGTAAATCTAATATCAAATGCAATTAACTTTTCACCTAATAATTCAGTTGTAGAGATAGTTATTATTGAAGAGGTAGATGATGTTAGAGTTACGGTTAAAGATAGAGGAGAAGGTATAAGTACAGATAATCAAAAAATTGTTTTTGAAAGATTTAGACAAGCCCATTCTGGGATGAATAGAACTCAAATGGGACAAGGTTTAGGGATGGGTGTTGTAAGTGATTTTATTGAATTTCTAAATGGTAAATTTAAACTAGAATCTAAAGAGGGTGAGTTTACTATTTTTGAATTTAACTTACCAAAAGAATCTAAAGATGAATCTATGTTTATGGATGATGATTTACTTTTTGATGAAGGTCAAGAGTTTTGAGGTAAGGTATGGAATTTGAAAAAAAATTTATTCATTCGTCACAGATTTATGTTGCTACAGAACCTACAGAAATACATACAGTTTTAGGCTCTTGTGTTGCAGTTTGTTTAGTTGATCAATCAACATTTACAGCTGGAATGAATCACTATCTACTCCCTTTATGGAATAACGATGGGATACCAAGTCCTAAGTTTGGAAATATTAGTATAGTAAAACTAATTGAAGCTATGGAGTCTGCAGGATGTCAAAGAAAAAACATAGTCGCAAAAGTTTTTGGAGGTGCTAGTCCTAGTGGATTAACAACAAGTCAGGTTGGTAGTAGAAATATAGAGATAGCTGAAGATATTTTAAGAGAATACGATATAAAAATTGTTGGTAAAGATTTAGGCGGAATGAATAGTAGAAAGATTGTATTAAATAGTGTAAGTGGAAAAGTGATACTTAGATATCCAAATAAAGATAGATTAAATAATAATTAGGAGGAAATAAGTATGAATAAGAATAAAAAAATAGTAGTTATTAATAATAAAGGTGGTGTTGGAAAAACAACATCTTCAAATGAACTATTTGCACCTTTTTTGTCATTTGAAAATAATATGGAACCTACAATAGTATATGAATTTGATGAAGAAAACTTACACGATGTTAAATATAAAAAAAGTGAATGTGTAAAATTTTTACCTCAAAAAATAACTAATTGTGATTTAGAAGATAATATTATGAATATTTTATTAGAAGATTCACATAGTGTAATTGATATAGGTGCAAATAAAAGTACTACATACTTTTTAGAGGCTTTAGAAAAAAGTGCACTTGATCAGATTATTTCTCTTGTTGCTATTCCTATTAGTGATGGAGAACAAGATACCTTAAATGCAAGAAATATATATAGAAAAATAAGATCTATGAATAGTGATGTTCCTATCATATTTGTTTTAAGCAGATACAATCCTAGTAGAGAACTTGAATATCAATTTGACTATTTTTTTGAAGTACTTATACCTTATATTGAAAAAAGAGATAGAAATTGGGTTGTTTTAAATGATTCAGATTCTATTAAATTTGCTAAGCGTGAAGGGACAACTGTTTTTGAACTGAGTTATGATAGAACAGATTATAAATCTATAATTAATGATGCATTAAAAAAGAAAAAATCAAAGAAAAAAATCAAAGAAATTTCAAAAAAACACAAACTACTTCAAGATACTATTAAATATAGAAGAGATGTTCTAACACCAGCTTTTAATAAGTTAAAAGAACTTATAGGCGATTAATAATATATCAATCTATATTATTATAAAATTTATGTAAATAAAATTTAAAAGAGAAAAAATGGTAAAAATATTATTATTAGATAGTTGGTTTTTAAACAATAAAGTTATTGAGCAAGATGCAACACAATATTTTAAAAATAATAATATTCAATATCAATTTTTTGAATGCGATAATGCCAAAGATGCACTAAATATAGTTGAAACAAATGAGATAGATATTGCGTATATAGATATATCTTCAAAGCAGTATGATGGTATTCAGCTTTTAAAAGATATAAAATCTTTATGTGGAAGACAACCAAAGATAACAGCTGTAACAGTTTTATATGATAAAAAGTATAGATATGAAGCTCTAAAACTAAATGTTTATAGATATATTTATAAACCTTATGACTACTTAGAGATTGAGGAGTCATTAGATAAGTTTTTTAGTCAAAACTACTATTCAAAAGAATCAAATAGATTAAGCCATAGTATAAATACAGATGAGTTTATAGACTTTGATGAAGATGCTAATAACAATATAGATAAAACAGATGATGACTTTATGGACTTTGATGAAGCTGATGATTTTTTAGATTTTGATGATGAAGATGAGGATGAGATTGATCATAGTAAAGAGCTTATGGATGCGTATAATGACTCTCATAAAAAAGTCACAGCAAAAGAGTTTTTAGAACTATATAAACTTGAAGGTATTGATACAGAAGAGTTAAATGAACTTGAAGAGGATTTAGACACACTTATATCAAATATATTATTTAACGAAAATTTAGAGGAAAACCTACCAGACATTATAAATATTTTAGAAAAATATAATAGATTTTTATATATGTTTAGTGAGTTTGAAGAGCTAACAAAAGTAATTTATGCATTAGTCGAGCTATTAAATGGTATTGATTATAGTACGCTAAAAAGAACAAAAATGACATCAAAATTTATTGTTGCTATTATTGAAGATTTATTTGACTGGAAGGAGCATGTTTTTATTATAAAAGATGCTGTTGATGTTTACTACATAAATGCTTCTATTTTAAATAGCTATGTTCAATTAAAAGATATAATTCAAAAATAACAAATAATATATAATATATAAACACTTTTTTAACACTTTTTTTCATTAAAATTATCAAATCAGATAGTTAAGGGAAAGATGATGCAACATAGCTTACAAAAAGTACTTGAATATTCAAAACAGTTGACTTTGCTGTATGTAGAAGATGAAGACAATATAAGAGAAGAGACTAAAAATATATTAGAAAATATGTTCTGCACAACTATCACTGCAGTTGATGGTGAGGATGGTTTAAAAAAGTTTCAACAAAATCCACATATTGATTTAATCCTTACAGATATAAATATGCCAAAGGTGAATGGTATAGATATGATAAAAAAAATACGCTCACAAAATACACAAATCCCAATATTAGTTCTATCAGCACATAGTGATGTAAACTATTTTATAGATACTATAAAGCTTGGTATTGATGGGTATATTTTAAAACCTATTGAGATAAAGCAATTATTTTATAGTATAGAAAAAGTAACACATAAAATATCACTACAAAAAGAGAATGAAGAGTACAAACACAATCTTGAGCTAAAAGTTGAAGAAGAGATTCAAAAAAGAGAATATCAAGAAAAAATATTGATGCATCAAAGTAAACTAGCTGCCATGGGTGAGATGATGGATGCAGTTGCACATCAATGGAAACAACCATTAAATATAATAAATATGAGAATAGATATGCTTCAATATGATTTTGAAGATAATATAATTGATGATAAGTATATTGATGAATTTATAGGTAAATTTAAATTTCAAATGAAGCATATTGTAAATACTTTAGATGAGTTTAGGGACTTTTTTAGACCAAATAAAGTTTCTAAAGAGTTTAAAATATCTAAATCTATTGATTCTACATTATTATTAGTAAGTGATGAGTTTATTAAAAATAAAATTGAATTTATTAAAAATATCAAAGATGATGGGGTAATTTATGGTAATGAAAATGATTTTAAACATTTAATTTTGAATATTATCAATAATTCAAAAGATGCCTTTAATGAAAATAATATTCAGGATAGAGAAATAAATATAAATTTATTTAAAAATGATGAAACAATCACTCTTGAGATATATGATAATGCGGGAGGGATTCCAAATAATGTCATAGATAATATTTTCAATGCAAATGTAACAACTAAAGAGGAAGGTACAGGTACAGGTATAGGCTTGTATATGTCAAAACAAATTGCCTCTAAGCATAGTGGAAAACTATATGTACAAAATATTGAAAATGGAGCAAAATTTATATTTGAGACTTCTGTTAAGGAAATTAATTATGAAAAATGAAAAATTTGAATTGTTAAAAGAACAGTGTAAAGATATGACTATTCTTTATGTTGAGGATGAAAAAGATGTATCAGACATAATTGCAGATATTCTTTCAAATATATTTAAAACTGTTGTTACAGCTTCAAATGGTAAAGAAGGATTAGAAGAGTTTGAGCAGAATAAAAACTTTGATATTATTATAACAGATGTAAATATGCCAATAAAAAATGGTTTAGATATGGTAAAAGAGATAAGAGAGGTTGATGATTATATTTCAATATTAATTATCTCTGCAAACAATAATACAGACTATTTTATGGATATGATAAGATATGGGATTGATGGATATTTACTTAAACCTTTAGAGTATGGACAATTTATAACAACTCTATTAAAAGCTACACAAAAAGTTGTTTTTAGAAAACAAAATAATATATATAAACATAATTTAGAACAAAAAGTAAAAGAGAAAACTTCACAGCTAGAACATAAATATTATACAGATGAATTAACTGGCTTAAATAATAGATATTCATTACTTAAAGACATAAAAGAATTAAATGCAAAAAAACTAATGTTGATTGATATAAATAAATTCTCCGCTTTAAATGATGTATATGGTAGTGATGCTGGGGACATTATATTGAAAATTATTACAAAAAAATTATCACAATTACTTATTCAAGGGTGTGTTTTATATAGGGTTTCAGCAGATCAATTTGCATTTTTATCACACCACGAGTATGAACATCTATCATGTATTGATTTTATAGATACTATTACAGATACGATTAGCTGTGCAAATATATTTATTGATGTTGATGATACACGAATAGAGATAAATATATCAGCAACCATATCAATTGCAAAAGATATAAACAATGGTCATCTTTTAGAGTGTGCAGATACAGCACTTCACTATGCAAAAGAGACAAATCAACCTTATGTGATATATTCAAAAGACTTAGAATGTAAAATGAATCATCAAAAAAGATTTGATGCAGTTAAGCTTGTAAAAAAAGCTTTAGAAGATGATAATTTAGTACCATTTTTCCAACCAATTGTAAAAGATGATGAAATAACTTATGAATGTTTAGTAAGAATAATAGATGATAATGGAGACATCATATCACCTTTTATGTTTGTAGAGGAGATAAAAAACACCCCTTACTATACGCAGTTAACAAAAAGAATGATAAAAAAATCTTTTGCATTTTTTAGTGATAAAGAAAACTCTTTCTCAATAAATTTATCATTTGAGGATATATCAAATAGTCAACTTCTAAAATATATAAAAGAGCAACTAGATAAATATATGTTACATAATCAATTGATTTTAGAGATACTAGAGAGTGAATCTATTAACAACTTTGATATAGTAAAAAACTTTATTCATGAGATGAAAAGTTTAGGTGTAAGAATCGCTATTGACGACTTTGGAAGCGGATATTCTAACTTCTCATATTTACTTGAACTTGAACCTGATTTTATTAAAATTGATGGTTCAATTATAAAAAATATTGCAATAGATAATAAGTCATATACTATAGCAAAAACTATTGTTAACTTTTCAAAAGAACTAGGTATAAAAACTATTGGTGAGTTTATATATAATGAAGAGGTGTTAAATAAAGTTCTTGATTTAGGTATAGAAGGTAAGCAAGGGTATTTTTTAGGTGAACCTAAACCCAACATCTAATAACACAAAATTAACATTACTTTATATTAAAATCAATTAAAATAAAAAGGTTAAATAATGAATATTTTAGTAGTTGATGATGATACAGTGTATTTAGATATAGTACAAAGGTCATTGAATAAAGCTTACCCTCATGTTGATATTATAGTTACTGCAAATGGTAAAGAGGCCATTACTATATGTCAATCAAAAGAGGTAGATTTAATACTACTAGATGTTAATATGCCCATTATGGATGGTATAAAAGTAGCAAAACTCTTACAACATACAAAAAAAACTGAAAACATTCCAATCATTTTTGTTACATCAACTTGCTATGCAGACTTTGAAAAAGAGGGTTTTGATTTGGGTACTGTTGATTATATATCAAAACCAATAGAGAGAAATATTCTCATAAATAGAGTTGGCTTGTATATAACAATTATAGAGCAAAATAAACTTTTACAAAATGCAAATAAAAAGCTAAAAAAAAGAGTTCATAAAATTGAAGATCAAAATAAAATGCAAGAGCAGATGTTAATTCACCAAAGTAAAACATCGGTAATGGGTGAAATGATTGGTGCTATTGCTCACCAATGGAGACAACCTTTAAATATAATTGCAACCTCTATGATAAACCTTGAAACAAAATCTGAACTTGACATGTTGAGTTATCAAGAGATAAAAAGAATAAATAGTAAAGTAAATAATACTTTACAGTTTTTATCCAAAACTATTGATGACTTTAGAAACTTTTTTGTTTTATCAAAAGGGAGAGAAGATTTAAATTTAATTGATGTGGTTAATTCTACTATTCAATTAGTTTCAACACAATTTTCATCACATAACATAGATATAAACTTTAAATACAATAAAGATGATACATATCTTATCAACGGTTTCTACAATGAGTTAAGACAAGTTATTTTAAATCTTTTTTCAAATTCAAAAGATGCGATTGAAATAAGGATGAAATCAAATGATGATTTAGAGGGTAAAATAAATATTGAACTTCAAAAAGATGTAACATCAATAGATGTTATTGTATGTGATAACGGTGGAGGAATTTCTAAAGATATAACAAAAAAAATATTTAATCCATACTTCACAACAAAATTTGCAGACCAAGGCACAGGCATAGGACTGTACCTATCTAAAACTATTATTGAAAAAATCCACCACGGAACAATAGAAGTTTATAATAAAAATGAAGGTAGCTGTTTTAAAATCTCAATACCAAATATCAACTAAACAATTTTCATATACTTACAATGAACTTTTATACGCTTTATTATGATTTTCACCAATAAATGAAGTTAGCTTTAGTTGATCCTGCTTAGTTATAACTTCACTTTTTAATAACTCACCTAAAATAGCACCTGTTGTTCTTTCTAATTTATTTGATATTTGAGTAATAGTGTTATTTTTATTAAACATACTTTTTACTTTTATTTTATCTTCCAAAGACCATTTTAGACCACTGTTTTTTGCTTTTCCATCATCTTGATTTCTTTGTTGTCTTAACATCTGTTTATCTTCAAATTGCATTTTTGATGCTGTTTTCTTTTTAACTGATTGATTTTGAGCTAAGTTTTGAATATCTTGTTTAGTCTCTTTTATCCTATTGTCAATAAGTTTATCCATACTTTTTGCCATAAGATAATGGAAATTTTCACTATCTTTTACCAACTGTTTTTTTGCTCGTGTTATTGCTACATAAAAAAGGTTAAATTCATCTAGTAACTCTTGGTTAGGGAGATAGTTTTGTTCATCTTGAAACTCTTTTAAACTATCACAATTAAAATCAACAATTAAATCAGCAAAATCTGTAAAATCATCAGCAACTGTTACCCTATCCCACTCTAAACCTTTTGCTGTATGTGCTGTTGTCAAAAACAAAATCTCATTTGTTCTTCTTTCGAAACCATTATTTACCCTATTTTGCCAAGCTAAATAAAACTTATCTGATATTTCTTTAAACTCAAATATCTTTTCTTTATACTCTTTAGCTACTTTTAATGCAGATTTCAATTCATAATCTTCCACCTCATTAGCATACTCTAATATATCCTCTTCATCATCAAAATCTTTTAGAAATCTATTTCTTTTGATATTAGCTTTATCTTTATTTAAAAGATGATGAACCTCTATAGTTAAGTTAAATATCTCATTTGGGTCTCTTACTGTTACAAAAGGTTTTCTACTATCAATACGCTTTGCAATTGTAGCTATTAGGGTTGCATTTGTTCTTGAGATATATCCATTTGTATTTATAGTATCATCACTATTATTTTGAGTTAAAGTATCTATTTTTACTTTTTCGTTTTTAAAGTTTTTTAATAATGTATTTGCATAACTAGCAATTGTATCATTAAACCTAAAACTACAAGAAAGATATAGTTTTTTATCTGTTTTTATCCTATCAAGTGCATTTTTACTACCACGAAATGAATATATCTGTTGATGCTCATCACCTACATATATTTTTGTTTTTGCTTGTAGTGCTTCAAAAATAGCAAGTGTTACGTCATTTGTATCTTGTGCTTCATCTAAAAGTACTATATCATAGCTAAATTGCGGAATTTGCTGTGTAAAGATAAGTAATTGATAATATTTCAAATAAAACCCATGAGTAGGTTTAAGTTTATTTATAAGCATATTGTTAAACATAGTTTGTGCAGTTTTATGCTCAATATCCTCTTTCCCTATTGTCTCTTTTGATGAGTTACAATAGTTTTCAAATATCTTTAATGCACCAACTGCTTGGTTATAAGTTACACTAAACTCTTTTGATATATCAATTGCTCTATAGTTTACAATATTTGACAAGTCAACATTTGTATGTTTTTTGATTGCACCAAAAGCTAAACCATGTGTAGTTTTAACAGATGTATTATTAGCAAATTTTCCCATTGCTTCATTCTTTATACTACTATTAAAAGCTAAATACAATATCTTTTTTGCATTATATTGGTTTGCAATTAGTTGTAAAGTACTAGTTTTACCAGTACCTGCAAATGCATTTATTTTTATACTTTTGTATTGTTTAACAGCTTCTAAAATCTCAGTTTGTTGTTGTGTAGGTTTCATAAATAGATTATACTATAATATTTTTAGAATAAAAAAAAAGATGGCAATATGCCATCTTTTTTAATAGTTATTTTCAAATTTCTAATAAAAAGTTATACACCATCTACTCTAAGAACTTTAGTTTTACCAACCATAAGTTCAACTGTCATATAAAACCTTTTAAAAACACTCTCTTGTCTATACTCTAAGTTATGTTTCTTACAAATCTCTTTTATAATTGGTTGAGACTTTTGATAAAAGAAGTGTGTTTTATCAGGGAAGATATGATGTTCAATTTGGTAGTTTAAAAAACCATGACAAAAATCAATAAAATCTGTTCCTGTGTTATAGTTAACACTTCCCATAATTTGTCTTAAATAATATTCACCTTGTGTTTTATGAGGTGTTGAAAACTGATAAATATCATCTGCTGAATGGTTTGGAGTAATTACAGCAAAAGAGTGAAAGTTAGCATAAACTTCTGCCATCACTATAATGATAAGCGCTGTAATAACTGCATCCATACCAAGAGGAAAAAATAAAAATGGTAAAACAATAAAATTAATCACACCATAAGGGATAATATAATCTTTCCATAACAATAAACCATTTGGTTTAAATGGACTTATTTCATATGACATTGTTTCTGGTTGTTTATTTCTTCTTTTTTCTTTATTTCCTAAAATTCTAAGTGTATTTGGAGCATAGTAAGCAAGTTTCCAAACTGCAGCAAATATATAAACAAAAGCATATTTAAAAAACATTGGCATCTTTGTATCATGTAGCCATACCATATTTTTTTCAATATTATCAGGATCATCTGGCTCACCTAAATGATAGTGATGCATAATATTATGTTCAAAACACCAGGCATCAGGTTTAATCCAATCTAACCAATCAATATATCTTCTAGCACCTTCAGCAAAACCTTTTTTAGTATATCTATAAGGGATATTAGGAACTTTATCATAAGCACCATGTAAAATAGGATGTGCAATATCTGCCCATCTTGCAACATTTCCAATACCAATTGACACTGCTGCGATAACACTTAAGAACCAAAACCAGAAACCACTAAAACCTGATGATGCTTCAAACCCTACGATCACAAATATTAGAAAAAATCCACCCAAAGTAAATGCTCTTCCCCACATTTCCAATTTTAACAAATGTTGAAAATCTTCTTGTGTAGGGTCACCAATAGTATCTTTTATTGCATCTATATCTTTTTGAAGTTGATCTTTGTCAACATCTTGATAGCTTGTATACTCTTTTTCCAATAATATTTCCTTATAACTATATAAATTCAAAAGATTATATCATATTTTTTATTTATTATAACTATAATTCACCATTATATAGGCAAACTTGATTTCTTCCATTTTGTTTTGCTTCGTATAAGGCTTTATCTGTATATTTGTATATAGTATCCATTTCATATTTAGTATTAGGTGGAATAATTATTAATCCCATAGAGACAGTAACAAAATCACTTGCACTATTCTTGCTGTGTTTGATTTGTAAATTATTGATATTAATTCTTAGCTTATTTGCAAAAACCAATCCCTCCTTTTTATTCATATTACTACATAACACTCCAAACTCTTCTCCACCAAGTCTAAAAGCTAAATCATCAGGTCTTTTTAAATATTTTTTTATACAATTTGCAACTGATATTAATGCTTCATCTCCAGCATGATGTCCATATATATCATTATATTGTTTAAAGTGGTCAATATCCATCATAATAAAAACTAGGTTTTGTTTTAATCTTGCTTTGATTTTTAATTGTCTGTTAAACTCTTCATCAAAGTGTCTTCTATTATATAGCATAGTCATACCATCTGTTATCGATAAAAGTTTTATATTTTCTATATAAGTTTTATTTCTTTTATAAAATAAAAGATGTATATATAAAATAAATATAATTGAACTAATTGCAGATAATACAATTAAAAGTGAGATGGTTTTTTTATCAGCTAATCTTTTGTTTAATATTTTATTTAGTTCCTTAAAATTTGCATTATAAAGTAAAGTTATAAATTCAATATTGTTCGACTCTAATCTAAAAATATCATTTGAATTTAACATAATTTTATTTTTATTTAGAAGCTCTTTAGTAACAAAATCAAGCAATTCATTTTGAGCTAAAATTGTATTTATATAGATAGTTTTAATAATATCTAAATTCATATCACTTAGTTCATTCATATTAAATTTAAGTTGTTTTAATTTATCTTTTATTTTTGACTGTAATACAAGAATACTATTTTTTTGTTTTTTACTAAGAGAATTATTATTAATAGATGAACTTATTCCTCTTATTTGTCCATTATACTCAATAAGTTCAGGTAGTATTAAAACAATTGTTTGACTTAATATATAAGATTTCAACTTTGAATCTAATGCTAAATTTGAGTGATAAGAGATATTTTCAATCAATAACCTTGAATCATGTATCGTTTCAGATAGATGGTCAAAATCATTATTATCTGTTGTATGATGTATTGTATTGGATACAAAGATATCAAATTGTTCTTTTAAATGTTTCCCTTTTTCTAAATGCTTAATCTCATCTTTAAATATTTCGGCATTATCTTTTATACTTTTATACTTTTATTTAAACTATTTATATCTATTAAACATTGTTCATCTTTGTCTACAATGTTTGACAAACCTCTTAGTTTTTGAATATTAAAAACCATATCTTGAATTTTATATATTTTATTTAATCCTTCAATCTCATGATCTATAAATTGTATCTCATCTTTTACATATAAAAAAGAATATGTAAACATCATAATGATAGCCAGTAATGGCATAAATAAAATTAATATAAAATGTTTAAAGTTTTCATTTTTATTAATATTCATTATTTAACCTATCTTGAGGTTTACCTATATAATAACCTTGAATATAATCTACACCCATCTTTTCTAAAAGGTCTAAACTCTCTTTATCTTCAACAAACTCTGCAATAGTTTTCATATTTAACTCTTTTGCAAAGTTTATTATTGTTTGAGTTATCTTTTTTGAGTTTTCATCTGTTGATACATACTTAACTAACGATGAATCGATTTTTAAATAATCAATATTTAGTTCTAAAATATGGGCAAAATTCGAATAACCACTTCCAAAGTCATCAATTGCAATTTGACAACCAAACTCTTTTACAAGATTTATAAACTCTTTTAGTTCATCATAGTTCTCAATCTTTTCTGTTTCTAATATCTCAAAAACTACTCTTGATGGATTTGGAAACTCTTTTAAATTATCTAAAATAAATTGTGATGTATTTTTATTTATAATATCTTCAATTGATAAATTTATTGAAAACTCATAATCTTTATCTTTAAAGAATTCAAATGATTTCAAAAGAATATTTTTTGTTATATGAGGATATAGTTTTGATTTTACTGCTATTTCTAAAAATTTAAAAGGTGCTATAATGAAACCATTTTTTTGTGTTATTCTTGCTAAACACTCATATTTTTCAATTTTCTTTGTGTGTATGTTAAATATTGGTTGATAATATGGAATAATATTATTATCTTCAATTGCCTCTTTTAATATAGCTACACCCTCAATATTTTCATTTATCTTTTTTGACATATCTAAGCTATCATCAAATGCTATGATATGTTCTTTTTTACTTTTTGCACTTTGTAATGCCATATCAGCTTTAACCATAATAGAGTTTGTATTTGAGGCAATACCACAACTCATTGATATAAATATATTATTATCATCTACTTTAAACTTTGTTTCCATTATCTCTTTAAGAATATTTTTCATATGATTAAAAAATTCTTCTTCTTTAATATCCATTGATGTAAATATCGCATACTCATCACTAGGAAGTTTATAAATTGTACTCATATTATTAGTGCATACCGATTTAAATTTATTTGCAATTAAAATTAAAATTTTATCAGCTATTGTATGACCATAGAAATCATTTACCTCTTTAAATCTATCTATGTTTATTAATGCAAGATGGTAGTTATTATGATCAAAACTTTTTATATCATAGATTAATTTTTGTCGATTGGGAAATGACGTTAAGTTATCTGTAATAAATGATTCTTTTATTTTTTCTTTATTTAAAATCAACTCTGTTATATCAGTTCGTGGAGTGATAAATTCTATAATTTTCCCATTATTATCACATACTGGAACTATAGACATTTTTGATACAAACAGTGTTCTATCTTTTTTTAACCCTTTTACTATTCCGTTCCATGTTTTTTTCGATAGTGCAGTTTCCCACATATTTTCAAAAACTTCTTTTGGTGTATCTGGATGTTTTATAATTTTATTTGGTTTACCAATAATTTCATCTTTTCTATATCCAGTATCTTTTAAAAATTTATCATTTGCATATGTGATGATACCATCTGTGTTTGATTTTGTTAATGCAGAACTATTATCAAGTGCTTGAACATAACTATTTAAAAATGCATTTTGATCACTCAATGCTTTTGTTTTATTTTCAATCTTTATCTCTAATATCTCATTAATTTTATTTGCTTTTTTTATAAGATAGAATATAAACCAAGCTAATGATATAAAAAGCAAAATATCATATATAATTGAATCTACAAAGCTTTCAAAGAAATATTTATTTAAATTTTCTTTTGGTACTTTTATACTTATAATACCTCTTACTTCACCTAACTTATAATCATAAGCATTTGTATATCTTTCTTTAATAAACTCTGGTGCATTTTCTCTTTTAGCATGACAGCTTAAACACTTTTGTTCTATTCTTAAAGCATATCCATATTGATAAAAATCTTTATTTACATCAGTGAAATATTCCTTATCATTTTTATTATTTTTAAAATGATTTATAACTTTAAGCTCATCTGAATCTACCATGTTTTTTGGATTTCTAGCACGATCTGAAACTGTTCGAACTTTAATATTTAGAGGATTTATTTTTGAAAACGTATCGTTTATTGGTGCTGCACTATAAGCTGGCAATGCATGTATGGTTTTTTCATTCAAAGCTATATCTTTATTTATAAAGAACTTTTGATAATAGTTTCTATGTGTTATCACATAACTATTTAGAACCTCTGCCTCTTTTTTAGCAAATTGATACTCTTTTGCTTTTGTATCTTCATAAGCATAAGTGATTCTAAATATTATTATAACAACAAATACAATCGGAATTAAATATAAAAGTTTTTTATCTATAAGTTTATTTTCTTTATTCATTTTGAGATTATAACCAAAAATTATTAAAGACTTATATCATTTAATTTAATTTGTCTTCATAAAGATAACCAAACGTTCTAGTTGCAATTATATCTGCTGTATATCTATACATATCAATAAATTCTTTTGTATCAATTGAACTATCAAAAACATTTACATTTATAACTTTTGCTATAACTTTTACATCTTTATTTATACTATTTATTGCATGTGATATTAAAGATATATACTCAACATCATGAACAACAATGATAACAACTTTTGCTTTTTTTATACCAGCTTGTTCTAATATATTTTTTTGTGCAGGATTTCCAAAAATTGCATTTTCTCCATTTTCAACTGCTTGTTCAAAAAAATCATAATTATCTATAATTACAACATGATTTGCATGATACTCTTTTAAATTTGAAATCACTTGTTTTCCAAATTCACCATATCCACATATAATGGCGTGGTTTTCCAACATATTTTATTTATTGGTACATCAGTATCAATTTCAATTGTTTTAAAAATTCTATTTACAATATTAGATATATTTTTAAGTATAAATGGCGTTAGAATCATAGATACTATTACAGCCAATGTCAAAAGTTGTCCAGTAGATTTATCCAATAAATTTGATTGTGTTGCTTGAGTAAATACAACAAATGAAAACTCCCCTACTTGTGAAATAGCCAAAGATGTTTGTAAAGCTATTGTTTTGTTTGTAAATATATAGATAATAGCAAATATAATAGCACCTTTTATTAGCATAACTATAATACTTAAACTAAATACATCAATTATATTAGCCATAAAAAACTGTATATCTATTTGCATACCAACTGTTACAAAAAATAGTGCTAAAAAAAGATCTCTAAATGGGATAAGGTCAGATTCTATTTGATGTTTATAGTGTGTTTCAGCTATAAGCATCCCACCAATAAATGCACCTAATGAGTATGTAAAACCAAAAAAGTGTGCTAAATAACTAGAACCTACTGCAATAATCAATACAACCATAATAAACAGCTCATGAGCCCCAGTATTATCAACAATTTTTAAAATATGATCAAGAAAATATTTACCAAATATTATCATCACAACCATTAAAATAAATCCCTCTATAAATATATCTACTACCATACTTCCAATTGTACTGCTACTATCAGATAAAATTGTTAGCATAAGAAGTATAGGTATTACTGCTAAATCTTGGAATATTAATACACCTAAAGTATTTTGTCCATATGATTTTGATATAACATTTGTTTCATTCATTATTTTTAATACAATTGCTGTTGAAGATAAAGATAAAGCAGCACCAACAACTAACGATGATTTAATATCAAGTGAAAAAATATAATATGCAATAGCTGTAAATATTCCCATAGATAATAATACTTGTAACGAACCATAAGAGAAAACTTGTTTTTTCATCTCTATTAAATTTTCAAGTTTTATCTCAAGACCTATTGAGAACATTAAAAAAACAATACCAAATTCAGCAATATGTTCAAGAGTATGAGTATCCCCACTTCCAAGTGTTATTCCTGTACCAATAATAGCACCAGAAATTATATATCCTATTATAGGAGGAACATCAAAACGTTTTAGAAATACATTTATACAAATTGCCATAATAGCAGTTATAAGAATAATTAAAATTATATTATCCATTTAATACCTTAGATTTTTTTCGTATTCTATCATTTTGTTTGTTAAACATGATACGCAAATGAGACTTTCATTCAAATAAGACAATTTTTATCTTAATTAAGTTATTATTTTAATATAAAAAAATCAGGAGAATTTAAATATGAGTTTAATACCATCAAATGCAGAACAAATAGAGGTAAATGGAGCAACAGTACCATTTCATAAATATGAAGAAAATGGTGTAACATTTTTACAGTTTGACAGTAGTAAAGCTGGACATCCAGAGCCTATGGTAAATGCTATGTCAGGATTACAAGCTATTAAAGGTGAAGAAAAGTTAGTTATGATTAACTCAAAAGCACCAATGGGACTTTTTCCAAAAGTTGAAGCTGACTTTAACTTTGAAGTTGAAACTTTAGAAGATGGAAGAGCAAAAGTTACTTTTTCTAAAAGAGATGAAGGTATGCCAGCAACTGATTTCAATGATACAGGTTGTGGTGGCGGTGGTTGTCAAAACTAAATGGCTGTTTCACAAGATTTTGCACCACCATTTAAACTAATAGCACCTTATTTTATAATAGGTGCTATTTTTTTTGTTATATCTGTATCATTATTATTTGGATTTGATGTTTCAAGTTTACATAGTATGGATAGTACAACTTTATCATGGGTTCATATCTTTTTATTAGGGTTTGTGATGATGGTTATATTTGGTGCAATGGCACAGCTAGTTCCAGTAGTACTTGAAGTTGGTCACTTTGCAGTAGAGCTATACTATATAATATACCCCCTACTTTTAATAGGAACTATTCTTATGGGTTATGGTTTTTTATACTCTAGCGCTCTACTACCTTATGGTGGAATAGTTGTACTTATATCTTTACTGATCTTTGTCCTTGAAACATTTTTAACAATTAAAAAAGTAAAAAAGTTTAATCTTGTTATGACAAGTGTATTACTTGCTAATACATTTTTATTTTTAGGTTTGATTTTTGGGATATTGATGGCTTTGGGATATGCAGGAACCATTGATATTGATATAGTATCACTTCTAAAAGCTCATATATATTTAGTTCTTGCTGGATATGTTGGGATTACTATTATGGGTATGAGTTTGATACTTTTACCTATGTTTTGGTTATCTCATAGCTTCTCTTGGAAACCTGTAACATATGCTTTATGGGTCATAAGTAGCGGAGTTGTATGTGTAATGTTATCATCAATATTTGACTCATTATTTTTAGAGTATATGGGATATATGTTAAGTATGATGGCACTTGGTTTATATTTTTATCAAATATTTATCATATATAAAACACGTGTTAGAATGGATAAGGATATATATCTTTACTCACTACTATTCTCTTATGGAAGTTTAGCTGTAAGTATAGTTATGGGGATGATACATTTAGTATATCCAAGCCAAGAGTTACTTTTAACTATTGGATGGGTTTTATTTTTGGGATATGTTACATTTATTATAAATGGACATCTTTATAAAATAGTACCTTTTTTAGTTTGGTATGAAAGATTTTCACCACTAATAGGGAAACAAAAAGTACCAATGTTAGCTGATATGGTACCTGTATTTAGTGCAAAGTTTCAATTTATATTTAGTACATCAGGTGTAATAATAGGAGCTTTAGGGATATTTTTTGGTAGTAATGATATTTTTAAAGTAGGAATTAGTTTTTTATTTGTGGGTTCAATATTTATGATTAAAGATTTAATGTTTATGATAAATTATAAGTAGTATTTAAAAAGGATATAAAATGGTAACAAAGTTAGCGAATAGCGATTGCGAAGCAAAACTTCCACGAAAAGAAGATATATTTAAAGCAGTATCAACTGTAAATGATCCTGAGGTTGGATTTAACCTTGTAGAGATGGGTTTGATTTATGATGCGACTTGCGATGAAGATTATAATGCAAAAGTTATTATGACACTTTCAACAAAAGCTTGTCCACTTCATCAGATGATTGTTCAATGGGTTGAAGAGGCAGTTTTAAGAGAGATAGAATCTATTCAAAATGTCGAGGTTGAAGTTGTTTGGGAGCCTGCTTGGAATATTACTATGGCTACAGATGAAGTTAAAAAGAAACTTAGCGGTCTATAAGAGTATAATCAAATTATGTTAAAAATTTCTCTTACAAAAAGATATATACCAGCTCTTACTTTAGTAGCAATATTCGTAATATTTGCAAATTATTTATCACAAGAGATAATTAAGTCAAATAAAGAATATGCAAATATAATTAATATTAGTGGTAAACAAAGAATGTTATCACAAAGATTAATTATCTTAGCAACTAACTACCATACTTCAAAATTAGATTCTCACAAAAAAGAGTTTATAGAAACTTTAGAAAATATGGAATCTGCTCATAAATTTCTTTTAAATAAAGTATCAACACAAAGATTAAAAGAGATTTATTTTAAAGAGTCATTGGATAAAAACTTGATAAACTATTTATCAAATTTTCATAACTTACTAAAAGATGATGATAAAAAACATCTAAAAATAGCAAGAGAAAATTCAAAATCTATTTTAATACAACTTGATTTAGTTGTAAAAGAGTATGAAAAGAATGCAAATAAGCAGTTAGAACAACTCTCCCAAGATGAATTTTATTTAATGCTTTTAACACTATTCTTATTATCATTAGAAGCATTGTTTATATTTAGACCAGCATCTAGACAAATTGATAAAATGACAGATATTATAACTAATGAAAAAGAATATAGCGATACAGTTATTGAGTCAACAAACGATGCGATTATAGCTATAGATTGGACAGCAAAAATAACAACATACAACGAAAAAGCCCAAGATATTTTTGGTTGGACTAAAGAAGAGATGATAGGGACTAGAAACCTTATAAATATAATTCCTGAAAAATATAAAAAGATACATACAAAAGCATCTAGTTCCTATCTTAAAACTGGTAAGTCTAAAGGTATTTTAGGAACAACTATTGAATTAGAGGGGATAAGAAAAGATGGAACAATTTTTCCAATTATTATCTCTTTTGGATCAAAATATAAACCAAAAGGCGCAGTGGTAGTTGCTAGTATTATAGATGTTACATCTCAAAAAGAGCAAGAGTTAGCGATGATACAACAATCAAAAATGGCATCAATGGGTGAGATGATTAGTAATATTGCACACCAATGGAGACAGCCATTATCACACATTTCAACTTTATCTTCTAGTGCTTTAGTGAAAAAAGAGTACAATATATTATCAGATGAAGACTTTATGAAAACTATGAATGATATAGGTGGTTCGGTTCAGTTTTTATCTGATACTATTGATGATTTTAGGAACTTTTATAAGGTGACGAAAGATAGAGCTACATTTTTATTAACTCACCCAGTAAATATGATAGAAACAATTATAAGAGATAGTTTTCAAGTAAATGATATAACAATAGTTAAATCAATTCAAAATGAAGACATAAAATGCAATGGTATTGAAAGTCAACTAAGTCAAGTAATTTTAAATATCTTTAATAATGCCAGAGATATTTTAGTTGAAAAACAAGTAGATAAAAAAATAGTTTTTATTGACTTATCACAGCTAAATGATACGGTAAAAATAAAGTTTTATGATAATGGTGGTGGAGTACCTGAAGATATTTTAGAAAAAGTATTTGAGCCATATTTTACAACAAAAGAAAAAACACAAGGTACAGGGATAGGATTGCATATGTCTTATGAGATTATTAATAAACATTTCAGCGGTGAGATCAGCGTATCAAATCAAAACTTCACTATTGAAAATATAGAGTACTTTGGTGCTTGTTTTGAAATATCTATACCAACAAATTTAAATAAAAGTGAATAGGTACTAATGAATAAAATATATGGGACTTTGATATTTTTCTTCTACTTTATAAAATATCCAATTCTTATATATCTTGCAATTATATATTTATATTTGGATTTTACAAGTAATTATATTTTAAATATATTAGGTTTTATTTCAGCAAACTTAATAATAAAAGATTGGTTTTTTCCTCACGAAAAAACCTGTAAATAACTAATAAATAAGGAACAACATGAAATACCCAGATTTTTTTAACCAAATAGAAACTATAAAACTTACAGATGATTTATCAAACTTTTTAGGTACATTTGAAGATGGAATTGTTGAGTTTAACTATTTAGATATAGTTAAAAGTGCAGGACATAGTTGTCCCACAGTTGCTGGTGCTTATATAATGGCACTAGAGGGTTTAAAAGCTTTATACCCAGATGAACAAATACCAAGTAGAGGTAATATCTTCGTATCTTTTAAAGAGGACTATAATGATGGTGTTGCAGGTGTAATAGCAAATGTATTTACACAAATCACAGGAGCCACTGAAACTTTAGGATTTAAAGGTATTAATGGAAACTTTGTAAGACATGATTTAATGAAATTTAATGACAATATATCATCAAGTGTAAAGTTACAAAGACTAGATAATGGTTCTAGTGTTGAAGTTACATATAACCCAAGTTCAATACAAGCTAACCCTTTACAACAAGAGTTGATGCAAAAAATCATGAAAGGCATTGCTACAAAAGAGGAAAGAGTAAGCTTTGGAAAACTTTGGCAACAAAGAGTTGAAAATATATTTTCAAATATAAATAGTGTAATTACAATAAAATAATGAAAACCGAAAAGTTTATAAGTGAAGCAAATACTTTAAAAAAGTTTTTTGAACTTCACTGTATAGATAAACATTCAGATCAAACTCATCATTGTAAACAACTAATATACAATGAGGAAAAAGTTTGTATAGAATTAGAGTTATGCTCTGATTGTATTGAACTTATCCATTATTCTTTTGATAGATTATGTGAGTGTCCACATGATCCAAAACCTAGATGTAGAACTTGCTCAAGTCCATGCTATAGTAAAGATGAATGGAAAAAAGTAGCAAAACTTATGAAATATAGTGGAATACAATTAGGGCTTTTAAAGATAAAAAAATTCTTTACTTTGAAATAAAGAATATAACTGTATAATCGACCTATGCAAACTAAACGAATATATTTACAAACACATAATAGATTAAAATTTACTTTTAATCAAAACCGACATGATTTTATAGTCCAAGAGATACCTTTAGGAAATTTTACTAATAAAGGTAATTTTTTTATACTTAAAATAAAAAAAGAATACACATCAACTTGGGAACTAATTAATTATATATCAAAAAAACTCGATATGCCAGAGAATTTAATAGGTTACGCAGGGCTAAAAGATAAAAATGCAACAACAACGCAATATATAAGTATACCTCTAAATAAAAGTAGAGATTATAAATGTTTAAATAGTAAAAATATAAAAGTATTAGATACCTACACACATAACCAAAAGATAAAAATTGGTGACTTAATTGGAAATAAATTTAAAATAACACTAAAAGATATAGACCCAACAGATTTACCTATAATCTATCAAACTTTATCACAAATACAAAAACATGGTATGCCTAACTATTTTGGATACCAAAGATTTGGACAAAATAGTGATTTTGAAAAAACAAAAAGAATAGTTTATGGGGAAGAACTTTTAAGTGATAAAAGATTAAAATCTTTTTTAACATCAGCTTATCAAAGTTATTTTTTTAATGCTTGGTTAGCTAAAAGAGTTGAAATATCTCAAGAAAAAAACTCTAAAAAACTTATTTCTCTAAATGGTGATATATTTAAAAATAAAGAAAAAAAGATTGTGACTGGTCTTATGCCAGGTAGAAAAGTTTTAAGATCAAAAGATGAAGCTGGTGAGATAGAATCATCTTATGATGATATGTTTATTCACGATAAAGGCTATAGACGAGATGCTTGGATAATGCCAACTAATGTACAAAATAAATTTAACAAAGAAAACAACTCATTGGTATTGGAGTTTTCATTGCCAAAAAGTAGTTATGCTACAGTATTTATTGAAAATATATCAAATATAAATTACAAATATAATTAGGATGATTTAAAATGAAGAGATATTTCCCATTTATCACTATTTTTATTATTGTGGCTATTATTGTTACACTATTTTTATCTATGTCTACTTCACAAAATATGACTGTAGTATATACAGGAAACACTGATAAAAAACCTATAAAAATAGTTCTTAAAAAGTTTCAAGACAGTGATTGTGGTATGGTAATAGAGGATATTACATATGCTTCACAAGTTATATCACCAACGGCGAAAACATGGTTTTTTCATGACCATGGTGGTATGGTAAACTGGATAAAAAATAAATCATTTAAAGATACAGCTATTATTTGGGTTATGACTAAAGATACAAAAAGATATATAGATGCAAGATCAGCCTTGTTTAGTAGAACTGATGATACACCTATGTTTTATGGATTTGGTGCATATGAATACAAAGAGTCAAAAGAGAACTTAATAAACTTTGATACAATGTTTTTACATATGGTCAGAGGGGAACATCTAGGAAATCCAAAAATTAAAAAAATGTTACTAGAGGGTCAAAACTAATGGAAACAGTTGATATTGTAAGTATAATTACCATTGCATTTTTAGGTTCATTTGGACATTGTATTGGTATGTGTGGTGGTATTGTGATAGCTTATAGTAGTACTAAAGTTCAACAAGAATGGAGTAAATTACAACAATCTTTTGCACACCTATTATACTCATTTGGTAGAATATTTACTTATGCAATTTTAGGGGCAATCTTTGGATACTTAGGAGGGGTTGCAACTTTTTCAAATACTGCAAATGGAATATTATGGCTGGTTGCAGGAACAGCTATGTTGCTAACAGGTCTTTCACTTTTAGGTAAAATAAAATTTTTAACTCTAATAGAACACTCATTTTCAAAGTCAAAATGGTATACAGAAAACTTTAGGGCATTGTTAAAAAGTCAAACTCTTTTTAGCTTCTTTTTACTTGGGATGTTAAATGGACTTTTACCTTGTGGTTTTGTATACTTTTTTGCAATTACAGCTGCTTCAACTGCTGATCCTTTATATGGGGCTTTAGTGATGGTTATCTTTGGATTGAGCACCATACCAGCACTTTTTTCACTTGGATTTTTTGTAGGTTTATTTAAACAAAGTGGATTTAGAAATATTATGATTAAACTAGCGGCTATTTCTGTTATACTTTATGGTGGATATACTATTTATAATGGATATGATTATTTAGTAACTCCTGATAGAACTATTTTAGAGTGTCACTAATAAAAAAAATTTACTTTGTTTTATAATATTGCATTGATACAAATTTTATTAGTTATTTTGCTAATATTTGTGTCAATAGAGTTTTTTAAGTGGATTAACCACGTGTTATTATTAAAAGAACTAAAAAACATACCTTTTCCTAAACACTATGAAAAAGTCTTAAAAAAGATTCCATATTATAATCTTTTAGATGAAGATTTAAAATTAAAACTTCATTATAAGATAATGATTTTTATAGAAGAAAAAGAGTGGTTAGGTATAAAATATGATATAACTTTTGAGATGAAAGTTATAGTTAGTTTTTATGCCTGTTTGATAGTAGTAAATTTAGATGAAAAAAGTTATTCCAATCTTAATACTATTTATATTTATCCATACGAATACGTAATAGATGAGATTAAAAGTTATGATGGTTTATATACTAAACAGAAGTTTATAATTGAGGGACAAAGTACTGGTGGAATTGTTGTTTTATCATGGCACAATATAAAAAAAGAGATTTATAACTTTAAAAACCACAATGTAATCATACATGAATTTGCACATGAGTTGGACTTTGAAGATGGTGTGGCAGATGGTGTACCTGTTTTAGAAAATTCTAAATACAAAAGTTGGGCAATTGATATGTTTAAAACATATAAAGCTTTAAATGAAAAATCTCTTACAAATAGATTTTGGGGAAAATACAAGCTTTTTGGAAATAGTGGTGCTATAAATGAAGCTGAGTTTTTTGCAGTTGCAAGTGAACTATTTTTTCAAAAACCAAACTCTTTACAACAAAAGTTTCCAAAAGTTTATAAACAACTATTAGAATTTTATAAAATAGATACAGTAAAATTATTTACAAAAAAAAGGAATTTAAATGTTTAAAAATCAAATAAAACATAGTTTTTATCTACTATTATTTATGATACTTATCTCATCATCTCTTTATGGAAAAGATAAAATATATTTTTTACCAAATGAAGCAGATATAGCAAAAGAGGATATTGTTAAACTATTGAAAAATGCAGATACTTCAATCGATATAGCAATGTATAACTTCACATACAAAAAGTTTAATAAAGCTATAAAAAAAGCAATTAAAAATGATGTAAAAGTTACTATTATTTACAATAAAACAAAGTTAAAATTTGATAAAAAAATAGAGCTTATTAAAACAAAAAGAAAACAGCATATAAAATTAGCTATAATCGACGATAAATATGCGATATACGGAAGTGCAAATTGGAAAAAAGAATCATTTGGTGAAAATTATGAGATTATAAATATCACTGATGATAAAAAAAGAGTAAAAAAATTTATAGAAATTTATAAAAAACTAAAGGAAGAGAATTAGATGTTAGAAATAGCAATAGCAGGATACTGTTTATACTTTTTAGTAAGTATATACACATCATTTATGCAAGTAGATTATGTACAAAAAGCAAAGAAGTTGGATGCAGTTATATTAACTCCATCAAAATATAAAATAGCAGGTAACTATAATGTTGCAACAAATAAGTTAGGTATGGCTACAACACTTTATGATTTTGTTTTATTTTTCATGTGGATTAGTTTTGGACTTGTTGCATTAGATGAAGCAACACTTGGATTTGAAGGTTGGATTAAAGCAGTTATATTTATAGATTTATTTATCATTATGAATTGGATATTGGCATTACCTTTTGACCTATATAAAACTTTTAAACTTGACAAAGAGTATGGTTTTTCAAATATGACTCCATCTTTATTTATAAAAGACACTATAAAAAGTGGTGCTTTATTTCTAATATTTGGAAGTGCAGTTATAGCAGGTCTATCTTGGATAATAGAGTCATTTCCTTCTTGGTGGATTTGGGGATTTATATTTATCTTTTCTGTTATTATTTTAATAAATATGCTTTATCCACTTATTAGAGATAAGATGTTTGATAAGTTTAGTCCATTAGAAGATAAAGAATTAGCTCAAAAAATCAATAAACTTTTAGAGCAAGTTGGATTTAAAAGTTCTGGTGTATTTAGTGTAGATGCAAGTAAAAGAGATAATAGATTAAATGCTTATTTTGGTGGATTAGGTTCAACAAAAAGAGTTGTTCTATTTGATACACTTGTAGAAAAACTAACACACAACGAACTTTTAGCAGTTCTAGGTCATGAACTTGGACACTTTAAAAATGGTGATATATTAAAAAATATTGGTATTATGGGACTTGTTATGTTTATATTTTTTGCAATATTTGGAAACTTACCTGATGAACTATTTTTACAGTTACATCTAAACAATGAACCGTATGCTATCATCCTTGTGTTTATGATGTTTAGTCCAATATTATCATTCTTTTTAATGCCTTTAATTTCTGCTATGAGTAGACACAACGAATATGCAGCAGATGAATTTGGAAGCAATCTAGCTAGTAAAGATGATTTAGTAAATGCCCTTTTAAAATTAGCAAATGAAAACAAATCATTTCCACTGTCTCACCCACTTTATATATTCTTTTTCTACTCACACCCACCTTTAGTTGAAAGACTGAAAGAGTTAGGATACAAAGGTGCTGGTATTGGACAGATGGATAATAATGATGAAGCTTTAAAAGAAAAATGTGATGTCTAAAACATACAAACAAATTATTAAAGAGCAAAGTAAATATTTAAGAGAGGTTACACATATACCTCAAAAAGAGGTGGAGATACTTATTCTTCATCTGTCGGGTCAAAATACAATTTGGCTACATCTTAACTATAACAAAGAATGTTTATGTGAAAAAGAGCTTGAAAAGTTGGTTAAAAAAAGAGCTACTAACTATCCTTTAGAGTATATTACGTCAAGAGCTAGTTTTTATGGAGAGGTTTTTAATGTTGCTGATGGTGTACTTATTCCTAGACCAGAAACAGAAATACTTGTCGAAAAAGCTGAGAACATTTTAAAAACTATCAAGAATCCCAGAGTAATAGAGATAGGAACTGGTAGTGGTATTATATCTGTAATGCTTGCAATTTTAATTGAAGATATTGAAATAGTTGCAGTTGATATAAATGATAAAGCACTTGAACTTGCAAGAAAAAATGCAAAAAAGCATAACGTAGAACATAAAATAACATTTGTTAATAGTAATATATTTACAAATATATCTGATGATATAAATTTTAATATGTGTATTTCAAATCCACCATATATTGCAAATAACTATAAGCTACCATTAAATGTTAAATATGAACCATCAAATGCTTTATTTGGTGGAGATATTGGAGATGAGTTATTAAAAGATATTATTACTCAAACTCATCAGAGAAAAATAAAATACTTATTTTGTGAAATGGGTTATGATCAAAAAAAACCATTATCTAAATACCTAGAACAATATAGTCCTAAAAGTTTTGAATTTTACAAAGATTTTGATAAGTTTGATAGAGGATTTACTGTAGAGTTCTAATATAAAAATGTCATATTTATTCTATAATTTTATTTAATAATTCATATAACTATATCTATTATTTTAACTTAGCCTTAAGTTTTAATTTTATATTATCTCTACTGCTTTAACTTTAAGGAGTAGTAAAATGTTACAGACCAGAGGTAATGAAATATTATTAGATACGAAAGCTTTTCTTGTATCCGAAACTGATGAAAAAGGTATCATAAAATTTGCAAATGATGAGTATTGTAAATACGCTGAATATGATCTGAGTGAACTAATAGGTCAACCACATAATATAGTAAGACATCCAGATATGCCAGCTGCTGCATTTCAAGATTTATGGGATACTATACAAAAAGGTGAAAAGTGGAGAGGTTTTGTAAAAAACCGTTCTAAATCTGGTAAGTTCTATTGGGTATTTGCTACAGTTTATCCATATACATCTTGTGATGGGGCAAGTGGTTTTATCTCTTGCAGAAGAAGAGTATCAAAAGCTGAGTCTGAAAAATATGATGCACTTTATAAGACTATGGTTTAAGGAAACAGTATGAATTTAATAAAAAATTTTACAATAAAAAATAAACTAATTGTTTCTGTATTATTCCCATTAGCTGCAATAATTATTCTGGCTTCTTTGGTGATTGGTGATCATTATAGTTCAAAAAACAAGTATGAAGATTTAAATGCTGTTATGGAACTAAATGTAAAAATATCTAAATTGGTACATGAAACACAAAAAGAGAGGGGTGCAACAGCTGGATTTTTAGGATCTAAGGGTAAGAAATTTATTGATAAACTACCTGCTCAAAGGATAGACACTAATAAAAGAATTGCAGAAATAAAAACTTTTATTGAAAATTCAGGTGTAAAAAAACTTTTAATAGATGGTACTGATAGTTATTTTGCTAATGCTATGTCTGAGTTAAATAATATCTCAAATATCAGAGAAAATGTAACTAGCATGAATATAGCTACAAAAAAAGCTATAGGTTACTATACAAATATGAATAAATTGTTTTTAAACTTTATAGCTAAGACTTCTCAATTATCAAATGATTCTGAACTTACATATAGTGTTCTATCATATTATAATTTCCTTCAATCAAAAGAGAGAGCAGGGATAGAAAGAGCAATAGGTAGTGCTACTTTTGCAAATGATAAATTCTCAAAAGGTGGAAAAGCTAAACTCGAATCATTAGTGTCAGAGCAAAATTCATATATGGACAGTTTTTTAGCTTTAACTTCAAAAGAGGCACAAGAGTTTAAAGATAAAACACTACAAGGTAGATCTATAGATGAAGTAAATCGTATGAGAAATATTTTAGCTGAATCTAAAGAGATCGGTGGATTTGGTGTAGATGCTGGATATTGGTTTGATACTATTACAAAAAAACTTGGATTATATAAAAAAACTGAGAATTTTATAGTTGAAAATTTAAGAATAACTAATAACAACCTAAAAACTAACGTAAAAATAGCAATAAGCTTAAGTAACTTACTTCATGAAACACAAAAAGAGAGAGGTGCTACGGCTGGATTTATAGGGAGTAAAGGTAAAAAATTCACTACTAAATTACCAGCACAAAGAGTGCTGACAAATAAGAAACTTAAAATTGCAAAAAATACTATCAAAAAGCTAACTATATCTTCATTTAATAATGATGCAAAAAAGAATCTTGAAAAAGCATTTGTTCAACTTAATAGGTTAGAAAGTATTAGAGCAAATGTAGATAGTTTTTCTATAGGCGGAGCAAAGGCTATTGGATACTATACTGGGATGAATGCAATATTTTTAGATACAATAGCTTCTATAACAAAAGATGCTACTACATCCCCTGAAGCTAGAGATCTTTTAGCTTGGCACAACTTTATAATGGCAAAAGAGAGAGGTGGAATAGAAAGAGCTGTTATGTCTAATAGTTTTGCAAGAAATAAGTTTCTACCGGGAATGAAGTCTAAATTTACAAAGCTGGTAACTGAACAGAATGCTTATCTCTCAAGTTTTGAAAAAGCAGCGACTCCAAAGATGATAGAGTTTTATAAAAAGACTGTTAGTGGTAAATATATAGATGAAGTTAATCGTATGAGAGGTATTGCAAGTGATGCACAAACTATTGGCGGGTTTAGTGTTGATGCTTCTTATTGGTTTGATACAATTACTGCAAAAATAAATTTATTAAAAAAAGTTGATGATTATTTAAGTACTGAGTTATTATCTAAATCAAAAGAGAAACTTTCAAGTGAGCTTAGATCACTATATACTTATATAGTGTTGATTTTATTAATTATATTAATTTCAAATCTATTAGCATATATTATTAGTAAAAATATTGCAAATTCAATACAAAAGATAAGTTATGGTATAGAACAATTTTTATCATTTTTATCTAGAGAACATAATGTAATCGAAAAAATAGATTTAAATAGTGAAGATGAGTTGGGAATTGTAGCTCAGAATATTAATAGTAATATTGATCAAATTAATGATGATATAGAAAATGATATGCTTTGTGTAGGTGAAGCAATTCTAACATTAAATAAGATGCAGCAAGGATACTACAACTGTAGAGTAAATACAAGTGCTTCAAATTCACAAATACAAACTTTGGCTAACACTATAAATAAAATGTTGGATGTTCAGTCAAGTATTATGAATGATATTTTGATAGGACTTAAAAAATATACAGATTATAACTATATGGATAGAATTGTATTAGATGATAGTATTGGCGGAGAGACAAAAATACTTGTAGATGATATTAATAAATTAGGTGATGCTATAACTACAATGTTAGTAGAAAATAAACAAAATGGTATTACTCTAGATCATACCTCACAAATACTTCTAAACAATGTTGATATGTTAAATAAAAACTCTAATGAAGCTGCAGCTTCACTGGAGGAGACAACGGCATCAATAGAGGAGATATCTGCAACTATAACAAGTAATGTAAATAATGTTGTGCAGATGTCAAGTTATGCAAATGTAGTTACAACTTCTACACAAAAAGGTCAAGAGTTGGCAAATGAGACAAGTATCTCTATGGACAATATTAATATTGAGGTAGATTCTATAAGTGAAGCTATAGTAGTTATTGATCAAATTGCTTTCCAAACAAATATTCTATCTTTAAATGCGGCAGTAGAAGCAGCCACTGCTGGTGAAGCAGGAAAAGGTTTTGCAGTAGTTGCACAAGAGGTAAGAAATCTTGCTTCAAGATCTGCGGAAGCTGCAAATGAGATTAAAGCTATTGTTGAACAAGCAAAAAATAAAGCCAATGATGGTAAATTGATAGCTGATAAGATGATAGAAGGTTATACTGTATTAAATGAAAGTATATCAAAAACAATAGATCTTATAAAAAATGTTGAAAGTTCATCAAAAGAGCAACAAGCAGGTATGGAACAAATAAATAGTGCAATGGGTACATTAGATAGACAAACTCAAGAAAATGCTACAATAGCGTCTCAAACACATAATGCAGCATTAGAGACAGATACTATAGCTAAACTTGTTGTTAAAAATGCAGATGAGAAAGAGTTTAATGGAAAGAATGATATGGATAAAAGTTCTCAAGCAAAAGATATGGACTATAAAAAATACACTTGATTATCATATCATAGTTAATGATTCTCTTAAAAAGAAAAAAAGATAAACTTTTGTTTATCTTTTTTTATGTTATAATTAGGCAAAATTTAATAATATTTAATAAAGGGTAACTTAAAAAATGGCAAAAAGTTTATATGAGACATTAAATGTAAGTGAAAATGCAACACAATCAGAGATAAAAAAAGCATATAGAACATTAGCAAAAAAATATCATCCTGATATGAATAAAGATCCAGATGCAGAAGAAAAATTCAAAGAGATAAATGCAGCATATGAAGTAATAGGTGATGAGAAGAAAAAAGCACAATATGATATGCATGGTGATGATATGTTTGGTGGACAAAACTTTCATGATTTTGCACAAGGTCAAGGTGCTGGAGTAGACATAAATGATATATTAAGTCAGATGTTTGGACAACAAGGTGGTGCAGGATTTGGAGGTAACAGTGGTTTTGGTGGATCTCCATTTTCTGGAAACCAAGGTTTTTCACAACCAGATTTAGATATTAGTGCAAATCTTTCAATAGATTTTAATACAGCTATTTTAGGTGGACTTAAAAATGTATCTATAAACAATGAATCATTTGATATAAAAATACCAGAAGGTATAAAATCGGCACAAAAAATTAGAGCAAAAGGTAAAGGTAAACAAGCACAAGGTTTCCCTAGGGGTGATTTAATTATTACTTTAAAAGTAGAAGATAGTGATGATTATGAAAGAGATGAAGATGACAACTTAATAAAATCATTTGATATATCTCTAAAAACTGCTTTATTCGGTGGAAAAGTTTCTATTGAGACATTAACTAAAACTATCACATTAAAAGTACCACAAAATACAAAACAAAACCAAAAATTTAGAGTAAAAGAGTTAGGTGCTTTAAATAGAAAAACTAAAGAAAAAGGTGCTCTGTATTTAAAAGCAAATATAGTTTTACCAGCTTTAGATTCTTTAGATGAAGATTTTGTTAAGGTATTAGAGGAAAAATTACCTCAATAGAGATAAAACAGAATACAACAAGTTTATAACTTGTTGTATATAAACGTTACGCTAATTTATATCTAATAGAGTAGCTTCTCATTAATGGTGGAGTGTCATAATAACTCTCATCATTTGAAGATTTGTGAGGAACATGCACAGGTGTAACTGGTGTCATATTTGAACTCTCTTGTACCGCTTCCTTAGTATCAGCAGATTCAAATCCAGTTGCAACTATTGTTATTTTTATCTCATCTATATCCATAGAGCTATCAGAAGTTGTACCAAAGATAATCTCAGGATTTCCTGTAAGAATATCATTTATATCTTCCATTACATCACTAATTGCAAACATAGAAACATTTGGATTTGTTGTCCAATGTATCATAATACCTTTTGCTCCACTTAGTGATATTTCATCTAACAAAGGTGATTTTATAGCCATCTCTAGTGCAGTGTTAGCAGCATTGTCACCTTTTGCTTTTCCAATACCCATAAGTGCGATACCTTTGTGTTGCATTATAGTTTTAACATCAGCAAAATCGACATTTATATCATCGCTACCTGGTTTTAAAATAACCTCACTCATACCATTTACTGCTTGATATAAAACATCATCAACAACTTTAAAAGCATCTTTCATACCTATAGTAGGATCAACAATACTTCTAAGTCTGTCATTTGCTATAACAATAATAGAATCACTAACTTTTTTTAACTCTTCAAGTCCAAGATTTGCTAATCCTGTTCTTTTTTTACCTTCCCATTTAAAAGGTTTTGTTACAACAGATACAGTTAAAGCACCTATCTCTTTTGCAGCTTTTGCAATAATAGCAGCAGCTCCAGTTCCAGTTCCACCACCTAAACCAGCAGCAATAAATACAATATCAGAACCATCTAAAGACTCTTTTATCTCTTGATAGTTCTCTAATGCAGAATCTCTACCAATTTCAGGACGCATCCCTGCACCTAATCCACGAGTAAGTTCAATACCTAATTGTATTTTTTTTGGTGCTTGTGATAAGTTTAGTACTTGAAGATCAGTATTTGCAACTATTAAATCAATTTTATGTGTACCCTCTTTTATCATATGATTTATCATATTACAACCACCACCACCTACTCCAATAACAGCTATTTTAGCTGCATTCTGAGATAATGTTCTAGATGGTCTTTGTATTGTTATACTATTTTGATCAAAAAGATTTATATCCATTATATCCACCTTGATATTTTAGAGAAAATTTTATTCATGATTTTTGGTTTTTCTTCATCTTTTTGTTCTTGCTTCTCTTTTATTGTACCAATTTCATTAATACCATTTGAATGATTAGTTGGTAGTTCAATTTTTTGTTTTATAGGTGTTGATTCTTCTGAATGGGGCATTCTATTAACATTAACTACTGTTTTAGTTTTAATTTCACCATTGCTATCTAACTCAAAACCATCACTACTGCTAAGTTCATATAAAAGTAATCCAACAATAGTTGACATTGTAGGGTCATTAAAATCTACATAACCATTTTGGATATTTTTTGGATTTGCCACTTTTACTGGTAATGTTTCAAAAATCATTGAAGCTAACTCTTTAACACCTGGTATTAAAGTCATACCACCAGTTAAAATAACTCCACCATCAATATTATCAATCACCCCACCCTCAATCAATCTATCATGGATAAGAGAAAGAATCTCTTCTATTCTAGCATGTAATATTGGCTGAATTTGATCTAATGAGATCTCTTTTGTTTCTGTTTCATTACCTAAAAGTGGAAGTTTGACTTTTTTAATATTTTGCTCATTATCTTCATCTTTATTTGGAAGTAAAGTACCGTACTGTTTTTTAACCATATTTGCAGCACTATAAGGCGTATGAAGCATAACCGAAATATCATTAGTTATATGTTCACTTCCCATTGGTAAGAAGTCATTATAGATTATTGTTGAGTCTTTATATACAACTAATTGAGATGTTGTACCACCAAGGTTAATAACAACAGTACCTAACTTTTTTTGATCATTCTCTAATGTTGAAATTGCACTAGCATAACCTGAAAGTACAAACTTATCAACTTCAAGATTTGATGCTTTTAAAGCATTTTTTATATTTATTAATGATGTTTTTTTAGTTGTAATAACATTTACTAACACCTCTAATCTTGAACCATTCATATTTAAAGGGTTAGATATAGATGAACCATCATCAACTCTAAACAATATTGGTAATACATGAATAACTTCATAATCTGGAATAATATTAGCATTGTATAATGCCATTTTAAGAACTTGCTTGATCTCGTTTTGTGTTATTTGTCCAGAAGGGATATTAACACTTCCATTACTTCTTAATGTTTTTGTATTTGCACCAGATAATGAAACTATAGCTTTGTTCATAGATGAACCAGAACTACTCATAGCTTTATACACAGATTCTTTTATACAGTTACCTGCAAGATTAATATCAACGATATTACCCTTTTGTACACCTTCACTTTTTACTTTACTTACACCTAATATATTAATTTTATTATTAAAATCATTTGCAGCAACAATAGAGATAATATTTGTTGTGCCAATGTCAATAGCTAAAATTGGAGTGTTCAATTAATTGTTACCCATATATGATTTAACATCATACTTATTTTTTAGTTTTTCTAACAATGAACTAGAGATTAAATTTGTTTTAACATCACCAACTGCAGATACAACAGTATAGTCGTTATTGCTGTTATAAGGTACAAACTTAGAATCTGTAATCTCATATACAACAGACTTTTCAAATAGTTTTATAGAACCTTTTTTATCTTTTGAACTAAATATACTTTGAGTAAGTTGTTGTATCTCTTCATCTTGTAAACCATTGATTGTAGGCTTTGTATCTCTACTAATATAACCAATATCTTTACCTTTAAAGTTTTCCATTGCAAGTTTTGTTTTTTCATCTAAATCTTTATTTTTTGCATCTTTTATAAACTCTGATTTAATATTACTTTGAACATCTTCAAATGGTAAAACTTGAGGTTTAGTTTTTTTAATTAACTTAACAACATAATAGTTATTGTTTTCATAAACAGGCTTTAAAGTTTCACCTATACTACTTTTGATGACTTTATCAAAGTTTTCTTTAGATAAAAAATCTGTACTATCATATATTGTTTTTGTTTGAGCAAACTTTTCTTCATCTCTTTTTAGTTTAAGATAAAGTTTAAGAGCAAGTTTTCTCATATCTTTTTTTGTTTTAGAATCAATATTTTCAACTTTTGTATAACTGATTTCATAACCAGCTGGTGACATATAGTTTGTTTTTATATTTTCCCAATATTTTGTTAACTCAACAGTTGTAGGTGTAACTTTAATATTGTTAGCTTTTATAATAGATATACTAACTTTATCTTGAGAATATAAAAGTTTACCAATATTGCTTATCTCTTTTGTAGATAAAGGACTATTGAATATATTTTGAATTTTTGTTACTAATAAATCTTGCTTAAGTTGAGCTTCAAACTCTTTACTTGTTCTTCTATTTTGTTTTAAAACACTCATATAAGTATTTTTATCAAATTTTCCATCTTTTAAAAATGAACTTATTTTTACTAGTTCTTTTGCTACCTCTTTATCAGTAACTACTAAACCTAAATCAGAAGCATAACTCATTAATAAATATTTTTGAATAACTCTTTGCAGTGCTGCATCTTCAAGTTTTAATTGTTCTGCTAACTCTTTATTGAAAGATTCACCGAACATCTGTTGATATTGTGAATAAAGTGCACTATATTCATTTTGTAAATCTGAAAGAGGTATCTCTTTATCACCAACAACTGCTACAGTACTACTTGATTTACCATAATCATAACTACCCCAACCAACGAAACCAGCACCTACAAATGCTATAGTACTTATCCAAATTGTAACGATCAACCACTTTTTATGTTTTTGCATCCACGTAATCATAATTTTTTAATACCTTTTATATTTTATTATTTAAGTTTTTATTATACAGTTTTCTTCATTATTAATATCTGAGTCATCATATGGATCCATATGAATATTTATAATCCAATGTTTTGAACTATCAAGTTTTTTTATTTTATCTTCAATTCTATCTGATACTTTATGTGCTTCCATTAGTGTTATTAAACAATCAAAAACTAAATGAACATCTACAAAGTTGTTATTTCCTGCTGTTCTAGTTTTTAAAAAATGGTGATCGTTTACTTGTGATTCTGTTTTAAATATCTCAACAATATCTTTAGAAGTTTCTTCTTCAAGTGATTTATCTAATAATACTAATACACCATCTTCAATTAGTTCGTATGCACTATATATAATAAATATTGAGATTCCAGCACCTACAATAACATCTATGATTTCATATCCTGTTATTGAAACACCAAGAAGAGAGAATAAAACAGCTGCATTTACCCATACATCTGTTTTATAATGCAATGCATCAGCTTTTATAACCATATTGTTTGTTTTTTTAGCAACTGCATTTAGATATGCAACAAGTCCTATAGTTATAAAAAGTGATATAATCATCACAATAAGAGAAGTTTCTAAATATTGAGAAACTTCACCTGTGTAATATTTCTTTACAGCAGTGTATAAAAGAAATAAACCAGACATAGTGATAATAACACCTTCAATTACACTTGCCAAGGCTTCTATTTTACCTCGACCATAATTGAAGTCACTATCTGCTGGTTTTTCAGAATTAGAAATAGCAAAGTAGTTAAATAGTGATACAAACATATCTAAAATCGAATCAATTGCGGAAGCCAAGACCGCCACACTACCACTGGCAATACCAATGGTAAGTTTGATTAACGTTAAAAATGCTGCTACACTACTTGATACTACGGTTGCTTTTTTCTGTAAAGTCATTCTTTATATTATCCTCTATTTCTGTCTCTATTTCCGCCAGATCTATTTCTGTCTCCAGAACCTCCAGATCTATTTCTATCTCTATTTCCGCCAGATCTATTTCTGTCTCCAGAACCTCCAGATCTGCTTCGGTTTCGGTTTCTACCACCACCGCCACCACGACCACCTCTAGAACCACCACCTTCTTTAGCTCTTTTTAATAAGAACTCAATATCTTTCATAGACTTACCAATAAAATCTTTACCTTTGATTTTTGTTTGGTTAAGTAATATTGTTGCTAATTTATAAGTAATAGTTGATAAATCATAATCCTCTTTTAATTGATCAATAATATCATAAACTGACTCATCAACCTCTTGTGAACTGATTTTTTCTTTTAAAGTGTCAACAGCTTTAGCTTTTACAGAATCTCTATTTGGTACTAATTTACTTTCTATATTAGCTCCAACATCTTTTTGTATTTTGTGTAAGCTTCTGAACTCAGCTGGAGTTACAATAGATACAGCTTTACCTTCTTGACCACCACGACCAGTTCTTCCAATTCTATGAACATAACTTTCAGAATCAAATGGAAGTTGGTAATTAAATACGTGAGAAACACCTTTAACATCAAGTCCACGAGCTGCAACATCAGTTGCAACAAGAACTTCAAGTTGATCAGCTTTAAATGATCTAATCACTTCTTCTCTTTGTCTTTGCTCCATATCACCATGAAGACCTTTAGCGGCATAACCTTGTGCTACTAAATATGTTGCTAATCTATCAACATCTCTTTTCATTTTACAAAATACAATCGCTTTTGCAGGATCTTTGTAATCAAAAAGTCTGATTAAAGCATCATCTCTTTCATATTCTTCAACTACATAAAATGATTGCTCAATTTTTGCATTTGTCATCTCTGATTTTGTAACTGTTACAAATGCTGGCTCGTTTAAAACTCTCTCTGCTAGTTTTTTAATTGGCGCTGGCATTGTTGCTGAGAACATTAAAGTTTGTTCTCTACCGTTTAGATAATTAAAAATTTCTTTAATATCATCTAAAAATCCCATATCCATCATCTCATCAGCTTCATCTAAAACTACGTATTTAGGATTAATTGTGATTTGTTTTTTAGAAAGTAAATCTAAAAATCTTCCTGGAGTTGCAACTATTATAGAAGCCTCTGAAACATGCTTGATTTGTCTTGAATAAGAACTACCACCATAAACAGTAGCAGATTTTATACCTAAGAACTTACCAAATTTAAATAGCTCATCACTAACTTGCATTGCTAATTCTCTTGTAGGAACTACAACTACCATTTCAACACTTCCATCACACTTCATCATATTTAAAAGTGGAAGACCAAATGCTGCAGTTTTACCTGTACCTGTTTGTGCTTGCGCAACTATATCTTTACCTTCAAGTACAATTGGAATAGAATCTCTCTGTACTGGACTTGGTTCTACGAACCCTGCTGCTTCGATTGCTTTGTTAAGCTCTGACTTTAAGTTAAAATCTGTAAATTTCATATTTTATGTTACCCTTTTTATTAATCATAGGGGAATCTTTAAAATAAAACTTTTTCATTTAACTTACTTTTAAGATTTCCTATATATTTTGCATTTTAGCTAAGTTTACCTTAATGTTTTATTTAACTTATTTCTACCCTATTTCTACCATTGTCTTTTGCACGATAAAGTGCCTCATCACACTTTTCATACATTAATTTTTCTGTATCGTTTGATTCATATTGGCATACTCCAAAACTAGCAGTAACTCCACCTGCTGTTGGGTGAGAAATTTTTTCCACATCAGCTCTTAAATGTTCAGCTACTATTGCTGCATTTTCTTTTGTTGTTTTAGGTAACAGCATCACAAATTCTTCTCCACCCCATCTTGCAAATGTATCCGTAGACCTAGTCATCTTGTCAATTGTTTTTGCCAAAAGTATTAAAACCTCATCACCTACTAGATGTCCATAAGTATCATTAAATTTTTTAAAATGATCAATATCTATTAAAATCATACTAAATGTTTCATCATGTCTATTAGCTAAGGCAATCTCTTTTTCAAACTCTTCATCTATTTTATTTCTATTATAAATATTTGTTAAGTTATCGTAGTAAACTTTATTTTGCATCTCAATTTTTTCTAAAGTCATTAAAGATATATCTATTAATGTTGCTAAATATATATCTTTACCATCTTTTCTATTAATAGGTGTTAGATTAAAGTGAAATGATTTTGGCATAAATTTATTAAAATCAAATACCATCACATTTCTTTTTGTAGCTTGAGTTCGAAGCATAAGTTCCATAAAATCTTCTTCATCGTTCAGAAGACCTTTATGTATAAAATCATCTTGCTCCATAAAAATATCAATAAATTTAGTGTATTTATTATTAAACTCTTCTATTATTTCTATATTGAAAAGATTTAAAAATGTATTATTTGCATATATTATATTATCTAAATCTGTTACTGCTAACAAATGTGTATCTGCATTTATGATTGCTTGTAACATTTGATTTCTATTTTTTTCCTCTTTTTTATTTACAATGATTTCTGCGCTAGTCTCTAGCATAGAAAATAATTTTTTATTTTCTATTGGCTTTACGATATAACTTGAAATATCTAAATCTAATGATTCAGTTAAAAGTTCAATAGTATTATATGCTGATGTTACAATAATAGGGATCTCTTCATCAATAGTTCTAATTTTTTTAGTCATTTTTAAACCTGATACAATTGGCATTTGAATATCTGTAATAATAATATCCGGCTTATGCTCTAAATATTTTTCATATCCTTCTTGACCATCTGAAGCCACAAAAAGTTCTTTCACTTTTTTTGATAAATTTTTTGAATATAGCTTTTGAGTTTCTATATCATCTTCGACATAAAGTACTGTTACCTCTTTAAGTAAATCTTTTTTCATTCTAACTTTCCATCCTTTATTTAATTTTATTTAATTTTATTTTAAATATTACACCGTCTTTATAATTTATTACACCTATTTCACCTTCCATATTGTCCTCAATTATTTTTTTAGACATATATAGACCAATACCTGTACCCTTACCTTCCTCTTTTGTTGTAAAGTATGGTTCAAATACCCTATTTATAATATCACTAGCAATACCACCAGCGTTGTCACATATTTCTATTATTCCTGTATCTTTTATAACTATATCTATCTTTTTATTTTCTATATTATTTTGTATTAATGCATCTTTTGAATTGTTTATAATATTTAATATAACTTGCTGAAACTCATTTGCAAAACCATAAGATATAAAATCTTTATCATTTATGGTTATATTTACATTATGGTTATCTAAATCATTTTGAATAATTTTTACAGTATTTAATATTTTTTCTCTAACTGTAAATTTTACTCTTTTTTTATCTATTCTAAAAAAGTTTCTAAAGTCATCAATAGTATTAGACATAAACTTTACAAACTCCATATTTTTATTGATAAACTTTTTAATATATTTTTCATCTACTATATTATCATCAAAGTCATCTTCTAAAAACTGTATATGACCTGATAAAGCATTTAGTGGCTGTCTCCATTGATGAGCAATAGCACCTATCATCTCACCCATGGCAGCTAACTTACTTTGCTCTGCAATAAGTCTATCTTTTTCTTTATTTAGTCTAAGCTCTAGTTCTACTTTATCCTCTAACTGATTTTTATAAAGTTCAAGCTCTTGAAGTGCAAGTGAAAGTCTATAATTTGTTGTACTTAATTGTGTATTGTCATAAATATAAAGACATATTTGTTTTTTCTCTAAATCATAAGGGACAAGTGTAACACTTTGTTGCATTAGAGTATATACTTTATCAGTGATACTATTAATATTAATATCTATAAAATAGTTGTGTGGATTAACACTATAATAACTAGGTGAATTTAATGATAATGTTAATTTTATTTTTCTTTTTAATGTTTTTTCATTTATATTATTAAATTGTTTACAAATATTATTTCCAAGTATATCTTTTGAATCAATTTTAGTCTTTAGTTCACACCATCTATTCCAAAATACTATATTTAAATTATCATCTAAAATAATAATTCCATTATCAATAGTATTAAAAATAATATCTGGACTAGTTACTGTCATCTATTTAATACTTATCCAGTATTTTATTTAGAGCATTTTGAAGCCATAATATAGATTCATCTTTTGTTAGTATTAAAAGTTCAGCAGTTATTTTTTGGTCTTTAAATTCTAACTCAGTAGATATGATAATAATTTGCTGATATTGTTCTAAAAATTTATTATCTAAATTATCTATAGAATCAATTTTTTGAATACTTGGTGGTTCAAATGATACAGTTGTATCTAACTCTTCGGCAAGTTTACCTATTGTTGTAGATGATAAAATATTTGTAATCTCTAATACTATGTCAAATAATTCATTGTCATTAATATGCTCATTATCAAGCTCAAATTCATGTGCTAAGTTAACAGCTGATGATTTATTTATTAAAAATAAGTTTTCTCCTGCTATATCTCCATTTAAAAGTTGGGTTGCTACAAACTGTTCATCTTTTATAAATAGTTTATTTTTTAAATAATTTTTTAGTTCTACTGCAGGAATAATTTGTATTTTTGGTACATTTAAAGTTGCAAATGCATCAAGAATCTCACTAATGGTTGCCGTTGCACTACCATAAGCAATATTCATCAACTCTTGAAGACAATCCCTTTCATCTTCATTTAACTTTATTAAGTTCACAAAATTTTTCCTAATTTTAAAAGAATATTCTTCATCTTATCACCATCTATAGGTTTATTTATAAATCCAATTGCACCATTCTCTTTTGCTTTAACAATAGCACCTTGTTGTACATCTGCACTTATTACAATAATTTTAGCATCTTTATCAAATTGTGTTATTGCTAATGTTGCTTCAAATCCATCCATAACAGGCATAGTTAAATCCATAAAACATAAATCTGGTCTATGCTCTTTATATATTTCAACTGCTTCTTCACCATTTGAAGCTAGCAATACTTCATCCCCATCAGTTAAAAAACTACTTAACACTTTATTTACCATTTTTCTTGCCATTTTAGAATCATCTGTAATGAGATACTTCATTATATTTCCTAATATTTTAATTGCGACTATTTTAACACTTTTATGATAGAATCCAACTTATGCAGGGTTATATTATAAATATCAATAAAGTAAAAGATGAAGATTTAATTGTTTCAATATTAACTGAAAATAACTTTTATACAACATACAGATTCTATGGTGCAAGACATTCAATAATAAATGTTGGTTATAAAATAGATTTTGAACTAGAATCAAGTATGAAAAGTGGGATAGCAAGACTAAAAGATGTGTTACAAATTGGTTTTCCATGGATTGAAAATAGAGACAAACTATACTGTTGGCAAAGATTTATAAAACTTTTTTATCCACACTTAAAAGATGTTGAATATATAGAACCATTTTATTTTGAACTTTTAAATGAATTGTCACATAAAATAATAAAACAAAACCCAAAAAGAGCAATCATAGAAAGCTATATCAAACTATGTCAACATGAGGGTAGACTACACACCGAATATGAATGCTTATTATGTGAAGAGAAAATCACAAAAGATATATCATTAGTAAGAAGTTTTTTACCAGTTCATAGTAAATGTGCTTATGCAAAAAAATTAAATATTTCTCAAGTTCAAGAGTTATTTGAAGAAAATAGTCTTTTAAACTTTAACGAAGAGGAGACAGAATATTTATGGCAACTATTACTTCAAGGATTATAAACTAATTTTAAGTTTATTGTACTATAATTCTCTACTTTTTAAATGGAGGCATAGCAAAGTGGCTAATGCATTGGATTGCAAATCCTTGATCCTCGGTTCGACTCCGAGTGCCTCCTCCACTCAAAACCTCACAACTAAAGCATTTCAATCTTATATATTTCAAGTACATCCATTATAATTTAATTCAAAAAAGTCCTTTTTATAGGGTTTTTTTAATATAAAAGTATTTTTGTCTTACGCCAATTCAACATACGCAGGAGTATCTCAAAACTATACTTATGATAATGATGGATTACTATTAAGTAGTGGAGGTTATAATCTAATAAGAGATATAGATAATGGATACACAACATCTTTAAGCGATGGTGTATTAAATCAAACTAGAACATATGATAACTATGGAGAACTTACAGCTCAAAGTGATAATACATTTAGCTACAATCTAATCAAAGATAACGCCTCATTAATCACTCAAAAAGAAGAAACCATAAATAACCAAACTTCTACATATAACTATACCTATGATGATAATGGTAAACTAACACAAGTAAAAAAAGATAATACTATAGTAGAAGAGTACACTTATGATAATAATGGGAATAGATTAAGTTCAACTGTAAATGGTATAACTACAACAGCTAGTTATACACTAGATGACCAAATAGAGGTATATGGAGATAATACATATACTTATGATAACGATGGGTATTTACAAGAAAAAGTTACACCAGATAGTACTACAACTTATAGCTACTCAACACTAGGGGAACTAAAAGAGGTATCAACACCTACTAAAACTATTACCTACGAACACAATGCAAATAATCAAAGAGTATCTAAACTTATAGATGGTGTAATAACAGAAAAATATCTATGGGCAAATCTAACAACACTATTAGCAATATATGATAAAGATGATAACTTAATCCAAAGATTTGAGTATGCAGACCAAAGAATGCCAGTAACTATGACTATGGATAGTGATAAATACTATCTACACTATGACCAAGTAGGAAGTTTAAGAGCTATATCTGATACAAATCATAACATCATAAAAGAGATAGTTTATGATACCTATGGTAATATTTTATTAGATACAAATCCAAACTTTAAAGTACCGTTTGGATTTGCAGGTGGTTTTTATGATGAAGATACTAAGTTAGTTAGATTTGGATATAGAGATTATGATTCATATACTGGAAAATGGACTGCTAAAGATCCTATAGATTTCTTTGGTGGGGATTCTAATCTTTATGGGTATGTTTTAGGTAATCCTGTTAATTTTATTGATCCATTTGGGCTTTGTAATATGTATGAGGGGGCTATGGATAGAGCCTTATATCAAGATCAAACCTGGGAAGAAAGACAGAGGAATGCTTTTAATATGTTTGATAAGACAAGTGAAGTTGGAAAGATTATATCTGTTACGGGAACACTTTTAGAAAATCCATTATTAATTGGAACAGGAGAGGCTATTTCTGTTGGTGCAACGACAATGAAGTATATTGTAAGTCCAGATAATCATCAATCACATGAAATTGTAAATGATTATTTACCTTTTCAATATTTTATAACTCCTGCGTATTAGGTGTAAAATGATGAAAAAGTTAATTTATTTAGTATCTTATTTATGTTTAATTATCGTTTGGATTATTTTTATCTTAATTGTATTAGAATTATTGAATATAGTAAACAGTTTGGGTCAAATATCATTAATAGCTATACCTTTTGGCTACATATATCACAAATTGAAACCAATGCCTTTTAGTGAAGTTATATTAAAATTTACTGGTATAAAATTGCCAACTTGGGAAACTATAAAATATAAATTTATGATATTAATAGGAACAGATCCAGATTCTTTAAAAGAACCAAAAGATAAAGAAGATAAAGGGGACAGGTAATTCTTCCTCCTCGTTACTCTCTGGTTCCACCTCTCCCGAGGTGGAACCCATATAAAAGATAAATTATGTCAATAAATGAAAATATCTACAAAAAATATATAAAAACCAATCAAAGAGTATCATATAACTCAGCACTAAACCACCAAACACAATATTTCTATAATCAAAATAGAAAATTAACTCAAATCATCAGACCAAGTGGTAAAACAGTGGATAATAACTATATCAATGATAGATTAAACCGTACAACCACAGCAGAATCTACAATAAACTATAGCTATATATTTAATGATAAAATAGATACTATCACAAAAGATTCTGAATCTATAAAATATAACTATGATGGAGATTTAATCACATCAGTAGTTCAAAGTGGAGTATTAAACCAAACAGTGTCATATAGTTATAACAATGATTTCAAAGTAAACTCTACAATATACGCAGGAGTATCTCAAAACTATACTTATGATAATGATGGATTACTATTAAGTAGTGGAGGTTATAATCTAATAAGAGATATAGATAATGGAGATACATTTAGAGCAAATATAAACTCTTATCCTAGTATCATAGGTAGAAAAATGGCTATAAGAATAAATGGTATAGATACACCTGAAATAAGAGGAAAATGAATCAAAGAAAAAAAACTAGCTAGAGTAGCAAAAAAACTAACTGTATCAACTCTAAGAGGTGCTAAAACTATAGAGCTTAGAAAAAATATGTAAAGAGCTAAGTATTTTCGTATTGTAGCTGATGTGTATGTTAGAATAAGAGTTTAGCAGATATACTTATATTAAATAATTTGGCAGTTAGTTATGATGGTGGAACTAAAATTAAAAATTGGTGTGAATGATAACTAAATTATATAAATTAATTATAAGGTATTTAAAAAACTTATTATTTTATCGTTCAACTAATGATTATATAAGATACTTATAATACAGTCGTTGGAACTGAACAAAATTTTTATTAATAATCTTCTTTAGTCTAATAAGTTATAATATATAAAATAAATTTAAAAAGGATTATCGTGAGTTTAACAGATACAAATAAATTAAATTTTATCAATACTATCAAAGATAAATTATCACAATTTAAAGAAGTGAATAAAGTGATTTTATTTGGTTCATTTGTTAAGTCTGATAATCCTAACGATATAGACATTGCAATAGTTCAAAATTCAAATGATAACTTTTTAACACTATCTTTAAAATACAGAAAAGTACTAAGAGAGTTATCAAAAACTATTCCACTTGATATAGTACCTATAAAAGCAAATACTGAGGGTGTATTTTTAGAAGAGATAAATAAAGGGCAAATTGTATATGAAAGATGAAACTAAACAATGGTTAAAATATGCAAATGAAAATTTAGAATCATCAAAGATACTAGTTAAAAGTTGTTTATATAATCCATCTTTACAAAATACTCAACAATCTATAGAAAAGTATCTATAATATAATTGGAAGAAAATGAAAGAATTTATACCAAATAACTTACCTCTTATCAAAGATATAGAAACAAAAAAGATACTTAAAAAATCTATATCATCAAATAGAGCATTAGCTAAATTAAATGGTGTGGCTAAAATAATTCCTAATAGTAATATCTTAATAAATTCTCTTGCTCTTCAAGAAGCAAAAGATAGTAGTGAGATAGAGAATATAATTACAACTCATGATGAGTTATATAAAGCAGATTTAGATATAAAAAATATATCTCATGCAACTAAAGAAGTACAAAACTATAAAAATGCTCTTTTAAAAGGTTATGATTTAGTAAAAGAGAATAAACTATTATTAAAAAAATATATAGTTGAGATACAAAAAGAGTTAGAACAAAATGATGCAGGAGTTAGAAAACAAAGTGGAACAAATCTGGCAAATGCTTTAACAGGTGAAGTAATATTTACTCCACCACAAAACCATGAAGATATTGAAAAGCTTTTGACTAATTTAGAACAATATATAAATGAACCAAATGATATAGATACACTTATAAATATGGCTATCATACATTATCAATTTGAAACTATACATCCCTTTTATGATGGTAATGGTAGAACAGGAAGAATTATAAATATCTTGTATCTTATTTTGAATGATTTACTTGATATACCAATATTGTATTTAAGTAACTATATTATTAAAAATAAAAGTGATTATTATAGACTATTGCAAGAGGTTAGAACTAAAGATAATTGGGAAGAGTGGGTATTGTATATGCTTGATGGTGTTGAACAAACATCATTAGAGACAATATCTTTAGTTAATGATATTTCAACTCTTATGAAACAAACAAAGCAAGATATAAAAGAAAAGTTACCAAAGATATATAGTAAGGATTTGATTGAGATATTATTTTATCATCCATATACTAAAATAGATTTTTTAGTTGATGGATTAGGACTTACTAGACAAACAGCATCAAAGTATCTTAAAGAGTTGGAATCAATAGGGATATTAGAAAGTATTCAAATAAAGAATAGTAAATTTTATATAAATATAGAACTATTTGCTAGGTTAAGAAAAGGGATATAAGTTAACATAGCTTTATACCTATGTTAAGAAAATGGATAAATCTTAACATAGATAAAAACTATGTTAAGAAAATCGAAGAATCTTTACATATATATGTCTATGGGTAAAATAACTATAAAATTACTCCTATAGTTAATGTATTAGTAGCTTAATATTCGCAAGAAAGTGCCTACTCCAATTAATTATCTAATTAAACATATAAAAGTGCAACTTTTATATCATCATATGAGATTTGCTTATCAAGTGCTTCAAATATTGACCTTAATCTCAACTCTCCACTCTCTGAGAAATCATCTTTATTATTTTCTAATTTTAACTTTTGAACTGTTGTATTTATTAGTTCCATAGTTTTATCAGATGGTTTATATTTATCAATATCTATTTTAGAATCATCTTTTATTAGAATCTGTAGATGATTCATAATAGTACCAAAACTAACACCTCTATTTTTTGCTAACTCTTCAAGTGTAGAAGATGTGGAAATCATATCTTTGGTTTTTATATGTGTAGCAGTTTTGGGATCAAACTTTGGTTTTTCTTTTAAAGCTTTTTCTTGAACTTCTATCTCTTTTATATTTGTAAGACCACCTAATCTATTTATATGAGATATAAATAAAGCTTCTAATTGACTATTAGAATATGTAGAAATATTATCTTTTGCTTTTTGTGATGCTTGTTTTATTCTATCGTCAATACTAAGAATCAGTGGGTCAACGCTTAGTGCAGTATCATTAAATCCCATTAGTTTTAAACCATCTATATTTTTTATACGAGATAAAGCAACATATCCTTGCCCTACTTCAAAAGTCTTTGATAGATCTATTTGTGCAGCATCTAGAGTCATACCTTGTGATTTGTGTATAGTGATTGCCCATGCAAGCTTTAAAGGTAGCTGTGAGACTTTAGCAGTTATTTTGCCATTATCATTTTCTATAGTCCAATCATCAAGTTCTACTTTTATTGTATATCCATTTGATAGTTTTACTATAGGTAATTTATCATCTTTACTAAAGTCAATTACTACTCCCGTAGTTCCATTTATATAGCCTTTTTCTAAATTGTTTTTAATAAACATAACAACTGCATCTTTTTTTAATGTTAATTGTTCTGATACTAAAGATGATTTAAATATCTTCTCTATATTCGCTTTTGAACCCTCGTGAGTAAACTTAAATATATGTGGTTTAGATGGTAGTTTTTCTAGCTCTTCATTGTTTATTTTATCTACATCAAGATTGTGAGTATATAGTTTTGTTGGGCTAAACTCTATATCCAATGTTGCATTATATCTTGAGTTTAAAATATCATGAGTGTTTTGTGAGATATTTCCACTTCTTATCTCATCTAAAATAGATATAAGTTTATTATCATCTTGTCTAAATTTCTTTTGTAAATAACATGTTTGTAGATCTAAATTCTTCCACGATGGTGATTGCCAAGCAAATCTTTTATCTTTAAATCCTCTTGAGATTGGAGGAAGCTGAAAGAAATCCCCTGAAAGTATCACTTGAATACCTCCATATGGTTTATCACTTCTCTTAAAAGCTTTTATTATCATATCTATAGATGAAAATATTTCAGGTGACACCATAGATATTTCATCTATTATTAATACTTTTAGTTTAGAAAATCTTGTTTGTAAATATTTTTTTTCTAGTAAATTTTCTACAAAATACTCATCTATACTATCTCTAATACCTAAAGAAAAATATGAGTGTAAAGTTTGCCCTTGTAAATGAGAAGCAGCTATACCTGTAGGAGCTACAATTGTAGGTGTGATTTTTCTTGACTTTAAATATGAAATATATTGAGCTAAGATATATGTTTTTCCAGTTCCTGCTGATCCTGTTAAGAAAACATTTCTTCCTGTTTTTAATATATTTAGAGCTGTATTTTGCATTAAATCCCTTTTTTTAAAAGTATACTATTATATTTATCAAGAAGATAATCTACTAAACAAAGAACTAAGTTTATCTATATCTATATTCATCTCTTTTAGCTCTTTACTAATATCAGGAATTATGATTTTTGACATATCTGGTACTGTTGTTATATTTAGGTGTTTAATCTCTTGAAATTTATCTTTATTTACTAGATTGTTATCTTTGCAATATTTTAGATACCTATTGAAATTATCTTTAAATAGATTGTATTGTAGTTCTTGTTTTTTTGTTAAAATTTTATCTTTGCTTAGAAATATTGATGAATAAAATAGTAAATCATCCACATCTATAGTTTCATTTTGATTAGATATAAGTTCTATTGCACCAATGGATTGTGCGAATTTATAAAAAATAAGTGTTTTAATGTTTTGATTATTCATATTAAATATTATCTATACTCTTCTAAGTCAATTTCATAAGTTATTTATACTTATAAAAATATCCTAAACTTTTCTTTTTTATTTTCATCTTGAGGTACAGGTTTATAACTTTCTTTTAACTTATGTAATAAGAGTTTTTTAGTTGCTTTATCAACTTCATCTACAAGTATATTACTTAAAGAGATACTTATCTCAATATATTCTCCAAAAAGAGATGTTTCTGCTATAGTACTATTAGCCAATACACTTTTTGTTGAATTATTAATAATTTTATATACTACAGAAAGTTCTTTTCTAAGTCCATCTCTCTCTTGTACACCTTCAATAGTAAGTAATAAACCATCATTTTTAATCTCATCAAGATTATTAATAGCTACTATATTTCTGTTCTTTGTTTTAAATGCAAAAAGTATATTATTTTCAAAGTGATTTAATAACTTTTGATTAGGGTTATTGTTTTTATTAACATATAAATAAACTTTTTTATGCTCTTTTACTACTTTATTTAAATTTTGTTTTGATGAACAACCTATAATAATAATGCTAAAAAATAAGATGATGGATATTTGTCCAAATAATTTCATTTAAAATCCTTGTTATATTTTATGATGAATGCTACATTAATAATATTAAATTACTACTTAAGTATTTTAAGATATTACTTATTTTACTATAGTAATAACTAAATAAGTTATAGTTTAAATATAAATAAAGTCTAATTAGAATAACATTGTATTAGTACATTTTATTATAAAGGTGGATTAAAGTATGATTATTCGTAAAATTAAATCTGACAAGGGTGCAGTGGATAAGATTCTTGTTACATTGTTATTAGTGGTTATTGGTGTTGCAGCTGTTATTGGCTTAGCTACATGGGAAGAGACACAAAAAGACAAGATGTTAAATAGTGCGGAAACTAGTATGAGTTCAGTTATTGCAGGTAGTTAATGATTTTATAACTACCTATATCAACTAAAATGTTGATATAAGTTTAGATAGTGCTTCTATCTCTTTATCGTTTAAAGAGTTAACTTGAGACTTCATAAGTCCTTTCATTGCACCACCATAAGAACCATCTTTATAACCATTAATTGCATTTGTAGTTTTTAAGCTATCCCAACCTTTTATAATTTTAGATTTACCTAATGCTACTTTTTCTCCATTTGCACCATGGCATCCTGCACATTTTTTATATAAAACTGTAGCATCAGGAGTTGAAACTGCATCATTAACAGCTTTTATAACAGGTGCTGACACCTCTTTTATCTTAGATTCTACATCTTTCATTGTTGTTTGGGATATACTTTTTTGTACATCATGAACTTTTTTAGATATTTCATTTACTACTGGTGCAGTAGACTTTTGAATATCTTTTGCCATCTCTTCAACTTTTTTTGCAGTAGACTCAACGTTGTTTATCACACTATTTGCAACTTTATCAACAGTTGTTTCAACTTTCTTTTCGACTATTGGTTCTTCTGTAGAAACTGTTTGTTTATCATCACATCCTGAATAAATTATTGCAATAACAGCAACACTTAGAATAAGTTTTTTATTAATCATTTTAAATCCTTTTATTATAAATTGTTTATTTTTAATACCATCTATTTTAGTATATTATAATATTATTATCCTTTACAATTAAATCATATTTCAGTAAATTTCCACATTATATAGGATATAATTCAACAATTTTATAAAAAAGGCAATTATATATGTTAGTAGCACCTTCAATTCTTAGCGCAGATTTTGGAATATTAAACGATGAGATTAAAGCAATCTGTGATGGGGGATGTGATTTAATCCATGTTGATGTTATGGATGGTCATTTTGTACCAAATATGACTATTGGTCCAGTTGTTGTAAATAGTGTAGCTAAAGTTGCTACAAAACCTCTTGATATACATCTAATGGTTGAGGATAATAACTTCTTTATTGATTTATTTTCACATTTAAAACCAGAATATATCTCTTTTCATATAGAGAGTGAAAGACACCCTCATAGAGTTATTCAAAAACTTAGAGCATTGGATATAAAACCAGCAATTGTTTTAAATCCACATAGTACTCCTGAATCTATTGAGTATTTACTTGAAGATTTAGATATGGTTTTACTAATGAGTGTAAACCCAGGTTTTGGTGGTCAAAAGTTTATCACTTCAGTTGTTGAAAAAGCAGCTTCTTTAAAAAAACTTATTGAAAAAAGAAATCCAAACTGTCTTATCCAAGTAGATGGTGGAGTAAACAACAAAAACATACAAGAGCTAAAAGATGCTGGTGTAGATGTAGTTGTTGCAGGTAGTTATGTATATGGTGCTTCTGATTATAGTCAAGCTATAAAAAGTTTACAGATATAAGTTAGTAATTATGAGAGTAAAAATTTGTGGTATTACAAACTTAAAAGATGCACTTGATGCTATAGAAGCTGGTGCTGATGCTTTAGGTTTTGTCTTTTATGATAAAAGCCCTAGATATATAGACCCTAAAGAGGCAAAAAAGATTATTGAGCAGTTACCTCCTTTTGTTCAAAGCGTTGGATTGTTTGTAAATATGTATGCAGCGCAAGTTGACTTTATGTGTAAGTTGTCTGGTGTTGATATTGCACAAATACATTTTGAAGCAGATGATAAGTTTTTTCATAGTTTACAAACTAAACATATAAAAGTTGTTCGTGCTAAGAGTGCTTCTGATTTACTTTTATATAATGATGAATATAGAATCGTAGATGCTTTTGTAGAGAGTTATGGTGGAGAGGGTAAACGGATAAACCTAGATTGGTTTAAAGGTTTAGATTGCTCAAAAATCATACTTGCAGGTGGATTAACATCATCTAACTTAAAAGAGATAGATGGATATGACTTTTATAGTGTTGATGTTAGTAGTGGTGTAGAGGCAGATAAAGGTATCAAAGATAAACAAAAAATGATAGACTTTGTAAAACAAATACCAACTAAAATATAGTATATGAATTACCTAAATAAACTAGTAAATACCTTAAATAAATCTCCGATTTCAATAGAACAATTTAATAAATTATTAGAAAAAAATGATACTTTTTTTGATAATATTGAGTTAGAAAAAGAGTTGCTTACATCAAATGGTCTCCCTTTATTTTTTAGTGATGATAAAGTATATTTAAAGACAGCAACAACAAATATAAAAGATCAAGTCTTTTGTGTAGTAGATTTAGAAACTAACGCTGGAAATGCACGAGATGGACAAATTATAGAAGTAGGTGCAGTAAAGATTAAAAATGGTCAAGTTATTGAAACATATGAGTCTTTAGTAAATGCAAACAGTATTCCTGAAGTTGTACAAGAAATAACTGGTATTTCTCTTGATATGGTGCATAAAGCACCAAACTTGAAAACTGTTTTAGAAGAGTTTAAAATATTTTTAGAAGATGATATATTTGTAGCACACCCTATATTGTTTGACTACAAGTTTTTAAATGATAGCTTTAAAAAATATGATTTAGGGCAACTTTGTAATAGAAGAGTTTGTACTATAGATTTAGCAAAAAAGACTATTGATACTCATAGGTATGGACTAAAATATCTAAAAGAGCATTTAAATATAAATATAGAAAACCACCATAGAGCATTTAGTGATGCTATGAGTACTGCTATGATTTTAAACCATTGTTTAGAGAATCTTCCAAAAGAGATTAAAACTTCTGAAGATCTTATAAAATTTAGTATGGGTAAATAAAAATAGCTAAAACTATAGCCTATATCCTATATTTTGTATTGTATAAAAAAACTCTTTTCCTAGTTTTTTTCTAATTCTTAAAAAGAAGTTTTTTAAAGCTGATTCACTCATAACTTTATCTTCCCATATCACTTCTGCAACTTTCTCTTTAGATACTACACCGTTTTTATGTTCAAGTAATAGTTCTATAAACTGTGCCTCTTTTTTACTTAACACAATATTAGTATCACCATCCTCAACTAACTTTTTACTTTTATTGTAGTATTTATTATCTTTTAAAAATAGTAACTCTTTTTTTGTTTTCTCTAAAATTGCAGAACATTTTTGTAAAATTGTTTCGAATTCTGTAAAATCAATTGGTTTAAGAGAATAACAAGTCAATCCTAATGGAATAGCTTTAAGTAAAAAATCTTCATCTTTATGTGCACTTAATACAACTATAGGAATTGTAGTATTAGTTTTTCTAACCTCTTCTATAAATGATAAGGCTATTCCATCATCTACTTTTAAATCACTTATTATCATATCTATTGGTTTTGTTTTAAAAACTTCAAGTGCTTTTGTCATACTTGTCACGTGCGTTATATTATTTATATATAAATTTAAAAGTTTTATAGTGTTTTTTGCAAAAACCTCATTGTCTTCTAAAAATAGTACGCTTATATGTTTTAAATCTTTATACATTATATTATCCCTTTATCTTACCAAATTATTGTAAATTCTGCACCATCAGTAGTATTTTCAACACCAATTTTGCCATTGTTTTTTTCTATTATTGTTTTTGACATATATAGTCCCATTCCTAATCCATCTTTTTGACTTACAAATGGCAAAAATATATCATCACATTCATTTTTAATAATACCCTGTGCATTATCTGAAATAGTTGTGATTGACTTATCTTTTTTTATATCTATTGTTATATTAATCATTCTATTTTTAACATCTCTTATTTTAAAAATATCTTTTGCATTGTTTAGGATTGCTAATATAACTTGTGAGTATTCATTTTTTATACCATAAACTTTTGGATTTTCTTTTTTATTTATATTTAACTTTATGTTTTCATAATCAAATGTTGCACTAACGATATTCTCAGCAATATCAAAAGCATCACAAACATAAAAATATTCAGATTGCATATTTGGTTTATAAAAAGTACGAAATGTTTCTACAGTATTTGACATAAACTTTAAAATATCAGAACTATTATCAAAACTTTTTAATAAATCTTCATTTGTTATATTGTCACCATTTTTTAAAATAGCAGTGTTGTACATATTAATACTACCTAACTCACTTAGTGGTTGTTTCCACTGATGAGCAATATGCATTAGTAACTCACCAATTTCCGCTTGTTTAATCTTTTGAAACATTATTTGCTCAACTAAACTATTTTTGGCTATTTCATCTTTAATTTTAACTTCTAGGTTCTTTTGATAACCTCTTAACTCAAGATGTGTATTTATTCTAACTAACAACTCAATAGGGTTAAAAGGCTTTGTAATATAATCAACCGCACCAAGTTCAAAACCTTTTTTAATATCATCCATTTCATATTTAGCAGATAAAAATATGATTGGTATTTTCGAAGTTTTAATATCATTTTTTAATATTTTACACACCTCATAACCATCCATTACAGGCATCATAATATCTAACAAAATCAAATCTATATTTTCATCTTCTATAATAGATAAAGCAGTTTTTCCATCAAGAGAAGGTATCACATCATACTCTTCTAATATCCCTAACAATACATCAATATTTGATTCATTATCATCGACTATTAAAATAGTTTGTTTATCTTTCATTTAAAATCTCCATTATCTCATTAAATTTATATTTTTTAAATTGTTTTTTTATCTCTTCAAACAGTTCTGTATCTTCATTTAAATTATACATATCAAGTTCTTCAATTATAGGTTTACATAAATTTGGTCTTCTTTTTAGAACAACTATTTTTAACTCTTCAAATAGCTTATCAAGTCTCTCTTTAGAAATAATATCTTTTTTTATTTTTATATCTTGATTTGTTTTATTTTTATTAAAGTTTTCATCTACATCTACATAACTACCACTTTTACTTAACTCTACCTCAAATATAAACTTACTGCCAATATGCAGTTCACTTTCTGCCCAAATCTTTCCATTCATCAATTCTACTAATTGCTTAGATATAGCAAGCCCCAAACCTGTACCACCAAATTTTCTTGTAATAGAATCATCACCTTGTGTAAATGAATTAAAAAGATTTTTTATTTGATCTTCACTTAATCCAATTCCAGTATCACTAATAGTAAATTTAAATCTATTTATCTCTTTTTGTTCAATTATTAATTCTACTTTACCCTCTTTTGTGAATTTTATTGCATTTGATACTAGATTTATAAGAACTTGGCTCACTCTTAAATTATCACCATATAAATGGATAGGGAGATTTTTATCATATTTTATTTTAAAATCTAAATCCTTATCCTTAAGCATAATACTTACAATATTTTCAACATCATTTAAAATAGTTTTTAAATTAAAATCTACTTTTATAATTGACAACTTTCCAGCTTCAATTTTTGAAAAATCTAAAACATCATTAATCAATCTTAAAAGTGAGTTTGATGCCAAATTTATTTTATCCATATATGATTTTTGATTTTTATCTAAATTTGTTTTTTGTACAATATATGTCATTCCAATTATTGCATTCATTGGTGTTCTAATCTCATGAGATATATTGGATAAAAAGTTTGACTTAGCTATTGATAAAGACTCTGCTTTTAACTTTGATTCTTCTAGCTGATGATTTAAATATGACAATCTTCTATTCCAGTATATAGCCCCAGTGATTATTAAAAAAGATATAATAACTACTTGCCAAACTAAAGTATAATCAATACCTTTTTCATATCTAATTGCAATCCATTTATTAAAAATTCTTTTATGAGTATCTTTATCAATCGAGTCTACAACTTTTTGAAAGATTTCTAAAAGTATTTTATCATCATTTCTTACAGCAACACCTAACTCCCAATTATCATCTAGCTTTCCTGCAATTTTCAATTCACCTGTGTATTCTTTTTGAAATACATAACCAACTGAAGCTAGTGTTCCTATATAAGCAAAAAGTTCTCCATTTTTTACTTTTTTTAATCCATCAGTTACATTATCAACATCAACCATATTAAGATTTGGATATTTTTTTCTTAATATCTCTCCAAAAGCATAACCTTTTGCAATACCAACTTTTTCAGTACTTAAAGTATTAATATCTGTAATAAAAGAGACATCTAATTTAGTAGCAATTACTAATGGTACTTTTAAATAAGGCTTTGTAAAATTCATATATTTTTTTCTTGATGGGGTTTCCATTGCTAAAGATAAAATATCACATTTTCTATTCTTTGCAAGTTCTAATGACTCACTCCAAGTCTTTGTTTTCACTAATGTAATAGGAATATTTAATTTCTCACTAAATAATTTAAAGTAATCCGCACTAAGTCCAATATGAGTTTCATCTTCAATCTTTTCAAATGGCATCCAATTTGGATCAATACACATAGCGATATTTTTCTTTTTTTCCAAATACTTTAGTTGCATATTATTTAAATTTAATATGTTTTTATCATTAAGTTTATTACTACCACCTATCCATTTTTTCTTTAACTTAAGAATTTCATTTTGTGTTATAACATCCATACCTTTATTTAAAATATCTCTTAATATGGTATCTTTTTTATTTGTTGCTAGACCCAAATCTAAACTAAATTTTTTGTCAGCTATCTCAAAAGCAGGTTTTATATTTGATAAATTGTATTGATTTATAAGATAGTTTCCTACTCCAAAAGAACTTATCATAGCATCTACATTTCCAAATGCAACTGCTTTTAAACCATCTAAACTATTACTTACATACACTATTTTAATATCAGGATAATACTTTTTGATAATATTTTCTTCATAAAACCCTTTTATTATTGCTAATTTTTTTCCATTTAAATCTTTAAGTGTTTTAAATATTTTATTATTTTTATTCGTAAAGATAGCATCTATTGATTTAGTATAAGAGTTAGTAAAATTAAGATATTGTTCTCTTTTTTCTGTTTTTACAATATTTAACATCACATCAATTTCTTCATTTTTTATCTTTTGCAAAAATTGATTCCAAGTAAAACCATTAATATATTCAACATTTAAACCAGTTTTTGATGCTATTAAATTCATATAATCTATTGAAAAACCATAAGGTTTACCATCTATATTATAGTTATATGGTGCCCAATCTGATTCATTATGTACTTTTATATTTGAATTATTTTTTAAATATAACAACTCTTCTTTTGTAAAATTTATTTTATTCTTTAAAACTTGATGAGCTTTATATGGTTTTGTGTCATTATAAATTTTATTTTGTAAATTTGACAACTCATCTTTTGGTATTCTATTGTAAATTTTATTTATTATTGATTTTAAATATGGATGTTGTTTTTTTACACCAATTGAACCTGCACTATATTTATCATAAATAGTTTTAACAACTTTTAAATTATGTTTTTTTAATAATTTATCATCTTTTTTATATGTAATAAACGCATCTATATTTTTATCACTATTTATTCTATCATACATCATCTCATCAGATTTTACAGGTACAATTTTTATATTAGATGATATATCTTTAATTATATTATCTGTAATAGATTTATCTTTTGACAGTACTGCTTTATGTTCTAAATCTTGTAAATTTATTATATCTGTATTATTTTCTCTAACAACAAGATAACTTGGTTCAAAAATATAAGACTTAGAGTAAGTAAAATATTTTTCTTCTCGCTCAACGTTCCAAGCTAGATTCATAATACCATGAAGAATACTATTATCACTTATTACTTCACCATACCCCTCTTTCCAAGCATCATACCTAACGGGAACAATATTTAAATCACTATATCTATTTAATAGTTTTAAATAATCTGTATGAATAGTATTTCCACTTCCATCATGGTTCCAATAATTCATAACAGCAACTCTAACCATTGGATTATTTTTCAACCAATTCTTCTCTTTTTTTGTAAGTATTTTCATATCTTCTTTTAAAAAAAGTTTTTTGTGTTTGGTTTTTTTTATAACATAATCAAGTAGTATGGTATCTACTTTTAAATCTTCTTTTACTAATCCTAACTTCATATACATCTGTGTATTTAATTTAATTAGTTCTGGTACAATTGCACCCATTTTAAAAATATGCCTTTTAAAAAGTTTTTCCATTTTATTTGCTTCATAAATTAAAGCTTTTTTTGTTTTTCTTTTTGAATATTTATCATGTATTAACTTTACTATCTCATTTTTATTTTTAAAAGCATATTCCCATCCTTTATTAGTAGCATCTGTAAATTCTTGTACCAATTCTGGATTATTTTTTGCAAAATTTTCACTTGTAAAAAGTTCCATATCATAAGAATATATTCCAAAATTTGCAGGGTTTAGAATATTGTAATCTACTCCTAAAGCATCAAGTTCAAAAGGTTGAGATGTTATAAATACACTCATCGCATCAACTTCACCATTTACAAACTTATCAATCTTATAATCATGTTGAATCAAAGTTATATCGCTTGATTTTATATTTGCGTCTTTGAGCATTACACCTAAACTTGTATGTTCAAGTTCCCAATTAACTGCCATAACTTTTTTACCCATTAAATCACTTGGTTTTTTAATATTTTTCTTAACTACAAAAGCTAAAGCATTTTGTTTTAAATATGAAGCTAAAAGTACTACTGGTTTATTTTGAAGTTTTTCTAAAATAAGTGAAGATGAAGAGACACCAAAAGTTGATTTACTATTTATAACATCACCACTTATATCTATACCATTGTGATACTCTTTTATCTCTAAGTCAATTCCAATATCTTTATAATATCCTTCCTCTTTTGCAGCATAAAAACCTGCAAATTCAAATTGATGTTTCCATTCTAACTGAATAGAAACTTTTTTTAAAGATTCTGTTGCAAAAAGATTTATTGAAAAAAAGAATAAAATAAATAAATTAATTAGTAGGTATTTTAATCTCAAACGATGCACCTTTATATATCTTATTATCAAATTCAAACTCATCATTTATCACACTTAATTGACCTTTAAATGATTCTTTAACAATGTTTCGTACCATATAAAGTCCTAAGCCTTTACCTTGTGATTTATGTTTAGTTGTATAGTAAGGTTCAAAAATTCTATCAAGAATATCTTTATCTATCCCACATGCACTATCTTTTATATTTATTATTACCATATTGTTATCTGATTTTATATTAATATTTATTATTTTAGTATCAACCTCACTTTCGTGTAAAGCATCTTTAGCATTAGTTATTATTGATAAAAGTATTTGAATAAAATTATTTTGACACCCTTTAATTTCAATATCACTTTGTATATCTAACACTATATTTATTTCATTATTAAATATATCTCCAAAAAATAGAGTATTATTTTTTTTTATAACTTTTTGAATATCAAATATTGAAACAGCGTTAGAATCCTCAATAAAAGTTTTAAAGTTTTCTATAGTTGATGATAGGTATTCTGCATTATGAGTAATACTATCACAGAATAAATAGAAGTCATCATCTCTTAATATACCCAACTCTTTTTGCATATGCATACCACTTGAAGATGTTGATATTACGGATAAAGGCTGTCTCCATTGATGAGCAATGTTATGGATTAGTTCGGCTAAGGCTATATATTTATTGTGTTCTATTGCTTTTTTTTCATGTTGGATTATTTTTAGGTGAGTTTTTATACGTGATATTAGTTCTACAGGACGAAAAGGTTTAGTAATATAGTCAACTCCACCAATATCAAAACCTTTTTGAATACTATCTACATCACTTTTAGCTGTTAAAAATATTATTGGTATATCTTTTGTTTCATTATTATTTTTTAATATCTCACATACTTCAAAACCATCCATTTGAGGCATCATAATATCTAATAGTATTAAATCAATATCTTTATCTTCATTAATTATCTCAATAGCTGTAGCACCATCAGTTGCAACTATAATATCATATGCGTCTAATAGTTCAATAAGTACATCGATATTTGATTGGGTGTCATCTACGACTAAAATAGTATCTTTTTTATCCATTTTAAGCTCCAGTAAAATATTGCTAAATTATACAGTAAAAAAGTCGCTAAAAAGTCTTTTTTGGAGTGAGATAGGAAAAGTTTCCTATCTATTTTATTAAGCTATTCAATTCACTTTCCACTTTTGTTAGTTTATTAGATGCATCTTCTAAACCTTTTTTATTAGTCTCAATAACTTCTGGTTTTGCATTTGCAACAAACTTCTCATTTGAAAGCATATTTGTTAGTTTCATAACCTCTTTTTCTAACTTCTCTTTTTGTTTTGTTAGTTTGTTTATAATTGGTGTCATATCAATTTCAGAAGTTGGTAAATATACTTCAAGATTATCAGATACATCAGTGATACTATTTTCTACCTTTGCATCTACAAATTCAATATTTTCAACTTTTGCTAACTTTTCAATAAAAGGACGAATAACTTCTGTATCCATAGTGTTATCTAATTTTATATAAGCTTTAGCAATCTTGCTATTACCCATATCTATGATTACTTTTGCACGACGAAGTGCTGTAATAGCCTCTTCAATAATAGCAAATGTATTCTCAGCTTCAATATCTCTTTTTATATCTTTTGGGAAGTTATTTATCATCAATGATTCACCATCTTCAAGTGTAGTTCCACTTAGTTTATGATATAAATGGTCAGCGATAAATGGCATAATAGGGCTTATCATTTTAAGTGTCTCTTTAAAAATAGCACCAAGTTCTACGATACTTTCTTTATCTCCTTTTGAGTACTCAATACCCCAATCACAAAATTCATTCCATACAAAGTTGTATAAAGTTTTTGCAGCATCACTAAAGTTAAATGTATCTAGTTCTATTCTCATCTTTTCTACAGCAACTGATAGTCTACTTTGCATATACTTTCCAAGAGTAGTAACTACTTCTATTTCATGTAAATCTTTAAAAGTATCTACATTTAACTGTAGAAAGTTAGTAGCATTGTAAAGTTTATTTGTAAAGTTTCTAAACTGTTCTAAGTTTTTTGCACCTAATTTTATATCTCTACCTTGAACTGCTAAAAAGCTAAGTGTAAATCGAATGATGTCTGCTGAGTGTTCCTCAACCATATCAAGTGGATCTATTACGTTTCCTTTTGACTTTGACATTTTTGCACCAGTTTCATCTCGTACAAGTGCGTGCATATAAATATCTTTAAACGGTAACTCTTTAGTAAAATGCTCACCCATCATCATCATACGAGCAACCCAAAAGAACATAATATCAAAACCAGTTATAAGTAATGAATTTGGATAAAAGTCTTCCATATCAGTTTCGTTATAAAGGTCTTTTAACTCACCGTTATTTCCCCAACCTAAAGGTGACATAGCCCAAAGCGCAGAACTAAACCATGTATCTAAGACATCTGGGTCTTGAGTTATTTTTGTACCATTACATTTTGGACAACATTTTGGTTCATCATCTTTATCAGCCCATTGATGGTTACAAGATGCATCATCACAAGTAAATACAGGAATTCTATGTCCCCACCAAAGTTGTCTAGAGATACACCAAGGTCTTAACTCATCCATCCATGCAGTATATGAGTTTATCCAATGTGCAGGGTGAAAGTTGTTATGTGCTTTTGTTTTATCAATAGAGTTTTGAGCCATCTCATTACTTAAGAACCATTGTGTAGATATGAAAGGTTCAACAATATTTTTACATCTATAACAATGTCCAACTTGATGAACGTGGTCTTCTATTTTTACAATATATCCAGCGTTTTCTAAAGCTTTAACTATTACAGGTCTAGCTTCAAGACGTTCAAGTCCAGCAAACTCTCCACAATAGTCATTTAAGATACCTTTTTCATCAAATACTTTGATAAACTCTAAGTTGTGTCTTTTACCAACAGCGTAATCATTTTGATCATGAGCAGGTGTAACTTTAACCACACCAGTTCCAAATTCCATATCAACATGAGTATCAGTAATAACTTTTATCTTTCTGTCAGTTAAAGGCAATAATACATCTTTACCAACAATATCTGTATATCTTGAATCATCAGGATGTACCATAATAGCAGTATCCCCAAAGTATGTTTCAGGTCTAGTTGTAGCTACCTCTAACGCTCCTGAACCATCAGCAAACTTATAAATCATAGTATAAAATTTACCTTGTACTTCGTCGTGTTCAACCTCTATATCTGATAAAGCACCATCATGAGTACACCAGTTTACCATATAGTTATTTTGTGATATTTGTCCCTCATTATAAAGCTTTACAAAAGCCTCTTTAACTGCTTCATGAAGTCCAGAATCTAAAGTAAATCTCTCTCTTTTCCAAGCAGGAGTAACACCAAGTTTTCTCATTTGATGTACTATATTTCCACCTGAAGTTTCTTTTTGTAACCAAGCACGCTCAAGGAATTTTTCTCTACCAATCTCTTCTTTTGTTGTACCTTCAGCCAATAGTTGTTTCTCAACTACATTTTGTGTAGCAATACCAGCATGGTCAGTTCCTGGTTGCCATAGAGTTTTGTACCCATCCATTCTTTTAAAACGAGTAATAATATCTTGTAAAGTAAAAGTAAGTGCGTGACCTATATGTAGTGAACCAGTTACATTTGGAGGAGGCATCATGATAGAAAAAGTCTTTTGTTTTCCATTAGAATCTAGTTCTTGAATTGACTTATTTCCATCAATCTCAAAGTATCCTCTATCTTCACATAATTTATAGTACTTATCTTCTACTTCTTTTGGATTGTATTTATTACTCATAATATTCCTTGGTATCTTTATATAGTCGCGATTATATCACAATTTTTCTTATGTCACAAAATCATAGTTATTCTTTAGTATAAATTTAGTTATTTTATTTAAAAATTAAAAAATATTACTCTAATATTACAATTTTAAGTTATAATGTTTATTATAAGGATTAGTCTAAAATGAGCAATAAAATTTATTTAAAAATATTATTAATATTTCTTGTACCAGTTTTTGGAATGTTATATTATAGTGGGATATATGTTTCTAGTAAATATAATATTCTTACAAGTATGACAAATATAACAAGCGATATAAAATATATACAAACTACCGAAGATTTATTAACAAATTTACAAAAAGAGAGAGGTTTATCTGCTGGATTTATTGGTTCTATGGGAAATAAGTTTGATATAGAACTTATAAAACAAAGAAAAAATACAGACAAGTCTTATTTAAACTTTAAAAAATTTGTATTAAATATACAAATTAAAAATATAAAACACCAATCAAATATTAAATTAATTCAACAAAAGTATTCTGATATAACTCTATTAAGAAGAGATATTGATTCTTCTAATATAGGATATTCTGAGTCATTTAATAACTATACTGAAATAAACACAACAATAATAGACTCAATATCATATTTAATTTCATTAGAAGATTCAAATGAAATATCAAAACATCTTTTATCTTTAATAAATATTATTAAAGCAAAAGAGTATGCAGGTCAAGAAAGGGCAGTTTTATCAAACTTTTTTACTACTCATAGTTTTTGTTCAAAGTTTATGCAAGAATATTATATAAAACTTAAAACAATACAAGATACAAATATTGATGAGTTTTTATTAAAAGCTGATATAAAAGAGTTTAATATATTTCAAACAAATCTTACAAAAATAATTATTAGTGATGTACAATATTACAGAGATCAAGTATCTCAAAGTGAACTTAAAGCAAATATTGATATTGATCCATTAAATTGGTGGCAAGCATCATCATCTAAAGTTGATGCATTAGGTACAATTGCAAATAGTTTAATGACAAATATTTTAAAAAATGTAGATCATATTGGAATTAATTCAAAACAAAGTTTGATTTTTAGTCTTTTATTTTGGATAATAGGTTTTGTTTCTTTACTTCTTGCTTTATACTATTTAAATAAACTTGTAAAACAAGAGCAATCAAACTTTGATAAACTAATTTCACAAAAACATATCTATAATATTTTAAGCCAAACAAATGAGCTTATTATACATGATTATGCGCAAGATGAACTATTTAATGAGATATGTGATATTTGTACTCATGAGTCAACTTTAAGTTTAGCATTTATAGGTGTACTAGATGATGAACAAAACGTTAATATAGTAGCTAGTTCGGGGAAAGCTCAAAAATATCTATCTACACTATCACTTACTGCCAACCCTAAAAATCATCAAAGAAGTTTAGGGTTGGCAGGAAAAGCTATATTTGAAAATAGAAATATTATTATTGATGATATTATAGGGGATGGTTCATCTTTATTTTTTGAAGTTGCAAAAGATTATGACCTTCACTCTGCTGCTGCTTATCCTCTAAGAAAGTTTAATAAAGTTGTTGGGGTTGTAGTTCTTTATGCAAATGATATAAACTTTTTTGAAAAAGATATTGTTATTTTATTTGATAAGATGTCAAATGACATATCTTTTGCTTTAGAAAAACTATACCATGAACAAAAGAGACAATTAGAAGCAAAAGAGTTAGTATATCATGCTCAACATGATGCTCTTACATCATTGGCAAATAGATTATTATTTAACGAAAGATTAAACTATTCTATTATGACAAAAAGTAGAACCGATATAAAAGGTGCTGTTATTTTCATAGATTTAGATGACTTTAAACCTGTAAATGACAACTTTGGTCATCACGTAGGAGATTTATTATTGATAAAAGTTTCTGAGATATTGCTTGATTGTGTTAGAAAAGAAGACACTGTAGCAAGAATTGGTGGAGATGAATTTGTTGTGCTAATAGACCACTTATCGAATGAAACAGTAGCAGACCATCATGAAAATATTCTTAAAATATCAAATAAAATTAGAGAAAGAATAGAAGAAACTCATATTCTAGAGGAGAAAGAGATAAATATATCTGCTTCTATGGGTGTAGTTTTATTTCCTGAAGAGTTTAAAGATACTACTGAAATCATAAAAGCGGCAGATGAGGCTATGTATGAGAGTAAGAAAAGTGGAAAAAATAAGGTTGTATTTTATAATTAAAATATAACCTTATATGTACAGTAGTATATATTATATATTTTCATACTATCATTTAACACAAACCTTATTTCTACCACCCTCTTTAGCATCATAAAGTGCATCATCTGCTCTTTTTAATGATGCTTCAATACTTGTTTCCTTTTGCATATCAATTGAAGAGACACCCAAACTTACTGTAAACTTTAACTCTTTATTTTCTTCTAAATTTATTATAAGTGACTCAACATCTTTTCTAATATTTTGTGCAACTATTTTTGCACCATCTATTGATGTTTTTGGTAAAAGAATGATAAACTCTTCTCCTCCATATCTACAAACTACATCGCTTTTTCTTTGGATATTCTGTAGTTTATTTGACAATGCTATAATAACCTCATCACCTATCTTGTGACCATATGTATCATTTACATTTTTAAACTTATCAATATCTAACATAATAATAGATATTTCATCTTTATCTCTCTTAGCAACTTCAAATATATTTTCAGATACTTTAGAAAAATATCTTCTATTATAAAGTTTTGTCATAGGATCAGTTGAAGCTAAAACTTTTAACTCCTCTTGAGACTCTTCTAAATCTTGTATAAGCTTTTGAATTTGTAACTGACTTTTAACCCTAGCTAATAACTCTTTTGGTTTAAATGGCTTTGAAACATAATCAACACCACCTATATCATATGCTTTTTCTATACTATCTTCATCTGTTTTTGCAGTTATAAATATAATAGGTATATTTTTTGTAGATTCATCAGCTTTTAATCTTTCACAAACTTCATAACCATCCATATCAGGCATCATAATATCAAGTAAAACGAGGTCAATATTCTCCTCTTGCACTATCTCTAATGCACTTTCACCATCTAAGGCAACTAATACCTCATAAGTATCTCCTAAAAGTCCTATTAGTATATCTATATTTGTTTCTGTATCATCTACTACTAGTATATTTTTATTAATCATTGAATTGTCCTATTGCTTCATTAAATTTATATTTATTTATTAAAATTTTGATTTTATCAAAAAATTCTTTACTTTGTGTGTCTAAGTTATATTTTTCTATCTCTTGAACCATAGCATTACATTTTTTTGGTCTTTTTGTCATTAGCGACTCTTTTAGTTTTAAAAATAATTGCACTTTTTTTTCATCTGATAATTTTAAAAGTGCAGTTGTATTGTTCTTTTTTATATCTAAGATTTCCAACTCTTGTAATACTAAATTTAACTCTTTATAAAACAAAGGGAGTAGCTCTTTATCTTTTGTATCTTCTAACTGTTTTATTATAGTATTTAAAGATATTGCACCTATATTTTGGGATAAACCTTTAATTGTATGGACTGCCCTGTCAAACTCTTTATCATCTAAATCATCAAATTTAATATTTTTATAATTTATTCTAAAATTATTTAATATTTTTAAATATAATTTTTTATTTCCTAATAGATAGTTCAATCCCAATGCTGTATCTAAGTATTTAAATGTAGGGATTGTGATGTTATCACTATTATGTATATTTTGTATATCAACTTTTTTTGATATATATTTAAGTAGAGTTTTATAAAAAAATTCAACTTCTATTGGCTTATTTAAATGCTCATTCATCCCAACTTCATTTGTTTTTTTAATATCCTCTTTCATTGCATTTGCTGTAAAAGCTATTATTGGCATATTTTTATTATTTTGTCTTAATATTTTGGAAGCTTCAATACCACCCATAATTGGCATCTGTAAATCCATCAAAATTAGTTCATAATCTTTTTTATCAACCATATTAATTACTTCTTTTCCATTAATAGCAATATCAATATTAATTCCGCTATCTTCAAGTAAGCCTAAAACTATCTCTTGATTTATTACATTATCATCCGCTAAAAGAATTTCACTTCCCCATAAACAACTTATATCATCTTTTTTATATCTTTTTTTATATTCTGTATTTATCTTTTTACTAGCCTTTGGTAATGGTAAAGTAAAAGTAAAAATAGAACCAATATTTACTTCACTTTGTACACTTAATTCACCATCCAGTAGTAAAATCAATTGTTTTGATATAGAAAGTCCAAGCCCTGTACCTCCATATTTTCTTGTAGTACTACCATCTGCTTGTGAAAATGATTTAAAAAGGTTAGAAAGTTGTTCTTTACTTATCCCTATTCCACTATCCATTATTTCAAATTTATATATATCATTGTTGTTAGATATATTAACTTTTACATAACCGTTATCTGTAAATTTTATTGCATTATTTATTAGATTGATTAATATTTGTGATATTCGTAAACTATCTCCATGTAGATTCAGTGGCATATTTTTATTATAATTTATATCAAATTCAAGAGATTTTTCTTCTGCTTTAAAAGAGACTAAATTTGACACATCATTTATAACCTCTTCAAGATTAAAGTCAGTTTTATCTATTTCTAATTTACCTGCTTCTATTTTCGAAAAATCCAAGATATCATTTATTATTCCAAGTAGGGAGTTTGCTCCATTATCAATTTTTAAAATATAATCTTTCTGTTTCTCACTTAGATCAGTTTGTAAAACAAGATGAGACATACCAATTATACTGTTCATTGGTGTCCTTATCTCGTGTGACATATTTGCCAAAAACTCTGATTTTAGTCTTGTTGATTCTTGTGCTTTATTTTTTTCTATCTCTAACTCTTTTGTACGATTTAGAACTTTTTCTTGCAACTCACTTGTAAATCCCTCAATTCTACTACTCATAGAGTTAAATGCAAGTATTGTAGATGTGGTTTCATCATTTCTATCTACTTTTATTGGTGTAAAATCACCATTTAATAATTTTGTAGAAGCCTGCTCAAGATTTTTCAATGGTTTTATAAATAGCATTGCTAAATATTTTGAAATAAAATATATGATAATTGTAATTAGAATATATGTAAAAAGTCCTCTTTGAACAATTTTATCTAAAGCTTCAATTGTATCATTTTGACTTATTAGTGTTTTTATATACCAATTCTCATCACCTAGTGGTTTCGAAACTAAATATTGTTCTTGATTGATATATGTTTTTTCTATCTTATTTTTATTATTTAAAGTTTTATACTTAATTGATTGTTCTATGTTTACAAGTACATTTTCTTTTTTATTTGAAAAATAGATATAAGTACTTTTATCTATATTATTTATCTTTAAATAGTTTTTTAGATAAGATATTAGGTCTATACTTATCAATACTTCAGCATTAGAAAGAGTTAAAGATTCTTTACATTTAAAAGAAATCAAATCTTTTTCATTAAGTTTTTTTGATTTTACTGTCAATAGTACTTTACTATCTTTATAAAAAATAACTTGGTTTAGATATGGATATATTTTAAATATACTTTCAAAGTTTTTTACTACTTGATTTTTTCCCATTGTTGATAACCAAATAACTTTATCATATGCTAAATTTATATTCCCATCTTTATTAAAATGTTCTATCAAGTTTTTATAATTAATAATAAGTTTATTTAAATCTTCTACCATATATCTATTTATTTGTTCTACTTGTTTTGTTTCAACTTTTTTAAGTGTATTTTCCAAATGTAAATAGTACACCCAAGTAATTGATGTAAACATAACAGTAAATAATAAAAATGTACTATAAAAGATTTTCTCTCTAATTTTCAAAAAAACCTACTCAATCATATTTATAAGTTTATTATATTCATCAAAAGTCATCCCTGTATATTTATATAACCTTTTTGAAAAGTTTCCACTAAACTTATCATGTTTTATAAACTCTCTGATTTTTTCATTTAGTACCTTGTCTTTAATAGAACTTCCCCAAGCTAACTCAGTCATGTTCTTTTGTATAGGGAAAAATGGTCTTAGCTTACTACTATAATAATTATCACCAAATAAACTAATCATAACAGAGATAGTATCATTTAAACTAACATCAGCTTCACCTTCTGCCATATAGTGATAAATAAGTGATGAATCAGACTTTGTATCAAGAGGGAAAAGATATACATTTATAACATCCTTATCTATTTTATGATTCTTTGGAAGAATTAACTTATCATTTTTATGATTTACATATGTAATTGTATAAGGGATGTTTTTATTTTTCATCTCTTTTAGTATTACTTTTATAAAACTCATAGATTCATATGTTAAAACCCTTTTTCCTATTAAGTCTTTATAGCTTTTGATATTTTGAGAGTGCTTACCAAAAAATATTTCTACATTATTCAAATATGGACTCATATGTATTAACTCTTCTCTTCTTTTAGTAACTGTAAAAATTTCAGCTGCTATATCAATATCATTATAGATTTCAGGTGTTTGAGTTATCTCATTTTTTAATAATATCTTCCCATTTAGTTTCCAATAATCAGCAAATGAGGGAACAGTTTGAATCTCTATTTTCAAACCATAATATTTTGCAAAACTATTTGCCATATCATACATCATCCCTTGTTCATCTTTATTAGTTGAATGAAATACTAACTTTGAGCCTTCTCTTAATGCAACTTTAAGTGTACCAGACTTTTCTATACTTGCCCAATCTCTAGCAACAAGTGATGTAATAGGAATAACTCCAATTAATATAATTAGTATAAATAACTTTTTCATCTCTTCCCCTTTTTTATATATTTGTATATTCTATTTTTATTTAAGTTTTAAATATATATAATCATTTATTTTTTATATATTATTCTACAATAACAAAGTCTCTATAAAGTTTCACATAGTTCATCTAAAATCAACAAAACATCTTTAAATTGATATTTTTTGATATATTTCTTTATCTTTTGAAATAACTCTTCATCATTTTTAGATAATTTATATTTTTCTATATCTTCAATAATTGGTATATATTTTTTTGGTCTTTTAGATTTTATTGCCTCTTTTAGTTCTAAAAAGAGTTCATCTCTTTTCTCTTTTTCTAGTATTAAAGATGGTTTTTCTATATTTGAGTTTATTAAATTTAAATCTTTTAATTCATTTAAAACTAGTTCTAACTCTTTATTAAATTCTACTATCAACTTTTCATCATACTTCTTATCAAGTTCTAGTACAATCTTATTTAACTCAATTGCCCCAATATTTGCACTTAGCCCTTTTAAAGTATGTATTACTCTACTAAATTCTTCATCACTTAACTCTTGAATCTTTAAATTTTTATAGTTCTCTTTAAAGTCATTTAAAATTTTTAAATATAAAATTTTATTTCCCCCTAAATACACAAGAGCACTTTTTACATCTAAATTTATAAAATCAGGTATAGTTACCTCATCCTTATTTAAACGCTTATTATCATCTTTAAAAGATACATATTTTAAGATTGTATTATATAGTTTTTCAATCTCTAAAGGTTTATTTAAGTGTTCATTCATCCCTGCATCTTTTGATTTTTCAATATCATTTTTCATCACATTTGCAGACAGTGCAATAATAGGTATATTGGCAGAATGTTGTGATGAGACAGCACACTCTTTCTCTTTTTTTCTTATAATTTTTGCGGCTTCATAACCATCCATTATTGGCATTTGTATATCCATAAAAATCAAATCATATCTATTTTCATTAAACTTTTCAACAGCTTCTTTTCCATTATTAGCAATATCAATTACTATATTACTTTCATCTAAAAGACCTACTACTATCTCTTGATTTATTTTATTATCTTCTACTAATAAAATATGTAAATTTTCTATTATTTTAATATTACTAACAAAATCTTTTTGCTGATTTAGTATACATGCTGGTGCACGTTTAGAGACTTTTATATCTAGTTCAAAGATAAAACTACTACCAATATCTTTTTGACTCTCTACCCATATTTTTCCACCCATAAGTTTAACAAGTTGTTTTGATATACTTAATCCAAGTCCAGTTCCACCATATTTTCTAGTGGTTCTTCCATCAGATTGAATAAATGGTAAAAAAAGATTTTTTTGGTGTTTTTCATCTATTCCTATACCTGTATCTTTTACCTCAAATCTATATAAGTTATTATTTTTTGTAATATTTAGGGATACTTCACCATTTGATGTAAATTTTACAGCATTGCTCATAAGATTTATAAGTACTTGAGATATTCTTAAACTATCTGCATATATATTTTTTTCTAAATCTGCACTATAAGAAACAATAATTTTGATATTTTTTTCATCTGCTTTAAATCCAATCATATTTACAACAGAATCTATAAGTTGAGTTAAATTAAAATCAACCTTTTCAATCTCTAATTTTCCAGCTTCTATTTTACTAAAATCTAAAATATCATTTACTATATGTAATAAAGATTTTGCACTTAAATCTATTTTTGTTATATAGTTTCTACTTTGTTCATTTAAATTAGATTTTAAAGCTAAGGCAGTCATACCCATTATTCCACTCATTGGGGTTCTTATCTCATGTGACATATTTGCTAAGAATTCAGATTTTGCTTTTGTTGCAGCGTCTGCTTTATCTCTTTGTATTGATAACTCTTTATTTAGTTTAGATAATCTTCTATTCCAATAAACACTAATCAGTATAATAAGTAATGAGATAAATGATAATATTAGTAAAAGAGTATAGTCTGTTTTTATACTGTAGTTGGCTTTAACCCATTTTGTTAATATATCATGTTTAGTATGTTCCCCAATAGATAAAATAACTTTTTCAAATATATTATTTAATATTTTTTCATCATCTCTTGAGGCAACACTTAACTGAACATTATCATTTAGTTTCCCTGATACTGTTATAGTCCCTATAAAGTTTTGTTGTATTTCATGGTTTATTACTATTGTATTATCGATGTAACCAAATATCTCTTTTTTTTCTACTTTATTTAAGCCATCTTTTATAGAGTCTACTTCTACTAAATTTATATTTGGATATTTATCTCTTAATGTTTCATTTATAGAGTAGCCTTTTACTACACCTAGTTTTTTATCCAAAACATATGATATATCATCTATAAAAGGGATTCCTATTTTTGTAGCTATTACAATTGGTGTTATAATATATGGTGAAGTAAAATCCATATATTGTTCTCTATTTTTTGTTTTTGATACTAATGATAATATATCACACTCTCTATTTTTTGCTTTTTCTAAAGATTCTATCCAAGAATTTGTAGGGACTATTATGATTTTTGTATTAATCTTTTTAGAAAATATTTTTGCATAATCAGAAGTTATACCAATATGTCTATCATTGCTTATCATCTCAAAAGGCATCCAACTAGGATCGATACACATTTTAATAACTTTTTTGTTTTCTAGGTATTTTAACTCTTCTTTTGAAAAGCTAATTACATTATCAATATATATATCATCATAATACACTGTAACAAAACCTATTATCGTGTTAGTATAGCTTTTCTTTTGAACAATATCTTGCCTGATTTGAGTGTATTTCTTGTATGTAGAGGGTAACTCTTTTGAAAAATAAATATTGTTATTTTCATCTTTATATGTGACTAATATATCAGTATCTAGAAATATATCATTTATCACTATTGCTCGTATATTTTTATTTTCCATATCGAGTTTAATTTTATTTTGTAACTCATCTAATGCAAAATTCACTAAAAATATTTTACTTGTATTTGCGATATTTTTAGATAATGTTACTATCTCTTTAGTGTGAATAGGTATAGCATATATATGTTGTGTGCTAAAAGTAAAAATAAAAAATAGAAAAGAAATTTTTTTTATATAATTTATAAGCACTACAACAACCTTTATCTATATCTTTTTAAGATTTTATCATATGTACCATCAGACTTTATTTCATCTAAAGTTTTTTGCCATTTTTTTATTGTACTTTGAGGTGTTTGATTATTAAATGCAATATAAAGTTGAGACTCATAAATTGGCTCTTTCATTTGTACAGGTACTATTGTCTTTTCTAACTTCATCTTTTTTAGCTTATACATAAAAGCATTATATTCAACAGGATAAAGATCAATTTTATTTTCTTGAAGTTTTTTTAAACTATAGTTGGCTAAAGAGTTTATTTCTAAATTTATAAAGTTATACTCTGTTAACTTCTCATGTGCAATTGTTTTTTGAGCGACAACTATTGATTTTACTTTTTTGGCATCTTCCATCGAGTTAATAACTAAATCATCTCTATATGCATTTTTAAAAAACACCAACTTCATTGAGGATATTGGTCCAACCCATTTAAAAAGATTTTCCCTTTGTTTAGACCTAGTTGTTAAAAAAAGTGCATAACCTTTTTTATTTAAAGTGATATGATATCCACGTTTCCATGGAAAAACTTTTATCTCTTTTGTATTTCCTATTCTCTTTTGTATCTCTTTAACTAAATCAACACTTATACCACTTAAACCATCTTTTGTCTCAATTTGATATGGTGTCCATGTTTCTGTTAGAGGTTGTATATCATCAGAAGCATTAAGCAACAATGCTACAAAAGTTATAGTTATTATATATTTTAAAACAGTATTATTTTTCATATTTTTCCTTATTTTATAATTTTATAGTAACTCAATAGCCTCTTTAAATTTATATTTTGTAATTAATTTCTTTATTTTATCAAAAATATCTTTATCTTTTTCTTCTAATTGATATTTTTCTATTTTTTCTAGAATAGACTCACATTTCTTTGGTTTCTTTGTTTTAACTACCTCTTTAAGTTCTAAAAATAGCTTATCTCTTTTATCTTTAGATAGTTCTAAAAGTAAAATATTCTCATTGTCTTTTTTATCTAACATTCTCAAGTCATCTAATACTGTTTCTAACTCTTTATAGAACATTGGTATTAAATTTTTATCTTGTGTATTATCTAACTTTTCAATAACTTTATATAAATCTTTCGCACCAATATTTCCTGACAACCCTTTAATAGTATGCGTTACTCTTTCTAATTCATCATCACTCATATCTGCAAGTTTTAAATCCTGATAATTATTTTTAAAATCTTTTAAAATTTTAAGGTATAACTTTTTATTTCCTGCCATATGAGATAAACCACTCTTAATATCAATAGTTTTAAACTCAGGAATATATATCTTAAAATCATCTATATTTTTTCTGTCACTTAAGTCTGTTTTTTTAGATATAAACTTTAAAAGTGTTGCATATAGTTTTTCTACATCTATTGGTTTGTTTAGGTGTTCGTCCATCCCTACTGATTTTGTTTTTTCAACATCCTCTTTCATTGCATTTGCGGTTAGGGCTATGATTGGTATATTGGCATAGTGTTGTGTTGAAATAGCACACTCTTTCTCTTTTTGTCTTATTATTTTGGTGGCTTCAATTCCACCCATAACAGGCATTTGAAGATCCATAAGAATAAGTTCATAATCATTTTGTTCACACATCTCTATAGCTTCTAAACCATTAGAAGCTATATCAATATTTATTCCACTATTTTCAAGTAATCCTACTATTATCTCTTGATTTATAATATTATCTTCAGTTAATAATATTTTACTACCTTCTAATGTTTTCATATCATTTTTAATAGTTTTTTCTTGCGTTATATTTGTATATGTTAATTTTACATCATCTAAAAATATCCCTGTTAAAAGGTCATTTAAAATTGATGGGTTAATAGGTTTTTGTAAAAATATATCAATCCCTACATCAGAAGCTAGTTTTATAATACTATCTTGCCTAAAAGAACTTACCATAATAACTGTTGGTGGTTTTTCTAATACTTTTGTACAGCTTTGATTTATAAGTTTTGTTGTCTCTATACCATCTAGTTGAGGCATATTCCAATCCATTAAGATTAAATCATATCTATTTTCACAACCTTTTAATATTTTTAGTGCTTCAAGTCCACTATGAGCAACATCAACACTCATCCCAAAGTTTTTTAATAAATTTTCAAGTACCTCATGCCAAGATTCATTATCATCAACTATTAAAACTTTTTTATTTGAAAATTGGTTATAACAAGTATTATATTGATGTAACTCTTTTAGCTCAATTTCAAAGATAAACTTACTACCAACATCAACTTGACTCTCTACCCATATTTTTCCACCCATAAGTTCAACAAGTTGTTTGCAAATAGTTAGTCCAAGACCAGTTCCACCATACTTTCTAGTCGTACTTCCATCAGCTTGTGAAAATGATTTAAACAGTTTTTGCTGTTGTTCCGGGCTTAGTCCTATTCCTGTATCGTGTACTTCAAATCTAACAATATCATCTTGTATTTTATGGATATATATCCCAATCTCACCAGAATCTGTAAACTTTACAGCATTTGTCATTAGGTTTGTAAGAATCTGCCCTATTCTTAAGTTATCACCGAAAAAGTTTTTTCCTATGTTTGAGCCATAACTTACTATAACCTCTAGGTTCTTTTCATGTGCTTTAAACTCCAATATATTTATAACAGAGTCAATAACTTTAAAAAGATCAAACTCTATTTTATCTATAGTAAGTTTCCCAGCTTCAATTTTAGAAAAATCTAAAATATCATTTATAATTCCTAAAAGTGATTTTGCACTATTATCAATTTTATGAAGATAGTTTTTTTGTTTATTATTTAAGTCTGTTTGCAATGCAAGATGTGACATACCAATGATACCATTCATTGGAGTTCTTATCTCATGAGACATATTAGCAAGAAATTCTGACTTTGATTTTGTACTATCTTCAGCTTTCTCTTTTGCCTCTATAATTTTTTGTTCTAGGAGTTTATCTTGCGTTACATCTCGTACACTTATTAAAATTCTATTAGGGTTGTGAAGCATTGACATAGACATATTTATAGTTATAATATCACCATTTTTTATGATACATTTTTTTTCAAAATTTTTTATAAAACCTCTTTTAAAAACCTCTTGCATAGCTAATCTTGATGGTTCTATATCCTCAGGTGTAGTTAATTTAAGACAAGATAGAGCTAAAAGTTCCTCGTTAGAAAAACCTGTCATCTCAATATATGCAGGATTTACAGCTAAAAACTTTGAATTCATATCTAAAATAGCTATGGCATCTTTACTTCCATTATAAATAGTTTCAAATGTCTCTTTTTGAATCTCCAGCTCTTTAGTTCTAGCTATAATATTTTGTTCTAAATCATTTTTTTCATCTGTCCATGCTTTATAAAAAATTATATTGTTTATAGTATTTGAAAATTGAACGGTAAAATTACCAAGTGCTAACATCTCAATTTGAGAGATTCCTATTTGTGAATAGTTTTCTTGTCTTTTAGAACTATTCCCTACAATCATCAAACCAAAAGGTATCTCAACAGTACCACCAAAAAGTTCAAAGTGTGCCTGCTCCAAAAATAAAGACTTTACAAGTTTTTCAACTATCTCATTTGGTTCTTCTTGGGTATGATTTATAGGTTTGCCACTTACTCTTAAATATTCAATCACTTCTCCTGATAAAAGAAGGTTTATAATTTTTAATATCTTTTGTTCCATTGGATTTGTATAACCATGTGATTTTACAACTTTAAACCAACCATTTTTATCATCATGTTGAAATATTAAACATTTTTCAAAGTTTAACTCTTGAGTAACAAATGAAGAAGCAATATTATAAAGTTCATCTATTTCTAAAGTTTCATTTAGATTTTTTCCAATCTGATGAAGTTTATTATATATTCTTGTTTGTTTTTCAATTTGTTTAGTTAAATCTTCTTTTGTCATATATTGTATATCCATTAACTATTTTTTATAACCACACTTCAACTTCTAAAAAGTCATCTCCACAAGAGATACCTTTTGTCATCTTTGTTTTGTAACCAACTTTTGATCTTCTCATACATCTAAAGCCCTCTTCAGTTTCTATTCTTTCACCATTAACCAAATCAGTACCATATACAAGTTGCATCAACCCTGTAAATCCTCCACTATTTGCCCAATGTGTTGGATACTCAGATTTACCGTACATTCTCATATAACTTAAATCTTCAAAGTCATTATAGTTTCTAAATACAGCTTTTTGTTCTGATAGTTCTACCGCAGTATGGTATCCCCATCCCATAGTATTAACTAATGCAGCAAGTGCTTTTATCCAATCCTCTTTTGTCTCAAGGTATGGTTTAACAGCACCTTCCCATTCAGGAGATGTCATAATACCACCATAAGTAAAGAATCCACAAGCATGACCTGCTTCCATTAGAAGTTCACCTGCTAGGGTAACTCCATACTCACCAGCTACTTCAGTCATCTGTCTTACAAATTCAAATTGTAATCTATTTACATAATCACTTTGATTTCTTACAATATACACTCCAAAAGCTGGAATAAGACCCTCTTCATTTCCTATAAGTGTAGCAGCTGCTCCTAAAAAGGCATTTGTAATTGTCTCTTCATGTTCCCAATTTAAAGATACTTTGGGAACCTCTTTAAATACAGTTGGTGCTTTTTTTGGATAAGTTGCAAAGTTACAAGTACCAAGCTTAATAATATGAGTATTCATTTCATCACCACATGCCATACATGTAGTTTGGATTGCATTTATATCTTTTAGCTCTTTTTTGTATATTACAGCATAAGCAGCAGCAACAAATCCTGATGTATAATAATCTACAGGATTATTAGACTTTCCAAACTTCATCTCCCATGTTTTTGAGAAAAATGATTTAGTAGATTTAAATTCACAACCATTTTCATCCATACTAGATAAATCTATAATACCATAACCAAATGTTTTATAAATATCTTGAGCCATTATTTTTGAGTCTTCTACACTCAATGAAGCACAAAGATTTGTAAGTTGATGAAAAATTGAATCAGCAGCACTACCTATTAAAAATAGTTTACTATCGATATAGTCTGCATCTAAAATTGTTCTTTGAAGATTTGTAATATAGTGATGACAATGAAAAACCATCGCCTCTCCACCAATTTCTAAGTAGTTATGTTCTTGGTCAAATTTATAGTCGTTAATATCAAACATTTTACACCCTTACTTTTTAAAAGAACTGCCAACGAGTTCTTCTGCTGTAGATTGAACCAAACTATATAGTTCAGATGGTACTTCAAATATTTTAGAGTCATTGATAGCTTGTTCTGTTACTTTTAATCCGATTTTTATAAATTGAGGTAAAAGCTTCATTAAAATTCTATCTATTATTTTAGCTTCGCCGTTAGCTACTGCCCAGTTTAGTATTGGTTTTATATCTTTTATTTTATTCACATTTATTCCTAATTTATATTTACTTAACTCTATAATAAAAAAGTTACTATAAAGTTATTATAAAGTTATTATATAATATAAAGTAATTATAACATATAATTATAGAATAAATATGACAAAATTCTTACTTATTATTTTATCTTAATATCTTTAACTTTTCCACCTTTTAATCTATCCATAAGTTCAAGCATACCACCTCTTAAATATCTACTAGAGATACCTATAGATGTTAAATAAGTTCTCACCATAATAGAACGATCCGATTTAGGACATACACAAACGATAACTTTATCTTTTGGTAACTCATCTAATCTATCTGGTAGTTCATTTGCAGGTATCTTTAATCCAAAGTTTAACTGCCATACTTTTGTTTCTGCTGGTACTCTTATATCTAAAAGTTCCACTTTATCTTCATTATATAATGTTATAAAATCTTCTATATTTACCATAGCTTCACCCATACCTTTAGGTGTGATATTTCTTATTATTGTTTCCATTTATTCTCCATATTTTTACTGGTGTTATTATAGTATATTTATTCTTTTTAGATACAATTATTTAAGATATATTAATTTTAAAGGTTATTATGATGAAAAGAATATGGGTTATAGTGTTTGTTATTTTGTCAATTATTGCATTAGTAATTGCAATGTTAACAACACCTTCACAACAAAAAAAACTGACTTTAGCAACTGGTGCAATTGGAAGTGATAGTTATGCTTATGGTTTATCATATCAAGTACTTTTAGAAGAGGTTGGAGTGGAACTAAAACTTCTACCAACACAAGGTTCACTTGACACAATAGGATACCTAAATACAAAAGAAGCAGATATTGGTTTCATACATGGTGGAGTCTTAGAGGATAAAAAAGAGTATGATTTTGAATCTTTGGCAAGTGTTTATAATGAACCGTTATGGATATTTTATCGAGATGAAGGATACTCTATAAACTATCTAATAGAAACAACAGGTAAAAAAGTTGGAATTAGTACAACAAATGATGGTACATATGATTTAATGCAAAGACTATCAAAAGAAAATGGTTTGGTTGAAAATGTTGATGCTACATATCTAAGTGATGAAGAATCTATTAAACAATTACAAGATAAAAAAATAGATATGTTTATAACACTTGCAACACAAGACAACCAATATGTTCAAGAGCTATTAGCTGATCCATCTATTGCGGTTATGAGTATAAAAAGGGTAAATGCTTATACTCAAAAGTTTAATTATCTTGAGTCATTAAACTTATATGAGGGTATTATTGATATGTATAAAAATCTACCATCAAAAGATGTTAACCTTTTAGTTACAAGCCAAAATCTTATTTCAAATAAAAATATCCCAGATGAACTTATAAGAATATTTCTAAAAAAAGTTAAAACTATACATGGTGAACTATCTTTAAATCATCTTGATACACAAATAAACACTGAAGCAAAACTATATGTGGAAAATGGGGAGTCGTGGTTAGAAACTATTTTTCCATATTGGATAGCTTCTCAAATTGATAGGCTTAAACTATTTTTGATACCACTTATTTGGTTAATCATACCATTATTTAAAAGTATCATTCCTCTTTATATATTTACTATTAGATCAAAAATATTTAAATGGTATTCTAAATTACAAGATATAAATCGTAGAATAAAAAATAATGATGAAGATATTTTATTAATAGAAAAAGATTTAAAAACTCTACAAGAGGAGATAGAGATAAAGACTAAAGTACCACCATCTTATATGGGTGAGTACTATAACCTTATTTTACATGCAGAACTTTTAGAGAAAAAAATAGAACTGATAAAAATAAAAAATAAGTAAAGTACTAGTTATTCCATTGGCAAAATTATCTTAAATTCTACCCCGATTTCATCAGATAAAATATTAATTTTGCCTTTCATACTCTCTTCTACAAGCATTTTAGCCATATAAAGACCTAGTCCAGTACCTTCACTTTTAAACTTTGTTGTAAAATATGGCTCAAATACTTTATCTATATTTTCTTTTTTAATACCAAGCCCATTGTCACTTATTTTTAATATTAAATATTTATTTTCTTCTTTAATATCAATATTTATTTTAGGATTTTCTATCTTATTTAATTCAAAATTATCAATAGCATTATTTAATATTATTAGTAAAACTTGTAAGAGTTCATTTTCATAGGTACTAAATATCACTTGTTTATTTGATATTATATTTAATTTTATATTTAATAATTTTGTATCTAAAAGTTTTATAGCTTTATCGATTGTATTTGTGATATTACACTGTTGTATATCCTTATTTGGCATAAAGAAGTTAGTAAAATCTTCAATTGTTTGAGACATATAATCAATATTTTTTTGTGATATTGTTATTTTCTTTTTAATAAATTCTTTATCAATATTATCATCTTTTAAACAACTATTAACAACCTCTAAACTTAAATTAATTCTATTTATTGGTTGTCTCCATTGATGTGCAATATTACCTAACATTTCACCCATTGATGCTAGTTTTGATTGTTGAAATAGTATTTTATCTTTTTGACGATTTTTATCAATATTATCTTTGATTTTATCCTCAAGTAATTTTAATCTATAACCTAATATATAAGAAAAAATAAACCCTTCAATTACAAGAGCAATACCTGAGCCATAAAAATATAATAATTTAAATTCTATTAAACCAATAAGGGATAACAATGTAACAGTCATTCCCATTATATATACAATATATGAAAAAAGAAATAATTTGGATAAAGGATGATTATGTTTATAAAGAAAAAATCCAATATAAAATATAATGATATATGAGTATATAAATAAAAATTGAATATTTTGTATAACAATATATAAATCTAAAAATATTGTAGAAAGAATAAAAAGTAAAGATAGTAGAATAACACTATTTATAATCATATTTAATTTATTATTTTTGCCAATATCAAAAACAGTCTTTATAAAAAGCATTAAAAAAGGAATTAATAATATTGCTGTTACATTAAAGAGATAACTTATCTCTCCATATAAACCAAAATTTGAAAAAACAGAACCATACATATAAAATAACCCAAAAGAGCAATTAATCATATACAAAGCATAGAAAATAAACTCTTTTCTTTTAGTAAAGAAAAATAATATACTATTGTATATAGATAATGTAAATAATATTATTACAATAATATTTGGATAAAAACTATTATTGATTAAACTTTTATTACTATCTTTTTTATTTAAAATATTTATATCTATAATTTGATGTGTTAAGGATTGATTTTTTATGTATATTGTCTTTTGACTATTAGGATTCAGAAAAATAGGATAAATAATAATTTTACCATCTAGTAATTTACCAACATTTTTATCTAAAAGATTATAGTTGATTTTTTTTGTTTGATTTTTTTTATATTCATAAATAGTAATATTTTTACTATAATATGCAAAGTTATTATGTAAAAACACCTCTTTTGTAATATTTGAATTATTTATTATTTTAACTTTATACCATACAGTATGATGGTCTATTGGCAAGCTATGTTTATTGGTACTTATAGTATTAAATTTCAATGTATCTATATCTTTAAATTCTATATTATCATTTTTATCATTATAGTATGAAATATCAAAAGTAGTTTTATTAGAATAGTTATTAGCACATAAATTACTCATAAATATTAAAGTTATAAATAATATTATTTTCATAAATAATTTCATCAAATTAAACCCTCTTATTAAATAAATTATAAAATATCGTGTAAACTATTTGCTTTATCCATCCATTTTCCCATATCTTCATATTGTTCATTTTCTATCATAGTTCGTATTAGTTTCATTTGATCATCAAACTTATCAAGTGAATCTAACATATTTCCCCTATTTTGTTTAAAAATATCAGTCCACATATGAGATGATGATTTAGCGATTCTACTCATATCTCTAAACCCACCTCCTGCTAGTGATATAATATTTTGAGGGTCTTCATTTGTCATAACAGTATTTGCTAAAGCGTAAGATATAGCATGAGGAAGATGCGATATAAAACAAGCGTGCTTATCATGTGTGGTAGAATCCATCTTAACAATTCTCATAGCAATAGAATTAAATATATCTAATGCTCTGTTTTTATGAACCTCATCACAAATATCTAAATCACATAAAACTATTGTCTTACCTTCATAAAGACCATCTATAGCAGCCTTTGGTCCAAACTTTTCAGTCCCTGTCATAGGGTGTGCAGGTACAAAGTTTTTTCGTAAACTTAATGGAATTTTATCAACAATAAGTTTTTTGGTACTACCAAAATCTATAATTGTAGTATCTTTACTAATCCCTTCTAAAGTTGGCATAAAAGCCACAATAGCATTCACAGGTATACATAAAATTATAACATCACAATTTAATAGCTCATCAACATCAACAATCTTTTCTACAAGATCTAATTCTAAAGCTTGTTTTTGATGTTCTATATTGTGGTCATACCCAACAACACAACTAGATATTCCATATTTTTTAACTGCCTTTGCAAACGATCCACCCATTAGTCCTAAACCAACAATTCCAAACTTCATGATTATCTATTCCACTCTTTCAATACTCTTTGAGTATCTCTTTTCATAGCCTTAGCTTTTAAATCTTCACGCTTATCATAATCTTTTTTACCCTTAGCAATACCAATATTTACTTTAAACATATTTTTATCATTAAAATACATTTTTGTAGCAACTATTGTATAACCATCTTTAGTAACTTTTTCAAAAAGCTTATTGATCTGCTTTCGGTGCATAAGAAGCTTTCTATCACGAGCTTCCTCAGGTCTATAAGATACATGAGTAGTATCTAAATGAGATATATGCATATTAAAAATAAACACCTCATTTTTAATAATTCTTACAAACGATTCCTTAAAGTTCATACGTCCAGCTCGTATAGCTTTTACTTCAGAACCATGAAGCACGATACCCACTTCAAATATATCTTCAATAATATAATCATGAAAAGCTTTTTTATTAAAAAACTCTCGTACATTTGTCTTTTTTTTATCTTTTGCTTTTGCCACTTTTATTTCCTTGTATATTTGCAATTATATCTAAATTTATTTATTTTTAGTATACTTGCATTTATAATGTAAATTAGAATTTAAATTTTAAGAAAGGTACTTATGTACAATCCTATATCATCTGAATTTTTCGATCAATTAACAGTTGCAATGCAAAGAAAAATCCCATCTATAATAGAATATTATCAAAATGAAGAACAAGAAAAAAACCAAGAGAAACAACAAACAAAAGCACTGGTAAAAACAATGGAAGTAATTGATGGTTTTGAATTTTTTGTTTTAGATACAAAAGAAAAAATTAGATTGTCATTGGTTCTTACATTTAATGGCAAAAGACATAGAAAGGATTAGTATATGAATATTGATGAAAAATTTATCGAGCTTATCTCTTATGGGGATACTGTAAATAAAATACAAAGTAAAATTCTAAATATTGATTTTCCTGTAGCTGAGAATTGGAAAGATGAAATACTAAACAAAGAGATTTCTGAACATGATGTAAATAAACTGATACTATTAAAAGGTATTGTTGCTCTAAAATCACAAGAGCAGATTATCAAAAACTATATGATGATACTGGAGTTTAAAAAAAATAAAACAAAAGAAATACCTACACAAGCAAGTAGACAAGTTACACCTACTACAAATTCAAATCAACAAGATACAAATATAAGTATATATAGTGATGGAGCATGTTCTGGAAACCCTGGAAAAGCAGGAAGTGGATTGGCTCTGTATAAAAATGGTACAAAACCTACTTTGTATTATGGAAACTATGTAGAAAATGGTACAAATAATATTGCAGAATTAAATGCTTTGTATAAAGCTTTATTGTTAGCATCCGAACTAAATACAAGTGAAAAAGTAATAATTCTATCAGATTCAAAATATAGTATAGACTGTATCTCAACATGGGCATATGGTTGGAAAGCAAAAGGTTGGACTAAAAAATCTGGAGAGATTAAAAATCTAGACCTAATCAAAAATGCACATAATCTATATGAACAAATTAAAAATAAAATAATCATCAAACACGTAAAAGGACATTCAGGAATAGAAGGAAATGAACTAGCAGATCGCATGGCTCTTCATGCTATAAAAGCTAAGATTGATGGCTTTGAGGTGTATGAGTATACGAGTATTGATTCTGTTTTGTAAAGTTAAAAACTAAGGTCAAATTCTTAGTTTTCTAGTTTTATTTTTCTCATATTTCTACATATCTTCTAAAGAGTAGCCAATATATTTAACATCATAATTATTTAATTTAGAAGTTAGTTTAACAGCTTTTTTCTTTAATATTTCAATATATATTTTCTTTGGATTAATTTTTACTTCACATATTAACATGGTTTTATCAAAATCATTAATAGCTACAATATCTATTTCATTTTGATTACCTCTTTCCCAATATGTACCAATATTGGAAAACTGACTTGTTAATTTTAATTTATCACAAAAATACTTCTCCAAGAATCTTCCACTATATGTAGAAAAATCTCTTTTAACTATATTTTTTACATACTCATAATTTTCAATCTCTATAGCACTTTTATTTTTATAAATAAATCTAAACCAAAAGTTAAAAAAGTTATCTATTATCTCATACTTTATAGTACGACTTCCCTCTTTAGCAAATATTGGTTTCACTTTTTTTATAATAGAATATTCATTTTCAAGTCTATCAAGATAGCCACCAATATTTTTACCCAAAATTGATTCTATCTCAGTTCTTGCTGTTTTTGATGATGATATAAGTGATAAAATTGAAAAATAAGTTGTGTACTCTTTCCCAAACTCTTCAATAAGTAGATTTTTACCCTCTTCTAAAAATAAAGAGTTTTCATCAAGTATCACATCTAATTGTTTCTCAAAAGTAAATGCTTCTTTATCTACAAATATCTCCACATATTTAGCAACACCACCAGTAAAAATATAGAAAGACAATAGATCTGATTTAGAATATGAAGGGTAATTATCTTTTAAAATCTCCTCTATTGTATTTACACTAAATGCTTTTAAGTGAATTTTATTATTTGCTCTACCAAACAATGGCTCTTTTTTATCCTCAAATATTTTTTTCATAAGAGAATATATTGAACCACTTAACACTAAATTCATTTTACTTTTATCTTTATACTCATCCCAAATATTTTGCATATCAGAATAGATACTGCTATTTATATGTAAAAACTCTTGAAACTCATCTATTACCAATGTAAAAGGTTTTGTTTGAGATATCTCCATTAAGTATTCAAATAACTTTACAAAACTTTTAAACTCACCATGTAATTTAATATCAAGAGTATTAGAAACTATTGATATATATTCTTCACATAACAAAGTTTCATTTTTTTTAGATACAAATAGATAAACTTTATTTTTATATGCCTCTTTTATCAAACTAGTTTTACCAATTCTTCTTCTACCAACTATAACACTCATTTTTGATGAAGTTTTCGATAAAGTTTGTATCTCTTGTAAATTAATAAGTTCTTTTTCTCTATTATAAAATTTCAACTATTTTCCTTTTTTAAGGTAATGTTCATTACGGTAATATATTTTACTGTATTAATACTTAATACCTTTTTGTAAAAATATAATACAATTTTATTTTGCGATGTAGTTATTCGGAAATTCTGAACAACTGAATTCTCTTATAAACTTTGTATTTGAGTAGCTAATTTTAAAATAGCATATTGTATATCTTCAAGTATAAGTCAATGAGATTTTAAAAGTTCAACTTCTTCTAAATATGTAAAACGTGGCTTTGAATAATGAGTCATAAGCATTTGCAAATTGCTAAGAGGTGGGAAAAGTATGTTAAAATAATTGTATCATTTAAAATTTAAAAGCAACATGCGGGTTATTAGACCATCGAGCTGGTAAACTACTTTATTATTCATCTAATTATTATCATACATTTCACGATAAAAGTTTATATACTCTTGTGTAGCTTTTGGATTAATAGTCAAATAATACCTACACAATTTTTTATACAAAAGTAAATTTTCATCATCATAACAAAAGTCTAGCAATCTATCTAGTGTTAGTTCTATATGTTTTTCATCTTTGCAATTTGATGAGATGATATCATCAACCATTTTTGTAAACATCACTAAACTATCTTTAGATAAAGAGGTAATCTCTTTTACAATAGTTTCAATATCACTTAATGCTTTTTGCTTTTTCATTTCATATAATCTTTCACTATTACTTTAAGTTGTCTGGTAATTCCGGATAACTGAATTTTCTTCTAATTCTTCTTCTTTAAAAATATTTTGAATATGTTCATTGATAGTCTTTACACTTTTTCCAAATACAACTGCCAGTTGTTTTTGACTAAGCCAAATAGATTCATTCTCAAACTTTACATCTACATTAATATTTCTTGATAATTTTACATATAATATCGTTAAATTTTAGTTTTATTAAAAAATATAACATATTGCAATCTTTCTAATTGTTTTTCCCATAAGCTTGTTTAGACTCGGCTACTAATAAAGTATCTTCAACTACTTGATAATCTATATTATTACCTATAGATGTTGTTCCCATATCATCATAAAACTTATCAACAAACTGTACGACTTTTTCTAAAACTCTCGGTACTATTTTTCTTTTTTCTAAGAGTTTTGGTTTTACTAAAAATGTTTTTGCTATATCATCTTTTAGGGGTTTTCTTTGTTCATAGATATATTTATCTACAACTTTTCTCACCTTTTTACAATCTAAGTTTTCATCTTTACATAAACTTTCATACGCTTTATCTTTTTCCTCTTCCCAAAACTTAGTAAACTCATCCTCTATTACCTCATCATCTTTTATTTTTAAAAGATTTTCATTGATAAACTTTTCTATAAGTTCTTTTTTACTTCGTAGATTTATATTGTTGTTCAATAAATTTGAGATATTTTCTTTTTGTTTCTCTTTTTCCTCTTTACTTGCATCTTTGTATCTGCTCAATAGTTGTAAGATGTACGATACATTTATCTCATCTTTATGGATAAGTTCAAGTTCAAAGTCTACATCTTCAAGTATAGATACTTTCTCTTTCCCCTCACCTTTTTCATTTTTTATTTTTTCATACATATCTAAATATTTTGATTTGTAGTCTTCAAACTGCTGTTCACTCATATCTAAATCAGACCATTTAAAATCACTAAATACTTCTAAAATATTTTTGATACGAATAAGCTCTCTAAATGCTTTTATAAAAGATAGCTTATCATCTTCACTTTTTAGATTATCTACACTACTTACACTTGGTGCGATTTGAAGAAGTACTAAAAAAGCTTTATTGAATTTAATTACATATTCCTCATAAGGCTCCATGATGATAGTTTCTTTTGCATCAAGATTTGAAAAAAGTGCGATAGCATCATCGGTTGCATTTTTTAGGTTTCTAAAACAGATAATATTCCCTTGTGATTTTTGCTCATTTAGGATTCTATTTGTTCTTGAAAATGCTTGTATAAGTCCATGATGTTTTAGATTTTTATCTACATACAAAGTATTTAATGGCTTACTATCAAATCCAGTTAAAAACATATTTACGACAAGTAGTATATCTATCTCTTTCTTTTTTACTCTTTTTGAAAGTTCATTGTAGTAGTTATAGTAACTTTGTGAATCTTTAGTACTGTACTTTGTACCGAACATTTTATTATAATCATCTATATACTCATCTAACTTTTCACGGCTATGTTTGTTGATATGTTCAGTATCAACTTTTGTTTCATCGTAATCTACATAACCATTTGCATCTTTGTCCGCTTCATTTGCACTATATGAAAAGATTGTTGCTATTTTGAGATTGTGTTTTTTACTTTTAAATGATTCATAATATTTTATAAGCATCTCAACACTACTTACACACATCATAGCTGTGAACTCTTTTGAGTGTGTTTTTCTAGGATGATTTACAATGATATAGTCAACTATTTTATCTACTCGCACATCACTTTCAAGTAACTCTTTTGTATCTATACTTTCAACTTCCATATCGATATAGTTTGCACTGTTTTCTTTCTCTTTATATCGTCCTACATACTCAACAGAAAACTTTAATACATTGTCATCATTGATAGCATCCGTTATCACATAACTATGAAGTCTATCATCAAAGAGGTCTTTTGTAGTTCTTTTGTTTGTAGCATTGTCTTCAAAGATTGGAGTACCTGTAAATCCTATCATTTGATTGTTTGGAAAATAGTTTACGATAGCTTTATGAGTTTCCCCAAACTGACTTCTATGACACTCATCAAAGATAAACACTATATTTTTATCTTTTTGTTTATCCATACTTGTTAAGTATTTTGTTTTATTTATAGCAGTATTAAGTTTTTGAATAGTTGTAACTATCAGTTTTGTATCATCGCTAAATTGTTTAACCAATGCTTTTGTATTATCAGTACCATCTACACTACCATCGCTAAAACTATTGAACTCTTTTGTAGTTTGGAAGTCTAAATCTTTTCTATCTACTACAAATACTACTTTGTCTACTTTTGTTAGTTTCATAAGTATTTGTGCTGTTTTAAAAGAAGTGAGTGTTTTTCCACTTCCTGTAGTATGCCAAATATAACCGTTTCGTGTAGAGTTTTCTACTTGACTAATGATAGCTTCAACTGCCCAAAACTGATAAGGACGAAGAGCCATAAGTATCTTATCTGTTTGTGCTAGTACTATATACTTACATATCATCTTAGATAGATGACATCTTTGTAAAAATGCATTTGTAAACTCATCTAAGTTTTTGATGTTTTTGTTTTTTTCATCTGCCCAAAAAAATGTTTGTTTAAATGATTGTTTTCTATTGTTGGCGTAGTATTTTGTATTGACACCATTACTTATGATAAAGAGTTGGATATAGTTAAAAAGTGCGTTATTTGAACTATATGAGTGTCTTTGATAACGATTGATTTGGTTAAAGGCTTCTTTTAGTTCTAGCCCTCTTCTTTTAAGTTCAATCTGAACCAATGGAAAACCATTGATAAGAATCGTTACATCGTATCTATTTTTATATAGTCCATCTACTGTGATTTGATTTGTTACTTGAAAAAGATTTTGACACCAATGTTCACTATCTAAAAACTCGATATAAGATACAGTACCATCATCTTTTTGTAATACAAACTTATCTCGTAATATCTCAGCTTTTTCAAAAACATTTCCACGATTAAGATGATTTAAAATTCTTTTAAATTCATCATCACTTATGGTAGTTTTATTGTGAAGTTCAAGTTGAGCTCTTAGATTATTCTCTAATGCTGTATCATCTTTTATAATCACTGGCTCATATTCTAAAGATACAAGTTGTTTAATAAGTTTGTCTTCTAGTATCGCTTCGCTTTGTTTGCTCATATTTTATTCAGTCCATTTAGTATTATTTTTTCAAAACCACTTTCATCTGCATATTTGACACAATCTATTGCATAACTGATATATTCTTTTGGAGTAACTGTCGAATAGTCTATAAATTTATAACCATTGAAAGCTACTATCATATCAAAAAACATTCTTGTAACTCTTCCATTTAATTCACAAAATGGATGTAATGCATTGATTTCACATTTGTAATAAGCTAGTTTTTTAGCAAATAGTTTTTTTGGTTTATTTTCAAAATCTTTTAAATAGTTATCTTGTTTTAGTTCTTCAAATATTTTTTTTGAAGATGATGCCACAAAAGCACCTTGACAAAATCTACTTTCACCTTTTGCCATATTAAAATCTCTATAGATTCCAGCCCATTCATAAAGTTCACCAAAAGTTCTTTGATGCAATGCTATAAAATAATTTTCATCAAAAATAGTATCTTCATCTAATTCATTATGAAATATCTCATAAGCTTCTGATATAAGCTCCCTTTCTAGTTCATGTATTTGTGTACTATTAGTTAAATTAAATTTATTTTTTGGTACATCTGTACCATCAATATAAATCGAACTAGCTTCGTTTTTGTACTTTGATGCCATGTTTTTCTCTTAAAGTTTTTACTTGAGCAATTACTTCTTTTGATGGTTCTTTATAACCTTCTATATTTTGAGTTGTTTTTATAATCTTTTCTAACTCTTTTTTATCTAATGGATTTTTACTCATAATTTAACTCCTATTTTATTTTTTATGCTATAATTCTCTTACAAAGGTTCCCATCTACTGATAAGTAACCAAGGGTGACTTCTTCGTAAGAAGATAGGCTGATGGGTCATTTCTCATAATGATTAGTATCTTATATTATCTCTTTTATTGACTTATCTAACTCTATTCTATATTTATCATTATCTCGTAGCATCATTTTAGTATATCTTAAAACTGTATGATAATCATTACTAATTAATAACGCTATCTCTTTATATATTTTTTTCGTATCGCTCTCACAATCAATTACTTTTAATTTATCTTTAATATCTAATTTAAGATCAGAATTTAAATAGTCATTTATTTTTTCTAGTAAATTTTCTTTTAAAAAATAACCTTCTATAGAATTATAAATATAAAATATAAAATTTTTATTGCTTATCATTTCATTAAGTATTGGAGCTTTTTGTGTTAGTACAAATAATTTATCAATATTAGGAGTAAAAGATAGTTTAGATTTTTCATGGTCGAAATTTATATAATGTGTTTCTATTTTTGATGCTTTATTAACTATAAATTCTGATATTTCTTGAAAATTTTTTTTCAGAATTAATAGATTATCAAATGATACAAATTTAATATCATATTGTTCAATAGGATAAATTTTTTTCAATATTGAAGTATCATAAATATCTTTTTCTTTTGCTTCAATCGTAAATACAACTTGATACGGATGTTTTATAAAAAACAACTCTTTTAATAATCTAATATCAATTTTTTTATTTATTTTGATTTTAGAGTACTCTTCACCTAAAGTATCATATATAATTTTACAAGCTTTATTTTTTCCTTTGGTTACAGTCATTATTTAACCAATATGTAAAACTTCATCTTCTTCAAAACTATATACTATCTCTTGAGAATGTGTAGCTATAATAAATTGATTATTTTTTCCTAACTCTTGTAATAATGGTATAAGTTTAATTTGCCAATCAGGGTGTAAACTCATTTCAGGTTCATCTATAAGTATAACACTATTAGACCATTTATTTTTATGAAATTCTATTAAAAATGTCAATAATAATTTTTCACCATGAGACAAGTCAAATAATGTAAATTCTTTATTATTTTCTTTATTTTGAAATATTATTTCAAATACACCATATTGATTTCTTACCTCTTTAAATTCTTTATCTATAAATATACTATTAATTAAGTCTTTTAAACTAGTATCAGGTTTAACTTTTTTATCTGTATATAATAAATTTAATCCTTTTCCTAATTCATTGTAAATAATATATTCATGTATCTCGTTTGGCGAATTAAATGATGTTGATTTTTGGTCGTACACTTTTAGTATCCAACTGTCTTTTTTAATCTCTGCTTTAGGACTAGAATGATTTTCAGAAAAAAATCTATTTGAAGTAAAATATATAACTTTACCATCTGTATTTTTATTTAATAATTTTAAATTATCTTTATATTTTTCATCTTTATTAGTGAGTTCAGAAGTTATTTTTCTATCATCAATGCTCAATAAGCTTTCTTCTGTTAAAGGTGGATTATAATACTCTATATAAAGTTTTAAATCACTAGTATCATTATCAAATTCTTTTTTATAAAATAGTGGAATTTTACCTCTTCCTTTATGATAAAAAAATGTTGCAATACTATTTAAAATACTAGTTTTACCTATTCCATTTCTACCAAATATAGCATTTCTTGTTGCTTCAAAATCTATTTTAAAGTCTTCAAAATTTCCTACATTATTTAGATATAAAGAATTTATTTTCATGATATTTCCCTTTTTTGTATTTTATATATTAACATATTTTCACTTTACACAAACATCAACTGCAACAAACCTTTTTTAAACTCTTTAGTTTGTGCTAATTGATTTGATACAAATTCTATTTTTTTATCTATTGAAGATAAGAAATTGGCTATTTTTGTTTGTTCTTTTATTTCTGGAATATATATTTTAAATTTTTTAATTTCTTTTACTGTTAATTGGGGTTGAGCACTTCCAAAAGTAATTTTATCAACTTGTTTTTTAAAAAAATTAGAATTAAATATTTTATATAAATAATGAGTACTGACTTGTTCATTTTTATTTCTTAAAATTACCATCCCTGAATTAATTCTAATATTCTCAAATTGAGTATTTTCATTATAAAATGCAAAGTGTCCTACACTTCCCCTTGTGGTCAAAACAATGTCAAATCTTTTTAATTTTCCTTTAGATAAAAGATTATCTTTTTCTTTTGTAATAAATTTTTTTTCTTCAAATTTAAAACCTTTTTTTGTTACATTTTTTGCATTCAAAAATAAACAAAATTCATCATTACTAAATTCAATACTTTTAGGGTAATTAGTCCCTCTATCTCCATCAATTACATCTATAATTTCAAATAAATTTTTCTCTTCCCAATCACAAAATACACTCCCATCATCAGCTCGAAATCTAATCTCTTGAGAAAATATCTTTTGCATCACACCTTTTTTATAAGAGTTGAGTAACTTCTCTTTTTTTGTTAACTGTTCTATTTTTGTATCTATTTTACTTAAAAATGAAGCTATTTTTTCTTGTTCTTGTTTTTGTGGTAAACTTGCTCCTAAAGACTTAATCTGATTAATAGATAAATTTGGTGGCTCACTACCCATAATACTCAAATTTATTTTATCTATCAGCTTCTCATTTTGCAATAAATAATATATATAATTTAAAGATTCTATAGTAATAATTTTACCAGTTCTTTGATTTAATAATGAATTATTAAAAAATTCATCTATTTTTGAAACCTTTAGCTTTTTATTTAAGATAGGTCTAGTTAATGCTAAAACAATATCATTTGTGTGAAGTACAAATTTATCATATTTATTTAAAAAGGATTCGGGTAGAAAAGATATATTATCCTTTTTCATTTCTTGAATACCAATATCTGCAATCTTTACTAACTTAACGCCTACCTTAGTCGCATCTAAACTTAAAAAGGAAAAACCACTAAATATACTAAATATATTTTCAATTCTTTTCTCTTTCCACTCTCCACTAAACTCTTTAAATCTAAGCTGTGGTACTTTTATGTTTTTACTCATTTATCATTTCCAACTCTTTTTCTATCTCTTCTATACTTGGTAGTGATGACTTAAAATCATCAGGTAAGATATGAGTCAGTTCATATTCGCTTACACCCATAGGTTTATTTATATCTTTGAGTGAATACTCTACTATCGTATCGTTTTTTGATTTGCATATTAGTATCCCTATTGTTGGATTGTCTTGTTTTTCTTTGAGTTCTCCATCAACGGCAGAAGTATAAAAGCTAAGCTTACCTGCAAATTCAGGTTTAAAATCCACCGTTTTAAGCTCAACTACTACATAACATTTCAATTTTATATGATAAAAAAGTAGATCAATCCGAAACTCATCCCTACCAATATTCAATTTATATTGTTTTCCAACAAATGCAAAGCCAGCTCCGAGTTCAAGTAAAAACTTAGTCATATTTTCCATCAAAGCATTTTCAAGTTCTCTCTCTTGATAATCTTCACTCAAAGTTAAAAAGTCAAAAACATAAGGATCTTTTGTTATCTCTTTTGCAAGATCTGACTGAATAGCGGGTAAGGTTTGAGAAAAGTTTGTAAGTGCTTTTCCTTCTCTTATATATAAATTTGTCTCTATTTGATGGATTAAGACACTTCTACTTATACCATTTTTATTGGTGTTATCTAAATAATAAATTGATTCATCTATATTTTTACATTTAGAAAGGATAACTAAATTATGACCCCAAGGTATTAAAAATAATTTGGCAACAAGCTGTTGCCAAGTTTCATTATCCAAATTGGCAACAGCTTGTTGCCAAAATAGATACCATTGTTTTATATACCTAATATTCCGATAAGAGAAACCTTTTGTATCAGGAAATTCATCCATAAGGTCAGAACTTAATTGTTTTAAAAATCCACTTCCCCATTTATACTCTTTCTCTTTTTCAACTATTTCACTTCCAAGATTCCAATAATATTCAAGTAAAATAGAATTCACCTGAACAGAAGCTTTTATTTGTGAAGATTGAAACTTCTGTTTTAAAGTTCCTAACCAATGTTTATATTCATTTGAGTATGTATTGTCTATTGTCATAGTATTATTCTTTCATATCTTTTAAAAAGGTGTTGTGATACCAAGTTCATCACAAAAACTTTTTATAGTTTCATCAGTACTATTCATATCATCTTCAAGAGATTTTAGTTCACTGGATACTTCATCTAAATTTATAACTTCTTCTTCCTCAAAAGTATCTACATATCTTGGGATATTTAGATTGTAGTCATTTTCTTTTATCTCTTCTTGAGTAGCTTTGTATGAGTACTTATCTTCTACTAATCTTTGTCTATATGTTTTTACTATTTTTTCTATATCTTCATCTCTTAAGACATTTTGATTTTTTACTTTTTCAAAGTGTTTTGAACTATCTATGAAAAGTATATTGTCATTGTCCTCTCTACACTTTTTAAATACAAGTATACAAGTAGGTATAGATGTACCATAAAATATATTCGCAGGCAATCCAATCACAGCATCTAAATAGTTTTTATCCTCAATAAGATACTTTCTTATATGTCCTTCTGCCGAACCTCTAAATAATACTCCGTGAGGTAAAACTATAGCCATAGTTCCAGCATCGTCAAGCTGATAAATCATATGTTGTACAAAAGCAAAGTCTGCTTTTGATTTTGGAGCTAGTTTTCCATACTGTGAAAACCTATCATCACTTAGGTGTAGTGGATTTGCTGACCATTGAGCTGAAAAAGGTGGATTGGCTACTATAGCTTCAAATCTTTCATTTAAATGTTGAGGGTGTTCTAGTGTATCTTCTTGTTTTATGTCGAAGTTTCTGTAGTGTACATCGTGCATGATCATATTCATACGAGCAAGATTAAAAGTCGTACGATTTAACTCTTGTCCGTAAAAGTTCGCTACATCTTTCACCTCTTTTGATACTCGTAAAAGCAAAGAACCACTTCCACAAGTTGGGTCATATACTGATTTTAGTTTTGTTTTTTTAGTTGTAACTATTTGGGCTAATATTTTTGATACTTGCTGTGGAGTATAAAACTCCCCTGCTTTTTTTCCAGCTCCACTAGCAAACTGTGCAATTAAGTATTCATACGCATCACCAAGTACATCTTTGTCATGATTTTTTAGTTCAAAATCTATGCTATCAAGATGAAGAAGTACTTTAGAGATAAGTGTATTTTTTTGCTCTTCTGTACGTCCAAGTTTTTTAGAAGTCAAGTCCATATCTGAAAACAAGTCTTCAAAATCATCTTCACTTTCATGACCCATAGTTGATTGTTCTATACTTCTTAAAATGCTCGTTAGGTCTTCTAATATAAAGTTATTTGTGTCACTGTTTCCACGCTTTGCAACAGCAGAAAAAAGCTCAGATGGTTTGAGGAAGTATCCTAGTTGTTCTATAGCATCTTCTTTGATAGCTTCAAGATACTCTGAGTATTCTTCATCATCTTCTTTGAGTGAAGTATAGATTAGTCCATCTTCTTCTAAAAGCTCATTTGCATAGTTGTCCATCTTTTCAGATAAATACTTATAAAAAATAAATCCAAGAATATAATCCCGAAACTCATCAGCATCCATTTTTCCACGAAGCTCATTTGCTATATTCCAAAGTTGCTGTTCTAATCTTTTTTTATTTTCTTCACCCATAAACTCATAAAACCTTTTTTATTAATAGTTATTATTTTAACTTAATTTAGCAAAATAGCTTATTGATTACAGCATATCCTCATCCTTCAAACTAATAAAACTATCTTTAGTAAATATCACATGATCAAGTAGCTCTATACCCAAAAGTTTACCACTCTCTTTTAATCTTTGTGTTACATTAATATCTTCACTACTAGGGCTTAAAATTCCACTTGGGTGATTGTGTGCTACTATGATACTTGCACATCTATGCTCTATTGCTGGGGCAAAAACTTCTCTAGGATGAACTAGGCTTTGGTTTAGAGTACCTATGGTTATGATTCTTGTTTCGCATATATGATTTGCACCATCAAGATATAGACACAAAAAATACTCTTGCTTTTTATCTCTATACTCTTTTAACTCTTCATAAATATCAGAAGCGTTTGTAATTTTTTTGTTTTGTTTGACAAGATACCGTTTTGATAGTTCTATTGCAGATATAAGTTGTGATGCTTTTGCAACACCTAATCCATGAATTGAAAGTAGTTTATCAAGAGTTAAAGAACTAAAATCATCCTCATACAACTTAACTATCTCTTTTGATAGTTTTATCACATCTTTACCTTTTATTCCACTACCTAAAAGTATTGCTACAAGCTCAAAATCTTTTAAAGCTTTTGCACCTTTTTTTATAAGTTTTTCTCTTGGTTTATCAAAATGTTCTAGTTGGTTGATTGTTTTCAAAATAAACTCCAAAATATTAAATATAAAGAAGTCTATCGAAAAATTTTAAGTTGATTTAAAAATATTGCAGTTTGTTAAGTTTTATTATTTTAAATAAAAAAAGCTGCTGCCACTTCCACTAAAGAAGCTGTTAGGAGGTAAGTTATAGTTTTGTGGAGTTAGTTCATTATATATATCTAAAGCTGGTGCATATAGGTCATTTGCACTTTTTATATCCAAAGATGCAAGTATCTCTACACTTTTCATATTTAACAGTTTTGAAGCTTCAGAAACAGAAACTTCACTATAAAACTTATCTCTAAATGTTGTGAAAATAGCTCCTGTATTACACTGCACTTTTGGTGTAAAAGTTTTTATATCTAGAGTTTCTTCATCAAACTTTTCTACTATTTCCCCTATTCCTGTTACATTTGCACTATCATATTCATATATAAAAAATGGTACATCAGCTCCTATAGTAGCTCCTATTTTAGATAACTCATCTTTTGATAGTCCTAAACTACAAGCATCATTTACCATAATCATAAATGTTGCACAATTTGAGCTTCCACCACCTAGTCCTGCAAACTCTGGTATAGTTTTTTCTACTACTATTTTATGAGTTTTAAAAAACTGTTCAACTGTACTAGATAACTCTTTTAGTTTCAGATATGCTTTATAAATAGTATTTGATTTTGTTTCACAACCAAAATTACCCTCTAAAGTAAACTCATAAAAATCACCTTGTTCAAAAGTGATAGTATCATATAGATTTTTTACACGAACAAATCTTGAAACTAGTTCATGATAGTTGTCTCTTTTTCCTGCTATTTTTAAAAAAACATTTACTTTTGCATAAGATTTCATTTTGTACTGTGTCTTAGACATTTAATAAAACTTTATTTAAAACATATTTAGCAAGCATATCTTTTATCTCTATAATTGCAAAAAATGTATCAAATGTAATAAGATACTCACCATCATCTTTAGTTTCAAAATATTCAATATTTAGTTTCTTTCCTAGATCAAACCACTCTTTTGTTCCTGTGTAGTTATTTGTAGGTAAGTCTATATATTCTAAAGGGTTTAACTCTTTTTCATCATCAAAGAAAAACTCACCCTCATTTAATCTTTTTAGATAAGAAAGAGTCCCAATAGCCCCTAATCTTTCCAGTACTATTTGAGCCATACTTCTTATATAGCTACCTTCACTTACTGTTATATCAAAAGATATAAAAGGGTGGTTGTAGTTTATAAACTTTACATCATAAACTTCAGATGTGACTCTTTTCATCTCAAAGTCCTCTCCAGCTCGTGCCAAATCATAAGCACGTTTTCCATCAATCTTTTTTGCACTATATTTAGGAGGAAGATAATCTAATGAACCCACAAGTCCATTCAACTCTCTTTTTATATCTTCTTCGTTTAACTCTTTGTTTTTAGGCTGATGCTCAATATTTTCAATATCTAAAGAGTTACTAAGCACATCAAGCCAAATAGTAGTTCTATAAGTTTTTGGAGTTTTTTTCAAGAATCTAAAAAGCTTAGGATATTGACCAAAAGCAACTATCAAACACCCACAAGCAAAAGGATCAAGTGTACCAGAAAATCCAGCTTTTTTATTTTTATGTTTCCATTTTATTCTTTTTAAGTAAGAATTTGAGCTTACAAATACAGGTTTGTTTACAACGATTAGTTTATTCAATTATTCACCTAGTTATATTTTTTCAACAAACGAAGATAAAATATCTCTTTTATTTCCACCAAAATTAATCTTTAGTTTCAAATCTCTTCCAGCTTTTTGAACACTTACTACCCTACCCATACCAAAAATTTTATGTTTTACTAAATCATCTTTTTTAAATGCTTTATTTTTTTCTATAGTTAAACTACCTTTTATAAGGTCAGATTCTGTTAAAAATCTACTTTTTACAAGCTGTGTTCTTCTACCTTTGTAAAATCTACTATGAACATAACTAAGTGTTAATTCATCTTTTGCTCGTGTAATAGCAACATATCCAAGTCGTCTTTCTTCTTCTATATCACAACCATCACCAACTATTGGGAAAAACCCCTCTTCCATACCTATAACAAAAAGATGCTTGAACTCCAAACCTTTACTTGCATGGATACTCATTAAAGATATATATTGTTCATCTATTTGATCAGCAGCACTTTCAAGTGAAATATCATTTAAAAAATCTTCTAACTTTAAATCTATATTTTGAATAAAAAAGTCACGTAAATAACCATAAAACTCATCAATATTTGCTAATCTATCATCTGCATCAACAACTTTTGCGTATGTAGTTTTGAAATCAAAAGTATCTTCAAACATATCTATAAATCTTAGTTTACCATTATTTAAAATCTCTTGTAAATCTTCAATAGAAGCTACAAATACTTTTAGTGTTCTTGCATTTTTCTTACCAACAATTAATGCTAACTCTTCAGGTGTATACTCATAAATAATGTTAAAAATTGTTTTTGCTTTTGCAAAAGATTCTGCTTCTAGTTTATCAACAGTAGTTTTACCTATACCTCTTTTAGGCTTATTGATAATTCTTTTAATAGAAAAGTTATCATTTGAATTTGTAATAACTCTAAAATAAGCTATTAAATCTTTTATCTCAGCTCTTTCGTAAAACTTTACACCACCAACAAGCTTGTAACTGATACCAGATTTATTTAGACCCTCTTCTAAAGCACGACTTAAAGCATTTACTCTAAATAAAATAGCAATATCGCTTAACGCTTCACCACTATCCACAAGCTTTTTAATATCATCAACAATTTTTCTTGTCTCTTCATTTTCATCATGTGATTCATATACTTTTAAAGAGTTACCCTCACCTTTTGTACCAACTAGTTTTTTACCTAATCTATCACGATTATGTTCAATCAAAGCATTCGCATGAAAAAGTATTTTATCTGTTGAACGGTAGTTTTTTTCTAGTTTAACAGTTAAAGTACTATCAAATTCTTCATCAAATGATAAGATATTTTTAATTGTAGCACCTCTCCAACCGTATATAGATTGGTCGTCATCTCCGACTACACAAATATTGCTGTGTTCACAACAAAGTTTTTTTAGTAGTTTATATTGTAATTCATTTGTATCTTGGTACTCATCAACCATGATATATTGGTATCTTTGACTTGTTTGTTTTGCTAATTCTTTGTTACTATCTAAGATTTTATATGTTAAAAGTAATAAATCATCAAAATCAACAAGATTGTTTTGTTCAATATATTTTTCATACTTCTCATAAACGTTTGCAATTTGAGTGTAGTATTTGTCTTGTGCTGTAAGTTTTGCTTCCTCAATTGATATGATTGAATTTTTATATTTTGAAATCTCATTTGCTAGAACTGAAGTTGTTATCTCTTTATCAATAGTTTTTAATATCTTTTTTTTATCATCAGTATCAATAATAACAAAATTATTTTTTCTACCTAATTGTTCAATATTAAATTTTAAAAATAAAAGCCCAAACTTATGAAATGTACATAATAATGGAGGATATGTAACATTTTCAATTAATGAAAAAGCTCTATGCTTCATCTCTGTTGCCGCTTTATTTGTAAATGTTAAAGTTAAAATTGAAGCTGGGTCAATACCGATTGATATTAGATATGCTAGTCTTGTTGTGATTGTTTTTGTTTTACCACTACCCGCACCTGCTAATATCAGCATTGGTCCATCTATATGTTGAGCAGCTTCTTTTTGAGATTCATTGAGTGTTGATAACATAATACCTCTTTCTTACAATATATAAATATTATACCATAAAAATGTAAAATGAAAATGGAATTAATATTTTTATTAGTTTTTCTAATAATTAATCTAAATTTATATAAACTTACGTTATCATTGTTATTATAAAAACTTAAAAGGTTAATTTATGTTATCAGATTTTACAAAATTAAATACATTTTTAGTCGTTGTTAAAGAGAAGTCATTTTCTAAGGCATCTGCAAAACTTGGTATATCACAACCAGCTGTTACTCAACAAATGCGATTTTTAGAAGATTATTTAGGTTCAAGCATAGTAGATAGAAAGAAAAATGGTATAAGACTAACTAAAGAGGGTGAAAAGTTACATCAAATTGCCCAGAAGATAGAAAAAGTTATCTTAAGCAGTGAAAAAGAATTATTAAAAATTATTAACAAAGATATTACGTTTATTTTTGGTGCATCTAGTGCTATTGGTAACTATATTTTACCAACTTTTTTAAATGATATTAAAGAAAAAATAGATAATGACGTAAGTGTAAATATCTCATCAAGTGCAGAAGCAATTGAAGAGTTAAAAGACAAAAAAGTTGATATGGCTTTAATAGAGTCTCCAATTTTTGAAGATGGTATTATCTATAGAGAGTGGATTGAAGATGAGATTGTTATATTCTCAAACCAAAAACTACCTCGTCGTGTAAAAAGTGAAGATCTTATGTCATACAAATGGGTTTGTAGAGACGTAAATAGTCACACAAGAAAAGTTTTTAAAGAAGCACTTGAAACAACTGGAATGGGTGAATGTGATACATTTAATATTATTAGTGAAGCTTCATCTCCAACTGCAATTGTTCAAACTGTTTTACATAGTTCTAAAACTGATACACCAACAGTATCTATTGTATCAGAACATGCAATTGAAGATTTAGTTAAAGCTGGTGTTTTATTTGAGACTAGATTACCAAATATTAAAATGAAAAGAAAACTATATATTGGATACTTAAAAGAGAGAAAACATGATGCATTTATTGATAATGTTATTAGTTATCTTATGACTGTAAAAAATAGATAAAATAAAACTTATCTAAACTAAAAAAGGGGATTAGTTAAAACTAATCCCCTTTTTTATTACTTTCTTTATGCTTTTATCGAGCATATCCTATAGAACGCATCTCTCGAATAACACTTACTCTTATCTCACCTGGGTATTGAACTTTATCCTCAATTTCTTTAGCAATCTCTGTTGACATAAGTATAGATTCATCATCATTTACTAGTGTTGCATTTACAATAACTCGAAGCTCACGACCAGCATTTATAGCATATGCATTTAAAACACCTTTTTGTGATGTTGCTATTGATTCTATCTCCTCAACACGTTTTAGGAAACTTTCTAATACTTCTCTTCTAGCACCCGGTCGCGCAGCACTTAAAGCATCTGCTGCACAAACTGCTGCTGATTCTATAGATGTAGCTTCCTCATTTCCATGATGGGCATAAATTGCATTTATAACCTCTTCTGGCTCACCTAGTTTTTTACATAAATCCGCACCAATGTCTACATGACTACCTGGCATATCATGTGTTAATGCTTTCCCAATATCATGCATCAATCCAGCACGTCTTGCTAAAATAGTATCACCACCTAGTTGCGAAGCTATAAGACCAGCAAGATTTGCAACCTCTAAAGTATGTGCTAATGCATTTTGTCCATAACTAGCTCTATATCTAAGTTTTCCAACTAAATGTACCAACTCTTTATGCATATTTTTAATACCTAAAGATGCAATTGTATCTTCACCCTCTTTATCTATATTACTGTCAAATTCATTTTTTACTCTATTATAAACCTCTTCAATTTTCGCAGGATGTATTCTACCATCACTTAACAACTCTTCAATAGTTTTAGTAGATATTGCACGTCTATAAAGGTTAAAACTACTTACTGTAATTGTATTGGGTATATCTCCAATAATAATATCAACACCCAAACAAAATTCAAGTGCTTTTATATTTCGTCCCTCTTTCCCTATAATTTTACCTTTTGCTTCTTCATCTGGTAAAGGAATATGATTTATAAGTCTCTCTGCTGCAAATTCACCTGCATATCTAGTAACTGCATGAGATAAAATATTGTTTATCTCTTTTGAAGATTCCTCTTTTGCAAGTTTGTACTCTTTTCTAAATAAAGATGATATTTCTGCTCTATGGTCATCTTTTAATTGTTCTAAAAGTAAACCTTTTGCTTCTGTTGCAGTTAATCCACTAGCATTTTCTAAAATTTTTGATGCTTGTTTTGTTTTTGTTTCATAATCATTTTTTTGTGCTTTTAAACCATTTTTTAATGATACAGCTTCAACTTTTGCATTTTCAATAATCTCATTATCTTTTTTAATTTTTGATAACTTTGTTTCAACTAAATTATTTAGTTCTTTCTCTTTATGTTCTAACTCTCTACGTGTATTTTTAAACTCTCTATCGTAATCTTTTTTTGCTTTTATTCTTGAATCTTTTAATAAAGATTGTGCTTCATGCTCAATCACCTTTGCTTTTGCAATAGCTTGTTGTGTATATATTTCTAGCTTTGCACTATTGATTTTATTTGCTACTATAAAACCAATTCCAGCTGTTACAATTGCAACAGCTATTAGTATAATAATTTCCATCTAATAAACCTTTATATTGTAATTATATAATCTGCTTTTATATCATAGGAATCAGTAACAATCTCTTTTGTTTGACAAAGTGTTAATTGAGTAAAAATAGTTATAGGTCTCTTTTTTAATGTATCGAAAAATCTATCATACATACCTGCACCATAACCTACTCTTCTATATGTACTATCAATACCAACAATAGGTACGATAATTAAATCTAAATCTATATTATTATTTCTAAATGTTGAATAATTTGGCTCTTTAATATTAAACTTCTTTTTATATAATGGCAATCTATATTTAACAGGGACAAATGATTTCCCTTTCATATATGGAACATAAACTTCAATATTTTTTTGCTTTCTTAATTCATTTATAATTGGTCTTATATCCACTTCATTTTTTAATGGAATATAAAGTAATATTTTCTTAGGTTTGTGTATTTTAATAATATTTATAATTTTAGAACATATAGTTCTATCTCTTTTAATCTTTGTTTTTTTACCAATAAATTGTAACTTGCTTAAACATAACTTTCGAAAGTTATCTTTGCTAATCTTTGACATTACTTAAGCCTTTTTAGGATAAAATCCAACTTATATATTAACACAAGGAACTAAAATGAAGATTAAAAATATTACAATTTTATCTATTTTAACAATTGCACTTTTAACAGGATGTGACAGTAAAGAAAGTATAGATGAAAATATGATTGCAGATAAAAAGGTGGAAAAAACTGTTCAAAAACAACAAGCACCAACTTTTAACTTAACTACTACAAGTGGAAAAGAGATAAAAATTGAAGCACTTAAAGATGGCTGGAAATTTAATGGATTAGAAGGAAAAGTAGTATTACTTGACTTTTTTGGAACATGGTGTCCACCTTGTAAAGCTGAGATTCCACATTTAAATAATATTAGAGAAAAACTTAAAAATGATTTTGAGATTTTAGGAATTGATATAGGTCCAAGAAGTGGTGGCGTAAACTCACCTGAGCATTTAGCACAATTTATTAAAGAATTTAGTATTAAATACCCTATTACGGTTGCAGCTGACAACAGTAAATTATTTGGTGCAGTAAGTGAACTAAATCCTCAAGGTTCTATCCCTTTTATGGTTTTATTTAATAAAAAAGGTGAATACCTAAAACATTATATTGGTATGAAACCAGAAGAGATGCTATTTAGTGATGTTAAAAAAGCTATTGAGATGAAATAATGTTCGGAATTTTCAAACGAAAATCCAAAGAAACACCTAAAGAGGAAACTCCCAAGGTTATTGAAGAGATAATAGAAAAGCCTTCTTCTAAAATAGAAGAGATAGTTCAAGAAGAAAAAATAACTCAAGATGTAACTATTCAAGAGGAAGTTATAGAAGAAACAATTGAAGAGCCAAAAAATGAGCCTGAAGTTGAAAAAAAAGGTTTTTTTGCAAGAGCATTAGAAAAAACAGTAAGTAACTTTAAATCAATAGTTCCAGAAAAAAAAGTGAAAATAGAGTTTGATATTATTGAAGAGCTTTTAATAGAAGCTGATATGGAGTATGAAATTGTTGAAAAAGCTATGGATGGTTTACCTGAATTTATCACAAGAGCGCAACTTAGACATAGACTAGTTTCATTATTTGAACATGCTCCTACTATTGATGATAGCAATATTCCTACACCTTTTATAGAACTAATCATTGGAGTAAATGGTGCAGGAAAAACAACAACAATAGCTAAGTTAGCAAACATGTACAAAAAAGCTGGAAAAAGTGTAGTTGTAGGTGCGGGTGATACATTTAGAGCAGCTGCTATTGAGCAACTTAGTACTTGGGCAGATAAACTTGACGTTCCTATTATTAAAACAAAACAAGGACATGATCCAAGTGCAGTTGCATATGATACTATATCTTCAGCGGTAGCTAAAAACTTTGACCATGCAATAATAGATACAGCAGGTAGACTTCAAACACAAGTAAACCTTGCTAATGAGTTAAAGAAAATTGTAAAAGTATGTGATAAAGCACACAATGGCGCACCACACCAAAAGATTATGATTTTAGATGGTACACAAGGAAATACTGCAATTGCACAAGCAAGAGCATTTAATGAGATGATAAGTATCGATGGTATCATCGTAACTAAACTTGATGGAACAGCAAAAGGTGGAGCACTTTTTTCTATTTCAAATCAACTTGAACTTCCAATATTCTATATAGGAATTGGAGAGAAAGCTGATGATTTAATACCATTTTCACCTGATGAATTTGTGGATAGTTTACTAGATGGGATATATCAATAATGGAAGAGAATCAAGAAGAGTGTAGAAACTGCAAAAGCCAACTTGAAAAAAAAATTGGACGATGTCCTTACTGTGGTATTTTAAATCCTACAGTTAAAGTACCAGAAATACTTAAAACGATAGCTATTGTTGTAGCTCTTATGTATATCTACTCAATATTTTTTCAATAACTTTATAAATATATTTACTGAATTTTAATTTCTTATTAAAAATTCAGTAAATCTAAACTATATATAATTAGTTTATTTTTTCAATAACTTTCATTAAAAAATTAGCAGAATTCTTAGCAGAAGTTTCTAAAAACTCTTCGAAGTTAAATCCAGCATCCATATCAGCAGTATCACTAATAGCTCTTAATATAAGGCAAGGAACTTTTAAAGCATCACATACAACAGCTACTGAAGCACCTTCCATCTCTAAAGCATCAGCATTAAATGTATTTGCAATAAAATCTTTTCTTTTTTCATCACATACAAACTGATCACCAGTTGCAATAATACCTTCAATGATTTTAACATCATTTTCACGTGCAACTTCTAAAGCAATATTTTTTAACTTTTCAGAAGTTTCAACATAAACAGATCCACCAGGAACATACCCATGAGGATGACCAAATGCAGTAATATCTAAATCATGCTGAGAAAGTTTATTAGCAACAATTAAATCACCAATTTTAAGTTCAGGATTAACTCCACCAGCAACCCCGCTAAAAAGTAAAGTATCACAACCAAACTTTTCAATCATTGTTGTTGCAGTTAATGTAGAGAAAACTTTACCAATTTTAGAGTAAGCTATAACAACATCAAGATTATTTAACTTTGCTTCATAATATATATTATTTGCAAATTCATTTTTTTGAATATCTGTAAAATGTGATAAAAGTGGAGTTATCTCCTCTTCCATTGCACCCATAATTGCTAATTTAGTCATTTATTTTTCCTAAAGTATCTTCTAATGTTTTCATATCTGAAACATTTAATGTTGGTACAGATTTAACTATTTTTCTATTCATACCTTTTAAAACGGCACCATTTCCAAACTCAATCATCATATCAAGTTCAGTTGCATGTGCAACAATAGAATGTTTATATTTAACAGGTGAAGTTAATTGTTTACTTAATAAATCAATTGCTTGCTCTTTTGTATTATAAATATCTGCTGTTACATTTGAGATCATATTAGTATTGAAATCATTTGTAATAAATTTATCTAAATATGGGTTTAATTTATCAACTGCACTATTTAAAAGTTCACAGTGACTAGCAACACTCATATCAAGAACAATAGCTCTTTTAGCCCCTGCTTCTTTATAAGTATCTACTAAAGCTTCTAAATCAGCTTTAATACCTGCAACTACAATTTGACCATCCATATTATAATTAGCTGCCCAAATCTTTTTTCCATCTTCTCTTTGAGTTGCTGTCATAGATTCTACAGTTGCATCATCAAGTCCAATAAGTGCCATCATTCCAGCCCCTGCTCCTGAACAAGCTTCATTCATAAATAAACCTCTTTTATGAACTAATTCAATTGCATCAAGATAATCAATAGCACCAGATGCTACAAGTGCAGAAAACTCACCTAAAGAGTGTCCAAGAACAAACTGAGGTTGAATATCACATTTAGATTTAAAAACTTCTAGTGCAATACAACTAACTAATAAAATAGCTGGTTGAGTAAATTGTGTTTGACTTAAATTGTCATTTTCATTAAATAATAATTCTTCAAAATCAAATCCTAATCTAGCACTAGCTTTAGAAATCATATCTTTTGCAATATCACTATTTTCAAAAAAATCTTTACCCATACCTACAGATTGACTTCCCTGACCAGGGAATATAAATGCAACTTTTTTCATATTTATCCTTTTTTATTATAAACTAAAAACTCCCATTTCATAAAGAAATGGGAGTTTTAAATATCACTAAGTTAAACTAATTAGTGGCTTGAACAACAACCCTCAGATTTTTCATCTTTGTGAGTTCCACAACATTCATCATCTTCATGTTTGTGTTCATGCGCATCAGAATCTGAACCACAGCTTCCTCCACCACAACATCCACCACCAGCAGCAGCTAATCCACCAACAACACCAGTTTCTAACTCTTCTGCAGTTGCATCTCTAACTTCTAAAACAGCAACAGTGAACATTAAACTTTTACCAGCCATTGGGTGATTATAATCTATAGTAACAACTTCTTCACCTACCGATTTAACAATAACTTGTACAGTTTCACCTTGCTCACCTGTACCGTATAATGTCATACCATCAACTAAATCAACACCAGCAAATTGCTCTTTTGGTAATGTTTGTACTGCTTCTTCATTGTACTCACCATAAGCATCTTCTGGTTTAACCATTACATTTGCATTTTCACCAGCTGTTAAATTAACTAATTCATTTTCTAAACCAGGAATAATTTGACCTTGACCACTAATAAATTCTAAAGGTTTACCACCCACATTTGTATCTAACTTTTCATTTGTATTTGCATCATTTAATGTATACTCTATTGACATAACTTTATTTGACATAATTTTCCTTTTATTTTAATATATAATTATTTAATTTTTTTAGAAGCTTCTTTTGCTTCAGGTGTATCTGGATATATCTCTATTAATGTAGTATAGAAATTTTCCGCATTTTCGCTATCACCTGTTTTATCAAAAGATATTGCACTATGTAATAGAAGTTTTGGTAGATAACTAGCTTTGTCATATAACATCATACTTGTTTTAAAGTAATGTAATGCATCTTTATATTTCTTTCTATAATAATGTATCTCACCTAGATAATAGTTACACTCAGCAGGTTTGTAGTTCTTTTCTATTAAATAATCCAAAATCGGTAAAGCTTTAGTAAAATAATCTTTTTTAAATAAAACTCTTACCTCTGCAATAAGTTGTTTTTTTGATTTAGATGTATCTACAGCGTTTGTTTTAGATTTTTTTTGAGATACTGTAGAACGTGGTTGTTTATCTAATAACTTAAGAAGTTTATTAAATTCTACTCTTGTAACATAGTTTTTATTAACTTTGTTTACAGTTTTTACAATTTTATCAAAAGATAGTTTTAGCCTATTGATATTTTCAATATTCTCATTAACACTATTTTTTAATTCATCTATATCATTTCTAAACACTTCAATATCTTTTTGATAACTTTCGTTAGATAATTTATTTACTTTAGAATTGTTATCAGATTTTTTGATTTGTTTATTTAGATTTAAAAAAACTTTATTTAGTTTTTGGCTATCACCCTCAATCAAAGACTCTAAAGCATCAATTCTCTCAGTAATATCGTCAATTACTACATCAACTCTTTTTATTTTTTTTTCATTTTTAGCAACAGAATTTTTTGTTTTAACAATAACTTTTTCAGATTTTGTTAATCCATAAGGTGAAGGTGAATCTAAATCACCTGCACCAAACATAGAAGTTTCAGCTGAATTTGCAACGCAAACTAGTAATGGAATAGATAGAAATAATTTAATCAACTATAAAACCAAAACTATGGAAGTAGTCTATAGTCAACTCTTCTATTCATTTTCCAACAATCAACATTTTTATCTGTACATACTGGATTACTCTCACCAAAACTAACTAACATTATTTTAGTAGCATCAACACCATCAGCAATAAGTGCATCTTTAGTTGCTTTAGCTCTTTTTAATCCTAAAGCATAGTTGTACTCATCTGTTCCCCACTCATCACAGTTACCTTCAAGTTTAATCTTAAGATTATCATATGAATTATTTACTGTAGTGATTGTTGTAGCATTAGATGTTGCAATATCTCTCATATCAGATGTTAATTTATACTTATCAAATGCAAAATGAATTGAATCTAAAGTAACAGTTTGACCATTTATTTCACTATCAACTCTATTTCTATCTTTAGCATAATTTACAGTTTCATTTGCCATATCATTTGAAGTACTTGTCATTGAACCATCAACACTTTGCTCATTTGAACCTGAAATTTGGTCTACTTTACTGTCAACACTACTTTGTGTAGCAGTATCAGAAGAAGATCCTTCATATTCAACATCTTTAGAAGCACATCCAGCTAACAAACTAATTGCACATAAACTTAATAATACGTTTTTATATGTTTTTCTCATTTAATTCCCTTTTATAAGTAAATTTTATTATATTCTACACTATTGATACTTAAAATTTTATAACTACCAATCTATAGATTGTAACTTTCCTGTTTTTAATGCAAATAGAAAACTTTTATTATAACTAACTCTTATTATTCCTAAATAACTATTCTTACTATCATTTTTAATATACAATATTGACTGACCATCAGAAGAGAACTTAGGAAATTGGTTTCTTCCGTTAGTAGTTAACCTTCTAACATAGTCACTATTTGTTGAAATCAAATAAAGATTAAAAGAGTTTGCATTAAATTCATTATCTGTTTCTCTACTTGAATATACAATGTAGTTATCAAATGTTGTACATTGCGAATTATTCTTTCCATGATAAATTAATCGCTCAACTCCTTTTTCACCAATCTTTTTTGCAAAAATATTAGGATATTTTAATCTATCTGATACAAAAACTATTTTTTTGTCATTATCAACAAAATTACCACCTACATCTATTCCATTATATTTAGTAATTCTAGTTTTTAATTTTGATTTTACATCATAAACATATATATCAGGTTGTGAGTTTGGTGCCATTGTCAATACCAACTTATCACCATTTTTACTTACATCAGAACATATTAGCATCCCATCACTAGATAATAACCGTTCTGTTTGTTTTGTAAAAAGATTTTGTTTTATTAATGTTGGTTGTTCATATTTATATGTTGTATAATAAAAATTTTCTTGTTTTTTGCTCGCCCACTTTGGAAATATATTTAAACCACCTTTTACAACAATTTTTTGATAAGTTAAAGTATAATCAGAAACAACTATTTCACTTTGTTTAGCATTTAAATATCTTGAAAATATAACAAACTTATCCATCCATTTAATTGATGGTGCATCTAAATAATCATTTATATCAATTGCAACTTTATGTGATAAAAATGGGTATCTAGTCTTATTTGATGTTGAGTAAGATTTATTAAGTACTAAACTATTAGTATTAATATCATATAACTTTGCATTAACTATCAAACCATTTAAATCAGTTTTTTTAATTTGCATTAATAAATATAAATCAATACCATTTTGTTTTAACAACTTATATTTAGGTACCATATCATATTTATTTTCAATTATCACTTCACTATGATTAAAATGTCCACTTACAAGTAAATCCTTAACTACCAACGCTGAAATCTTTTGTGATATATTAGATTTTATATTTGTATCTGATGATATAACAACACTTACTGTTGGAAGTGTAGATTTTTGTTTAGTTATCTCCATTGTAGCATCTATTGCAAACAATGTATTAATTGATACTATAAATAATAGAATTACTTTTTTTAACATTTTTACCCTTTTGATTGAAATAATATTTCAATTTTTATTGATTTATTGTTTGGACTTATTGGATACTCTTTTAAACTTTCACTATCTAAAAATTCTTGAAGTTGATTATCAAAGCCTATATTGTTTGAGTATTGTACAAATTGGTAACTAAATATACCATTAGAAGATATAAAAACCAAAACTTTTGCATTTAAATCATTATAAAAAACTGTTGGATTCCATCTATTTGACAATATTTGATAAATTTTAGAAAAATATGGATCACTATCATTTTTTGACTCTGTAGCTATATTTTTATTTTGTTTACTTTGTTTATTTTCTACAAGTTTAGATACTTTTAGTTTATCAGTTTTTCTTTCTTTTTCAAATTTAGATTTAAATCTACTTGATATGCTACTTTTTTTAACATTAGAAACTTTTCTTTTTGTAACTTTTTTAGCACTAGTTTTAACATTTGAAAAAAGTGATTTTAAGTTTGATCTTTTTTTAACACTCGTAGAAGTTGATTTTTTCACTACTTTTTTGGCAATCTGATTATCTTTTTTATTTTCTTTAAACAATACTTTTTCAACATTTTCTTTTGGCTTATCTAATATAATATCAAGTTGCAAAACAGTAGGTTTACTAATTGCATCAATTTTTTTTACATTAGTTGTTTGTGAATAAAAGAATATTGTAAATATAAATAAAAAATATAGAAAAAATGCTATTACTGCAGAAAGGATAAAATTTTTATTATTATCCATCTGTAATCAAAGCTACTTTAAAAAATCCAGCCTCTTTAACTGTTTTTAAAATATAAATAACATCTTCATATTTTAAATTTTTATCAGCTCTTATATGTACTGGAGTATCTCTATTTTTATCTTTTGAAAAAAGTATAAAACTATCTGCAAAATTTAAAAACTTATATTGTGATTTATTAATAACTATTAATCTAGAATCAGTAACTAAAATATCTATTTTTTTAATTTGTTCTATTTTTTTTGATTTACTACCTTTTGGTAGATTGATATTTTCTTCATATTCTAAAACCGGAGCAGTAACCATTAATATAGCAAGTAAAACTAGCATAACATCAACTAACGGTGTGATATTTAAATCAGGTTTTTGATTGAAATCATACATGCTATTTAGTTCCTAGCTAGTATGATATCTATTTGAGACTTTATGTATGTATTAAATTCGTATATTTTTCGAATAGTTATTTGATGGAAAGTGTATGCAAAAATTGCTACAAAAATACCTGCAGCAGTTGCAACTAAAGCTTCACTTATTGCGGGAGCTATAACAGAAAAACTTACTTTACTAACAGTAGAAAACTTTGCAAATGATTCTAAAATACCTATTACAGTACCAAATAAACCTATAAATGGTGCTGTTGATGAGATTATTGATAACCATGAAATGCCTGTACTGGCTTCTCTTATCAATGATATTTCACAAACATTTAAAAACTCTTTTGATATTGGTGTTTTTCCTATACAATGTCCAATTTTAGAAAGTGGATTTATCATTGCATCTCTAGCAACTATAGAATTAAGCTCCTCTTTTTCAACAGAAATATTAGATGATAATTCAATATATTTATAGATGAAAATCCAAAATGTAAGTATAAAATAGATAGATAGCACTATCAATACCCCTAGGGATATAACAGTACTACTTTCTAGATAATTTAATAATGTATCAAACATATATTTAATTATGCGAACGAATTGATCTTAGCTTCTACGGCAGCCATAGAAACATTAGAATCTTTAACAGAATTAACTAGTTTTTTTGCTTCTTCTAATTTAGCTGAAATATCAGAACTAGAATCAGTTGATAAAGAAACAGCACCATCTACTAATATATCAACAACCTCTTCAGAAACTCTTACGTGTCCCCAATTTATAGCGATTATTTCTTTAGTAGCATCTTTCTTTTCTATCTCTATTACACCTACAGTTAATGCAGAAACTAAAGAAGCATGTCTTGGTAAAACACCGAATTCACCCTCTTTACCTGGCAATGTTACTGTTTTAACATCACCAGAATAAATTTCTCCATTTGGAGTAACAATTGATAATTTAATTGTATCCATATTTATTTACCTTTGTAAGCGAATTACGCTTTCATACCTTCAGCTTTAGCAATAGCTTCGTCTATTCCACCAACCATATAAAATGACTTTTCTGGCATATGGTCAAAAGAACCATCTAAAATACCTTTAAATCCTTTAATAGTGTCAGAAAGTTCAACATACTTACCTGGAGACCCTGTAAATACTTCAGCAACAAAGAATGGTTGAGATAAGAATTTTTCAATTTTTCTTGCTCTATCAACTACTAATTTATCAGCTTCACTTAACTCATCCATACCAAGAATAGCAATGATATCTTGAAGATCTTTATACTTTTGTAATAAAGATTGAACACCTCTAGCTACATTATAATGCTCATCGCCAAGTACATCTGCACTTAAAATTCTTGAAGTAGAATCAAGAGGATCAACCGCTGGGTAGATACCTTTTTCTGCAATCTTTCTGTTAAGAACTGTTGTTGCATCTAAGTGAGCAAACACAGAAGCAGGAGCTGGATCTGTTAAATCATCTGCAGGTACATAAACAGCCTGAACTGAAGTAATTGAACCTTTTTTAGTTGATGTAATTCTCTCTTGTAAAGCACCCATCTCTCTTGCTAATGTTGGTTGGTAACCAACTGCAGAAGGGATTCTTCCAAGAAGCGCTGACATTTCAGAACCTGATTGTGCAAATCTAAAAATATTATCAACGAACATAAGTACATCAAGACCAGCTACATCTCTGAAGTATTCAGCCATTGTAAGACCTGTAAGTGCAATTCTATTTCTAGCACCTGGAGGCTCACTCATTTGACCGTAACATAATGCAACTTTATCAAGTACATTAGAATCTTTCATTTCGAAATAAAGATCATTTCCTTCTCTTGTTCTTTCACCAACACCAGCAAATACAGAGTAACCATCATGTTTAAATGCAACATTATGAATAAGCTCCATAATAATAACTGTTTTACCAACACCAGCACCACCAAATAGTCCTACTTTACCACCCTTAGAATAAGGAGCAAGTAAATCAACTACTTTAATACCAGTTTCAAACATCTCTGTTGAAGTTGATTGTTCTTCAAAAGAAGGAGCTTCTCTGTGAATTGACATAGTTGGCGTACCTTCAGGTACTGGAGCACCATCATCAACAGGCTCACCAATTACATTAAAAATTCTACCAAGAACATTGTCTCCAACTGGTACCATAATTGGTGCTCCAGTAGCTACACATTTAGCCCCTCTTTTTAAACCTTCAGTCATATCCATAGCAATAGTTCTAACTCTGCCATCTCCAATATGAGCTGCTACTTCTAATACTAATCTCTCTTTAGTACCAG
>Ga0114922_10000009_pt1 | contig 201652 bp, 175 predicted proteins | sample AartaG_FD_100975 | JGI IMG/M metagenome (GOLD analysis project Ga0114922, IMG submission 100975) | Deep subsurface microbial communities from Aarhus Bay to uncover new lineages of life (NeLLi) - Aarhus_00045 metaG | ecosystem: Environmental > Aquatic > Marine > Oceanic > Sediment | place...
AATTGCAATTAAGCGTGGCTCTGTTCTTTGCGGGCTATTATTTAATCATTTTCCGAGCGTTAAGGAACGAGCGGCCGAGTGAAGGAGTTGAAGTTTTGCACCCCCGCCGATTTGCGAATATTACGACTATTCTTGGCCTTTCAATCATAACATCAAATGCAGTTTCGATGGTTGTGAAATTTCCGGGAGTCTTGGACTATTTAGTTGAGGGGCTGTTTCATTACCTTAATAGTCTGCTTTTCATCGCTGGTGCTTTAATAAAGGATATATCAAAGGTTGTAAAGATATTGATGTTTTCGGTCCTGACAGTTGCGGTTCTATTTTTTACGGCTGGGAACGCTCGCGGAATTGCGATTTTTTGTGTTCTGATGTTATTCTTCGGGATGCTTTTTTTCAGTAAGATGAAGCGTAAGACGAAGCTGATTTTGGCAGTCAGCCTTATTTTTGCATTTCCGATCTATCTTGTAGTAGGTAATACAACGCGTATTTTATTAGGCACAATTGGTTATGAAGAAGGTTTCGGGTATCGCCTTCAAGTACTGAAGGAATGGCGGTCGATAACAAAGGAACGCCCAGAGGTGTTTGCCACATTTGGCCGCCTATTCTTTACAGGTGGGCATGTTATCATTTCACAGACGCCGTCGAGAGTCCCGTATCGGCATTTTTCGCCTGCGCGTTATCCAAAGGAGATGTTGGAAGCATTGATTCTTCAAAGGTTTTATTATAAGCCTTACTACCGGGGCAGTTTGATGCTGTTAAATTACGGGATGTGTATTATCCCGGGAAAAACCTCGATAGGAGTTTCATTATTAGGTTCATTTTGGATTTTGGGTGGTTACCCGTTTATGTTTCTTGGTGGTATTGCCATTGGATTATTGCATAGCTTGTTCATCGTGATCCTGAGACGAGCTTGGTCTGTATCAAAAGTCAAAGCGTTTATATACTTTAGCATCTTCGCTCCATCGATACTCTGGGCGTCCCGTGTTTCTTTTATCGAACATTGGCGTGATATGGTGTATAGATTAATCTTAGGGTTTATCCTATATCAGGCCGTAAGACTTGTCGTCGGTGAAGCTGGGCATAGCGAACTTACCCTTGAGCAATATTTGACTGAAACGGTCGCGGGGGAGAGTTAATGATGAATTATCTCGTTGCCGTTGACATATTTTTCCCCGACCAGCCAAGTGGTGCGGGCCGGGTAGCATGGGATATCGCCCAAATGATGCGAGATCAAGGGCACTGCGTCACTATATTTTGCCGCAAACTAACCGATGAAACCGCTGAGTTTTCCGAATACGACGGTGTACAAGTAATAAGATTTGCTTATCCAAAAACAATTTCGCTGGACCCCTTAAAGCTTTATAAACAGGAAACCGCAGGTTTAAAAGTCGCCGAGAAGTATTTGCCTATGAAAAAATGGGATCTGGTGCATATCCATATTCCACTGTTTGGTAAGATTGTTTACCGTGTTCTTGGCAAGGGACCGAAGTATGTCTATACTGTTCACTCTCCGCTGCTTTTAGAACAAAAAGCTTTCTGGCTGTATACCGGTGTTGCCGGGAAAATCAAGTGGTGTCTGGGGAAGCATCTTTTAAGAAGATTGGAGGGGAACTTGCTTATAAAAGTCGACAAGATACACACGTTATCAAATTTTACTAAAGATACAATTAATAACTTTTATGGTGTTGGCGACAAGGTTTCGGTCATACCCCACTGGTGTCGCGATGGCTTCCATAGAAAACAAAGTAAAACGGAAGCAAGAAATAAACTGGATTTGTCACAGGATGCAAGTGTGCTATTCTCAGTCCGCCGATTGATCCCACGTATGGGATTAGACGTAGCTATCAAAGCTGTGGCCTCAATATTAAAAGAAAAACAAAGGCTCTATTATGTGATAGCCGGCTCTGGCCCTCAGGAAAAGAGTCTGAAGGATTTAGTACGCTCGTTAGGAGTTTCTAAGAATATTACCTTTTTAGGTAGGATTAATGACAATTTTCTGAAGATGTACTATGAAGCCTCAGATATTTTCATTATGCCGACTCGCCGTCTTGAATGTTTTGGACTTCCCGTTTTAGAATCACTGGCATACGGCCTGCCAGTGATAAGCACTGATGTGGCAGCTCTTCCCGAATTACTGAAACCTATTCTTCCTGATTACATAGTGCCCGCTGACAATGTTGAGGTGCTTGGGGAAAAGATAAAGGGATTTCTGGACAAGAAACTTAAGATTGCTCCTCAAGAAAAGTTAGTAAAATATATTAATCAACATTATGGCCGCGAGGTGATACTGCCAAGAATTCGAGAATTTTTGGAATCTTAGCGAAATACTTAATTTTTTGTACATGTCTCATTGCACTTCAATATTAATCGGGTCGAATTACTTAGATGATATTTCTTTATATAACAGATGACCTTGCTTATAAAGGTGAGGATGGTAGATTTTATTATTCAGTTAATTATGCTATAGAATATATGCTCGAAAGACTGCCGCGGATAACAGAATTTATCCTTTGGACAAGAATTCAACATAAGGAAAACATAAACAATTTACTCCCTTTTCCTACTCGAGTTGGTAATTGCAAGGTGACTATAACAGGTCCTTCGGTTGGTTTCCAAAATCCTATTCAATGGCCAATATTATTAGCGGCTAATTTTTTAAAATTGAAGAGGGAAGTTTTGAGATCGAACATCGTGCTGTTGAGAATTCCGATGTTATTCTCGTGTTTAGCCTACCATTTAGTACGAAGCAATCAAATCGTAACATCTTTACAGGTAACTGATCCACAAATCTCTATCCCGTTAATTCTCCCTAAATTAAAATTTATGGCTGGATTGCTGGCAAATTATTGCAAAAGGATTGCATCTCGATCAGATAAAGCCTTTTTTGTATCAGACGCTCTAAGGGAAATATATGGAGACGAAGACTGCGGTGATCTTGTATGTAACGAATCTCGCCTCACTAAGGATATGATAATCGATACTCCTTGTTTTGACCCTCACCGTCCTGCTCGCGTTGTGTATGTTGGGAGATTAATGCCGGAAAAAGGAGTTGACACTTTGTTGCGGGCTATTGCAGAGGTCGTAAAAAAAATGCCTATTGAACTGTGGATTGTTGGCAATGGTCCAATCAAGAGCGAACTTGAACTTTTAGCGAAAAATGCAGGCATCACGAATTCTATTAAGTGGTTGGGATATCTAAAGTGGGGAAAAGAGTTATTCGAAAGAATCAGACAGTGCGATACATTAGTGCTTCCTTCTCATACAGAGGCACTAGGGCTAGTTACTATAGAGGGAATGAGCCAAGGATTAGTAATTATTGGAACGTCAGTAGGAGGTATTCCCGAAATTTTAGGACATGGTGATAGCGGCATACTAATACCACCAAGAGATCATAGAAAATTAGCTGAGGCCATTGAAGATTCTATTTTAGATACAAAGCTAAGAAAAAGGCTTATCACCAAAGGCTTAAAACAAGCCGAGAGAAATTGTATCGATAATGGAGCTGGGAAAATGGCCCAAGCGATTTCTACTTTGATAGAAAAAAACATAAAGTAAGCAAGTCTAGAAACTGCATAGACAGAATGCGAAAAACAAAAATAGCTATCATAGCACATAGCTGTCGTGTTGGCGGTTCGATGCTAGGTGTGCGCAATATTATAAGCAGAATCAAAGACGTCACGCAAAAAGAAAATTTTTTATTTGTATGCCCTGCAAATTGTGGTTATGAGCAAATATCATTACCAGCTGATAGCGAATTGTTTATATACCAAGATAACCACTCCTTTGTAAAGAGATACTGGTTTGACAGAGTTAAACTTATCAAGATCATAAAAAAATATGAGCCTGATGTTATACTCAGCTGCACTAATGAAGGTATTTCAAATGCCCCTGTTCCTCAGGCTATGCTTTTCCACACGGCCTATCCTGTATATAGCAAAAAACACTATCCCCAGATAACTACCAAAGACAGACTAAGATTCAATTTACTAAAAAGACAAATCACGAAATCACTGCCGACAACAAACCTCGTATTAACACAAACTCCAATCATGAAGCAAAGATTCGCCAAGACCTTCCCCTATCCGGAAGACCAGATTAAAATACTACCTTGGCCCGTACCTTCAGATATAAATCCTTCTAGTACAACAAAGCCTCCGTCGGTTATTGATAGTTCATCAGACAATTTCTATATTCTGATACTGACCCGGTACCTTGCACACAGAAATCCTCGAATTATTATCTCACTATACGACCAATTCAAAGACCAGCTAGAAGATAAGAAAATTAAGTTTATCACTACGATAGAACCGGACGACTACCCCGGAGCAAAATCATTCCTTGAGCAAATTCAGAGAAACGGTGTGAAGAACATCGTTATAAACGTTGGTTCTCTGGCACGCGAGGAGGTGTTGGGGTATTATTTGCATTGCCATGTTCTCTGGTTACCGACTTTAGCAGAAACGTTATGCCTGCCATATCTTGAAGCGATGGCAATGGGATTGCCAGTGATGGCACCGGATCTTGATTTTGCTCGCTATGTATGCTGTGACGCCGCAACTTATTATAACCCATTTGACATAGAATCAATCTTCAGAGCTTTGATGAGAATAACACAGAGAAAGGAGTTAAGACAAACGTTGACCATAAGGGGCAAAAGACAACTTGCAGATAACAATAAATTTGCAAAAAATTGGGATGAACTTGCCAAAAGTATCATGAAAAGCATAGCAAATCTGGTGGGCAAATAAAATGCGGTTATGGCTGGTAAATCCATTTGACCCTTTACCAGGAGATCCAGAAATTCCTGAAGTACGCTATGCCAGTCTGGCCAGAGCATTTGCCTGCAACGGACATAAAGTCCTGTGGTGGACGAGTAACTTCAATCATCGGTTCAAGCGATTTCTTGATGAAAAGAGAATAACACAGGTATGTAAGAATGTTGGTATAGAAATCCAGTTTATGGATGCAATTGCTTATAAGAAAAATGTGAGCTTGAAACGGGTATTAAATCATTATCTGTTAGCGAAAAACTTCTCTAAGATGTCGAGGAAATTACCTCTGAGACCTGATGTTATTATTGCCAGTACTCCGCCTTTAATGCTGGCCCAAGAGGCTGCTAAATATGCAAAGGAAAACTACGTCAAACTTATTGTAGATACTCAGGATATATGGCCGGAAGTGTTTTACCCTATATTCCCAAAATTTCTGCGGCCATTCGCTTCCTTACTTTTACGGCCATGGCATACGGCAAGTAAAAAGGCCTATCAATTAGCTGATGCATACACCTGTACTGCAGAAGAATACCTGAACCACTCACAACAACTGGGGGGAAAGAAAAAACCATTTGCAGTTATTCCATTAGGAGTGGATTATCAATTGTTCAATAATGCTGCATCAGCAGGAATTTGTGCTGAATTCAAAAAACCTAAAGGCGAAATATGGTTTATTTACGCTGGGAGCATAACAAGAAATCACGACTTTTTAACTCCAATTCATGCCTTCGCCGAAGTATACAAATCTCTTAAGGCGCCTTCCAAATTGTTTATTGTAGGTGCTGGGTATCTTTCTGACCTGGTTAAAGACGCTATAGGAAGATACAATACAACTAAGATAATGCAAACTGGCTTTTTAAGCATGGAAAAGCTTGCTTATTTATTAACTCAATGCGACATAGGTTTTAATGCAAGCTGGCCGGAAACAAGAATTTTTCTTCCATACAGGCTGTTTCATTACTTCGCCGGTGGTCTTGCTGTTTTAAATACCATGCCGGGCGAATGCAGCCAGATTCTAAAACAAAACAACTGTGGGCTGGATTATGAAGCCGGGAATGTTGATGATTGTTCAAGGGCCATAAATGAAGTTGTCAGCGATTTAAGTAGACTTCGAATAATGCAAGTAAATTCGCGCAACCTGGCAATAAATGCTTATGAACAAAAAGTTTTATATCAGCAATATGTAAAATTTATTGAAGATCTTATATGCACGTAGTTGATTTACACTTTTGATAATCATGTGGGGTATAGCAGGTGCAATATGTGTGGTATAGCAGGTGCAATAAATTATAAAAAGTATAATCTAAACGAAGCCCAAAAAAGCCTCTTACACCGGGGTCCAGACGAGCAAAGCAAATTTTACCATCAAAATGTTGCCTTTGTTCATACCAGGTTAGCTATCCAAGACATAAAAATGGGAAAGCAGCCGATGCATTACGGCCCCTATACAATAGTGTTTGATGGGGCGCTTTATAACCATTTAGAGCTTAGAAAAAATTTAGAAGACACCTTTTCCACACAGAGCGACGCAGAAACCCTGCTACACCTTTACGCAAAATATAAAGAAAAGTGCCTGGATATGCTTGATGGCATGTTTGCGTTTGCTATTCTGGACAAAGAAAAGGGGGAGATTTTCCTTGCACGTGATAGAGTTGGCGGAAAGCCGCTCTATATCTATAAGGACGCAGACAGCTTGTTATTTGCAAGCGAACTTAATGCAATCAGGGAAGCAATAAAGCTGCAGATTGATAGTGAAAAAATCTATAACTATGTAAGGACCGGTTTTTTCTATAAAACGAACACTCCCTACAAAAACATCACTGCAGTAGAGGCGGGAACTTTTGCAAAGGTCAACATAAATGCCCTAAACATTAAAGTGGAAAAGTGGTGGAATGTTTTTGATTACTATAGTAACCCCTTGGAAGTATCGTTTGATTCAGCTTTGCGACAGGTCGAGCATCTGCTGCAACAATCGGTCAAGAGCAGGCTCGAAGGTTCAGACCTGGAAGTGGGAGCGTTTTTGAGCGGTGGAATCGATAGTTCGCTGATAACGGCGATAGCTTCGCGCTGTAAGAAAAAACTGAAAACGTTTACCGTTTCGTTTGAAGGCTCTTATGATGAGACCCCACTTGCAAGACTGGTGGCCGAAAAATATGACACGGATCACACAGAGCTAAGTATCTCGTTTGATAACCTGCAAGATGATTTGGAAAAGATACTGCTCAACTATGGAGAACCGTTCGCCGATAACTCTGCGGTTCCCAGCTACTATGTTAGCAGGGAAGCAAAGAAGTATCTTAAACTTGTTTTGAATGGTGACGGAGGGGATGAGATTTTTGGTGGGTACAGACGCTATGTCCCGTTTACCAGGGTCGATTTTTTTGGCTTGCCCTTCGTTGTCAAGTGGTTAGCGAATATCGCGAATTTCGTATTTCCCATTTCTCACGACAAGAAGTCAATATACAATTATTTATATCGTCTTAGTCAGTTGGCAGGTAAAAAAGGCGTAACGTGCTACTACAGCGCGACGACTGATTTGATGGAAGGATTCCAGGAGAATATACTAACAGATGACAGTTACCTCGACGATGCCCGGAAAGACTTTGAATTTATAAACAACTCAGGGGTATCTGGCCTAAGAAAGATTATGACTATGGATTTTAACACACTGCTTTGTGGACCCCTATTTGTAAAAATGGACATTGCAGCCATGGCTAATTCACTTGTGTTAAGATGTCCTTTCTTAAGCAAAGATCTGCTTGAGTATGTACCGAGATTGCCGGATAGATACAAGGTAGCAAACAAAACAACAAAGTATATATTACGGGAATTGGCAAAAAAATATTTACCAAAAGAATTAATTAACCAACCCAAAAGAGGATTCGAGGTACCACTCAAAAAATGGATAGAGAATGATCTTAAAGATATAGTTTTCGGTTATTTAGATGGAAACTGCTATTGCCAGAATTTCATAAAAAGAAAATTTGTATCGGATCTACTGTATAAAAAAATAAAAATCTCGGACGAGAAAAGGGCGAAAATCCTTTGGGCCTTACTGTCATTAGAAATCTGGCATAAAAATTTGTAAAAAGTCCCTTGCCATGAAAAATCAAGCCCAAACCATTAAAATTGCTCACATTGCCACGACTTACCAGTCAATAGTCACGATTCTCCACACCAAGCTCAGGTTGCTTAATGAATATGGAAATCTGGAAATAAAAGCCATTTCGTCCAGTCCACTTATCAAAACTTCTCGCAAGCCTACAGTCAGACATATAACAGTTGAAATTGCTCGCAGCATCAAACCTTTTTCTGATATCAAGAGCATTTGGGCGCTTTATAAAATCCTAAAAAATAAAAATTTTGACATCGTACATTCTCATACAGCCAAGGCAGGTATGATTACTGCAATCGCTGCCAGGATGGCAAGAATCCCCCTTGTTTGTCATACATACCATGGCCTTCCTTTTTTTGAAGGGCAAAACAAAATCAAATATTTTATTTACAAATTTTTAGAACAAGTTGCCTGCAGATTTAGGAATTACGCTTTCACTCAAAATACAAGGGATTTAAATCAAACCATCAAGCTTATGAGCAGACCTGAGCGTGTTTTTGTCGAAGGCAATGGCGTAGATATTGAACATATTAATAAAACAGCACCCAGTCAATTACGGAGCGCCCTGGGAGATTATCCATGTGAGGGCCTTAGACTTGTTCTCCTTAGCCGATTTGAACCCGTGAAACGCGTTGATAACTTCGTCAGGGTCGTAGAAAAACTCAAACAAAGCAATCTAAAAATATCCTGCGTAGTGGCAGGAACAGGAATACTTGAAGGCTATTTGCACAAGCTCGTATCCGAAATGCACTTACAAGATTGTATTAATATTGTCGGATTCTCAGATAGACCTCTTGGATTAATTGCCGCAAGTGATATTCTTGTTCTCTGTTCAGAAAAAGAAGGGCTACCACGTTCCATCATGGAAGCCATGGCTCTCCAAAAACCCGTCGTTGCCACTGATGTATCAGGCACGCGGGAAATAGTAGTCGATGGCGAAACAGGATTTCTGACCGATTTTGACGATATCGCTGCTATGGCAGAAAAAATCATAATACTGCTCAAAAACTCTGAATTAAGAAAAGCAATGGGTGCACATGGCCTAAAAAGAATCATAGAACATTACTCTGAAACCAAAATAGTTGAAAAACTTTACAAATTTTACTGCTCAAAAATACCTGTTTGCCAATAGTAGCAACCAGTATTCGCGGCTACAGACAAGTTGTTGAAGATGGGATAACAGGATTGCTCGTGCCCTTAGGTGACAGGGGTGCTTTAGCTTCGGCAATTAAGAACTTCTAACAAAATGAATTTAACTGGCTCCAACATATGAGAATACAACCTATCGAGAGGAATGCTTCATGAATATCAGATCGGCGCTCATAGCGAACCCGCAACCTGCGAAATTGATGCAGCCAAGACAGAGTACGTTCAACGACCCAGCGAGTTTTACCCAAACCGCTACCGTTAGCTGTTCTTCGTCTGGCCAGCACAGGTACGATCTTAAGAAATCTCAAAATCTTTCGATGGGGTTGGGAGTCATAAGCGCGGTCACCTTGCACACAGTCAGGCTTGCTACGTGGGCGTCCTCTTTTGCCTGCTATCTTTGGGATAGCCTGTACAAGTGGCAGCAACTGGGTAATGTCATGGCGATTGGCACCGGTCAGTTTCACCGCAAACGGGATACCGTTGGCATCGGTAATGAGGTGATGTTTCGAGCCCAATTTCCGTCTATCCGTTGGATTCGGCCCCGTTTTCGCCCCCCAAAAACCGCCCGAACCGATGCCGAATCTGCAACGGCTCGGGAAAAATCTAGTATGTCGGCATGCCGTAATTTGTTCAGTAGCAGGCCGTGTATTTTGTCCCACACGCCGGCTTTTTGCCAATCTCTCAGTCGCCGCCAGCAGGTCATTCCACTGCCGCAGCCCATTTCCTTTGGAAGGTGTTCCCAGGGAATGCCTGTCTTGAGGACAAACAGGATACCAGTCAAGGTCGCCCGATCGGAGATTGGTTTCCGGCCTGGATACCGAAATCTTCTCTTGTTTTTTGGTATTAGTGGTTCTATGAGTTTCCATAACTCGTCATCTAATATTGGTTTTGCCATGAGTAACCTCCTTGTAACTGGGTTTCGGTTACTCATGTTATCGGTTATACCGGTTAATATTCTTTCATTTTGTTAGAAGTTCTAAGAAATTGGCCGCCGACAGAGAACTTTGCAAGAAAATAAGACAGGCAGGGTATGAAAAGGCGCAGCGGGAATTTGATGAGCGCCGTGTCTGTAGTATTGTTCTTAACACATACAAAAAACTGCTTGATAAAAAATATGATAATAACTGATATCAAACAGGAGCATGCCAGAGACACAGCCACACTTCATATTCAGGGTATCAGCACAGGCTTTATCAGTTCGCTGGGCGTTGATTTCGTAACGTCATTATATGAAGCGATTGCACAAAGTAAGGATAGTTTCGGCTTCGTCACAGAGGAAGGAGACAGAGTGCTTGGGTTTGTAGCGTTCACTGCAAATCTAAATTCGCTTTATAAATTTGTTATTTTAAGAAAAGGCCTGCGATTTGCCTTACTATTAGCAGGTAAGATGTTTTCCCTGCAACAAATGAAAAAAGTCTTCGAAACATTGTTTTACCCCAGCAGAGTAAAGAAAATGGATTTACCTTTTGCAGAATTACTTGCAATTGTTGTTGCACCTGAAAGTCAGGGAAAGGGATTGGGCAGACAATTGCTGCAGAAAGGCCTTGCCGAATGTGCAAAAAGAGGCATAGAAAAAGTAAAAGTGCTCGTTGGGGCCGATAATAAGCCAGCAAACGAATTGTATTTGAAGCGCGGCTTTGAGCTTGTTGGGCAGATTGATAGTCACGGCGTGGTCAGCAATATTTACGTGGTCAAAACAACATAAAGACAGATGGGAAAACTTCTTAAGAGGATTTTTGACCTACTGATTTCGCTTCCGGCAATATTAGTTTTATTGCCGGTTTTTGTGGTTATAGTCATAGCCATAAGGCTCTCAAGCAAGGGGCCGGCTATTTTCAGGCAGGAAAGAGCGGGTAAGGGTGGTAAGCCGTTTGTTTTTTATAAATTTCGGACGATGAGGGCCGATGCTGACCCATTTGGGCCGAGTCCAAAGTCAGGTGAAGACCCAAGACTCACAAAAGTAGGAAGGTTTCTGCGAGAATATTCGCTCGACGAACTGCCGCAATTATTTAACGTACTGAAAGGTGATATGAGTATTGTTGGGCCGCGGCCGCTGTATGTCTCACAGATGGCCGAATGGAATGAAAGGCAGAAGAAAAGACTGCTCGTTAAGCCGGGTTTGACGGGCCTAGCCCAAATATCCGGCCGGGGGGGACTGACACGCGAGCAGAAACTGGAACTTGATGTAAAATATGTGGAAACAGCAGACTTTTCGACCGATATAAAGATAATCCTAGCGACTATTGCACAGGTGTTTGGACGAAAAAGCATATATGAGAGGAGATATTCAGAAACCGAATCTACAAGAGGAGAGAGGAAATAATATATAAGGTCAACAGACAGCCGGAGCAAGTTAAATGGAACAGAAAACAGCCACTAAGGTTAAATACGTCACAAAAGTAGAGCAGATAGAGCAGTTAAACGAGCAGGAACTGGCCGCACTGAAGAAAGTCACTGACAAGTTTTCTTTCCGCAGCAATGACTACTACCTATCGCTTCTCGACTGGAATGACCCGAATGACCCGATACGCACAATCATAATTCCACATGCACGGGAGCTTGACGAATGGGGCCAGCTTGACCCTTCGGACGAAAAAGCCTATACGATTATGCCCGGCCTCGAGCACAAATATAATTCCACCGCCGTGCTCCTGGTAAGTAATGTTTGTGACGGTATATGCCGGTATTGTTTCCGTAAACGCGTCTTCATAGAATCTCAAAAGGATTATCTGCGGGACCTGCCGGGTGCACTGCAATACATAGAGCAGCATCACGAAGTGACCAACGTGCTGTTGACGGGAGGAGACCCGCTGGTGATGACAACCTCAAAGCTCGAGAACATTATCCGACCGCTGCGTGAAATTGACCATGTTCAGATAATTCGCATCGGAACGAAGACGCCGGTTTTTAATCCATACCGAGTTATTGACGACCCGACCTTGTTGGAAATGATAGAAAAGTACAGCACGCCTCGAAAGAAAATCTACGTAGTAACTCACTTTGTCCATCCAAGGGAACTAACTGATGTGGCAGTCGAGGGTATTACCCTGCTGCAAAAGTCAGGTGCTATCGTCACAAACCAGACACCTCTGATAAAAGGAGTAAATGATAATCCTGATGTCATGGCAGAGCTTCTTGGGAAACTGTCCTTTATTGGTGCTGCTCCCTACTATATCTTCAAGTGCCGCCCGGCACTGGGCAATAGGGCCTACACGGTGCCCATCGAACAAGGATACGAAATTGTAGAACAAGCCAAGTCGCGCGTATCCGGACTGGCAAAACGCGTTCGCTATGTAATGTCCCATTCAAGCGGCAAAATAGAATTCGTCGGCAAAACGGATGATATGGTTTATATGAGATATCACAGGGCATACGATGACAAAGATAGCGGGCGATTTATGGCCTTCAAGAGTAACCCGAACGCCTGCTGGCTTGAAGATTACGACCAGCCGATTGAAAATTGCCCCGTTGATTTACCGTAGTCCTTGTACAGACGATAGTTAGAATGACAGTTCGTTGTTTCGAGTTTTTCAGACAACCCCCGTCAGGAGCGGGGGTTAATTATTTTCTACATCAGAGAGCACATGGGAGATGATAGTAAGAACCAGCAAAGCTATCCTGCTGACTTTTGTGTGCTGTAGGGTCACTTTCGCGCTCGAGCCCAACCAAATCTTGGTGGTGGCAAACAGCGAGGTAACAGCTTCTGTTCGGCTTGCCCAATACTACTGTGAACGCCGACATGTTCCTATAGAAAATATTCTTACCTTGCCTTTAGGGGCGAGCCTTACCGATACAGTCACCAGAGCCGACTATGAAAAAAAACTTGCTGAGCCGATACGCAGAAAAATGTCCGACCCTGAGTTCGCCGATAAAATCAGATGCCTGTTGATGACTTATGGTGTACCTTTCAAAGTGGGGCCAAGAGGAGCATTGAGCGACAAAAAAGAAAGGTTAGAGGAACTGACCAAACAGAAGGCAGACCTGAACCAGACACTTGAACAGTTTGAGAAAAGCGGCGCAGCGAACAACTCCAAAGACATTGGAGGGATTAAACGCACGCTGACCAAACTGCAATCCAAGATTGATTATATAACGGGCAGAGAAACAGCAGCCAGCGTAGACAGCGAACTGTCAATGATACTGTTCGGTGACTACCAGTTATATCGATGGCAGCCGAATAAATTAAAGGATAATGTGTTGGGCCTGCGTTTTAACACGCTTATGGTCTCTCGCCTTGATGGGCCAAATTTCAAGATAGCCCAGGGTCTTGTCGATAAGTCGATGGCAGCAGAAAAAGCAGGGCTAAACGGTGTTGCTTACATCGATTCAAGGGGAATTGCAAAAGACAACAAGCCTTATTCGTTTGGCTACTTTGACCAATCTCTGCGGGATTTGGCGGTACTGGCAAGATTTCGAACAGAGCTGGCTGTCAAAGAAGAACAGATGGAGAAACTGTTTCAGCCGGCGGCCTGTCCTCAAACGGCTATTTATTGCGGCTGGTATAGTTTGGAAAAATACGTTGATGCCTTCGATTTCATCGATGGCGCAATAGGTTATCATATATCAAGCCTCGAAGCGGTCGATCTTCGTGACCCGAACAGCGGCCAGTGGTGCCCGGCAATGCTCGCGGACGGGATAACCGCTACAATGGGAGCGGTCTCCGAGCCGTATCTGCACTCATTTCCTGAGCCGAAAGAATTTTTCCTAGAGTTGTTCAACGGCCGCTGTCTTGTTGAAGCGTACTATTACACAAAGCCGTTTAATTCGTGGCAAATGGTCTTGATAGGCGATCCGTTATACACACCTTTCAAAGGCATTAAGCGTCAATAGGGCGGCAATTCTTGAGTGGAACCTCGATGAGATAAAGCAACAAGGTAAATCGCAATAATAACAACGGCAATTCCTGCTAAAGAGATCATTACATGCGAAAGTCTGAAATCATTGCCAGCAAGCGCGGAGAATAGTTCCACCGCCAACAAAAGGGCAATCGGCAGTGATAATGCACCTATCAGCCATTTGGGCTCAGGTGCTTTTATCGGCAGCAAGTACTTCATGTATCCAGTCCACAGCAGAGTAAAAAGGCCGTAGACAAACAGATGAAATACTGCGTTTGTCACCGGCAGCACATCAGCCAGACCGCCCCTCATGAAATTCGTTAAAACAAAGATAGTAGCACCCGTTACCGCAAGGGTCGCAGGCCAAAAGGAAAAAAACGTAAGCAAAACCAATCCTGTTAGCGCACCTGCCAAATCCGCAAAAAAATCCATAACATCAGCGTTGCGGCCCACATACCCCTGTAGCCACTCATCAAGAACCCCATAACAAACCACCACAAAAAGCACCCACCACACCGCCGCCCTGTTCCATTTTACCTTCCTGTCCGGACTGATGGCAAACCATAGCAGAAAAACCAATACAAAATAAGCAATGTAGTGAAGAGTTTTGTCCGATACTTGGGCACCATGAAAGAATTGCGGGACCGGTATATGCGCAAGTATAAATATTGCCGACCAATAAAGTAGCAGAGAAATAAAAATCACTTTTTGTCGCCGCGCCAGAGCCATTGAAATCGCCTGTATCCGTTACTTAAAGGTTATTATTTTTCATTAAATCGCAAAATGGAACGCTAACAATATGTCGATTTTCATTAGCAGGCCCTTTAATTTTATTGACTTGCAGGGGCGTAGCAGGAAAAGTTACATTGTATCCTCACAAGGGCTATAACGATTTGTGATCGGCAGTCTTCTGTCTTTGCCAAAGGCCTTTGGCGTGATTTTTACCCCCGGCGGCGATTGCCTTCTCTTATACTCATTGCGGTCAACCATGCGAATCACACTCTGGACAACTTTCCGGTTGAGACCGGATCCTACAAGCTGGTGCGTGGATTTGTCCTCCTCCACGTAGCCCTTGAGGATTTTATCAAGCAAATCATAATCCGGCAGAGCATCGCTGTCTTTCTGCCCGGGCCTCAGCTCGGCTGTGGGCGGCCGCCTCAGTACATCTTGCGGTATGACTTGCCGCTTGTTTATCTTGTTTATGTATTCAGCCAGTTTGTAGACCATGGTCTTGGGAACATCCTTTATCACAGCAAAGCCACCGGCTGTGTCTCCGTAAAGAGTGGCGTAGCCAACTGCCGTCTCAGACTTGTTGCCTGTCGTCAGCACCAAAAAACCGAACTGGTTACTTAGTGACATCAGAATACTGCCGCGGATTCTGGCCTGCAGATTCTCGTAGGCAATCCCCTTGTTGTCCCAGCCCGGGACCGATTCCAACAACTGGTCGAACTGCTTTAGTATTGCCTCAATCGGAACAGTTAAAAACTCAATCCCCAGATTCTTTGCTACGTTCTCGGCATCAGCTATTGTCTCGGGGCTGTTAAATTTCGAGGGCATTGTAATGCCAATCACATTTTCCGCGCCCAAGGCCGCGACAGCAATAGCAGCGGTTACCGAAGAATCTATACCGCCGCTAAGACCTAAAAGTGTCTTCGCAAAACCGTTCTTCTGGGTATAATCCCTTGTCCCCAAAACAAGCGCTCCATAGACCTCATCAAGCTGCCCTGTCGGTTGGGCAGCAGTCGCCTGTAGTGGCTTCACCTCAATAGCACCATCCCTATTAGTGCTGATATCAGCAACTAATAAATCCTCCTCAAACGCCCTAGCTTCAGCAACAATCCTGCCGGACGAGCCTGCGAACATGCTTCGTCCGTCAAAAACCAGTTCGTCCTGTCCACCGACAAGGTTGCAGTAGCAGACCGCACAACCGAATTTTTTCGCACATTGGCTGACTAACTCTTTTCTCTTCTCAAACTTGCCCACATGAAAGGGTGAGGCCGAGATATTCAGAATCATCTGAATTTCGTCGATGTCTTTGAGGAAATTGGCCAGCCACTGGATGTCCCAGATATCGGCGCAAATGGTAATCGCGATATCCAGGCCACCTAAATTGATTATCACCGGCTCGGTTCCCGCCCGGAAATACCTTTGTTCATCGAACACGCCGTAATTCGGCAGCAGGCCTTTGCGGTATATTTTGCTTATATTGCCGTTTTGTATCGCAGCAGCGGAATTGTAGCTGTTCCCCCGATGGCTCTCGGCAAAGCCAACTATCACTGTCTTTTCCGAGCACTCGGCGGCAAGTTTCTCGACCGCTGAGCGGCAGTCCTTTAAGAAATGCTCCTTGTGTAACAAGTCCTCCGGTGGGTACCCACAGACAGCCAACTCCGGAAAAACCACCAGGTCCGCGCCCGCCTGAAGGGCCTCACTGTAGATTCTGCGCATCTTTGCGGCATTGCCGGCCAAATCACCCACTACAGCGTTAAATTGTCCCAAAGCTATCCGCACCGAACACAAATCTCCAAACTAAGTAACTCGGATAACCTATACACTCCAAGAGACAAAATTGCAAGAAGATTAAACAGTCAAAAAGCAGGTACATTAGACCAAAAGGTTTTGCTATAATAATGCTGCTTAAAGACTGTCGAAAGGAGGTCAAAGATGAAGTTGTACCTTGTCCAACACGCAAAAGCAGCTCCGAAAGAGCTGGACCCTGAGCGAGCGCTGACCGAAGAGGGACGCCAAGAGCTGCAGAAGGTCGCCGCATTTGTCAAGCCTTTGCACCTGTCTGCAGATTATCTATGGCACAGCGGAAAAAGACGCGCTGCCCAGACCACAGAGCTTTTGGCCGAGGTTATCAAGATAAACCAAGCCGAATCCGTCCGTGACGACCTTGGGCCAACCGATGATGTTACCGCTCTCAGCGATGAACTTAATCATCTACGGCAGGATGTTATGATTGTTGGGCATCTGCCGTTCTTGAGCAAGCTGACGTCACTGCTTTTAACCGGGTCCGAATCAGCCGATACGGTGGCGTTCAAAAATAGTGGTATCGTATGCCTGAACCGCTCCGAGGAGAACCGGTGGCAGCTCAATTGGGTGGTAATACCAGAGCTTTTAGCTGTTATGTAATGGGTGTGATATCCGAAAACAAAGCCAAATTATGACTCCTCTGCCAGACAATTTAGGGCCTTTCAGTAAATCCGTTCAGCAAATGGCCGAGCGTATGAATCCCTGCACGCTTTGCCCGCGCGATTGCAAGGTCAATCGCAGCGAAGGCGAAATAGGCTTTTGTGGAATAGGCGATAGCCCAGTGGTCAGTTCCGTAGGGCCACATTTCGGCGAGGAAAGAGAGCTTGTCGGCCCTGGCGGCTCAGGCACCATCTTCTTTGCCGGCTGTAACTTAGGCTGTATTTTCTGCCAAAACTTCGATATCAGTCATCATCGACACGGCCGGGCGGTAACAATTGAGCAATTGGCCCAGTTTATGCTCGAACTGCAAAGTCACGCCTGCAGTAATATTAATTTTGTTACTCCCACGCATGTTGTTGTGCCGGCTATGGCGGCTGCTGAACTGGCAAGAAAGGACGGCCTGACCCTGCCGATAGTCTATAATACAGGAGGGTACGATTCGGTTGAAACGCTAAAGCTGCTTGCCGGCCTCGTGGATATTTACATGCCTGATATGAAGTATTCGGGCTCCGAGGTCGCCAAGGAACTCTCAGGTGCATCTGATTACCCCCAGCTAAACCGCGCCGCTGTCAAAGAAATGCACCGTCAGGTAGGAGACCTTCAAACAGAAAAAGGCCTGGCTACTCGAGGGCTCCTTGTCAGACATTTGGTCCTGCCGAACAACCTGGCAGGCAGCTTCGAGGTCATAGACTTTTTAGCAGAGCAAATCAGCACACACACTGCAATCAACATAATGGACCAGTACCGCCCCTGCTTCAAAGCGTCATCAAACGCCAAAATAAACCGCCGACCCACACTAAAGGAGTATGACGCCGTCCGCCAATACGCCATACAAAAAGGCCTGAACGTACTCACCTGAGCAGAAGCTCTCTCAGCTGTTTAGCATTGCCAACAGCATATCCCCCGAAGTCATTATTGAAGTAAGCGTAGACACTACGGACGTTTTGTATATTCTCCTTGACCCAATCTGCCCACTTCTGAAGGTTGGCTTTGGTGTAGTTTCCTGAGTATCGGCCGGTCGTGCCGTGGAAACGAAGGTAGATGACGCCACCTATGACAACGCGGGGTACTTTCATTCCCGGCATATCGTGAACACAAAAGCCCGCCTTAAATTTGTCGAGCAGTTCGTAAGTATCTTCCGAAAACCAGCTTTTGTGCCTGAATTCAAAGATTGCTAAGCACTCTTGGGGCAAAGCCTTCAAAAAAGTTCTCAGCCGGGCAAGGTCTTTATGAAAACTTGGCGGCAGTTGATACAGAACAGGCCCCAGCTTTTCTTTCAGCAAATTCGCCCCTTTGAAAAATCGCTCAAGCGGCCCTGCGGGTTCTTTTAACCTCTTAATATGAGTGATATAGCGATTGGCCTTTACCGTATAGACGAAATTCTCACGTGCTTGTCTGTGCCAGAGCTCAAAGGTCTGCTGTTTTGGAAGCTGATAGAAGGTGTTGTTGATTTCCACGGTGTCGAAATGCCCCGCATAGTGCTCAAACCACTTGTTCTTGGGCAGACCAGCGGGATAAAACACCCCTGACCAGTGATTGTAATGCCACCCTGAGGTCCCTATTCGAATATCACAATCTGCCTTGGTCATGACAAATATTTTAACCTTTCAGTTGAACAATCCGCAAAATTATTATAATTTTCGGCCTTGCAGGAGTGCGAATCAATTGGGCAATGACAGCTATCTGAGAAGCTATGAAAATAATTATCGCAATGGATTCGTTCAAAGGTACTCTCAGTGCCAACCAGGCATGTGAAATCGTCGCAGAGTCAGTAGCCGAATGTGTGCCAAGTGCCGAGCTGGTAATAAAACCAATGGCCGACGGCGGTGAAGGCACCGCGCAAGCAATGATAAGAGCTGCCAGCGGCCGATGGATTCCACAGAGAGTAATGGGCCCCCTACCCGACATGCAGGTCGAAGCCGGCTTTGCCTGGTTCGATTCCGACAAAACAGCCCTTGTCGAGATGGCCTCAGCAAGCGGACTCGAACTACTCTCCCCAGAGCAGATGAATCCCTTGAAGACCACCACTTATGGTACCGGCCAACTGATAAAGGCCGCTCTGGATTACGGTGCACAAAAAATCCTTCTCGCCGTGGGCGGAAGCGCAACCGTCGATGGCGGGCTCGGTGCCGCAATGGCGATGGACTGGGAGTTCCTCGACACCGAAGGAAACCTGGTTCCGCATGGCGGAGCGGCTCTTGAGCTAATCGATAAAATAATCGAACCCAAGAATCTTAAACTCCCTCCGCTGGAGGTCCTCTGCGACGTCGACAATCCCCTATGCGGTGAGCACGGCGCTGCCAGAGTTTACGGGCCACAAAAGGGCGCAAGTGTCCAGATGGTAGAACAACTCGAAAAAGGTCTTCGGCATCTTACTGTCCTCGTTCAGGAACAACTGACTCGCGACATCAATAACGTCCCCGGTGCAGGAGCGGCCGGCGGACTGGCCGCGGGTGCCTTGGCTTTTATGAATGCTGCCCTCGTATCCGGTATTGAGACGGTAATGGCCCGAAGCAACCTTCGCGCAGAGCTGAAATCTGCCGACTGGATAATTACCGGGGAAGGCTCTTTCGACAACCAGTCCCTCTACGGAAAAGTCGTCTCTGGAATCGCAGCAATGGCCTCAAAATCACATACCCGCATTGCCGTCATAGCAGGCGAGGTCTCCGTGCCACAACAGGAATATCAAAAACTCGGAATCACCACCGCCATCGGCTGCAGAACAAAAGACATGTCCCTTGATTATGCACTTGCAAATTCCCGCCAGCTTCTCCACTCGGCCGCACAGCACCTCGCAAGAGAATACCTCACCATGTAGTTCTATAGCGTAAATAGGTGCTTACGGCTATCTTGACAAGGCCACACCAAAAAAAGATTGCACATTTCCACACAACACGCTATCATTATCAACCTTTATAGCACTTGAGAATCGAAAACTGCGTGGAACTTCTGTGAGGATAAGTAGTTATGTCGATTACCGATGAAAAAGTGGCGGAACTTGAAAAAATAGCCAAAAAGCTTCGTTATGACATTGTGATGATGATTGGGGCGGGCAAGCCCGGCCATCTGGGAGGTTCGTGCTCGATTGCCGAAATCGTTGCGGCATTGTACTTCCACAAAATGCGGCATGACCCCGCCAATCCCCAATGGCCTGACAGAGACAGACTCCTGCTGAGTAAGGGACATGCGGCACTGACGCAGTATGCGGCCCTGGCCGAATGTGGATACTTTCCTAAGAAAGAATTAGAGACGTTAAAAGAGCTTGGCACAATAGTGCAGGGACATCCCGAAATGTTAAGAATGCCGGGCATTGAGGCGAACACCGGCTCACTCGGCCAGGGACTGAGCATCTCCTGTGGAATCGCACTGGCAGGCAAACTTGATAAGAAAGAGTACCACGTTTACTGCGTAGTGGGGGATGGCGAGATTGCCGAAGGACAGATATGGGAGGCCTCAATGGCGGCCGCTTACTATAAGCTGGACAACCTCACAGCCATCCTCGATAAGAACGAGGTCCAGGCGACCGGCCCCATCGTTGAGCGTTACGATACAAACCCGCATCCGGAAAAGTGGAAGGCATTCGGCTGGCATGTAATAGAAGTCGATGGGCACGACATAAGACAAGTTGTGGATGCTCTGGATAAGGCCGACGAAGTCAAGGGCAAGCCCGTGATGATTATTGCTAATACCGTTAAGGGAAAGGGTGTGCCCTTTGCCGAAGGCAAGGCGGACTTCCATCACGGGATAATGACAGAGGAACAATACCAGACAGCCCGCAAACTGTTTGAAGACTGAGGAGAAATAATAGAATGGCAATGCAGAATTGCAGAATCGTTTATGGCGAAACACTTGTGGAGCTGGGCCGAGAGAACGAGCGTATTGTGGCCCTTGACGCTGATTTAAGTAAATCTACCATGACACGCCTTTTTGAACATGAGTTTCCGGAGCGTTTCTTTGAGATGGGTATCGGAGAGCAGAATATGATCTCCACCGCGGTCGGTCTGGCTCTGAGCGGCAAGATTGCATTTGCTAACTCTTTTGCTGTCTTTGCCGCAGGCAGGCCATACGACCAAATCCGGGTAAGTGTCTGCATCGGCAAGGTAAATGTCAAGATTATCGGTTCAAGCTGCGGGATTTCGGATTTTGGCGATGGTGCGACTCATCAGGGGATAGAAGATATTGCCATTATGCGTGCCATTCCAAATATGACCGTGCTGATACCTGCTGATGGTATTGAAACAAGAAAGATGGTAAGGGCGGCTGTAGAATATGATGGGCCAGTATATATTCGCATCAATAGAAATGAAATGCCTGATGTTGTTCCGGAGGACCCCGAGTTCGAGATTGGCAAACCATACGTAATACGCCAGGGCAAAGATATCGCGGTCTTTGCACACGGTTATATGGTCTTTAAAGCGATAAAGGCCGCGGAAACGCTGGAAAAAGACGGAATATCGCTTCGGGTCGTCAATGTAAGTACCATGAAGCCAATTGATGAAAAAGCCATTGAAGAACTGGCCGCGGGGGTAAAGGGAATCGTCACCGTCGAGGAACATTCCATAATAGGTGGACTTGCCAGCGTGATAGCCTTCATTCTGAGAGGGCGGGCCACACCAATGGAAGCTATTGCTATAAAAGACTGCTTCGGCCAATCGGCTCTGGACTATGAGCAGCTTTTGGAACACTACGGCCTTACCGAGACCGCAATCATAAAGGCTGTGAGAAAGATTCTTGCGTCGGACAGCGATATAATAAGGAAGGAGGGAACGTAACACGAAAAACAATCAGAACACATCGATCATTATTAAAATTAAGCTAAAGTCCAACGAGAACCGGTTTAAACAGTTTGTAGAGTTAGCCACTCACCTGATATGTGCAATTGCGGACGTGATGCAACTGCCGAAAGCGCCGTTCAAAGATTTTTTCTCGCGCCCGCAGGGCAAAAAACGCTGAAATTGTGGAATACTGTTTCAGTAAGTTAAGAGATAAGACAGCGACCGGGTCTTGGGTTGGGGGCAGAAAGGAGTAACTTATGGCGAAGAAAAAAATAGGCTTTGTTGGATTGGGCATCATGGGCAAGCCCATGGCAATGAATCTGCTAAAGGCCGGCTACAGCTTGACGGTCTATGACATCAGGCCTGAGCCGGTAAAGGAGGTCGTAGCAGCGGGCGCCGAAGAAGGCAGATGTAGCGAGGATGTTGCCAAAAAAAGCGAAGTTATAATTACAATGCTGCCAAACTCTCCTGAAGTGAAGGAAGCTGTATTGGGGCAGCACGGTGTTTTAGGCGGTGCAAAGCCGGGCACGATTTTAATCGATATGAGCTCGATTGCCCCGCTCGTCTCCAAAGAGGTCGCCGCCAAAGCCCAAGAAAAAGGCGTCGAGATGCTTGATGCGCCCGTCAGCGGCGGCGAGCCAAAGGCCATAGATGGAACACTCTCAATCATGGTCGGCGGCAAAAAAGACGTCTTCGACCAGGTTGAGGACATTCTAAAGGTAATGGGGGCCTCGGCCGTTCTGGTCGGCGGCATCGGCAGCGGCAATACTACCAAGCTGGCCAATCAGATTATCGTTGCGCTCAATATCGCAGCAATGTCCGAGGCAATGGTTCTGGCGACCAAGGCTGGCGTCGACCCCGAAAAGGTTTACAAGGCGATTCGAGGCGGACTGGCCGGCAGCACCGTACTCGATGCAAAGGTCCCTCTGGCCCTCGACGGTAACTTCAAACCCGGTTTCAGAATAGAGCTGCATATAAAGGATTTGCAAAACGCGTTGGATACAGCCCACCAGCTCGGCGTGCCGGTGCCTCTGGCGAGCGGCGTGATGGAGGTTATGCAGGCTCTTAAGGTCGATGGCAAGGCCGGCGATGACCATGGCGGGATTATTCAGTTCTACGAAAAATCAGCTAAAACCGAAGTTAGACGCCAAAAATGACCAGGCATGCGCCGCCTTAGTGGTGAAATGATGCATCGAGGCAAAAAACTGTCCTTGCTAATGAAGGAATTCCATACATGTGGCTGATAGTCATTTTAGTAGTGAGCATACTGTTTATTGTCATCTCAACGAGTAAATACCACTTTCATCCTTTCCTCGCTCTATTGTTTGTGGCGGTTGCGTTTGGCCTGCTCTCAGGCATGCCCCTTCCAAACATTGTCAAATCAATCAATGATGGCTTCGGCGGAACCATCGGCAGTATTGGAATCGTAATCATCGCCGGGGTTATAATTGGGACATTCCTCGAGCATTCTGGCGGTGCTTTCGCGATGGCTGCGAAGATTCTAAAGATTATCGGTGAAAAGCATGTTCCGCTGGCAATGTCCATTATCGGGTACTTTGTTTCAATTCCGGTCTTCGCCGACTCCGGTTTCGTTATCCTTACACCGCTCAATAAGGCACTTTCCAAAGAGGCGAAAATCTCTTTGGCAGGCCCGGCAATAGCCTTGGCCGCCGGCCTTATCGCCACGCATTGTCTTGTGCCCCCTACTCCGGGTCCTATCGCCGCTGCCGGCATCCTCGATGCCGACCTCGGCCTAGTTATTGTATTGGGCATGGTTGTCAGCGTATTTGCTCTTATCGCAGGCTGGCTATTCGCAACAAGAGTGGCTTCAAAGACTTACATCGACCCCAATCCTGAACTTTCGGAAGAGCAGGTTCTGGAGAAAATCAAACACGCCCCCTCAGCTTCTAAGGCCTTTATTCCGATTGTAGTGCCAATTCTACTGATTGTCTTAAAATCCATTTCCGATTTTCCAACTCAACCATTTGGCGACGGCCTGTTAAGAAACGGTGTTGGTTTTGTAGGAGCACCGGTGATTGCGTTGCTGATAGGGGTTCTGCTGGCATTTAGACTGCCCAAGAAGCTTGACAGGCAGATGTTATCGACTACCGGGTGGGTCGGACAAGCACTGGTAAACGCAGCTATAATAATAATGATTACTGGAGCCGGGGGCTCATTTGGCATGATTCTGCGAAATTCCCCCATAGCCAGTGTAATTGGTGAGTCCCTGTCGAATGCCAATTTAGGTATCTGGCTTCCGTTTATCATTTCGGCCGCGATTAAAACGGCTCAGGGCTCGTCAACAGTGGCGTTAATAACCACGGCGTCTTTAATGGCGCCGCTAATGGGGCCTTTGGGTTTTGAGGGCGGAGCGGCTAAAGCCTTGGTAGTACTATCTATAGGTGCCGGCTCAATGGTAGTCTCCCACGCAAATGACAGTTTCTTCTGGGTGTTCACCCAGATGACGAAAATGGACGTCAAGACCGGCTACAAGCTCCATACCTTCAATACTCTTATCCTGGGAGTCACCTCTGTAGTCGTGATTTGGGTCATTAGCTTGTTCGTTTTGTAAGCTCTTCTGAACAGCCTGCTTATAGAATGAGAATGACCTTCAGCAGTCCCGGTTCCTTGTCGTACAGGCGTTTGAACCACGCTGCGCCCTCTGCCAGCGGGGCCGTAGCGCTTATCAGGGCATCCACATTAATTGCTCCGCGTGCCATCATTTCCAGGCACACAGGGTACTCCCCACAGGAAATATACGAACCGTAGACGGAAATCTCACGCGTTACTACCGACTGCAACGGCCAATCCACTGTTGGTGAGAAATTCCCAACTAAGGTAAGTGCGCCGCCTTTGCGGAGGACCGCCTCAGCTGTTTTTACCGTCTCAGTAAGCCCTACAACTTCTAATGCAATGTCGGCACCAAGATTGTCTGTACTTTGCATTACCTCTTTGCTGACATCGCATTGGTCGGCTCTTAAGCCCATATCAGCACCGAGTTTACAGGCGAGGTCGAGGCGGCTCTGGTCGATATCGACGGCTATAATCTTGGCGCATCCTGCGGCTCGAAGGGCCTGCACAACCAACAGGCCGACCATGCCCGAGCCAACCACTACGGCCGTGTCGTTAGGCGATTTGGGCGTTCTATTAACTGCGTGAGTGGCGACCGAGAGCGGCTCGGTAAAAGTTGCCTGTTCGAAGCTAATGGCTTCGGGCAGGCGGTACAGTATACGGTCCGGGACGGCAACATATTCGGCAAATGCACCATCGCATCGGTATTCTTCGCACGAAACGCCGAGGACTTTCCGGTTGTCGCAGAGGTTTATTTTTCCTTTTTGGCAGAAGTGGCAATTGCCGCAAGATACTGTGGAATCGAAGGTTACGCGGTCGCCGGTTTTCCAGTTCTGGACTTTTTTGCCGAGCTTAGCGATGATGCCGGAAGCTTCGTGGCCCATAACGATTGGCGGCAGGCGTCTGCCGGTTGAGCCGTCCATGCCGTGGATGTCGGAGCCGCAAATTCCGCAGGCTTTGACCTGGATGAGGACGTCGTCGGGGCCGATTTCGGGCTCGGGCATGTCTTCATAGACTAAGTCGTTGTATTTTTTCAGGACGAGTGCTTTCATAAGTATCCTTATTTTATAGAGTTATGAGTTTGACATAAGGTACGGATTATCCCGGCATAGGTGTCGGAAGGACAGGGTGGGACAGCGTTTTGGAGAATTATACCTGGTCTTGAGGGTATTGCAAGGGCTGTCGGGGGATAATCCAGGGGGTCGCGTAAGTCTTTGTAAAACAAGGGGATAGAAGGTTAGGGAAAAACGGAGAGGGCGGGATTCGCTTCGCGGCCCGCCTTCGGCGTGTCAAACCCGCGTACTGTCGCTTCGCGTCAGGCGTGTTCTCATCCCGGCTAATGGTGAGGGTTTGAGTTGCGTAAGTGGTTGTGAGACAAAGGGATAGAAGGTTAGGGAAAAACGGAGAGGGCGGGATTCGAACCCGCGGTACCCTTATGGGCACACCGGTTTTCGAAACCGGCTCCTTAAGCCGCTCGGACACCTCTCCAAGTTGTTTTATTATAAGGGCTTACGTTCTTTTGTAGTTATCGGTTTTTCGGCCGGGTCGGCTGTAGTAATGTACCGTGGCGGGGGAGAATTTGCAAGAAATTAAGTGGGGCGGGGCGGATTTTTGGCGAAAAAATGGTGGTGGAGGAATTCAGGTGGGCGTGGGCACCCTTGTTTTTGGGCTAAAAATGGGGGTTGGGGAGTCTGGAAACGTTCGACAAAGTGTTTCAAAGTGTGAAAATTTTGGAAAAACTCAGAAAAAGGGGTGGAATTGCGCTCGAATAAGTGTTTGAAAGTGTTTCAAAGTGTGAAAATTTAGGAAAATTTTAGCGTTAAAATGGGGGGTTTGGAGGGGTGAAAGGACTGGCGGGGCGGTAGCCGGGGCGCAATATACACTATTTAAACTAGTGTATATCTTGGGGGAAATTGTCGCATATTGACAAATTTCCTGTCAGTTTGCGACAGATTTTGGGCGGAGTTTCGAGCGGCGAATGGGTGGACGAGTAAATGTGTAAATGCGTTGATATGGTAGAGTTGGGGGGGAAATTGTTGTTGTAGTGGATGGGGATTTGGGTTATAATGGTGCGAAAGCTGGAAATGAGGCTCAAGGAGGGGCGGAAAACAATGTTAACACCCGAAATAGAGGGAAGAAGGGCGTTGGAGGACAGCGTGAAGGGTAAATCGATTTTCGGCCGGGTTATGGTTTGCGCGGTGGTTGTGGTGTAGGTTTTTTGGTCGGTGAGGGGGCGAAAAAATACTTGACGAAGATGAGCGGTTATGATATAATACGCAATAATTGGGTAATTTGGGTTTTAGGGGCAAGAATGCGGAAAGGACGGCAATTATGAGAGCTAAGATGGGGCGAATTGTGGTAGCAGTGGCAATCTTCCTTGGGGCCTCAGTGGCAGATGCTAACACAGTTACACTTGACTTTGAGAGTTTAACGACCTCTGGAACGGGATACAGCGGGCTTGGCGTGTCATATACAGAACAAGGCTTTGGTTTTGAAGCGTATCCTACTGGGGGATTGTATCACTACCATTCCGATGATGAACACTTCGCTGGGTCCACGGCTTTATTTCATATGCAGATGGGAGGGACTAGTAATACTTTATTGACCGAAAGAGATGGTCTTGTGTTTGACTTGGTGTCACTCGACCTTAGCGAAATTCGGCCAGACGCATCGTCTGTGAGTGCTGTTCTGGTAGGAACCAAGGGTGACAGTTCAACAGTGTCCACGTCGCTTACCTTGGATGGTGTGTTCGGTTTCGAGACATTTACGTTGCAAGGATTTACGAATCTGACCGAACTGAGGTTAGAGGATGACATCGCCATGTTCCAATATGACAATATCACAGTTAATGTTATCCCAGAGCCGACAACAGTGAGCCTACTTGCGTTGGGTTTAGTACTCGTTAGGAGACGAGGTAACCTCTGAATTTGAAAGAGCCTTAAGGGAGAAAAAATGTCGCTTGGAGAGAAACTTATTCAGGTTAGCGTATCATGGATTATCCTCGTGTCTATTTGCGCTACCACCAAAGCTTTAGGGTCCAACTCATACGTGTTCACGACACAGGACATGATTATATTCAGTTACAAAGACGACACTGAACTACAAGTCTATGACTCGAACGGAACGCTCATCCAGATTGACGGTAGCAGTTCGATTACCCTCGATGAGGGCGAGCATAGGCTCGTTGACAATGAGGTTTCTCAAGGTGTTTACAAAGTCAGCGGTTCAGATAAGTTTGCGGTTTTGATGGGCGACGCGAATACTCAGGGAGTGTGTGGTTACTATGCGATGGACGCCAACGGTCTGGGTGTAAGCACGGAGTTCTATACGTATGTGAATGTGAAAGAAAATACTTGACGAAAGCGAGGGGTTATGGTATAATGCGCGATAATTGGATAATTCAGCTTTTAGGGGCAAGAATGCGGAAAAGGAAACAAATTATGAGAGCGAGAATCGGGGCAATCATGGGGGTCTGGTTGTTATTTTGGGGCGCCCAAGCATTCGGGACTACAATAGCATTTTATGAGGACGGAGTCATTGAGGATGGAGACGTTTATACCGCCGTTGGGGTGTATAACAATGCGACAGTAGACATGACGGGAGGCTCAGTGACTTTCCAGCTTACAGCGTATGATTTTAGCATAGTGAATATCTCCGGCGGAAGCCTGGAGGCGATAATTTGTACGGGTAGCGGCACTGTCAACCTTAGTGGGGGGAGCGTGATTTCAGGCATGGGAGTGAGTAGTTCTGGGACAGCTAATGTTTTCGGGGGCACTTTAGCTGTGCTGGATGTTGGTAGTTCCAACCCGTCGAATCTGCACGGTGGGACAATCAGTGACTACCTCAGGGCAACGAGCACGACAAATGTTTACGGGTATGGATTCGACTACAATCCACTGGCTGGTTCTTATGGCGGCGGTCAGCTGACTGGGTTCTGGCTTAACAACTCACCTTTCAGTTTAGACTTGTACGCGTCGGACGAGCCGGGGGGGGCTCCGGTTGACACGTATTCCCATCTGATGCTAATTCCTGAACCAGCAACCATATTATTTCTTGGGGCTGGGATGCTCTTGGTCACAAGAAAAAAGTAGGAGGATTTACAACAACTTCAATTACGGAGGCCGAGACATGTGGCGCGGAAAGAAACTTATCCTCATTTTCCTATTTCTTATCGTTACGACGGTGGCAGCAACAGCAGAAGCCTTAGAGTACAAATCATATGTGTTTACCACGAAAGATATTATCTTCTTTAGCTATGAGGATGGAACGCAAGTGCAAATCTACAATACGAGTGGCCAATTGTTATGGCCGTCAGGAGATGATGTCATATTACAGAAAGGCGAGCATGCAAGAGCGGAGTTTTTCACCACGAAGCAAGTCTACGAAGTAACAGGCTCAAATAGGTTTGCAGTTTTGATGGGTGACGCGAACACTGCGGGGGTCAGCGGCTACTATGCGATGGACGCGAATGGATTGGGTGTGAGCACGGAATTTTATACCTATGTACCAGACACTATTGGTAAGTTTATCGTTTTTGCATACGAGGACGATACGGAGGTGACCGTACAGCAGCAGGAGCCTAACGGCAATTACGTAAATTGCGATGCTCCCTTCGACCTGAATGACGGGGAGCACTGGGCATCTACGGAGCTGGATGGGAAATACATTCACGTTATGGCGGACAAACCGGTATCTGTGCTGACGTGTTATGACCACGGGTACTTTGTGCCTTCGGCGGACGGGGGATGGAGCGGCACGAAATTCTACACGTACGTCAGCGACAGGGAATCTGATAACGTGGATTTAACGGTGATTGCATACGATGATGAGACGTCTGTAAGCATTAAGGATAGTAACACGGACGACGTAATATGGTCGGGAACACTGGATGGCGGGGAGCCGTGCGTACTGAGCTATCCTGACGGTAACGACCGGTATTTTACCATTGCGAGCGATAAGACGGTTACGGTGAGTGTCCAGCCGTGGAAGGTGCGGACAAGCGCCTACGAGCAAGGTGTGTTTATCCCGGACAGGGACGGTACAGGGGTGGGCAGGATGGACAGAGAGCTTATAGGGTCAACACTGACCGGCGGATATTTGTATGTGGTTGCGCATACCAATAGGACGCACATCAAGTTGTATGACTCGGAAACAGGAGCCGATGTTAACAGCTACACGCTAAATAAGGGAGAATCTCAAGACATAAATCCGGGTAACGGGTTGTGGAAGATAGTGAGCGACAGGTATGTTTCGGCATACTCTGGCAACAGTACTCATACCGCAGAGTTTGCGCCGTTGGCCTTTGACGCCAAGGATGGTCTTCTGGAATTAACGAAGACGGCCGATTTCGACGGTAACTGTGTCTCGCCGGATGATTATGTAACGTATACGATTAGCTATGACGCGAACGGGTACAGTGTTAACGATGTTGAGATTATCGATTACCTGCCGGAGGAGGTGGATTTTAACTCGGCTACAGGGCCTAATACTTATGATTCCGATACCCACACCGTGACGTGGAACATTAGCGACCTGAATGGAAGTGATTCGGGTTCTGTTAGTCTTAGCGTGAGGGTAAGTGAGTTGGCGAAGCGTGAGGGGATAATTACGAACCAGTGTGAAATGGAAAGCGACTCCAGCTACAACACGGCCGAAGTAAACGTCCCCGTATGCTACTGGTGTGGGGGAGCTGTTATATATGTGGATGTTAATGCGCCAACGGACCAGAACAACGGAGTATCGTGGGAGTATGCCTTTATCGACCTGCAGGACGCTCTAGACTACGCACAAAACTGCGACTGTAATGAAATCTGGGTAGCTGTGGGAACTTATGAGCCATCGGTGCCAAGTGGTACCGGGGCGACATATAGTTTACTTGAAGGGGTGGCCATTTACGGCGGGTTCGCCGGGGGTGAAGTCTCTCTAAAGCAGCGTAACTGGATTGCGAACGAAAGTATTCTGGATGGCAACGGCGTGTCCTACGTGGTGACAGCCGTGGACGTGAACGGAACTGCTGTTATTGACGGCTTTACGATAACAAACGGCACGTGGTATGGTATCTCTTGTGAGAACGGTTCGCCGGGCATCACGAACTGCAAGATTACGGGGAACGGGGAGGGGGTGCATGCGGAGTCATCGGGCTTGACGATAAGTAAGTGCATTATTCAGGGAAACGGGTACCACGGCATATATACCTACGAAAGCAACTCAATCATAACGAACAACTGGATATATGACAATGGCGCTTCTGGCAACGATGATGGAATATACTTGAGAAACAGTGGGGCACAAACCGTTGTCCGCAACAACACTATTGTGGATAACGCCAATTATGGGATACGTGCTTCAACCACCACTCACCATATTACCAACTGTATTATATGGGGACATGACGGGGACGATTTGAGTTTGAACCTGAGCGCGACCTACAGTTGTATCGAGGACTGCAATGATGCGAGCAGGACAGGAAATATATGTGGTGACGCGAACAATCCGCGGTTTGTTGACGCGGAGGCAAATGATTATCATCTGGATGCGAACTCACCGTGTATCGATGTGGGAACAAATGAGGATATTGAGTGGGGCGAAACCGACATTGACGGTGAGGAGCGCCGGCTTGACCACCCGGAGGTTAACGACACGAACAACGGTGATGCGCCCGTCGTTGATATGGGTGCGGATGAATTTTATTGGAGTCCCGCCGATTTCAACAATGACGGAAATGTGAACTTCGTCGATTATGCGATGTTCGCCGAGTTCTGGGGCATGAATGACACCAACGAGGGTTACAACGACCTGTACGACCTCATAGATAACGACTCTATCGATAACAATGACCTTGGTAGGTTCTGTGAGGACTGGCTCTGGAAGAGAGGTCGGCCAAGAGGCTTCGCGCGGAGTATGGGCGGCGGCGGAATGGGCGGGGGAATGGCGCTGGCCCTTGGTGAACCGCTCTACCTGAGGGCACCGGCCACAGCAATCTGGTACGAGCAACAGGTGACCGAGGCCGAGACGTTTGAGGACGAGGATGCTTATACTGAGCGGTTAATAAAGTCATTCGAGGAATTGCTCGCAGAGGAAATGAAGGAAGAGATAGGCGAGGATGACTGGGAGGAACATGTCGAGGGTATAAAGGGGATTATAGAGGCGCTTAAGTCGGGACTATAAGACTAATTAAGCATAGCCTTCAAGATACCGGAGTTTCAGATTTTCCGCGGGGGCGGAGTTCGGGATAGCACTTCTTGGCGACGTCAATAATGACGGCATAATAAATGTCGCGGACCGTTCGATAGCGAATGCTTTCTGGCGGCTGGGCTCGGTCGGGACTTATACCTTTCGAGACTGCGACGTGAACAGTGACGGCATAATAAATGTGGCGGACAGGTCGATCGCGAACGCGGTATGGCGAGGCTTATTCGGGCAGAATTTCGTAAGCAACCCGTGTCCGCTGCGGTAGTGTTAGTTGTGCGTCGTGCGTAGAAGATAACTGACGGGTCAGCGGTAATAGGGTTTTGAGATTCCGCATCAAGCACGGAATGACAGGGGGAGCGGGTAAAGGTTAGAGGTGCGGGGAGGGGGCATAATTAGGGGTTAGGGGTTGGGGATTAGGGGTTCGGGAGAATCGCTAAAGCGGAATTAAGAAGCGAAATTGGTGGGGCAAGCCCCACCCTACATATCTTTGATGGCGCTTCGGTTCGGTCTGGGTAAACTCGTCGTTAGTATTTAGCCGGTTGGGATTGTGAGGACGGGTTTCTGTGCGGGTTCACCGGTTTCGGCCATAGAAAACAGAAACATCAGGAAACTGAACATACGCTTTGATTTTAAGTCCTGGTCATCGAGCCAAAACCAGTGGTCGCGATATCGCACCGCTACGTAAGCATCGTCAGGTTCCTTGGTATCGCTCTGAACACGCATAAGCGGCATCACGCCAGCGGCTGTGTCAGCATCCTTAGCAAGGTTGGGCGTCGCCCGCTGCTGGGCGACATGCGTTTCGGGAACCTCAATGTAAGAACCCAGTTCAAAAAATATTTCCAGCATCGAGCGGCTTAGCATCGCTATTTCCTGGTCGTTGATAGGCAGGGCACCATAAACGACCTTGAACTGGCGGCGGTCCGGATCGATACCAAGCAATTTCTTGACAGTGTCGATCTCTGTCTCCGTGTCGGGAGCGATATCTTTTTTATAAATAAAAATCAGATTAGCCTGTTTCTTGTTTTCTGTTTGCTGAATGCGCGTTCCCACAGCCAATGATTTTTGAATCTTTAGCAGCGAAGCAGTAAAGCGGTAGAAATTGGGGTCAGCCGCCTGTGCTTCCATCCTACCGCCGGCACGGTTATGCAAGCCGTTGACTGACTGGACGAGGATTCTGAATACCAAATCAGCCCGCCAGCCGGCCTGAACAAGAGACAATACCCCGGCGGGGGGAATCGGGGTCATCAGACTGCGCGTGAACTTCTCGCCCATGAGCGGCTGGTAGGTGATGGTCGGACGGTCGGCGTATCTTCCGCGACCACCGACACTTTGACTGTCTGTAGGTAAAAAGGCATTCCATGAAAGGCTGCCGTGCAACTCAGTTTCCAGAAGATACTGATTGATAATAGAGCCCACCTCCAAAAAGACCGGTGCGTCGGCGTATCGCATCTTGACCATGTTAAGGAGCATCTGGCGCTTCCAGGACTCTGAGATGGCATCGGTGTAAGCGAACCTGTCGCGGGCCACGGTCGCCGGACCAATACCTCCGCAGCCACATAAAGGCAATAACATAACGGCTATGAGAAGACTTCGTAAGACTATTGTATTCATTATTCTGCTCCTTCCGGGCCTCTTCTACCGTTTTCTGCTGCTCTTGCTTGTCTTGACCATATGCCGGCAGCAGAAAACCGACCATCAATAAACATATGAGTCAGAAATTTCCTTTACAAAAACGGTTCATAATTAATCTTTTTTTCATTTCGCCTTCTCGACCGAAACGGCAAGGGCCTCGGTGTAGGTGACGATGACGGTATCGCCCAGTCGCAGCTTCTGCAGCCGGTCAGGATCGAGGACCCGGACGGTGAGGTAGTTGCCCAAGGGTCCCTTGACCGTAACGGTCTGCGCAACATGGTCAATATTCTCGACGGTCACGATGGCCTTGATTCGCTGTAGTCCACCGGCGGCCGGAGATGTTCCGGGCGGTGCCTTGGCTGCGCCTGCGACCACGGTCAGGGGCGCCTCTTTTTCCTCGGGCGTCGGCTCGCGGATTTCCGTGGCCAGGGAGATGTAGTAGCCAGCCGTGACGTGGTCACCTACCTCGATCTCATTGAGTCGCCTGACCCGTTCGTCAACATCAAGGGTCAGCACATTGCCTCGCGGGCCTCTTAGGGTGAGTTCGCGTCTTTGCAGGTCGACGGCCTCGACTGTGGCAGTAACGCTCACGAAGCCCCACACCTCGCGTGGTTCCGGCGACGGACGTTGTGCGGGCGTCTCCTGCTTGTCCGAGTTACAGCCGGTCTGAATAAGGGACACGACCACATAGGCCATAACAACAATTAGCATGTTTTTCGTTTTCATATTCTTGACTCCTTATCTTAATGAAGTTAATTTTCAGCTGGGGGGCGCAGGCGACGAAAGGCTACGTTGAAGCTCTGGCGCAGGACGGCCTGGAAGTAAACGCCCTGCAACATGTCCTTCGCCCGGTCATAGGTAAGGGTATAATTAGAGCCGGGGTAGTTGATGTCGCGGAGTTCCAGGAAAACCTGCGTTTTGCCGTTCTTGTCGCGGGCCTCGGCACGTGAGACATTGATTGAGCGCGGGTTGTAGTACGCCGCCTGCAGCGTGCCGTCGTCATTAGCGGCTTTTATTTCAATCACGTAGGGCGTGTCTGTCCGGACCCAGCGGCCTACGAGGATCTTGAAACCCGCGGGCTGGATGGCAGGCGTCTGCGGGACGACCCCGCCTGACGCCGTAGGCTGTGGGCGCATAGAAGCGTTGATTCTCCACACGAGAAGTGCGGCGACGGCAATTACCGCGATGCCAATCGACACCCATGCTAGCTTGTGCCTCATAGTTGAATTGGTCTGTCTGCTACACATTTTCGCCTGATGGATCACTTTCCCTATGGTCAAGCGTTTGTCAAACGGGTTTTCACGTTATCGTGCTCCACAGCAAAGGCCGTCCCGCCGGAGAAGGTACGTGATGGCGGGAGAGCTTTAAATCCGTATTCATTTGAGAGTGTCTTTTAAAAGAAAAATCCTATTCGTGCCCCGAGTTTCCAGTCGTACAGGTCAAAGGTGTCGTCCTTGTAGATCGGGGTGGAGAACTCCAGCGAGAAAACGGTCGACTTATTGAGCATCTTGCCGAGCGCTATCTCAAAGGGGAAGAAAATGTCGCCGCTTTGTTTTTCAGTACCATCCTCAAAATTGAATTTTACTCCCTCCAGCGACCACAGGGTGATAAAGTCAAACGGCATCTCCCAGTCCCTGGGGATCATGTAGTGGATGATGGGGTTGATCTCCAAGGTGGCGATATCATCCCGGTCATCGCCGCCGGAATAGTCCGCGAAGTCCATATAATACCGGCCGAGAAGAGTCATAAAACTGCCGGGTGACCAGTCGTCTTTATTCCATTTGAAGCCGACCAGGGGAAACACCTGGTATTTCTCGGCTCCGAACTGGGCCTGGCTGGCCGTAGGCCACAGGAATCCCGCACCAAAACCCCAGGCATCTCATGGCAGCTCTGCACTGGCATCAGGCGGCGGGATATAAATGAACTGCGTAAACAAATCACCTGTTCCAAATTCATAGTCCCCGTTGGGATTGTCCGTACCGGGAACATCGCCATACAGGAACGGCATATCTGCACGCAGCTGGAAGATGCCCGCTTTTCCGCCGTCCAGCGGTATCGGCTTGTCCACACGTAATAACAGTAAGTTTTGCTCGAGATCACCGGACAACTTCTGATATTGATACCGAACATCAAATCGCGTCAAAGGCCTGGTAAAATCCTGCCCTGTATTAATCCGCTCTTCGTTTTGGGCAAAGCTCAATGTTGGGATAACCACGCTCGAGATCAGGCAAAATATTACAATCTTTTTCATTTTCCGTTCTCCTTAATTAAGGTTTACCAAAATTTAACGGCGGTAACCAAAAGCCATCGGTGCCGGTCAACTATTTGAGCACTTCCTCCAATGGCGAACACGAACAGAAAAGCCGCCGGAAAAGCGAGACGAGCCAGGCGGTCGACTTTGCGTGCCAGTGGCGCCCGTTTGTGGTGGGCAAGAAAGGTCGTCAAGACCACCTCCATCAGCGCCAAGAACACCAGTACGGTGCTTGCGAGGAGAAAATAGTCCATTCGCGTCATATAAGGCAGGCGGGGAAGCAGGCACGCCAAGATTGCGGTGCCCATGATTGAGCTTCGAACAGTCATCGGTCAATTCCCTTCAAGCATCAGTGTATATAAAGTCCGTCCCGCCGGGGCCGAGGAACCGGCGGGGCAGCCCATAACAGTATTGGACTTTTCCAACGGCCTGCCTATCGGCCGATGTCCGGCTCGCCGGTCGGGTCGAACGGCAGGTCGTCAAGTTGCTGGATATATTCGAGCATATCGTAAGGCAGATTCTTCATCGCCGCGGGCGGTTTGGACAAGGCTATGGTCTCAGGCCTCGCGTTGGAGATGCCGGTGTAGGCCGGTCCGCGCGGCTCCTCGAGATGCGGATACTTCTTGATCCATAGCTCGTGTCGCGCCCGCATGCGATTGAAGGGCTCCTTCATGTGAAGCATATTAATCAACAGTGGGGTGTGCTCGCGGTGATCGTTATACAGGTCGAAGTAGGCGGCCCCGATGCCACTGGCCGCCTGTAGCGGGTCAGCAGCAAACCAGTGCCTCTTATAGTGCATCTTGACAGTAGCCGCCAGATTGGGACCCGCGTAGATGAAGACGTAGTCGCGTCGGCTGTGGCCCTCGCCGTTGAGCAGCAGGGCCGTCTGGTCGATGCCGTCGATGACACGGTCGGTGGGGATGTACTTAGTAGCGCCGGCCAAGCGGGCGAAGGTGGTAAACAGGTCGGTCTGATGAATGATGTCACCAACAACCTGGCCCGGTTCGATCATGCCGGGCCACCATGCCGAGGCGCAGACACGCACGCCGCCCTCGGTAAAGTCACCTTTACCGCCGCGAAACATACCCTCGCCAAGACCGCCTCCAGGAGGTGGATTATGGGTCATGGGCCCGTTGTCGGCCATGGCGATGACGAGTGTGTTCTCGGCGATGCCCAAATCCTGCAAAGTCTTGACCAGCGCACCGACAGCGGGATCGAGGAAGTTCTCGTAGGCGTCGCCGACGAGACCACGTTGGAGTGAGGTCTTCTTCGGCTTTGGAATAAAGGACAGCCATTGGGGCCACCAAGCGACATAGAAGGGCTTGTCGGCGTTGGCGCTGCGACGAATGAAATCGAGAGCGCGCTTCCGGGCCTCCATGTCAAACATCTCGTAGTCCTTGGGTGTCCTTGACGCACCCCACTCGGCGGCCGGCTCGCCTTTTTTGCCTTCGAGATAGCCTACGTAGCCATGCTGGACGAAAGTCTCGTCAAGCTTGTAGGGATTCTTAGCCAATAGCTCCTCATGGAGGCCAATTACTGCGTTGACCGCCTCGCCCTGAGCGTGCCAGAGACTGAAGACCTGGTTATAGACGCCCCAGAAGGCCTCGTCGAAGCCCTGGTTGTGGGGATAGGCCTCCTCGATGTCGCCCTGGTGCAGTTTGCCGTAAAGAGCGGTGGCGTAGCCGGCCTTCGAGAGGACTTCGGCGATGGTCACGTTCTCGGCTGGCAATCCCGTGTATTCAACGGGGAAGCCAATCTCGTAGTGGCCCGTGCGTACGGCAAGCTGTCCTGTCAGTGAAGCCGCGCGGCTGGGCGTGCAGCCGTTCTCCGTATACATCCGGGCGAAAAGCATACCCTCGGCCGCCAGCTTGTTGAGGTTCGGGGTCGAGTAACCGCGGATTTTTTGATAAATCGGGTCGCCGAATGCCATCACCGGTTGGTCGTCCCACATGAAGTGGACGATGTTCGGCGGCCTGCCATACTTTTTGCGAAGCTTAGCGAGCTTAGCGTCGATTTCCTTGTCCTGGGCGGCCCATTTTTCGCCGTGCTGCGCTTCGAGGATGTAGTACTCGGCATCGTGGACGATGTCGGCAGCTCGAACCGCCGCCGCTCCAAACACTACACAGCTTGTCACAATCAATAACAGAATTACTTTTTTCATTGTCACGTCTCCTTACTTAAGGTTTTTCTGAAGTCTTTTTGCCCAGTCGTCCATAATATTTTTGGCGGTTGTCCATTCGCCCAGATTGGAAAATGGTACTCGGCTGCCTTTCTGTGTCTCCAGGACGGCAGCAATCTGCTCACCCGTCATAGAATCGACGATCTCGGCTTCCATCGAGACGCCGCCAAGGTCGACACCGAGCAGGCTTGCCTGTGGCAGTACACTGAGCGCTCCGGTCTTTTCGATGTCTGTCAGGGCCACGCGAATCCTTGCTACACTTGTTGCCGGCTGATGAACAACTTTGTCACCGGCATTTGAGATGGCCTTGACAATCGCAGCGTGGAAATAGTTCGTCAGGTCCGCAAGGTCCTGCTCGGTCAGTTCCCCCTTGCTCTTCTCCTCAATACCTTTTGCGCCCGAATGAAAGTGAACGTCCACCCGATCGACGATAAAACCCGAATATCCGGCCAAAGCCCCCTTGTTCACATACCGCAGGCTTGTATCGGATACCGCCCTCAGACGCGAATAGTCGGTCAAAAAACCCGTCCTGGCCTGACCGCCCGATTCACATCCACACTGCACCAGCATCAAACCTACTGCCACAATCATTAGTAAAATCGCATTTTTCATTGTCACGTCTCCTTAATTAAGGTTTACAAAACTTGCGCGGCGGTAACCAAAGGCCGCCTGCTTTCATTTGTTTTTCTGATGAGAACATTAGATACAAAATAGAAAGAATCGTCTATCGGGGCGCAGCCTGATTTTCCTATCGGGGAAATCCCTATATATCAATGGGCTTTGTCGGGGTTTGCCTTGCACCACGTGGGGTGCGGGGAGTTGCGGGTTGCATGAGGTTAATTATATGCGGAGGCCAGCTCCTTCGACTGCGCTCAGGATGACAGGGAGCAGGGTTTTCGGGGGTTGTTTTTGACTTTTTGGCATTTCTGTAGTAATCTGGTCGGTGCTTTTAGATGGAAGCTGGAAAGAGAAGAGATGACAGCAGAGATAATGACTGGTCATGACGGGGCAGGTCTTATCCTTCGAGCCCTGATTCCCCTGGGCATTTTTGTGGCCGCGGGGTATCTGTTTATCGAAGGTATTGTGCCATCTCTGAGGGAGAGAATCAGGGGTTTATTAGATGTTACCATCGTGGCGATTGCTCTTGGGATGTCAATCTTTACGTTTGGCTTTGTATCGCTGAATGCTGGCTTTGGTGTAAAGCTAAGTCAAACAAATGTATGGATTTTCACAATATCATTATTGGGCGTGCTGCTATTGATTGCGTTTTGGCGGGTAGTTAAGCAGAATGGAAGAAGCGGGCGGTATTTTAACTTTGGGTTTTCTGATTTTAAGAAAGGCTCGACCGTCTTTATTTTGCTGGTTTGCATATTCGGTCTGGGGATGCACCTTAGACTTAAAAACACGCTTCGCCACCCTAACAAACTGCTGGATGCGGACCCGTATCGTCACCACGTAAGGACTGTCGGGATAGTTGAGACAGGGATGCTGTCACGGTGGGACCCTTACATTGAAGGGGAGATACCGGTAGTGGAGCCGCAGGGCTGCTATGTTCTTGCCGCGGTGATATCTATCTGGTCGGGGATTGACCCGTGGTATTTATGGAAGTTCGGCTCAATTTTGTTAGGGAGCTTCAGCATAATTACGACGTATCTTCTTGCGAAATATCTGTTCGGGGTCAATGCGTTTGTAGGGCTGGTGTCGGCCGGATTTATAGCCGCGAGCCCTGTTCATATAATAAGGACGAATATTGGTTTCAGCGAGCCGTGGGGGCTCGGGTATGTTCCCATTACGATTCTTTTTTTTGTCTTTTTAATGACCGACTCAAGAGGGAAGATTTCAACTGCCTTTTTGTTTGGGCTGTTCTTTACGTCTATATTTATCCATAACCCTATTCCGGCGGCGTTTCTTGTTCCTTTGTTCGGCCTTTATGCCATTTACATCCTAGTAAAGAAACACGGAGAGAGGGTGAAGCTTGTCGGATGTGTACTCCTGTCGGCGGTGATTTTCTTTTTGTTTATTATATTATGGGCAAATACGTATATGGGGGTGTCGATGGCAAATGGCCTGTTTGCGACAGAGACGGAGGGAAGCGGGGGCCTGCAGAGAGGGCTTGGACAGTTAGATACCTGGGGGCAGGCTGTAAAAAATGTGGGGATGGCCCAGATATGGCTCTCTCTGGTCGGGCTGGTTGTTTTCTTTATAAAGCTGAAGGATGACGGCAGAGATTTGCAGGAGGGCCGGGCGGCGAGAAGATATAAGAACAAAGGCCGGCGAGCAGGCACGCCCGGAGGCTTATGGAGAAGGCTTGAGAACCCGTTTGATGAATTGAGAGTTTTTGTGCTGCTGTTTTATGTTGTATATATAGTCTATATTCTTGTTCTGCCGTTGGGGGTTCCCTCTTTCACACAAAAATTCTACAGGTATTTTCTGCTGCCTGCCTTCGCCTGTTCGATTCTGTCAGGATATTTTATATACAGGGTCTACGGGCCGTTGGCGATGAGGGCGGCCAGAGTAAAAGACGAGGCGCTGAGAAAGCTTGGGTCCGTCGCATTGATAATCATAATATCACTGGGGCTGGGCATTTTTATTTCCAAGAGCAAGACGTGGGGCAACTGGCCTCCTTCCGCAACTGTGGGTGAATACAGGGCGGCGGACTGGATAAATGGCTATGCCTCAAAAGACGCCGTAATTGTTTGCAACTGGTTTACGGGCGATTTTATCCGCAGCCTTACCAGAAGGCAGACATGTATAAGCAATTATTTCAGGCCTGAAGTGAGAGCCACGGTGAAGAGGGCGAAAGGGCTAAATACGGTCCTGCTGAAAAACACGAGGGAGATTATAGAATTTGCAGAATCGCGGGGGCAGGAGGTGTATCTGCTGAAGAGCAAATGGGGTCCCTCGGGGGATTTTGACAGAAACCCATTCTTTGCAAAGGTCATGTCGGGAGGGAGCGGCACAGATGAAGCCACGCTTTACAAAGTCGGCGCCGAGGGCGGTATTGACAATCTGGCCTTTCGCGCAGAGCCGATAGCGGGGGCTTTTGAGAGCGGCGTGGAGATAAGAAACCTGGACAGATTAAATGACCTGAGTCTCGGCAACAACACGGATGCCGACGCGGCGGCGACGAACCCCCCCGCGAGGTCACCACAGAAGGCGTGGTTTGGTGTTGATTTTGGAAAGGAGCAGGAGATAAGCAGGATAGTTGTCTATCCGGCATTTTATCTAAATCCGGAGCAAATCAAAAAAAGCAAATTAATCTATTTGGCCTATCACTATGAGCTTCAATACTGGCAAGAGGAAGGCTGGAAAGACATTGGCGGGACAGAGGTCAGGGATAATACTCTGGCCAAGGTGTCGCACGAATTCGGGCCCATAAAGACATCAAAGGTCAGGGCGCTTATCTACGGGGCGTACTCCGACAAGGGTCTGGTGACTGAAGGCGTGTTCAGAACTGCCTGCCTAGAGCTTGAGGTTTATAAATAGTTTTTGTGTGGTATTGGGGGAGGATGAAGTGATAAGGAGGAGGCAGACCGGGGCCATCTCAGGGGGTAAAGTTGGCGGCGCGGGTACGTTTTGCCATCTCGTCAAGACCGCTCAGGCACAACTGTGACCAGGTCTCCAGGGTGTCACGAACCTGCTGCAACTCGGCGGGTGTCATGAAGGTCATCTGTGTAATCATCTGTTCGCGCTTTTTCACGTTGGGGGCATCCAAAATCCAATAGTGGACGATACCGAGGTGGACGCTTCCGACTTCGTTGGAGTCGTCATTTAGCAGGGCAACGACGCGGTCGGTGTAGCCGGCTTGTACGGAGACTTCCTCAGCGACTTCACGTTTAACGGCCGTGTCGTACATCTCGCGGAAATTCGTATCGAACAAAGGCACTTCATTATCGACGGGGTTTATATGGCCTCCTATGCCGATGGAGCGCAGGCCGAGAAGGCGGGTCTCTCCGGCCCGCGAGCCCCTAACGTAGGTGAGGTACCTGCCGTCATTACTCATGATGACGTATGGAATGAGCTGCTTGCAGGAGGGGTCGGCTTCGGCCTGCGACCTTGGTATGAAGCGGGGAACGCCGGGAACAAAGAGCTTGCGGAGATAGCGGTCGACATCAAATGCGAGTCCATTAAACATCCCGACCTGCTCAACGACTTTTCGGTCGACAACCAACACGTGTTCTTCCCGGGGCATGTGTCATTCCTTAGTATTGGGGTCTCATCGTGCCAACGAGTTTGTCGGTGGCATCGTAACATGACATTTATGGGTGTGTCAAGGCGTGGCATCAGAAATGGCGGAAGCTACGGGCGAGCGGAAAGAGCAGGGATGAATGATAATTGATAATTTAGCGGACAACGGTGTTATGGGGCGGGGACCTGGATCTGGGTGGGTTCAAAAAGCTTGTTCCATCTGAGTGTCCAGAGGTCTTCGAGCTTTACGTGGGCGGCGTGGCCGTCAGCGAATGAGAGGTTTATGGCCAATTTGTGCCTGTCGATACAGACCCGTCCGAAGCCAAAATCGTCGAGGGGGTCCTGGAGGTTAAAGGGTACAACCTGAGTATGCTCCGGGAAGGCATCGACCCAGACACTATCGCTAAAGATGGGTACATCAGCCCGGCCGGGCATGCTGTCTCTAAACGAAGTGGCCTCATCTTCCTCTGCGAACATCCCGTAAGCGACCATTTCTTCCCAACTCCAGCCGCCGATCCATCCATTGAGGGCGTAGCTACCCTCAGCCCCAAAATTGGAGACATGATAGCGCCAACGGTTGTTAGCAGTACCCCAATTGCGTCTGAACAGCGGGTCCTTGGTATCGGGGCAGAAGAGTACCTTCATGGCGCCTCGGAGGGTTTTTTCGGGGTCGTCTCTGTATTCGCGGTCTCCCATATACGGGGCAATCTGTGTGAACCAAAAGTCGCCGCCGCCCTGCGATACAAGAGTCTTGTTATCGCTGTCTATATGATAGAGATTGAGGGCTGTAAAAAGCTGCTTGAGGTTGTTCCTGCAGAAGAGTGTTTTGGCCTGCGCCCGGGCCTTGCTCAAAGCGGGCATCAGTACTGACATGAGCAGAGCGATGATGGCTATAACCACCAGAAGTTCTACCAAGGTAAATGCTCTTGTTCTATTCATTCGGGACAGTCCCCTATTTTCTCAGGGTGTGAGCGTACACAGATAAATATACGCGAAAGCGATGTTATGTTCGGTTCAGTTCGACTGTTCATTATTATCTTATCAGTTTTTCAAATTTAAGTAAAGCCTATCTCGCGTTTAAATCTTACCATTTTGCGCATTGGTCAAAGAAACAGACATTAGATAGGGGTTACGCGCGTATGTTTGGGGGTGGCGATGTGCCGAGGAGTGAAGACGCTGTAAGGGCTTGCCTGATTTTGGGGTCGCAAATCCCTTAGTCGGAAGCAGAAGCGACATAGACTGACTAGTCTCAGGGTGTTTGCATTCGGCTCTTTGCGATACTGAGATTTTCCTGGGCCTGGGGCCAGTCAGGCCTTAATGACAGGGCCTTTTGGTAGTTGATGACGGCGTGTTCGAAGTCGGCCTGCTGGAATCGAATGTTGCCGAGGTTGTAGTAAGCCTCCGGAAGCTGCGGATTAATCTGTAGGGCTTTGGTGCAGTGGGCGGCGGCCTGGTCATATTTGCCCTGCCTGAGAAGGACACTACCAAGATTGTTGTGGGCAGCGAATGTTGTGGGGTCGAGCTCTAAAACCGCATTGTAGTGGGCGACGGCGGCGCCCAGTTTGCCCTGCCGCTCGAGTACGGTGGCCCATGCGAAGCGCGGGCCCACCTGGTTCGGATTGAGCGCAACCGATTTGGTAAAATGGTCGATTGCTTCATTATGGCGATTCTGGTGAGTGCGTATCATAGCGAGATGGTTGTGCAGGCCGGGCTGATTGGGATTTAGCTGGAGACTTCTGAGCATGTAGGGCACGGCCTTTTGCGTGTCGCCCTGTAAGGCGGCGATCTTGCCGAGGATGTAATGGATTCCGTAATAGTCTGGGCGCTGCAGAATGAGCTGCTCGCCCAGGACCCTGGCTTCATCGAGGCGTTGGTGCATCACGAGGCGATGGAGTTTCGCGTTGGACATGTAGAAGTCGAGCAAGTCCTTTGGGTCCTGCCTGTCGGAGTCGAAGTCAAATTCTTCGCTGACAGGGCCCGTGACATATCCAAGTGATTGGAGCCGCCTGATAGTTTCTTCGTCGGGTACAGGCATGACGCCTGATTTAAGTTTGCGGACGTTCTCTTCGAGCGTCTGTTTCAATTGTCCGCGCAACATGCGGGCCAAGTCGGGGCGCAAGGGTATCAAGTTTTCGGATTCGGCAGGGTCGAGCTGAATGTCATAGAGCTCCGGGCGTGTGGTCTGGATGTACTTGTAGCGGTCACCGACGACACCAAGCAGGGAATTGCCACCATATTTCGTGGGATAAAGTGATTCGGCGTAGATGAATCTCTGCGGGGGTGAAATAGTATCGCCTCGCAGATAGACCGAGAGGTCTCGGCCGTGAAGCGGCGCGGGCGGCTCAACGCCAAGCAGAGAACATACCGTCGGGACGATATCAATCAAGCCGACCGGGTCTTTTATTCTTTGGGGTTTGCGCTGTCCGGGGAGCCTGAAAATCAGGGGAACCTTCAGGGCACTTTGATATATAAAGTAGCCATGCTCATCTTCGCCGTGCTCTCCGAGCATCTCGCCGTGGTCAGAAGTGATGATAATCAGCGAGGAGTCAAATATCCCGAGTGACTTTAATTTTTCGATGAGGTTGGCGATGTAATGGTCGGTATAGGCAATTTCGCCAGCGTAGAGATTGTCGGAGAATTTCGAGGCAAAGGGCTCGGGCGGCTCGTAGTCGGAGTGGGGGTCGTAGTAGTGCACGAAGAGGAAGAACTTGTCTTCGCTGTGATTGTCGAGCCAATCAAGGGCCAGACGGGTCGTCTGGTCAGCGCGGCGTTCACTGGCTTCTAAGTGGGCCAGCTGCAGGTCAAAATTGTCATAGTAAGAGTCGAAGCCCTGGTCGAGGGCGAACTGGGAGTCGAGGACGAATGCGCTTACAAATGCAGCGGTGGCAAAGCCATTTTGTTTGAAGACTTCGGCAAGGGTGATGTTGCGACCGTCAAGCCAGTAATTGTCGTTGTCATGGACGCCGTGATAGGGGGGAATTGTACCTGTCATCATTGAGCAGTGTGACGGGAGGGTCACCGGGACGGGCGAAATCACATTTTCAAATAACGCGGCCGTGTCGGCAATTGCGTCGATGTTGGGAGTTGTTTTTCGGGGGTAACCATAGCAGCTGAGGTAATCGGCGCGGCAGGTGTCGATACTTATCAGGATGACATTGCGAATGGGGCGGGCGGTTAATCCGGAGCAGCTCCACAGTACGACCGCCACTAACAGTACTAACGCAGCGAAGAGCCATAATCTGGCAAAGGGCATGGATGTTGTTAAATAACGGCCATTTCTCTGGTTCATCGAGTCACCTATTGTCCGGCTGGTGTTTGCTTTTAATGCATCAGCAGTGTCTCGAGTTTGTCTTTAGGAGTCAAGCGTAAAAGAAGCACGATGAGAGTGTGTTGTGAGCGCGGCCGGTCGGGGAGAGAATTGGCATTTCGATTTATTATTTGTATCTGAAGGCCGGGTCCTTCGGCTTCGCTTAGGATGATTTTTGACTTCGCTAAGGATGATTTTCGGCTTCGCTAAGGATGACAGAGGGCGACGGGGGTTTTTGGGGGACGGCGGTTGGGAGGTTTGGGGACTTATCTGCGAATGTGTTTTATGGTGTGTGTGAGAGGGCTTATGCCTTTTTACGAGGCTGTTATCAAAGTTTTTTGTTGCCCAATCCTGTCCGGGGCAAGCGAGATTGAAATACTGGACAAGCCCAAACTGAAGGCTGGGGGTGATTTTGTGCGCGAAATGGTAAGATTTATGCGCAAAAAGGGGTTGCATTAATGAAGTGAAAGTGTTATCATATCAAGTAGTAAGTAAGACTGACTCCTACAATTTGTAACACCCTCTTAGGATTTGTAACACGCCCTTAAAATTTGTAACACACCCCTAAAATAAACAAGGTGATTTTTCGCTTTTGTGAGGCAGGGTGAAACATCCCGTATTGGAGTTTTTTGGGCAGGTGCGAATTATTAAAAGTAACTATGTGAAGGTTGGTCGCACTCGTTGTGCGAAGGTTCGCGGCTGTTGAAAAATATATTGTTTTGGCGTGCAGCCAAAGAAAAAAGTTTTAAGGTTTTATTTTTGTCAGGAGGTAGTGCGATGTTTAAGTGGTTTTCATTTCTAATTGCTCTTGTCCTGGTGCTGGGCCTCGCGGGCAGTGTCCGTGCCCAGCAGACGGAAGTGACGTGGGACAATAACGAGGGCGGGGGTGACCAGCTGTGGAGCACGGCGTCGAACTGGGACCTAGATAGAGTTCCAGCGGCCAATGAGATTGCCGTCATCGATGACTACAGCGATGATGGCAACGGCCCGGTTATCCAGGCCGATATTGACGCAGTGGCCGACTACGTGGAAATGGGTTACTGGACCTCACCGCCTGCCAGCGTTGAATCGGTGCTGACGATGACGGGCGGGACGTTGACGGTAGGCGGCTGGATTGACCCCGGCGGCTATGAGCCGGGCAACTACCGATTCGACTTGAGCGGAGGGGAGGTAACTGTGACCGGTTACGGTGAAGGTACGTGGGAGGGTCTTTGGTTCGCATTCGTGAACGATTCCAACGGTGTTATGAATATGAGCGCCGGCGATGTAAATGTTTTCGGCGGGCTGTGGCTCGGGTGGAACACCAACAGCCATGGCACTTTCAATATGACCGGCGGTACGTATACGGGGGACTACATTTACGTCGGAGCGTTTTCTGAATCCGGCGGTGCCGGCCGCATAAATCTGCACGGCGGGACCATCCACTGCGGCGATTTTGCCATGGGTCCTTTGAGCCATCTGAATATCAGCGATGGTGTACTGACATGTGATACCGACCTGACGGTGGCCAACGGCTGGCTTTTTGACGCGGAGTACGATACCGCTATTGTCAATACTGACGGCGTCCGCAGGGATGCCCCCGGCTACAGTGCGACTTTGCCGACGCTTGTGGCAAGGGGCAGTATCACCGCGTATGACGTTAACAGCGGCGATATTATCACAGATGACGTCAATTATCCTTCCGAGGCGGGGCTTCGCGCTCTGGTGAAGATAGATTATGACGTGACGAACGCGGGGATGACGACGGTGTCGGCCGCGGCAGTGGACCCGAACCTTGCATACAACCCGAATCCTTTTGACAAGGCAAAAAGAGTTCAGCCGGCCGAGTTCAGTCTTATCAGCTGGTCAGCGGGAACGAATGCAGCGCAACACGATGTATACTTCGGGACGGACGAGACGGCGGTGGCAAACGCCAATACGTCATCTGACGAGTATAAAGGCCGACAGGCCCTTGCAACCACCACCTATACTCCCGACAGCAACTATCCCTACACATTCGACGAAACTTATTTCTGGCGTATTGACGAGGTCAACAGCGCCGGCGGGGTCCAGTGGCCGGGCAGTGTCTGGAGCTTCACGGCGGATGACCACGCCGTCGTGGAGGATTTCGACTCATACGTGAACCAAACCGCGCTGTGGAACGTGTGGGACGATTACTGGGTCAACGGGACCGGGTGTGACGTCTCCGTTGAGAAGGATGTTAATATAGTTCGCGACGGCAACTCGTTGAGGTTTGACTACGACAATTATTCGTACACGAGCGGCGGCAAAGCGTTAGGTTCGGTGGCGGACGCCAATATAGCTGATTTGGACATCGGCCCGGACTGGACTCTCAGCGGTATGAAGGCCCTTCGGCTGGCGTTCCGCGGTCAAGCAGGAAACGCTGTCAGCACTGATGATAAGATGTGGGTGCAATTAGAAGATGCGAGCAGCAACAGCGGTATTGTGATATACGACGGCGATCCTTGCGATGTAGCCGAGGAAGAATGGCACGAGTGGCATATCGACCTGGAAGACTTCAACAGTGCCGGAGTTGTCCTGACGAATGTGTACACGGTCCATATTGGATTTGGCGGATATGCCCAGACAGGTGCGGGGAAGGGTGGTTCGGGTACGGTATGGTTTGACGATATCGAGCTGTGGCCGCCTTACTGCCGGACTGAACTGATTGCAACCGACTTCACCGGCGACTGCGTTACAGACGGTCTGGACCTGGCTGTGATGGCGGCAGACTGGCTGCTGAGCGATGGTTTAGTCGTGGCGGCACCGCCGGCTGACGCTCCGCAGGTCTGGTACAGGTTTGACGAGGGCGCAGGCAGCACCATCAACAATGACGGCAACTTAGGGAGCAGCCACAACGGAATCTTCCCCGGCGCACCGAATAACCCAACATGGGACAGCGACGGGGCACCAGTGGTCGACGCGTGCGACCCAAATTATTCGATGAACTTTGATGGAACCGATTATGTTGAGATTCCAGTACTAAATCTCAATACGAATACAGCGACGATATCGGCGTGGGTAAAGCGAGCGGGCGACCAGCCAGACTGGACCGGCATAGTATTCTGCCGAGGAGCCAACACGACCAGCGGGATTGGTTTTCGAGACGGCCTGAAGACCAGTCACAATTTGAGCTACCATTGGGACGGCTGGTGGTGGTGGTATGATTCCGGGTTAACCATTCCAGACGGCCAATGGACGTTTACGTCCCTGGTGGTCGAGGAAGAACAGGCGACGCTTTATATGAGCGATGGAACGACATGGGACTCGGCGACAAACGTGGACTACCATGGGCCAGATGAGTGGGACGCTAATGCATTTGTTGGTCGGGACCCGGAGCCAAGCAGCACCAGGATAATGGACGGTAAGGTTGATGATGTCCGTATCTACGACAGGAGCCTAAGTGCCGGTGAAGTTCTGGGCCTGGCCGGCTTATCGACGAGTTTTTATGACCCACTGGAAAAAACCACCAATCTTGTTCCGAGGGTACCCGACCCGGCGGCTGACGCCAATTACTACCCGAGCAACCCTGATATTATCAACTTTGGGGACTATGACGTTTTAGCTGATAAGTGGCTCGAGGGTCCAACACTATGGCCGTAACGAGCCTATTGTAGTTGGGCATAACCAATTGAGTTTGCATCAATTCGGGGCCTATGCTGATTAGTTCGGCATAGGCCCCGGCTGTTTTTCGTGATGGGTACAGTCAATGTGGTTTCGTCGGAGGTGACAAGGGTTGGTTTATTATTTGCGTTTGGTGGCCAGGTCCTTCGACTTTGCTGCGCTTTCAGAGATGACATCTGAGATTGGCGAGGGCGGTTGAGTTCGGAGGAGATGTTTGGTATTCTATCAGGAAGAAGCCCCGGCGACATAGCTGGGCAAGTTTAAATAAGGAAAATGTTAGTTGAGAGGTGTGCGATGAAGCTTAGCAAGAGTCAGGCGGGGTTTTTGGTGGTACTGCGGCTAGTTTGCGGGAGTCACTTTTTCTATCAGGGGATGATAAAGTTAGCTGACAGGTCGTGGTCTTCTTATTCGTATCTGATGAACTCTGAGTGGGTCTTAGGCGGGGCGTTTAGGTGGATGGCGGAGACGAAGGCTGTTTTAGCGGTTGTTGATATAGTCAATGTCTGGGGATTGATACTGATTGGACTGGCTTTGATTTTGGGGGTCTTTGGACGAATTGCCAGCCTGTGCGGGTTTTTGCTTTTGTCTTTATATTACTTAGCGAATCCTCCGTTTGCGGTTATGGGTGCAAGTCCTGTTGGCGGGGAGTACTCATTTATCGTTAATAAACTTCTGATTGAGATGGCGGCGTTTGCGGTTCTGTTTTTGTTCCCGACGGATACGGCCTTCGGGTTAGGGAAAATAAGAGAGCTTGTTTTTCGCAAGAGAGCGGGTGGAGAGGAGACGGATTCAGGCAAGAAGCTCAGCCGGCGAGAGATACTCAGTACTTTAGGCGGGTTGCCGGTGCTTGGGGTATTTACATATCCATTTGTAAAAGGATTGCGAAAGAAATTGGACGCTATATCCGGGGCTACGACCCTGGCGCTGCCTGACTCATATAAACAGGAATACGCGAGGCTCAAGACGATGAACTTAAATGACGCGAGTGTGGCTGCCAAGCAAAAGGATATGCCGGTCGGGCGAATCGGGAACCTTACGATGGGCCGAGTGATAAGCGGGAGCAATCTGATTAGTATGAATATGCACGCGAGGGATTTGGATTACGTGAGCGCGCTTGCGACGAATTACAACACGGAAGAGAGAATCTTTATGACGCTGAAGAAGTGCGAGGAATATGGAATCAACGCAATCGTTCTGAAAGACCATAATTTCGAGCAGTTCAGGCTGAGAAAATACTGGGACGAGTGGGGCGGCAAAATGGTATGGATTGCCGATGTTATCACCACGGACATTGACAAGTATGAAGAACTGCTGGTAAAGCATCTGGAGTTAGGGGCGTCGGCGGCGTATCTGTGGGGAGGCGCGAGTGACATCTGGTATTATGAGAAGAAGCAGGACAATATCATCAAGGCGTTCGAGATAATGAAGAAATACAATATTCCGGTGGGGATAGGCGCGCATCGCTTGGAGCCGATTATGTTCTGTGAAAAAGAAGGGCTGGCGCCGGACTTTTATTTTAAGACATTTCATCATGACCGATACTGGTCTGCTCATCCAAAAGGGAACAGAAAATACATGGAGATGTGGGTGGAGTGGTCCAACAAATACGGGGAGTTTCACGATAACCTGTGGTGCGACGGTCACGAGGAGACGGTTGCGTTTATGCAGGATGTGAAGGTTCCGTGGATAGCGTTTAAGGTTCTGGCGGCGGGGGCCATCGGCGTAGAGGAAGGACTTAAGTATGCGTTCGAGAACGGCGCAGATTTTATCTGTTTAGGGATGTTTGACTTTCAGGTAAAGGAGGATGCGGAAATTGCCCAAAGGGTCATCGCAGGAACAAAAAACCGCAAACGTCCTTGGATGGGATGAGGATGAGCGGTGATTTTGTTGTAATTATGTAATGACGGGCACGAACAGTACAGATAAGGCATTAGGCGAGGTGTATGTATGTTGGTTCGATTGATTATAGCTATCGTTGTTTTTTTGTCGGCGGGCTGCGCTGAAAGGGCTGTCACGAAAGAAGGGCGTAAGGCCTGCCGGGATGTTAGAGAGGCAAGGAGGAGTGAACAGGAGCTGTTGAAGGGCGATATCAGACTGCACGACCCATCCGGGATTGTGGAGGACGGGGGGTATTTGATGACTTATGCGACGGGCAGGCATATACGGTGCAGTTATCTGGCGCCGGGCAGCGATGAATGGGTATCCGGTGAGGATATTTTCGGCGCGGACGACAAGCCAGCGTGGATCGCGGACTATGTGCCGGGACATAAAGGCTTCTGGGCTCCCCATGCGCCGTTTGCGCGGGTGCTGTACTATTCAGTGGCGGACGATTCGGATGGCAAAGATATCGGACGCATAGGTCGAGCTACCGCTATCGGAGAGGCGCCTAACCTGGTATGGATTGACGATGGTGAGCCGGTTCTTGTCTGCGACCGGGATTATGAGGACGAGCCGTTTGCGATTGACCCTGCGGTGTTTGAGGGGAAAGGGGACACGCTGTGGATGGTGTACGGGTCTCACTGGTCGGGCATCTGGGTTGTCGAACTGGACGCGACAACGGGTCATATCAAAGACAAGAGGGCGCGCGAGGAAGGGTGGAAGCAAGACAATCCGGCTTTTTATCATGTAGCATCGGAGCTGGGGTTTTACAACCAGACAGCAGAAGACGAAGAGCGGGAAGAAGATTTTACCTGCGGGCGTATCGAAGCACCTTATATCTTCAGGTATAGGGATTATTACTACCTGTTCGTAAACTGGGGGATATGCTGCAGTGGTGTCGAGAGCACTTATGAGATTCGTGTGGGACGGTCGCGGAGGGCCAGCGGGCGTTACATCGATAAAGAGGGACACGATATGGCTGAAGGCGGCGGGAGCTTGTTTTTAGAAACGCAGGGGCGGTTCATCGGTCCAGGGCATGCCGGGATATTTGCCTATACTGATTCTGAGGGGGAGAAAAGGTATATTTTTACTTATCATTTTTACGATGGGCGGGACAACGGAAAACCCAAGATGGATGCACGTGTGCTGGTTTGGGATGATGAAGGCTGGCCGGTGCTGACGGAGAGAGTGTTTTACGGAAAAGAGTAAAAATTGGCGCATCGCGAAGGTGCATCTCGAGCGGGAAAGGCGGGAAGAGGGTTGATTTTGCGGAGTGGAAGTGATATAATCAGGGGAGTAAGTCAGGGAGGAAGGTTTTAGTGCATCTTTTGAAGGAGGAGCGTTTGAGGTCGTTAGGAATCGCTTCAGTTAGAGCTGGTTGGGTGGTTTTCGGTGTGGCGATATTGTTGGTGCTGTGCACGCCGACGGAATGCAGCGAGCTGCCGATTACGGTGGTCAATCCGAGTTTCGAACTACCCGGAACAGGGACCCTGATTACCGACTGGTCCGGAATCGATGGCTGGGGCGGGTCTTCCGGTAGCGGCAGCGGTATAGAAAAGAATGAGTACTACAGCCCGGTGGACGGTGAGTGGTATGCCTTCGGCGCCGGCGGCGAATCGTACACTTACCAGCTGACCGACCACAACATAGCTGCCGGTGAGGCATATACACTCAGGGTGTGGGCCAGGAGCAAAAATAGCGCAGGTAATACCGCTACTACTACGGCTGAGGTCAGATTCTACTATGGTTCGACGGAAATTACCTCTGTTACAGCAGACGTTAATCCGGTACGCCTGCTGGGTGACCCGCGAAATTACAGCAACGACGACGGCGGAAATGTATGGATTGACCAGGGATACAGGGTGGCGTTTTCAGAGAACATCTTCTATCAGTTGGCCAGTGAGGACCCATTGCTTGACAGCTGGACACGCTACAATGACAGTGATTACGAAACGGACATGGCGGTTAGCCCCATTATAACACCGCAGGGTTTTAAAGCAGTATCCTTCACATATTACGAAGATGCGCCTCCTTTCTATTCCGAAATAAGTTTTATCACCGCCTCCGGCAGTCCGCCCAATTACGACTGGAGCAGCAGTAACACGGTAGTTTTATATCATGATGGATATGAGGACCCATGGGTAATTGACTCTCATCTTTACTACGATGACTCGACGGGCAGGTTGTGGATGTCCTGGGGAGGTGGAACTTTCTGGGTTTGTGAGATGGACCCGAATGACGGGATGTTGATTAATCACCCTTCGAACAAAGAGTTTGACGGGCATCCTGAGTATCATACCGAAGTTGCATACTGGAACGGTGATGAATGGTCAAGCGACTGGTTTGAAGGCCCGGCCCTTTATAAACACAACGGTTACTGGTATCTGTTCGGCAGCTACGGCCATTTAGCTTTGAACTATACGATTCGGATGGGGCGGGGCAGCAGTCCGACCGGACCATTTTACGACAAGGACGGTATAGCTATGACCGAGTGGGATTCCAGTGAGAGTGAGTATGGCAATACCTTAATTCTCGGCGCCGACGGCGGACAAGCGAATCCGGGTCATCCACATGTCTGGGAAGAGAACGGCAAATACTATATGGGTTATGACTATACAGATGAGTATACCGGCTCAGGCGTAGACAGGTTGGGAATCCGCCGCCTTTATTGGGTTGATGACTGGCCGGTAGTCGCGCAGACGCCTATCGAGGTGACATTCAATGCGAACGATTATCCTGCCGCTATTGGTCAGAAACTCGGCATCTCTGTGCGTAACACAGGTGACCCAGCTTCGAGGGCCGCGTTCGACTACGTAAGTCTAACATATACTGAGCCGCCGACACCTGATATAGATGATGACAACGATGTGGACTTTGATGATTTTGCGATGTTTGCTGCGTACTGGATGGAAACTGGTTGCGGACTGTGCGGCGGTGCAGATATACACGTTGATGGCAACGTTGATTTGTATGACCTGGATGAGTTTACAAAAGATTGGCTCCTTGGAAAGTAGAAAAGGTTTAAGGATTGAAAAGGGTGATTTATTATGTTTAAGCGATTAGTGTCATTAGTGGTAGTTCTTTCGTTACTCACAGGTTCGACTCTATATGCTGTTGACCCTCCTGCAATGCAGTGGCATAAAGGACATGGTACTAGTTATGGAAACCATGTCCATGAGGGTATGCAGACCAGCGACGGCGGCTATATCAGTATAGGGCAGACCTGGGAATCAGGAAGTAGCGATTACACTCAGATGTTAGTTATTAAGACATATGCAAACGGCAACAAAGAATGGCAGAAAATCATTGGGACTAGTAACCAATATGACATAGGCATTTGTGTAGCTGAAGTTTCAGACGGTTTCATCTGCGGCGGAGGACTGTATGATTCCACCAATCAAAAAAGGGCCTTGGTAAAACTTAATAAAACCACAGGCAATATCGTCTCGGGTTGGCCGAAATACTATTTGGGTTCTCAAAACTGTTGCATCCGAGGTATTGAAATACTCGGCGACGGCTCAATCATTGCCACCGGATACACTAATTGTCCGGAAGTGGGTTATGTTTTTATTGTAGATGAAGGAGACGGCTTCATAATGAAGACGGATTCGAGCGGAAACTTGCAATGGAGCGAACTGCTATCCGCTGCTCAGGGCACAAAGGTTCGCCAGGACGGCAGCGGCTATGCCCTTTGTTCAACAGCATGGTACTTTGACGGCGGTGACCACCAGGACGCGGTTCTCATAAAGACCGACAGCAACGGAATTGAGACCAACAGTTATCACTATGGAGGCAGTGGCGATGAGCATTGTTATGATTTTGATTTGACTTCAGATGGTGGTTACATCCTTGCCGGACATACCACGTCTTATGGAGTTGCGAACTGGGATTACTATCTGGTAAAGGTTAATAGCAGCGGCAGCGAAGAGTGGCACAAGACTTTCGGTGAGCCCAGGGGCTATAACGCCAATTACATTCACGATGAGGCCTATGGTGTCAGGCAGACTCCCGATGGCGGATATATTATAGCAGGCGGTTCGGGAGACGAATATACCTATTCTGCATGTGGTCACCCAGCCGGTTGTTCGGATGAATGGAAGGCTTATCTGGTAAAAACAGACGGCAGTGGGAACCTGCTATGGCAAGATGTTTACCCACCCCAAGCCGATGTTGGTAACACTTCAGCTGAATATCTCGGCCTGACCACTGACGGCGGCTATATTGTTTTTACAGACACAGATTGTTTTTACGGTACGGTTGGTTCCTTCGCCTTTGGATTCATGAAAATCGCGCCAGATGCTGCACCTGCCACACCTGATATAGATGATGATGGTGATGTAGACTTTGATGACTTTGCGATGTTTGCTGCTTACTGGATGGACGTTGGTTGTGGCCTGTGCGACGGGGCCGACTTTACCGAAGACGGCAATGTCAATACTTTCGATTTGGGGGAGTTCGGCGATAGCTGGCTGGCGGGGATGTAGCTTACAGAAGACCGGAATTAGCGGCGGCGAAAGACGCTTCGATTTGTTTAGTTTTATGAGGGACGAGAAAAATCTTGCTCTTTTTTGGCGGTGGCCGTAGGTTATTTTGTCATGACGGTACCGGTGTGACTGGAAGAACAAGACAGGACGGGAAGTAAGGAATCGCTATGCCTTATAATATTCGAATTGTGAGTACGTATCCGCCGCGGAAATGCGGGATAGGGACGTTTTCGCGTGACTTGACGAATGCCCTAGAGTATTTTAGCGAGGAAGTAAACGCCGTTCATGTTGCTGCGATTGACAAGGACAGCAAAGCTTACAGTGTTCCGGTTGACATTGTTATCGACCAGTACGACCCCAAGAGCTGGGGTCGCGCGATAACGGCTATATCGGCGCGGGCCAGCGAAAGCCCGGACCCGACTGTTGTTATCCTTCAGCATGAATACGGACTCGACCCTGATGAAAAGGGTAACGATTGTGAGGGGACGAATTTTGTGGCTATGGCCAAGGCCTTTGCGGAGGAGAAGCTGACAACTTTAGTTTATTTACATACCGTCGTTGACAAGCCTAATGAGCATCAGCAGAAGGTATTAAAGGGGCTGGCAGAATACAGTGATGGGGTGATAGTGACAACAGAAAGCGCGGTAAGAATACTCGAATCAGATAAGTACGGTGTTGAGCATGAAAAGGTCAAGCATATAGACCACGGCATCAGGATGCACAACCCATCCTCGTACGACCGGCTGACAATCAAGGAATCATACGGTCTGGAAGGCAGATTGCTATTGACGACACTGGGTCTCCTGTCGCCGGACAAGGGTATCGAGTACGGGATTCGCGCGTACAGCCGGTTTATACACGAGTCATGCACGGACGAGCAAAGAAGCAATATAGTGTATGTAATCGCCGGGGAATATCATCCTGACCTGGTTATGGCAGAAGGCGGGGCGAAATTGCGCCGGTATGAGGGGGCATTGACCAAGGTCCTTGAAGAATCGAATTTGAAGTGGTGCAGGGTCAAAGAGCTTTGTGGTGTGGATTTCGGGAAGTATGACATAGTTTTTCTTGAGAGGTTCCTGGATGAGGGTACTTTGATGAAGCTTTACGGGGCGACGAACGCGATGATTCTGCCTTATCTGAACATGCAGCAAATATCCAGCGGCGTGCTGGCGGACACTTTAGGGTCGGGTCGAGTTGCGGTGACGACGAAATTTCGTTACGCCTTGGAGCTGGTTCATTCAAACGAGTTTTGTCCGGAGGGTCTTGTAATCGGCAGGTACGCAAGAGGTATTCTTGTCGATGCCGGAGAGGACTCAGTAAAACAGATAGCCGGTGCTCTTGACTATCTGGTTTTTAGCAAGGGCAGGCGTCTTAAGATGGAGAAGCAAGCTCACCAAAGAGGTTATCAGATGCGATGGCAGAATTCCGCGTGGGCCCTGCTGCAACATATCGAATTTATCATGGAGAAGATGGAGATAGTTACGGGCAGAGGTATTACGTTTATTAGAGAGAAGCCGTCGGCCCTGGAGAGGAAGAAGAATGTTCGTCGAGCGTAGCGCGTATTTTGCTAAAGTGTCGTCCGACAAGACAGGCGGAGCCGGCGTCCTGGCGGGGAGAACGGGACGGTCAGGTGGATTTTCAGGAGCGTGACCGGAGGAGTTTGCTGAGGTGGGAGGCGTCTCCGGCGATGAGGGCAAGGTTTTGGTGTTTTGGTTTATCGCAGGGAGGGCATTCGTAGGAGTCGGTGATTAGACGGAGGTAAGGAATAGAGTGTCGAGAGCAACAGAGGTAGAATTCGGTTGAGGAGGAGTCTTTGGAGAAGAGGGCCATGTCACGTGTGTCCTCGGCGGCCATTAAGAGGTCGGTGAACTGCCGGCGCAATCTTGCAGGTTCACCGCCCGCGACCTCCGAGAGCGACATTGTGATTTTGAACCACTTCACGATTTCACGCTGCTTTTTCCCGGGGTTTATACAAAGGATGGCAGGAATGCGAGGGGGATGCAAGGATTTTTTAAAGTAAAAAGAATTTTTTTTAAAAAACGGGTGTTTTTTGAGACTTTGGGTGGTCAGGGACGGTTTACGAAGGGGGAAATCGGTTGAAAAGTAATAAGTCAGGCAGGGAAAAGGGCGATATAAGTAAAAGGGAGAAGTCAGGAGTCAGAAGCCAAAAGGTGGTTGGGCGGTGAGGAAGCCTGAATTATGGGAGCTGAGAGATTAGTTAGTGCGTTGGAGGAGGTATTAGGGTGGGTGAAGTACGGGTGGAGTTTCGATATTCGTAGAGCGGCAGAGAAGGGAGACTTAACGGGGGTGAGATGGATTCTGTCGAAGCGGCCTGAGTTTGCTGGCCTGCGGGACAAGGGCGGTGAGACTGCGCTGCACAAGGCGGCGGGCAACGGATGGCGGCAGACAGTGGAAGTGCTGGTTGCAAGCGGGGCGGAGGTGAACACGGTAAGCCACAAGGGGCATACGCCGTTGCACCGGGCGGCGCGGGGACATAGAGAGGTAGTGGAGGTTCTGCTTGCGTTGGGGGCGGACGTTCACGCGGAGAGCAACAAGGGACATACTGCCCTGCACAGTGCGGCAGCGCGTGGTCAGCGGGAGATAGCGGAGGTTTTGGTAGGTGCGGGTGCGGACGCGAACGCAAAGGACAAGTGCGGGAGGACGCTTTTGCATGTGGTGGCGAGCGAGGGACAAAGCGGAGTGGGCTCGCTACTTATCGGGAACGGTGCGGAGGTAAACAGCAGGTGCGGCAGGGGTGAGACAGCGCTTCATGTGGCGGCGCGAGAGGGACACAAGGGGGTGGTTGAGCTATTGGCGGGCAATGGGGCGGAGATAAGCGGGAAGGACAATGAGGGGGCGACGGCACTTCACAACGCGGCGCAGGAAGGGCATAGGGATATAGTTGAATTTCTTGTTGCGAATGGGGCGGAAGTGAACGCAGCGAACAGCAAGGGACATACGCCGCTGCATCGGGCGGCAGGCAAGGAGGTTGAGGTTGTTAAGTTTTTACTTTGTCACGGCGCCGAGGTGCATGCGGCGAGCAGGAAAGGGCATACGGCACTGCATCGTGCGGCGGCGCGGGGCCGGAGGCGGATAGTTAAGCTATTGCTCTCGGCGGGTGCGGACGTGGAGGTGAAGGACAAGTGGTGCAGGACGGCGATGGACGCGGCGGTGAAGGAAAAGCAGGAGGAGATAGCGGAGCTGTTGAGAAGTCACATCGGGGCGGGAGTACACGCCTGAGCTGCGGTTAGTCACTGACGCGACGAGGCGGAGACATTCAAAGCACGAATTTCAAAATCCGAGACAAATCCGAATGACCCAAATCCAAGATTCAAAACGGGGCGGGGAGTGCGCAGATTTGAGAAAGTGTTTTTCATTTTTGGATTTAACGTGTAGAATGCGGAGGAAAAGTATTTTTGTTTACAGGAGGTTTATATGAAGGTGGAATTTTTTGGTAAGCGGCTGATGTCGGTGGTTTTGATCTGTACTGTTTTGTGTTTGGTTTTTGCGGTGGAAGGGGTCTGTGGGCCGAGGGTAAGGGACGAGGTCAAGATACCGGACGTGGGGGGGTATTTGACGTTGGCGTGTGATTTTCACATGCATACGATTTTTTCTGATGGGAGGGTCTGGCCGACGATTCGGCCGGAAGAGGCGTGGCGAGAGGGGCTGGATGCGTTTTCGCTAACAGAACATGTGGAGTATCATGCGCACGAAAAGGACGTACGGACAAATTTGAACAGGTCGTACGAGATAGCGCGTGGCAGTGCGGAGTCGCTTGGGCTGGTGATTGTCAAGGGAGCAGAGATCACCCGAGATATGCCGCCGGGACATTTTAACGCGACTTTCCTGAAGGATGCTAATGCGCTGGATGTTGAAGAATGGCGGGACGCGATAAAGGCGGCGGTTGAGCAGAAGGGTTTTGTGTTCTGGAACCATCCGGGATGGAAGGGGCAGCATCCAGAGGGGAAATCCATCTGGTACGAGGAGCATACGGAATTGTACAAGAAGGGTTGGATGCACGGGATAGAGATTGTGAACGACGATGAGTACTATCCTCTGGCGCATAAGTGGGCTTTGGAGAAGAAATTGACGATGCTTGGTAATTCGGATGTTCACAGTCCCACGGGCCTGAACTATGATTTTGCTGCGGGTGAGCACAGGGCGATGACGTTAGTCTTAGCGAAAGAGAGGAGCGAAGAAGCTATTAAAGACGCGCTTTTGAGCAGGCGGACAGTTGTTTACTGGCGGAAAAACTTAATTGGTGAGGAGAAGTATCTGCGGCCGATATTTGAGGGGTCGATTGAGATAATTAATCCTGACGTCACGATTAAAGGCAAGGGGTCGGCGTATATTCAGATACGGAATAAGTCAGAGATAGATTTTGAGCTGGAAGGGGCTGGGGAGGTGGAAGAGGTTTCAGCGCCGGGCAGTGCGACGCTTTACGGGGAGAAGGTTAATTTGCTCAGGATAAGGGGAAAGAGAGAGGATGTTTCAGGGAAAAAGGGGTTACGGCTGCCATATAAGGTCAAGAACCTTTGGGTAGGGCCTGAGGAAGGTCTTCGTGCGGAGCTGGTTGTTAAGGTTAGTTTTGTTCCGGCTGAGGAGGAATAGAGGGGGGAGGTTTTAGCAGACTGTGAGAGTGGTCACACGGACAATGAGCGGAGGTCAGTATGCTGGGCTTTGGAGTTAGTTTTTAGCGAGCGGAGAGGACTTGGCTCAGGTTCTGTTGGTCGTCGGCAGCAGTGGCGGTTGGCGCGTGGCTGCACTGCTCGTCATGAGCAGTCTGTGGTGCGCAGGTCCTGTCGGGTTGGACATCGCGCTGGACGGGTATGTACTCGGCGACATAACGGTTCGCGTGGTAGATGGTGATTGATTTTTCGATAGTCAATATCGCAGCGAAAAAGAACGAGACGAAGATGCCGCCGGGGGCACCGGCGATTGCGCCGATGAGCGAGAAGAGTAACAAGAGCAAGAGGTAGGTTTCGACGAGTGCATCGGCGACGCCGAAGCAGTGATGGCGGGTGTAGAAGTATCCGCCGCCCGGATAAATGATAGAGAGCTTTCTGGCGCGGGCCTTGCTCTTGAAGTGAAAGCGGCAGGCCGGACAGGTGAAGCTGTTTTCGACGAGGGGGTTTGTGCATCGCGGGCAAAGGTGGGTTCTATGTTGAGCGGGGCTCTGTTGGCCGTCGAGAGAGACGGATTTGAGCAGGGCCTTTATCTTGGATTTTTCTCTGCTCGCTATGCAGGTAAATCTTTCCTTCGTGCCATTTTTGTATTCGGCGATGAGCGTTCGTCCCTTGGTGTAGATTTTTTGACAGTCGGCATAAAGGATTTGTGCTATTGAGCCGCGATAAGAGAAGTCGGACTTTGTCGGTATGTGGAAGACTCGTCTGTCGGTAAAGACAAAGAGGGAGCGTTTCATAACGAATACGATGGCGCCGGTCAATATCTGTTCGCCGAAGGAGACGGGCGAACAGCCAGTTGTGACCTGGAGTACTCTCTCATCCTGGTGCAGGAAGGACGGAAGGAACGTTATTTTCTTCAGCAGCTTTCGCTGTCTTTTTTCTATTCTGGGCTTGTAGACGTTCTTGTGATTGGAGAACAGGATTTCGGTGTCCGCGGGAAAGTTTACAGAATGCTGACTATTTTGGTCGATTAGCTGGTTTAGCGTGTTAAAGGTCATATTCTTCGCTGCCTAAAGTTTTTTGGCAATAGGGTAGTATCGGCCGAAATGAGGGGCATCTTGGTTAATAAATCGGTGAAATTAGGGCGTTTTAGGGGGTGCGAGAGGCATAAAAAAAGCCTCTCCAGCCTGGAGGAGTCTTCTCAACTCGACTGGAGAGGCGCAAGCAAATGTGTTTATATATAAGTGCCCTAAAAGGGGCAAAGTGTTTCATTTTTTTTTGGAATTTTTAGTAAATTTTTACAAAATTTGCAGAAAACGGCGATAAGAAGGTAAAAATCGCCTCTGCTGAAATGCGGCATTTAGTATTTGGCAGGGTGGAATCGGGTTTTGGGTAAATGCTGGAGTTTATCAGGGACAGAGAGATATATGAGAGGGTGATTTGCGGGTGGGTACCCGGGGCGAAGAGGCATGTCTGGCTGGCGACGAGCGATTTGAAGGACATGTATGTGGACAAGGACGGGGGCAGACGGCCATTTCTGGAGGTCTTGAGTGATTTAGTGAAGAAGAAGGTTGAGGTGCGATTGCTGCATGCGAAGGAGCCGGGGGCAGCTTTTCGGAGGGATTTTGACAGATACCCGAATCTAATCGGGGGGATTGAACGGATTTTGTGTCCGAGGGTCCATTTTAAGTCGGTGATAGTGGACGGTAAGCTGGCTTATACGGGAAGCGCAAACCTTACGGGTGCGGGGATAGGGGCAAAAAGCAAAGACAAGAGGAATTTTGAGGGGGGGATTGTTACCGACGAGAAGGGGATGGTGGGGGAGATAGCGGAGCAGTTCGATAGTGTGTGGCGGGGCTGTCATTGTCGGGGGTGCAAGAGGAAGCAGTACTGCGCGGATTACAAAGACCTTCTTGGGTGAAAACGGGGGCATTTCGATTCAGGACCTTCGGCTGTGCTGAGGGCTTGCAGCTCTTTTAGTTTTGTGGGTCTGTGGGCTAAATGTGGGCGGCCGGCTGGGTGCGCGTGGTTTTGGGGCAAAAAAATGTCGGGATTTTTGAAAATTTTTGTTGACAAAGCAGGAAGGGGCGTGGTAGAACTATATTAGGTAAAAAGCAGAAAGGCTGGTCAAGAAGCTGTAATATCATAACTTTTTGTAAGCTATTATACTTTCAAGCCCCTTTCATACCGACCAAGCCTTCGAGGATTAGCTGCTTTTTCCACTGATTTCTTTGTTGCGCCTATTACGACAGGGCGCTCGAGGGAGCAAAAATGTGGGAAAAAGCACGATATTCGAGCCGGTTTCGCATCACAGGACGCAAAATAAGAAAATTTTCCGAACAGCGCGCCCCTTTTGCGCACCTTATAAGCAGATAGCAAAAAAATTTGCGAAATTCCGAAAAAGAAGTGTAATAAATCGGGGGGTAGGGTGCACTCAGTTATAGCAGCGGCACTGGATGGACTTGCGGACAAGCATATGTGTTTCAGACGTGAAAGGTGTCTGATGGTAATGGACAGTGAAAGAGTGAAACAGACGGTCGGGATTGGGGGAGAAAAGTGAATTTCGTGGCTTATCTGGGCCTTAGTTGGCGAAATTGGAAAAATTTACGGAACAGCAGGGGCCTGCTGCGCATCTTATCAGTGAAAGGCGAGAATTTGTTCCGGCGCAGACGCGGAGACTGTGCCATCATAATATATTTATCATAGATATTTGAAAGGGACGGAAAATGAAAGCGGCAATTATAACGATGCTGGGCCTGGGGTGGGTGCTGAGTTTTTGCGTAGTGCCGGCGCAAGGGCAGTACGGCGGAGGCAGCGGGACGGCGAAGGACCCGTATTTGATTTATACGGCGGAGCAGATGAATGCGATTGGGGCTAATCCGGATGATTGGGACGAGCCTTTTCGGCTGATGGCGGACATTGACCTTTCAGATTATACGGGGACGGAATTTAACCTTATAGGGTTGTACGTAGGGTGGAATAGCTCGAAGAACAAACCATTTACTGGTGTTTTTGACGGTAACGGTCACACGATTTCTAATTTCACATATGACTCTAATGGGGTGGGCTACATCGGGCTTTTCGGATACGTCGGAGGTGGGGAGGTCCGAGATGTGGGGTTAATAGAGCCTGATGTTCAGGCGCCAGGAAGCTCATACGTTGGTTCGCTGGTTGCGTGCAATGACGGGGAGGTGGAGCGGTGCTACGTAGAGGGCGGCAGCGTTAGTGGAAAATACGATGTGGGCGGCCTTGCAGGGTGGAATCGTCGTTACAGGACAATCAGCAACTGCTATTCGACGGCGAGCGCGTCGGGAGACGCGGTTGTCGGCGGGCTGGTGGGCGCGCAACAGGGGAGGGTCACCGGCTGCTATTCGGTGGGCAGTATTTCACAAACGGGCAGTTTTGGGGCAGCCGGGGGTCTTGTGGGATGGAACAGGGGAGAGATTTCCAACTGCTATTCGGCTGCCAGCATCTGGGGAACGACAAACGTTGGTGGGCTGATAGGGATGAACCGGGGTAGGGACGACATTGACGTAATCACAAGGTGCTATTCGACCGGTAGTGTCGTCGGAGACAGCAATGTTGGGGGTTTAGTTGGATTAAACGATGACGGCATTGTTTACAATAATTGTTTTTGGGACAAACAGAGCAGTGAGCGGAGAAGAAGTGCCGGCGGCGTGGGTAAGACAACCATGGAAATGCAGAGGGCGAGCACGTTTGTCGGGTGGAAGTGCGATTCAGCGTGGACTATCGATGAAGGGAAAGATTATCCACGGCTGTTGTGGGAGAATAAGCCAGGAGCGGTTATAGCCAGCCCATCATACGGGGGAGGGAGCGGAGAGCCGAACGACCCTTATTTGATATATACGGCCGAGCAACTTAACAGCATCGGGTTAGTTTTGTGCGATTATGATGCGCACTTTAAGCTGACAGCGGATATTGACCTTTCGGATTATACGGGGGCGAGTTTCAATATTATAGGGACCAGTTATTACAATCGGTTTGAGGGTGTTTTTGACGGGGACGGGCATACAATATCGAACTTCACATACATCTCGCCAGATGGGAATTACATTGGACTTTTCGGGTATGTTGAAGGCGGAGAGATAAGGAATTTGGGATTAATAGACGCGTATATCTTTGCTGGTACGGGCGATTACGTTGGCGCGCTGGTTGGTTATTTGGACGGCAGGCGCGAAGCGTATTGGAACCTGAGCGGCTGCTATGCAGAAGGTGGGGTTATTGCGGGAGTTGGAAGCTACATCGGTGGTTTGGTGGGGGCAACCGATAGAGGCAGAATCTCGGAGTGTTATAGCACGGCTTTTGTTTTGGGTGGTTTTAGTGTGGGTGGCATTGTGGGATATAACGGAGGAAGAGGGTGCGGAGGGTGGGGGCAAGTATATAACTGCTATTCGACAGGCAGCGTTCTGGGGAATGAAAGAGTTGGGGGGCTGGTTGGGGGCAATATGGGCGAAATATATAATTGCTATTCGGCAGGAGGTGTGAGTGCGGATGCAAACGCCGGGGGACTTGTAGGAGGTAACGTTCCGAGCTGGAGCGAAGTAGCTGACAAGGTTATTGGCTCATTTTGGGACGTGGACAGTAGCGGGCAGGAGAGAAGCGGCGGGGGGAAGGGAAAGACAACGGAACAAATGCAAATGGCAAGCACCTTTGTCGGCTGGCGTTGTGACCCTGTCTGGACGATTGATGAGGGTAACGATTATCCACATCTTATCTGGGAAGACAGGCCGGGTGAACTTATAACCACACCGTCGTACGGGGGAGGCAGTGGGGAGCCGAATGACCCATATTTGATATATACGGCCGAGCATCTTAATATGATTGGGCAGGTCTTGTGTGAACTCGATGCGCACTTTAAGCTGATGGCCGACATTGACCTGTCTGGCTTTACAGGTACAGAGTTCAATATTATAGGCCGGGATATGTACTTGGCATACTCTGAGTCGCTAACGTTCAGAGGTGTTTTTGATGGTAATGGCCATGAGATATCCAACTTCAATTACAGTGCCGGAGAGGCGCACGAGGTAGGAGTCTTTGGGTGGGTAGATAATGGAGAGATCAGAGATTTGGGTTTGAGGGAGCCTAATGTGCAGGTGGTAACAGGGTGGAATGTTGGCTCGTTAGTTGGTAGGTTGCATGATGGTGTCATTGTAGGCTGCTATGTTGAAGGAGGGAAGGTGTCGGGCGATGTCGATGTGGGCGGTCTGGTGGGAGAAGCGTACGGCGATATCTTTGAGTGCTATGCGGCGAGCAGTGTTTCCGGTACCTCAGTGGTAGGCGGGTTAGCAGGATATGTAGGTTCCAGGACGGTTTCGGATTGCTATGCTACCGGCAGCGTTGAGGGAGATGAAAGGGTCGGCGGACTGATAGGATGCAGTTACAGAGGAGAGATATCGAACTGCTATTCAGCAGGCGAGGTTTTGGGAACGACCGATGTGGGGGGTCTGGTTGGGAACGAGCAGAGCTTTTCGTATTGGCCGACGGCGTATGCGAAATGTTTCTGGGATATGGATGTTAATCTGGACGTGAACGGTATCGGAAATGTTGATGACGCGAACGTGACGGGCAAGACTGCGGCGGAGATGCAGATGGGGAGTACGTTTATCGATGCGGGTTGGGATTTTGAGACGCCTATATGGACGATTTGGGAGGGGGTGGATTATCCGCGGCTTGCCTGGGAGAATTCTTTGAGGGGTAATTTTGGTTTAGATGAGTTTTGGATGTATCAGAATCTGCCGGGGCAGAGTAACTCTGATTTGACGGCGAGCGTTTCGGTTACGGATGACCCGATGGGTAACAGCAGCTACAGCTATGCGTGGGGGATTATACTGCCGGGGGATGTCAGCTTATCGCCGGTAACGGTGGATGGAGGCGGGGCAAGTGACGGATACTGGACGTTTGCAGCGCGGGGGTGTGATGAGCCGGGAGGTTTATCTGACTCAGGGCAGGTATTTACGGTCAGGGTAACAGTTACAGGAGATGATTACGGCAATACTGGTGTGGCAGAGACAGAGTTCGGGATAGCTCTTTTAGGCGACGTCAATAATGACGGCATAATAAATGTGGCGGACCGTTCGATAGCGAATGCTTTCTGGCGGCTGGGCTCGGTCGGGGCTTATACGCTACGTGATTGTGACGTGAATTGTGATGGCGTTGTGAACAGGGCTGACCGCCTTATCGCGAACGCGATATGGCGGGGGATACTCGGGCAGAACTCGGTAAGCGCTCCGTGCCCGCTGAGGTAGTGTTGGACAGTAGTGACGAGTAAGGAGACAGTAGTCAGAAGTTTTTTGGGCCGCCGCTTGGGGAGATAACAATATTATTGACTTTTGGGGTGGGATGGGGGAGGATAGTGGTTTTCGTTTTGTCCTGAGATTTGAATGTAAGTAAGTAGGAATAAAGGAGGCAAATATGTTTAACGGTATATTTCGAGTTCCCCAGCCGAAGAATGAGCCAATCCTAAATTACGCACCGGGCAGTGCGGAACGAGCAGAGCTACAAGGCAAGCTCAAAGAGATGCTGGGTGGGCAGGTGGAGGTGCCGATGATAATCGGCGGCAAAGAAGTTCGTAACGGCAACCTTGCGGACATTTGCTGCCCGCACGACCACAAGCACAAACTGGGCACATATCATCAGGCGGACGCATCTTATGTGACGAAGGCGGTGGACGCGGCGCAAGCAGCGAAGAAAGAGTGGGGTGAGATGCCGTGGGAGTCGCGTGCGGTGGTACTTTTGAAGGCGGCGGAGCTTCTGGCGGGGAAGTACCGGCAGACGGTGAACGCGGCGACGATGCTGAATATGAGCAAGACGCCGCACCAGTCGGAGATAGATGCTGCGTGTGAGCTGATAGACTTCTGGCGGTTTAATCCTCATTTTATGGAGGAGGTCTATGGTGACCAGCCGATGTCGACGCCGGGTGTGTTAAACTATATGGAGCACCGTCCGCTTGACGGTTTTGTAATGGCGATAACACCGTTTAACTTTACGTCGATAGCGGGGAATTTGCCGACGGCGCCGGCGTTGATGGGTAATACGGTGGTGTGGAAGCCGGCATCGGCAGCGGTACTCCCGGCGTACTTTCTCATGAAGGTTCTGGAGGAGGCTGGGATGCCGCCGGGAGTTATAAATATGGTGCCGGGTCCGGGGCCAGTAGTGGGGCCGCCCGCACTGGATGATGTCAGATTAGGCGGTATTCACTTTACGGGGAGCACGTATGTTTTTTCGACGATATGGCTTCGTATCGGTTCGGATATTCGCAAGTATGTATCTTATCCTCGGATTGTAGGGGAGACGGGCGGTAAGGACTTTATATTCGCGCATTCGAGCTGCGATATAGAGGCGCTGGTAGCGGCGGTGGTTCGAGGCGCGTACGAGTATCAGGGTCAGAAATGCTCGGCGGCTTCGCGAGCGTATATACCGGATTCGATATGGCCAGCGGTGAAGGAACGGCTGTTAGCTGAAATAAAAGACGTTAAGATGGGCGACATAACGGACTTTAGCATGTTTATGGGTGCGGTCATCGACAAGAAATCATTTGAGACGATAAACGAGTATATTGATTTCGCGAAGAGCTCACCCGATATGGAGATTATCATCGGGGGCGGCAGTGACGACTCGAAGGGATACTTTATTGAGCCGACGGTTGTGGTAAGCAAGGAGCCTAAGTCGAAGCTGATGGTCGAGGAGATATTCGGGCCGGTTCTGACATTGTATGTGTACCCGGAGGGTGAATACGACGAGACTCTGGATGTGTGTGACCAGACGTCACCGTATGCACTGACGGGGTCGATATTCGCACTGGACCGCGGGGCGGTCGTCAAGGCGATGAACACGCTTCGTCACGCGGCGGGTAACTTCTATGTCAACGACAAGCCGACCGGCGCGGTGGTTTCGCAACAGCCATTCGGCGGGACACGGGCGTCGGGGACAAACGACAAGGCGGGCAGCTGGCTTAACTTAGAGCGATGGGTCTCGCCGCGTGCGATAAAGGAGACGTTTTTACCGCCGCGGGACTTCCGGTATCCGTATATGGCCAAAGAATGAGCGGCTGCTCTGTAGCAGGCATAAAGTTTTCAGGGCTTGTGGTAGGGCATGTTTAGGGTTTTGAAGAGGAAGGCATAGACATCGGCGAGCTCTTCGATTCTCTTGGCGGTTGGTTTACCCGCGCCGTGGCCGGCCTTGGTTTCGACACGAAGGAGGATGGGGTTTTTGTGGGCAGCTTTCTCCTGCAGTGTTGCGACGAATTTCTTTGCGTGAGCCGGGACAACACGATCATCGGTATCGGCTGATGTTACGAGAATGGTCGGGTATTCGGTGCCGGCTTTTATGTTATGTAGTGGCGAATAGGCATAGAGATATTTGAAGATGTTGGGGTCGGCTTCGGCGTTTCCATATTCGGGAATCCAGTATCGGCCGACGGTGAACCTGTGATACCTTAACATATCAGTGACGGGGACACGACAGACGATTGCACCAAAGAGGTCCGGCTGCTGGAGCATGCAGGCTGCGGTGAGCAGGCCGCCGTTGGATCCCCCCATGATGGCGAGCTTTTCGGTGCTGGTGTACTTATTGTCGATGAGCCACTCTGCGGCGGCGATGAAATCGTTGAAGACATTTTGTTTTTTGTCAAGCATACCAGCTTTGTGCCAGTCCTCGCCGTATTCCGCGCCACCTCGAAGATTGGCGAGGGCATAGACGCCGCCCTGCTCGAGCCAGATGAGGCGGGAGACGGAGAAGGAGGGTTTCAGGTTGATGGCGAATCCGCCGTAGCCGTAGAGCAAGGTTGGGTTATTGGCGTCGAGGACGAGACCTTTTTTGTGTGTGATGAACATTGGGACACGGGTTCCATCTTTTGAGTGATAGAATACCTGGCGGGTTTCATAGGGTGATGGGTCGAGGACGATTTCGGGTTTGTGAACTACGGTCAGCCGGTTGGTGGTAAAATCATAACGGTAGCTTGTACTTGGAAAGAGGAAAGAGGTAAACGAGAAGAACATTTCTGTGTGGTCCTGCTTTCCGGATAGTCCACTTACGGTACCGAGTGTCGGCAATGGGATTTGGCGGACGAGGTTACCGGAGGTGTCGTGGATTTTGAGCTGGTGGTGGACATCGTGGAGGTATGCGACGACGAACTGATTATCTATGAAGTCAACGTAATCGATAGGGTCCTTTTGTTGCGGCAGGATTTCACGCCAGTTTTTGGGAGCGGGGTTATTGACATCGATGGCGATTATCTTACCTCGCGGGGCGTCAAGGTCGGTGTTGAAGTAAAAGAGCGAGCCGTTGTTGCCAATGAAGTCGTAGCGGGCGTCGGCCTTGTCGAGGAGTTTGACAAATGGGGCGGAGGAATTTACGGGGCGGTAGTAGATGCGGTTCTTGACATCTGTGCCGCGATATACGTAGAGGATGAGGAATTTCCCGTCATCGGTTATCAATGATGCGAAGCTCAATTCCTTGTCATCAGGCCGTTCGTAGATGAGGGGGTCCTGAGATTGGGGGGTGCCGAGCTTGTGCCAGTAAACACGATTATAGTTATTTCGGTCCTCGGGTGGAACAGAGTTTGGCTCGGGGAAACGGTCGTAGAAGAAGCCGGAGCCATCATGCTTCCAAGCGACGCTGGTGAACTTGCAGTAATCGATGGTTTCGTCGTAGTCTGCGGCGGAGTCGATGTTACGAATTTTGATTTGTTGCTCATCGCTGCCGCTCTTGGAGAGGGCATACGCGAGCAGCGTGGCGTCTTCGCTCACGGCGGTGGAGGTTACAGCGACAGTGCCATCTGGACTTAGCAAATTGGGGTTGATGACGGTCCTCGGCTCGTGCTTTAGTGTTTCCTGGACGTAGAGGACGGACTGGTTTTGCAGGCCATCATTCTTCCAGAAGAAGTAATGGGAAGCCCGCCTCCAGGGGGCCGAATACTTCGGGTAGTCCCATAGTTTAGTCAGGCGGGCTTTGATTTTTTTCCTTGGGGTATCGTCGGTGAGGAAGTCGCGAGTGAGCTTGTTCTGCTGCGCCACCCATTTTTGAGTTTCCTTTGAATCCGGGTCTTCGAGCCAGCGGTAGGGGTCGGGGACATTGACGCCGTGGTAGATGTCGACGACGGGGTCTTTTCGTGCCGGCGGATAAGGTGTTCCGCAGCCGGAGCATAGAGCGGCGGAGATGGTGATAGCAACAAGCAGGTAGGTGAGTAATGTTTTCATAACAGGGTCCTCTCTTGGATGTCGGCCCGCGTAGAGCACTTAAACTGGAGCGAGGCCGTGGCATAACTGAGCCGGCTATATTAGTTGGGGTTTAACGGGTCTTCAAGTAAAAATTTTTTTGTGGATAGGCGGGCAGGATTTCGTATTGACAATGCGGGGGAAGGCTGTACATTGGGTTTTTGGGAAAAGTCATTTCAAGAATTGAAAGGGGAAGAAGATGGCAGTCAAGCGAATAAGTGTTTGTTGTGTGGAGATTGAGGACAAGCCCGGCAGTCTGCATCAGCTTTTAAGCCAGGCGGCCGCAGGAAATGTTGACTTTCTTGGCTTTGTGGCATGTTCGGCCGGCGGCGGTCGCGGGTGTGTTTGTCTAAGCGCGAAGGACCCGGCGGCGCTGGAGGCCTGTGCGAAGGAGGCGGGCGTCGAGGCTACGGCGGCGGCGGGCTTTTTGATCAGCGGCGAGGACAAGGTTGGTGCGGCCGCGGCGGGTCTGAAGGGTCTTGCAGACGCAGGGATCAACGGTATTGCCGGTGCGGCGATGGTCTGCGACGGTCAGTACCAGATGCTCCTTGTGGTGGCCGCTGCTGATGGTGATGCGGCTGCGGCGGCGCTGGGAGCATAGCGTGTTGCAAGCGGTGGCGCGAGGCTGCGGGGTGAACAGGAAAGATTGATTTGAGGTTTGTTTACGGCGCGGGGCGACGTCAAGCGGGAAGCTATGCCAACATAGGCGCCTGAATCGGGTTGCCAACGACTGAAGTATTGGGGTCGGCTTTTAGCAAGGCCCTGAAGATATCGAATACGGTCACCAGTCCCTGGACACTGCCCTGTTCGTCAATGACAGGCAGCGCCCGCCAAGCGAACTGGCACATAATTTCCATCACAGCGGCGAGGGGGGTATTCGGATTTACGGTGCGGATGGTCCTGGTCATTATCCATTTGATTTTGATTTGGAGCGTAGCATCGTCGAGGGGTCGTCGCCATTTGGCGAACATAGGCTGGAGATAGGGACTGAGCGCGCCGTTTATGTCAGACCTTGATACGATGCCTTCAAGTTTTCCATCGTTACCCACCATGAGGTAGCCCGCGTCATTTTGCTGGAGCATTGTAAGGGCGTCCTGGACGCTATTCTCCGGGGCAATCCAGCCAATATCTTTTTGCATGACATCTTCTGCGCACGTCGTTAACGGAACAGCGTCGCTGCGGGCAGGTACGTTTTCTGCCGCTGCGGGTTGGTCGGTTTCGCCGGGAAGCACAGCAGGTGAGCTGGTCATTTTTCGAATGGTCTTGGAAACCAGCTGCTCTTTACTTTCGTCTGTGGGGGCCTTTTCTTCAACAGACTCATCGGCGGAATCTGTATCAGTCTCATCGCTTTGTTCCACAGCGGCTGGTTCGGTTTGTTCTTCGGCTTCGAGCTGGGCCTCTTCTTCGGTCTGCGCTTCGGCTTCTTCTTCAGTATGAGGCTCGGAATTTTCTTCGTTTTTATCCTGGGCCTGTGGTTCGATTTTTTCTTCGTCTTGAGGCTGAGTTTCCTCTTCGGCTTGTGGTTTGGCTTCTTCGGTTTTGGTTTCGATTTGCTGCTGTGCATCGATGGTATCTTTTTCTTCAGCGGGGATCGGTGGTTTTTCTTGGCCCTGAGGTTCGGCTGTTTGGTCTGATTCGGCCTCGGTTATTTCTTCGGCTTTGTCTTCGGATTCGGTTTGGGCCGCTTGCTCGGCTTTATCTTCAGCTTCGGGATCGGTTTTTTCCTGAGATTCGGTCTGTTGTTCAGGTTGGCCGGCAAAGATTTTTTTTGGGAAAATAGCGGCGCAATTGAAGGTCGGGTAGGGGCCGACAGTCATTTCACAGAGGACAGACAGGAATTTTTCGTCGGCAGCCAAACCTATATTTTCCTGCGGTTTTTCCCACGGGTCCCCAATAAAGGTATCGGCTTGCACGAAGCGGTCATGGCCGGCTAATTTCTCGCGGAAGAGCTTATCCCAGGCCTCGATGAGTATCTTGGCCGCATCCGCCAGTGCGTTGCTGAGGGCCTCGGCATCTTCGGTTGAGCCGTCTTTGGTCTTTTTCAGGATTTGCTCTTGCGTCAGCGGAAATGTGATGCCAGCGAGGGTGAACAGTCCAGCGCGGTCCAAGACCAAGTGGAAAGTTCCGTCCAGTGTACCTTTTGCTTCGACTGAGACTACAGCAGCCAGTTCTTCGAAGGATTTCTTAAGTTCCTCGACGGTTTCGGCAGCAACCTGCTGTTGTTTGCACTGAGCTTCAAGGCCGAACATGACAGAGATGTCGGCACAAAAGGCCTCGAACGCCATTGCCGATAATTCTGTGACCTGTGATTCGATTTCTGTTTGCGATGTTGTCATTTGTCAATCCCGGTTAATTTGTTTAGAAGCTATTTTGCGTTTTCAACAGGAGTGCCCTTCAGCAGGGCCCTGGTGATGTCAAACAGAGTTACCAGTCCACAGACTTTGCCCTGTTGGTCTATCACAGCCAAAGGCTGGGTGGCAGCCTCATGTTGGATATTTCTCGCTATTTCCGTCAGTGGTGTATCAGGAGCTATCGTCTGAATGACCTTGTTCATTATCCATTTGATTTTGATTTGGAGGGTAGCGTCATCGAGCGGGCGGCGCCACTTGGCGAACATTGGTTGGAGATAGGGACTAAGCACTCCGTTAATATCAGGCTTTGATACGATACCTTCGAGTTTTCCATCGGGTCCTACCAATAGGTAGGCTGCATCATTTTGCTGGAGCATTGCAAGGGCGTCCTGGACGCTGTCGTCGGGGTCGGCCCAGGGAAGGTCTTTTTGCATGATATCTTTTGCGGTAGTTTGGAGTTCATTGGCGGCGGTTTTTTCGGTCTGGGATTTTATTTTTGCTATTTTGTCGGTGAAAGCACTCTGCTTTTTTGCGGCCTTGACTTTGTGCTTAGCCATTATCCGCTTGGTTTGGGCCTGTAGCTTAACTATTTTCTTGGCATAACTTGTTTGCCTTTGGTCACATTCAAATTTGACTTTGACGATCTCGCGTTCGGTCTGAGCCTTTATCGCAGCCATCTGCTGCTCAGTTTGAGCTTTGATTGTTGCTATTTCGGCTTGTGCCTGTGATTTTTGTTCGGCTAGTTTTTTGTCGGCCTGAGCTTCGACTTCAGCTATCTGCTGCTGTGTTTGAGCCTTAACTGCGTCTACAGCCTGCTGGGCCTCGGCCTGTGTCTGAGCTTTTTGTTCGGTGATTTTCTGTTCGGTCCGCGCCTCGACTTCGGCTATCCGCTCCTCGGTTTGCGTTCTGATTGAAGCTATAACCTTCTCGGTCTCAGCCTGCGCCGCTGCTTTTTCTTCGTCTATTTTCTGCTCGGCCCGGGTCTCGGCTTCAGCTATTTGCTCTTTGGTTTGGGCTTCGATTGCAGCTATGGCCTGTTGGGCTTCGGCTTGTGCTTTTGCTTTTTCTTCGGCGATTTTTTGCTCGGCCTGAGCTTCGACTCCGGCTATCTGCTGCTGTGTTTGAGCTTTAACTGCGTCTATAGCCTGCTGGGCCTCGACTTGGGCTTGCGTTTTGTGTTCAGCTATTTTTTGTTCGGCTTGCGCTTTGAATTCGGCTATTGTCTCGGTGTAAGTCCTCTGCTTTTCTGCCGCCTCATCTTTTAGACCGGCTATTGCCTGCCTGGCCTGAGTTTTTAGTCTAACTATTGTGTCGGCATAGTCCTGCGCCTTTTTTTCGGATTCAAATCTGACTTTGACTATCGCCTCTTCGGCCTGGGCCTTGACCTTACCTACGCGTTCCGCAGCTTCAGACTTGGCCGTTGTTATCGCCTGTTTTACCTCCGCTTTAACTTTAGCTATTCTTTCTTCGGTTTCGGCCTCGGCTTCGGCAATGGTCTCCTGGGCCTGGGTTTTGACCTTGCTGATCGTTTCATTGTAGAGCCTTACTTTTTTCTCTGCCTCGGTTTTGAGTTTGGCAACCGTTTGGTTGTAATCGGTGTGCCTTTGAGCCGCATCGTTCTTGAGATTGGCTATTGCCTGGGCGGCCTGCGTCCTGAGTCTGTTTATTTCGTCGGCGCGGGCTTTCATATTTTCTTCGGTTTCGGCTTTTACTTTTTCTACCGCCATCTGGGTCTGAGCGTGGGACCTTGCCTTTTGATCGGCAATTATCTGTTTTGCGTCGGATTTTATGTTTTGTATTTGCTCGGCGGCTTCGGCTTTGGTCTTTTGTATCTGGTCCGCGGCATGGGCCCTGACCTGGTGGATTTGCTCGACGGTTTCGGCTTTGATATTGGCTATTGACTCTTCGGACTCAGTCTTGGCCTTTGCTATCGCCCGGCTTGCCTCGGCTTCGGCCTTTTGTATCTGGCCGGCGGCCTGGGCTTTGACTTTTTGCATTTGCTCGGCAGCTTCGGCTTTGGCCTTTTGTATTTGGTCCTGCGTTTCGGTTCTGGCTTCGGTTATCTGCTCTGCGGCTTCGGATTTGACCCTGGCAATCTTGTCTTCGGTTTCAGATTTGGTTTTGGCCAGCGCATCCCGAAGGCGGACATCTGATTTTGCTCTTTGCTCGGCTATCGTCTGATTTGCCTGGGTTTTAGCCTTCTGTATTCGCTCAGCAGTTTCGTCTTTGGTCTTCTGTATCTCGTATGCGGACTGGTCTTTAATCTTTAGTATTTGCTCGGCAGTTTCGGCCTTGACCTCGGCTATTTGTTCGGCGGTGCTGGCTTTGACTTTGGCTACTTGCTGCGCAGTCTCAGCTTTGGCTTCTGCCAGTGCCTCCTGAAGCCGGGCGTCTGATTTCGCTTTTTGCTCGGCTATTGCTTTCTCAGCGCGGGTTTTGAGCTTGGCTATCGCCTGGAGGTAGAGCCCTTCTTTTTCGCGGGATTGAGCTTTGAGCTTTGCTGTCGCGTCTTTTGCATCGGCGCTGACCTTTTGCTCCGCCCTGGTTATGGCTTTGATATAGGCTCTCGCGGTGTTGTAAGGGATGATGTAGGCTTTCTGTTTTTCCCCGGCTTTAGAGGTAGTTACAGCCTCTGCGTCGTCGAGATAAAAAGGGTCTACGGTTTGCTCGTCTGCGGTTTTAGCAGAGGCAATTTCGTTACAAAGGGCATCAAGCTCTTCTTCGGAGAGATCAAAGGTTTGTGATCTAACTTGCGTTTGCGATACTGCCATTTATCAGGCCTGATTATTTTTGCCAGTTTGTCTGAAAGTTAGTCAGACCCTTTTTTAGTATAACACCGAGGGCCCAGCAGTATATCTGTCTCAATATACCAACCCATTTCATTTTCGATGGATTTGGGTGATACTTTAGCGTTTTTTGCACAGCCTGGCGGGTTTTTGTTTGCGAGAGTGGTCTGGTTGCAGTTAATGCAGGTGCAACAAGCAGTGAAACTGTCACCAGGAGGATTTAGCCGTAAGTTTTTCCATTCTGGTCTACGTAGATGGTGCCTTTTGCATTCTTTATTACCCTGACCGCTTTTGGCACATCGTCAAGTTTGGGGACTTTGAAAAGCTCTCGGCACTTGCGACACTTTATTCTTCTGTCGGCGGCGTCCTCGCTGAGCAGCCAGTTGTATGTACATTTCGGGCACTGGGCGATAATCTGCATTTGGTTTATACCCTGAAAAAAAGAGCACAAGAGCACGCTGCATTTTAGCCGGCCAGACAGGGTGTATCCATGATAAATTTTCCCTGCGTCCTATAATGTTGCTGAACAGCAGGCGAGACGGGCTTTAGTGAGAAGGGCGTAAGGCTGCGGCCCCGGGCGGTGTGTGATTTTGCTTGATTTATCCGACTGAGTTTGGTACGATGGTTGTGTTGGGGCGTGATGAAATGGCAAAGAGAATAACATGTCGGGTGGTGAGGAGCGTTCCTCTTGGTGAAGGCTGGCGTTCAAGCCGGTCAAGTCGCAATCGCCGTAAGGTAAGCAGCAGGCACGCGGATGTCAGATTCTATCAGCCCGACAATCCCGTCAGCGATTGTAAATTTGAAGATGCGGTCTGCCAACCGGCGATTTATGCAAAACGGTCGGGTGCAGCAAAATTGTCATCCGGCCAAGGGCCGACGGGACGGATTCTTGATTGTTACGCCTGAGATTTGGTTTTGCGGGTGGTTTTTTCAGGTTAGCGGAGGGGTGCATTTTAAACCAAGTCTTTTAGATAGTGTCTCAGGTAGTACCGGCATTGAGACAATACGACGACACTTATCATTATGGTGATGAAGGCATCTCGTGAGACTTCGTTTATTACTACGGCCAGTGCTGTGCCGGCGGCAGGGGGATGTTCGACATCCAGAGCAACCATTAGGAAGATGGCAACTGCAACTGCGAATGGGTACTCGACGAAATACGGCAGTGCGGTGAAGTAGAATATAGCTCCGGCGGCGAGGCCAACGAGATGGCCGCCGATGACGTTTCTTGTTTGTGCGGAGGCGGCCTTTGGCATTGCGAAAACGATGAAACTGGTGGCGCCCATTGCGCTGATTATGACCATTTTTTCTTTGCCGAGTATTAGAACGAGAACGGCAAGGGCGGCGGCGGCAAGTAAGCTTTGCAGGATGTAATAAATCCAAAGCCTTTTGAATTTGGCGGTTATGGTGGCTTGCAAGCTGTTATTTGTCGGCTGAGACATAGCCTTTACATCCAAGGCTTATCTTGAAAGCAAAAAAAATGGCGAGGTGATGGATTTTGGGGGTGGCCAAGAAACCAAACATCCTCGCCGTTCCACAAATAATCCGTTAAGGCACACAGTGTTTCGACCATCCGTGGTCGGCCTTGCGATTTAATGGTCTTATATTTTATATACCAAACTTTATGATGTTTTCTGCGGCCTCACGAAAGTTTTCGGGGCTTTCGAGCTGGCCGGACAGTAAAAGCTCCTGCGCCCGTTGCACAGCCTCGGTATCCGTCGGCGGGGTTTGAGTCGCCTTGTCAATGAAAGAGGGGAAATCAATCTGCAGAGATGCGTCCGCGTCGTTATTTTGGGCAGGCTTGGCGGAGTTGGGCTGTGCCGACGATGATTGGACCACAATATCATGTATTTTGTTGGTATCTATTTCCATTGCGTAACTTCTCTTTGCTATCCTATAATTGTTCTCGTTGATTTTTGAAAAAACTTAAGGTTTTTTTGGGTAATTTGCATTTTTTTCTAAAGTCAGTACCGTTTTTGGACGAAAACATAGTCTTTGTCCCACCTTTTGCCTTAGGGATTTATTGTCTCAGCAACCTCATAAGCCACAAATTTCATGAATTTCAGCGAACTGACGGCGATCAACTGTTCGCGCAGAGGCTCATAACCCGAGCGGACCTGATATAGAAAATAGTCTCTTATGCGATATTCGGTTGTTTTATCGGCGCTATCCCAAATCTGCTCGAGACCCCAGAGCAAAATTCCATCGTTGAGATCCAGAAGCTTTAGGCGAAGTCCAATGGTCATATGAGGATAGGGCTGATATTCCGTAACGGTTCCGGTCAATATCGCATCACAGTCTAATGTCCCTTTGATTGCAGCTAATTGCTCAAGGGTGTATGTTGAATCGATGTCCAGCTGCAAGCTGCGCCAGGCGGGGTCGTTTTGGCGGATTAGGGTCAGGCCGAAAACCTGTTTTTTCTGCAGTGCCTGGAAGAGCGCCTCGGTCGCATCAACGGAGATTTGCGGATAACTCGAATCGTTGTTCAACTCGATGACAGCGACCCTACCGACGGCGTACATGTCCTTATCGGGATTCAGAAAATAGTGGTCTGCCAGGGGAACAGGCGCACTATAGAACCGGCAGCCCGCTAAAAGAAGCGGCACGAATAACAGCGACATCATCTTCATACTATTCATATGACTGTCCTGAAGTTAAAATTTTTTGCGGTTGAGCCTGGCTGAGCTGAGTCGGTGATTGTTCAGGAGGGGCTTGCTCGTGACCCTGAGCCGATTCAGGCTTGACCTTCCCACCGAGAACGTTGAGTATCTTAAAGAGCGCCTCCAGCTGGGCTTTTTCGGAGTCGCGCATCTCATCGCGGAAGCCAAGGATATCGGTTTTCCAATTATTCAATTCAATTCGCATTTCAATCAAGAGGTCATTCGCTTCGGATAATTCCTTTTGCGTCTGTTGCAATTGTCTTTGGGAGGAATCGAAATGTTCTTTGAGGCGGAGGTTTTGGGCGGCGAGGTTCTGATTTTCCTGGCGCATCGAAGCGGCCTGCTCAGAGAGCTCGGCGTATTTTTCGGACATTTCGATGGCGGACTCCACCGCGGTCTGGGCCTGCGGTGCAGATTCCTGAAATCTTCTCGATGCGGAGCCGCTGGGAGGGGCCTGGGCAGGCTCCGGCGGGAAAACAATTTTCACCGGTCCCCGGGGGACTTCGCAGCCCGCCATCAGAAGAATTAACAGTGATTGAACCATTAACAGGATATTTTTCTTGTTGGCTTGCATTGTACTTTTCTCCTTATTTTGTTTGTTCTTGTACCTGGTCGGCGGCTGGGACAGCGTTTGGGGTATTTGGCGAATTCGAGTCTGCTGTCGGCTCGGGATTTTGCGCTTTGGGAGCCTCGACGGGTGACTCGGCAGCGGCATATTCACATCTTAAGTTTGTTTTTGTGCCACAGGAGCAGGTAATCTCTATGACGGCGAAATCCGGATGGTTTTCCAGGATACAAACCTGTGGTTTTACCGAGACTGCATTTTTGGCCTTTGGCGTTTGTGGCTGAGTTTGTGTGAGATCGAGAGAGAGTCGGCCTTCGACTTTTACACTGTCGGCTCTTAAGACGCGTGCTGCCACTTTTATCATTTGTTGTCCCAACCTTTCGTTATCTTCTTGTGATAAGATTTATCAAGTCAAGCACAATAATCGATGCCGGTACTGTCGGAATTCTCATGGCTTTGGTCCTCAACAGGCTCGCTGCCGAGGTCCTGCTCATCGTTTGAATCTTCCGGCTGTTGTTCGAGTTGCTGCTTGTTTTGCTTTTGGAGATTCTGTCGGCGTTTTCTTTGTTCCCGACGTTTTGTGGGTGTTAAGCCTCCGATGTTTTGCAGGCTTTCGACCGGCTTTATAATACTGGAATCATTATCTGCCATCTTTCCATTGCCTCAATTTGACGGAAAGGTTAAACAGAGCACTCGCATGCAGCTGACTGACGCGTGGTTCTGTAATTTTGAAGAGGTCGGCAATCTGCTTCATCGTCAGATGCTGCTGATAATAAAGGAGTACAAGCTGTCGTTTCCTCTCGGGTAACTGTTGTATGGCCTGAGTTAAGTTGTCTATAAGTTCGGTTTGTTCAATCTGCTCATCGGGTGTGGTTGTGTTGGCAGCTGCCAAGATATCACCGAGTATAGGTGTGCTATCCGCGAAACCGTCGATTGAGACGAAATGCTGGGCGCGGGCATTTTCGAAGGTCTGGTAGAGCTTGTCGATGGTTATGCCAAGTTTTTCGGCCAGCTCTTCATCGGTGGGTGCGGTGCCCGTCTGCTCGGTGATTTTTCGGCTGAGCTCAAGAGCGTTTTGAATCCGCTTATTGAGACTTGCAGGGGCAAAGGACCAGCCTCTGAGTTCATCGAGGACAGCTCCTTTGATTCTAATATAGGCATAGGTTTTGAACTCCGCCCGGCGGAATGGGTCGTAATCGCGTGCGGCCTTGACCAGTCCGACAGTTCCTGCAGAGACCAAGTCTTCAAATGATAAAGGGGGTCTGAGATAAGTTACTACCTGCTGGACTATTTTATGTACCATAGGCAGAAAGCTGGTAATGCGCTGGTCGTCGACGGATTGTTTTTTCTGGCCGGAGTACGCGCGCAGAGCGACAGTCTTTAGATGCTTTGGGCTGTCTTTGACAAGCTGTTGTTCTGGAATTCGTTTAGTTCGCACGGCCAATGTTCTTTTCCTTTTGTCGATTCAGGTGCTTTGCAATCATAGCATTTATCAAAATAGCGTTTATTGCTTTTACGGCGAAAGTCGCCGCTATATAGGCAAGTACCACACCTGCCAAGGCCCTTTTACAGCAGGTAAACGGGGGAAGTCCGCAGATTGAGCCCGCTATACTAATGCCGAAGAAAGCTATCACAGCGACACTTAGTGCGATTGACCGAACGTGTAACGGCATAATCAGCAACTCCTTTCAGTGGCACCGCATTTATTTTTTGCACAGCGGGTCATCTCAGAACCTCAACAAGTTCCTGTTCTTTTGGCATAGTCTGCTGGACTGATATTGTTTCTATTGGTTCGACGTCAGTGCCGAGGACGATTTCGTCGTAAGCTATAACCGGGAGGGGCGGCACAGTTCGCGACAACATTGCCGCCAGAGGAGCCCGCAGTCTGGAATCGCAGAGCAGGACGGTCTTGTCCTTGCCCTGATCCATAGCGTGTTTCCAGGCATGTGCGATTTTCTGGCTTATATCCATTGCCATTTCAGCCGGTAGGGCGATGGTCATTGAGTCGGCATCCTGCTGCAAGGCTGCAGTCATCTGATGTTCGAGAGCAGGCTCGAGTGTTATCGCAGAGACTTTGGCGTTCTGGTCTTTATACTGGGCGGTAATTGTCCTGCTTAATGATTTTCGAACCAGCTCTGTCAAGACAGTGGGATTCTTGGTCTTAGAGGCGTGCTCTCCGAGGGACTCGATAATAGCGTTCAATTGCCGGACGGGTATTTGATCTTTGAGGAGGCTCCTCAGGACGCGTTGAAGCAGTCCAATAGGTACAAGTTCGCCAATAACTTCTCCGACCAGAGAAGGCTGTGTTTTGCGGAGTCGGTCAACGAGAAGCTGGACATCCTCACGGGTGAGCAACTCATCGGCGTGTTTTTTCAGCGTTTCGGACAGATGTGTAATAAAGACAGATTCGGGGTCGATGACGGTATATCCGTTTAATTCGGCCCTTTCCTTGTTCGCCGGTGTAATCCACAAGGCGGGCAGTCCATAGACAGGTTCGCTGGTTTCTATACCCTCAATTTTTGCTTGTACGTTTCCAGAATCCATAGCGAGGAACATATCTGGTTCGAGTCGGCCGGCTGCCACTACATGGTCGAAGAGCTTAATCTCATAAGCGGTTGGCTCGATATTGATATTGTCGCGGAGGCGCACAAGAGGGATAACGATACCAAACTGCTGGGCGAATCTTCTGCGCAGTGCACCGATACGGTTAAAGACAGTGCTGGATTTGCGCGGGTCAACCATACCAATCAATCGCACGCCAACATTTACAGAAACTCTGTCGGTATCGAGGAGTTCTTCAACGGGCTGTTTGTCGGGCTGTGCCTGGGTGGGCTTGATTTCGGACTTTTTCCTGTGGAGTTCTTCGGGCTGCGCTACGGCTCGTGCGGCGAGAGCGGCGCCCGCGGCCAACAATAAGAACGGTATTTTAGGCAGGCCTGGTACCAGCGCCATTCCAGCTATGATGAAGGATGCTATCATAAGCGGCTGGCTGGTCTTAAGAAACTGTTTAGAGAGATCCTGGCCGACGCTGTAGCGTGATGAGATTTTTGTTACGAGGAAGCCCGCACTCATGGAGATTATTATGGAGGGTATCTGGCTGACGAGGCCGTCGCCGATGGAAAGGATAGAGTAAGTTTTTACGGCGCCGGCGATTGTCATGCCGCGTGAGTAGCCCATAGCTATACCGCCAATGATGTTGACGGCGGTGATAATCAGGCCCGCCTTGGCGTCACCGCGTATAAATTTGCTGGCTCCGTCCATTGCGCCGTAGAACTCGCTTTCCTTGACGATTTTTGCTCTTCGTTCGTTTGCCTGTGTTTCAGTGATAAGGCCCGCGTTTAAGTCTGCGTCGATTGCCATTTGCTTGCCGGGCATAGCATCGAGAGTGAAGCGCGCGGAGACCTCACTTATTCGCTCGGCACCCTTTGTGATGACTATAAACTGGATGACGACAAGGATGAGGAAGATAACGAGTCCGACGACGAGGCTACCGCCGGCGACGAACGCACCGAAGGTCTGGATAATTTTTCCGGCGTTTCCCTGCAGGAGAATCAATCTTGTTGAGGCGACATTAAGTGAGAGTCGAAACAAGGTTACGAAGAGCAGCAGGGAAGGGAAGGTAGATAATTCGAGCGCTTCTTTTGAAGACAGAGTAATTATCAGGACGGCCACTGCTAATGATATACTGCATGCCAGAAACATATCCAATAGCGGCGTAGGCAGAGGGATTATAAGTGTGGCGAGGACAGCAACAACACCCACAGCCAGGACAACGTTGCAGTGAGACATAAAAAATGTGTTGGCGGGGTCTTTGCTTGCTGTTGTTGGCAAACGGGCTCCCATGAACCCTGTTGAACTTGATTTATCGGCGATGGCCATTGTTATTGCTTCTCCGAAGTATCATTTGCAGTGTTTGATTTACGCTTCGGGCGGTTTGGCAGGGGAGTCACCAAGTCCGAGAATCTGATTTATTCTGACGGCGAATCGGTCATCGACGACCACGACATTTCCTGTGGCGAACTTGGTATCCCTGATGTACATATCGACGGGTTCGTCAATAGGTTTGTCGAGCTTGAGTACCGAGCCGGGTCCGAGTTGCAAGAGCTGTCGGACCGGTATCTCTGTCCGGCCGATAGCGACCATGACGGATATATCGATATCCAAGAGGATGTCAATACTTCCGGCGGGGCCGTCGGGGGCGGTCCCGGCAGCTTCAGGGAAGTCAACGGCCTGGGCCTGTTTTTTTGAATCCTCTTGTTCGCCGCCATTTTGCTGGTCCTGTTTTTCTTCTACGGCTTGCTCTGTTTCTGCCATAATTTTGATTCCTTATTAATCATTAAGTATCTGTAACGGGATTTTTCTTTTATACTCTGTTAGGATACGGCTTCAGTAACTACGACGGCGTAGTTTCCGGCTGATTTTGCGGGCTGGCCGAGGAAAAGAGGCTGGCCGTCTATCATCAATTCGACGGGTTCGTCGACTCTTTTATTAAGCAGCAATATATCGCCGGTCTGAAGACTCACCAGTTCTTTAAAGCTAAGCATTGTAGAGGTTAGTTGGGCGGTAACAGAGACAGACATTCTCTGCAGATGGCCAAGGATCGCTTCTGAAATTTTCCCGGCTGGGAACCGACCTGCTTGTTGTTCAGCTTTTCCGACGACAGGTTCGAGGCTGTCGGACAGTATCAAGATGTACGCTTCAGTCGCGTCTGAGTCGGTTTTCTGGATGTTGAAAGTAATCCTGCAGAATTCTTCTGTGCCTTTCAGGTCAAGGGAGAGGAGTCCCCGGAGGATATTTTTGGCCGGCTGGAAGGTACAGCCGGCATGGGTGTCGGCGAGCGCCTCAACGATGACGGAGGCGATGTCAAGCAGAAGGGATTCTTCCAGTTGCGACAAGTCTGCTTTCGAATCTTTTTCGGATTCGGTGTCTCCGAGCAACTGTGTTACCATGACAAAGGCGGTCTGGGCGGGTATTCCAATAACTCCACATGGCCGGTTCTGGGTGCCGCCGAAAGCCAGATAATAATCATTCTGTTCACTGTCCAAGGCCTGGTCAAGTAGTTTATCGGCAAAGTGCTGTGTGATTGAACCAGCTTCGACATTGAAATCGCCACGGCAAAGGGTGGCAAATTTTCGAATAATCATCTTGCACATTTTTTTTGCGAAGTCGTCAAGCTTGCTGAGTTGCTCGCGATTAAAACGTCGTGGCTGGCGCCAATCGTAATCGGCGGCCTCTATTTGTGAGGTATCTTCTACGGGCCTGGAACCAATAGCAGCAAGCAGCTGTTGTATCTTTTCGTTGCTCAAGCTGTTAGCAGGTGTATTGCTCATTGTATAGCAAATTCCTTAAAAAGAACTTTCTTGATTTGCGGTTTTGCATCGGGAAAGAGTTTTTCGTTAAAGGAATCGAGTATCTGCGATTGAATGCGTTTCAGGTTTCGGTCGCCCCTAATGTCTTCGAGGCTGAGACTTGCAAGGTAGATGGTAAGCCAGTCTTTGAGGAGGGGGGTCTTCTGCTCAAGATAGACGGTGCCTTTTTTTGGGTCTACTTCGAGGCTTATTTCAAGGGTCAAGGCTGCGCGTACGTATCGTGTTACGCCGGGCACGTCAAGATTTGCGACAGCCGGCTCCAAATCATAGTACCAGTTCTTTTCAGAATCGGCAGACGAATCCTCCATCAAGAGGTCCTGTATCTGGTCCGGTTCGATTTGCTGAGAAGATTCGTCCTGGTCGGCGGTCTCGGGTGGTGGTGAACCTTTGAGTAATCGACCGAGTCCGAATCCGGCCCCTGCGAAAAGCACTACGACGGCAGCGATTATTATCCACTGGAAGATGCCGCCATCTGAAGTTTTTTGGGCGGTTTTTTCCTGCTGTTCGTCGGGCTTTTCGGTTCCTTTGTTGCTACTTTCCGGCTCATTGTCGGAGCTTTGTGCGGTTGAATCCTGTTGGTTTTCTTTTTTTTCTGTATCGTCTGCATCCGCCATTTCTTTTCTGCCTTAATTACTTGTTATGAAACTGACTGCAGGCACCCCTGCTGTCGATAACGGCGTACTTTGTCTCGCAAGGTTCTATCGCTAATGCCCAATACCTTTGCAGCTTTCGTCTGGTTGCCTGCTGTCTGGTGTAGGGTATCCAAAATGGCCTGTCGCTCTATCTGCTCGAGGGGCACTCCCCCCAGTCCTGATACTGTGGCTCTTATGTGCCGGGTGTTTTTCGACTGTTCTACAAAATCGCATTGTTTTTCCTGCGGCAGGGACTGTAATTCGTCAAAGAGCCAGGAGACGTCAGCCAGCGACAGGGTTTGGCCGAGGCCCAAAACCAGTGAAGTCAGGATAACGTTTCGCAGTTGCCGGACATTTCCGGGCCAATGATATTTTTCAAAGAGGTCCATCATTGTCGGGTCAAGTTCGGTTATCGTACGCTGCGTTTCGCGTGCGTGGAGGTTTATGAAATGCCATACGAGGTCTGGCAAATCCTCAGCGCGCTGCCTAAGAGGGGGTATAAGAAGTCGGACTGCGCTTATGCGATAGTAGAGGTCGCGACGGAAGCGGCCGTTGGAAACCTCCTGCAACAGGTCCTTATTAGTAGTACTTATAATTCGGATATTGACACTGACATTTTCACTTCCGCCGACACGCTCGAAATTCTGCTGCTCGAGCGTTCGCAACAGTTTGGCCTGGAACCTTGGCGGTGTTTCGGTTATTTCGTCGAGAAGGAGCGTCCCGCCGTGGGCCATCTCGAATCGACCTTTGCGTTGCGTGTAGGCACCGGTGAAAGCACCTTTTTCGTGACCGAACAGCTCACTTTCAAGAAGCGAGTCACTTAGCGCTGCGCAGTTGACCTTTACGTATGGGCCTTGTGCCCTTTTGCTATTATGGTGGATAAGAAAAGAGACCAACTCCTTGCCCGTCCCGCTTTCACCGCTTATAAGCACCGGCGCCGAGGTGGGAGCAATTCTTTTAGCTAATTCGACGGTCTGGGACAATTTGCCACTTCTGCCGACAATTCTGTAAAGGGTTCGCGTGTCCTGGTCGGCTGAATCTATGGTTGCGACGCTGTGGCTGGGCAGGAATTTATCCAAGAGAGTCTCTATTTTTTCAGTCTCGGCGGGCTTGATAATGAAGTCACAACACCCTGCCTGGAGAGCTCTGACGGCGGTATCGATACTTCGTTGGTGGTTCTGTGGTTTTGGGCTTTCGTTGCTTGCCGTCATAACTACAGGCAGCTCGGGCGAATTAGCCTTTATTTTACGAATCAGCTCAAAGCTAACCTGTGAATGGGGGGACAGGCCGGGCCGTGGGATTATTTGGGCACTTGTAAACACAAGGTCATAATTATCCTTGTCGAGTAAGTCGAGGGCAGCCTTTTTATCATTTGCAACAATTCCGCGAATCCCCTTACGCGCCAAAATCTCGAGCATTAATCGGGCGAACTGAGTGTCGTTATCGACTATCAATACGTTTGCGAATTGGTCACTTTGACAGGCTCGCTTTATGTTGTTTATCTCGGTTTTACTCACTTGGGGCACACTCCGTTTTGCATTTTCCGTCATAGTGTCTAAAACTGGCTTTCAGTTATTAATGCCGCAGGTTTATCCTTGTCGAACCAATCGACTAATTTGTCCTGAGCTTTGGCCAAATCTGTCCACGGTGAATCGGGGTATTCCGCGATTAACTGCCTGTAGGTTTTCATTGCCATGGGCCGGTCTACATTTCGCAGGCAGTTAGCTATTTGAAATAAAATCCAAGCCCTTTCCTGAGCCGACTGGGCGTCGTCAGGGTTGTTGCGCTTGAGCGCTTCCCGGTAACAGACCAATGCCTGGTTTAGATGTCCACTGAGAAACAGTACCTCTGCCAACTCAAAAGGATTGTCTAACTTTTCAGGGTGCTGCGATATATTCTCGAGCATTTGCAAAGTTTGGTCCGTTACGGTCTGGTACGGCAGTGGCTCGGCGTTTTGGGCACCCTTTCGTGCATTTGAGAGTCCGGCGAACCGGCTCCGGTTCTCGGATTCGATTTCTCTTTCCTTGGATTCATCTGGCGACTTTATATCAGGCAGAGTTTCGCCGGGCTTGGCTGCCGAGACCAATTCAGTAACAACGGCAGGTTCAAGCGTTTCACGCTGCGGTTCAAATTCGACCGAGCGAATTTGCTCGATAATCCGCCTGAGCTCATTTTTGCTTCGTTGGCTTTTTTCGTCCTTAGCAACAGTAATTCTTTCCTGCCATAATTGGCGTGCGAGGAGATTCTCCGGACTTGATGCAAAGATGAAGTTATCCTGCGGCGATTTTTCCTCAATTTGAGCAGCGAAGTTGACAGGAGCAATCTCGATGGGATCGGCGTGTGCCTGTTGTTGCCGGTCCGGGGGAAGCTGCACGATTTGCATGGGGGGCTGTGAGACGGTCTTTGTTGCGGGGGGGTCGTCTTTAATATCCGGTGCATTTGCGTCCTGCGAAGTTTTTGTCGAATGCAACATAAGCAAATCGGTTGGATCGAGCTGTTCTGTTACGGTTTTCGCACAGCAGACAGAAACCAAAAAGCAAAAAGTCAAACACGAAGAGCGAAGAGCACGAAGGCATAACCCAAAACTCAAAGTTAAAGAAGTTTTAAGCTCAGCGTCGCAATGCTGCTCTAAGTTTTTGCTTGTAGCTTTCATTCAATTATCCTGTTTTTTATGGAGTTTTTTGCAGTGACTGGTCTGTGAGGGCCAAATCTTGATTTATTGTCTGGGCCGTACTCCAGCGGCCGAGAAGTGCCAATGCCGCACTATCATAGTTTTTCTGGTGGTTATAAGCGTCGGCCAGGAGGGCCAAGGCATTTTGCTTTATCTGTGCTGAGGGTTGCGAATCTAACAGCTGTGAACAAATGGATACAGCCTGGGAATTTTGGCCGAGCTTCAAGCAGACGTCGGCCAATTTCCATTGGACCTGGTGTGCCAAGGGCCCGGGTTCGACGACAATCAGGATTTCGGTGAGTGTACCGCGAGCAAGATCCAGATTTCCTTTAGCAATATAGCATTTAGCCAATTCTAAAGATACTCTGGCCTTTAGCTGGGGGTCCGGGAGATACTGTGCTCTGTCACCAAGAGCTGCAATGGCTTTATCAAGAAGACCAATTGTCCGAAAGATTCTGCTCCTGAGAAGCAACATCTCGACGTTTTCACTGTTTGAGAGTTGCCAGGGATGGGTGCTACCCAATACATCAAACGCCTCGAGGAAGCGCTGCTGTTCGATGTAGCCCTTGGCCAAGGCCGAGAGCGCTTGAAAATATTGCTCCTTAGGGAGCGGGCCATTCAATGCATATTTAAAGGCTTCGCAAGCCTGCTGTGGTTTTTCCAAAGCCAAGTATGCTTTTCCCAGGAGGAAATACGCAGAATACATGTCGGGGGTTGTGTGGTCTTTGACAAGGCCGATATATCGAATGAACCATTTTGCGGCATCTTGATAGTCTTGTATTTGATAGAGGCACCAGGCCGCTCCGGAAGCGGCAGCAGTCTGCGATTCCGAAGACAAGCCAAGATGGTAGACTTTTCGGTAGAGTCGTGCGGCTTCGTGCGAAAGTCCCGCTTTTGCCGTGGCATCGGCAAGATACAAACAGGCCTGGCTGGAAATCTCGGCATCAGGATACTGCTCAACGAGCTGACTCAAATCCTCGCGGGCGCCGAGATAATCCATCAGGTTGGCTTTCAGTCTGCTCGAGTGTAACAGGGCAAACGGTGCAAAAGGCGCTTGCGGAAAACGATTCGCTACCAATTTGTATTCGGCAATAGCGTCTGTTAGCTGGTTATTTTGTGCCTGCAGAAGGCCCAAAGCAAAATGGGCATGTGGCATATGCCGGTCGTCATGAAACGTGAGCAGAAATCTTTGCCAAAAAGAAATAGCCTGGCGGCTGAGCATGGATATGTATTCTGATAAAGAAGCATAATCGGCTGGATTGAAAATGTTTACGGTTTTGTTCTGGTCGAGGCGTGCGAACAAGCCAGCGCAGCCGGCTGTGACTGTGACAAGTTGCTGTGCTGTTGCATCGCGGAGGTATAAAGTCACCGACCGTTTGCGAGCAGCGTCCATCGGCGGCTCCAAAGCCAGTGCCCTGTCGCCAGCCCAAGAAACGTCAAGGTCAGCGTTTGCCGCAAATCTTGCCAGCAGCTCTTCAATAGGCGCACGGTGGCAGGTAACAGACCAACGTGACAAGCGGTCCTGGTTTTTGAGTTTTTGAATTTGGGGACCGAGCAGCGCCTTGTTTAATTGTTCTGAGCCCGACTTCAAAAGGCTGCGCAGCTGCATTTCAGTCAAGTTGGCAAAGGGGTCCGGCGGAGCGCTGAGATTGCTCCAGAACTCGTCAGGAAGGTCTTTATCAGCATCACAAAGCGAAAGAACATTTCTGGTTACCGATTCAGCAACGAGGAAGTGACAATCGCGCTGCAGGGACAGGGCCCAGTCTCTGTCGAAATCAACCGCTTCGAGCAAGGCAATTGTCTGATAAGCAGTGGTTAGAGCTTTGATGTATTGCTTTCTTTGCATTTCGAGCAGACTACGGTGGTAATTGGCAATAACACTTACGGCGGGGGAGCGGCTTTGGGAGGCGGTCCTGAATAAATGATTTGCCTGGTCGCTTGCGTCTTCGATATTACCCGGAGACAAGGTGTCGGCTGTTTTTTTCAGACACAAGGCCATTTTGAGCTGGAGAAAGTCCCGCAGTAATTGCTCTTCGCTCAGGCCCGAGATAGACGGGACAGGAAGAGCTTGATGAAGTTTTTCGTAGACGTCATAAGCCCTGTCATACTGGCCTTGCAGATAGAGGTCCTGGGCGAGTTCCAAGGACAGAGGTTGCGTTTGTGGGAGCAGAGACTCCGGTACCTGGGTCTGGCGGGGTAGCGTATGTGCCAGGTCCTCGGGCGGTATCTGCCTAGCCTGGGTACGTTGGGCGGCGGGCGCGGTCCGGCGGGCAGGCGTTGCCGCGAAGCGACGACGGCGAGGTGTGGGGGCTGGGGATTTCAGGAGTGTATAGAGCAGTATTGCTGTGACGAGAATTATAGTCAGAGCGAGCGCTTTCTGAAGGCCTGAGAATCGCTTTTGCCAAATGGGCGGGGCGGCGGGACGGGCTGTGTCAGCTGCGGGGGGGCCGGGCGGCATCGTAGTTGGCTGGGTGGAATCCGCCAGGGATTTGTAAAAAACCTCGTCTCCAGAAAAGACCTCGCGCTCGGAGAGTTCCTCGTGGACCTCGCCAGCAAATAATTCGCTGTCAGGAGGCAGCTCAGAAGTGTTACTTTCGAAAGTAGTTTGTTTATTTTCTGTCGCCATATCTGTTTGACTTCGCCCTGCCTGATTCACTTGCCAGCCGGCACAGGTCTGCGAAGAGTATCATCGCGTACTTCCCAGAGCTCCGTCTTTCGACATATTGGGTCCCCAGGCGCAAAATACGGCATTTCGGGTCCCGTCTCAAAACAAGAACCGGCAACCTTACTTAGGATTAAGCAATAATTGTGCCAGGGTCGGCTAAAGGGGTAAGAGAGGGCGTATTTGGAGTGTTTTTGCTCGGGAAATAGTGTTTTTCGGCTTATATCGGGGTTTTCCAGCTACAAAGAGATGTCAGGATTCTATACGAGCCGGTGGATTTTCTGACAGCGAGGATGCAGAAATCCAGCAGCTATGGATGGAGAGGCAGAAGGCTGCGGCGGGCAGCGCGGTCAGGGAAACAATTGGGCACGAGCCGCTGGAATTAAAGCAGGCTTGCTTTGTTACGGAACTGCTGCGGGCTGGTGATGAAACGGAGTCGGGATTTCGGCAGGTATTTGTTTTTCGCGGTCCGCTGTGACAAGCAAACGCTTTTCGATGTTGTACTGTTTGACCTTGGCGTATAAGGTTGCTCTGGTTATACCCAATAGAGTAGCGGCACGAGTCTTCTGCCAGCCGGTTTCCTGGAGGGCCCGTGCTATCAGCTCGCGTTCAGCCTTTTCAAGTGAGAAACTTGCTGCGTGATCGGCTGTCAGGCCGTCCGATGACTCATTATCATATTGTGGGCGGTCAATTATAATGCTGCTTAGACCGATTTTGCCCGTGGTTTCGAGCAGTATTGCCCTTTCAATAACATTGCATAATTCACGGACGTTTCCAGGCCAGTCGTGTTTCTGAAGGGCTTCAACAGCCAATTTGGTCAGGGAGGTTATCCTGCCGGCTTTTTCGGGGCATATAGTTGATGTTTTCAAAAAATATTCAGCCAGGAGTTCGATGTCTTCTCTGCGCTCGGATGCTCTAAGAGGGGCGATAGTAATTGGACAGATATTCAGGCGATAATACAGGTCTCGCCGGAAGCGATTGACTCGGATCTGCTTTTGCAGATTGCGATTGCTCGAGGCTACTATCGTGGCGCTGCAAGGTATGGTCTTTATGCCACCGACTTTTCGGAAGGCTTTTTCCTGAAGTACGCGGAGTAACTTTGCCTGCAAATCCACAGGCATTTCGCTTATTTCATCAAGGAAGATTGTGCCGGAGCCCGCCAATTCCAAGAGGCCCGTTTTTTCACGGTCGGCGCCGGTGAAAGAGCCTTTGACATGTCCGAAGAGTTCGCTTTCGAGCAAATTTGCAGTAAGCGCGGCGCAATTTACGGCAATAAACTGTTCGTTCGGATGCCGGAGGAGATGTATTGCCCTGGCGGCCAGTTCCTTGCCTGTTCCTGTTTCTCCAACTATTAAGATGGGGTTACAACGACTGGCGGCGACAAGTTTCATCATTTTAAGCGTGTGCCGGATCGCTTTACTGCGGCCGACAATCTGGGCAGAAGCGGCATAGTCTTCGGCAAAGAAGTCGCTGAGACTTCTTTCGGGGTCGTTGCCTTTAGAGTTATCACTTATTCGACTTACAATTGTCTCGAGTCGGCTGTAATCTTGTTTTCCCTGAAGGTAGTCGAGGGCACCTATTCGTATAAACTCCGCTGCGAGTTCGGCCTGATTCTCGCCATCGCCAACCACTATTACAGGGACATGTATCTGGTTTTTATCGGTCGTATCCAAGAACTGTCGGATATGGTCCGGGCTAAAGCGATTATCAAAAACAAGCAAGTCGGGATTGACCGTCTCGGTGATGTCCAAGGCCTCGGCAAGGTCATCAGCCACGAGTATTTCCTGTGTGATTTGGCGAGCTAATTGTTGGACTTGCTGGCGGTTACTTACGACAACAATTCTACGTAAAGTCATCCTTGTTCTGAGACAATTAGGTTTAAGTGTGTTGGTTTTTAGGTTACGTGAATGCCCAGTAAATCGACAAAAACCTACGACAACTTTAATTTTTTATGGGACGGGCCAATAATGTCACCGGTTTGTCAAGGCAAAGTTGAATTGATTTTTCGCAATAGTTTTATCGGACGCTCCAACCAAACAGGAAGGTAGAAGTTATAAAGGGACGCCGTCATTTCTTATAGGACGTTTCAGTGATACACGGCGCTTTGGAGCAAAAGGATTTTTTTCACGACAACCCCACACCAATTCCGGCAAAAATTTCTGGGAGGGAGGAAAAATTATCCTCTTGTGACGAGTTTTCACGCGGTTGATTTTTGAGATTTAGTCGATGTTTCGGTTTTTCTAACATCTGTTTTGACAGGGGGTTATGCATGGACGAGGTCGGCGTTGATTTTGGTGTGGCACATCAATTGCTGGTTGGCTGAGCGGTTATGTCGGTATGGTTTTGAGAAAAAGATTGGAGAATTTATGAGTTCAGTATCATCGACAGCGGCAGTAAGTAACATGCAGATGGATTATATGAAGCTTCTGGTGACGCAACTGCAGAACCAGAATCCACTGGAACCGCTGGACAACAATGAGATGGCTTCACAGTTGGCGATGTTCTCACAACTGAATCAACTTGAGTCAATGAATTCAAGTTTTGCACAAGTTCTTACGACCACCAACCGCAGCTATGCAAATTCGCTGTTAGGCAAGCGTGTCACTTTTCTGGCGGAAGACAGGATGACCGGCGAACTGGAGAAGACAGCAGGAGTGGTTGACAGCGTTTTTAATGACCCCGTGACAGGTGAAATTCTTCTTGGGGTGACGGCCGGGGAAGGTGAAGAAGCAGAAGAGTATACGCTTGGCTTAGATGCCGTAATACTAATAGAGAACTAAGATAAGATTGTAAGGAGAAACAAAAATGAGTTTTGCATTATCAGCTGGCGTTACCGGGCTGCAGGCCCATCAAAAGATGCTTGATATAGCGGGCAACAACCTTGCCAACGTTAATACCACGGCTTTTAAGTCCAGCCGGATAACGTTTGCCGAGCTTCTGAGCGAAACGATAAAGAAGGCATCGCAGCCGACGTCCGGTATCGGCGGTACGAACCCGCAGCAGATGGGCACCGGCGTTGGAATAGGCGGTATAGCGCCCAATATGTCGCAAGGCAATCTGGTAAATACAGGCAATCCTCTGGACCTGGCGATGGAGGGAGAAGGCTATTATGTGCTAAGCGACGGCGAACAGAGCCTCTATACTCGCGCCGGTGCGTTTGGAGTGGATGCAGCCTCGAATCTGGTTGATCCGGCAACTGGTTATCTTGTTCAGCGTATTGGTTCAACAGGTGAAAGTGACGGTTTTCAGAGTGCAGGCAACAGCAATATTCATGTTCCCTACGATGTGGCGATGGCAGCGAATGCCACGTCAGAGGTAATGGTCTCCGGTAATCTAAGCGCGGACGCGGCATTTGATACACCACAAAGGCAGATACTCAACTCGAACATAGCTTATACCACCAATAACGGTACGACGGCCGATCTGACGACGCAAATTGACCTGCTCGACCAGTATACGGGGACATTGACCTCGGGTACGATTACAATTTCGGGCTATCATCCGGACGGCACGCCATTTGCCGGCGCCGGGACGAGCTTTAGTGTCGACGGCACCACCACCCTGGGGGACTTTGTCGACCATTTGAATAACAACCTTCTTACGGCCTCGACGGCGTCGCTCATCAACGGCAGGATACGAACAACCGATGATACCGGCGGCTACAGCAAGTCAGACATGAATTTTTCATATGCTGGTGACGGGACGCTGGAGACACCGGCATATTTCGAGATACTGACTGTGGGCGGCGAAGAAGTCAAGAGCATCAACATCACGGTTTATGATACTCAGGGCGGCAGGCATGTTCTCTCGGGTGCATTTATCCGGACGGACACGGCCAATACGTGGGACCTGCTTTTGATGTCAATTACCGGTGATATCTACCAGATGGATATGCAAGATCGTCGCATTGACGATATAAGTTTTAACGCGAGCGACGGCTCTTACTTTGGATTAAGCGGTACGGACGACCCGGAGTTTGTAATAACCTTTGGGCATGATACCGCGAATCCCCAAACTATCGGGCTTACGATGGGTACAGTAGGTCAGTTGGACGGCCTGACGCAGTTTGCGGGGAATTCCACCGCGGTAGCAAGAGGACAAGACGGCTATGCAGCAGGCAGGCTTTCTACTGTTTCGGTGGATAATGAAGGCACGGTTATCGGCGCGTTCTCGAACGGCATCAAGAAAGACATCGCCACTTTACAGGTAGCATTATTTCAGAACCCCGCGGCATTAGAGAGCGCCGGCGGCGGCTATTTTAGTCCTTCGGCGAACTCAGGCGAGCCAGTAGCGACACAGGCCATGACCGGCGGTGCCGGCACGATTCATGGCGGGGCACTGGAAAAATCCAATGCAGATGTGGCAACAGAGTTCGTCAATATGATTCAGGCGCAAAACGGCTTCCAGGCCAACGCGAGAACCATTCGAATTGCCAACGAAATATTGCGAGAGTTAACCAATCTTATCAGATAGTAGTTAGTGGCCCCCTTTTGCGTAGTCCCGGAAATGGGACAAGAGGTTTTAAAGGGCCTCCACAAGAGACGCAAATGGGACGTTCATTTGGAAGTTTAAAATGGCAACAGCACCTATAATGACAACATGGTTAAACACGATTTTCTTAGCACTGACGCCAGTGCAGCGGTGGGAGGCCTTAAACAAGCAGTTTAACACCGACTATATGACGGACCGCTGGTTTACTCTGACGTTAGCGGTAATCATAATTGTCGCGACCGTGTTGCTTATTATGGTCAGCTATAAACGAAAGACGGAGGAACGAGCGGTTGCCCAGCAGTTGTTCGGTGAGTATGCGGAGAAAAGGGGTCTGAGCGGACGTGAGCGTCGGGTTCTGGAGGATATAGCACGTCGAGCGGGCCTAAAGCGAAGTGAATCGATTTTCACGATGGGCGGCGCTTTTGACCGTGGGGCCACGAAGATTATAGAAGAAGACCTTGCGCAGGGACAAACATCTGAGCGAATCAGCCGGCGGTTAAAGACCGATTTATCTTTTCTGGCTGAGAAACTTGGTTTTAAAAACCGGACTGGTTCGTCAAAAGACACTGCGGCGAAGTTGAGAAAATTGAGCAGTAGGCAAATCCCAACAGGTAAGAAGTTGTATCTTACGCGGCGCCGGACCCGTATTTCCGATGATATTGAGTCGACGGTTATAGAGAACAATGACATAGGGCTGACAGTTAAGCTCGCAATGCCGCTAAAAATTACAGGGGGCGAGATTTGGCGTGTGCGTTATTACTTTGGTGTGTCGGTTTGGGAGTTTGACACTTCCGTAGCAGGCTGTGATCGGGACCTTTTGGTTTTGAATCACAGTTCCGATGTAAGGTTCATTAATCGGCGTCGTTTCTTGCGTGTACCAGTTAACAAGCCGGCTTTTGTAGCGCGTTTTCCATTCACAAGGCTGTTGCCGTTAAACATTTATAGCGGTGAGGAGGGCTCCGAGGGCAGGCAGGTTTCTGCCGGTGCTTGGGGCCCTCCGGAATTTATTCCGGGGGTAGTCACTGAGTTGGCCGGCCCTGGTTTGCGAATAGAAGCTCCACTTAAAGTAAAGGTGGGAGAGAGAGTTCTGGTGTTGTTTAGGTTGGATGAAGCAAAGGACGAGGATTCAGATTTGCAAAGAGACGAAGGAAGCGAAAGGCCAAAAGTAATAGAAGACACTGGTGAGGTCAGGCACGTCAAAGCAATAGAGAATGGTTTTTCAATAGCAGTTGAGCTGACGGGGCTGCACGACCCAGACATTAACGAACTAATCCGTGCTACGAATGCGGCTTCGGTGAAAGCCGGTGGTAAAGAACAAGATATTGACGATTCGGCGAGCGCGGAACAAAGGGTTGCCGAGTCAACAGCTTTATGAGGGATATTAGATGTCCGGGATAACAGAGCAAGTTCTTCCGAGTATTGATGCGTTGATGCAGGAGTTCTACATCATTACGCACAATCTGGCCAACGTGAGCACGGTCGGATATAAGCGCAGATGCAACGCATTTTCTAGGTCCCTTGAAGCCCAAGGAAGCGATTGGGAGACATATTCGCCGGGCATTATTGAATTGGATTCGGCATTTGATTTTTCCCAAGGGAGTATTACCCAGACGGGCCGAACGCTGGACTTAGCCGTGTACGGTAAGGGACTTTTCGTAATAGAGACACCGGAGGGGCCACTTTACACGCGCAACGGGATGTTTCGCACAAACCCAAACGGACAGATTGTTGATTCCGAGGGTAGAACGGTAGCGGGTGAGGCCGGGCCAATCATGATACCGGCCGGGGTCGGACTGTCGGAACTGAGTGTTGCCAGTGATGGAAGTATCAGTGCCGGCGGTACAGCCATAGGCAGATTCAGTATTGTCGATTTCGGAGCCGACGAGGACAAGCTTGTACCGGCTGGGGCAAACCGCTATCGGATGCCAGAAGAGGGCATAGTGCCGGTTGCTGCCGAGCAGATAGTTGTAAAACAGGGCTATCTGGAGTCATCCAACGTGAAGATGGTCGACGAGCTGGTGGACATGATAATGGTTTCCAGACTCTATGAAGCAAACATGAAGGTCGTCTCATCGCAGTCACAGACTTCCAGTAGTATTATGAGCGTAGCGATGGGTTAGGGACTTCACAGTGTACCTTTGTATTAGTGAGAATTAAGATAAGGAGAACAGTATTATGTTAAGAGCATTTTCCACTGCGGCGACAGGTATGGCGGCTCAACAAATAATGGTGGATGTTATTGCGAATAACCTTGCGAACATCAACACCAATGGCTTCAAGCGAAGCCAGATTGACTTTCATGACTTAGTTTATGAGACGCTGCAAGAGCCCGGTATTGAAATTGCTTCGGGTATAAATACTCCGGGAGGTCTGGAGATAGGAAGCGGAGTTAGGGTCGCGTCTACGGTGAAGGTTTTTAGTCCCGGTGATCTTCAGAGTACCAAGCGGAGTCTTGACATAGCTATTATGGGGGAGGGCTTCCTTCAGGTGAATTTACCAAACGGCGAGCTGAGGTATACCCGTGACGGCGCTTTGCAAATCAATGCCAACGGGGAATTAGTCACGACCACCGGATACAGTATAGAGCCGGCCATAACGATTCCTATTGATGCTACATCCATAGATATTGGAAAGGATGGAGGTGTCAATGTGACCGATTCTACGGGAACACTGTCGGTTGTGGGCTATATTCAGCTAGCGCGTTTTCCTAACCCGCCGGGTCTCTCCAACGAAGGCGATAATCTGCTGGCAGAGACGGAGGCAAGCGGTACGCCGACGACCGGCACGCCTGGGGAAAGCGGTTTTGGAACGATCCAGTCAGGATTTTTGGAAAAATCCAATGTGCAAATGGTAACTGAACTGGTCAACTTGATAACCGCCCAACGGGCATACGAGGTAAACTCCCGCGCAATAAGGGCGGGCGACGATATGCTCCGAACGGCAAACAGCATAGTCAGATAAGGGGCCACTATGAACAGTAAAGCAGTAAGTGTTATTTTAGTTACTTGTCTGGTGACAGTATTTTGGTTTCACGAGACATCGGCAAACAGCGAAAAAACCAGTGAAGGGCAAGATTATACTCTGCAGGTTTATTTGCCGCGGGAAGTCACAATCGAGGAAGAGACTGCGAAGCTGGGTCAGGTCAGCATAATACGCGGTGAAGAATCTCTTGTAGCCAAAGCGAGGGAGATTGCTTTGGGGCGGCTTTCAGTGGCGGGCCAGGAGATTGTTGTCGACAGACAGATGCTTCTGAGCAGATTGGCCTGCAGTGGAATCCCTTCATCCGAAGTGATGTTAACTGGAGCAGAAAAGGTAAGGATAAAACAGCAGCAACACATAATCAGTAGTGACAGATTCGTTGAACAGGCGAGTTTGTTTCTGAAAGGAAAGCTGCCTGCTGACCGGGTCTGTCAACCTGACCCGATACGGACACCCAAAGACTTGGTAGTTCCGGAGACAAGCGAAAGAGTAGAGCTTGTTGCGCGTTTAGTCGCAGGGACAAGAAATCAAAGCAAGGTTCAGATTTCCGTGTTTGCCGACAGCGAGGAGGTCGGGACGCGTGAGGTGGCTTTCCGGCTCAAGTACAAATGCAGAAGAGCAACGGCACTGGTTGATATCCCCGCAGGCGGACTGATCAGTCCTGAGAACATCAAGATAGAAGAGAGTCTATCCGACAATCCGGAGCCAGCCAATTGGCGCGCGCCTTATGGTCTTGTCGCCAAGCGCGGAATTGCGGCCAACACTGTTCTTCGCCCAAGTATGATGGGTCATTTGAAGCCTGATGTTATCGTCAAGCGCAATCAAAATGTCATCATTCGCATGGAGCGACCCGGACTTTCGGTTACCGCCGTTGGAAAAGCGATGCAGAAGGGCAGCGTCGGTGAATATGTAAAAGTCCGAAACGTGGACTCACAACGACTAATTTTGGCAAGAGTCAACGAAGATGGAACTGTGGAACCTGTTTTCTGAAAGGATAGCCCAATGAAAACCAGAGTAGTCTTGATGCTTCTATTTACAGGATTTTTGCTAACCCCAGTCAACTGCTCACATGCAAACTCTATCTGGTCCAAGCGAGGCAAGAACATGAAAGATTTGTATGCCGACGACGTGGCCCGACAGATAGGGGATACGCTGACCATTATAATCACCGAGGCCAGTAAGGTGGACAACAAGGCGAAAAGAGATTTGAAGAAAGAGACTGATAAGTCAATAGTGTTTAACGGAGAAATAGGCAAGTACGTTGATATTGGTGATTTTGGTCTAACCGCGGAATCGACAAATGAGTTAAAGAGCAAGGCTGATTACAAGGACGAGCGCAGCTTTGTAGACCGCGTAAGCGTAGTGGTTGTGGACGTCCTGCCGAACAGGAACCTTGTGGTTATAGGAACTCGCAGCCGTGATATAGCAGGCGACAAGCAGACCATAGAGATGAGCGGTATAGTCAGACCCAGTGATATTGCGTTTGATAACACGGTCAGGAGCGCACAGGTCGCGGACTTTCGTATAGTGAGTAAGAATTCGGGTTACGCGGAACCGTACACCAGACCCGGCTGGTTTGGAAGAATACTTGATATTATTTGGCCGTTTTAAGCAGTTAATACCAAGGCATTATGTTTTTTTGAGAGCGATAGCTTATGAAATCACGCTTGATACTTTTGTCGATACTCGTGTTGAGTTTAGGTAAAGTTGCAGACGGCGAACGGATAAAAGATATCGTCGACATCCAAGGGATACGCAGCAATCCTTTGATGGGAATTGGGCTGGTCATAGGCCTAGACGACACGGGCGACAGCACACTGCCATCACGACAGATGCTAAGCAGTATATTTAGGAACTCAGGGATTTTTCTCTCTCCTGGGGATGTGGCAGGCGGTACTATTGCGGTGGTTATGGTAACAGCAGATTTGGGGGCCTTTGCCCGCGAAGGCTCACGAATTGATGTAGACGTCTCCGCCATAGGTGATGCGGAAAGCCTTCAGGGTGGAATGCTCATAGCTACACCTTTGCAGGGGCTTGACAAGCAAGTATATGCTATAGCCCAGGGAGGGGTTTCAATCGGCGGCTGGGCGGCATCGGGTGACGCGGCTTCGATTACAAAGAACCACCAGACGGTTGGACGAATTCCCAACGGGGCGATAGTTGAAAGGGAAGAGATAGCTACGTTTGTCGAATACATCGCAGGACACAGACTAATCACGCTTAACCTTAGAAACAGCGATTTTTCGACCGCGGAGCGAATCGGCAGGGTCATCAACCAGGCCTATCCGAACAGTACGGCAGTAGCCGATGCGGGTACTATCCAAGTAAACGTGCCGAGTGAAATCAACCAGGCAGGTATCGCCGGTTTTATCGACGATATTACGAAACTCGAAGTAAAGGTTGATGTTCCTGCGGTCGTGGTTATTAACGAACGGACCGGCACCATCGTAGTCGGCGAGAACGTCGGCATATCTGCGGTAGCCATTTCGCAGGGCAGTTTAGTTGTAAGAATCCAGGAGACCGAGATTGTTTCTCAGCCGATTGCTCCTTTCTCCGACGCCGGGACGACAGAAAGGGTTCCGGAGACAACCATAGGGGTCGAAGAACAGGATGGATATCTAATTCCTGTATCGAGAGCAGTTACTGTCTCCGACTTAGCCAATACGCTCAATTCGATAGGGGCGACACCGACGGACCTGATAGCGATATTTAACGCGTTGAAAGAGGCCGGAGCCCTGCAAGCCAAGCTGGTGATAATGTAGGAGAGATTCTGATGGACAGCACGAACCTGATATTAACTCAGCCGGTTTCGCCGCCGATGCCGCTTGAGCATTTGGGCACGGGTCTATCTCCCGAACAAATCAGAAAACCGGACCCCAGTAACATAGAGACTCTTGGCGAAGATAAGAAAATACAAGCGGCCAAAGATTTTGAGTCGGTTCTACTCAATAAGCTGCTGGAGAAGATGGGAGATACTATCGGGGACTGGGGCTTTGACAAGGATGGGGCTTCCAAGCAGGTACACGGGATATTTTGGCTGTACCTGTCCCAGCATATTGCAGACAACGGCGGTTTCGGGTTGTGGAAGGATATATACCAGGCTTTGACCAATTCGGACCAGACGAAGGCAACAACGGAGCTACCGGGCGAGAGTCCCATTTTGTTATAAACTGCAAAGGGCGAGCACGTTGGAACGTATGCAACCAATGACCATTGAAGTAGAAGATAAGGTTGATGAACTGCTGCTTTGTCTGGATAAGGACATTGAGTATGTGAGGGCAAGTTTGTCCCGATTGAATGAGCTGCGCAGTCTGGTTGTAAAGCGTGACGAGACCTCTTTAGGCAGGCTGCTTGAAGGTATCCAGACCGAGTCGGACGGTCACAAAAGCCAAGAAACAAGACGGCAGTCGATAAGAAGAAAATTAGCGATTGCTTTGGGCTGTGGTCCTGAGCAAGTGACCTTGTCCGGACTCGAGGCAGTTTTGCCGGAAGAACAAAAAGCGCAAGTAGCTGAGAGAAAGGCGGAATTAAAAGCATTAATTAAAGAACTTAAGAAGGAACATTTAAGCACGGCATTGCTTTTGTCGGAATGTGCAAGATTCAACCGTCTGCTTTTGAAGAGCATCCTCAACTTTGGCAAGACAGGTACGGTTTACTACGATTGTGACGGTTCCACTAAACGACATAGAGACACAGCTTTTGTAAATCTTCAGTTTTAGATGGACCATTTGGAAGGTAGAGCCAATGGAAATTCAAGAGCTGTTTTCGAATGGAGTTAAGAAATGGATAGCTTCTCCATAGGCCTCAGTGGTCTTGATGCGGCCAAGAAGGCCCTTGATATAATCGGCAACAACGTTGCCAATGCAGCGACTGCCGGATATCACCGCCAGAGGATAGAGCTTTCGCCTGCGTACATGAGCGAGGTGGGTGGAATTCTATTGGGAGGCGGCGTTAATTTTGAGGGTGTTACCAGGCTGATTGACAGTTTTCTGGAGGGTGAGATTCTCCGGCAGCAGTCGTCATTAGGGCAGGTTTCACAGGAGCTTGCGACATTGCGCACCATCGAAAACAGCTTTGGAGAGCTTTCAACAGACAGTGGTTTAAGCAAGGCGATAGATGAATTTTTCAACGCGCTGCAGGACCTGAGCGCTCATCCCGGGGAGGCAATCTGGCAAGGCCAGGCTATCTCGTCAGCTGAGGCCATGGCCATTCGATTCAGAACGATGGGAGAATTCCTTACGACGTTGGAGAGTCAGATTATATTAGAGGCTGGAAATACCGTTGGGCGGATAAACACTTTACTGGGGGAAATTGCCGAACTGAACTTCAAAATAAAAACACTACAAATAGCCGGAGGCCAGGCCAACAACCTGCAGGACCAAAGAGACCAATACATAACAGAGCTGTCAAAGCTGATTGGTGTCCAGACTGTGGATAGAGAATACGGCGTGGTTGATGTGACCATAGGCGGCTTACCCGGAGTGACAGGCAACACTGCAACCGAACTGGAGGTGGGTTTGAATGAAGCGGGCAAATTAGGTGTTACCATCGCAGGCACATTCAACTATCGCACAGACTTGCAGGGCGGGCGGCTCGGTGGATTACTGTCGTTGAAAAACGAGCTTATCTACGAGATTCATGAGGATTTGGATGACTTAGCAAGTGCAATAATACAACAGATAAACCAATACCACGTCCAAGGGGTGGGCTCGGCCGGCTCGTTCACTGAATTGACCGGTTGGACGATGCTGGACGAAGATTTGGCTGATTTTGACCCACCTGTAGTCGACGGCAAGATATATATAAGAGTTGTCAATACGAGTACGGGCGAGATAACACGCAACGAAGTAGATGTTGACGTATCGACCGATACGCTAACGACTTTAGCGACGAAGATTACAGCCATTACAGGGCTGAGCGCTTCGGTGGTCTCCTCACGGCTCAGTATCCAGGCTGATTCGAACTATGAGTTTGATTTTCTACCTGCAGTTTTGCCGGAGCCAACCAACAGTACGTTGACGGGGTCGCCGCCGACTATATCCGTATCCGGCATTTATACGGGCACGAAGAACCAAACCTTTACGTTTACGGTTATAGGAACCGGCTCGGTAGGCAACGGTACCTTGCAGCTTGAGGTGGAAAATGGTGATGGTGAAGTGGTTACTACTCTTAATGTCGGTGCCGGTTACGCAGCAGGTGACAAACTCGACATAGGAAACGGAATCAAAATATCTCTGAGCACAGGGGATTTGAACGACTCTGAGACGTTCGAAGTTGACGCTTTTGGCAGTACAGATACTTCAGGAGCTTTGGCAGCAGCGGGACTTAATACGTTTTTCTCAGGCAACAATGCATTAGATATAGCGGTTTGCTCGGAGATAAGCGCTGAACCCAGGCGTGTGGCGACATCGTTGGGTCCGGATATGACGGACAATGCCAATGCATTAAGAATGGCAGGCTTAGGGGAGCAAGCAATAAGTACTCTTGATGGTCTGGCGCCCGGCGAGTTTTATCGCCAGCTGGTTACGAATCTTGGCCAAACAGTCTCCCTCAAGCAAATGCAAGAGGACAACATCGAGGTTATAGTACAAAATCTCGCCGAACAGCAGGGCGAAATAAGCGGTGTCGACATCAACGACGAAGCTGCCAGGATGCTCGTTTTCGAACAGATGTTCCAAGCGATGGCAAAGTATTTGAACACAGTCTACTCCTCGATACAAACCATTATGGACATAATGTAAACGGGCAAAGTTATTTTTAGAGGGTCTTTATGAGCGGGACATTAGGCAATATTTACAACAATATCAGCTTTGCCTTGCATCTGCACACTGAGGCATTGTCCCGCCTGCAGGAGCAGGCCTCAACCGGCTCACGTGTAAACCGGGTTTCTGACGATTCGTCAAGTGCCTACCAGGTTTTGGGGCTAAATTCCCAGGAAAGGTCACTGGAGAATTATATAGATAACCTTTTGGAGGCCATGAGCACACTTGAGTATTCATCCACGGTTGTTGAGGAAATGACATCATATTTCACTCAGGTGCAGTTGCGTCTAACTCAAATTAGCAGCGGTATCTATGATGAAGAGGCGAGGGCAAGGACTGCAGAGGAAATCAATGACATATTAGAGCAGGCGGTTTTGTTGGCCAATACCCAACGAATGGGCCAGCGCCTTTTTGGCGGAGGCGATACGGCGTCGGCGCCGTATGTCGTGCAACGCACCGACGGAGAAATCACGAGTGTAAGTTACCAAGGCAGTGACGAAAACCGAGACATCGAGGTAGGTCCCGGCGTACAATCCAGCGCTTTCTATGTGGGTGATGAAATCTTTTGTTCGGACGAGCGCAGTGTTCCGATTTTCAGCGGGGGTACCGGTGCCCAGGCCGGCACCGGCACATCGAATGTTACCGGTGCTGTGTGGCTGACGGTAATTCACGACGGCATCAATTACAAGATATCTATCGATGACGGAGCCAGCTATGTAATCGTACCTGTGGGTGGGGACAGCAACCAAGTGGTTACTGATTCACGAACAACAAAGATTCTCTATGTAGACACCACGGGAATAAATAACACCGGCGTCGAGCTGGTACGCGTACCCGGGACTTACGACATATTCAACACGCTTATAACCATTCGGGATGTACTAAGGAACGAAAAGGGGCTTTCCGAGGCTCAATTGCGGGAGCTTCGGGGCAGCCTGTTCGATTCAGTTAAAGAGATAGAGAACCTTTTGGTGCAAAACTCTGTTGTGACGGGGACGAGGATTGGCTTTCTTGATGACCTCCAGCAGAGTTTAGAGCAGATAAAATATCATGCTGAGGATGAGGCTACTCGCCTATCGCAGGCGGACATCGCCCAAGTAGCTATTGAGCTCTCGCGTCGCGAGGTTCTTTATGAGATGTCGCTGTCGGTAGCAGCAAGGATTATGTCTTTGTCACTGCTGGATTATCTTAGATAACTGAGGTTCCTGAAGGCTAAATAGCGTGATCGGGAACATTTGCCTGGATGAGAAGTGAAGCATCAAAGAAAAATCGGGCTTTCGTAATATCCCGCAAATGGGGATATGGGTGGCTGTTTAAGCAACAGGTATGTTTGATATTTATACAGATTTTCCGGTTAGACCGGTGAAATTGCAGACAAGTGCATATTAGGGCTAACGGCACGAAATTTGCACAATGATTGCGTGTGACCGTGTGCCCATAGGTTTGTAAAAGGACCTTGTTTCGTGGACCTGCAAAACGATTTGGTAAACAGAGAAAAAAGCGTTTGGGGCCTTGCTGGCTGGGGATAAAGGAAAATGACAATGGAAACAAGTTCAAATCAGTATCAGAGAGGTTTGGAGTTAGCTGAGGCCGGCAGACACGAGGAAGCTCTTGCCTGCCTTGAGGAGCATCTTCGCACTGCGCCTGGAGATGCACAAGTCCTGAACGACGCAGGGGCGATTCTGCACTGTCTGGGCCGCTCGGATGAAGCCGTCAATCATTTTGTCAGGGCCAAAAGCCTGCAAAGCGACAGTCCTGAAATAATCTGGAATTTGGCGGAAGCATACTTGGCCGTCGGCAGCGCGGATGAAGCCATGCGGCTTTTCGACGATATGGAGCGGATGGGCATATTGAGTGCAGATTTATTGAACAGGACCGCCAACGTCTTTTTGAACCAAGGCGATAAAGGCAACGCTATTGAAATGCTGCTTAATTCGATAGCAACCACACCTGACCAGGAAGTTCTTCCTCCGATGATTGAGGTGATTCGCAGCAAGAGACCAAAGGTGGCCTTCTTCTGCGGATTGAAGGGCGACGTAAAATTCCTAACAGATATCTTTGAATTTACCAAGAGTCGTTTCCCGGTTCAGTTCTTTGAGGGTCAAAGCATCAACGAAATGCACGAGCTGATGAATTGGAGCGATATCTGCTGGTTTGAGTGGTGCACAGATGCGGTTGTGGAAGCGTCGAAATTGCCGAAGGTTTCTAAAAACATTGTCAGGCTTCACCGTTTCGAGGCTTACCACAACTGGCCGAGCCAGGTCCGGTGGGAGAATATCGACACGCTGGTCACTGTCGGCAACTCTTTTGTCAAGGATGCCCTGCTCAGACGAGTACCCGATATCGAGGGCCGCACGCAGCTTATTACGATTCCAAACGGCGTCAACCTTGATAAGTTTAAGTTCGCTCAAAGAGCCCCCGGCAAGAATATCGCCTGTGTGGGCTACTTAAATATGCGAAAGAACCCCATGTTCCTTCTGCAATGTATGCAAAAGCTGCACTACATTGACACCGAATACAAGCTGTTCTTTGGGGGAACTTCGCAAAACCCAATGCTTGAACAATACGTTCGGCACATGGTGGAGGTGCTTGAACTGAAAGATGTAGTGTTTTTTGACGGCTGGCAGGTAGATGTAAGTTCCTGGTTACGTGACAAACACTACATTGTCTCGACCAGCATCGGAGAAAGCCAGGGTATGGGGATTCTGGAAGGGATGGCCTGCGGCTTGAAACCGGTCATACACAACTTTCCCGGTGCGGACCAGATCTTCCCATCGGAGTTTCTATTTAATATCTCTGAAGAATTCTGTGAGCAAATACTTTCAGATAAATACGAACCTCAAAAGTATCGTGGGTTTGTTAAAGAGCACTACCCGCTGAAAAATCAGTTAAGCAAAATCAACGACATTTTTGCGCAATTCGAAGGTGAAATAAATTCTCGACAAAACAGCAAACCTGCGGAGACAGGACCATCCGCAGAGTTTGCTGCTCCGAAGCTCAAGCAGAGTAATGTCGTGTAATTTTTAGTTAACAGAGAAATCCAAATAGTCTTACGATGTTAAAAAACGGCGAAACAAAAATTGGGCCGCTGGTCAGCGTATTGGTCCCGACTTTTAATCGGCCGCGATGTTTGTCCGAAGCTCTGGCCAGTGTTTTGCACCAGAGTCACAGGAACCTGCAGGTTATTGTGGTCAATGACGGCGGAGAAGACGTAAGCGATATCGTTAACTCAGCTGGTGATTCGCGTCTGGTATTTATCAACAGAAAAGAGAACCGGGGCAAGGCGTTTTCGCTGAATGAGGCATTGGCCCGAGCGGAGGGCAAATACGTCGCCTATCTTGACGATGATGATTTGTATTATCCGCACCATATCGAGACGCTGGTCAACGCTCTGGAGAATCAAACAGACTGCCAGGTAGCATACAGCGATTTGTATAAGGCATATTGCAAGGTCATGGCGGACGGCAGCCGACAGGTTTTGAGTAAGGTTGTTGAAGTCAGCCGGGACTTTGATCGTTTCTTTATGCTGTACTTCAACCACGTTCTTCACGTGAGCGTGATGCACAGCAGAGACCTGCTTGAGAAGACGGGAACTTATAATGAGGAACTCAACGTTTTGATAGACTGGGATATGACGCGGCGGCTGGCGTTCTTTTCAGATTCTCACCATGTGCATGAAATTACAGGCGAATTCTACAGTCCTGTCGGTGAATGTGACAGGATTTCGGTGCAGCGACGCAAGGACAAGAGCGATTATCTGAGGAACGTCCTGGCAATACGAACCACAAGGCCGCCGAAGCCCTGGCCGAAAATGAAGGATTTGTCCATCATCTTTGCTGCGGACCGACTGGGCCAACAAGCGGGACAAACAATCGGTTCTATCTGGCGGCATACGTTCTTTCCCTACGAGGTTTATCTGCCACTACCGCAGACGGATTTTGCCAGACTGAACACAGATATGCCAAACATTGTGATTGTACCAGTCAGCTCTATGGCAACCGGGGCTGAGCGGATAGATACAGCTTTAGAAAGATGCAAAGGTGATTACGTTGCGATAGTTCCAAGCGGCTTTGCCGTAGAGGAGATGTGGGTAGAGAACCCGCTGTACGGTCTGCTTAACAGCCAAGTCAGCCGGGAGGGATTTGAACTGGAAGGCTCTACCGATATGCTCTGGGCGGCGGTGGTCAGAAAAGCTGACCTACAGTATGCTCGCAGGAGCTTTCCAAATTTGCCGGTGCGGCAGTCGCTGAGAGCTGCCGGTGTTGTCTTGAGACAGCCAAGTTTTGAAGAGCTGCCTTTCCAGTTTGACATCTTCCTAAAAGAAGCCCGGTCAGTGGAGAAGGACGGGAAATGGGCGGCCGCGGCCCAGATGTATGAGTATATCGCTGAACATCACGAGAACAAGTTGTGGATGAAGAGTCTGGCTGCAAAGGCTTTTTTTAAGAGTGGCGGTCACTCCAGGGCGGCCGAACTTAGCAGTGAAGTCAATCGGCAGCGGCCGACGGTAGATACGCTTCTGTTAGAAGCGAAAGTCAGACGTGAAAAGAAGAGCTTTAATTCGGCGATTGAATTACTCGAAAGGGCAAAACAAACACTCGAAGGAAAAGAATTGTTATGGACATGATAGAAAGAAATATCGTTCAAGAATATGACGCGACGCAGCATTACGAAGTCTTACAGGAACTTGGTGAGTGTTACACCTCTGTCGGCAACCATGCGCAGGCACAGCGCTGCTACGAGAAAGCAGCATTATTAGAGCCCGATGAGCCGGGCCCATACGTTGGGCTTGGGGTGGTTGCCCTGCAAAAGGACCTTCTGGACGATGCTGAGATAGCCTTCAGAGTTGCGTGTCGGCTGGACGTCAATTGTGCCAGGGCCTATGGGGGTCTGGGGTTAGTTGCGCAGCAGAAAGGTGATTACAAAGAAGCTTTTGAGATGTACCTAAAATGCCTGGAGTTGGATAATGATAACCTAACGGCTCTTTTGGGTCTGTTTCAAACCTCCTGCGAGATGGGCTCATTTTCACGAATTATCCACTATCTGGAGGCGTACTTGAATATGCACCCTGGTGATACATCGGTGATGTTTTCTCTGGCGGCGTTATACATGAAAGACGAGCTGTTTGAGCAGTCCAAGAAAATTCTTCTGGATGTTTTGAGTCTGGACCCATCTAACCGCGATGCAGCCGACCTTCTGGAAGAAGTTGAGCATAGTCTGGCTAAAACAAGACAGGTGACTGCGTTTGGCAGTAAGTCGCAAAATGGAACTACAGCGGGGGTTGGGGTCGGATGAGCAACGATAAACAGATATCCGAATTATCATCGAAATTAGATGAGCTACAGAGTCTGGTGGAAAGGCAGATAGAGCTGACCCGGCAAGGTAGCATTAGTGAGGTTGAGGCTTTAAGCGAGCAGGCCGACTCTCTCGCGGGAAAGCTCGTGCAGTCGGGAATTCTGGAATCAGGTGAGTTCAGAAATCGGCGAGAGCGGCTGCAAAAATTATACGAGGACTTACGCCTGGCTGTTACGGTCCAGAAGGCCGACGCCTTTGCGGAGCTCCGCAGGGTTCGCAAAGGCAGGAAGGCTGTAGAAGCTTATCGTAATAATATTTGATTATAAGAAGATGAGTTCTAACAAGGGCGAAATTTTATGCACGGCTACGGTTTGAGTAAGCATGGTAACACACAAGTAGAGGGACGAGTTGTCTGAGATTATAGACATCACGGTTCCTTTGCATGCTGGTACGCCGACGTGGCCTGGAAGCGCGGGAGTCGAGCTTACGCGGACATTGCGGCTGGAGGAGGGAGATTTCTCGAACGCATCCCGGCTGGGGTGCGATGTCCACGTGGGGACACACGTGGATGCTCCGAGGCACTTTATAGATAGCGGCAGTACCGTCGAGAAACTGCCTTTGGAGGTGATGGTCGGAGACGCTTTTGTGGCTTATGTGCCGGAGGTAACGAAGATTACAGCCAGTGTTTTGACTGGTTTGAATCTTCCGGAGGGTACGGAGAGGCTTTTGCTCCGCACGCGCAATTCCGAATTATGGGCCAAAGAGACAAGCGAATTCATGAAGGACTATGCGGCACTAACTGATGACGGTGCTCAATGGGTCGTAGAGCGGGGAATCAGATTGATTGGGGTCGATTACCTATCAGTCCAGTGCTACGGTGACGGTCCGCTAACTCATCAAATCTTACTGCAAGCAGGTGTAGTTATCCTGGAGGGGTTGAATCTGGCTGATATAGAGCCCTGCTGCTATGAGCTGATTTGCCTGCCGCTGAAGCTGGTGGATGCCGATGGGGCACCGGCCAGAGCCGTGCTGCGAAGTATTTCTGAGGCCGGAGAGGGACTATCTGTATCAGGAGGAAGGTCATGAAGGCTCGTGTTGTAGCTTTGGTACCGATGCGTCATGACAGCAAACGGGTGCCCGGCAAGAATTATCGTCCGTTTGCAGGGCGGCCGCTCTACCAACACATCATCAAAAGCCTGCTGGACTGTCCTCTCATTACCAAAGTGATTATCGATACTGACAGTCCGACAATTATGGAAGATGCGTCGGGGCGGTTTCCGGAGATTCGGCTGATTGAAAGACCGAAGAACTTACGGGCCGATACCGTGCCGATGAATGATGTGCTGCTCCATGACGTCACTCAAGTTGAATCTGATTACTACCTCCAAACCCACAGCACTAATCCCTTGTTGAGTACCGAGACCATCACGCGGGCTATTGAGCTGTTTATAGACAAGCATCCGTCTTATGACAGTCTTTTCTCTGTCACCAGGATGCAAAAGCGTCTGTGGGATGCTCAGGGGCAGGCAATTAATCACGATACTAATGTTCTATTGCGTACCCAGGATCTGCAGGCTGTCTATGAGGAGAACTCCTGTATTTATATCCTCAACAAAAGTAGTCTGGAGGCTCGCGGCAATCGTATCGGTGAGCGGCCTTTTATGTTTGAGATAGACCCTGTGGAGGCCTGGGACATTGACGACGAACTGGATTTTCGCGTCGCGGAATTTTTATATCAGCAGCGCGCTACGGTAAGAGTGTAACAATTATGCGTTATAAAGTACTCGTGACAGCTCCTTATATGCAACTGGTGATTGATAGATTTCGCCACATTTTTGAAGCCGAAGATATTGAGCTTATAGTGCCGCCGTTCCAGGAGCGGTTCGAGGAACAAGAGCTGCTCGAACTAGTTGAAGACGTGGACGGGGTTATATGTGGTGACGACCGATTCACGGAACGTGTTCTACGGGCAGCTCCTCAACTGAAGGTCCTGTCGAAGTGGGGGACGGGGATTGATTCAATTGACCATGCTGCCTGCAGGGACTTGGGCGTAGCCGTGTGCAACACCCCCAACGCCTTTAGTAAACCTGTGGCAGATACCGTGTTGGGTTATATCCTAAGCTTTGCCCGTCAGTTGCCCTGGGTGAACCGAACTATGCGACAGGGGACCTGGTCCAAGGTCCATAGCGTTGCGCTGCACGAATGTACGCTTGGTGTAATCGGCGTTGGCAATGTAGGCAAGGAGGTGGTGCGTCGGGCGACAGCGTTCGGCATGCGGGTAGTTGGCAATGACATAGTGGAGATGCCAGTTGGGTTTTTGACCGAGACGGGCATCGAGATGGTGTGGCGGGAGGAACTGCTGCATGAAGCTGATTTTGTCAGTCTGAACTGCACTTTGAATCCGACAAGTTTTCACCTTATGAGCGACGCTGAGTTTGCCCTGATGAAACCGACGGCGGTTGTGATTAACACGTCAAGAGGGCCTGTCATTGACGAGCCAGCCCTGGTCAGGGCATTGCAAGAGAAGCAAATCGCCGGTGCCGCGCTGGATGTGTTTGAGGTTGAGCCGCTTCCGGTCGAGAGTCCATTATTGGCGATGGATAACGTGATGCTGGCCCCGCACAACGCCAATAGCGGCGCTGAAGCGTGGGAAAGAGTACATCAGAATACAATCCGTAATTTATTGGAAGTATTGAAAGGTAAAGTAAAATGGAAACGAGAACAAACGACATGCCGACTGTGTTAGTAACGGGAGCAGCTGGTGGAATCGGAAAGGCAGCTTGTGATGTCTTTTTTGAGGCAGGTTACCGGGTCATCGGGGTCGACCGGCGGCCGACGGAAGGCTTGCCCTACGAGGTGCTGCATTTTGACATCAGCGGTCTGGGCAACGGCGATGCCGCATGTGAATCATTTTACCAGCAGGTTGAAGAGCTTGCCCAAGGCCGGCTGAATGCGCTGGTTAACAACGCGGCCATCCAGATAGTAAAACCCATCGAAGCAATTACCAAGTATGACTGGTCGGAAACTCTGGACACAAATCTGCTGGCGCCATTCTGGCTGATTCAGCGATTTCTGCCGCTGTTGCGGGCCGCCAGAGGCTGTGTAGTCAACATCGCCAGTGTCCACGCCATGGTAACCAAGGCGGAGTTTACCGTTTATGCCACGAGCAAAGGCGCGCTGGTCGCATTGACACGAGCGATGTCGATTGAGCTGGCTCCGGACGTTCGCGTCAATGCGGTGATCCCGGCGGCCACTGACACGCCGATGCTGCGCGACGGGTTCGGGGACAATCTGGAAGGTCTGGAGGTGTTAGGCGATTACCACCCTTTGAAGCGGATTGCCAGACCTGAAGAGGTTGCTCAGATAGTACTTTTCCTTGCCGGTCCGCAGGCGAGCTTTATGACCGGCGCGGCGGTGAGTGTCGATGGCGGCATCGGTGCATGTCTGCATGACCCGGTGGTCGCAAGATAGGAATTAGCAGGGTGGGAGTATTGGAAAGTTTTTACAGGAAGTTGAGTAGGTGCGATCGTGAAGGCTCCGATATATTATAGAAGGTTCAACTACGATAAGGCTTTGATTCCAAACAAGTATTTAGCTTCACTGGAAGACAGTGTGTCTACGATTGAGCAAGCGACAGCAAAGACCGGTTTTACAATCGGTTACCCCGGCTGGAACTTGGTTTATGATATGGTGATTTCTCATTTGCATCCTGAGAAATATAACATCATTCTCGAGACGGGGACAAATCTGGGTTGTACAACGATAATGTTGGCGCAAGCCTTGAAAGACTCAGGCTCTCACGGGAAAGTATATACGGTTGAATTAGACAAGAAAAGCTATGAGATTGCCCTTACCAACTTTGAGAGGGCAGGTGTTTCTGATTTTATCGAAGCCGTCAATGAAAATAGTCACACATTTCTGAAAGATTTTGCAAAAAGGAATTCTTCCATCCGAGTCGCATTTTTGGATGCCTCTCACTTGTTCGATGATGTGATAACAGAGTTTAATGCGATTTTACCTTTGCTTGGTCCGCAGTCTATAGTGCTTTTTGATAATACATATTTAATTGCAGACGATAATGAAGACCAGCGAGTTAACGGAGCGATAAGGGAAATACTAAATCGTCACGGGGGGAATTTGGTCAATTTTGAGACTGTGTCCTGGTACACTCCCGGCCTCGCAGTCTGGCAGAAGTCTCCGTTTGAGCATGTGGATTAACGGTATAAGATGGGTCAAATAGTGAGTGCGGTTGAGACTCAACGCAGGGACCGGATTGTGGGGCTATATTCGCAGGCCCACAATCTGGCGATAGGGGGTGACTATGCACAGGCTTTGGAGCTTTATGACAGAATCATTGCGGATGTGCCGGGGCTTATGCTCGAGACGCCGCAGATAAACTATGAAAGGGCCCTTTGTCTTAAGGCACTGAGACGAATCGAGGAAGCCGAGCAGGCCATACGGTCCTGCCTGAATGTGCGATCTGATGACCAAGAATTTCTGAGGTTTCTTTCCGAAATTCAGTCTTCCAATGAGACTATCGACGCCAGCCGAGAATCAAAAGTTAAACCAGCACCGGCAAGCGTAGAAAAAGCTGAAGAAGCAGACCAACTTTATGTCGAAGTAAGAACGCTACTGCCGTTAGTAGAGCAGGCAGACGTGGAGAGGGCTTTAAGAGCCATCTCTCTGATTGAAGAGCAGATTGTAGGCAGGGCCTGCGGTAGGGTGCGCAATAAGCTCCTGAATTATTTGTCCATTGTGCAATTCGCTCGAGCAACCGGCAGTAAGACCGTTGATAGTATCGAGATCGGGACACTTTTTGGAGGCAGTTGCCTTGCCAAGCTTTTCGCAATGCGTGACCTTGGGGTTGAAGGTAAGGTTGTTTGTATCGACCCAATGTCCGGGTTCTATGACCAAACCCGGGACCCTCAGACAGGTCTCGCGGTCACGGGTGCAGTTTTCTTCGAGAACATTGAGCGGTTTGGTTTTACAAAGGAGGCGGTTGACTTAAGAGAGGTAAAGAGCAGCGACCCGCGGGCGGCAGAAGGCCTGAGAGAAAAGTCTTTCGCAACGCTCTTGATAGATGGTGACCATTCCTATAGAGGCGTTCGCTACGATTGGGAAAATTACTATCGTTTTGTTCAGCCTGGTGGGATTGTATTATTCGATGATTACTCGGAGCCTGAGTGGCCTGATATCACCGTCTTTGCCAACGAACTTATTGATTCTCTACCCGATGGATGGAGAAAGTTAGGGCATTTAGGAACTACTTTGTTGCTCAGCCGACCGCCCAGACGGACAAAGCAGGTTTCCCAAGAGCCCCGCGCTCCTAAAGCTGCTCAGACAAAATTCTTAGCGAGGGCGGGGGCATTAAAGAAAGAGGAGAATTTGTTGGCGATTCTGGACCCGGCCGTTATATCCAGGCGGGTTGATCTGATCGATGAATTAGCCCAATGTGGGATAAATCATCTGACTAAGAGCCCTGCACTTGGCTGGAATTATGTGCTTGACCACGTGTGGATAACTGAGGAAATTGAGCGCTATCTTTCGGAGAATCGGCGCCGTGACTTGACTGTTCTCGATGTTGGCTGTGGACGGACGAAGTTTCATAATTTTTTAGAAAAGAAATTTGGCGTTAATATTATAGGCATTGATCGGCCGCAGGGATACTGTCATCAAGCCAAACTCGAGAATGCCGATTATTATGCTGATTTCCTCGAGTTGGACGTTTTCCCCGAAAATTCAGTCGACATCATCTTTTGGCTTTCAGCTATCGAGCACAACGAGAAGGAAAAAATTCGCCAGCTATTTCAGAAGAGCATGTCCCTGCTTAAAGAGGGAGGGCTGTTTCTCGCGACCTTCGCTATATCCAAGAACACGCATTGGTTTGAGCAGTCTGAGCAAACCAATCTAAGCCTCGAAGACAGCATGAATGTTTTTGAGGAGGCGAAGGTCGATGGAAACTTTGATAAAATACGAGAGAAATACAGGCAGAATTTTCTATTTTTACGGGATAAATACGAGAGGAGGTATGAAAGGTTCGACAGCAGCCACCCGGATTTTGTTGTGGGCGCGGTGAAGAAAATAAAAGCCAAAAGGTGCATCGTTGATTCGCCTACGCAAACCATCACTATTGAGGCGTCCTCGCGATTATCCAATCAGATACGCGAGAAAGTAGAGCGCTGCGGTATTATTCCAAGACAGCAGAAGGCACTGGCGGAGTCTAACCTTCGTTTGGCAGAGTTTAAGGACAAACATCGCGGGCAGCGCTGTGTGATTATCGGCAACGGTCCGAGCCTGAATAAGATGGATTTGTCCTTTCTTAGGAATGAGATTACCTTTGGTATGAACCGGATTTATCTTTTATTTGATAAATGGGATTTCAGGCCGACATATTACGTTTCCGTAAATCCGCTGGTTATCGAGCAGAGTGTTGAACAGATAAACAAGATAACCGCACCGAGATTTCTTACGCTGGAGGGGCTGCCGTTTATAGGTACGGCTGTGGAAAACATATTTATTCAAAGAAGGCCCGGCGGCGCCCATTTTTCCACTGACCCGCGAAAGGGCTGCTGGTGGCCGACAGTAACATACGCCGCGATGCAATTGGCCTACTTTATGGGTTTCAATGAGGTAATCCTGATTGGGGTGGACCACTATTTCAGAACCAAGGGTGCTCCCAATAAGGAAATTGTATCACAGGGCACTGATGAAAATCACTTCCATCCGGATTACTTCGGCAAGGGGGTCCGCTGGCAGCTGCCGGACCTTGAGAAGTCCGAGGTGGCCTACAGACTCGCCAAGCAGGCCTTCGAGGCGGATGGGCGGAGGATTATAGATGCGACGGTAGAGGGTCATCTTACGATTTTCCCCAAGACCGATTATAGAGAAATCTTTTTCCCGGCAGCGCATCCAGTTAAGACTGTTAAAGCCGGTCTAAGTGCCGAACTTGTAGATACTGAGTTTGAAGAATACTTCAGGAACAGAAGTGAAAGCACTGAGCCTCTGGTCACTACAGCATCAGCAAAGTTCAGTCCTCTGGATTCTGCCGAACCGCAGGAACGATATCTTGTCTCAGCTTTAGTCTCAACCTACAACTCAGAGCGTTTCTTTCGAGGCTGCCTGGAAGATTTGGAACATCAGACGATTGCCGATAGGCTGGAGATTATTGTTGTCAACAGTGGTTCACAACAAAATGAAGAGGCGATAGTCAAAGAGTTTCAACAAAAGTATGACAACATCGTTTATATCAAAACCGAGCAGCGTGAGGGGATTTACGCCGCCTGGAACCGGGCCGTTAAAGCCGCTCGAGCAAAATTCATTACCAACGCAAACACCGATGACCAACACCGTGAAGATGCGCTGGAGATAATGGCCAGGACACTACGGGGCAATCCTGATGTTGCTCTTGTTTACGGCGACCAGATATGCACGGATACGCCGAACGGCACCTTTGCCAGTCACCACGCCACCGAGATGGCAAAAAGACCTGATTACAGCAGGGCAAGGCTGCTTTTTGGCTGCTGCGTGGGCTCTCAGCCAATGTGGCGCAAATCACTCCATGACGAGTTAGGTTATTTTGACGAATCGCTCGACTGCGCAGCAGATTGGGACTTCTGGATTCGCATTTCGAGAAAATACAGATTTTTGCGCATACCTGAATTTTTGGGACTCTATTACTACAACAAACAAGGGATTGAACATGGCAGAGAGATTCACAGCCTGTACGAGCGATATATAGTCGGCAGGCGATACGGCACAGAATACATAGCTGTTATTCCATATTATCGGCCAAGTGCGAGCGATCCGTTGGTTTCAGTGATAATGACTGTCTACAATTGTGCTGAGTATATCGGAGAGGCAATCGAAAGTGTCCTGATTCAAAATTATCCGAAATTTGAACTTGTGATCATCAACGATGGTTCCACAGATAATACCAAAGAAGTAATTTCACGTTATGATGATGAGAGAATCAGGTATATCTACCAGGAAAACGGTGGTATGTCCAATGCGCTAAACCGCGCCGTAAGAGAAGCCAAAGGGCAATATATTATGCCTTTAGACTCAGACGATATGATGACACCGGATTTCATTGCTTCGCATCTGCAGGAGTTTAAGAAGCATCCAGAGGCTGATCTTGTGTATAGCGATGTCTTGCTGATTGATTCAAGTAGTAATCCAATAAGGGTGATGAAGAAGCCCGAATATCAGAATCGAAGGCATATGATCAGGGACCTATTCCGGGCCGGGCACCCCATAATACCATTTAGGCTCGGAATAAGAAAGAGCGTTTATGATAAGATAGGACTTTACGATGAAACACTTAGGATAGGTATGGACTATGATATGATCCGCCGTTTCGTAAAGGCTGGCCTGAAGGAACATCACCTGCGGAAAACTTTGCATCTGAGGCGGATTCTGCCGCAGAGTCTCTCCAGGAGTGTGAACATTGACAAAGCCAGGGACCATTTTGAGGTGGTCAAGCGGTTCACAAATACTTTCAGTTATGATGAACTGTTTCCGGATGTCGCGTGGGACAAGATACCTACCAAGCTCAGGCAATTGCATGCCAAGTGCTTAGCTGCTGTGACTTGTCTTGCAATAGGACAGGCTTACGTAAAAAATAATTCGCTCAACTATGCCAGAACGGCCTTTGGGCTGGCCTGCTCGGAGCTAAATAGCTGTCTCCAGACGGACCCGGGGAACATGCGGGTCCGGCAGTTGCTGAAAAAGAGCGAGTTTGCGCGGTCCAGGTGCTCGGAGTCAGCGCCGCAGGCTGCTTGCTAAAAATGTGGATATTCTATGCGAATACAAGACGATTGGTTAAGTAACGAGTGCTGTTTAACGATAATAAACTTAATTGGAGCGCGCATTGGGCGTACTTAGAGGTTCCAGTGGCTGAGACACGATACAACACGGACGCTGTAAAGGCGTGAAAGTTTAAGCGAAAAGGCAAATAAAAATGGCAACTTTACGTCTTCCGGGTCTTTTAACAGGTATTGACACAACCACGCTTATCAGCCAGCTAATGGCTGTCCAGCGCCGCACACTGAACACGTACGAAGAGCGCATAAGCCTCTGGGAGCAGAGACAAACCGCCCTTAGTACCTTAGAGAGCAAGCTCAGCACGTTGCGAAGCTCAATTCGTGCTCTCTCCGACGCCGATGAACTCCGCGCCTTTAACGTTGCGTCCAGCGACAGTGATATATTGACCGCTGAAGCGTCTTACAACGCCTTTGAAGGTAATCACACAGTCATAATCAATCGGTTAGCCACCGCCGAGCGATCGGTTCACACGAACGGGCTCGAATACGCCGAGGATTATGTCGGGGCGGGAACCTTTATTTACTCATATAACCACAAGGAAACGGTTCTGACGACCACGTCTGAGACAACACTCGAGGATTTCGCCGGCTTAATCAATAACGATGCAAACAACCCCGGCGTTACTGCAAGTCTGCTATACTTTAACGACGCCTACCATCTGGTGCTAAATGGCAATGACGCCGGTTCCGATTATGAAATCTCAATCAATGCAAGCAGCACGAAGGTCTGGCAGGCAGATTCAGCTTTCACTGTTGACAGTGACAACGCTACACTTAGTACGAAAATAACAGACCTCGACCAATTCGGAGCAAATCCGCTGGAAGGGGGCGAAGTAATTGAAATAACTGGCACCGACCATGATGGCAATCCAATAACCCAGGTGGACCTTAGCATCACCAGTAACACTAAACTCAGTCATCTTATCGCTGAGATTAACGACGCCTTTGACGGAATTGCCAAAGCAACCCTTGAAAATGGCGAGATTATTTTGACCGACGACACTGCTGGCACAAGTAGTCTTTCAATTACTTTGACATACAACGCGAACGGCTCGGCTGCAACATTGACTTTGCCTACCATGGCCGTTGAGACAGAAGGCGGCTCAACAACAGCGGACCTTACTGGTTTTGCACAAGCTGATTTTATCGAAAGTCAATCAGCTCAGGATAGCGAAATAAGGGTTGACGGCTACCCCACCCCACAGTCAGGAATTGCCGAGGAACAAACGTTGACTCCCACCACGACGGCGAGCAGTGGTACCTTCACCTTGACTTATGATGGAGAAACGACTGCCGCCATTAGCTATAATGCTACAACCAACGCAATTCAATCTGCGCTTGAGGCGTTGTCAAACGTAAATCCCGGCGACATAACGGTGGGTGGTACGGGGCTGAACCAGGCTGGTGCTACGACATTTACGTTCCGCGATACTGCGGGTGATGTTAACATGATTTCAATTGATTCCAGTAACCTGACTCCCAGCGACTCTTCGAATTACGTGTTTGCCGAACAGACAAAAGGCAACAACTATGGCTGGATCAGAAGAAGCTCTAATACTGTAGATGATGTCATTTATGGTGTCGCGCTGCATCTTCATGATACGACTGATACAAGCGGGGAAGAAATCACGCTGACCAGAGATATCGAGACGGTCAAAGAGAAACTAAGTTCTATGGTTGATGCCTACAATCTTGTCGTTACCTATATTGAGGAGGTCGCCGGCTACGATGATGTCTCGGAAACCAGAGGTGTGTTAACGGGTGATTACGTTGTTTCGACCATAAAGACGCTGCTTCGCGACCCTCTCGTGGCCCAGACCAGCGGATTCATACAGGATATCGACAGCTTTCTTATGCCCGGCCAGATCGGCCTTGAGCTCGATAGGGACGGCATATTGAGCCTGGACACAAATGTCTTTGACGAGGCGATAGCTGAAGACTACATGGATGTCCTGGCCCTGCTAGGAGCGGACAAGACGGGCAGCAGTGACAGCAATACCATTGAGTTTTACGGGGCCAGCAGCAATTATACCACGGCGGGCACTTACGATGTTGAGGTAGTAGTGAGCGCCGGCGCTATCACCAGTGCAAAAATCAAGCTCTCAAGCGAATCCACGTACCGTACCGCAACGTACAGCGGCAACATCGTTACAGGCGACAGCACCTTCGACGACAACGGTGACCCTGTGTACCCGGAGAACGGCCTGCAGCTCAGCGTCGACTTAAGTCAGAACGGTACTTTCACTGCCACTGTCAGGGTAAAGCAGGGCTTTGCCGGGGCGATAGAGGACGTTCTGGGCAGAATCCTCAAGGCAGCAACAGGTACGATGGACATAGACCAGGAGCATGTTGCGGACCAAATAGAATATCTCGAGGACAAAATTGAGCTTGAAGAATACCGCCTGACTGAAAGGGAAGCCAGATTGGTAGCTCGATTTGCCCGTCTTGAGAGGACCCTGGCCCTGCTGCAAAACCAGATGGCGGCCTTAGGCTTCGGCTACACACAGAGCTAACATCAACTCAAAAAACACTCTTATAGAAGTTAACGCAGCTCTGCAAAGATCTCCGCCGGCTGCAGGATTTTACAGCCGCAGCTATTCAAGAGTTCGTAGAAATCACTCATATGACAGCTTTCAACTTCATCCACCAGCTCGGACTCCGCGCCGAAGAGCATCGCCGCCTGGACGCAAGCGGCAATTCCGTCCAAATCAGCCAATCGCCCCATGTCCGGAGCATAGACAACCACTCTGTCGTACCGGTTTTCAAGGCTGGCAAGAGCTTTCTTTATATTCACGGGCTCGTGGTTCTCGCTGTCTTTGTCAGTATTGGTCAGACGGGACGCCGACCAGACCCAGAGATTGTTGATACCGGTCGGACTCTCCGTTGTAACTGCTTCTCGGTAAACCGCGTCGTCGGCGCCCTTAGGATTAATGTCAAAGACGCTTGATATTGCGTCTCTCTTCAGGTCAAAATCAATCAGCAAACATCGCTGACCTTTCCGTGCCAGACGTATTGCAATATTGACAGGTACTGTTACGGGCAGCTCCTTGGCACTTTCAGCCGCCATCAATATCGTTTTCGCATCATCGCCTGATTTGCTCTCGATTAACTCCGTGATGGTACCGTAATAATCGCCATCATCAGCGGCCTTCCAGAGGTATGGGCTGGGTTCGAAAACACACTCTATTTCGCTTGTGAGCAAGTCGTGTCTAAGAGCTTTGGTAGACGAGGGCACCGTCTGACTAAAGTCATCTTTTCCATTTTCCATACACTGGGACCCATCTAACCATCCGAGATCCTCGGCAGTTGCCTGGGCTTGAATAGCCACTACGGCATTGCCATACTGCGATTCCGCAGCCGGAGGGGACGGCACTTCGCTGGAAACTACCTTAACTCTTTCGGTAGCTTTTCCCCTGCCAAACTGACCGTTAGCCGCACACGGCACATAGGTTTTTCGGACAAGATATTTGCACGCCATTGCAGCAAGCAAAGCGGATATCTGCGTTATCATTCCCGCGCCCAAAGTCGCGTGTATCTTTAAGTGGCCGTTTTGCAATCCTTCGTAAAGCGAGTATCCTGCCGACATTTGCGCGGCTGCCGGTGGTCCTTGCGCAGTGGCTATCGAAGCGACGATATCAACAACGACAATCATAAGCTCGATAACAGCAGCGCACAGTATGAATTTGGCGGCGCCGGTCATTGCGACAAAAAAGCCGGTCTCACGAGCGATTCCATCTCTCAGCCGAATGGCCTGGCTGTGGTCGATAAGTCCGGTGTTGAGGTCGTTGTCAATACTGATTTGCCTGGCGGGGACAATATCTGCGACAAACTCTTCGGTAGTATGGCTGATGCTTTTGGCGGCCTTGGAAATGGTTCCAAATATAACCACAGTAAGTACGCCAAGGGCCAGGATTGTAAATACAAAATTGTCCCTAACAAAGATGCCCCCAAAAAAACCTATGATTGTCCCGGCACTACCTTGCGAGAGTATCAATTTGCTGCCGGCCACACTCAAGGCCATACGCAACATCGCGGCCAGCACAATTAGCAGCGGAAAGCCCGACACCTCCACGGCTCTGCGTGCTGAAAAAGTAATTATCAACACAGCTATGGTTAAAGACAGACTAAAGATTAAAAGCACATCGAAAATACGATCCGACAGCGGCAGTAAAAGCCCGGCTGTAATTGTGGCCACGCCTGCTATTAAAAGGGTACGGGTTCGCATTAGTTGTGTCTGGCAAGTTCTGTCCGCGTCCTTTTCTGCGTCCGGAAATGGCCAGAATGGCACCCAATTACCCTCTCTTTTCGAATTTGATTCACAGGACACGGACATTTTTCAACTCTTAATTGAAAACCAACAATACAACTTTTTCCTCGTTACATTTCTTACTTTCTATGCCGCAGCCGATAGATCATGGCCAACACCTCTGCTACTGCCACGTAAAGTGTCTGAGGTATAGCACCGCCAAGCTTTACCGTTGAATATATTGTTCTGGCCAATTCCGGTTTTCTTACTATAGGCACACCATAAGCCCTCGCGATTTCTCTGATCTTTTCTGCCATGTTGTCGGCCCCTTTGGCCACCATGACAGGCGACTCCATCGTCTTAGGTTCATAACGCAGTGCGACAGCAACGTGTGTTGGGTTTACCAGAACCACACTGGCCTTGGGCACTTCCTGCAGCATCCGTCTGGCGGCCATCTCAAATTGAATCTTCCGGACCCTGCGTTTGACCTCAGGGGAACCTTCTACTTCCTTACGCTCTTCTTTTACTTCCTGACGCGTCATCTTCAGGTCCTGAATGTATTTCCACTTCTGGTAAATAGTATCCGCTATCCCTATAACCAGCAGCGCAATGCAAATGCGTATCATCAGGCCCAATATTATCTTTGCGATGGCCCCGAGCATCTGCGCAGACCAGGCCCATCGAAGAGCAGCAAGAGCGTCGAGTTTGCTATGAATATACAGCCAGACGATAATTCCAACAAAAAACAGTTTTAGTATGGATGTTAAAAGATCAACCATGGACTTCGCATTTACCAACCTTCCCAATCCTGTTACCGGATTCAGCTGACTGAACTGTAATCTAACGGCTGCAGGTGCAAAGTTTGGGCCGCCGACAGCGATGCCGGCTAAAACAGCTCCTATAAAAAGTGCCGCAAAAACAGGGCACATCAAGGCTATCGAGCTCATGATTTTAGCGCCGAAAAAGTCCATAAATGCCTTGCTGTCAGTAAAAACTGAAGTACCGCATGACATACCCTGCTTCATTTGTATTGTAAACCACTGCACCAGCTTCGGTGCCAGCAAGGTAACCATAGCCGTCAGCACCACAATCGACACAACCGAGGCTATTTCGCGGCTCTGCGGCACTTGTCCTTTTTGCCTGGCTTTCTGTAGTCTTCTCGGTGTTGGCTGTTCTGTCTTTTCGGTGGCTGGCTTATCCGGCATTATCTGTCTCTATCAGAACAAAAACCAAATTCAAAACCTGCTCTCAGGTTCCCACTTCCAGCGGGTCGACTTTCCGAAGTATACAACAGATACGTCCCGTCATTGCGGCCAAGTCCTTACAGGGGCAGTAGCTTGCCCATCAACTCGGCAAATTCAGCTACAAATCCGTTAATAAACGGCAAAAATATCGCTGCCATTAATAGCCCCAGGCCCACACGCAACGGCAAACTGATAAATAGAATATTCATTTCAGGAACAATCCGCGCCAGCACGGCTAATATGACCATTAACAGCAAAAAAGCCGCTAACATCGGGGCAGCCAATCTTAAACCCGCGATGAACATTGTTGCGCCGGCTTGGATTGTTCCACCGGCCAGGAGCTGTATCGTTGGGATACGGCCCGGTGGGAATGTCTCGTAACTTCGTGAGATGGTCAAGAGGAACATATGGTGACCGTTGGCACTGAGAAACAGAACTGTAAATATCATCTCCATAAGCATGCCGAGCGGTTGAGCTCTCTCTCCGGTCAACGGATCCAGGATATTAGCCATCGCCAAACCCATCTGCCGTTCGACAATCCGTCCGCTAAATTTGACCGTAGAAAATATGAGGGTGGCGACCAACCCGAGAGCCAATCCATAGGTCGCCTCATTGGCCGTTAACAATATAGCCTCCAGCACCGAGACCTGCTTAGGGTCGATGGGCACAGGCGTTATCATCGTAAAGAAAACCGTCATCAGCACCGTTACCGCAACCTTGATTCTGACCGGAATGCTTTTCCAGCCGAAAACAGGAAGCACCATAAAGAATGCCGAAATCCTTGTCAGGACCATCACAAAGCCGAGCAGTTTTTCAATCATCAACTCTGGGCCCCATTTGCGACACGTCGCGATATGGGAGCCCCTCCGTAAAGTCAGTGCCCAATATTCTGGATGTGGCCGAAAATTTCGTTGGCAAATCTAAGTATCACACTCAAGCCCCAGCCGCCGCAGATTAGCACCATGGCACCTACAGCCAACAGCTTGGGAACTATCGTCAAACTCATATCGCGTATGGAAGTCACCGCCTGAAAAAGTGTCACGGTTACCCCAACCGCCATGCAAGTCAGCAGAATCGGTGCAGCTAAAAGCAAAGCCGTCTCAAGTGTATGACGGCCCAGATAAAGAACGAAAGTACTGTCCATATGTTAATCCTTGCAAAAGATTGGCAACTTACCTGAAGCCCATGCTGAGACTCTTGGCCAACAAGCCCCATCCGTCAACAAGGATGAATAATATCAGCTTGAAAGGCAGGGAAATCATCACGGGCGGCAGCATCATCATGCCAGCACTGAGCAAAACACTTGCAATAACCATATCCACCAGCAGGAAAGGAATGAACAATAGGCAGCCTATCTCAAACGCTGTGCGAAATTCGCTGATGATAAATGCCGGGATAACAATATGCAGACCCGTCTTCATTGGACTTCCAGGGCGTTCTATCCTGGCCATCTGTACAAAAAGGGCCAAATCGGCTTCTCTGCATTGACGGAGCATAAATTCCTTCAGACAATCGCCGGCCCTGGTCCCCGCCTCCTGGAAACCAATCTCGTCCGCAAGATAAGGCTGGATTGAGGTTCCGTTGATCTTCGAAAATGTAGGAGTCATCGTATATAATGTCAGGAACAGCGCTAAACCTATAATGGCAACGGTGGGCGGTATGGTCTGGGTGGTCAGGGCGCGGCGAACAAAAGCCAAAACAATGACTATTCGCGTAAAAGACGTCATCATTACCAAAAGGCTTGGTAAAATCGCCAGGCCGCTGAAGATTATCACTAACTTGACAGGTGTCGACCAGTCTCTTGCCTCGGCCTCTGTAGTCGTCGCCTTATCTACGAGTGTCATCAAATCGCCAATGCTTGGAACAGCGTTTTCAGGTGTGTTTGAGGGGTTATCGTCGCCCTGCATCGGCATTTCAATTTGTGGAAACGTATCGTTAGCCTGAGCAAAAGACAGCCGGGCCGTTGTAAAGACAACAATCACAAAAAACAGCATTCTAACGAGCTTAGGGGGCATTTATACTCCTATATTGCCAATCTGTTGCGATGATAAATCTATTTCAGAGAAGGCTTCGTGTATATCAGCTAACTTCGTGATGCTCTCGTTTGTGCTGCCTATAAGGAGTCGTTGATTACCTATCTCCAGCAGGTGCAACGACTTGCGCTGGCCGAGGTGGACGGTTTCAATAACGCGAATCTGCCTGCCCGGCAGGTTGGTAATCTTCGGCAGCAGCCTCTTTGAAGCATAAATAGCGGCTACACCGAGAACAATTACGAGCAAAACCGACACCATCAATTTGAAGAACAGTTCCCGGGTATTAAGGCTGTCAGGGCCTTTCGTTATAAAATTAGGATCTTTTGCAAAAATGGGATTTTGGCTTTCAAACGATGGTTTTGCGGCTTCCGGGGGTGTTGATTGGGCGCGGCACACCGCCAGCACGCCGCCGCACAACGCAACTGCCGCCAAAAACGCAACGATTTTTTTCTTATGTCGTGCCACGCTGTAAAATGCACCAAATATAGTTTTTGGGCTTCCTTACGGTTACTTGATGAGCAAATAGCGTGCCGGAGGGTAAAAATGGGCCTCAACACGCTATTAGGGGCGATTTTGTGTGCTAAAGATAGCTAAAGAATACGACAAATTGTTGAAAAACTTGACAAGTTTGGGTCAAACCTTCTTAAAACGACCGAAAAATCACGCTGAAACACCAAAGAATATACACAGGGGCCCAACATCTAATCTTTAGCCCTCAGGACCGCGATTAGAATCTGTGATTGCTTGTAAATCGGGCTATCCTGGTCCACCCAATGGCCTCCAGGGCCGGCTCCCCACGAATAAACAGGCCATTCGGCCGGCACGTATTCGGTTCGGGAAGGAGTTCCGGAAGATAAGATACCCCGGAGGAAATCCGCAACCGCCTGGGCTCGCTCGGCCGAGAGTATCCACTGCTGTTTCTCAGTTGTACCATCAGAAGCCAGACCGAGCACGTAGAGCTTGGTACCCTGGGAGCCCGGACCCTGTTGTAAATCAAAAGCAAATTTGGTTAAGAATCTCTTAGCTGCTTCATCCAGGGTCACATCCCCCGGCGGAAAGCGAATGTTGGTCACTGAAAAATTGGCCTTTTTTGCCACTATCTGTGAAGGCATAGCTGTCATCGAGCGGTCAACCCCTTTAAAAATCCGGCGCAGCTCCTCTTGCTTTGCATCTATGGTCCTGCCTTCAAACTGCCTGTCGGGTGTGCCTATGAAATATTTGATTTTGATGTGTCCGAAGTCGAGGCCGGGCTTTTTGCCGGCAAAGATTCCGAGGCCGAGGCGTCTAATGGAGACCAAGAAGGATTCGCGGCCGGCGTGAAACAGGCCGTCGTCGGGAACCTCTGCCAGGCTGAGCAGCATCACAAAGAACGTCAGTAACAGCGTCACCATATCTGAAAAAGTGACTATGTAGGCCGGGACCTTAGGAATCCCCCCAAAAATTGCCTGGCGCTTATAGCTCAATTGTAAATACTCCGTTCGAGTAAAACGATTTCAAGTCTGCGCTGCGGTCTGGTCCTGCTGCTTGCGAGGTCTTCCTGAGCCAGGGTGCTTGCGGCCGAGATGCTGAACTGCTTTTTGTCGAGGCCGTGTTTTGTTGCGAGGTAGTCTAACACCGCCCAGGCGCGCGGCAGGCCGAAGCTGTCGCTGTCCTCTTGGCCCTCTGGTCCATTTTCGCTGATAACCACCCGGCTGGGCAGTTCTTTTAAGAACGACGCCATATTGGTCAGAGTCCTGCGTCCGGCAAATGAAACGGCGGTCCCTTTGCCCCAGAAGACATTTTCGGAGGGGATTACAAATACTCTGCGGCTGTGAAAATCCAGAGGTTCTGTCTCCTGCTTTAAGTTGTCCTCCCACCCCGCCGCCAGAGCAGGCTTCTCGCTGCCGGCATCAAGGTCTGCCGTAGGGACAACCTGGTCCGGAGGCGCCAGCAGGGCATCTTTATTTCTCTCGGTCGGCGGACTGACGCCGGGCAGGGCCTTACAGAATATTATCCTTAATTTCGTGAAAACATGTTCGTCGAAAGAGGAGAAACTCAGAAGCAGCACGAAGAAGGTCAGAAGCAGTGTCATACAGTCGCTGAAAGTTACCATCCACTCCGGCGCACCGGGGGACTCGTCCGGTTCCGCCTGTTTTCTTTTGTGCGACATTATATGGTAGCCTTTACTTCTTCCCGCCTGCCCTGGGAAATAAACGCCTGCATTTTTTCCCGAACAGTGGTCGGATTATCACCTTCCGCAATAGCACAAACCCCTTCTACAATCATTTCCTTTGAGGTCGTCTCTGCTTTGGAGTAGATGCCGAGTTTTCCCGCCAGCGGGATAAAGATGAGATTGGCGGCCAGTGCGCCATAAAAAGTGGTAAGCAGAGCTACGGCCATTCCCGCGCCGATGGAGTCGGGCGACTCGAGGTTTCTGAGCATCTGGACCAAGCCAATGAGTGTGCCAATCATTCCAAAAGCAGGGCAGGCTGCGCCCATGAACTCGAGGATTTTCTTGCCGGTTGAATGTCGCTCCTGAAGGTACTGAATTTCCAGAGACAAAAGGTCACGAATCATTTCGGTATCCTGTCCGTCTACGAGCATTTGCAGGCCCTTGACGAAAAACAAATCCCTGATGGAGGGAATTTCCTGCTCGAGAGCCAGTGCGCCGTCGCGTCTGTTGATGGCGGCGAAGTTAACCATTTTTTGAATCAGCTCCGACTGCGATGGTACCTTGGTCACCACGGTCTTCCTGACAATCGAGAATATTGCCAAAAGCTGAGGCAGCGAAAAATGTATCAGCGTAGCGCAGAGCATCCCCCCCATGGTAATCGCCATTGATGGCAGATGGATAAATACCTGCCAGCCGCCCCCGACAACAATGGCGCTTGTTATAACGAAAAAACCAAGAAGTATTCCTATTATTGTTGCAACATCCATGAAGCTACTTTTCTTCGACTATTCGTTTTAACCTTTGACAAAAAACAGCTGTGAGCTTGGGCTCGGAACCGACTAACTCGGCCAATAATTTTGCTTTTGTCCTTTCGGACATATAGTGCAGAATTTTGACGGCGTCATCGAGGTTACTGCCCCCGAGCCGGCCATCCTGCGTTCGGCTCATATTAGTCAATATTTTGCCGGCGCTGGCCGAATCCATTTTATCGTAAGCAGCCGCCATCGATATCAGGTTGTTCTTTTCGGCCCTGGCGACTTCAACTCTGCTTTTGCGCAGTTTCTCTTGCTGCTCTTTCAGGCTGGAAACAGCTGAAGCAAGTTCGACTCTCAGATTATTGAGCTCATCGATATCCTTCTTTAACATCTCCTGAGCAACCTGCAGCCTCTGCTCACGCGTCTGAAGGCCTTGCAGCTGATCGTCATAGTCTCGTATCTTTTCCCGGACCTCATGAATGAGACTCTTTAGTTGCTTCTCCGTCATAGCTTTTCTCGTCTTTTCATCACCGAGGCCGACGTGGCTCATCGTGCCTGCTGTTGGTTGTGGCAGTTCCAGCTCAGTTTCATGACCGGCAAGCATTGACTCATTTAACCGGCTGCTTTGGCTCTCTGGAGCGGGTTTAGTAAGCCATGCAAAGACAAAGGCCCCTCCAAAGCTTACAAGCCCCACAGCCGCTGTTATTATTATTCTCTTTTTACTCACTGCTCTATCTCCTTATACCGCTCTGTTATTACGATTCTATTTCAATGGCAATGCTCAACGTTCAACGCTGCCAGTCCTGTCTTTCCGCATTAGCTTTCGTGCAAAACCAACGGTAGCTGTCTCGTCCAAATCTTTCTGCTCAAGTTTCTCTTGTTGGCTTGTAAATCGCCTCTTTGCTTCAGCTCGCAATTTATCCAAACCTTCTTTGAACCTCTTGATGCTTAGGACCTCAGCAATTTTCTTCATCTGGTCTGATTCCAGTTCGGTAGCCTTGTTTTTAAGTGTTTTTATGAGCTGGTCGTTTGTTGCCGAACATTTCAGAAAGAACTCTTGCTCGCCTAATCGCTTCTGAGGGTGTTTGCAGGTTATATCCAAGATTATATCTTCCAATACCCTCTTCTGCATAAGCAGCTCCCCGCGTGTCTGGGCCAGCTTTTCGGTAACTTTGAGCAATTCTGTTTTCTTTGTTTGTTCCTCCTTTGTTTTTATGTCAAGAACACGCTGCAAACGCCATACAAATCGTTTCATTTATCTTCGAACTCTTAATGCTTAACAGATGCGCCAGGGACCCTTTGCTTGGTTTGGGAACCCAACAACTGGTCCCACGATTGGGTAATAGCACTTAATCGCCCAACGGTCTCTGCGAAGTCGGTTCTGTCTCTAATAGGCTGGATGAGAAAACTGTTTATTCGGTCAATCAAAGCAATCGCTCCGTCGATACGCCGATTGCTGCCCGGCGAAAATGCGCCGATGTTTATTAAATCTTCAGCATCGATATAGGTTGCGTATATTTCCTTGAGCTTCCGTGCGGCAGATTTGTGCCCTTCGCTCGTCACCGCGGGCATCAGCCGGCTTATGCTCGCCAAAATATCCACGGCGGGGTAATGTGCGCGGTCAGCCAATTTTCTTGATAGAACTATATGACCATCAAGCAGGCTACGGGAACTGTCAGCCACCGGGTCGGTCAAATCATCGTTCTCGACCAGCACCGTCAGAATGCCTGTGATACTGCCATTCTCGGCGCATCCCAGACGTTCGATGAGTCTCGGCATCAGTGAAAATACGCTCGGACAGTAGCCCTTGGTTGCCGGTGGCTCTCCCGCAGCGATGCCTATCTGACGCTGGGCCTGGGCAAAACGCGTAAGCGAGTCCATCATAAATAAGACATTGGTGCCCTTGTCCCTGAAATATTCGGCAATGGTGACAGCCACAAACGCCGCCTTAACCCGCTGAAGGGGCGGCGAATCCGATGAAGCAACCACAACCACGCTACGAGCCAGACCTTCTGCGCCCAGGTCCTCTTCGAGAAACTCGCGAACCTCTCGCCCACGTTCGCCTATCAACGCCACAACATTGACTGCTGCTTCACTCGAATTGGCAATATCACCAAGAAGCACACTCTTGCCCACGCCACTGCCCGAGAATATACCTACTCGCTGTCCTTTCCCGCAGGTTAGCAGTCCATCTATTGACCTGATTCCCAAAGCCAGCGGCTTGGTAATTTTTCCGCGGCTCAAAGGTGGCGGACTACTTGCATCTAATGGCTTTTTATCCTTCCCTGTTAAAGGTCCTTTACCATCAATGGGCTCTCCCAATCCGTTTATTACTCTGCCGAGGACACTTTCGCTCAGCGTAATATAGCGCGGAGTAGTTCGGGAAGTCACCGTATCTCCCGGGGATATACCCTCTATATGCTCTAAGGGCAGAAGGATAAGCCTGTCTTCCCGAAAACCGACCACTTCGGCCACTACACGCCGGCCGTCGCGGAGATGGATGCCGCAAAGCTCAGCCAGACTCAATATTGGGCCGTTAGATTCAACCGTCAAACCCGACACTCGCACGACAGAACCCTTGCAGTATAACAAATTCACCTCACGCAGAGCTGAGTTTAACCGCTCAAAATCAAGCGAATAATTTTTGATTTCACTTAATGACATAGATTATTCCGCCTTTTGAAGCGCCTTTGCAATTTGCTCCAAGTGGTCATCAATCAGTGATTCAATTATCCCCTTTGGAGTCTCAAGCATGCACTCCGCCCGCCCGATATTTGGGTCAGCAACAAATTTTAAACCGACCAAGGTACCGCTGGCATTGTCTTGTTGTAACTTTTGACACTGGGTCAGGTCTTCCGGATTCAAGTGCACAACAACATCATGATGCGTGGGAGCATTCTTAAGTGACTCATTGACAATTGATTCTATCTCGTAATCCCCTTCCTGGACTTTTTGCACTAATATTTTTCTGGCGATTTCCACTGAAAGTTTGGCTATTTCCTCCCTATGTTCGGCGAACGCCTGTTCACAAAAATGGTTGAGCTTGGCGACCAGACTTTCCAGTGCCTGGCAAAGCTGTGAAAACTTCACTTTCTGGGGTCCAGATTCCAACTCCAAGCCGGCTTGTCCGGCATTGGCCGGTGAACCTGCCTGACCGCAACCGTCCAAGATTGCCGCCGAGGCAATCGGTTTGACAAGATTAACTGCAATCGTCCCGGACATCTTTCTACCGCTCCACTCGCCTGAGTGTGCCTGCTTCGTTAGCCTCGCGCAGAGGATTGACAACTTCCTCCCTGGCATCAAGTATCTCTTTTTCCAAAGGTTCCTGCATAAGTGACATCTCCTCGTCCACAGTGGCGGCTGCACGCTCGGATATGTTCGAGCGTATCTTTTGCACAATCTCCTCACTTGCCCCGTAAAGTGCCACAGCCAATTTCTTTGCGTCAATTGACCGCAGGACCTCTTGCAGTGACCGGTCGGCTATCGATGGGACATCTTCCCACGTTATCATCAGGTTCCTCACCATGGTGGATGTATCCTTATCATGTTTGCCGATCTCATCAAGCAGACGGTTTCGCAGGTCGTTGTCCAGGCCGCTTAGCGTAATGGCCAGCTTTCGCAGGGTCTGCTCCGGTTTTTCTGCAAGCTTCTCTCCTTTAAGACTGTTTAACTTTTCGCTGACCATTGCCGCTATCCGCTGCTTTACTCCCGCTCCTACCGGCTCGGCATTCGTCATCCTGCACACCGCCTTTGTGCAGGCATCCTCGTCCAAAAGCGACAAAACCTCCTGACTCCTCTTCGGGCCCAACTCAGACAGTACCACGGCAATTGTCTGCGGGTGTGCGCCCTCCAGTGCAAGAACCAGCTCATCCGTAGTGGCCGAACGAATTGGGATAAAAGGGTCTCCCTTTTCGGTCAATTTCCTAACGTGAGATTGAATTTCCCCAGCCTTGTTCTTACCAAGGATACTTACAAGCATTTCGTTGAGGAAACCCTTTACGCTAAATCGTGGAGCTTCACTTTTTCGAAGTGAATCACGGAACTCCTGAGTAACCTTGGCTTCCTCCTTGTTGTCGCGCTGACCCGACGAATCCAAAAGCGCGAGCTCTACCGCGATCTCCTGCAGTGCGGTTGCGTCAACACCTTTGAGCAGCTCAGCGGCGCTGGCGGCGTCGAGACTCATCAACAGCATCGCAGCCTTTCGTTTACCCATCAATGCCACCTACTTAGCACTCCTTTCTGCGGATTCGGAAACTACTTTCCAATTTATGATTGCTTGCAGAATGGGCCCCTGCACTTCATTACGTCTGGGCCCCCTCTTCGAGCCAACTGGTAAACAATTGTCGGACCTGTTCAGGATTACTCTGCAAAGCACCGGTTATTTCCCGTCGCAGCGCCAATGCCTCGGAACCGTCGCCTTCAGTTCCGGGCGGGAGAAGACCAACGGCCCCTTCTGCCGGGGGCAACTGACCCGCCGCCGCGGTTCTCTTTTTGGAACCACCGAATATCTTGAGAACCAGCAGTGCGCAAATTGCCATAACCCCTAACGATGCCTGGCGAGCGACTGCTATATAATCCAGCCCCACGGAGGTCTCTTCATCAACCAGTGATTCGAGCGGACGATGAAACTTAGCCTCAACTACTGTAAGCGCGTCCGTCTGCTCGAGACCAATCGCATTTTTGATAAGCTTTTCCACATCGGCCAATTGCATTATCTTTGCCACTTCAGTGCCGGCCTCAGCCTGGTTGGCATCAGCAGCAACATCCGGCGATAAGTCAACAACAGCTGCTACCTTCAGAGATTTAATTTCTCCCGGCAATTCAACCCTCTGTTCCACACTCTTGCCGATGACATATTCGGTGAGGATTGTTTCATCCTTTTTTGTGCCGCCAGGTACGACCGGCTCACCTTCGGCAGGTACGCTGCCGGCTTCGGTCTCCGAATTGCTTTTAATCTCTTCCTTTTTGGTGGCTTTGGTGGTTGGGTCGTATGTTTCTGTAACAAGATTGACGCTGGTCATATCAATAACGGCACTGACCCTTACCGTAGCCCGGCCGGGCCCTAAAACTGTTGTGAGCATATCCTCAACCTTGGCTGCCAGATTCTGCTCGACCCTTTCCTTATAGTCTGCAACGGTACTGGCCCCACGGGCCATGGTTTCGTCAGACTCACCCGAAAGAAGACGTCCGGCACTATCTATCACCGTTACATTATTGGCTCCGAGCCCCTCAACGCTGCCGGAGACCAGATGCGTGATTGCTGCTACATTCAGCGCGCTTATCCGGTAACCCGGCCTCAATCGAATAATCACCGAGGCGGTGGTACTGCCGGCCTCGGATGTAAACAGTGCCTGCTTGGCGCTTACAATATGGACGCGGGCGTGAGCTACACCGTCTATCATCTGAATACTCTTGGCAAGCTCTTCCTGCAGGGCTCGCTTAAGGTTGACATTTTGGACGAACGGGCTGACACCAATTTTTTCGTCATCAAATATCTTATAGCCACCCTGTTCACCTGCAGGAAGTCCCTCTTTTGCCATATCCAAACGAAGCTGATATATGTGCTCCTTCGGTGCGTAGATGCTTGTTCCGCCGTTTCGCAACTGATAAGCGATGCCCTTCTCACTGATTTTCTCTGTAATCTTAGATGCTTCCTGCGGTCCCAAATCCTGATACAGCAGCCTCATATCTGGTCTGCGGGCCCAGTAAACAAGCAAAGTGCCGACAATAATAAATGTCAGAACGACTGCGGTCAGCAAAGCTCGTTGGACCAAGCTTACATTTTGCCAAATTGCATTTATCCTTCGGAAAAAGTCCATTTGGCTCCTTTATTCTTGGGCCGCTGCAAAAACTACAAAGAAACTTCCACCTCAAAAACCGTAAGGCTCAAAAACCGTAAGGCTCAGGCGGCTCTTGTGGGGTCAGCTAATCTATAATGGCATATTCATAGTTTGTTTGTAGGCTTCGATCAGCTTATTTCTAACACCCACAAGAAGTTTGAAGCTTATATCAGCTTTAGCCACCGCTGAGACCACCGAAGTAATATCCTGATTTTTGCCAGCCAACAAATCCTTTATAGACATATCCGATGACCCTTGAAGCTCATCAACCTCAGAAATGTACTTCTCGATAGCTTTGACAGCGTTACTGAAATTCGGCTTCTGGCTTGCATCTCCAGCTTTTGGCGCCGATATGCCGGGAAAATCCGGATTTGCATTTGGTAATACCGAGTTTACATTGGCATTTAAGTTAATCATTCTGCTCTTCCTCGCTTATCGAAGCAGTTCAAGGGTAGTATTCACCATCTGTTGGTAACGTTTCAAAATTGCTACGTTAGCCTGATATGCCCGCGTTGCGATAGTCATGTTCATCATTTCGATAGGCAGATTCACGTTGGGCATTAATACATACCCATTCTTATCCGCCTTGGGGTTACCGGGGTCTAAAATCTTTTGAAAAGCGCTCATATCCCGCACTATCTTGTCCAGGCTGACACCGCCGATACCGTCGTCGTCTGTTTTGAACGCCGCCTCGAGCCTGCGGTAAGGCTCGCCCTTGCCGGCGTCGGTCGTGCGAGCATTGGCAACATTCGACGAAATCAGCTCCATGTTTTTACCCTGTGCTCGCAAACCTGAAATTGCTATGTCTATAGGGCCAAAAGTGTTGTTGACTTCCATCTGAATCTACCTGTCTCTAAAAATCTCGTTGTTCACCGCTGAGCTTCCAACGGCCACTAGGTTTAGTTTAATTTGTGCTCTGCGTTCTCTTTTGCCTCTATGGTTCATCTTTTTCTTATTTCACATCCATCGCCAATTCAATCTGTCTGTATTTCTTGTTGAGTAGCCGAACATATGTTTTATGACGAAGAGTGTTTTTGACCATCTGGCCGACCTCAGTCTCCAGGGTGACATCATTGCCGTTTGACTTCACCGGGGTCTTTCGAGGCTCATAAATCTGCGCCTCGACTTCACTAAGGTCGATCTCTCCAGGGGAGTTTAGCACCTTGGCGAGCAGCTCTTCGAACTTAACGTCAATCCTGCGGTATCCCGGAGTTCGGAGATTGGCAACATTATTGGCGATTGCCCTTTGGCGGAGATTTTCAGCCCTTATACCGGCCTCGAGAAAAGCCACTATATTGCTTGTTTTGGACATCCTTGTTTTCCAAATTCGAGTACAAACCGTGTCTGCCAAACGAAGTTTAGCAATAATCGTGCCAGGCACTCAGAGATAGCAATTTTCAGCCAGTTAAGCCGCTGTTGGCTCCGAAAAACCACCTATGCGCCGAATAATCACCTATCGGATGACAACAGCAGCGTCAGGATTCTATACAACCATGCGGGTTTTTTTACATCCCACCCGCCCCCGCACCAAACCGGAAATTCTTTCCCTGGACTTGGAATATTTCTCCGCAACTACAACCGACAATAAGGCGTTCTCCCTCGCTCTGCTTTTTTACGCCACCATAAGCCGCTTACTAACAAGTACTTACGGCCCACTCAAAGTTTGGCCCCGAGTACTGGCACGGCCGTTGCTCACGTCAGATTGGTTTTGCAGGAATATACTCTATGGGGATAAACGTATTGACACTAAGTAGTGCGTTCGCAGGTAACGCCTGTGCTAACTCAGTTCCACCAAGGCCTAAACCAACTCAAAATACCAGGCAATTAGGCGAAACCCCACAAAATGCCCACCCATCACAAGCGTCAACCGATGACTTGACCCCATCTAATCCTGCAAAAACAATAACGCCCGATAATAAACCCACTATCGCTCAAAATAAGCCCGTAAACAGACCGCCGCAGGACTCAACAAACGACTTCCGCAAAACACTAACGGCTCAAACATCCCCCACCGTGCAGGGTGACACCGAATTAAATAAGCAAAGCTCAAGCTGCCTCGCCCCTATCAAGCCGAATCCAGAACAGCCCCTACTTAATCAAGATTCCCCAGTTGCAGTGGTCGGCAATAGCAACCTTGCGAAGTTGGATAAGCTCATTGCTACTGAACCGCAAAACCAGAACAAACCTAATTCGTTAATCATCAACGAAAATCTTGCCAAGACTGCCCCTGTGGCATCTCTCTTGCAAAACAAACCGCTTCAATCAGGCATCGGCGCAAGCCAAACCAACCCCGAAACCATTGTATCTGAGGCCCCCGATAGCCCGGTCTTGACCGGCACTAAGCACCCAGCAGCCAAAAACGCAGCTCAAGCACCGTTGACGACTGTGACAGTTGCAAAAGCTCTTACTACACAGGAAGGTAGCAACGGATCTACGCCAGCTGGCGACAGCAAAACCGCCACTATGGGCCAGGAACCGGCGATTTCGGGTGCTTCCGCTGTTTCCCACGGTCAAAAAGCTTCCCCGCTAAACGGTCAAAAATTGACGTCCAAGATGCTCGCTGGCGATGGTAAAACAACAACTGATGGTGAAGAATCCGCCCAGACAGGTCAGCCGACCACCGCCGGCGCCCAAAAAACGACTGTATTCGACGGCGGCCTTGTACCAGGTCAGGACAAATTCACCAATATCCAGCAAGAGGTACTTGTTGGTCCGAAAAAAACCGCCTTTGTCGTTCAGAAATCAGCCCATAGCAACGCTGGTGATGGTCAGAAAGTTCAGGACCCTGTCCTCCAAGAGGCTGCAAAATGGGCTCCTGATGGAACCGGTTCAAAGCTTTACGCTGACAGTGGCAACACGCAAACCGAAAATACCTCAAGCGACTCGGTCCTCCAGAAATTAAATCCTGTAAGCCTCGAGATATCCGCTAACCAGCTGAAAGGCCGCAGCAGCTCCACTTCCAAAAATGCCTCCAATTCAGATTCCCAACAGGTATTCTCCGATAGCAGCGCCCAGGGCCTCGTTATAGAGCAATCACTTACTTCGTCCCAAGCCGTAAAAGGTGGCGATAATCCCTTGTCCAGCAGCGCTTACTCAGGTCTTGGCGAACAGATTCGCGAATCAATCCACTCGCTCGCCAGTCAGGACGACCAGCAAATCACCATTCGTCTCAACCCGCCGGAGCTCGGATACGTTTCAATCAAACTCGTACAGCAGGCAAACGAAATAACCGGCTTGCTGGAAGTCAGCAGGACCCAAACCAGATATGAGATTGAGCAGGCATTGCCGCAGATACTTCGAGACCTTGCAGATTCCGGCGTTCAGATAAAACGGCTCGAAGTCATGCTCGAAGACCAATCGCAGCAGCGCACCTATAAAGACCAGTCGCTGCAAGACGACTGGTCCAGCCAGCATAACTCCACCGAAGGCGGCGACCCTGGCAACAAAACTCTAAATGAATACATGGAAAACGACTATAGCTACCAAGATATCACCGAAACAGACCAGATGTTTATCACCGAAAACTCGATTAATATGCTTGTATAGGCAAGTCCCGAGACGTGTCAGCCTACCGTGATTGAATAAAACCAGCGCACAAATCGCTCATATCTTTGACAGATGCGCACGGATCAACCTTTCTGCCGGCCCATTTGCGACGCGAAGTTTCGATAGATTGCAGAAAAGCATTTTTGAATCTGCTTATCGAGAAATATTCTCTAACGGTCTCTTGGGCCTGTCGGCCCATCAATACCGCTAAGTTCCTGTCTTCAAGCAGCATCCTGGCGTATTTGCGCAGTTCCTTGGGGTCGTCGCCGAGAAAGCCGTTTATACCATGCTTGATGGGCGAAGTAGGATGCCGATTGCCCAAAACAGGCAGGCCCGCAGCCATTGCCTCACCAGTGGCCATGTTGTAGCCACCCTCAAGTCTCGGCTCAACAGTGTGAATGTAGAACCGATGAGACTGCAAGATTTTCTTCAGGTCGTCCCAGTTCCTGGCTGCGGTAACTCTCGGCATATCCGGGTTGTGTCCGACTAAGCGTACCGGAATGTCACCGAATGCCTTTTCATGAAGGTCCCATAATAAGATCTGTTTGCGGCTGCTAATAAAGTTGCAAATCCGAAGACCGCAAGCTAAGCGGCCGGAATAGGGCAGATAGTCATCCGGGTCAATCCCGAATGGCACAATGTCCTCGGTAAAGCCCCATGATTCGCCCTTGTACATAGAAGTGGCTACCGCGTGGCCGCCAATTAATTCAAGGTAATTGTGCAGCACATCCTTCATTTTTTGTGGCTCAATGGCTGATTTCTCCTCTATAAACCTACCTTCAATCGTGGAATGAAGTACTATAAGGCGGGGTTCGGGCCGCTGCCTAACATCGAGTAAATCGGTGATATTGTGGGTGATGATGCAATAATAACGGCTGGGCGATTGCAGGGCGTCCGATAAACTAATCAATCGAGAGTTCGGAGGCACCGGACGCATCTGCTCGTCCCAGGTCTTTTTGTAGCGGCCTTCAAGCCCTACGATTATGTCAAGGTCATACCCCAATACACCAAGCTGGTATACCCACGCCTCGTGACAATTGAATACGAGCAGCGTTCTTTTAGGAGTCTGGCCTTCGTTGTGCTCCATACAATACCACAGCCTTATGCCCCCCTTGGGCCGTCTCTAATCCCTACGCGGGCAAATTCTGTGGGCAACACTCACGGATGCAGTCCGTCGCTGCCCTGAAATATACTCACTCTGGACAGCCAGGGCAAGGATTATCTCCTGCTCGGCAATCACCAGTGCGTAAAGTTATTTTTCTGGAGCGGCCAGATTTTTGATTTGCGAGCTGCAAAAAGTCCGGTCAACGCACATTTTTAATTTTTTTCGCGGTTTTTGGGGGCTTATTCGTGATATCAGTACCTGCAACGACAATATTACAGGTCCAAATATTTCGCGCTCACTTTAGCATCAAAAATCACTTAAGTCGCTCCTAACCTTAATCGATAATGGGCAATGAAGACGTATTTTAAGGGACGTGCGTGGTGCACGGTCTATAGTTTGTTAACTGGGGGCCTGATAGGTCCAAAGAAAACGTTAACGTTGAGTTTTTTTAGGAGTCAAGAATATGTTAGCAATTAAGAACAATCTTATGGCAGTGAACGCTGCCCGGCACTTGGGCGAGAGCTACGCAGCTTTGGCCACATCGGTCGAGAGGCTGTCGTCAGGCCTGCGGATCAACACCGCAAAGGACGACGCAGCCGGCCTCGCCGTCCGTGAGCTGATGCGTGCCGACATCGCTGTTCTGAAGCAGGCCTCGCGTAACGCGCTGGACGGTATCAGCATGGTGCAGACCATGGAAGGTTGTATGGCGACCATCGATAACGTTCTGGTGCGTATGAGGCAGTTATCTATGCAGGCAGCCACGGGTTCGTACTCTGATGCCCAGCGGGACATTATGAACGACGAGTTTACCGAGCTGGCCGCCGAAATCGACCGTATCGCGGGAGCAGTCGAATTTAACGGCACCACACTGCTCGACAGCGCTGGCGCTTCGGTGGACATTCAGGTTGGTGCTGCGGCTACTGACACGATTAACATCGCCGGCGTCGATGTGACCTCGAGCGCACTCGGGCTCAGTGCCGTGAACATCTCCACCACAGGAGGCGCCCAGTCGGCCCTGGCAACTCTCGACAGTGCAATCAGCTCCAAGGACACCGCCCGTGCCACATTCGGTTACAAAATGAACCGTCTCGAAAACACGGTATCGGTCATCAACAACCAGACCGAGAACATGATGGCATCCGAGTCGCGTGTTTCCGACGTCGATGTGGCCACCGAGATATCAACGATGACGAGGAACCAAGTGTTGACACAGGCCGGCGTGGCTATGTTGGCACAGGCCAACGCGATGCCTCAACTGGCTTTGACACTGCTCAGATAAAAAAAGTAACATCCGAGTATTGAACGCGAAAGTGGGGAGGAGATGACCGTAACCAAGGCTATGGTCATCTCCCCCCATATCGCTAAACACAAAAGCGACAAGACAGCCCAGCCCAATCTGCCGATGGCTTAAGAAAATCAATCTTAAGCCTCAAAGCGTACAATGGAGTGATACTATGAATGGATTCGACCCATATCCTGAGCGTACCAACGGGGTCGCAACATACCAGGAAGCCGCAGTTACCACGCAAAGCAAAGGTCGACTAATTGTTCTGCTCTACGACGGCGCTATAAAATTCATGAAACTGGCCATCAAAGAATTGGAGGCCGGCAACCATGAGGCTAAGGGTCGATATATAGGCAAGGCCCAGGACATAATCAACGAGCTCAACGCCGTCCTGGACACCGATGCCGGTGGCGAAATAGCTTCCAACCTTCGCGGGCTCTATCTGTTTATGAATAATCACCTGTCCGAGGCCAATATAAAGCGCGACCCTCAAATGATTCGTGAAGTAATTACTCTGATGGAACAGCTTAATCAGAGTTGGAAAGCAATCGCCGGTTAAAATTTACGCGCCCTCGTACCAGCTACCCCAAAACAGTTCGCCATGTCCACCCGCCGCTTTAGCTGACATAATGCTCTAAAGAGGAAAAAGTCCGTTAGGAACTCCAGCAGACCGTAAGGGTCTGCGTAGCGCTGTACCGACCCGAATCCCCCGGTTTCTTGATGTCGTTGGATGCCCTTACCGACAAGGTAACTTCTATGGCTCCATCACCTGAAATGTGTTCTACTGTTAAACCATTCTTGAGGAAGCTATCATAGTTGCTCCACCCTGTCGCGGCGCCGGCCGTGTCAAATTCCAGCCTGTATTCTGTGCCGAGCTTATGATTGCCGCCTTTGGAAAGTCCAGCTTCATCCGAGTTATCAGCGGTGATTTTCACGTCCCCATTCGTGTAGAGTATAAGTGAGGCGCTGTCCGTGGCCTCGCTGCTTTGGGTGGTAAGTTCGGCAAGTTCTATAGCGGGGAAGCTCGCCTGCGACCACTCTACAATATCTGCAACCGTGCATGATATATCACACGTCGCGCTCACAGGGGGCGGTACGGCCGAAACCAAATCCGCAGCCGCAGAAAAGGCAAATATTGCCATCACCACACTGAGTAAACACCTTCTTATCCTTCAACCTCCTCCATTTATGGAGTCCGAATCGTTAAAAAACATTATACCAAAATCAGAGGCACCAAGTCAAGAAAACTAACTTTATAGTACCTGCTGGAATTGTGAATTTGCAATCAGGCAGGTCAATTATTCAAAAGCGGATATGAGGTCATAACAGAGCAGCCTGGCGCTATAAAACTGCCGACGGACCGAAACCCCGAATTTCCACGCAAAACGCCGTTCTCGGGCATCCTTAATATAGGACTTGTATGATTTTCTCGTCCTATAAAAGTACGAAAAATGAGGTTGCGTTGCAGGTATATGTTAAAACGCAAATCCACGGAAAAGACCCGATTTAATAAAACCGATAGCGGTGATATAAAACCTTATGATTGGAACGAAACGTTGGCATTTGATAACTTTAGATGGGGGCACTTATGAAAAATTTAGGTAAAATTTTATTAACGGCCGTGTTGGTCCTGTGTCTTACCCCGAATCTGACATTGGCTCAACCTGCAGACGACTCTGCCACGTGCGACATCACCGTAACCGTCGACCCCATGATGGAGTGGTCGGCAGCCAGCTACGGTCCTATCGCCCTGGCTAACATCACCTCCCCGACCGACACCCCCTCAGGTAATGCGGATTTCACACTCTACACGAACTGCAATTCTGAAATCAGCGCCGACAACACCGCAACAGCTCAGCTGTCCATCGCCACTGATACTCTCGTAACGGAATACCAGCTGATATTTGATGGTGACGGAGCAACAGCAACCGGTGGTACAGATGTGGGAAGCTGGACGGATTACAGTACGTTCCTGGGTACTCCGTCAGCCGTGACACACGTCGACGGCGATGGGACTGCTGTTATCACCTTGTGGGCTCAGGCGTCCACCGGCGGCAGCGCACCTGACCAGGGTCTCTACAGCGCCACCCAGACTCTTACAGCCTCCTGGACAAGTAATTAACCGGGTTCAGGCCCAATAGATTGCAGAAACCCGATGGCCTGTTATGGAGTAGCGTTCTTGTTGGACTGTTAAATGTGAAAAGGAATTCAAAATGGGAAGGAAACCAAATTTAGCCCCCTGGTGTGCCGCGATATTGGTCACATCTGTTTTTTTAGCGTATCCCAGTGAAGTCCCTGCCGGAATGGCCGTTAGCCCCCTCCAGCAGTGGATTACGGTCAAGCCTCGCAAAGATGCCGCTGTCTCAGTTACTATAACCAATAATGACAGGGGTCCCAAAACTCCGCCCTGTACGGTTAGTGTGGAGGTGCTGGATTTTATGGTCTCGCCTCAAGGCAAACTGTCTTTTGACAAAGATGCGAAACACAGCCGCTCCGCGGCTGACTGGCTTACCTTTGAGAACGGTCCGTTTGTCCTTGAGCCGGGCGAATCAAAAGAGTTGAAAGGCAGGGTATCGGTTCCGGCCGAGGCCGATGGGGACTACTGGGCCGCAGTTCTGGTCAAACTGGTCAACCCCAACAAGCAACAAGAAGGCGTGCACGTCAACTTGCAGACCGCATCCGGTATCTTTGTACACGTCGCACGAAGAAATTATGTCGAGCGAGGAACCGTAATTGATGCAAATGCAGTTGTGCCCGAATTTGAACAAGAGCAGGTCTTCGCTGAAGAAGCGATTTCAGAGCAAGCCGGCCACGAGGCCCAGCAAGAGCAGGCACTGATAATCAACGCGGAGTTGGAAAATGACGGTCTGGTGGCCTTCCTCGCAAACGGAAAGGCATATCTGTATTCCGAAAATTGGCGTCGAATAGCTTCTATTCCGATGTACACAAATCGCAGACGGATTTTTCCCACGCACAGTCGTATCTTTACGGGCGTAATGTCGCAGCCGATACCGGCTGGGAAATATAAGCTGCGGCTGGTTTTCGAACCAATCAGTTCGAGAAACGGCAGCAGCACAGCCAGAGGTGGCCGGAAGATAACCAAAGACCTGGAGCTTGTTATAGGCGATGATTTGGCACGCAAATGGGCCGACAAGGCAACAGCGCAGGATACCCAGATACTGCAGCTCAGCCCGGAGCAGCTCGATATTACGTTGACGCCGGGACGTTTCACAACCAAGCGCTTCCAGGCTGTCAGCCGGACTTTAAGCACGGTTTCCGTTCGCTGCCAAATAGAGGCCGACGGACAAATAAGAGACTGGGTCGCGTTAAGGTCGGCTGATTTCACTCTGGCTGCGAACACGAAGCGAAGCGTGCTTTGCTGGGTGAGGATACCGCCCGATGCAAAACCCGGCCGATACTGCGGGACAATTTCTGTCGAGGCTGAACGCTCGGGCTTGACGGCTCAACATGCGGCCAATGTTGAAGTTCAGAAAATTCCCGTCGCGGTTGTGATAAGCGGGTCGGATGAGTTTGCCGCAATTAAGTGAGTTGGTTTAATGATTGGATTAATGGCCAGAGAAAGACCAATAGCGCACGTGCTGACGTCGGTAATGTGCCTTCTGCTGCTCTTTAGCCTTACCGGCACCGGCGCTGCAATAGACGACCTTGATACCGGCGAACGGATAATAGTCAACAACGTCTGGATTGACGTGCCCCTGACGCAGGTTTTCAGGGATATATCAATAGAGACGGGTGTCGTGATAGCCGTTGGCCCGCAGGTGCCAGACATTGTTGTTTCGCTGGACGCCGGCCTGGGCAAGCCGCTGCAGGAGTGCCTTCGAGAGCTCGTCGCCGGACAGGGCCTCTATGTACACAAGGAAAATGACCGCTTCTTCCTGGTTAGCTCCGGCAACCCTTCCTCGCCGAGTTTCGGCGAAATCGCAAAATCAAAACGGCTGTACCTTAAATACATAACCGCAAAGCATCTCAGGAGCTCTCTTCCGCCGTCCGTCCAGCAGTACGTATCCAGCGGTGAAAGGCCGAATGAGGTATTCGTTTACACGGTACCTGATATCATGGGCCGTATTATGGAAATAGTCCGCAAGCTCGATGTCCCGCAGCCGCAGGTGGTGCTGGAGGTGCTTGTTGTGGAGCTTGAGGAAAGAGCCACCGAAGAATTCGGAATAGACTGGGAATACACTGACCCTCACAACACTTTTAGTATGGAGGCGGGGCTCGGGGCTTTTACCGGCCTGGCGCAGTATACAAGCGTTCCCAAAAGCCAGCTGACAGGTCTGCTTGTGACTCTTCGGGCCCTGGTCGGCGAACAGAAAGCCAATATCAGGTGCCGGCCGCGGGTAGCTACCCTCAATGGCCAGGAAGCTGTTATAGATATATCGCTTGACGAATACTTCACCGTTGTTACGGACATCTACACTGCCGGCACGTTACGAACGGAGCTCCAGGTAATCACATCCGGCGTGCTCCTCAAGATAACACCGCACATAGGTGATAACGGCGACATTACGGTTGACGTCCTTACCGAGGTCAGCGACGTAGCCTCCCGGCAGAACCTGCTTGCGGGCAATGAGTCCGGTGACCTGCCCATAATTCGGCGCCGCAAAGCCGATACCACCGTCCGTGTCAAAGAAGGTGACGCAATCGTAATAGGAGGGCTCATTGAAACCCAGCAGCGAAGCGAAGACAAACGCGTGCCTTTCCTCAGCTCGATTCCGCTTGTCGGTGGTATCTTCACGACAAAAGACGACTCCACCTTGAAAAAGGAAGTGATAATCTTCATTACTCCGCGGCTGATTGAGGAAGGTCAGGTGCCTGGTTCTCGCGGTCATGATTTGCTCAGCCCCGAGGAGGAGCTCCAGAGCCTGCGCAGACCGGCCCCTTCCCCCGACGCTCAACTCCTAAATCGCCAAAATGCTCTCACCATAGAGCGAGAGCTTAAGTCCCTGCAGGAGGTGGTTTCTCTAATAGGTGGACGGCATCAGAATGGCCGTCCCGGCAAATTTGCACCTGATATGGATGACCAGGCAGGAATCGCCCTTTCGCACCGCGAAGATTTGCCCAACTTGGCCGAAGAAATTAAAGCCTTGCAGGAGGTGGTTGCCCTGCTCGACGTACAGCCCCAGCCTCGCCGCAATTCGCGCGATATACGTAACAAACGTTAATCTTCAGGTATACGGCTCCCGCGATAAAATGAAATTAAAAGTAGCCCGTATCATTGCTGTTATTGTAATCACTTCCGCCTGCTCCTCGCTGCTCATTAGCCAGGATTATATGTACTGGGAGGACGATTTCGAATCGATTACACTTCCAAATATCACTGCGCGAGATGCAGAATCCGAAGGCGAAGCGGAGGCTACGCTCTTCACCAGCGGCGACGCGGAAATCTCCGCCGACAATACCACAACTGCCCAGTTATCCTCCGGCACCGACACCCTCCTTACGCAGTACAAACTCAGGTTTGACGGAGACGGAACGACCAAGACCGGCGGCTCAACGGTCCCCTTTACCACTTACGATTCATTTCTAAGTACGCCCGCTTCCATCACGTATGTGCCTGATGACAACGATGTAACAGTAAAGCTTATCGTCTTGGCGAAAAATTACAACGAACAGGTTGCAAATGCGGGAACGTATACCGCCACGCAGACGCTGACGGTCCATTGGGTTGGTCCCTGATGACTCGTCCAAATCAAGCAACAGCACCTTCACGTCGTAGAAAACACACCAGAATTAGCAAAACATTCAACTAAGGCGTCCTCATTGCTGGTTATACACGCCTATTATTCAAGAAGATTGTTCCAAAAGGCCGAAATTACACATTATTACCGGCGCCAACTGTACGTAACAGGAATTAAAGATGACAACAGACACAAACAACAGAACTTCCCGGCAAACAGCGCCCAGTTTGCAGCTTAATAAATCGCTTGTCCCAATCGATGAGTACGCAGCCCGTGAGGGCCTGTCCACAAGCCTCGTCGAGGAGTGTGGAAAACTGGGTATTGTCCAGCTAAGGACATACAAAGGCAAGACGTTCGTTGTCAATGTGCCAATCAGCCCGTATCTTTGCCTGTCTGAAACCGCCGAAGAACCGGCCCGGCCTACTGACAAAAACACCCGTGCCCAAAAGATATCCGAATTGATGCAAAGGGTAGCTTCTGAAAAGTCGATTTCGCAAAAAAAACCAAGGATGGCAGCCCCTGAAGAACCCGCGGAGTCAAGCAATCAACCTGCCAAAGACGGGGCGATATCTCACTTAATTAAAAAGATGTTTGATAACGCCTCCAAGATTACAGAAAAGCAGAGGAAGGCCCTCAATGACGCAGCCGGCCGAGCCGACCGCGCATCTGAACCAAGCCAGAACACATGTGCTAAAACGCCGCCGGCCACGGCCCAATCGGCGAGGTCAACCAATGACGCCAGCCAGTCCGGGCCGGCCCGAACAAGGACCCCCGGTGCCGGCAAAACTACAAATAAGCCAATGGCAGCGCCCAATAAAGTTGCACAGGCAAGACCTCTGCCACCGGTCCAGCCACCTAATATGGAAATATTTGAACTGCCAAATGGGCGCCCGGGAGTAGTTGATGATACTCAAGAAAAATACGAATCGTCACAAATCCCACAGGACGATGGGTTCCAGCTCGGCATCCTGACCGCACAAGCCAGGTCCAAACGCATCTGGCAGACTACCGCGGTTCTTTCACTGGGATTTCTCTTTATGGCCGTGGTTGCCAATATCTCGCTCCTGGTGAACCGGCGAACTCAACTTGCCAGGCTTGACGAGGCCCACGCAAGTATCCAAAGACTATTCGACGACAGCACACAATCCGGCCGGCACCTCGAAAACCTCCAGGCCGAACTGAGCAATTCCAGTGCACAAGCAGGACTTTTCCAAAGTAACCTGGACAAATCCAGAGCTGAACTGCAAACGGCCCGAAATGAACTGACGCAAGCCAGGCAGGAAACCGAGAACGTTCGAACCGAGCTGGGCAAATCCAGAGCAGAAGTCGGACGTTTACGAAATGAAGTGAGCGAATCCAGCACAGAAGCTACCCGCCTACAAAGAGAACTGGACAAATCCAAAGCCGAGCTAAAAACCGTTCAGGATAAGCTCGCTCTGGCCACACGGGAGCTGCGGACCATCCGACAGCGAAATTCGGAAGCAGCAGTCCGGCTAAACAAACGAATCCAACAACTAACGGCCCGGCTGAATAAGTTGAATAAAGACTCTCAAAACTGACCCGGGCCCGGCCACTCCGCCAACTACAAATATTGCCTCCATGGACCGCAGCGTAAAATCTTGTCCTCTCCAGCCCTTGTATCCTGCTCTCCGGCTATGACCATTGCAAGAGCGTCTGAATGGCTCAGGCAGTATTGCCTTACTTCATCCGGCGACATGACCATAAAGGCGGTTGAAAGGGCGTCGGACGTCGCAGCAGCGCCTGCACAGGCCCAGGCAGCACGGTTATCCTCGACCGGCCGACCCGTCCGCGGGTCGATAATATGCTCGCCTTTCTGCAGACCTGAGCCGCTCAAGGCCAGGTCCCGCAGATACTGATGCGCCAACGTATGTTTGCGATTGCCGGGATTGCTAAGCGTAACCGGCCAGCCTTTTGCTCCGGCTGGTGAGCCGAGGGCCGTGACCGAGCTGTAGCCCCCGTGAATCAGGGCGGTATCAATACTCCATTCGCTAAGCAGCGCGGCCATTTTGTCGACCGCGTATCCCTTGCCGATGCCGCCGAGGTCAACCTTAACGGTCTCGCCAAGAAGTCGTACCGCCACTTCTGCCTCATCCAGTTCAAGAAGGCTCATACCTGTATGTCTACGGGCGATGTCGAGCTGCTCGTCGGATGGCCTGCGCAGTGTTTTATCCTCATCAAGCCAGCAATCCATCAGATAACCAATAGTAATATCAAAAGCTCCGTTGGTCTCGGCATACAAACGAGTACAAAGCTCAAGACATTCGAACGTATCGGCTCCAACCGTCAAAGACTCGTTTGCGGTAAGGTTGTTGATTTGGGAGATGTCGCTGTTTTCGATGAATCTACTAAGTTCCCCTTCCAGCCGGTCAAGTTCATCGAAGGTGGCCCAGGCCGCTTGTTCAGCGTAGCGGCTATCAGGATGCAGGACGAATATCTCGAAAGTGGTCGCCATGGCCTCGTGCGAAAACCTCTGCACCCCCTCAATCGAATCCCAATTGCTGGTGACAAGGTGAGCTTCTGGTTGGATCCGGGCCATTCTGTCACCTATCGCCTTTTGGTAATAGCGGCCGCGACTGATGTTGCTGGTAGCTGTCCCATAAGTCTTTTGTTACAAATCCGCGCAGTTCCACCTGTGGACGTAATTCCATATACGAATCAAAAAGAGGTACATACAGATTCTTTTGGCCCGGAGGGGGCAGTTCATATAACTTCTTCAAAAGCGCAGGCTCAGCGCCTGGCGAAGCGATGATGACGGGTGCAGACGGCACATCTTCATCCACCTCGCTCCACCAGCCGACATTGGCAAAGCCGCGCAGATACCACGGAAGGGGCCAGTAATCATCCTCCGGGCAGATAACCTGAATGTACATATTGCGGCCATCTGGATGGGCGTGAGCGATTTCCTCGATTCGCTTGGTTATCTCAAAAACATCAGTAACAGGATGAGCATAGACGTAAGGATTTGACGGGGCCGCGTAGTAATGATAGCTGCCTAAATATGCCTGGGCCGGCTGCATTATAAAGCACAGAACAAGGATAAGGCCTAAAAGCAGCTTTTGCCACCAGTCGACTGAAATCTCTATCAGAACCGCGACTGCAACACCGGCCAGCAGAATCATACCGTGCAGAAATCCCAGCATAGACCAGGGAGTTTTGTAGGGAATTGCAGAATATACAACCGTCATGATGAGCGTGTAAAGGCCGATGAACCGAAGCAGAGAAGAATCAAAGGGCCAGCTGTGCCTTTTCGCCATTGCTACTATCAAACCGAGCCCGGCCAACACAACAATAATATCTTCATTCCATGTCACTTTCTCAAAGCCTTCCATCCAGGTCAGTATATCGAGATAGTAATACCACGGATGAATATGCAATTGATTTTGATAAGACCGCTGAAAATATGTCGTATAGGCCAGTACCGAATCCGCTATCCCTTTGGAATTGGCAAAAAATGATGAGTAAAATAGCACCGAAACTATCACCGCAGTCATCAAAGCTGCGATTAGATGCCGAAGTTTAATCTGTTCTTTTATACTGGCAATCAAACCTTCCTGATTGCGACGCATAATTGTGGTAAGAATAAGAGCTAAAAACATTGAGCCAAAGGCAATGATACAGGTTTCCTTGGTAGCGTGCATCAGTCCCAAGAAAACTCCGGCTAATAAAGCCCATGTGGTCTTTTTACCCTGTGTATAGCGATACCCACAGGCAATCACTCCAAATGTGAAAAAGACCAATAGCATTTCGTGAATGTAATAGCGGCTGTAAAAAACAAACCCCGGTGACACAGCAACAAGTCCCATAGCCGCAATCACAGCTACCCAGCCGACACCATCAACCAGCAGCAACGTCATCAACACAACCAAAACACCGCAAAACACCGGCACAATGCGCAAAATAAACTCGTTAAGGTCTTTGAATTTATGCGTGCCGCTGAGCCAGGCCGGTATTAGAGTAAGATAATTAAGTGTGGGGCCATGGTATTCGTGGCGGTCGTAGTGATAGAAGCCCTCCTCCAGAAGACTGCCAAACTTGACTGCGTTAACCGCTTCGTCACCGTGCATCGGACGCTGGCCTAATCGCGGCAGGCGCAGCGCCACTGCGACAATCGTAACGACCAAAATGAGAACGCAGCATTTCTTTGGCCATATCATATCGCGGGTTTGCCGAAAACTTCCACCTCTATATAGTGGTTCAGTTCATTGCTGCTGTTGCCGTTGCTGTACAGCCGGACATAACGGGCCCGAACGCCCTTGGCATCGATAAGTTTGCCTTCGGAGGTCTCAACATAGTGCATATCCGAACCAATACCCAGACCGGCTGAATTGTCGTGGTCATTATTAAATACAGTCCTGACATTCGTAATAAAGTCAGCGTCATCGCCGGCCTGTACCACCACGTCAAAATAGACCCGGGCCTGTTTGTGGAAGTGCCATAACAAAATGGCGTATATATCATGCTCGGCTCCGAGGTCGATGATGACATCCTGTAGAAAAGGCCCTAACTCAACGTAGCTGCCATCGGCCGCTTCCTTGTCCCCGTCGGTTATCATTTCAATCTCGCCGATGATAGGCTCTTCATCGCTGCTGGCCACCGGTTTGCCCAGTGCTACATTTTCTGTTCCGGCCGGAGCCAGAAAAGCCGGACGCGGCTTGCCCAGCGGTTTTTCAAGGTTGGGCACCCGGATATTCTGGGGCGTGCCCACAAACATCGGCCTGGGCAGCTTAATATCCAGAGGCACCAATTCGCCAGTGCCTGTACTCACTTCTACGGTCTGGTCCTTGGACGTCTCTGTAACCTGCTGTTCTGCCTGTTCTGTCTGCCCGGACGAACTCTCATCGGAAGACTCTTTGCAGGATGGAACAAAGAGCAAACACGCCGCCAACAACACCACAACATAAATCTTCACAGTTGAGTTAAAACCTTCTTTCATAATTTACTTTTGACCTCAAAAATTCCATCTAATTTACGAAATAGCCGATTTTCCAAGTCGCTCTGGCATATGGTGCTCAATTTACCCCCAATATTCTAATATATTTGAACGGTGCTGTCAAATGCTCCCCAAATGCGCCCGCCATTAGCACAAAAGGGCAGGAACCCACCGGCCCCTGCCCAAAAAGACAATTTACTAACCAGTCAGTAGTCTGGCGCTCTCAAAACGTCTCGTGTGTCGGGGACAACTCAGCTATTCCGGTCAAGTTCTAAAGCTTGCCCAAAATCAGCGCCAGGACAATCAGCGCTACACAAACCGGAACCAGCAGCTTCAGGCTTTTCTGAACCGAAGAGCCTTTTGCGTAATTACCGATTGCCTTGGGAACAATCACCGCACCGAGCAATCCTACCGCAAAGATTATCCCGAACACGCTGCCGTAAACCGCCGGCTCGAACTTCGCGAACGTAACTCCAACCGTCGTCGGAAAGCACGGAGCGAAAGCCAGTCCCGCACACGCAACCAGTGCACTCGTCCAAATCGCGCCGCTCTTTGTCATCGCCAAGATTACCAGTCCGGCTACTAAAGCAGCTCCGGCGATAATAAGGTCGCCGTGTACTGTGATAAACTGAATCTGGCTGGCTACGAGCCGACCGACCATCATCGCCACGGCAAATACCGACAGCATCCGCTGTGCTGCAGCATCCACCACGTCCCCCGCCATCTCAGGAAAGTCCTTGCTGATAATCTCTTTGCCATAAGGCGCAATCCAGTTACAGAATGACGCCTCCATCGCGATATAGAAGAAAAGAACCAGCGCGGCAATTAAGACAGCCGGCTTGCCAAGCAGCCCGACAGCATCGCCAATAGTCAAAAAACCAGCCTGGACGTCGGGATACTTCGCTATAAGGGCGAAAACCACCGGTATCAGTACAATCACAGCCAGTGCCGAAACGGCGTTCTCGTAAGAGGTCTTGCGGAAAAGGAAACTCACAATCAGGGGGGTAAGAAAAAGCCCCAATCCGAAGAACACGTTACCCAAGTTACTGGCCGCCGCCGGATTCTCGCCCCCGAACAGAACCACCGGAATAAGCGTGTTGCCCGCAGTATTCAGGGCCATCGCGCCAAAGCCCAGCACCAGACAGGGGATGACCACCGCCCAATAGGTCGTGCCGCGGGAGAGCGCGAAGATACACCCCGCCGTCACGATAAAGCCGAAGATGGCCACGGGTTTATAACCCAGCTTGTCTACCACCACACCCATAATCAGCGACGCAACCAGACACATCCCCATAAAGGCCATAATAAGCGTGCCAAACCTGCCCTTGTCGATTTTCAGGCGCGGCATCAGCTTAACACTGATTGACCCGAGCAGTGAGAAGCACATACCCAATCCAAAGACACACAATAAAGCTACAACTTTCTCCATTTTTCACTCCTTTCAACAAATTCCATTTTGAAGAATCTTAGAACATCCTCAATAAAACCAATTGGTTACTACTTCGCCATTTGGGTCCGGATTATTAAGTACGTATGCAACATTGCAGCCGCCGCCAGCAGCAGCGTACTGTAACGGTGCAGATTCAAAAGAAATTCCTGCCCGTCAGTCCCGAAAAGCGGCAACATTCCCAAAACAATCGACAGGATTACCGGCAGGGCCAGAAGGATAATCAGCCAGAAACATATCTTCTGCCCGAGCTGGCACTTTGCACCGGCAGGTTTGGCTGCGGCTTGACCGTGAAGAAGTTTCTGCAGCCATGGCCAATCATTTTTTTCAAATCGACAGTTGTCCGCCCACATCAAGGCCAATACCGCCAAACACCCCGCTAAAACCGGTGCAAAGGTGGCGTGTACCATCAACAAATAACCCGAAAGGTGTTCGCCCAAAAACACAACTGGATAAAAACCGGTGATCACAAGGACTATGAAACAAAGCAGTGCCAAAAGATAGACCAGTTTTCTCAAAACGCCGACGAAATTCAGCTTCTGCTCCAGGAAAACCAGTGTGAAAAGACGAATTAGCGTCCTGACGATATCTATCGGCCGCCATCGATATCCTTTAACCACCGCTGAAACTACACAATGCACACAGATAAAGCCGAGGACGACGAGAAATACTATTATAGAAACTGTACGAAACATACTATCGGCCCGGTTACAACACGCTAATCCTTACCAGCCAGCACTCTGGCTAAACACGCTAATGCTTTCAACCCATACAACAGAAGAACCGCACCTAAAATCGCACATGAGCCAAGTGCGACAACTTTCAACCATGGACGGAACACGAACGAGAATGCAAAAGCCTTGGTATAGACAGGGTCAAGACCCTGGAACTCAACCATCTTTTTAGTAGAACCTTGCTCGGAGGCAACGGGCGAATCGACCTCAACATCGCCGAAAAAGAACGCCGAATTTGTAGCGTGGCAGTCTTCACATCTGTTACTGCCTAATGACTGAGCGGCCGGGCGGACGTCGTGGCCAATGGGCCAAAGGTAAGGTTTTGCTGCCGCATGCTCTTCTTCGATAAGTTGACCTGAACCATCGAGCCGGTAGAGCTTGCCGCCGCAAATGTAAACAGCCTGCCCCTCTACCGCTCCTGAACTTGATGCGAAAACTAAATCTTCCGCGATTCTTTCCCTGCTTAAGGACGGCCAACCACCGGAACGTGGAAGGGCTTTACCGGCAATCATTTCGGCCCCCTGCCTGACAATTTCGATGGCAATCGGCTCAACCTTTTCGCCTTTCAGGCCACCCCAGAATGCAGGCCAAATCAGATTATGAGGCGCAATTCTGCCATCCTGCTGTTCAGCAAAAACCGGCGATATAATATGCGGAAGTACCTCGTCTTTGGCTTTGCCAATATGGGTGCCCAGACCATGCGCCCGGGCGGTCTTTACCCGATGGGTTTTTTGGTCAGGCCAGGGGCCACTATGGCATGCGGTACAGGTGAGCTTATCAAAATGAATAAGCGGAATGCCCGGATGGCTCGGCACCGGCGCACCCAAACGTCCTTCCTCGTGGCAGCCTGCACACGACAATGCGCCCGCTAATGGATTCGCCGAGACAGATGACTCTTGTTCGTAACCCCGCGTAATGTTGTGGTCAAGACCGTTGCGGTGGCAGTCGACACAGGTCAGTCCCGCCGCCAAATGTACATCTTCATCAGTAGCCCATGTTTCGGCTTCGGTCAGTATTTTGTTGGAATGACAGAAATAACACCTTTCGGAAGGAATCTCGGTGACAAGGTCAAAGAAAACCTGCCGCCTGTGGTCAAATGCGTCCTTACGATACGTAATGTTGGGTGGAATCAACTTAGGGTCATCCAGCGGCTCCGGCATCAAAGGGTCGTATGTGTCGGGCATGCGCTTCGCTGAACCGCTCACCGATGCAAACCCGCAGGTAGCGGCGGCAGCCCAGCGAAAATTCTGACGTGCTATCTGGACAGCGTACTCAGCCTGGTCGTGGGCAGGGTCGGCATCATGGCAGCTAAGACAGTTTATCTCTAACTCTCCCGAGACCATCCAACGGGCTTCGAGGTCAATAGTCTCTGCATTTATATCTTCACCCACCCCGCCGGGCATATGCCTGCCGAACAGCTGAACAAACTGCCACGGTGTCAGGCCAAGTTGCTCAGGTCTGAAAGCTCGCGGCCAAGAACGATACGAAAGAGGTATATGCGTACCGCTACCTGCGTCGACAAGTACCCAAGGCTGTCCCGCCCGACCAGCAGCGACATTCGGCTCAGCTGCGTTAAAATGCCAGCCCCCGCTTATCTTCTTATAGTCGTGGCAAAAACCGCACGTCTTGCGCGTCGAAAAAGGAAGAAGGGGGTCATCATCAGGTGTTATTTTTTCGCCTTCCTCATCAATTAGCGGTATGAAATGAACAGGAACTGCCCGGCTGCCGTCATCAGAATCACCCAGAAGGCTCTGCCCGGTATCAGCGGCACCGTAACCGGCCAATAACAGCAGCCAACAAACCCCGGTTATTAAAAATCCTTTTCTCAATATATGCTCAATCCTTTTCGCAGTATACACTTAATAAAGCCATCGTGCAAACTGGCTACCTTTAACCTGAATCTAAACTTTAAGCTCCTCCGGTTTAAAGTCAAGTCTGCAGGCCGCTTCCACCGCTTCGTTTACCTTCAACACCGTAACCGCCGTTTCGTACCCGACGTCGGCCGGGCAGTTGAGTTTGGCCCTGCCGCGGATGGCATCAAAGAAGTTCTCCAAATGAGGCTGGTGGTACAGTTTATCCATTTTCACCGCAAGTTCATAGGCCGGCGGCGCCATAGTCTCACGCACGTCAAGAACCGCACCAGCCTCCGGTTTTTCCTCTTCGGCCGGCTTGGCAGGCTCGTTTAGAATGCCCCCCTTTACCCATTTGTCCCACTCGGGAGCCGACGGCTCGCGATAAACGGCGCCTCGGGCCGCGGATTCTGATATTACCAGCGTCCCCTGGTTCCCCATGAAGGTCTCGAAGTATCCCTGGCTGCTGTTGGTGGTTATGGTTTGATAAAATGCTCTGACGATCCCTAGGGAGGTTCTGTATTCATAAATGGCCATCACATTATCATACCATTCGTGCGTCTTTTTATCATAGTAGTCCGTACCGCCGCTGGCCATCACGGATTTCGGATTTGATTCGAGGAACCAGTTATAAATGTCAATCTGGTGCGAGCCAAGGTCAACTATTGGCCCGCCTCCGAGCCCTTTATACCACCGCCAGTTTCGAAACTGGTGCATAGATTTAAAACCATACTTTTCAAGCGTGCTCTGGTCGATGGCGTATTTCTCGGGCGAACCGAGGTCCGGTCGGGCAGCGCGGTTCCACTGTCCGTTGACGGTGGTTATCCGGCCGAGAATCTTTGCCTCCTTTATGAGCTTTTCATAGCAGTGAATATAACGCGGATTGCTCCGCCGCTGATGGCCAATCTGCAGAAGCTTGCCCGTCTCCTTCGCCGCCTGAACCATCTTACGGGCGTCTTCGAGAGTGTTGGACATCTCCTTTTCGCAATAGACGTGCAGCCCCGCCTTGAGACACGCCACCGTATGCTCGGCGTGCCGGAAATCAGGCGTGGCAATGAGCACGGCATCAAGGTCCTTTTCCTTGTCGAGCATCTCCTGGTAGTCCACGTAGGTATTGTGCTCGTGGCGGTATTTCTTCAGCAGACGCGATGCGCGCTTCTGATTGTAGGCCGTCCAGATGTCACAAACCGCCTTGAAACGAACGCCCGGAATCTTCAAACAGGCGTTCAGCAGGACCTGACCCTGGGCACCGGCGCCCAGTAAGGCCACGTTTATATCATCTGGTCCGGAACCTGCTGCCTGACCAAAAGATTTCGGAGCCAAAACAACACCGGCACCCATCGCTGCCGTGGAACGAAGAAAACTGCGCCTGTCTATTTCTTTTCTGTTTTTCTGATTATTCATTGTGTCCCTGTCAACTTCATCAATCAAACAAGCTGATTGCCAAGCTATTCAAACACATACATCTTGGCATTATATGTGATTGCCGCCCGGCCTACAAGCCTATGTTGATAAGCGGCTACTTGCATAGAGGCTTTATCTTTACATTCCGAAACCACACCGGGTCGCCGTGGTCCTGTAGACCTATATGGCCTTCCCGGGGCATGTCTTTAAAAGCGGTTCTGAACTTGTTCTTCGTACCGTCCGGGTTTTTATGTGCCTCGGTCCATAAATCCAAATCCATATCGATTATCTGCTCGCCGTTCAAAACTACGTATATCTTGTTGGCCTTGCAGGTTATGGTGTAATGGTTCCATTCTCCGGTCTTCTTCACCACGTCTTTCTTGGGCGCCAGACAGTGATAAATCGCTCCGCAGGCACCCCTGCTCTTCGCTGAGTCTTTACCGTCGTAGTCAAGTATCTGCACCTCAATACCGGTTTGTACGAAATCGGCAATGTCGCCGGTCCTAAGAAACACACCGCTGTTGGCCCCCTTCGCCGTCTTAAATTCCAGGTCCAGGACAAAATCACCGAATGTTTCTTTTGTCCAGATATCACCACCGCCCTTACGAGCCAGCACGCCATCCTCCATTACCCAACTGCCTCGCTTAAATATGCAGTTCGACAGGTCATCCGCCAGTAAATCACGCCAGCCGGTCGGCTTCAACTCGCTCGCAACTTTGTCAAAGTACTGCACACACCGCCTTATTTCCGGTAGTGATTTCTCCCAGTTATGTTCATACTCAATTGAAAACATGCCCTTGAAATTCTGGCGGTGCAGCTCTGCCAGCATCGCCTTGACGTCACCTACACCTGTCCCCCATACCACATCATGGGCCTTGCGCTTGCCGAATTCATTGATGTCCTTAAAATGCAGGCTGATAATCCGACCTTCGAGTTTTTTCAGCGTCTCGACCGCATTAACACCCGAGCGCATCCAGTGACCCGTATCCGCACACGCGCCTATCCACTTGCTTCGTCCTTTACATACTCCCAATACCGTATCCGGATTCCAATAGCCCGACGGCTTGGGATGGTTGTGAATCGCCACACTGACTTTGTACTCCCGGCACAACCTGTCGAGCATCTCAAACGCTTCGGCCGGCGGCTCCGACACAAGAGTCTTAATACCCATCTCCCTCGCGAACTCAAATACCTTCCGGCACTCGGCCTCATCGTTCGGCAGGCTCACCACGCCATAATTGACCAGCTTCACGCCTGAATCTGCCAGCTTCTGTTTAACTTCCTCCCTTATCTCCACCGGCATCTCGTGACCAAAAACAATATTTGGCTTGTCCTTGCTCAGCTTCTGACCATGCGGATACGCCTCTATCCAGTCCAAACCCAGCGACGCTGTTTTGTCTATCGCTTCGTAAAGCGTGAACCGATTAAATGTCCACGCCTGAATGCCAAGCCTCCACCCGTCATAAGCATCTGTCGTCGGATGACTGTTCGTCGGCAGCATCTCAGAACCCGCAAAAGAATTCGAAAACATTACCATTCCCACAAAAAGAACCACAGATATTATTGTTGTCTTATACATCTTACATCTCCTGATTATATTTAATCAATTTTAATCACTACTACAAAGTCCATCCTTCACGATATTCACGGTGCACGTGCTCATTCGCCTCAGGCAGGTTGGTGACCCTCATGTTTTCTCCGTCCCATTCCAACATCTTGCCCGGATTAAGCATGGCAAGATTGCCCATCACAACCGATTCGGTCAGAGGTCCCGAATGGTCGAAGTTCGAGCTCGCCGGCTTGCCGCCCTTGCAGGCATCAACCCAGTTTTGCTCGTGACCATCAGCACCCCCGTGTATCCTCGGAAGAGTTTTTGGCGGACGCTTGTATTCTTTCATCTTCGCCTCAGGTATCAGTCTTGGACTTTCGCCATAGGTTTCGCACATGATTTTGCCTTTGTCGCCCACGAATATCGTTCCGCTTTCGGGCAATTCCCGCCCCTGCTCCAGTTCTTCCGGCCGAGGAGGCAGCATCCCCCCGTCATACCACGTCAGCTTAACCGCCGGCATGTCACCGCGAGCAGGGAATTTGTAACGCACTACCGAGGCCCTCGGGTAGGTCTCCTTGTTCTCCCATCTCTTCCACATCTCACGCACATCATAGGAATGGCTCGCCTCCACGCTGACCGGATAGCGCAGTTTAAGAGCCCAGAAAGAGGGGTCCATTATGTGACATGCCATATCACCTAACGCTCCCGTCCCAAAATCCAGCCACGCTCGCCAATTGAACGGCAAATAAGTAGAATGGTATGGCCTAAATGGCGCCGGGCCGAGCCACAAGTCCCAGTCCAGCGTCGAGGGCACCGGCGGCATATCTTTGGGCCTGCCTATGCCCTGGGGCCAGACGGGCCTGTTGGTCCAGCAATGAACCTCACGAACCGGACCTATTGCGCCGTCCCATATCCATTCACATATCAGCCGGGCTCCCTCGCCGGAATGACCCTGGTTTCCCATCTGCGTAGCAACCTTGTATTTGTGGGCCGCCTCCGTCAGCGCGCGCGCCTCATATACGGAATGCGTCAGCGGTTTCTGCACGTACACGTGCTTTCCCATCTGCATCGCCGCCATGGCTACTACTGCGTGCGTGTGGTCCGGTGTCGCTATCACCACCGCGTCAATGTCCTTCTGCTTTTCCAGCATCCTGCGGAAATCCCTGTATTTCTTGGCTTTGGGATAGCGATCGAAGACCGGTCCGGCATATTTCTCATCCACATCGCACAATGCCACAATATTTTCCCCGGACATAGTTACAACATCGTTTTCTTTGCTGTAACCTGCTATAGCATCAATGTTACTGGCCCCCATACCACCAACGCCTACACCGGCTACGTTAAGTTTTTCGCTCGGCGGCGTATCACCGGCGCCTCCCAAAACATGCCGGGGAACAATAGTAAACGCCATAGCTGCCGCAGCCGCGCCACCCATAAATTCCCGCCGGGAGATTTCTCTAACTTTATTTCTTTCTTTCATCACAGTATCCCTTAATGCAAAATAATTACTTTTACTCTAACTCAATACACCTAAGAATGACGAGCCCTACAGCGACCAGACCACTCCAGCCTTTTGTCTTTGACACGAATTTTCATTCCTAAATCTGTAAAATCACTCCATCTCTTTCATTATCTCCTGCGCCCACTCACGCACTGACTCATTCTCTGAAAGCCGAATAACCTCCCGCAGCAGTATGCGTGTTTGCTGAGGATGCGTCTCAGCCGTTTCCATCGCAATCTCAACCATAGCCGCCGCCGCTTCCTCCCGCAGCTCTTCATCGTCGAGGTGCTCATACGCCAGATAAAGCGCGCCAAAGGCCTCGACATCGGCCACCCCCGACAATACCAGCTTCTTTTCACTAACACTTGGCGCTAACTCCATCGCCTGCTTGTACAATTCAAGCGTCTCTTCCGCCGGACGCTCGCTTTCAAGTCCAATCAGACGTATGCACCCTCGAAGTGCCAGAGTCCTAAGTTTCTCGTCTTCACTTTCTTCTGCCATTTCCAAAAGTTCCTCCGCCAGTTCACCATCAGGCCAGTCGCTCAACGCCCGAACGGCTGCTGTCCGCACTTCCATATCTTCGTCCTCCAGGGCCTCCCGCAATATCTCAAGACTATCTTCGTCACCAATTCCCCCGAGGACCCTCAGCAGTGAGCATCGAACCTGAATGTCTTCAGCAGAATCGATCGCAGTCATAACAGCGCCTGCGTCCCTGACCGCTGATTTACCCGAAGCAGAGACAATAGTTTTTTCAATCGCTTTTAATTCAGTGTCGTTCTCGGCATCTTTCAACAACTCTAATAAAGCCGGGACGTACTCCGGCCCGGCGACCTCTCTTAAAGCCTTAACCGATTCCTTCCTCACATTGCCATCTGTGTCGCGTGCGGTCTTTAGCAGCTTATCCACACCACCAACAATTTGCCGCTGACCGACACTGCGAACCAGTTCAACTTTGACCTTGGCCCCGGCCTTGTCGATACCATCCAGAATCCTCTCATCTGTCGCCGGGTCGCGAAGTCGATAGAGGCTGTCCCGGGCCGCTTGTCGTTCCGCGCCCTTCTTGGAAGTTGCAACACGCGCCAGTAAATCAACCGTTGACGCCTCACCCAGTTTCCCCAGCGCATTCAAAGCTGCAATCCGCACCGATTCTTCTTTGCTTTCAGTAGCCTTCACAACCGCCCCCAAAGCGGCACGGTCACCCCGGTCGGCCAGCGCCGACAGCAGCTGAACCTGCTGCTCTACTGCAAGTTTTGGCAATTTGGCTGCGCTGGCCTTTATTATTTTCGTCCCCGGAACTTCCCTCACAAGCCCGATAGCCACAGACTGAATTTCACGCTCACCACCTGAAATGGCGTCTATTACAACCTTGCTTGCATCATCCGGCGCCGCAGCAACCATACCCGCCAGCGCGCCGGAACGAATCCGCACCGGTTCATCTGACTTGTACAATTTCTTATAAATCGCCATTGCCGCATCTTTATCACCGCCGGCCGCTAACTTATCGGCACACGCTAAATACGCATCCGCTACGACTATGCGCAAATCACCCGAAGCCTGCTTCAGGGCTTTCCCGAGTGCTCCGGCCGCTGGCTCGCCCCCAATCTTACCCAGCGCCGCAGCAGCCGCGCGTACTACCTCCTCATCCTTATCCTTCAGCAGCTTGCTCAATGAATCTGTTGCTTGCTTCGCGCCCCTTTCGCCAAGAGAGTTGATTATGCCAACCTTCACCTTGCCCTTTGTTTTGCCCAGGGCCTTCACCAGCGCCTTGTCAACGGCTCCACCGGGTATCCGCTCAAGCGCATACCTGGCCATATCCGAAGTCTTCTCGTCCGTCAACATCTTGGCCAGAGTGGGCACGGCCTGCTCAGTCCCGATTATGCTCAACTGCTTACATACAAACTGCTTGCCCGCCAGGGTCGCATCAGACCCAAGAAACTTAACCAGCTTCTTCTCTATTTGTCTTAGCTCCTGCGGCTTTTCATACGATCTGCGAATAATATCACTCAGCTCAGTAAGATTTTCCCGGCTTTGCCCATATTCGTATGTGGAAATTTCCCCAAGAAGTTCCTTCACCGACCTCGGTGGCCTGTAGTTCCTCCAGCTTCGAACCTCATCCGCCGTCGGGAAATCTTCAGGAACTTTCTGCGTGACCTTGCCCGTAGCCGCCCACTCGGTGCCTCGTTGAAATGTCACTATAAAGCCCACGCATTCCAGCGCAGGCAGTGGCAGCTCTCTCGCATGGCCGAGCGTCGTATGAAAGACCCTTCCCTTGCCGTAGTCAACCGTAAACAGCATAGGCTCATGCTCGCCCGTCCCATCTTTTGCAGGGTCCGAATACGCCGTTGCCAGCACGGTCAGATTCTTGGCCGGGCCGCGAAGCTCACCGTAAAGCTCGTCCTTCGCATGCACCCACCTCTTAGGCAGGCCCCGCATAACCGGATGGTCCTTCGCCCGGCTTACAATCTCAAACGCATGCGCCGGCCCATGCGAACCCGCATCACCCGGCGAGTAATCCAGCACAGCCTTGCCGTTCCGCCACCGGACCATAGGACCGGACTTCTCATCTCTGCCGCCCCATCCACCTACGCCGATTATCTCATTGTATTGCTTCCACTTGGGAAATGAGTTGTTCGCGCCGTGATAAACGACAACCCCGCCGCCCGACCTGACGTATTTGACAAACGCCTCTTTAGTCTCCTGCGACCAGCCTTTCCTGTTGTACCCATCATAGTCAAGCACAACCACGTCGTAATCGCCAAACTCAGGTGAATAATCCTCTATCCCCTCATCACCCGGCGGACTTATGGCCGTATCAACTTTGAACAGTCCCGTCTGCTCCAATATCTGCTTAAAAATTGGACTGCTCAATTCCCACGTGTGCCACGGGTTGCTTTGTCCGGTTACAATCAGCGCCTTGATGGATGGCGCCTCCTTCGATGCTGATGACACCTTACCCGCCAAACCAAAACACAAAACGAAAATCAATAAGACGATTGAAACTCTTGCCCAGCGGTTCATAACTTTACCCTTCCAATGAAAAAAACCTTTTCGCTTTTTATTACACATGCCACGGACTGCGCATCGGCCTGCCGAGCATCCTTGTCGCAGTCGCGTCGCCAATTATCTCTTCAGTCTCAGGATTAAACCGTATCTTGCGACCCAGCAGCATAGCAATCTGTCCAAGGTGTCCCGGTGTTGCCGACCGGTGCGCAACCTCACACGGTGTCAGGGTGGTCTTGCGGCTCTTGACACAATCCAGGAAATTGCGCCAATGACCCGGCGAGCGGAAAAGCCGTATTTCATCCGGCCCAATCTTCTCCTTGAGTAATGCTTTTGGTTTGGCATCTATTGCACCGCGGTCCACCCAGACCCACCCATCTTCACCAATCCACTTTGTTCCGCCGCGGATTTCTTCGTGCCCGCCGGCGATAATCATCGTAATCCCCTTGGGATACCTGGCTGTCAGACGATATCTTGTCGCCGTGTTCCACAGACCGTCTTTGGGATACTCGCCATGACCCTTGATTTCATAAGGCCCGTCGTAGTCGAAGCCAAGGCCCCAGTGCGCAATATCAACATGGTGCCCGACCCAGTCCATCAGCTGGCCGCCGCCGTAGTCCAGATGCCATCGCCAGTTCTTATGCACGCGTGCCGGACAGTAAGGCTCGACCGGCGCCGGCCCAAGCCAGAAATCGTAATCCAGTTCTGTAGGGGCCGGACCCATTTGTTCCTGACCCCCGGTTCCTTCGAAGTCGGTGTGCCCGGGATAAAGCCCAACCTCAACAGTGTGTACCTTGCCTATACGGCCGTTAATTACCAACTCGCACGCCCGATGGAAGTTAGCCTCCGACCGTTGCCAACTGCCCGTCTGCCATATACGACCGTAATGCTTGACCGCATCGCAAATAGCGCGGCCTTCTTTCAGATTATGCGAGAGAGGCTTTTCGCCGAAAATATCCTTGCCCGACTTTGCCGCGGCAACGGCCGGAACTGCATGCCAATGGTCCGGCAAACCAATCGAGACAGCATCGATATCATCACGGGCCAGCAGCTCACGAAAATCACTGTACGTTGCACAGTCCTTGTTTTTGTAGCGGCCGTTTACAATATTGACTGCCTCTTGCAGATGATTTTTGTCCACGTCGCAAACTGCTATAATCCGACAATCCTTATGCCACAGGAACGTCTCCATATTGATGCCGCCTTGCCAGCCAACGCCAATACAGCCCATAGTAACACGGTTGCTCGGCAATACGCTGCCGGCCTTGCCCAAAGCCGAAGAAGAAACAATATACGGAAACATCACCGCACTCGTGGCAGCAGTGGTTGCTTTCTTAAGGAACTGCCGCCGATTAATAACTGGCTCTCGTCTCATTGGTTAATTACCTCATACAAAAACTTCTACAAATGCCACGGACTTCGCATCGCGCGTTTCAGCATCCGGTTTGCCTCTGAGTCGTTGACAAACTCCTCCTTCTCCGGGTCCCAGCGCAGCTTGCGCCCGAGCCTCGTGACTATATCATTCAGATGGGTTAACGTATCCGAGCGGATCGCCTCTTCAATCGGGCTTATCGTTTTGCCTCTCGTCTTGACCGCATCCAGAAAATTGCGATGAGATCCACTGCTTTTGGTAAGATGAATTTCATTCGGTCCGATGCGAGATTTCAGTAGGGATTTTGGATTGGCCTCGATGTAATTACCTCGCCGCACAAAAACCCACCCATCTGTACCCTCAAATTTGATACCCTGCTCGATCTTTGCATTATCAGCAAAGTGCATCGTTACACCATTTGCGTACTCCATTCGCACGTCCCACGTCAGCAGGCAGTTTGTCATCCCTTCTTGTGGGAATACACCGCTGCCTTCTATCTCCACCGGCCCCGTCAGCTCGGTTCCATTACCCCACTGCGCAATATCCAGATGGTGGATGCCCCAATTGGCCGGCATGCCAAGGCAATAGTCGTAAATATGATACCAGATGCCGTAACCCCAGTTGACTTCCTCTTCCGGGTCAAACGGCCGGCACCGCTGATAGCTGTAAGGAGCCCACGGCGCCGGACCAAGCCACATATCGTAATCAAATCCCTCCGGCACCGGCTCCACCGGCTGACTCGGGTACGTTATCCCCGGCGGCACACCCACACGGATTGTATGCAGCTTACCGACCCTCCCGTTGCGGACTAGTTCACACCCGAAACGAAAATTGCTGCTCGAACGCTGCTGAGTACCAAACTGAAATACTACCCTATACTTATTGACTGAATCACGCAGGGCCTTGGCATGTGTAACACCAAGCCCAACAGGTTTCTCGTAGTACATGTCCTTGCCGTTTCTCGCCGCCTCCAGACCCATCAAAACATGCCAGTGGTCCGGCGGGGCAATCGAAACTGCGTCAATCTCGTCTCTCGCCATAAGCTCACGAAAATCATTGTAAACAGCACAGTCTTTGTTGCCGTAATGTTCATCTACAATATTCTTGGCCTTCTGGCGCAGGCTCTCACGGACATCGCAGATAGCAACCACCTGCACATCCTTTTCCTGCAGAAATGCCCGCATATTGCCGGTACCCTGAATCCCCATTCCGATACAGCCTATTGATATGCGGTTGCTCGGCGAGATGTTGCCTGCCTTGCCCAGAGCTGACGAGGATACGATATAAGGAAAGCCTACTACCCCCGCAGCCGCACCTGCTGCCCTTCTGAGAAACTGACGCCGACTAATGTCTTTCCTTTTTAGCATTCGTAAACCTCCTCAAAATCTCAATGCCTTCAGCCAATTACTTATCGAATGCCGCATCGAAGGCAACCTGCGACGGCTTAAAATCAGCCTTTTTTATGTACTCACAGGCTTCTTTGGCTCCGTGCTCGCGGTCCATCCGGCTGTCTTCCCACTCAATCGAAAGCGGCCCTTGATAACCTATATCATTAAGCGCGACAATGATTTCCTCAAAGTTTATATCACCGTGGCCTATCGAGCGAAAATCCCAGTAACGACGCGGGTCGGCAAACTCCGTATGCCCGCCGAAGACACCAACCGTCCCGTCACCGTGACCCCACCACGCGTCTTTCATATGCGTATGGAAAATGCGGTCCGCAAAGGTGCGGATGAACTTGATATAGTCCACACCCTGGTAACCAAAATGGCTCGGGTCATAGTTAAAACCAAATGCCTCGTGCCCCTTCACCGCTTCAACTGCCCGCTGAGCGCTGGCGATGTCAAATGCTATTTCCGTCGGGTGCACCTCCAGTGCAAACTTGACACCCTCGGCCTTAAAGGCATCAAGGATAGGGGTCCAGCGATTGGCAAAGTCATCATAGCCCGCCTCAATTGCGCCCGGCGCCGTCGGCGGAAACGAATAAAGCAAATGCCATATCGAACTGCCGCTAAAACCATTGACCACATCTACGCCGAGTTTTTTGGCGGCTTTGGCAGCATCAACCATATTCCCGGCCGCCCGCTTGCGAACACCCTCCGGCTTGCCGTCGCCCCATACATCTTCCGGCAAAATCGCCTTATGTCGATCGTCGATGTTGTCACAAATCCCCTGACCTACAAGATGGTTCGATATCGCGAACACCTTAAGCCCGTGTTTGGCCAGCAGTTCGTGTTTGGCCTTGCAATAACCCTCATCCGCCAGTGCCTTATCCACCTCGAAGTGGTCGCCCCAGCATGCTAATTCCAAACCATCGTATCCCCAGCTTGCTGCCTTCTTGGCCAGTTCTGCCAGTGGCAAATCCGCCCACTGCCCCGTAAATAGTGTTACTGGTCTTGCCATTTTCACACTCCTAACGAATAAGGATTTAACTTAATTCTCTGCACCAAGTTTAAGTTGTGGCTTTCTTTTCGCCTTTTTACTTTTTCATCTTCGTCCATTTCTGCTTGCTCTTTGTGCTGCCCAGGACTGTATCTATAAACAGCATTCCTCTGACGCCATCGTCAACATCCGGGAAATCCAGTGCCAGCTTGTCAGGCTTTGTCCTGCTCATCTTCGCGCGCACTGTCTCTGCGAAGTTGCAGTAGACATTGGCAAATGCCTCGAAAAAGGCTTCAGGGTGCCCGAACGGCAGCCTCGTTGCGCGGGCTGCGGCTGGGCTCCTGGCAGCCACATAGTTGTTCCCCCGCCGCCATACCTGCACCGGCCCGTCCGGCTCCTTGACATAAAGATAATTCGGTTGCTCCTGGTGCCATTCAAGACCTTTCTCTTCGCCGTAAACCCAGATGGCCAATCCGTTCTCCTCACCGATGGAAATCTGGCTGGCGTGGAGAACACCCCTCGCGCCGTTATTGAACCGCAGCAGACAGTTACCGTCATCCTCAAGGCGCCTGCCCTTAACAAACGTCGTACGGTCCGCACATATATGGGTAATCTTCAAACCCGTGATATACTCCGACAGGTTCTCGGCGTGCGTGCCGATGTCACCCATACATCCCGAACCCCCGCTCTGCTTCGGGTCGGTCGGCCACGCAGCCTGCTGCTGGCCGGTTCTTTCTAATGCCATCGACAGCCACCCCTGTGGATACTGCACCACAATCTTGCGGACCTTGCCTAAGTCGCCCTCACGAACAATATCCCGAGCCAGCTTGACCATCGGGTAACCCGTGTAATTGTGCATCAAACCGAATACCTTCCGGGACTTTTTGACAATTTTTTTCAGCGCCTTGGCTTCTTTGACATTGAACGTCATCGGCTTCTCGCACATCACATGGAAGCCTGCATTCAGAAGTTCCTTCGCAATGGGAAAATGCCAGTTGTTCGGCGTGGTAATCGAAACGAAATCAACCCTCTCGCCCTCTGGCAGCTTGAGTTCACGCTCAATCATCTCCTCGTAAGTGCGGTATACCCGCCTGGGATTAAGGCAGAGCTCTCTTCCCATCTGCTTTGACTTCCGCGGGTTGATATCGAATGCACCCCCTGTCAGCTCGATTCCGCCGTCCATACGGGCCGCCTTGCGGTGCACCTCGCCGATAAACGCCCCAGGACCGCCCCCAATCATCCCCATCTTCAACTTTCGATTCGGTTTCATGCCTGCTCCTTTCCACTAAAAAACCACCAGCACCGGTACTGCTGTCCGGACACTCACAAATTTGAGTTGGTAACTACTCAATGTAAATTATAAGACCACTGATGTCAACCATTGGCAATCCACAATTTTATCAGTGCGCCGGCCGGTTTTTACCCCCGATTTTGACACAGCCCCTCCCCGCAGACACCCCCGATACGCCAAGTACGCCGCCCGCTCTGTAGCTCAACAAGGCAGGGGATTTGTGGCCGCCCGGCTGCCAACACCAGACAACCGCTGACAATTTACAAAATTTTGCCGAAAAAATAATATTTACGCCAAAACCCATTGAAACAACAAAACCATTTGTCTAAAATCCTCCAAATCTATTTCAAATACTCTCGAGGTTTGAAAATGTATATCATACCGGCAATCGACCTGCGGCGCGGCCAATGTGTCAGACTTATCCAGGGTCAATACCACCGTCAGATAACCTACCACGACGACCCCGTCAAACAGGCAAGAAGATTTATCAAAGACCGAGCACAATGGCTGCACATCATCGACCTCGACGGGGCCAAGGTCGGCAAGCCCGTCAATACCGATGCAATATCAGCCATCGCAGCCCTTGGAAAACTAAAAATCGAAGTCGGCGGCGGAATCAGAGACGAGGCTGCCATAAAACAACTGCTCGATATGGGCATCGAAAGGGTAATAATCGGCACCAGGGCCGTAAGTGACTTCAAGTGGTTCAGTGAAATGTCCGAGAAGTTCAGCAACAGGCTTGTACTCGGCCTGGATGCGCGCGGCTCAAAGGTCGCTACTCACGGCTGGACCCAGGAAAGTCCCCAGAACCTGCTGGACTTTGCCGAACAAGCGGCGAAGCTTCCTCTGGCTGCAATAATCTATACCGACATTTCCAAAGATGGTATGATGGAAGGGCCGAACCTCGAAAGAACAAAAACCCTGGCTGACTCCGTACAAATTCCCGTCATAGCCTCCGGAGGCATAACCGAAATAGCCGACATCAAGAAGCTCGCCGAACTGGACATCGAAGCGGCCATAATCGGAAGGGCGCTATACGAAGGCACGCTCAGCCTCACCGACGCAATAAACGCAGCAATGCAACTCTCATCCTGAACGCTACCCCTTGTCATTCTCCGGCCCACCACTCGTCACTGCGGAGAAAATGTGCGTTTGTAACACGGATATGATATAATAGTTTTTCGATTACCTTAGAGTTTATTAAACTTGATTTACACCGCAGGCGACTGGCAGGCTTATTTTTCTGTTAGGTACAGAATACTTAGCTGCCTGAGTAATTCCGGATAGCGGACGGTGGTCATGGTTGCAGTACATAAATATGGATTTTCCCGCCAAAGGCTCCACGCAGCGGCTTGCCCGGCCTTGTTTTTCGTTCTGTTCTTCCTCCTCGTCTGTCTCTGGATTGACCCTAAGCTCATCTATCACGGGCACGGCCAGTATCTGTCCTACCAGATTTATGTCCCCGGAATGAGAACCTTTGTGGACTCCCCGCCATTTCCCGGTAAACCCATGGCCTTCCTCTCGGCAATATTGGCCCACCACTACTACTATTCCTGGGCGGGAGCCTTGATTATTACCCTGACTGCTTGGTTATTGTCTGTGGGTACAGACAAATTCATCACCCCTATGTACGGCGGCAGGTACTGGCCGCTCAGATTCGTTCCAGCCGTTATCCTGCTCATGCAGTATGGTCGATATTACCATTATCTCGCCGATAGCCTGTCACTGTCCCTCGGATTACTGTTTCTGTACCTCTCCATTCGTGTGCCTCTGCACAGGACAGTTCTGCGGCTCGCCGTGTTCCTCGTTTTCTCTGGCGTAATGTACACTATAGCGGTCCAGGCGTATCTGGTCTTCGTGATACTCTGGGCAATCTTCGAGTTCTTTAACAGGCGAAACTGGCGCATCGGCCTTTTGTGCCTTCTCTCGGCCGCTTTCGTCCCCTTAATTGCAAATATGTTGTTCTTCAATATGGACCTGTTCGACGCTTATCGCCGCATCCTGCCTCTTGACCCGATAGCTGGCCGCAGTGGAGTAATTCTTAAGTTCGGCCTCTTATTCTTCTTGCCAATCGCCGGCCTCTGGTGTGCCATTTGCCCGGTCTTTACACCAAAGCGCAAACCCGGACGGACCCGGACATTCTTACAGTATTACCGCCAGAGCAAGCACAGGTGGCCGCTCGAGACGCTGGCTCTGTTTATCGTCACGGCCGGTGCCCTTTTCCTGACATACGACCGCTTTGCCAAAATACACCTGCGCATAAACTACTTCGCCCGCAACAAAATGTGGCACAAGCTCCTCCGCGAAGCACAAAACTTGCCGCGCAAAGACTATAGCGTCTTTGTCTGCCACGATGTCAACAGGGCCCTCTATCATACGGCTCACTTGGCTCATGATATGTTCTCATATCCACAGCATCCCTCCGGCCTGCTTTCCGCCACCGAACGGTATCCCGAACTTGACACTCTTTACGAACTGGGCCATATCAACCGGGCCGAAGACATCGCATACGGCGCATTGGCCCTCGCGCATTACTACCCGACCGGCCTGCAGAAGCTCGCATTGATAAATATCCTCAAGGGACAAACCGATGCCGCTCGAACCTTCTTGTGCGCTCTCAGCAAAGATTTCTTGTATAAAGACTGGGCCGAACGCTACATGGAACGGCTCGAAACAGACCCGCTCATGTCCGCCGATGAACACATCCAGAACATGCGTTCCGTGATGCTTGTCCAAGACAATCTCCGCCAGGCGGTAACCGCCACCGACGACTTATATCTAATCCTCCTCGAGAAAAATAAGCTCAATCGCATGGCATTCGAATATCTGATGGCCTGGTACCTCCTGAACGGTCGCCTCGAAGACTTTATCCAGAACCTTAACCGATTGGATGACTTCGGTTATACAGACATCCCCCGGCATTATGCCGAAGCTGTCCTGCTCTATACCGGTATAACTGGCCGCATCGTCGACCTGGACGGCCGAAAAATAAACGTGCAGACCGTCAGCCGTTTCGCAGATTTCATGCAGCGAACTCAATCCTATAAATACCACCTTCAGAACGCTTTCAAAGGCGCACCGAATGATTCCGGAGACTTCGACAATCTCAGCGATTCCTATAACCTCAGAGATTTCCAGGATACATACTATTACTATTACTTGTTAGTGGGGCTGCGACAGCAAAAATGAAAAATCACCGTCGATTCCTGTTTGGGATACTTGTCCTTGGCGCACTGCTCTCCGCTGCGCTGCTCTACAAATCCTTTGCTGGTATCGTTGTTATCGCCACCTACAGTCCTGTCCCTCGCCCTCCTAAAATCCACCCCGACTATACCAATACCGTCATCCCGCCAAACATCGCCCCCTTAAACTTCCAAGTTGCGGAAGCCGGCTCGCATTACTTTGTCAGGATTTACTCCCAACAGGGCAAACAAATCGAAATTAAAAGCCGAAAGCCAAAAATCCATATCCCAATGCGCCCATGGAAAAAACTGCTCGCCCTTAACCGCGGCAGACCACTCTATCTTGATGTCTACACCCGGGACAAAACCGGCCGGTGGAAAAAGTTCGAGATCATTACCAATACCATCGCCAACGACGACATCGACGACTACCTCGTATATCGAAAAATTAAACTCTCTGTTATGTGGAAAGATATGGGCGTTTATCAGCGCAACCTCCGAAACTACGATGAATCCATCGTATTGCACAACTCCTCGTTTGGCGGCGGCTGTATCAACTGCCACAGCTTTCTCAATAATAGTCCCGGTAACATGCTGACCCAGATCCGCTCTCCCAAACACGGCACCCCTATGCTCATGGCACAAAACAGCACGGCTGCCGCCGTGAACACCCGAACACAGTTTACGCCCGGCAGAGTCGGTTTCACCTCTTGGCACCCAAACGGCCGTGTCATCGCCTTTTCCATCAACAGCTTCGAAATGTTCTTCCACACCGCCGCAATCGAGGTCCGGGATGTGTTCAGCCACGCCTCCGACTTGGCCTTATATCTCGTCGATTCCAACAGGGTACTTAGCACCAGCAGCATTACCAAACCGGACCGTTTGGAAACATTCCCCGAGTTCTCGCCCGACGGCCGATACCTCTACTTCTGCAGTGCGCCCCGGCTGCCCGTTGAACGCTATCGTGAGGTAAGATGTGACCTGATGCGAATCAGTTACGACCCCAAAACCCAAAAATGGGGCGAATTGGAGACCGTCCTCTCTGCCGACAAGGTGCAGGGCAGCATCACGCAGCCGAGGTTTTCTCCCGACGGGCGCTTTCTGTTGTTTAACGTCTCCGAATACAGCACCTTCCCTATCCACCAGGCTAAAAGTGATTTATATATGATGGAAACCGATACCGGACAATTCCACAAGCTGCCTGTCAGCAGCAATCGCTGTGACACGTGGCATGGCTTCTCGAGCAACGGCCGCTGGATTGTCTTTAGCAGCAAGAGACTCACCGGCCGCTTCGCACGACCCTTCTTCAGTTATATTGACGAGACCGGCAGGGCATACAAACCGTTTCTCCTGCCGCAGAAAGACCCCACCTTCTACGATTCGCTCCTGCAGGTGTACAACATACCCGAACTTATCTCCGAACCAGTCCGCATAAAACCCAAACAGCTAACCAAAGCCATCCTCGCATATAAACAGTCCCCTCAGGCCGATATTGTCACCGGCGCGACGCCCGGCCTGCCACCGGCGCCCCCTCATAAGCCTCAACCACCATCAACTTATGACCAGCCATGGCTACAGCGCGAATGACACCTGATAGACCCGCACCTCGTCCCCCGCACAAAATATGTAATTCCCGGCCGAATATGATATAATGTTTTTGATAACCTTGATGCCTGTTAACCTTAATCTATCAAAAGCCAGTTCCCGTTTTGCAGCAAGTGACAGAATAAGAACTCCGAGATAATGCTGAATTCTTTTCGCAAACTATTAACACAAAACCTCGACAGGCGGCTCCGAAGCCTCCTCCTTTTTATCCTGTTCTACCTGTATATCTGGCTCGAGGTCGACACCCGACTTATTTACCACGGCGCCGGCGCAATCTCCGATTTCCCCGTCTTCTTCAGAGGCTGGACCTTCTTCCATCGCTTCACGTCATACCCTGGTGGAACCACCGAATACCTCTGCACCTTGCTGTCGCAGTTTCTATATATTGGCTGGGCTGGAGCTCTCGTCCTGACCCTGCAGGCATGGTTGGTTTCTCTCTGCACCGATTATTCTTTCAAAGCCGCAAATCTCCCCCGCCTTCGCTGCCTACGTTTTGTCCCGCCGGTCCTCCTGCTTATTACCTACACACGATACACATATCACTTCGCAACCACCACAGCACTGCTCGTATCGCTGCTGTCTGTATGTCTCTACCTGACCGCGACGCAAAAGGCCAAACTCTCTCGTCTCATTGTCTTTCTGGTCCTGTCCTTCTTCGTATACACAATCGCCGGCGGGGCGTACCTGCTCTTCGCGCTGCTCTGTGCGATTTACGAACTGCTTTTTACCCGCCGCTGGCGGATAGCTCTCGCGTATCTCTTATCAGCCATCGTCATTCCATACGCCGGCGGCGTCCTCGTCTTTGACGTCAGTATCATCGACGCCTTCACCAATCTGCTGCCCGTCTCCTGGAAAATCTTTGAGTACGAAAATTACAAAAAAATACTAATAATTGTCTGTGCGCTTTACCTCGTTGTGCCTTCGGTCTTACTCGTATCAGGCTTGTGCCGGCCCTTTTTTATCTCACCCACTCAATCACTCAACCAGCCAATTGCACCTCAAACAAATCCTCATAAAACCGACAAAAGGCACAAAAAGAAACAACCGAGTAAGTTTTCCAGACTCCGCTCGCGCACCCTTGCGTGGTATACCGGCTCGCACCTAATCAGATGGTCTGTAGAATCCTGCTTGCTGTTTGTGCTCACCGGCGCCGTCGTCTTTTTCTCCCGTGATATCAAGATGAAAGCCTTGTTCGAAACCGATTTTTATGCCAGCCACAGAATGTGGCAGAAGGTGCTTGCGACTGCTCCAAGGCACCCCAATAGCTATTATATAGTACATGCCGTCAACAGGGCCTTACATCATACCGGCCGAATGCCTCACGACTTGTTCTGCTTTTACCAGAATCCCGATACCCTCTTCCTCACTGCCGCCGAGCATAGTGAATCATACTTCAAGAAATTCGACCTCTTTCTCGACCTCGGGCATGTCAACATGGCCGAGCATGAGCTGACCGAGTCTCTCGCCGCAGACGGCTGGCGACCTATGATTCTAAAACGACTGGCCCTGGCAAACATCGCCAAGCGTACCATCCATACGGCTCGGGTTTATCTAAGGGCCCTCAGTAAAACCCTCTTCGATGCTGACTGGGCAGCTGACTACTTGCGGCAGCTCCAGTCCGACCTTACGTTCACTTTGCCCGCCGACCACGAGATTCAACGCCTCCGCCGTTATATGCCCGTCCAGGACTACGGTTTTAGTCCCATGCCCTTTGAGCACATTTTGCTGGATTTACTCAAAAAAAACGCCCGCAACCGCATGGCCTTCGAATACCTGATGAGCTCGTACCTGCTGACAGGCCAGCTCGACAAGTTCGTACAAAATATCCATCGATTGGACGATTTTGATTATGTCCAAATCCCCCCTTTGTACGAGCAGGCCCTTTTGCTGTACATGTACAAAGAGAAAAAACCGGTCGATTTAAACGGCCGCCAAATCAGCCCACTGTCACGTCAGCGCTTTGAAAACTTTAAAAAGGTTTACGCCTTTTACGGCGGAAATAAAGAAGCCGCCTTCCAAAACCTCGCCAATGCCCACGGTGATACCTTCTTCTTTTATAGTACCTATGGACTCTCAGGATTGAAAAAATGACTAAGCATGGCCGATACATCATGCTCTTGGTAGGACTTGTTGCACTCGCAGCATACGCGTTGAACCAGCTTCCCGCCGGTGCCAAAGTCACCATCGACCGGCCTCGCCCCGTCGGTCGGCCCCCGCGCATTCGACCCGACTATCAAGGCGCTGTTATCCCACCAAATATAGCGCCTTTGAACTTCCTCATTCAGGAAGATGGCTCCCTCTACTATGTAAAAATATACTCCAAACAAGGCAGACCCGTTGAAGTTGTCACCGAGTCACCCAAAATCCTCATCCCCGAAGGCCCGTGGCACAAACTTCTGAGTATGAATCGCAGAGAGCAGCTCGCCTTTGACGTTTTTGTCAAAGATAAAGATGGCAGATGGAATGCCTTCTCTACGCTTACCAATACAGTGGCGCAAGAGCCCGTCGACAATTATCTGGTATACAGGAAGATTCATCCGGCGCACGGCGTCTGGAATGACATGGGCATCTATCAGCGTAATTTGCGAACCTTCGACGAGGCGGTTATCTTGGACAACAGTTACTTCAAACGTGGCTGTCTCAACTGCCATGCCTTCTGCAACAACCGTCCAGACAAAATGCTAATTGGCATCCGCAGCGAAAAATACGGCAGCAGCGCCATACTCACCGAAGATGGCGCGGTCGCCAACATCCAGACAAAATTTGGATACACCACCTGGCATCCAAATGGCCGGCTCGCCGCCTATTCCATCAATTACGTCGGACAGTTCTTCCATTCCGCCAGAGATGAGGTTCGCGACGTCATTGACCTCGACTCCTTCGTAGCGTATTACTCACTCGACTCCCGAGAGGTCAAGACCTCGCCCGACCTTGCGCGAAAGGACCGACTCGAAACCTATCCCGCCTGGTCGCCGGACGGCCGATACCTGTACTTCTGCAGTGCACCTATATGGTGGCAGGACCGAAAAAAAATCATCCCCGAAAACTACCACCAAATCAAATATGACCTCCTTAGAATAAGTTACGACATTGAAAACGACACATGGGGCACACTCGAAACCGTCCTTTCGGCTGACGATACTGGCCTCAGTGTCCTTGAGCCGCGAATCAGCCCCGATGGCCGCTGGCTGCTGTTCTGCATGTGCAGTTACGGCTGCTTCCCCGTCTACCAGCAAACCAGCGACCTCTACCTTATGGACCTGCGCGCCGCACAGACCGGCCGGTACGAATACAGGCGGCTCGACATCAACAGCGACCAAAGTGAATCCTGGCACAGCTGGTCCAGCAACAGCCGATGGATAGCCTTCAGCAGTAAGAGAGATTACGGAGTATTCACCAGGTCTTACCTCAGCTATGTTGACCAGGAGGGTAAGGTTTATAAACCCCTGCTGATGCCCCAGAAAGACCCTGAGTTTTATGACTCCTGCCTCGAGACCTACAGCGTCCCCGAACTTCTCACCGAGCCTGTCAAAGTCAAAGGAGAAAAACTCGGACGCATTGTTCGCAGCTCCCGAAAAATAACGGTCGAGATGCCTATAACAATGGCTACTCCCGAAGCCGGAGAAGAACCCGGCTACGAACCATGGCAACAGCGCGAGTAAAAGCCTGATACACCCACTACCCCTTTATTTGCAGGGGAAAATGTGCATTTCCCACAACAGTATGATATAATGTCCTTTTGTAAGCTTTGTGTTCATTGGCTTTAATTTACCAGACAGGTGCCTGATGAGCTTGTTTCTTATCTTGTGCTGAATATTTAGCTTCGAGCCGTGACATTGCCAGAGGACTATCTCATGGAAACCAGAGCTCCCATCTTGCGACACCTCGCAAAACAGGAGCACTCAAAGAAATGCTGACTTCCCTTCCCAAATCATCCGGTCAAATCCTCGCCAGGCAAATTCGAAACCTTTGCTTCTTCATTTTGTTCTTCCTGTACCTCTGGCTTGGCGTCGACACCCGTCTTATTTATCACGGCGGCGGAATGGTCCCGAATTTCCCCGTCTTCTTCCGCGGTTGGGAGTTCTTCCGCCAGTCTGTCTCATACCCCGGCGGCCTCGTGCAATACTCCTCAGCCTTCCTGTCCCAGTTCTTCTATGTCAGCTGGGCAGGTGCGCTTATCGTAACGCTCCAGGCCTGGCTCATTTGCCTGTGCTTCGACTATTTCTTAAAGGTAATTGCCGCTTCTCGCCTCCGCTGGCTTCGTTTTATCCCCCCCATTCTCCTGCTTATCGCTTATACTCGGTATGCCTATCACTTCGTCACCACCACAGCTTTCTTGGTGTCCCTGCTTTCTGTTTGCCTGTACCTCAAAATCGCCCCGAATAATAACCTGCGTCGCTTCATTGTTTTTCTGATTTTGTCTTTGGTTACCTGTCCAATCGCCGGCGGCGCCTATCTGCTCTTTCCAGTGCTCTGCACCATTTACGAACTGTTCTTCTCTCGCCGCTGGAAGATGGCTCCGCTATATTTATTTTCAGCCGTCCTTATCACATATCTCACGGGCGTTCTCCTCTTCGGTGTAAGTCTTGCCGATGCCTTTGGACAGCTACTACCTGTCTCCTGGCAGGTCATGCTTTACCCGGAGCGCAGGAAAATGATAATAATCCCCCATATAATCTACCTGCTCTTACCCCTGACCGCACTTGCATTCGGCCTTTGGCGAATCCTTGTAAGCACAGATATAGAGCAAAAACTGTTGCAATTGATATCTTCGGAGCACACCGGCTCGCCGGTACTCAGATGGTTCGGTCAATCGTCCTTGTTACTCGTAACCGCCGGCGCCGCCATACTATTTTCCTTGGACAGCGAACAAAGAACCTTGCTTGAGGTTGATTATCATACGCACCGCAGGAACTGGCCGAAAGTCCTCGAGGCCGCGCGCCGCCACACCAATAGCTTCTATGTCGTCCATCAGGTCAACCGCGCTTTATATCATACCGGCCGACTGCCTTCAGAGATGTTCGCATTTCCCCAGCATCCAGGCACACTGTTCCTCACCGGCAGAAGGGCCGACCGCATCCTCCGCTGGAAAAGATTTGACACTTGCATTGATTTCGGCTTCCTAAACCGCGCCGAAGGAGACCTCGCCGAATTGCTCGAAGCATTCGGTGAGCACCCCGTAATTCTAAAACGCCTCGCCCTGATAAACCTGGCAAAGGGCAATTTAGGTGCCGCAAGGATTTATCTCGGGGCGCTCGGCAAGACCCTCTTTCATGCCGACTGGGCCGATTATTACCTGGCTCTTATGCAGTCTGACCCCGAACTGTCAACCGACCGGAGAATCCAGGATTTGCGCCGCCTGATGCCCAAAAAAGACGACGCGGACATATTCTCGACCCTGCACGAAAATAGCGCCAATGACCAGGTGGCCTTTGAATACCTGATGGCTGTGCACCTGTTGACCAAACGCCTTGACATGTTCGTCCGGGACCTTGACCGATTGGATGACTTCGGCTATTCACAAATCCCTCGCCATTATGAGGAGGCAATACTACTGTACACCGCCGTGACGAAAAAAAAGATTGATTTGCACGGCCGCACAATCAGCCAACAATCTCGCCAGAGCTTCGCAACCTTCTTCCGGATACTTGATAGTTACGGCGAAGACAAACAGGCCGCCTTCAACGAACTGGTCAAAGACTACGGCGACAGTTTTCTCCTTTATTATCTTTACAATCGCTCCGGCTTGAAAAAATGACAAAAAATTACAAATATCTGGCCCCCGTGTTGGTCCTCGTCGTATTAGCGACCGCCACGTTGATTTACGCGCTGCGGGATAGCAATGTAGAAATCACACAATACCGCTCCATCGCTCGCCCCGCCAACATCCGTCCCGACTACAATGGCACGGTCATCCCGCCGAACATCGCACCCTTGAACTTCCTCGTGCAGGAAGCTGGTTCACAATATTATGCGAAAATATATTCCCAGCGGGGTAAATCAATCGAAATTTTCAGCCGCTCACCCAGGATTATTATTCCACAGCGCGCTTGGCATAACCTTCTTAACGTCAACCGCGGAAGACAATTACACTTTGATGTCTTTGTCAAAACCGAGGACGGACCTTGGAACCGCTTTGCTCCCATCACCAACCAAATCGCCAATGAGCCCATAGACCCTTTCCTCGTCTACAGAAGGATTCGGCCTGTCTACAGCACCGGCGAAACATCCATTCACCAGCGAAATCTGCAGAGCTACGATGACACACCGGTATTATCCAGCAAAAGCGTTCGAGGTGTCTGTATCAACTGCCACACGTTCTGCAACAACCGCACGGACAAAATGTTCTTTGGGAGCCGAAGCAAAAGACAGGGCAGTTTTACAGTCTTCGTGCAGGATGACAGGATGTTCAAGCTCCAGACCAAATTTGGATATACCTCCTGGCACCCCAGCGGCAAACTCGCTGTCTATTCCGTCAATAAGGTACGCCAGTTCTTTCACTTCGCCAGAAACCAGGTGCGTGACGTTGTTGACCTCGATTCGGCCCTGCTTTACTACGCCGTTGATTCAAAAAGCGTAAAGACCTCCCCTAAGTTTTCCGCCAAAGACCGCCTCGAAACCTTCCCCGCATGGTCCCCCGACGGCCGGTACCTGTACTTCTGCAGCGCACCGATGTTGTGGACCGACCAAAACAAACTGCCCCCTGACCGATACAGACAGGTCAAATACGACCTGCAGAGAATAAGCTACGACTTGGACCGCGACCAGTGGGGCCAGCTCGAGACCCTCCTTTCCGCCCGCGACACCGGCCTAAGCATCCTCCAGCCGAAAATCAGCCCCGACGGCCGCTGGCTCATCTTCTGCATGTGCGATTACAGTTGCTGGGCCAGTTATCGCCCCGGCAGCGACCTGTACATAATGGATTTGAACGCCGCCCTCGAAAACGGCAGGTATGAATATAGGCGACTCGATTGCAACAGCGACCAGAGTGAAACATGGACCAGCTGGGCCAGCAACAGCCGCTGGATTGCCTTCAGCAGTAAAAGGGAAAATGGCCTATTCACCAGGACATACCTCAGCTACATCGACCACGATGGCAAGGCTCACAAGCCGATTCTCCTGCCGCAGAAGGACCCCGAATTCTTTGATTCTTTCACTTGGACCCACGGTGTACCCGAGCTTGTCACTGAACCCGTCAAAGTTAAAGGTGAAAAGCTCGCCCGTTTTGTTCGCAGCGCCCCAAAAATCCCTGTTGATCTGCCGATAACAATGGCTACTCCAGGTGCCAAAGATGCGCCTGTCGACCAACGCTGGCAGGACCGCGAATAAAAGGCTGTCCGTTCCACAACCTCACCTCGCCCCAGAAAATGTGCAATCCAGGAAGCAGTATGATATAATGCCTCTTATTAAACCCTGTGCTCATTAAGTTTAATTCTCCGGCAGGTGCCTGATGAGCTTATTTTTTATTTCGTGCTGAATATTTTGCTTCAAGCAGTGACCTTTTGACCAGGACTATCTTATGGAAAAAACAGCCCACATCCCGCGACCCGTCCAAAAATGGGGGCACGCAAGCTAATGCCGAATTTGCTTCGCAAATTATTAAGTCAAAACCGCGCCGGGCCGCTCCGCACCGTGCTCTTCTTTCTCCTGTTCTACCTGTACCTCTGGCTCCGGGTGGACCTGCGCCTTATCTATCACGGTGGACAAACTATTACAAATTTCCCTGCCTTCTTCCGAACCTGGGCCTTTTTCCGCCACCTTGCACCCTACCCCGGCGGCCTCGTAGAATATCTCTCGGCTTTCCTGTCTCAGTTCTTTTACATCGGCTGGGCCGGAGCGCTCGTCGTAACTCTCCAGGCGGCCCTGATTTGCCTGTGTACCGATTATTTCTTAAGGCTGATAAAAGCCTCACACTTTCGTTGCCTACGCTTTGTCCCTCCGGTCCTTGTGCTCATTACATACACCACGTACACATATCAATTCGTCACCACAACAGCATTACTAATGGCGCTACTTTTCGTATGTCTGTACCTGAAAGCGGCCCCGGACACCAGGTTCCCTCGCTTGCTCGTTTTTCTTCTGCTGTCTGGAATTCTGTATGTAACGGCAGGCGCCGCCTACCTGCTCCTCGCACTGATCTGCGCGACTCACGAATTGCTTTTCAATCGCCGCTGGCAGATGGCCCTGATGTATTTGGTCTCCGCTGCCGTCACCACCTTCGTGCTCGGTGTCCTCATTTTCGGCGTAAGTACTAACGAAGCCTTCACCGATTTATTACCTTTCTCTAACAAGATTCTGTCCCACCAGACCCGCAGAAGAATGACAGAGGCGCTCTATGTCCTTTATCTGCTCCCGCCTTTGACCGCTCTGCTATTGGGACTTTGGCGATTATCCGCCGGCAGAAAGGTTAAACAAAGGCATCGCCGTAAATCCCCTAAGCTGCGCTCGAGCATACTTTCGTGGTATACAGGCTCGCCCGTTCTAAAATGGTCTCTTGAATCATCTCTGCTGCTTGTCCTCGCCGGCGCCGCTGCTTTCTTTTTTCACGATTACAAACTAAAAACTACACTCCAGGCCGATTACTATGCCTACAACAAAATGTGGCCGCAGGTGCTCGCCGCCTATCGCCGCCACCCAAACAGCTTCTTTATTGTCCACGCGGTCAATCGGGCCCTGTATCATACCGGCCGGCTCCCATACGATATGTTCGCATACAACCAGCACCCCAACACCCTCTTCCTCACTTCCATAGAACATCGCCCGGCGCAGTGGAAAAAATCTGACGTCTTTATCGACCTGGGCGTTATGAACATGGGAGAAAGTGCCCTCGCTGAGTCCCTCGAAAGGCTCGGAGAACGCCCCAAGATTCTAAAACGCCTCGCATTGATTGCTATGGTCAAGCAGGATATCAACACCGCAAGGGTCTATCTCGGAGCGCTCTCTAAAACCCCCTTTCACGCCGACTGGGCCAGCAATTACCTCAAACTGCTCGATTCCGGTGCTGACCTCTCAACAGATAAACGCGTCCGGCATTTAACAAGCCTGACGATGGAGAACGATTACGGCTTCACAGGCTACCAGCCCGAAAGAATCCTCCTCGACTTGCTCGAAAAGAACAGATACAACCATATGGCATTCGAATACCTGATGGCCTGGTACCTGCTCACCAGCCAGCTCGATAAGTTTGTCCAGAACCTCCACCGCTTGGATGATTTCGATTATCCGCAGATTCCACCGCTCTACGAGCAGGCCATCCTTGTTTATGAAGTCCTTACTGGCACAAAGGTTGACCTCGAGGGCCGCCAAATCAGCCCGCAAACTTACGACTTGGCCCGCCGGTTCAGCGATATCTCTACGAGTTTAGATGCCACCGATAGATTGACCGCTATGCGTCTGACACTGCGCGATTTTGGTGATAGCTACCTCTTCTACTTTAATTTTGGAGACCTGGGTATAGCAAAATGAAAAAACACCGCTTCTACATCCCCGCCTTTGCCGCGATACTGCTCTTCTCGGTTCTCTTCTTCTACCACTTGCTCCCCGCCCGGACCCCCGTCATTGATCAGTATGCATCCGTTGATAAATCCCCTCGCATACGCCCCGATTATACCGATACCGTCATCCCGCCCAATATCGCCCCGCTGAACTTCCTCGTCCAAGAACCGGCCGCTCAATATCTCGTCAAAATATACTCGACAACCGGCGACACAATCGACCTCTTTTCCAAAACACCCACCATAATCATCCCCATCCGCCACTGGAAAAAGCTGCTAAGCGCCAATCGAGGCAACAACCTCTATTTCGACGTCTACGCGAAAAACAAAACCAACCAATGGACGCGTTTCAAAACCATCACAAATACCATCGCAAACGAAAACATTGACCCCTTTCTCGTCTACAGAAAAATCCGCCCCGTCCATAGTAGTTGGAAGAGGATGGGAATCTACCAGCGCAATTTGCAGAACTTCGACGAATCACTCGTATTGGACAACAGGTTTCACGAGGGTGTGTGCCTTAACTGTCATACGTTCTGCAACAACCGTACCGACAAAATGGCCATCGGCTTCCGCAGCTCCAAGTACGGCAGCAGCGCCCTGCTCGTAGAAGATGGCCAAGCCGGAAAGCTCGGCACAAAATTCACCTACACCGCCTGGCACCCCAGCGGCCGGCTTGTAGCATATTCTTACAATAAAGTACGCCAGTTCTTTCACACCGCCAGAAGCGAAGTCCGCGAAGTCGTAGACCTCGATTCGCTCCTTGCTTACTATCTCACCGACTCTACGACCGTAAAGACCTCGCCAAAATTTTCCAAAAAGGACCGACTCGAAACCTATCCCACCTGGTCCCCTGACGGCCGGTACCTCTATTTCTGCAGCGCGCCCATCCTGTGGTCCGATAGAGACAAAGTGCCGCCGCAGCGCTATGACGAAGTCAGGTACGACCTGCAGAGAATAAGCTACGACCTCCAAAAAGACCAGTGGGGCGACCTGGAAACCGTACTCTCATCTGAGGACACTCACCTGAGCATCCTCGAGCCAAGGATAAGCCCCGACGGCCGCTGGCTGATTTGCTGCATGAGCGATTACGGCTCCTTCCCGGTCCACTACCAAAGCAGCGACCTGTATATTATCGACCTCAAAGCCGCCGAACAGACCGGGCGCTTCAACTATAGAAGGCTCGATATCAACAGCGACAAGAGCGAGTCCTGGCATAGCTTCTCAAGCAACAGCCGATGGATTGCTTTCAGCAGCAAAAGAGACTACGGACTTTTCACCAGGTCCTACTTTAGCTATATCGACGACCAGGGCAAAGTACACAAACCCCTGATAATGCCCCAGAAAGACCCTGCATTTTACGACTCCTGTATCAAGACCTACAGTGTCCCCGAACTCGTAACCCAACCCGTTAAAGTTAGAGCGGAAAAATTCGGACGTCTCATTCGCAGCCCCCGCAAGATAGCGGTCGATTTACCTGTAACAATGGCAACTCCAAGACCCGAAGCCCCGCCCGGCTACGGACCGTACCAGGAGCGAGAATAATGCCGCCACTACGCCATCGCCGTCAGAGCGAATCTCTGAATACTATACGGTAACTAAGAGGATTATGCTGAATTCGTTCCGAAAATTATCGCATCAGGACCTTGCCACACAGATGCGAACCCTCGTCTTTTTTATTCTCTTCTATCTGTACCTTTGGCTCGAAGTTGACCTCCGCCTCATCTACCACGGCGGCGGAACCATCACAAATTTCCCCGTCTTCTTCCGCGGCTGGAACTTCTTCCTGCAGTTCACATCTTACCCCGGCGGACTCGTCGAATATCTCTCGGCCCTCCTGTCCCAGCTTTTCCATTTTTCCTGGGCCGGCGCGCTCGTTGTAACGCTGCAGGCCTGGCTTATCTGCCTCTGTGCGAGCTACATCTTAAAGGCCATAGGCGCTGCCCGTCTTTGTCCTGTCCGCTTTGTGTTGCCGATACTACTGCTCGTGCCCTACTGCCAGTATACATATCACTTTGGCACTACATTCGCGTTATTAGTGGCCCTGTTCTTCATATGTCTCTACCTCAGAATCGCACCGAAAGGCCAAATCGCTGCTTTGCCCACTTTTCTCATTACCTCTCTAATCCTGTATGTAATCGCAGGCGCGGCTTATTTGCTGTTTGCGCTTTTCTGCGCAATCCACGAAGTCCTCTTCAAACGACGCTGGCTGCCAGGTGCGGCGTGTACGCTATTGGCTGTTATTATCCCCTATGTCGTAGGGGTTCTCATCCTTGACGTCAGTATCATCGACGCCTTCAGCAACGTACTGCCTTTCTCCTGGAAAACCCTCCATTATGAAATTCTCAACACAACAGCGCTCACGCTCTACCTGCTTTACCTGCTCATACCCTTCGCCACCCTCGCCATAGGACTCTGGCGCGCCCTTGCCGAAGCCCGGTCGGCGAAAACCTCGAACCGAAAGGCCCACAAGACACACGCGAAAATATTTTCACGCCATGCCGCAAGACCGGCCGTTAGATATGCCATCCAAACATGCCTGCTCTTTGCAATCGCCGGAATTGTTGTTTTTTTCTTCTACAATAAAAAACGCAAAGTCGTGTTCGAAGTTGACTACTGCGCTTATCACAGGATGTGGCCCGAGTTACTCGATGCCAGCCGGCGTTACCCCACCGACTATTTCGTGGTCTATGCGGCCAACCGGGCCCTGTACCACACCGGCCGCCTTACCTCCGACCTGTTCTCATATTACCAGAATCCCGATACCTTGCTGCTCACCGCTCGCGACCATTCCAAAGAATACTGGAAAAAATTCGACACCTATATTGATTTGGGCCGGATAAATATGGCCGAGCATCTCTTGACCGAATCTCTGGAGAAATTCGGCCCGCGCCCGATGATTCTAAAGCGTCTTGCGCTAATCAACATGGTCAAGGGTAACATTGGCGCTGCGCGTATCTACCTCTCTGCGCTCAGCAAAACCTTGTGGGACGCTGACTGGGCCAACAATTACGTCGAGCGCCTCGACTCCGACCCCGGCCTCTCAAAAGACAAATACATCCAGCGCCTGCGAAGCATGATTGTGGACAAAAATTATGATTTCTCCCGCTTGAATATAAATGTGTTGTCGGACCTGCTGGAAAAAAATAACCAAAACCAAATGGCCTTCGAATACCTGATGGCCCAGTACCTCCTGACAAAACAGTTGGATAAACTCGTGCGGAACCTCGACCGACTGGATGATTTCGACTACCCTCAAATCCCTCGCCTTTACGAAGAGGCGGTATTGCTCTACACCTCGCACAACCAAAAACCGGTCAATCTCAAAGGCCGGCAGATCAGTCCCCGGACCCACCAGCGGGCCCAGGGCTTTAGTGACATCTTCCTCACTCTGCACAGTGGCGGCAACATGGCGACCGCGCGTGACCGGCCGGACAGACTGGTGGCCTTTGGCAAGCTCGCAAACAGCTACGGCGACAGCTATTTCTTCTACTTTTTCCTGGGGCTTTCGGGAATGAAACCATGATAAAGTACCATCGACTCTTGTTCCTCATACCGATGCTTGTGATACTATTGGCCGTGCTGCTTGTCGGCGCGTTGCCGCTCCGCAAAGTACCAATCGAACGGTACCGTTCAATCGCTCGCCCGCCGGCAATCCGTCCCGACTATTCTAACACCGTCATCCCATCGAACATCGCGCCTCTAAACTTCCTCATCCAGGAAAAGGCCGCGCAGTATTGCGTAAAAATACACTCCAAACAGGGCCCGCCAATCGAAATTTTCAGCCGCTCACCAAAGATTATGATACCCGCCAAGCCCTGGCGCCGGCTCTTAAGTGCAAACACAGGAGAGTCTTTGTATCTTGACGTTTTTGTAAAAAAAGCCAATGCCCAATGGAGCCGCTTCACCACCATTACCAACAAAATCGCAAATGACCCGATTGATAAGTTCCTCGTATACAGAAAAATCCACCCCGCCCACAGCAACTGGAGGGACATGGGCATATACCAGCGCAATCTACAGAACTTCGATGAATCAGTCGTGCTCGACAACGGATATTGCAAACGCGCCTGTCTCAACTGCCATGCCTTTTGCGCAAACCGTACCGATAGAATGCTCATCGGCGTCCGGAGCAGAATATATGGCAATAGCGCGATACTGGCCAAAGACGGCGCCGTCGATAAGATCGGAGCAAAATTCGGATACACTTCCTGGCACCCAAGTGGCAGGCTGGCTGCATATTCCATCAACAAAGCCCGCCAGTTCTTTCATACCGCCAGAAATGAAGTACGCGATGTCGTTGACCTCGATTCGGCTTTGGCTTACTACCTGATTGATTCTCAAACCCTAAAGACCTCCCCCGATATTTCTAAAAAAGACCGCCTGGAAACATATCCCACTTGGTCACCGGACGGCCGCTACCTCTATTTCTCCAGTGCGCCAATGTTATGGTCCGACCGGGACCAGGTCCCGCCGCAGCATTACGATGAGGTTAAGTACGACCTGATGCGAATAAGCTATGACATTAACAAAGACCGGTGGGGACAGCTCGAAACCGTACTCGCGGCCCGCGATACCGGATTAAGCATCCTCCAGCCGCGCATTAGTCCCGACGGCCGCTGGCTGCTGTTCTGCATGTGCGATTACGGCTGCTTCCCGGTCTATCAGCAGAGTAGCGACCTGTATTTGATGGACCTGAAACCCCCAGAGCAAACCGACCGCCATAAATACCGCCGACTCGATATCAACAGCGACCAGAGCGAATCATGGCATAGCTTCTCCAGTAACAGCCGATGGCTCGCCTTCAGCAGCAAGAAAAACAACTACGTCTTTACCCGGATTTACTTAAGCTACCTCGACCGCCAGGGCAACGTCTATAAACCCATTCTGATGCCCCAGAAAGACCCGGCCTTTTATGACTCCTGCCTCAAGACCTACAGCCTTCCCGAATTTGTAACCAGCCCCGTTCAGGCCAAGGGTGAAAAACTCGGACGTACCGTCCGTAGTTACGACAAAATCTCTATACCCTTACCCATAACCATGGCCACCCCAAAAGATACAGCCGAACCGGATTATGAAGACCCATGGCAGCAGCGCGAATAAAACCTTAACCAGCCCAAGATATAGTCCTATAACACAAACCTCCCCAACAGCCGCCTCGGGCGAGAAAAAACGCAATTTTGCACTCAAGCTTGATTTTCCTATCAACGATACTAAAATATGATATTTCCTGGACTTACTGCGGACTCACGCAGGTCCCGGCGAATTGACAAAATACTGGACCCCTCGTAAAGGGTGATAAAGCGAAATGCCTGTAAACTTGGACACACGTTCAATCGAGTCTCCTGCAGCGACTGAAATCTACATTTCAGCCGCCCCCGACCTAAATGCGCCCCCGGCTCAGCAGGCACGAGAAATCTTCTCTGCAATCGCCGATACCCTCCGCTCGAAAAAAGCCGCCATCCTCCAGGAGCGCGTTTTTGCTGTTCAAGATGCAATCAAGACTATTTCCGAGATACGCTCAAAACAATATGCCGCTCTCGATGATGGAGTTGCTCCCAGCCTCCTGGTCTGCACCGAAGGCCTCTCCGGCCCAATCGCCGGCGTCCAGATCCACGCCATAGCCGCCGACACCACTCCCGATGTGATTGATTTCGATGGCACCCGCTGTGGGCGAATACTTCGCTCGCCTGACCGAACTTATCTTACTCTTTCTAACATCTCGGATCCCAGTTCCCCACAGCCCACACAGCAGGCGGCCGCCATGCTCGAAAAAGGCGAAGCAATCCTCAAGCAGTCCGGCACCGATATGCTCTCCGTCGCACGCACCTGGATGTGGCTCGCCGACATCCTCTCATGGTACGACGACTTCAACCACGTCAGAAACAAGTTCTTCACCGAACGCGGCATCATCGGCCAAAACACCCGACAGTCTATGCCCGCCAGCACCGGCATCGGCCTCGCCCCCGCCGACGGCGCCCACTGCGCAATGGACCTCATCGCCGTACTCGAGCCCGCCGACTCTGTCCTGTACCTGCCCGCAGTTGGAAAACAGCAGTGTGCCCTGGAATATGGCTCGGCCTTCTCTCGCGCCTCGAAGGCCGCTACACCCGCCGCCGAAACCGTCTTCGTCTCCGGCACAGCCTCCATCGACGCCGACGGCAACACCACCAACATCGACGATGCCCAAGGCCAGATTAATACAACCATCGAAAACGTCCGCGCTGTGCTGAAGGATATGAACTGTGCCGACTCCGATGTCGTCCAGGTAGTCGCCTACTGCAAGACCACCGACGTCGAAAACATACTTAACGGCCTAAAAGACAACCTCCCCTGGCCATGGCTGACCGCTATCTGCGACATCTGCCGACCGGACCTGCTCTTCGAAATTGAAGCCGCCGCAACAACCACTTCTTGACCAAAAGCTTAGCCCCTACCGCACCCTTCAAACAACTGCCTTTACTTATTCTCTTGCTCGTCTCCCCAGTTCAACTTATCAAACTTTCTTGGCGGAATGAATTCCACATGTCCGTCGTTAAATAATATGTTACAACCGAATCCTCTGTGATGTTCGTCTATCAATAAACTTGGCCCACCAAACTGGTTCCAGTCCGACAGTGTCTCAAAGATGAGTACGACATCTGATGGTGAATTCGGACTGGCATTTGGATTAAGGGCATAATAATTCTTTTTTTCTCCGTATGTACGAAGAATTGATATAACTATGTGATTTGAATCAACATATTCCAACAGTAAATCACACCACTGGTTTGCCTCAGGATATTGACCGTTATGCTCTTTACCGTATGCCCGTACCGCTTCGCCAAGCTTCATCATATCATGCTGACATAATTGTATCGAAGCTTCTTCTCTTACCCACAACATAGCTCTTCCCGGCCCCCACCGAACTGCCGGTAAGAACATCGCTATGCCCAAAGCAGCCAAGAGATAACCTTTATAGGATTTGCGACTTAGTAATGTATGAATAAATGCCAAAAATCCCAGAACTGGGCCTGTAAGGACAAGAAAAGTCATTGGAAGCAACATTATTCCTAACATTATCTCCAGAATCCCACAACATCTACATTTCAAACAGAAGACAGCCAAAGAACCAATAATCAAGCCTATCACAGGTATCAATACAGACGCTATCGCAAGCAGACTTATCTTTCGCCTTTTTGCTCCCGTATTACTCTCTGCTTCGCCCATCATACCGCCTTTCAACAAATCCTATTTCACCGCACCATTCTGCCAATTGCCCCTCCCCATTCAACCCGTAACACGCGTCACGAACTGCTAACTTCGCCCCATCGCCCAATACAGGAGACTTAGAAAAAGCCCGGCCCCGAAGACTTGCTGCCGAACACCAGCCTGACCAGCGAACCAAACGTGCTGCCGCAGAACAAAAGTATCCACACCAAAAGCATCCCCACATACAGCAGATATATCCCGCCGGTCATCCACGCTAACAAATGTCGCGGCGTCGATGCCAGAAGCGTAGCCAGCTTATGCTCCTTCGCTTCAAGCGTTCGGACCTTCCGGCGGAAAAAGTCCACCGTGCATTGCCATATCTCCTTCAGACTTCTCTCATAAGGATACCCCGGCCCATTTTCGTCCTTCAGCTCTATCGCCTTCGCCCTGTTCAAACACGCTGTATACATCTGCCTGTTCCGCCCCTCCACAACCATCATCGCAAGCGTGTACAGCGTCCCCAGTACAAAGATTACGAATCTCGACCCATAACTGACCACATTGCCCTGTTTATCCACCGAAAAATAAAAATAAAGCAGCGTGCACATTATCATAAACGACAACAACGCCAATGCGGACCGAAACTTCAAAAAGAACCGCCACGACTCGAAGCACTGCGCGTATTCAGACCCCAAATCCTTTCTCAGCTTCTTGTTATCACCTGAATTCTCACCGCCGCTTACGTCTGCCTTTTCGCCTTCCATTATCAGTTCCCCTTACCTTATCATTCTCTTCTAAACTTCACCCCGCCATTGTAACGATCGCCTGATTTACTTATTCTTTTTGCTCGGCTTTTGGGTATTTGCTTTTGCAGCAAATGTCATATATGAAAGGTATAACCAGCCCGAGGACCGTTACCGTTAGTATCCAAATGCCTCCAAAAATTAGATGATCCGAATACGGATGTCGCCCTCGTTGGAGCAGGGGGACCAACACAAACAATCCTGTAGCCCCCCCTAACGCCATAGCTATTGTTCTTTTTAGCCTTCGCCTCCAGACTTCGCTCTTCATTTTATCCCCTTTCAAAATGGTTCGCTTTCACCCCGCCATTGTAACGTCCCCCTGCCACAATTCAACCCAAAATCCCCCGACTCGCCTCCTGCCATCCTGAGCGCAGCGCAGCGGAGTCAAAGGCTCCGTCCTCCGCCCGCATATTACAAATCGAAAGCGCCTACCGAATTCTCCCTAGGCAGCGCTGAATCCATTTTTAATTTTTGCTCTGTAATTTTGCTACTTGATTTTTAATCTTTGATTTTCCTATCCCCTCTCCGTCATCCCCCGGCCGTTCTTCGCACTTTTTTCTCTTCTAACTGCCTAAAAAAAATTAAAAAAACACTTGACACAACAAACAGTATTGCTAATATTTAATATTAGTAGACGTGATAGAAAGTCCCTCTGCCGCTGTTTTGGGCCAAAAAGACGGGTTCTTGCCGGCCGTAGCCGCAATGCTGACACTAACAAATGAACTTGTAAAACGAGAACCTTGAGCCGAGTCTGAAAAGGTGGTGTCAAAAATGGGAAAATCCAACCCTAATATTTCTCCCCCCGGCCACAATGGTGACCTGTGCACTACCTGTGAAAACGCCCCAAATTGCACGTTTATTATGCGCCAACACCCGCCTGTTTTCGAGTGTGAGTTATTCGTATCGGCCAAATCTCCCCGCAAAATCCCCCAACCGCGCCAAATTCCATCCGATACAATCACCGAGGACTCCTCCACACTCCTCGGCATATGCTCAGATTGTGATAATCGCAAAACCTGCACCCTCATTAAACCAGACCAACCTAAATGGTCCTGCGAAGAGTTTCGCCACTCCCTCACACCATGTTAGAAAGCGAAAAAAAACGTTGGGCACAAGAACACGCGCGTCGTATAGAGCTCCGATTCGAGCAGTGGCAGCAGCCACTTGGAATCGACGGCCGGGACTATCTAAAATATCTCACTGAGGACCTTGTTGAATGTTGCGACCAGCCGCTCATAAAGGCCCTCATTGAGTCTATCTCCTGACCTCCACATCTCATCACGACCGAAGTGCAGGGATCTCAATCCCATTTTTGAATTGTGAAATGTAATTTTGCTTTTTGCATTTTGATTTTTAATTTTCCTATCCAACCCGCAACTCGCAACTTTACTGCGTGAGATGACCGCCGCTTGCCCCTTCTTACTCCTTACTCCTTACCCCTGCCTATCTAACTGGGGCCTTCTTACTTCTTAATTCTCAATTCCGCGCCAGCGGCATGTCCCCCCGTGGTACGGGGTCATTCCCGCGAAGGCACCGCATCCATATTCCCATCATCCAACAATGCATAACGCAACATACGGCACAATATTGAATAAGAATATGCATATCTTATAGAACGCTAACATCCCATACCATATCGCGTAGAATTGTTCTTTCGAAATCTTGAACCATTTGGTATGAACTCGATAGACCCACTCATGCCCCAGCCACAGCATCACAAAGCTAAATAGCAGCAACCCTATATTGATTATGGAGCACCACATAAACACATCACGCATCACGTTAATTGTCATTTTCGTACCTCCTAAATTAGCTGACATCTCCCATTTAAACACTTAACAAACATAATTTTCTCCGTAACACCTCAATAATCCTGTACAATTGTATTCCATAGCCCCTATACTATCAAATCAATATTAGATGCGCAACCTTTATATCGGAACTGTGCGTCCATTATTTCTCACTTCTCACCTCATACTTCTTACTTCTTAATTTTCCCTTCCGCGGTACGCGGCTCGCCACCCCCACCCCAAACCATCGCTTCACTGCACCAACAAACAAAAAGGGCTGCAAGGATAATCCCCACAGCCCTTTCGTGCTTTTTTTCAGAGTATTCGCCCTAACCTGCTTAGTATGTATTGTCCTCAAGCCAATTGTCGCAGATAAACGCCAGGTCATGGAAGTTTATTATGCAATCCCCGTTGATATCCCCGGCAATCCACTTCTCACAAGCTCCGCTGGGATTAGCTGTCCTGCTCGCCTCACTTGTACCGCCATACGCGCCCGCATTAATACGCCCCCCGTTGGCAAACGTCTCCTGACCGAGTGGATAGCTGCCCTCGCCCATATCAATGGCTGGACTGTCTTGGCCATATGTATCCCAACTACCTTCATTCGAATTCCATGTTCCATACCGTGAACGCAGATGGAAATCGCGCTCCGGACTACCTGAGTCCACAAAACACGGGTCCGCATCCTCGTTACCGCCGCCCCAGCTCACAAAACTGCTGCCATCATTATATATTCCCGCATTCCCGTCCTGAACAACACTGTAATTGACATCTACCGTAGCCGAGTTGCCTAAAGCAATTTCATTTCCATATGGTGCTGTATCACTCCACATGATGCTGTTTGTTATTGTCACAGTACCCACGTTGAGGTTACAAATTCCCCCGCCCATACCTTGGGCCGAATTCTCCGAAAAAGTACTGTTCGTCACGTTCACGGTTCCACCGAGCGTTACTACCGCACCGCCATCGTTGGCGTCGTTGCCGTTGAATATGCAGTTGGTCACCCGACTCGTACCCGCGAAGTTGCACAACGCCCCCCCTCTGCTCGCGCTATTTTCACTTCCGGAACTGTGCGTCATGCTAAACGGTGCCGACCAGCCGCTCCAGACCGCCCCGCCGTCCGATGAAGCCGAACATCTCCAGAAGTAGCACTTGGTCACTGTAACGTTGCTGTCGACACTGTATATCCCGCCGCCGTTACTATCTGCCGAGACGCCGTTGGCATTCCCGCCCCGGATGGTAAAACCATCCACCACCACGTCATCGGCTTCAGTGACCCTTACGACGTGGAAGCTGTTGTCGGCTCGGGTGGGCTCATATAATAAATCGCATGGGTCGTTGATCTCCACATCGTTGCCGTCAAGGTCGCCGCTAAGAATACTTCTAAATACATCATGACGCCTCAAATCAGGATTCGCCTCTCCATAACCCGCATAACCGCCCTTTAATGTTACTTCGCCCACAAGCTCGAACGATGCGCTCCTGTCACCCGAGCCGTTGGGCTCGGCGGAGTTTGTATCAGGCGTGTATATACCCTCAGCCACCCATATCTCATCGCCTGGTGCCGGCCACGGGTCTGCCAGAGCGTCCTGAAGGTGTCTGTACGCCGTCCCCCAATCGTTTCCATCGTGCACAGGCCCCGGTGCGTCGCTGTCAACGTAGATGACCGTTCCCGCAGCGCTCCCGCACCAGATAAATGACACAAATACCAAAACTACAATCCCTGTCCTTACATTTGCTTGCTTACCCATCCTTCACCCACCTTTCTTTGCCTCGACTTCTCCCCCCCTGCATAAAATCACCCTGTTTTTCCGGGGCGAAACCGCCCTTAAAACCTGCGCCGGCCGCCCTGCGCAGCCAGCACTTACAATGCCACAATAATAACAGAATCTCCTTTCGATTGCAACCACTCCAAGACTTCTTTTTAAAAATCTTCCCCCTCGAAGCGAAGACCCCCTGAGATGGCGTTAGCCTATCTAATTGGGGCCCCACCTTCGCTACACCCCTTCTAACTTCCCTGTCCTCGATTGCCGCTCACGCGAGCTTCCCTGTCGGGGATCCATAACCACTGCTTGCCCCATGTTGCCGTATTCATCCCCTGTAACCGTTACTCTAACTCCGAACACCTGCCACGAGCCGGACAAACCCGCCATCCCCAAAACAACCGGGGCCCATACCCAGCTTAATTGGTATAGGCCCCGAATCGGTGCAAGTTCATTGTAACGTCTGTCTTATCGATGCCGGCTAATCAGACGGCCACAATACATCCTTGAGCCAGTTATCCGCCATAACTCCATAGTCATCGAAGTTGACCGTATCATCGCCGTCGGCGTCAGGGCGCCACGCTTCAAGTCCCAGATTATGCGTGCCGCTCAAACCCGCCAGATCAAGTATCTCCGCAGCCGCCAAGGTGCGGTCATAGAAGTATACATCGTCTATCGTACCGTCGAAGTATATATTCGCTGACGGGGCGTTGTGATCAACGTCAGCACCAATAAAGCAGGCGTTATCAAAGGGCTTCGCCACATGGGCCTCATAGTTTGTCGATGCAGACATCTCTATACCGTCATAAAGATACAGAGTCCCTTTTGTCGGCTCTACTGTAAGGGCGACAAAAGACCACAGGTCAGGGGCCATAATCAGCCCGGAATGGTAATCCCACGACCAGCCGGTCCAGAAGTACGTCAGTTCGTTGTTGGGCATCCACTCTTGGCCCGTCTCGTACGACGCCTTACTGCCAACACAGAGCTTGAAGCCGTTGGGTTCATTGGAAGCCACTATCGGTGGATATGTACCCCACATACCCTGCCACGAACCCGGCTTGACCCATGCCGAAACCGTGATGGTATTCGAATCGAGATTCGGCGCGTTCGGAATGGTAATCCAATCATCAAGGCCGTCGAGACTCATAGCTCCTGTTCCCTCCACATAGTCGGCGCTGTGATTGGTGGCCGTATTTCCCCACACCGGCAATCCTGTTTGCTTGTTGTAGCCGTTATAAAGGTACGCGTGGTTGAGGTTTCCTGAGCTGTCCTCGCACCGAGCCTTATCTGGGCCTGCCGGGCCGCCGCCCGCGACGTCGTCCAGCGTCCAGTGGCCTACTATGCCCGTCGTGCTCGCGCTGGCGGCCGTAACGTCGCCGATACCGCTTATCAGCCAGTCCCGTGACAGTGTCCAGACGTCATATGTGTCGACACTGCAATCGGGCTCGAAGGAACCGGCTCCCGCATAATGGTCTAAATACCTGAAACTGCCCATAGAAGGAGCGAACTCCGGAACGCATCTCGGTGCGTGCAGCCTGATATTGTCGAACCACACGTAACCTGAACCGCCTGCACTCTTGTCACCGAGGCCAATAATAATCCTTTCTACATCCGTCAAATCAACGCTGTTGTCGTCAACAAATTCCTGTAGCTCAACGTTCCACTCCTGGAATCCCAGCCATTCTCGCTTCAGATTGTTGGGGTCACCATCGTAGAGTACCTTACCCGTACGCCCGCTGCCGTCAAGAAGTGCAACGTACATATCCTCAATAGCGTTATCATAGTCACCCATAAACGCCAGCCGCAGCGCTTCCACCCCCCCTGTCGTCCAGTCACCACTGATTCCCAGGTCAGTCATGGTAGCGTAGGCCTCGGCATAGTACGGACTGAGATGGTTTTCGTATAGATATCTCAACGAGTTGCCGTCTTCTGTGAAATTCGCGTCCTTCTCAGGGGAGACCACCACCTGGGTCCCGTTGACCCAGTAATCGTTCCATACGGCCCACATCTCGGCTTGATTCAGGTACGAATCAAACTCATCCACAATGGTGTACTCGGCCGTTGTAAAGCTCCAGATATCACCGTCTATCACCGTCCCTCCCGTCAGATTGACCTCATCGATACGCCAGTAATAAGTCGTCGCCAGCTCCGGCGCTGGAACAAGGCTGCTATTCGCAAAGACATTCGGGTCCTGCCGCGTCATATACTCGCTGGAGCTGGTCGTCGCGTTGGTTACCGCGGTTGCATCTGTGCCGAAGTAAACATCGTGCTTTTCTGAACCAGTTCCCGCCGTCCAGCCAAGGTCCGTATACGCTGGCACGTCCAGCGCGCCGTCTGCCGGACTGGGATTTATCGCAGTTCCAGTTATCCTGAAGCCCCAGATATCGCCTTTCCACCTGCCGCCGGGCGGCGGGTTCGGACCCACGAAGCCTTCGTTGACCTCATCGACACGCCAGTAGCACCTCTGCCCTAAGGGCAGTGTATCGCCTAAGTTGTAGTAGTACTTGTCATTCGCGTCCGGACCTCCGCTGGCATTACCTCGATATATCCCGGGATATGTTGCAGTGTTTGAGGTATTCGCGTCTTCAACCGCCGCCATATCCGTGCCGAAATAAACCTCGTGTGAGCTCACATTATCCGCCACATACATGCCGGGCACCCATCGCAGCGTAATACCGCTTGTCGGCAAGTCCACCGCCCCGCTCTCCGGCTCCGGCTCACGGGCCTTCGTCAGCGGCCTGAACTGTACCCGAACATCGTCAATCCAGTACCAGCCTTGCCCCTGCTCCATAAACCTGATACCTAACGGCTCACCTATATACGGCTGACCCCCCTCAGCGATGAAACTCAGCCCGAGTGTCTGATAGGTTGTACTGACGCTTTTACTGACATCAGCCCCAACAATGACATTAACATCCGGGTCAAGTGAATTGTTGTCCGGAATGTCGCCATAGTACAGGTAGGCTGCTAAGCTGGGACCCTGCCACTTGAACGTATCAAAGAACATCCTGTACTCGTAGTCCTGCTGGATAACCGTATTGCCGTCAATCATCGGGTCAAGGGTCTGCCACGCAATCAGGTTCGAGTCCGTCCCCCACTGACCCATCGTAAGCTTGATTACCCCGTCGGTTGCAGGGTCGTCCTTGCACCCGCAGCCCTCAACTCCCAATGAGTTCGCGCAGTCTATCTCAACGTTTGCCCAGTTTACTTCGTTGTCGTTCCAGGCCAGCGTACCGTTCATGTCCCCGGGCCCATGACACATGTATCGGTCGTAGTTGACGTCATACTCGAAGCTCAGGTTGTAATTGACGTCATTGATGTCCGTCCACGCCCCCGGCCGTGCCGCTCAGACCCAACACCAAAACAATACACATTACAAAACACAATCTTTTACACATGACTTGACCTCCTTAAATATGCGTTAATATTCTTCCTTTGGCTGCCAGCCAAAACACTATTGTTTTCAACAGGCACGAACACCCGTACAAAGAGCACGAATGACCTTCACATTCACAATAACTCGCGCCTGCCGCAAATAACCGCTGCAAAGGATAATACCTCCTCAGCCAACCTGGCACAGTGCGCCTCTCTAATAAAGCACCGGCCTGAAAACCCAAATTCTCCTGATTTCGCTAACCCCTTTTTTGCCAATTATATGCGCATTTGTCAAGAAAAATTTACCGCAACTCTCCCACTCCCCCTAAAATTCTCCAAAATACTTAACATCTTCTCTTGCAAAGACTTACACCCCCCCTCTCGGTAAGTTTTGTCCAATATTTCCCGCCTCCGCCCGTAACATTACTTGCGAAAATGTAAAATCTCAGGTATACTGATTTCTTGGCAAAAAGGCGGGAAAAGGCAAAATTTACGGAACAGAAAGCCGCCTTCGCGCATCTTAATATCCAGAGCAGAAAAACGCGTATGGAAAAGACAGAGAGAATAATGGCAAATAAAAGAGCATTCACATTAGTAGAGCTTCTCGTCGTCATCGCCATCATCGCCCTGCTTATGTCCATATTGATGCCCGCACTGGCGCGGGTAAGAAGCCAGGCAAAGGCCGTTCTTTGTCTGTCGAACCTCAAACAGATGGGCGGTGCCTTTGCGATGTATCTGGATGATAACGATAATACCTTTATGAAGAACTGGACGCATATGGGCGGGTTTAAGGAGCCGCCCCATGAGCGTTACTGGATGGACGCCCTCAGGACCTACTATGGCAACCAGGGGGACGTGCGCTTGTGCCCCGCCGCAACAAAAACACATACTAACTCTGACGGCACGCGGGGTCCCGGTTCCGCCAGCGGCACGTTTTCGGCTTGGGGTATCTTTCCCTCTCCTGACCAATGCGGCGAAGCCTCCTCCTGGTGGCCCTGGGCCACAGCATGTGATTACGGCAGTTACGGTATAAATGCCTGGGTCAGTAATATAGAAGAAGGCTGGAACGTTTGGTTTGGCCAGGAGGACATATACTGGCGGAAGGGCAATATGAAGGGTGCAGCCTCCATACCCCTGCTCGGTGACCACAAATGGGTTGACTGCTGGCCGAATTATACCGATGACCCGCCGTTAGGTGAGAATCTGCACTATGAGAGTCAAATGAGCCGAATATGCATGAACCGCCACAACGGGTATGTGAACTGGGTCTTCTGCGATTACGGGGCCCGGCCGGTTGGCCTTAAGGAATTGTGGTGGTTGAGGTGGTACAAACAGTACCCGGTAAACGAGGTAAGTGACAACCCGCCAGTGTGGCCGGATTGGATGAGACGATTTAGGGATTACGATTAAGTATAACTACTGCACAAAAACAGCCGAATTCAACAGCGCCGACGACGGCTCGATGAGACAATTCAAAGACTACTAAATTCCCCTCGAAGCGTAGCAAAGACTGGGCACTTCTTACTTCATAATTCATAATTCTCACTTCTCAATTCCGCTTTAGCGGTCGCCCCTAACCCCTAATTATGCCTCCCCGCTGGCCCGCCCGCAGTAAACAATACCGCAAACCGCGTTACCAGCGCGCCCAACAGTACATATCCCAATATCACCTGCAACGCCAATATCACGTGCCCCGCTATGCTCCCCTTGTTTGCGTACATATCTCCAAAACCAAGCGTCGTCATCGTTACTATCGAAAAGTACACCGGCCGGGCCACAAGCAGACCAAAGTAGTGCCATAACGGCTCGTGCCCCTCAACAGCCATATCATCCACTATCCCCGCGGGTCCTGCTTAGCGGCATCAGACGCTCAGGTCTTTTTTACGTTTCCGCTTCGGCAGCTCGCCTCCCACCATCCCTCGCAGGCGTACCGTGACCTCGACCCTCAATGCCTCAGCTGCGCACCTCAGAAGCCCGTACTCGAATTGGTGGTACTCATAGGCACTGTCCTCCGGCTCGTTTCACTCGAAAATGTACCTCCAAGACTCGAATATGTCTCTCGATCTGGCGAGGAGATCTGGTAGATCCAATGAGACTTTATACTCGTCCCTCCGTGGCCGCTTTGGTGGGCCTTTTGCTAGTGTAAAGCTCACCCGCCCACGCAGTCTCCGCACATCCTCTATCATAGCTGTGTCATAAACACTTTCGAGAACCTCCTTGACTCGCCCAGGTATCTTGTCATATAGAGCGCGGAGATCGTGTACTCGCGGCACCGGTATGTTTAGCTGCATTAAAAGGGCCTTTAAGTAAAGTTCGATAGCGAATCCTAGGTTTGTCGCGCAAGCTACCAGATCACCCAATTCATTCGACATATGCGGAGATGACTTTTCCTTTATTGCGTGTATCCTGGGGATAAATCCCTCCGCCAATCTCTGGAAAGCCTCGCCGCACACTAGGGCCGCCTCGCACTCAAATTCCTTCTTACTCACTTTTTTATCCGCTTCGCCCATAATTTCCCCTCACTTTTTCCTTCAAAACATTCGCTCCCATCACCACAAGCCCACGGCGCCGATAAACAGAACCACGCCACACGTCAAACTGACAATAAAGAACATCAGCTCAAGGTAGAACAGCCTCCAATCTTTCGTCTCCAGGCCCTTTTCTATCTCGTGAACAAGTACAGCAGGGTACTCCCTGTGCCTGTATTCCACCCTTAAGCATTCGAGAGTCCACGGTATCCAGAAGGGATTATGTGCCCAACGCTTCACTTCTGCATCGCTTTTTTTATTCTCCGACTTAAAGTACTCGTTCAAACTGCTTATTCCTACCAGCCTCGATGCACACCTCTCAAGGGCCACCCCCATTATTGCCGACCACCATCTTAGCACCAGTTCAAAACCCATGTATACATATAATCCCGCCCATACTCCCAACACTCCAACCCGCAACGCAACTCCCTTCACATTCCAACACGTTGGTGGCCATTCATCCCACGCAATCACTCCTATTGTGAACGCCAGCATCGCCGCCATCGCCGCGTGTGCCAGCGTTTCTTTATGATTGTGATAACCCCCATAATGCGCCAGCAACTTGCCGATGTAATCGCGCATAGCACTAAGTTCATCCCCTTGACTAAACTCCCATTCTTTTTCTTCCTGCTTTTTATCCACTTCGCTCTACCGCCAATAAAATGTTAACAAAACACTATACCTCAATCCCCGTCAACCCAATCCCTCACCCACCTACCTCCTCGCACACATCAGCGGACATCTTTCCCCAATACATTACCACCATCTTCAAACCAACACTAATTCACCCCACCCGACTCAGGTCACAACCCCTTTGCTTGTGATTTTCAAACCATTGTTATCCACCTTTGTAATTAGCGCCGACACGCCCAACTTATCACACGCCCTTTGAAGCCCATCGACGTCATGGCTGATAGCGAATATAATAGGGCCTTCCGCTGTTATACCTACAATCGGTTTCTTTTTCTGACTAAACCTCACCGTGTGCATGACGTCTAATATTCTCTTTCCACCATCTTCATATTTTTCCGGCTCGACTAAATTGTTTCCCCCGAACTGGAATCTCCAAATAATATTTCCGACAGCTTCAAAGTCCTCTGAGTCCAAAGCAGGGATCAGTCGCATCAGTATCAAATACGACTTGTGATATCTAAACGCCTCGTCCTCCTTTAGGATCTTCTTCATGGCAGGCAACGTTCCCTGCTCGTACGGAAGCCGTTTTACGCCTGGATCAATTAATGCAACATGATACCCCTCTAAGGTCTTTTTACTATATAACACAGTGAAATTTCCCCCTACGATCACGAGTCCACCCATTATTGTCAGAAAAGAACCGACACCTGTGCTAACCGCCCCACTTTCGCTTTCTCTAACAAGCTCTCCACGAAGTACTTCGACATAATGGCTACCCACCACCCTCCGGACCTCTTCCAGCGACAGCGGTGAGCCCAAAAGAGCATTGATTCCATATGCGCACGAAGTTAGTATACACGTGCTATAACCTAATCCAATGTGCGGTCGCAGGAACCTATTATTTCTTATTTCTACTCTGATTCCACCCTGATAATTTAACACTTTCTTCATAGTTGTAATCATATGCGCAATAAGTAAAGCGCTATCTCCTGTGGGCTCCCACCCATCCCGCCCATCAAGGCTAATATTCATCACATTCTCCATGTCAACAGCAAGTCCGATTCCCCCAGCCCCAGAATCAAATTGGTTACCGTCTATCAACGTCATGTGAACTCGCGCAGGAAATGTAATCTCCATGCATCTCGCAACAGCTCGTGCTTCTCTTGGCACCTCCGTTGCAGTGCCACCATCTGATTCTACTTCTTTTATCTCACTCATCTTTTTCCTATGTCTATCCAATTCCGTCTTCCACCTACAATTTATCGTACTCCGGCTCACTCGATAAATTTGGGTCATTCCAAATTCTATCAAAATGTTCTGCATAGCAATCGAAAAGCAAGCCGGACCTCAGCTTCAATGTATAGGTCTCGCGGCTGGGCACACCTATAATATACGCCCCCACTAACATCTCGTTATCGGCTCTCAAGATGTGAGTACTTGGAATCGCTCTATACCACCGTAGCATAATGTTCTTATTATTTAGCCCCTTCACAAACTTAGTGAGCTCAATAACATCTTCTTTTATGCTCCCAACCTTCCTGTTCTCTTCATAGTCTCGCTCGTCACAACACGCACCCTTTGGGTTCACCGCAAGAATTCTGATTTTTACTTTTTTGCTGATTTTCTCTAAATGACCGTCGCTAACATCTTCACGAAACCTTCCAAGCCCAAAGCCCAAAATATCCACACCATTTCTAGCACTCCCAGAGAACTCGTGACCTTCTCTTTTTGTCATACGTCGAGGCAGGACATCTACAATTCCAAATTTGCCAAGAGACTCTAATACCCTCTCTTCTTCCTGTGTCTTTTTCCTATTGATATATACAGCCCAAAACATAATTACCCCGACCAACCCTGCCGCAGCTAGTGATCCGCCGATTGCACTTACTTTCAACAGCAACAGAACCGACCCCAGTAAAATCAAAATTGTGTTCGATGCAAAGTACAGAAAGTACTCTATCCACCTCATAGTACTGATCTCCTATACAAGACATTTTCGCGTGCCATAATTGCCCACTATACTGCCCTTAGCCCTTTCATCCCTTGGCCACCCTTTCATCTTCAGTCCCAACTTTCTTGCTCCTCAATACTCTCAACCAGCCGCCGCAACAACTGCACTAACGACAACTCTACCGTCCCGAACCTTCGCGACTCGCGATGCTCCGCCCCGGGTGCCTGCCCATTGCAGAGAGTCCAGCGGACTCTATTGCGGGCTTACCACTTCGCTACTCTGCCAACAACAAATTAGAGCAAAAACGACTTGCTCCGCTAAGTCCAAATAATCTAACCCAATCCCGATAAACCCGCAACACAAAAATCCAAAAAAATCCCTCTGTGCCCTCATTTTCTACTCAAAAAGCTGCTAAAGCCGGTTTTAGCCAGCCCGACAATCGGGCCATTGCCAAATGACCCGGCGGATACGACCAAGCCGCTGCGCCGAAAGCTCGCTTGCTAAAGCAGCGCTTGCCGTAGACGCATAGCTGGCTAAAAACCTCTGCGTCCTCTGTGTTCTCTGTGGCAGAACTTCTTTGTGTCTTTTCGTGGTTAAAAATCCGCGCCCCTCCGCGCAATCCGTGGTTTCAATCAAATCTGCAGGTAATAATAAACCCAAACCCCAAAACTTCAATTTTTTTTTAACCGCCTTGTTGATAACAACTTAATCCTGTCAATCCTGTCAAAAACACCCCAATTTTCGCAACAAACGCGCAACCCCCTCCAACAATGAGCGGACCCTCTGTCCGGCCCGCTTGCCGCGTCGTAGCTTTAGCGATGACGGGCCCTTTGAAAAATAAATAAATCGCTCCCATCCGTTAAATCCGCGCGAAAAGCCTGCCGGCAGGTCTTAGCCATCGCAAAC